>OHWH01000002.1_pt1 | contig 447784 bp, 405 predicted proteins | sample 1579701 | NCBI WGS metagenome assembly OHWH01 (sample SAMEA3882515, study PRJEB24775) | human gut metagenome | biome: human-associated habitat; feature: intestine environment; material: feces | place: Netherlands | collected 2009/2010 | reverse complement strand
TACTACCACACGCGGCTTCGCTTGTCAAGAACTTTTTTCAACTTTCTTTCGGAAGCTTCGTTCGTTCGTGACGCACAACCCCTCGCGTGTTTGATAATATAGCACTTCCTGTTGCCATTTGTCAATACTCTTTTTAAACTTTTTAACGTTATTTTTTCGTCCCGCTATATGTAGTGGGGACGCGCTGCCGCATCCCCTATTTTGCGCTGTTTCCGGACACTTAGGAGCAGAACCTGTGCTTCCCGATGACCGTGATGAGCGGCCGCGACCAGATCCACGAGCTGGTGGCCGTGGACGGATTGAAATAATAGATCGCGCCGCCGGAGGGATCGACGCCATTGAGTGCATCGCGCGCGGCGCGGTAGGCGCTCTCCGCGACCGGCTGATTGAACTGCCCATCCGTGATGCACGTGAACGCGCCGCTCTGATAGATGACGCCGGAGAGCGTATTCGGAAACGACGGGTGCTTGATGCGGTTGAGAACGACGGCGCCGACGGCCACCTGGCCGGAGTACGGCTCGCCGCGGGCCTCCGCCGAGATCAGGCGCGCGAGCAGATCGACCTGCGAACTGGACGCGCCGCCGGAACCGCCGGAATTGCTGGAATTGCCTCCGCCCGCGGACAGTCCCATGGCCGCCAGCGTCTGGTCGCCGGCCTTGCCGTCGACCGTGAGGCCGTTTTTCTGCTGGAAGGCGCGCACGGCGCGCTCGGTGCCGCTGCCGTAGATACCGTCCACGGTACCGGTATAGTAGCCCCAACTTTTGAGCTTCGTCTGGATCTGCGTGACTACGGCGCCGCTGGAGCCTTTTTTGTACGAGGCCGCCTCGACAGCCGGGACAAGCGCAGCGAGCACCATGCTCACCGAGAGCAGCACCGCGAGTGCGAGACACAAGCGTTTGGATCGTTTCTGCATATACAAAACTCCTTCGCAGACGTTTGGTTCTAGTCTGCGAAGGAGCGTGTTTCTTATGCAGGGAAATTTGAAAAATCAGCTTTTGCGCGACTTGACATCCGCCTGCAGGCGCGCAATGAAGTCCGGGAGGGCCTCAACGCTCTGCTCGCCGGAGAGGGTGCGCACGGAGATGGTGTCGTTTTCCGCTTCCTTATCGCCGAGGACGAGCATGTACGGGATCTTCTGGCTCTGCGCCTCGCGGATCTTGTAGCCGATCTTCTCATTGCGCAGGTCGGTCTCGACGCGCAGGCCAGCCTTCTCCAGACGGTCGGCAACGTGCTTGGCGTAGTTGTTCGTGCGGTCGGTGATGGGCATGACCTTGACCTGCACGGGCGCGAGCCACAGCGGGAACGCGCCGGCGTAGTGCTCGGTGAGGATGCCGATGAAACGCTCGATGGAGCCGAAGCACACGCGGTGGATCATGACGGGGCGGTGCTTCTCGCCGTCGGCACCGACATACTCAAGGTCAAAGCGCTCGGGCATCTGCATATCCAGCTGGATCGTGCCGCACTGCCAGGTGCGGCCGAGGCTGTCTTCCAGATGGAAGTCGATCTTCGGGCCGTAGAACGCGCCGTCGCCCTCGTTGATGACATAGGGCTTGCCAAGCTCGTTGAGCGCGGAGACGAGGCCGTTTGTCGCAGCCTCCCACTGCTCGTCCGTGCCGATGTGATCCTCCGGCATGGTGGACAGCTCCATGTGGTACTTGAAGCCGAAGAGCGAGTACACGTCGTCGATGAGCTTGGCCACGCCCTTAATCTCGTCCTTGACCTGATCGGGCGTCATGAAGATGTGCGCATCGTCCTGTGTGAAGCAGCGGACGCGGAACAGGCCGTGCAGGGCGCCGGACAGCTCATGGCGGTGCACGATGCCGAGCTCGCCGACACGCAGCGGCAGGTCACGGTAGGAGTGCGGCTGGGACTTATAGACCAGCATACCGCCAGGGCAGTTCATCGGCTTGAGCGCGAACGGCACATCGTCGATGACGGTCGTATACATATTATCTTTATAGTGATCCCAGTGGCCGCTGCGGTGCCAGAGATCCTGGTTGAGCATGATCGGCGTCGAGATCTCGACATAGCCGGCCTTCTTATGGATCTCGCGCCAGTAGTCGATGAGCTGGTTTTTGAGCACCATGCCGTTGGGCAGGAAGAACGGGAAGCCCGGGCCCTCGTCCATGAACGTGAACAGGCCGAGCTCCTTGCCGAGCTTGCGGTGGTCGCGCTTCTTGGCCTCTTCGATGCGGGCCAGATACGCGTCGAGCTCCTCCTTCTTCGGGAAGCAGGTGCCGTAGATGCGCTGGAGCATCTTGCGGTTGCTGTCGCCGCGCCAGTAGGCGCCGGTGACGCTCGTGAGCTTGATGGCATTGCCCTTGACGCGGCCGGTGGAGTCCAGATGCGGGCCGGCGCAGAGGTCAACGAATTCGCCCTGACGGTAGAAGGAGATAACGGCATCCTCCGGCAGGTCGTTGATGAGCTCGACCTTGTACGGCTCATCGCGCTCCTCCATGAACTTCAGCGCTTCGGCACGCGGGAGCTCAAAGCGCTCGAGACGCAGCTTTTCCTTGCAGATCTTGCGCATCTCGGCCTCGAGCTTTTCGAGCACCTCGGGCGTGAACGGCTGGGGGCTGTCAAAATCGTAATAGAAACCGTCCTCAATGGCCGGGCCGATGGCCAGCTTCACCTCGGGGTACAGGCGCTTCATGGCCTGGGCGAGAATGTGGCTGGTGGTGTGACGGTAGGTATCTCTGTAGGTCTTGTTTTCAAAGGTGTACTGATCGTCCATAATGTCTCCTCCTAAACTAAAAACACCCCTGCGCCTCGCGGCACAGGGGTGCTGAAATCACACGGTTCCACCCTGAGTTTCCCTCAGTTGGCGCTGTAACGCGCGCCGCACGGGTCGCCTTACTGCGATGTTCGGGCGATCGGCTCGGGGAAGGTCTGCGCCGGAGGGGTGCCGCAGGCGGCTCACAGCCTATGACCGCCATTCTCTGTCCGTCCTCACTCGGGTGCAAGTCCCGTCATTGCCTTTTGAACGGTATCATCGTAACACCGACTGTTATCCCCTGTCAAGCACAATTTCATACGAAATCCGGCCGGAATTGCCGCCGTTTGTGCATGAAACGCTGCACAGAGCGCTTGCTAAATGTAGGAAACGCATGCTATACTGAATCTGGAAACGCAACCAGCGACAGAAAGGAGCGCACCACCATGACCATAGGCGACAAATGCCCCTACTGCGGCAGGGAATTGCTCTCCGGCTATCTGCAGAGCGCGCGGCAGATCATCTGGAGTCAGGAGGAAAAGTCCATATCCTTTCGCGCGGACGAGGACGGCGATCTCGTGGTGAGCCACGGGATCTGGGAAGGCAGCTTTGCCGACTGCCGGTACTGTGCAGACTGCGGCATCTTCCTGCTGGAGCGCCCCGCGCAGCCGCCGAAATTCGGCGAGCGCCTGCGCGGGAAATTCGGCCGCCTGCGCGGCGGCGACACAACGGAATAAGAAAAGACCGCACGCGGCGTTTTGCCGCGTGCGGTTCGTCGTTTTCCAGAAAGATCAGACGTTGAAGCGGAAGAGCGTCACGTCGCCGTCGTGCATGACATAGTCCTTGCCCTCGGAGCGGACGAGGCCTTTCTCCTTGGCGACGGCCATGCTGCCGCAGGCTTTCAGGTCGTCGAACGCGACGATCTCAGCGCGGATGAAGCCGCGCTCGAAGTCCGAGTGGATCTTGCCGGCGGCCTGCGGCGCCTTCGTGCCGCGCGTGATCGTCCAGGCGCGGCACTCATCGCTGCCGCACGTCAGGAACGAAATGAGCCCCAGCAGGCTGTACGAACACTGGATGAGCCGGTCGAGGCCGGACTCTTCGATGCCGAGCTCCTCGAGGAACATGGCGCGCTCGTCGGGCTCGAGCTCGCCGATCTCCTGCTCGACCTTCGCGCAGATGGGCAGCACCTGCGCGCCCTGAGACGCAGCCAGATCGCGCACCTGCTGATAGTACTTGCAATCTTCATACCCGGCGGCGAACGTGTTCTCGTCGAGGTTGGCGGCGTAAATGACGGGCTTGATGCTCAGCAGATCGCTCGTCTCGAGCAGGGCACGATCCTCGTCGCTGCAGTCATAGGTGCGGGCGCTCTTGCCGTCGTTGAGATGCTCGAGCAGGCCGCGGAACACATCCGCCTCGTGCAGGCAGGCCTTGTCGCCGCTCTTGCCGGCCTTGGCCGCCTTGTCGATGCGGCGCTGGACCATCTCGATGTCCGCCATGATGAGCTCGAGGTCGATGATCTCAATGTCGCGCAGCGGGTCGGTCGAACCCTCGACGTGCATGACGTTTTCATCATCAAAGCAGCGCACGACGTGCACGATCGCATCCGTGGCGCGGATGTTGGACAAAAACTTGTTGCCGAGGCCCTCGCCCTTGGACGCGCCCTTGACGAGGCCGGCGATGTCGACAAACTCGATCACCGCAGGGGTCTTTTTCTTCGGCTGATACATCTCAGCCAGATAATCCAGCCGCACATCCGGCACGGAGACCATGCCGACGTTCGGGTTGATGGTGCAGAACGCATAGTTGGCGACTTCCGCGCCCGCGTTCGTAATGGCGTTGAACAGCGTGGACTTGCCGACGTTCGGCAGGCCGACGATACCGAGTTTCATAGATCCGAGCATCTCCTTCGTTTCCCAGCCGCGGCCGCGGCTGACATAGCAGTTTATTATAGCATGGGTGCCCGGGCATTTCAAGCCGTCACTTGACCGGATGATAGTTGTCCGGGTCGAGATACTGTGCCGCCATGCGCACGTACCAGTCCTTCGTCCCGCGCCAGTCGGTGCGGTCTTTGTCGGTCAGCTCGCGCAGCGGCCTTGCGGGCACGCCCGCGACGAGCGTCTCCGGCGGAATGATCTTGCCCTGCGGCACGAGCGCCGACTCGGCCACGATGCTGCCCGCGCCGATCTCGCTGCAGAGGCTGAGCACCGCGCCCATGCCGATGCTGGCCTCCGGCCCGATCACACGCGCGTGGATGATCGCGCCGTGGCCGATGGTCACGCGGCGCGAAATGGTCACGACGGGATCTTCCCCACCGGTGTGGATGATGACGCCGTCCTCGACCGCGACCTCCTCCTCGAGGACGATGCGCGAGGCGTCGGCGCGGATGACGGCATAAGGGCCGATATAGCAGCGCGGGCCGACGATCACATCGCCGATGAGCTCCGCGCTCGCACTGACGAACGCCGTCGGGTCGACCTGCGGGGCTTTCCCGCCAAAGGTATAGAGCATAATGGTCTCTCCATTCAAATAAAAGATGTATGATTTTATCATGCACAGCCGCCGGATGCAAGCACAACGCCCGGGCAGGAGGAACCTGCCCGGGCAAACGTATTCGGATCGCAATTACAGACTGCGTGCTGCCTCGTAGCCATCCCAGATGGCACCGAAGATGTTGCGCACACGGCGGCCGTCGCCGAGCGCGAGCACGGTCTCATAGTCATCGCGGATCGCGTCAAAGAGCGCATGGTTGTCCTCCATGCCGACCGCAGTGATGACCGTGTCACCCTCCGCCAGCGCGGGCACGCCCTCGACCTCGTAATAAACGCCCTTGGCATCGACGGATTCCAGCGCCGCGCCCTCGACGATGTGCACGCCGTGGAACACGAGCAGGTCGCGCAGCATGAGCTCATTCATGGCCGGCAGCTTGGCCGAGCGCAGGAGCTTGCGCCGGGCGAGCAGCGTGACGGTGTGGCCGTTTTGCACCAGGTGCAGCGCCAGTTCGCAGGCGACGAGTCCCGCGCCGATGATGACGACCGACTTGCCGGCTTTCGCCTTGCCCTCGAGCACGTCGAGCGCACTGACCACATTGTCTCCGTCCGCACCGGGCAGTGCCAGCGTTCTGGGCGTGCTGCCCTCGGCGACGAATACCGTCTGCGGCTTGAGGGAATCGAGCAGCGCCTTATCCGCGCGTGTATTCAGGCGCACGTCCACGCCCAGATGCGCAAGCGTGGCGGCATACCAGGCAACAAGATCACGATCCGCCTGCTTGAAGCGCGGCACACCGGCCGGCTTGAGCGCGCCGCCGAGGGCATCGCTCGCTTCGAGCAGCGTGACATCATGGCCGCGCAGCGCGCTCACGCGCGCCGCCTCCAGACCGGCAGGCCCGCCGCCGACAACGACCACGCGCTTTTTCTCCGCTGCGGGCGTGATGCCGACGAGCCGCTCGCGCGCGCACTCGGGGTTGACCGCGCAGGAGCCGACCGCGCCGTCAAACGCGCGGCCGAAGCAGCCCTCGTGGCAGCACAGGCACGGACGGATGAGCGCGAGCTCATCGTTGCGCACCTTGCGGACGTAGTCAGGCTCGGTCAGGAGCGGACGCGCCAGACCGATCATGTCGCAGCGGCCGTCTCGCAGCGCCTGCGCCGCCAGATCCGGATCGTCCATGCGTCCGGCAGCCAGCACCGGCACGTCCACGACCTGCTTGACCTGCTCGGCAAACGGCAGATAGACGCCCTTGTCAAAGTACATCGGCGGATGCGCCCAGTACCAGCTATCGTAGGTGCCGGCATCGACATCGAGCGCGTCGTAGCCCGCATCGACCAGGATCCTGGCCGCCTGCAGGCCCTCGTCCGTATCGCGGCCGAGCTCGGTGAACGTCTCACCCGGCACCGCGCCCTGACGCAGATCCTTGATATAGCTCTTGAGCGAAAAGCGCAGGATGACCGGGAAATCCTCGCCGCAGTACTGCTTGATCTTCTGCACGATCTCGATGGCGAAGCGCAGGCGGCCGTTGAGATCGCCGCCGTACTTGTCCGTGCGCTTGTTGAACAGCGACATGGCAAAGCAGTCGAGCAGATAGCCCTCGTGCACGGCATGCACCTCAACGCCGTCATATCCGCACTTTTTGGCGATAGCAGCCGACACACCGAACTGCTCCACGAGCCGCTCGACCTCCTCCGTCGTCAGCTCGCGGCACTCGATGCGCGGGTTCCAGCGGTTGCTGATCGTACTCGGCGCGACAAACTTGCGGTCATGGATCATGGCGGGCATGGCGCTGCGGCCAAGGCCGGCCGTGAGCTGCACGAAGATCTTGGTGTCAAAGGCGTGCACGCGGTCGGTCAGCTCGCGCGCGGCCTTGATGTATTTCCCGGGGCAGATCGTCGGGCACGGGAAAGAACCGGGGCTGTGGACCTCAATGTTGTTGTCCACCCAGTTGGCGCCCGTGATGATCAGGCCGACGCCGCCGGCGGCGCGGCGGACGAAATAGTCCACGGCGTCCGGCAGGTAAGCACCGTCCTCATCGTTGTGCGTGACGGTGCCCATGGCGGCCATGAAGTAGCGGTTTTTAATGCGCGTATTGCGGATCGAAAACGGTGTAAACAGCGGTTCGTATGCGAGGTTCATGTGGTTTCCTCCTCCTCTGGTTCGGGTTGTGTATCAAATTGCGCGGCGCACTCCGGTGACAGTTGTCCCCAGGCGACTGCCTCCTGTGCGAGCGCGCAGCGAAAGCGCGGATGCGCGATGCGGATCATGGCGCAGATGCGCGTCTCCAGCGGTTGATTGTGCAGATCGGCCGCGCCCCACTCCGTGACGATGTACATGACATCGCTGCGCGGCGTCGTGACGACTGCGCCGGACGGAAGATGCGCGCGAATGTTGGACGTGAGCGTCCCGTCGGGCGCTTCGTGCGTGGAATGCAGGCACAGAAAACTCCGTCCGCCGACAGAACGCGCCGCGGCGCGGACAAAATCGAGCTGACCACCGACGCCGGAATACTGCCGGCCGTCAATGGCCTCGGCGCAGACCTGCCCGGTCAGATCGGCCATCAGGCAGCCGTTGACCGAGATAAGCCCCGGCTGCTGCGCGGCACGGAACGGATCGTTGAGCACGTCCACCGGGATCATGCGGATGTGCGCGAGCGCAAAATCATCCAGATGCCCCGCCGCGTCGAGCACGATGGACGCCTCGACCCGATCGAGATCGACCGCGCCGCTGGCCATCAGGCGCAGCTGCGCCTGTGTGAGCACCTCCGTGTAAATCCCGAGCCGTTTGCGTCCATGCAGCCCGTAGGCGACGGCGTTGGGAATGCCGCCGATGCCGACCTGCAGCGTATCGCCGTCCCGGACGAGCGGCAGGATGTGCGCGGCAATGCGCGCATCGAGTGCATCGGGCGCTTTATAATGATAGGTATTGAGCGGATGATCCGCGCGGCAGAGCGCCGTGACCTCCGAGACATGGATGCGATGGTGCTCGCCGCGGGTGCGCTGCTGAAAGGCGTTGACCTGATAGATGCGCTTTTCGACCTGTGTATCGAGCGAACTCCAGGCCGTGCCGCGCGGGCCGTAATACAGATACCCGTCCGCATCCGGCTCGGACACCTCGAGCATCAGCGTATTGACACGGTAGACCTCGCGCGCTGCGCGCACGGTCTGGTGAAACTGCACGGAGTTTTCGTGCAGGCCGCCGCGCTGCTGAAACTTGCGGTCGGCGCGGCCGAGAAACAGCGAGTGATACGGCGTGCGCGCAAAGCAGGCCGGGTCGGACAGGGCGCGGCTCTCCGTGCCGTTGACGACGGTCACGACCGGGATGTCGCGCAGCTCCGCGCGGTCGCTCACCGCGTCGATCAGCACGGCCGGGAAGCTGCCGGCGCCGCCGGCAAAGATGCGGTCGCCGGGCGCGATCAGCGCCGCCGCCTGCTCCGGCGTGCAGAGCCTGCGCGCATAGATCTCACGCCAATCCATCGTGCTCACGCCTCCCGCGGTGCAACGGGAAAGAAATGATTCGGATCCAGGTACGCCGCCGTGAGCCGGACATACCAGTCCTTCGTGGCCTGCCAGCTCTCGCGGTCCGCCTGCGTGAGCGGGCGCAGAGGCTTGGCCGGGATGCCGGCAACGAGCGTCTCCGGCGGAACGGACTTGCCCTGCGGCACGAGCGCGGACTCCGCCACGACGCTGCCGGCACCGATCGCACACCCAAGGCTGAGCACCGCGCCCATGCCGATGCTGGCCTCCGGGCCGAGATAGCGCGCATGGACGATCGCCCCGTGACCGATGGTCACACGCCGGGACAGCAGGCAGCGCTTGTCCGCCCCGCCGGCATGGATGATGACGCCGTCTTCCACCGCGACCTCCTCCTCGAGAATGATCTCGGCGGCATCGCCGCGGATTACGGCGCCGGGACCGATATAGCACCGCGGGCCAACCGTCACATCGCCGATAAGCTCGGCGCTGGCGCTGACAAACGCCGTGGGATCGACGCGCGGGCATTTTCCATGAAACGAATAGAACATAATCGGATCTCCATTTCTGATAATAAGGGGGAGCGACCTGGCCCGGGGGCCGAGCCGCTCCAAAGAAAAAAGAAGGGAATGGGGGGATTACCAAAGTCAGGCGAACTTTGCGATGGTCGCCTCGCACTCGTGCATCATCTGGCCGATGATGGTCTGCACGGGCAGCACATCGTGGATCAGGCCGGACGTCTGGCCGCAGCAGATGACGCCGCAGTTTTCCACGTCCGCGTTCTCGAAGAACATCTTGCAGGCCGTCTTGCCGGCCATGTCCTCGGCCACATCCTTGAATTCGCAGCCGGCCTGCTCCTTGGCAAAGACGCGCTTGGCGACTTCGCTCTTATACATGCGCGTGGAGTTCTGGAACGAGCGCAGAAGCAGGATCGTCTCCATCTCGTTGGCGTGCTCGACGAGGTAGTTTTTCACGGCCGGGAGCACGGGGCACTCCTCGGACAGCAGGAAGCGGGTGCCCATGTACACGCCTTCGGCGCCGAGCATGAGCGCGGCTGCCATCTGGCGGCCGGTCGAAACGCCGCCGGCGCAGATGACCGGAATGTCAAGCGCCTCCACACAGCGCGGCGTGAGCACCATGGTGCCGAGATCGTTCTCGCCCGGGTGGCCGGCGCACTCAAAGCCGTCGGCGACGACCATGTCCGCGCCGAGCGACTGCGCCTTGAGCGCGTGCTTGACGGTGGTGCACTTGTGGATGAGCACCATGCCGGCGTCCTTGATGGCGCGCACCATGTCGTCCTTCGGCGGACGGCCGGCGGTTTCCATGACCTTGACGCCCTCTTCGGCGCAGACGCGGATGTAGCCCGCATAGTCCGGCACGACGAGCGACGGCATGAGCGTGAGGTTGACGGCAAAGGGCTTGCTCGTCATGGACTTGATCTTGCGGATCTCCGCCTGCAGCTCATCGGCCGAGGAAAACGTGCTCGACGACAGCAGCCCCAGGCCGCCGGCCTCCGACACGGCGGCGACCAGCGGTGCGCGGGAGATCCACTGCATGCAGCCCTGCACGATGGGGTATTCGATCCCCAGCATTTCGGTAAGTTTGGTACGGATCATAGGTATTACCTCCTGAAATATTCACGTGTGCCGCTGTGCGGCGTCTGGTTGTTTGTGATTTCACAATAGCAAACCGTCAGTCGCTTCACAACGCTGATTTCTCCAAAAAACAGCAGTTGCCGCCGTGCGCCGGATGGGCACGGCCTACAAGATGCGCGCGTCAGCTCGCCTGGACACTGCGCGCGCGCAGCACGGCCGTGAGCACTTTTCCGGTCGCGCCCTTGGGCAGCTCCGGCACGATCTCGATTTCCTTCGGCGCGCGGAACGTCGGCATATGCGCGCGGCAATACTGGCGCAGCGCCTCCGCCGTGAGCCGGCTGCCCGGCATGAGCACAACGCTCGCTTTCACGTGCTCGCCCCAGGTCTCGTCCGGCACGCCGTAGACCGCGACCTCGGCCACGTCGTCGCAAAGCTGCATGATGACATTGGTGACCTCTCCGGGATAGATGTTCTCGCCGCCGGAAATAATGAGATCGTCGGCACGGCCGCTCAGGAACAGGTACCCCTGCGCGTCGAGCATGCCCATGTCTTTCGTGCGGTACCAGCCGCCGACCAGCGCCGCGTGCGTCGTCTCGGGCGCATCCAGATATTCCAGCATCCGGCCCGGGCCGCGCACATAGATCTCACCCGCGGTGCCTGCCGGGCAATCGCTGCCGTCCGGCGCGACGATGCGCACGGCCGCGCCGGGGATCGGCCGGCCGACGGACGAGAGGTACTTACCGCCGTCGCGCAGGTGGTCTTCCGGCAGCAGCGCTGTGACGGTGCTGCCCATTTCCGTCATGCCGTAGGACTGATAGAAGCTGCAGTGCAGCTTCTCGATCGCGCGCTGCAGCAGCGCCTTCGGGATCGGGCAGGTGGAATAGTTGACGGTCTTGAGGTGCGAGAGATCATAGTCCCCGTTGTCCGTCTCGTCGAGGATCCACTTGAGCACCGTCGGCACGACACTGATGGACTCGATGCGCTCGGACACGAGCGTGTGCATGTAATCCTCAAGTGCGAAATGATCCTTGAGCACCATCGTGCCGCCGGTCGCAAGCGACAGGTGCGCACCGATGGCGGCCGAGTGGAACAGCTGCGCAATGAACTGATACCGCTGCCCGTCCGGGTAGGGATAGACCTGCAGCATGCTCACGATCTCGCGGAGCATGCCGCCGTGCGTGTAGACGACGCACTTCGGCTCCCCCGTCGTGCCACTCGTGTGCAGGCGGCAGGCGACATCGTCACGCGAGACCGGCACGTCCGGCGGCGTGTCCGGCTCGCCGCTGACGAGCGCGCACAGCGCCGAGCGGCCGTCGACCGGCTCCAGCCGGATCAGGCGTACGCTGTCCGCGCACAGTCGCTCGAGCTCCGCGCCCCACTCCGGCTTCTCCGCCTTGAGAAAGGCGACCGACACCTGATTGCACGCGAGCATGCGCGCCTGCTCCGGCGGCGTGAGCCGCCAGTTGATCTTGACCACAATGGCGCCGAGCTGATAGAGCGCAAACTCGGCAATGATCCACTCCGGGCAGTTGCGCGACAGGATCGCGACCCGGCTGCCCTTGCGCACGCCGAGGTGCCGCAGATAGTGCGCCGTCTGGTGGATGTAGCGCTCCAGGTCGCCATAGGTCAGCCGCCAGTCCTCGTATACAATGGCCTCGCGCTCCGGGCAGCGCGCGAACGCATCATCCATGAGCGCGCCAAAGCTGCTGCACCGTGAAAGCTTCTGAGCAATTTCCCGCATGGGTGATCCCTCCGATCCTCTTTTTCATGGTTCTATTCTTTATAAAATTGTGAATTATCTCCCGAAACGGCCAAAATGGAAAGAACCTACTTGCGCGTTTCGGATTTAACGTTTATATTTTAACGTGCTTGAAAAAAACGCACACCGTCATTCCGCCAGAAACGACCGTCGTTGTTTTTGCACATGAATCGTCACTTTCACGGCGGCGTTTTCGGAGCGATTGCACAGTCGCGCTTTTTGTTGGAATTTCAAGCGTTCCCGGGGATATGCAATCGTCGTTTCTGCACAGGTTTTGTGCAAATACGCACACTTTTTTCGTAACTCCTGCCCTTTTCGTTTGCAGTCGGCCACCTGTATAATTGGAATTGTTAAAAAACAGTCATTCGTCACTTTCGCGCATTTTTGTTGTCTTTTGTGCGTGCGATGAGGATGGACTGAAAAATACAGGAGGTTGATACAATATGAATAAACCACTTGAAGGTCTTTTCGTCGTGGAGCTGACGACCTATTGGGCCGCCCCCTCCGCAGGTGAGTTTCTGCGCTGCCTCGGCGCCAGAGTCGTCAAGATCGAGACCGGCAAAGCGGGCGACTCGGTTCGCTACTGGGGCCGCACCTGCGGCATGCCGATCGAAGCGAACGAGAACCCCTCGTTCGACCTCTTCAACGGCGGCAAGGAATTCATGCACATGGATCTCAACGATCCCGAGCACGAGCGCGTGCTGCACAACATGCTCGCCAAGGCGGACGTATTCCTGACGAGCATGCGTCTCGGCGGTCTGAAAAAGCACAACCTGGACTATGACACCCTGAAAGAGAAATACCCGCGCCTGGTCATGGCGCACGCCACCGGCTACGGCTGCAAGGACGGCCCGCTGTCCGCTGCCCCCGGCCTGGACGCCGTGGCATTCTTCGCCATGAACGGCCTGATCTCCGACCTGCGCCTGAATCCGGACGACTCCCCGATCTGCCCGCCGACCGGCATGGGCGACCTGACGACCGGCATGCCGCTGTTCGGCGCGATCATGACGGCGCTGTTTGCCCGCGAGCGTACCGGTAAGGGCGATTATGTGTCCGCCTCTCTCTACGGCACCGGCAACTGGGTCACATCCGCGATCAACTCCGGCACGCAGTACTTCAACCCCTGGCCGCGCTCCCGCTTCACGCAGAGCCCCATGGGCCAGGCGTTCGAGACGAAGGACGGCAAGTTCGTGCAGATCTTCGTCAATGAGTACGAGCGCTACTTCCCCGTCTTCTGCAAAGCCTTCAACATCGAGGACATGCTCGACGACGAGCGTGTGAACACGCGCCCGGCGCTGAACGTCAACGGCAACTGTGCCATCATCGTGGCGCGCTGCATCGAGGAAGCAAAGAAAAAGACCGCCGACGAGATCATGAGCGTGCTCCAGGCCGGCAACGTGCCCTGCACCGTGCTGCGCGGCATCGGCGACAAGTACAAAGAGCAGGAGCAGCTCGACCAGTGCCTGTCCAACGGCTACCTCGGCGAGGGCACCTACGAGAGCGGCAAGCACTACTATCAGCCGCAGATCCCGATCTACATGGAGAGCGTCGGCGTGCAGAACTACTTCGCGCAGAGCAAATCCATCGGCGCGGACAACGACGCGCTGTTCGCGGAATTCAGCAAGTAAGCAGATCACTGCCGGACGACCGGCCAAAGGGGTGCCGGACGGCACCCCTTTTTGCAAATCAGCAATCAGCCCCCGTCCCGGGGACAGAAAAATGGAAGTGTGGTGGATTCTGAATGAAATTGTCTTTGCAACTGATCCTGGAAACCCTGACGGAATACGGCGCACAACTGATAGAGACCGACGGCGATTTCGCCTTCACCGGCGTACAGATCCTGACCTCTCCCACGGATATTCTGGAGCCGGACACGCTGTATGTCTGCACACCGAAAGTGCTCCCAAAGCTGAAAAAGCAGCTTTTTGAAAACCACTGCTTCGTTTTCAAGGCCAAGCCGTCCCAGCTGCAGTGCCATCATGCGCTGCACGGCATCCTGCTTGACGAAAACACCGACCTCAACGAGGTCGTCAACCGGCTCATTACCCTCTTTACACAGTTTCACGCCTTTGAGTTTGCCATCAAGGAGGCCTCTCTCGAACGGCGCGGCTACGAGCCGTTTTTTGAGATCGCCAAAAAGGCGTTCCCGCACTGTCTGATCGTCGTCACGGACTCGGCATACAACATCGTGTGCTCCACGCGCAGCTCCGTCGATGACATCCCCTATTTCCGCGACCTGCTCCAGCGCGGCTATTACAGCCGCGAGGATATGAACCAGATCGCAAGCTGGGGCTACTATGAGGACGAGCGCAAGTGCGTCCAGCCGGTGCTCTACCCGGCGGAAAAGACCATCTGCGGATACCCGTTTCTCGTCCGCTCCTACAAGAATCACGGCGCGGCCTACTGCTTCATCGGCTGCTATTTTCTCGATGTGCCGCCGACGCAGCGCGACATCTCGCTCTACACCTGCCTGACGCAGGAGCTGGAAAATTACTATAAAGTCAACGGCATTTTTGACGCCGGCATGCTCGGCAAACAGCAGCAGCTGCTCGACGATCTGATCCGGCCGAAGCAGAACTCGCCGGAATATTTCCACGACCGCTGCGCGCAGCTGAACATCCCCTATCAGGGCACGTTCCGCATCGGCCTCGTGCAGTGCGAGAGCTCGACCCTGTTCAAAGTCTCACACATCTCCAATCAGCTCCGCGCCCACTGCCCGCTGGCAAACTACGGCGTGTTCCAGTACGGCTCGTCCGTCATCATCCTCTTCCGCGACTGGAACGACGCAAACGTGCGCATGCAGTCCGGCTTTTCCGAGGACTGGAACGCCCTGCTGACCACCCTGCGGCAGAACAAGGCCTGCATGGGCATCAGCCTGCTGTTCAGCGACGTCACGAAGCTCTACGTCGGCTACCGGCAGGCCGAAGCCGCATCGAATATCGGCAAGCGCCGTGATACGGACGGCACCGCCTATTTCTACTCGAAATACTATCTGGAGGACATGCTCGAGCATTATGCCGACACCATGCCCCTCGAAGACACCTATACGCACTATCTGGACCGGCTCATGGACGATAACAACAGCGTCTGCAGCAACATCAAGCTCCTGTATTACTTCCTGTGCTCGGAGCGCAATATCTCCCTGACCGCCAAGCATGTGCACATGCACCGCAACAGCGTCATCTACCGCATTCAGAAGATCCAGGACATCCTCGCGCTGGATCTCGACGATCCGGATGTCCGTCTGCGGCTGATGATCTCGTTCAAGATCCTCGAAATGACCGGCCGCATCCCGCACTGGGAAACGCCGCACGGCGAGAACGATACCGGCAACAGCGGCATCGTGCATCAAGAGTGACCACCGTTTCGCGCCCGCTTTCTCCTGAAACAGGAGAAAACGGGCGCTTTTTTTCGTCATTTCTGCACAGTCGCTTGTGCGGCGGCGGGAAAAAACGTCGTTTTGAATGACGTTGTTCCGTGCCGCGCGCCTCGTTAAAATGTAATCAAAGTTGGGAGAGTACGTGCTTTCCCGTGAGAGGAGCAAGATTTTCATGAGCAAATACGGTTACTATCTCGGCATGACGCCGGAGCAGCAGGATATCGTCAAAATGATCCGCGAATTTGCCGAGCGCGAGCTCGACCCGGTCGTGAAAGAATATGATGAAAAGGGCGAATTCCCGGTGCAGCTGCACGAAAAATGGGGCGAAATGGGTCTGTTTGGTCTGGACGTGCCGGAGCAGTACGGCGGACTGGGACTCAACGCCGTGACGCGCTACTGCATCAGCGAGGAGCTGGCCAAGCATGACGCCGGCTTCACGATCTCGAACAATTCCTACTCGTTCGGCCTGTCGGCGATCCTCGCCGACGGCACGGAGGCGCAAAAGCAGGCCGCCTGCGCGCGCATTCTGCGCGGTGAGGGCATCTCCATGGCGATCACGGAGCCGCAGAGCGGTTCGGACGTCGGCAGCACGCGCACGAGTGCAAAGAAAGTGGACGGCGGCTACGTGCTCAACGGCGTCAAGTGCTTCATCACGAACGCCACGCTCTGCTCGGCGTGCGTGGTGCTGGCCGTGACGAATCCGGATGCGGGCTATCACGGCATGAGCCTGCTGCTGGTGGAAAAAAGCGACGCCGGGGTGAGCGTCGGCAAGCACGAGGACAAGATGGGCATCCGCCTGTCGGACACGGCGGATTTCGTGATGGAGGACGTGTTCGTCCCCGCCGACCGCCTGATCGGCACGGAGGGCAACGGCTTTGCCCAGACCATGAAATTCCTCGCCGGCAAACGCCCGGTCAGCGTGGCGGGCGCCGTCGGCGTGGCGCAGCGCGCGCTGGATCTGGCCGTGGACTACGCCAGGGAGCGCAGCTTCAAGCACGGGCCGATCGCAAAACTCGAGGGCATTCAGTTCCTGATCGCGGACATGGAGATGCGCATTCAGGCCTCGCGCGCCATGGCGGTCTACGGCGCGCAGATGACGGACGCCGGCATCCCGATCGGCACGCTCGGCAACTCGCTCAAATGCTTTGCCTCGGAAATGTGCTACGACGTGGTGAACATGGGCCTGCAGGTCTTTGCCGGCTATGGCTACAGCCGCGAATACCCGCTGGAAAAGCTGCTGCGCGACGCGCGCATCTACAGCATCTTCGAGGGCACGAACCAGGTGCAGCGTCAGGTCATCGGCAAGACGCTGCTCGGCTGAGGGCGGTGCCGCGTGAACATTCTCGTCTGTATCAAGCAGGTCCCGGACACGACCGAGATCCGCATGGATCCGAAAACCAACACCCTCATCCGCGCCGGTGTGCCGAGCACCGTCAACCCCTTTGACAAATACGCGCTCGAGGCGGCCGTGCAGCTCCGCGAGGCGCTCGGCGGCACCGTGACCGCCATGACCATGGGGCCGGCGCAGGCGGCGCAGGCGCTGCGCGAGTGCTACGCCCTCGGTGCCGACCGGATGGTGCTGGTGTCCGACCGGTGCTTCGGCGGCGCGGACACTTATGCCACAAGCTACACGCTCGCACAGGCCGTGCGGGCGCTCGGCGGCTTTGACCTGATCCTCTGCGGCCGGCAGGCCATCGACGGCGACACGGCGCAGGTCGGCCCCATGCTGGCCGAGCATCTGGGGCTGCCGCAGCTCACGTGCGCATGCACCATCACGATCGAGGACGGCGCGATCCGCATCCGGCAGGAGGGCGAGCGCGCCTACCGCGTGCTGCGCGCGCCGCTGCCGGCCGTGGTCACGGTCGTGAAGGCCATCAACGAGCCGCGGCTGCCGAACGTCATGCGCAAGCTGCAGGCCAACCGCATGCAGCCGCAGACGCTGACGGCGGACGATCTGCCGGCACTCGATCCCGACTGCATCGGCCTGCACGGCTCACCGACAAAGGTATCAAAAACATTCGTGCCCGTGCGCACCAAGCAGACCGTGCGCATCGACGGCGCGCAGCCGGAGGCCGCCGTGGTGTCCCTGCTGGCGCAGCTCGACGCGGCGCACATCTCGCTGGAAGGAGGCGGGGATCATGTCTGAGAGCAAACACGTCTGGGTCTTCCTCGAGACGGAGGACGGGCAGCTGCGCAGCGTCGGGCTGGAGCTGCTGGGACAGGGGCGCCTGCTCGCCGACAAGATGGGTGAACAGCTCGTCGGCGTCATTCTCGACCCGCACGCCGGCACGCTCGCCGCGCAGGCGATCGGCTGCGGCGCCGACACGGTCATCACCATGGAAGATCCCGCCCTGGCGCACTACAATACGGACATTTTCACCGCCGCCATGTGCCACCTCGTGCGCAAATACGCGCCCGAAGTGCTCATGATCGGCGCGACGAACGTGGGGCGCGACCTCGGGCCGCGCATCTCCTGCCGGCTGCACACGGGGCTGACGGCCGACTGCACGCATCTCGACGTGGACGCGCACCGCTGCGTGCTCTGGACGCGGCCGGCCTTCGGCGGCAATCTGATGGCGACCAATATCTGCCCCGACACGAAGCCACAGATGGGCACCGTGCGGCCGAACGTGTTCCGCGCGCCGGCATTTGACCCTGCGCGCACCGGCGCGGTCTTTGTGGAATCGCTGCCGGAGGACGCCCGGCGGAGCAGCACGGAGCTGCTGGAGCTGATCCCGGTGCTCGACGCCGCGACCGCGAATCTGACCGAGGCGCAGATCATCGTCTCCGGCGGACGCGGCCTGAAGGGACCGGAAAATTTCGCGCTGCTGCAGGAGCTGGCCGACACCGTCGGCGGCTGCGTGGGCGCATCCCGCGCAGCGGTCGACGCCGGCTGGATCTCCCCCATCCATCAGGTCGGCCAGACGGGCAAGACCGTCTGCCCGCGCGTCTACATTGCCTGCGGCATTTCGGGCGCGATCCAGCACCTGATCGGCATGAGCGCATCCGACACCATCATCGCCATCAACCGCGACCCGAACGCGCCGATCTTTCAGGTGGCGGACTACGCCATCGTCGGCGACCTGTTCCAGATCGTACCCGCTCTGACAAAGGCGCTGCGTCAGCGCCGGAAACCGGAGCAGGCATAAAAGCATAAAGAAAGGAGCCAGACCATGTCCTATCAGGAATTTCTGAGCTTTGAGCGGCGCGGCGCCGTCGGCATCGTGCGGCTCGCGCGGCCGGAAAAGCTCAACACCATCAGCGCCCCGTTTTACGAGGCCATGATCGAGCTGCAGCAGACCGAGATCGTCGGCGATCACGACCTGCGCGCCATTGCGCTGCTGGCAGACGGCCGGCACTTCTCCGCCGGCATCGACCTCAATTACGCCAAAGCGGTGATCGGCAAGCCGGGGCGCAGCCTCTACGGCGTCTATCACTGGCAGCAGGCCTACCGCTTCTGGAGCGAGTGCAACCTGCCGGTCGTGGTCGGCATCCAGGGCGCGTGCATGGGCACCGCCATCGAGCTCATCACGGCGTGCGATATCCGCATTGCCGCCGACAACGCAAAGTTTTCCCTGCGGGAGGTCGACGTCGGCATCAGCACCGATCTCGGCGGCACGACCCGCCTGACCAAGCTCATCGGCCCCGGCATGACAAAGCTGCTGGCCATGACATGCGAGGATATCGACGCGCAGGAGGCCGCGCGCATCCGGCTCGTGGAGCGCGTGGTGCCGCTCGGCGAGCTGGAGCAGACGACGCTGGCCTATGCCGAAAAGCTTGCGGCCAAGCCGCCGATCGCCGTGCAGATGTGCAAAAAGTGCATCAACATCGCTACCGACGCCGGCACCTCCGTGGGCCTGCTGGCCGAGGAGATTCAGGGCATCTACACCGTATCGACCAAGGACAAGGCCGAGGCGGCCGCCGCCATGCTCGAAAAGCGCCCCGGCCGCTACACGTGCGAATAAACCAGGAGGAAACGTCCATGAACATTCTTGTCATCAACGGAAGTCCCCGCATGGAGCGCAGCAACTCGCTGCGCATGACGCGCGCCTTTCTCGAAGGGCTCGCCAAGACCTGCGACACGCAGGTCGAAGAACTGACCGTGGCCAAAATGCACATTGAGCCGTGCCTCGGCTGCCTCAACTGCTGGAAGCGCACGCCGGGCAAGTGCTTCCGCGACGACGACATGGCCGCCGCGATCGAAAGCTACGTCACGGCCGACCTCGTCGTGTGGAGCTTCCCGCTCTACTACTACGCCCTGCCCGGCCAGCTCAAGTGCTTTCTCGACCGCACGGTGCCGATCAACCGCCCCGTCATGTGCGACCGCACCGACGGCAAGGGCAACGGTAAGCACGTCACGCGCTACGACCAGTCGCACCAGCGGCATGTGCTGATCTCGACCTGCGGCTTTTTCTCCCCCAAGGGCAACTACGACGCCGTGCTCGCACAGTTTGACCTCATGCTCGGCGTGGGCAACTACACGACGCTCTTTTGCGGCGAGGGCGAGATGATGCCGGTGCCGCCGCTGCAGGAGCGTGTGGAAGAATACCTCGGCTATGTCCGCCAGGCCGGCGAGGACTACGGCAGCTACGGCACAATCCTGCCGAAGACGCGCAAACCGCTCGAAGAGCTGCTGCTGCCGAAAGAGAAATTTGAGGAGATGGGCAACAGCTACTACGCGCACTGCGAGCGCAAAGCCCGCGAGCGCGCGCTGCAGGCACAGGCCGAGCAGCAGACCTGACCCCGATCGGAAGCAGCACACGGCAGCGCCCCGTGAGGCGCTGCCGTGTGCTGTTCTTCTCTTTTCGCGGGCTCATTCCACAAGCGTCAGGCGGTCGCTTCCGCCGTTGTCCGGCTCCGGCGGCTCGTCCGTGATCTCCGGGAGCTTGCCCTCCATCCGCAGGATCTTGAACGTGATCATCAGCCGCAGACGCACATCCGGGTCGTCCAGGTCGAGATTGAGCACGTCCTGAATGCGCTGCAGGCGGTAAATAACGCTGTTGCGGTGCATGTGCACGCGCTTAGCGGTCAGGGAAATGTTGCGCTCCGTGTTCAGATAGTGGTACAGCAGCAGGAGGTTGCTGTTGCTGTAGCCGCGCTCCCCGGCAAGCTGATCCAGATAGCGCACAATGACGTCATCGAGCGCGAATTTTTCCCGGTAGCATTCGAGCATGTCGTTGAGATAATACTTGGAATAGTGATACTCCAGCGCATCGGGATCCAGCTTGCGGCCGATCTCGATGGCGGTCCGCGCCTGATCGTAGCCCATGCGCAGGCGTCCCAGCTCCGTGAACAGCAGGCTCACGCCGATATGCGCATGGTTCTTGCCCAGCAGCGTCAGCAGCTCGTCCCACCGCTCGCGGAACAAAAGCTGCTCCCCGACCGGGTAATCGTGCCAGTCCTGAAAGAGGATGAGCACGCTGTTTTGATACTGCATCACGCCGTAATTGGCCACGTTGCTCCACGCGCGCAGCTGCAGCACCATGTACCCCGCCTTCGAGGTGGACGCCTGCTCGTCGAACTCGACATAGCCGAGACGGAAGTCGCCCGTCTCCGGCAGGCGCAGGCCGCGCGCACGGTCGCGCACCAGCTCCGGATTCTCCTCCCCATAGCGCAGGAGATCATGGATCATCTGCTGGCGCTGCGGCATGCTCTGGCTGTAAAAGCCCGTCTCGCGGAAGTAATGGTCGAGCTGCTCGGTAAAGCAGCGGAACAGCTCCTGATCCACCATCGTCGGCAGCCGGCCAGGGAAATAGCAACCGGCAAAGGAATAAAACATCCCGTTGGCAATGTAGGAGCGCAGGATCACGGGGTCGTTGCAGATATTCGGCGGCACCGACAGCACCGGACGCAGGTACCGGTCACTGACTTCAAAATAGCCGGCCTCCGCCATGAGCTGCAGCGAGTCCTTGTCGTAATAGCCCTGCTCGAGCATCTGATCGACATAGATATTGCCCGACCCGCGCTCGCGCGTGGCGCCGATGATGTTATACGCCGAGTCGACGACGACGATCGTCGCGTCCGGGATCATCTTCCGCCCGACCTCCATCAGCGGCTCCAGCCCGGCGTGCGCGCGCACGGCCAGACGCATCTGATACTCCAGTGTCTGCAGGCGGTCAAACAGTGTGAGCAGGTGGTTCGTCACCGCGCCGAGAGAATACTGTTCGTCATACAGCAGCGCATTGACACCGGGGCGAACGGGCTCCGCATCCTCCGGGCGCGCCCGGACAACGAAAAAGTGGTCGTGCAGCAGCCCCTTCGGTAAGCGGCGGATCACCTTTGGCTCGCTGACGTAGAGCACGTCTTCCTCGAGCGTGTTCTCGGACTCGGGCGTGAGAATCTGGACCCGGCGGAAGGCAAATGTCCGCTCCTGCTGCATTACGACCCGCGCGCCGAACGGCTGCATGCTCTCGGCGATCATTTCCACGGACAGCGTCATGATTCTCTCCTTTCCGTGCTGCGCAAAACGGCAGTCACAAGTGCATATTCCCACACAAATTTTGAGGAAAAAAGTTCCTTTCCGCAAAAACACCGGAGATCCGAATTTTTGGAGACTCCTACGATGAAATTGGAAGCCATTGGCGCAACTTTCGCGCTTTTGTCCGAATTCTCCGTGTTTTTGCGGCTTTTTCGCCTCATCTTTGTCTTTATTGTAACAATAACATGGCGAATTGTTCAGGGCATTTGTTACGAAATGCGGTTTTTCTCGCCGCCACGCACTGTGCATTTCCTACAATCGCGTGCGCGTAAAGGGCGCTGCTGCTTTCATTTTGCCTAAAAGCAGACACCCGGGCGGCGCATAAATTCGTAGTCTCCTATGAAGACCTGTCCGCGGTGGTTCGATATAATGCGAATAAGATAATAAATTAACAAGCCGTCGGAGCGTTCGAATGATTTTGTATAGGAGCGAGCCAGATATGGATAACATCAGCAGATTTCAAAAAACGACCGGCGTCGGTCAGATCCTCGACGAGAGCTTTGCACGCTGCCCGGAGCGTGAGGCCATTGTATTCGGCGACTGGCGCATCACCTACCGGGAGCTGCAGGCACTCATCTACCGGACGGCGCACTGCCTGCGCAGTCTCGGCATTGCGCCGGGCGACCGCGTCGCCATCATCTCGCGCAACTGCCCGGAGGTCATGATCGCGGAAATTGCGATCCTGAAGCTGGGCGGCACCGTGGTCAAGTTCAACTGGCGGCTCGCGCCGGAAGAAATGATCTACCTGCTCGATCTCAACGAGGTCCGGTGCGCCTTCTTCAAGCCGGAGCGCGAGGACTGGGGCGACGCCCTGCGGCAGCACTATGCCGGACGCATCACGTTCCTGTCCCTGACGCCGGAAGCCGACGGCCGCTCCGCCCTCTATTCCCTGCTCGCAGGTATGCCGGACACGCCGGTGGAGACCGTCGTTGCGCCCGACGCCCCCGCCTACCACATGCACACGAGTGGCACGACCGGGCGGCCGAAGTGTGTGGTCTACTCCCACGCGCGCTATCTCAACCAGCTTGAGAGCATGCTTGAAACGCTGGAGTTCCCGGACGGGCAGGTCTATCAGTACATCTCGCAGCTATTCCACTCCGCGTGCACCGGCGCCTATCTCACGCTGGCGACCGGCGGTAAGCTCATCATGATCCCGAACTTCACCGTGAGCGACTATGTGGAGAGTCTCGTGCGGGAAAAGGTGCGCGCCATCGGCGTCATCCCGCTGATCCTGCAGGGCATCCTCGATGAGATGGACCGCAAAAACTACGACCTGTCGCACCTGAAGGTCATCAACTACTCCACCTGCCCCATTTCCCCGGATCTGCTGCGGCGCGCGCTCGACCGGCTCAACTGCCGCTTTTATCAGTCCTACGGCATGACGGAGATGGCCAGCACCGTCACGGCGCTGCTCCCGGAGGATCACCTGATCCTCGGCGGACGGTATCTCACCTCGGTCGGACGGGCGCTGCCCGGCGCCGCCGTGCGCATCGTGCGGCCGGACGGCTCGCTGTGCGATGCCGGTGAGGAGGGCGAGATCTGCGTGCGCGGGCAGGGCATGATGCTCGGCTACTATCAGATGCCGGAAAAGACCGCGGACGTGATCCGCGACGGCTGGTATTTCACGCACGACGTGGGCTATCTCGACGAGGACGGCTATCTCTACCTGCGCGGCCGCAAGGATTCGCTCATCATCTCCGGCGGCGAGAATATCTACCCCGAGGAAGTCATCGACGTGCTGCTGAAAATGCCCGAGATCGCCGAAGCCGCCGTCTACGGCATGCCCGACCCGAAGTGGGGCGAGCACGTGAAGGCGAGCATCGTCTGCAAGCCCGGCCGGTCACTGACGGTCGAGCAGGTGCAGACATTCTGCCGCGCCAACATGCCGTCGTTCCGCATGCCGCGTGAGGTGGAATTCTTGCCGGAGTTGCCGAAGAACGCCACCGGCAAGGTGCTCATCCAGGCGCTGAAAAACCGCTGAGCACGCGAAAATACAGCACACTGGCGCGTCCCCGTCTGCCCGGCAGATGGGGACGCTTTTTGCCGTTCTGACCACGGAGACGCAAAAAAGCAGGGCCGCTGTTGCGGCCCTGCTTTTGATCGGGAGATGCGCTTTTATTCGCCGTCGCCGAATTCCTTCTCGATGGCTTCGTTGTCCGCGCCCAGCGCTCTGTGCTGTGCATAGAGATCCTGCACGCCGAGGCTGTCAAAATAGATCGGCATCTGCGCCAGATACGCCTTGTTGCCCGACGGATAGGTGTGCTCGATCAGGTAGCCGTTGGAGACCGACTGCTCGAGCCACTCGCCGGAAAAGCGATCCTTGTACTGGTTAAGGATGCAGCTCGGCACATCGTAGGCGACGAGCTCGTCGAGGATATCCTGCGCGTCGCGCTGGAGCGCGTACTCACGGATGATGTCCACGAGCGCGGAGCGGTTGGCAATGATCGTCGTCGACTCCTTGGTCGTGAAGCGCGGGTCGGTCACGACCTCTTCCGGCAGACGCAGCGCCTTGGCAAACTTCGGCCAGACACTCGTATAGTCGTTGACGAACACGTAGATGTAGCGGCCGTCACGGCACTTGTAGCCCTGGCCGAGCGGGCTCATGGTGTGCGCTTCCCGCGGCCACTCATAGCCGTAGTTGCAGTTCGTGGCAAAGCCGGCGGTGACGAAGTTGCCGGTACCGTACAGGGACGTCATGACGTAGTCGCCCACGCCCGTCTCGCGCGCTGCGAGCAGGGCTGCCAGCACGCCGCTGAGCAGCGTGATGCCGGTCGTCGTGTCGCCCATGCCGGCAGGCGGGTAGATCGGCGGGCTGTCGGGATCGGTGCGGGTGTCAAGGATGACGCCGTTGGCGCCGAAATAAGCGATCGCGTCAATGCCGGGGCGGTTGACCAGCGGGCCGTTGATGCCGTAGCCGGTGACCTGACCCATGACGAGCTTCGGGTACTTGGCGTGCAGCGTCTCCCAGTCCAGACCGAGCTTTTTCAGGCCGGCCGTGCGGGTGCTAGTGATGAATACGTCCGCCTTGGCGAGCATGTTTTGCATGAGCTTGAGGTTCTTGGGATCTTTCAGATCCAGCGCGACACACTCTTTGCCGCCGTTGAAAATATCGTGGATGGGGTTCTCTTCCGCCGTGATGGGCATGCCCATAGAGCGGCCGTAGTAACGGCAGAAGTCGCCGATAGGCGGGGTCTCAACGCGCACGACACGCGCGCCCATGTCGCGCAGGAACCGCGCCGTCGTCGTCGCGGACCAGTAGCTGGTCATCTCGACCACGAACAGTCCCTCGAGTGGTTTTCTCATGGATATAGCCTCCTTGTTGATGCAGATTTTTTTCTGAAATTGCAACGGTTTTCAGTTTGTTGAAATGAAATGGATCCGATGCTTTGTTTATATTATAACGATTATTTCGGCGCTTGTTACCTGTATTTCTTACAATTCTTTTGCCCCTGCGGACGTGCATTTTTGTGCTGTGTTGCCATAGATTTTCTGGCGCTTCCGGCACGAAAAAAGCGCCGCATCCGAACGGGCGGATGCGGCGCGGGAAACAAAGGGAAAAATCGCTCTTTACGGTTTCGGCATCAGGTAGAACACGATGTGCACATCGGCGCAATGCACGCCGTCGGCGTCCATGACGGGCACATCGAGCGGGTACTGCCCCTTGCCGTGCTCTTCGACATAGGCAATGCGCTCTTTGGCTTCTTCCTCCGTCATGGAGATGTCCACGATCAGGTCGCGCTTGGTCGGCTTGCGGTAATCAATGTTCACGCTCTTGATGATCGGCACATACTTGCCGGCATAGGTGCACTTGATCAGCGTGGCGCCCGAGGACTCGGCCAGCACGAAATAGCTGCCGGCATAGACGATGTTCACGTGGTTAAGGTGCATGCTGTTAGCAGGCAGACGCACGACCACATGGCGCTCCTCGGCGACTTCCGGGATGAGCCCGGCCACGTTCAGGAAGTTGATCTTCCCGTGCTGGAGATTGTATTTCGCCTCTTCAAAAAAGGCTGCGTTCATTTCCGCCATGTCTGGCTCCTTTCTCTTGCGCAGAGCTCAGTCGGCGACATACTTTGCCGCCAGGCCGCGGATGATGGTCTCGGCGTCGCCCATGACCTTCTCGACCATGTCCTTGGTCTTGGGCAGATCGGTGATGCGCTGCGCGCACTCGCCGGCGCCGGCCATGGCGTGCTCCACGTCGCCCTTATAGGTCGCGGCAATACCGTAACGCTCGAAGGTCAGCAGCTCCATCGGGATGCTCGAGAAGTCATCCGGCACACCGACGTAGGATCCGGGGGCTTCCTTGGCGGTGTTGTAAGCATGCTGCAGGGACACGTCGCTGCGCAGCCAGCGCGCCGGGCCGACAAAGCCGCGGGCAATAATCGTGCCGCCGTCGGCGCAGTCGACGACCATCTTCTTCCACAGTTCGCAGAAATCGCTCTCTTCGGTGGCGAGGAAGCGGGTGCCCATCTGCACGCCGTCAGCGCCCATGGCGAAGGCCGCCGCGATCGACTTGCCGTCGCAGAAGCCGCCGGTGCCGCACACGAGCGTGTTCTCGTCAGAGAACTTCTCGATGATGTCCGGCAACAGCGTCATGCTGTGCACCGGCTGCCACGCCGTGTGCATACCGCCCTCGTGGCCGGAGGCGATGAGCACCTGCACGCCGGCCTTCTTGCAGCGGGCCGCGGTGCGCACACCCGGGAACACGTGCATCCAGATCATGCCCTGCTCCTTGACGAAGTTTGCCCAGGGCATCGGGTCGCCGGCCGTAGTGACGAGCACGCGGAAGCGGCGCTTCATCTCGGGATCGGCCTCGCGCAGCTCCTTGATGGCCTGCATGACCTTCATGGCATTGGCCTTGACCTCCGCAGAGACCATGACGTTCGCGCCGAAGATACCGTCGGACTCCTTGGTCTCTTCAAACACGCGGGTGAACATTTTCTTGAAGATGGTCACATCGTCATCGGTGGTCTCGGCGTGTGCCTGCTTGCAGAAGTCTTCAAAGACGATGGGGTTGGTCTCGCGGGACGTGGTGGCAAATGTGCTGCACAGGCCGAGACAGCCAGCGTTGGCCGCCGCGATGCACAGGCTGGTGACCGGATACGGACCCATGCCGGCCTGGATGATGGGGTATTTGAGCCCGACAAGCTCGGTAAGTCTGGTTTTGATCATGATGTTTTTCTCCTTTCAAACGCTGTGTATGACCGGCAATGTGCCGGAATGTTACCTTTCTGACTATGACTACTATATCAACTCTGCACACCGCATCCCAGAGCACCGGCTACGAAAGTGACCGCCGATCGCAGCGGCGAAATTAGGCACCTTGACCAGCGGCGCATCTGGAAAGTGTCCCCCGTGCAGAGAATGTCTGCACAGGGGACGGTGGATCTGACGGGGATATTCGGATCAGCAGAGACCGATCGCCTGCCAGAGCGGGACGCTGGCCAGCATGGCGATGATCGTTATGACCATGTAGGCGTAAGAAGCCTTCTGCGCGCAGGGATAGTCGACGCACTTGTCGCCGGTCATCTTGATGAAGCCGACCACGGACGGGTTGCCGTAAGCGGTGTTCCAGTACGTGCCGCACAGCCACTCGACAAAGACGAGGATGAACATGCTCATGCCGTGTGCCTCCATGAGTGGTCCGAAGATGGCGATCATCATCGTGAGCATGCAGGTCTGGGACACGATCACGTAACGCAGGGCAAACGTGATGATGCACAGGCAGGGAACGAAGATATACGGGCTGCTCATGATGGGCGCGAAGATGGGGCCGAGCAGGCTGGCCAGCCATGCGCTGACGCCGGTGGTGTTCATGAACTTGGCGATGCTGAGGATGCCGCCGATGAAGACGACAAGCGTCCACTGGCCTTTGGCGTTGGCCTCCGGCGCCGTCAGCAGGCCGGCGGCGAAGAACGCCACGTCAGCCGCGATGGCCACGAAGCCGGCGTCCACGCCGTGCAGCTTCTGGGTGATCCAGAGGATGATGGCGATGGCAACGATGATGATGCCCTGCTTCTCCTTCTTGGAGACGGCGCCGAGCGCCTTGTACTGCTCCTTGAGGAAGGTCACGTCGCCGGCGAGCTTTTCTTTCGGTTTGCAGATGATCGTGCAGTACAGATAGGTCAGAACGATGAGCACGAGATACCAGACGATCGTGCACTTGAGCCAGGAGCCCCAGGTGAAGGCGAGGCCCTGCATGAAGCCGATCATCAGCGCAACGAACGCCGAGCCGGACATGAAGGCAATGCCGAGGATGTACGTGCCCATGAAGTTGGCAAACCACAGGCCGCGGGCCGCTTTGCTGTTCGGCTCCGCGCCGACAGCCTCACAGACCTGGCCGATCAGAGGCGCCATGATGGAGGTCTTGGCATAGGAGCTGGGGATCATCGGGGTGGTGATGATGCCCGCGAGCATCATGGCCGTGACCTGGCCGCGATAGGTGCCGGGGAACTTCGTGAGGACCCACAGCGCCAGGCGCTTCATGAAGCCGCTGTTGTTGATGCCGACCGACATGATGAACACACCGATGCACAGCCAGACGGTCGTGCCGGAGAACTCGACCGTGACGTCCGCCACCTTGCCGAGTTTGAATACCAGCAGCATAACCATGGTCGCAAGGGTCGCGACCCAGTCCGGCAGGGCGCCGGAGATCAGGCACGTCAGCAGGAAGCCGAAGCACCCGAGATACTGCCAGCCCTGACGGCTCATCATTTCCGTTTCCGGCGGCAGGTAGGCGATCAGCAGCATCAGGACAATACCGCCCAGAATGCCGAAAATCGTCTTTTTCATTTGCTTGCTCATGAGTTTCACTCCTCCTTAATGAATGGTTCTCAACTTGCGCTTTCGTTAGTTAATTATCTGTCAAGTTGGTTTTAGGTTACACCGAATTCAGCGCTTTTTCACCAACAAAGACTACGAAATCCGCAGAGAGAAAAATCATTTTTTTGTACTCCATAACCAAGCGGCCGGAAAACACACATACTGCTGATTTTCAAGTATTAAATTAGGTATTCTCTGCACACTTTCCGCCCGAATTGTACAAAAACGGGTGCGCATTGCGCTGCGTTATCCGTTTTTTGCAAGCCGTACGCGCTTTGTACATTTCCTCCAAAACACGTCGCTGCGCCCGGCCGCAACTTTGGTCTGAATACTGTTGAGACCCCCGCCCCGCTTTGATATATTTTTGATTAGCAAGGCGACAGACGCATTTTTTCAAACCATTAAACATCATTAGGAGGTAGCATACATGAAAACAAAACTGACTGAAATGTTTGGCATTGAGTACCCGATCGTCCAGAGCGGCATGCAGTGGCTGGCCGTGCCGCAGCTCGCGGCCGCCGTGTGCAACGCCGGCGGTATCGGCACCATCAACGTCACCTGCTGGCCGACGCTCGACGAGTTTGCCGACGCGCTCGACGAGATGAACAGCCTGACCAACAAGCCCTACATCGTCAACATCTCCCTCGCCCCGACCCAGCGTCTGGACAACGAGGAGATCCGCAAGACCATCCGTCTGTGCGGCGAAAAGCACGTTGCCGCCATCGAGACGAGCGCCGAGGATCCGCGCGAATTCATCGCCGACATCAAGTCCGCCGGCATGCGTCATTTCCACAAGTGCCCGAACTACAAGGTCTCCATGAGCATGGAGCGCAAGGGACTCGACGGCGTCATCATCGCCGGCTACGAGGTCGGCGGCCATCCGTCGGCTGACGGCGTGGGCACATTCGTCATCGCGCGCCGCTGCGCCGCGGACATGAAGATCCCGGTCATCGCCGCCGGCGGCATCGCGGACGGCCACGGTCTCGCGGCTGCGCTCGCGCTCGGCGCTTCCGGCGTTGCCATGGGCACCCGCTTCGTGTGCGTCGATGAGTGCCCGATCTCCGACAACCACCGCCAGTGGGTCATCAACCACACCGAAAAGGACACCGTACTCTGCCAGAAGACCATCGGCAGCATGATGCGCGTGTCCAAGAACAACGCTTCCCTGCTCGCCAACGAGATCGAGAACCGCGGCCTGCGCACCGGCAAGGGCCCGATGGACATCCTCAAGGAGCAGATGCCCGTCATCACCGGCCAGAAGACCCGCGTGGCCTTCCAGGACGGCAATGTCGACAGCGCGATCTTCTGCGCCGGCATGGGTATGGGTCTCGTGCACGATGTCGTGCCGGTCAAGGTTCTGCTCGACCGCATGGTCAAGGAAGCCGAAGAGACCATCAACAGCATCAAGGCGTCCTTCTGATCGCATAACACGCTCCACACACCATCCTTTCTATACATCCACCCCTATTTTCTTCCCCCCCACTCAAAGCGCGGATGCAGCCGCGTCCGCGCCGCAGCAACAGCGAGAGCCGCCCCTTTTCCCGGGGGCGGCTCTTCTATATATCGTTTAGATATCGTTGCTTCCCCGGACAGTGTGCGGCGCATACGCCGCGCGCCGGGCAGCAAGAAGGCCGCAGCGCATATGCGCTGCGGCCTTTTGATCGTGATCGTGTTTTTGCGCGCGGACGGCTTACGGCTGCTCGCCGGGATCGCTGTTCGGAGCGTCCGCATCCGGTGCGGACGGTGCCTCCGGCTGGGCCGGCGCTTCCGCGTCCGGCTGCGGGGTCTCGGGGGCCTCGTCCATTCTGCAGATGATCTTCGCCGGCGGCTCAATGGTGTCGTCCGGGTGGACGGGCATCACACCGTGCTCACAGTAGTAGCGGAAGTCATCGCCCTCGATCGTCTCGTGGATGAGCAGGTACTCCGCGAGGCCGGTCAGCAGGTCGGCGTGCTCGCGCAGCAGCGCCTCGCACTTGGCGTAGGCCTGGTCGAACAGGTGCTTGACCTCCTCGTCGATCGTGGCGGCGGTCTCCTCGGAATAGCTCTTCGTGGTGCCGAAATCGCGGCCGATGAAGATACTGTGGCTCGAATCGTCGAACGAGATCGGGCCGAGCTTCTCGGACATGCCGTATTTCATGACCATGTCGCGGGCGATGTTCGTCGCCTGCTGGATATCGTTGGACGCGCCGGTGGAGATATCGTCAAGGAAGAGCTGCTCGGCAATGCGGCCGCCGAGCGCGGAGACGATGCTGTCAAACATCTCGCCGCGGGACGTGAAGTTCTCAGCGTCCTCGGCCTTGCGATACCAGGTGAAGCCGCCGGCAGCGCCACGCGGGATGATGGTGATATAGTGCACGGGGTCGGAGTTCTTGAGGAAGAACGACGCGATCGCGTGGCCGGACTCGTGGTACGCCGTCAGGCGGCGCGCACGCTCGGACACGACGCGGCTCTTCTTCTCCGGGCCCATGACGACCTTCAGGATCGCCTCGTCGATATCCGCCTGCATGATGAAGCGGCGCTTACTGCGCGTGGCCATGATGGCGGCCTCGTTGAGGAGGTTCTCCAGATCCGCACCGGCAAAGCCGGCCGTGCCGCGCGCGATGCTCTTGAGATCCACATCGTCGCCCAGCGGCTTGCCGCGGGCGTGGACCTTCAGGATCTCCTCGCGGCCCTTGATATCGGGCAGCCCCATATACACGCGCCGGTCAAAGCGGCCGGGGCGCAACAGCGCGTTATCGAGAATGTCGGCGCGGTTGGTCGCCGCCATGACGATGACGCCCTCGTTATTCGTAAAGCCGTCCATCTCGACGAGCAGCTGGTTGAGCGTCTGCTCGCGCTCGTCGTGACCGCCGCCGAGACCGCTGCCGCGCTGGCGGCCGACCGCGTCGATCTCGTCGATGAACACGATGGCCGGGGCGACCTTCTTGGCCTGGTCGAACAGATCGCGCACACGCGATGCACCGACACCGACATAGAGCTCGACAAAGTCCGAGCCCGAAATGGACAGAAACTGCACGCCTGCCTCGCCCGCGACTGCGCGGGCCATGAGCGTCTTGCCGGTGCCCGGAGGGCCGACGAGCAGCACGCCCTTGGGGATGCGCGCGCCCATCGCGGTATAGTTCTTCGGGCGCTTGAGGAAGTCCACGATCTCGGACAGCTCCTCTTTTTCCTCTTCCGCGCCGGCGACATCGGCAAACGTGACCTTCTTGAGGTTCTCCTCGCCGGTGCGCGTGTGCGCCTTGCCGAACTTGCCGACGCCCGGCGCTCCGCCGCCGCCCGCCTTGTTCATGAGCAGGTACCACACGCCGACGAACAGCACGATCGTGATCAGGTACGGCAGGATGGACATCCACCACGGCGCCGTCCAGCCCTTGACGTAATCATACTCCGTCAGCACGCCGCTGGCGGTCTGCTGCTCGATCAGATCACCCAGATCCTCGCGGAACCACGTGGGATTCGGAAGCGTCTTTTTGATCGTCGTGTTGCCGTCACTGTCCGGAGAATAGAGATTGAGCGTGAGCTCATCTCCCTCGAGACAGAACGACTTGACCTGCTCCTGGCGGAACAGCTCCTCGATCTCGGAATAGGTGTATTCCTTCTGCTCTGCCGGAGTGGTCAGATAGAAGATGACGGCGAGAATGATCACGCCGATCAGCAGGTAGAACCCGATGCCTCTGGCACGGTTCTTATCAGGTTTCAAATCAAATCACGTCCTTTATGGGATCCGCACCGGGGCGCTCAGTTGGAATAGACCTCCGGCTTGAGCACGCCGATGTACGGGAGATTGCGGTACTTTTCTGCGTAGTCGAGCCCGTAGCCGACAACAAACGCGTCCGGCACCTCAAAGCCGGCATAGGCGGCGTAGATCGGTGCCTTGCGGCGAGCGGGCTTATCGAGCAGGGTGGCAATGGTGATGGAGGCAGGCCGGCGGACGCTGAGATAGTCCTTGAGATAGTGCAGCGTGACGCCGCTGTCGAGAATGTCCTCGACGAGGATAATGTCGCGGCCCTCGATGTCCTGATTCAGATCCTTGTTGATCTTCACGGCGCCGGTGGTCGTGGTCTGGTTGCCGTAGGACGACACAGCCATGAAATCGACCGAGCACGGGATGGTCACGCTGCGCATCAGGTCGGCCATAAACACAAAGCAGCCCTTGAGCACGCCGACAAACAGCGGCTCGCGGCCGTCGAAATCCCTGGAAATCTGGGCACCCAGCTCCGCCGTGCGCGCCTGGATCTCCTCGGCGGACAGCAGAACGGACGCAATGTCATCTCTCATATCGCTCATAGTATTCTCCCCCATATGTCTGGATCTGTTCCATTCGGATGCAGATCATGGTTTGCCCCGGCGCCGCCGCGCATTGCTCGGCAACGCCGAAACCGGCGATGGCCGCCGGCGCATCTGCCGCGCGGATGATCGGCACGCGGTCGCGCTCGGCCTGTGTCAGCCCCCGTTCGGCGAACAGGTCGCTCACGCGCTTCGTGCAGCCGCGCCCCGCCAGACGAATCCGGTCGCCCGGACGCCGCGGCGTAACAGATAGTTTATCATGGATGATCGCAGATTTAAAGCAAAAAGTGGTGAACGCGCTGTGAATTTCACGAAACGGTTCCGGCACGCCGACCGTGACGCGCAGCCCCAGCTCCGGGATCTCCACCGTCTCACCCGGACGCAGAATGTGCGTCCCGAGCGGCGGCAGCGCCTGCGCGCCGAAAAACAGCCGACCCTGCTCGCGCGTCACGCGCAGGGCGGGCACATCGGCATAGCCGAGCCCTTCCCCGTCACACAGCCGCTCGAGCGCCAGCAGATGCCGGCGCGACAGTTCCCGTCCGGCCGCCTGCTGCAGCGCACGCACGCGCACCGGGCGCGGCAGCGCCAGCAGCTCTGCGATCGGGATGCCCTCTGCGGGCATCTGCCCAGCCAGAAAATCCGCAGCCAGCCCACTGAGAAACGCCTCGTCCTCGCGCAGGAGCGCTGCCGTGTCGGCCGCGTGCTGCACGAAGGCGGGATTCACGCTCTCGAGCGCCGGCACGGCATGGTGCCGGACGCGGTTGCGGGCATAGGCATCGGCCGCGTTCGTGCTGTCCTCCACGTGCGGGATGGCATGGGCGGTCAGGTAGGCCTCCACCTGCGCGCGCGTCGTGTCCAGCATCGGGCGCAGGAGCTTGCCGCGCTGCGGCGGGATGCCGGTCAGGCCGCGCAGGCCGCAACCGCGTGCGAGGTTGAGCAGCAGCGTCTCGGCGTTGTCGTCCGCCGTGTGCGCCGTGGCGATCCAGTCGTAGCTGTGCGCCTGCGCGCATTGCGCCAAGAACGCATAGCGCAGCTCGCGCGCGGCGGCCTCAGTGCCCATGCCGCGCACGGACGCAACATCGCCGCGCCCGGCATAAAACGGCACGCCCAGTTTCTTACACTGCGCGCGCACGAACGCCTCGTCGCGGTCGCTCTCCGCGCCGCGCAGCCCGTGGTTGAAGTGCGCACAGCCGACGGCAAAGCCGCGCTGCGCGCCCAGCGCCGTCATCCGGTGCAGGAGGTACATGGAGTCCACCCCGCCGGACACGGCACACAGCACACGCACGCCGGGCATGATGGCATCAATAGTCATCGTCGTCGTACTTCTTCTCGATGGCCGCGAAGGATGTGTACTCCGGCAGCCACATGAGCTCGAGCGTGCCGGTCTCGCCGTGGCGGTTTTTGAGGATGATTGCCTCGGCGAGGTTCGGATTCTCGCACTCCTTGTTATAATACCCGTCGCGGTAGAGCGCGAGCACGATGTCCGCGTCCTGCTCGATGGCGCCGGACTCACGGAGGTCGGACAGCATCGGACGCTTGTTCTGGCGCGACTCGTTGGCACGCGACAGCTGCGACAGGCAGATGACCGGAACATTGAGCTCCTTGGCCATGATCTTGAGCATGCGGCTCATGTCGGAGACGGCCTGCGTGCGGCTCTCATTCGACCAGCCGTGGCCGCTGCCGGCCGACTGCATGAGCTGCAGATAGTCGATGACGACAAGGCCAAGATTCGGGATGCGGCGGCACTGGGCGTTCATGTCCGCAACGGACAGCGACGGGTTGTCGTCGATGCGGATATCCGTCGCGCTGATGGTCGTGGCCGCGGCGCCGACGCGCCGCCACTCGTCCGCCGAGAGCTTGCCGGTCAGGAGCTTCTGGCTGTCGACCAGGCCCTCGCCCGCGAGCAGGCGCGTCGTGAGCTGCTCGCGCGCCATTTCGAGCGAGAACACCGCGACCGTCTTGCCGGACGTCTTGCCGACGTGCAGGGCAATGTTGAGCGCAAGGCTCGTCTTGCCCATGCCGGGACGGGCCGCGATGAGGATGAGCTCGCCCGCGTTCAGACCGAGAATCGTCTGATCCAGATCCGGCAGGCCGGTGGCCAGGCCGGGGATGCCCCCGCCGCTGCTTGCCGCCTCGGAGAGGTTTGCATACACACGCTGGATGACCATGCTGATCGGCTGCAGGCCGCCGACATTGCGTCCCTGCCGGAGCGCATAGATCTTGCGCTCGGCCGCCTCGAGCATGGCGTCCGCTCCGCCGGAACCCTCAAAGATCATGGTGTTGATCTCATCGGCCGCCGTGTGCAGGTTGCGCAGCAGCGCCTGATCGCGCACGATGGCCGCGTACTTGAGCACGTTCGCCGCCGTGGGCGTGACCTGCATGACCTCCATGAGGTACTGCTGCGTCGTGTCCTTGTACACACCGCGGACCTTCATCTGCTCGAGCACCGTGACCGCGTCCACGCTCTGCCCGTAGGAGAACATGGCGAAGATGGTGTCAAAAATATCGCGGTTGGCCTGAATATAAAATTCGTCGGACTTGACCTTTTCGATCACGTCCGGGATGCAGCTCGGGTCGATGAGCATCGCACCGATGACTGCCTGCTCCGCCGGAGCGGAATGGGGCGGCTGTCTGCCCAGCAGCTCCTCCATGACGGGTCCCTCCCTCGCCTGCGCGCGGTTTATTTCTCTTCGATGACCAGCACGTGGATCGTGCCGGTGACTTCATAGCCGAGCTTGCACTTGACCTCGTACGCGCCGAAACTCTTGATGGGTTCGGCCTGCACGATCTTCTGCTTTTCGATGGTGAGGTCAAACTGCTCGTGCAGCGCGTCGCTGATCTCCTTCGAGGTGACAGAGCCGAAGAGCTTGCCGTTGCTGCCGGCCTTCGCCGCGATCTTCACCTGAATGGCGCCGAGCTTTTGGGCGTTTTCCTCCGCCTCGGCCTTCTCGCGGGCGATCTGCGCCGCCTTGGCCTTCTCCTTCAGGCGGAAGGCGTTGAGATTGTCGGCCGTGGCCTCCGTCGCAAGCTTGCGCGGCAGGAGATAGTTGCGGGCATAACCGTCGGACACTTCCTTGAGCTCGCCCTTTTTGCCCTGGCCCTTGACATCCACATTCAAAATTACTTTCATAGCAAGATACTCCTTTGCTTAATTTTCCAGATTCTCGTCGATCGCCTCGCGCGCCATCTGCACCGCCTGCGCGACCGACACGTCATGCAGCTGCACGGCTGCCGACGAGCGGCTGCCGCCGCCGCCGAGCGCCTCCATGACCAGCTGCACATTCAGTTCGCCGATCGAGCGCGCGGAGATGAACACATCCCCGTCGCCCATCGGATAAATGACCATGGACGCCGTGACCCCGGCGATGTTGAGCAGTTCATCCGCCGCCTGCGCCGCGACGATGCGGTCCTGCGGCTCGGTGGGCGCGGCAATGGCAATGTCCGCGCGGTAGATAGACGCCGTCTGCAGGATCTTATAGCGGGCGACCGTGTGCTCCATGTCCGTCTGCAGGAGCTTTTTGACCTCCGAGGTATCGGCCCCGGCGCGGCGCAGGAACGCCGCCGCCTCAAATGTGCGCTCGCCGGTGCGGACGGTGAAGTCCTTCGTATCGAGCATGATGCCCGAGAGCATTGCCTCGGCCTCCACGCGCAGGATGTCCGGCTGCTCGACCTGCTCCTCGAGCAGCTCCGTCATCAGCTCGCAGGCCGACGACGCATACGGCTCGTGGAAGCTCATGGTCGCGTTGGTGATATAGGTCGCCGCACGGCGGTGGTGGTCGATGACCGCCACGCGGGTGCAGGCTTCGAGCAGATTGCGGTTTTCCACCTGATCCGGGCGGTTGGTGTCTACCACGACGAGCAGCGTGCGGCTGTCGGCATGCAGATACGCCTCCTGCGGAGACAGGAACGCTTTGCCGTACTCCGGCACGCGCAGCATCCGGTCACGCAGCTGGCCGGCGGCCGTCTTGTTCGCATCCATGACGATGCGGCAGGGCGTGCCGAGCTTGCGCGCGATGCAGCAGACGCCGGCGGCCGCGCCGAGCGTGTCCAGATCGGAGAATTTATGGCCCATGACGTAGACCTTGGACGAGTCCTGAATGAGCTGGCTGAGGGCGTTGGCCATGACGCGGGACTTGACCTTCGTGCGCCGCTCGACCTCGCCGCCGCGGCCGCCGAAGAATTCGAACGTGACGCGGTTTTTCACCACGGCCTGGTCGCCGCCGCGCGAGAGCGCCATCTCGGTGCCGAGAATGGCGAAATTATAGCATTCATCGAGGCTGTCGCCGTCGCGCCCGATGCCGACGCTGACGGTGGCGCGGATGCCGCTCGGGCTGGTCACGGCGTGCACGCTGTCGAGCAGGGATGCGAACTTGTTCTCGCGCAGCTCGTCAAGATGCCGCTCCTCGAACACGTACAGATACCGGTCACGGTCGTAGCGGCGGAAGAAGCCGCCCTTGCCCTCGCACCACTGCAGGAGCTTGTCCTCAATGGCGTCGCGCAGCTCGTTGCGCTTGCGGTCGGTCAGGCCGCGGATGAGCTCATCGTAGTTATCGATGACGATGACGGCGATGATCGGGCGCGAAGCGTAATACTCCAGCCGGATCTTTTCATAATCCGTGACATCGACCCAGTAGGTGACGCCCATGTAGCTGGCGGCATCGTCCGGATTCGTGCGCACGAGGTTGCCGTGGATCTGATACTTATGGCCCTGATACTCCAGCAGCTCCGGGCACTGGGTATTGCCCTCGAGCAGCCAGCGGCCGGAAAACTCCGGGATCACGTCCGTGATGCGCATATCGACCGTCGGCTTGTGCCGGCCGCAGAGATCGAAAAAGTTCTGGTTGGCCCAGATGACCTGCGAATCTGCCGGACGAAAGACCGCCATCGGCAGCGGGAAATTCTGCAGGGTATTATTTCGTGCAGACTCCGTATCATAGGTGACGGATTCAATATATCGTTCGAGCGTGCGGCGCTTGCGCGCGCGCATGATGACCGAATAAATGATGAGCAGCAGAATGATGACGCCCTCGCAGATCGACAGCCAGAGCCGGTCGGAGAAGAAGAACGTGATGACTGCAAACACGATCAGAAACAGCAGAAACATCCGCGAATTGGGCATCAGCGCCCGCTGCAGCTTGGATTCATTGGGTACATTGCTGACTTTGGGGTCTCGCATCGTCATACCTCCTTGCACCCTGCGGGGCAAAAGCTATTACCCCTATGATAATCAATGATTATATCAGATTCTATCCGTATTGACAAGACGCTTTCCTGCTGAAGATTCGTGAAAGGAGCGTGCGCATGAAAGCAATTTTACTGGCCGGCGGTCAGGGCCGGCGGCTGCGCAGCATCACCGGAAGCCTGCCGAAACCCATGGTGCCGCTCGTCGGCGTGCCGGTGCTCGACCGGCTGCTGGATCTGCTGCGGCGCAACGGCTTCACGGACGTGTGCATGACGCTGTGCTACCGGCCGGAGGTCATTCAGGAGCACTGCGGCGACGGCAGCAGCTACGGCGTGCACCTGAAATACCGCATCGAATCCGAACCCCGCGGCACGGCAGGCGGCGTGCGCGCGTGCAGCGACTTTTACGGCAGGGAGGATTTTCTCGTCATCAGCGGCGACGCCGCGTGCAGCTTTGACCTGCTGGGGCTCTACCGCCGGCACCAGCAGGCGGACGCGGCCGTAACGATCGCACTCTACCCGAACGCAGAGCCGCTGCAGTATGGGCTCGTGCTGCAGGACCGGCAGGGGCTTGTGCAGCACTTCATCGAAAAACCGGACTGGGAGCACGTCGTGACCGATCTCGTGAACACCGGGATCTATATTGTCTCCCCGCGGGCAATGGCCTATGTGCCGGAAAATCAGCCGTTTGATTTTGCCAAAGATCTCTTCCCGCTGCTGCTCGCGGCGCACGAGCCGATCCTCGGCGTGCCGATGGACGGCTACTGGTGCGACATCGGCACGCCGCGCGCCTACTACCGGTGCAGTCTTGACGTGCTTGACGGGCGGCTGAGCCCGGCGCAGCCGGACGCTTCGGACGACCTGCCGCCGCAACTCCCGCACGCAGACCCGAACCGCCGCACCGTCCCCTGCCGCGACCGCGCGCACCTGATGCGCACGGTCTCGGAGGCCATGATGGAGGCCGGGGCGGACTTTACCGACGGGCTGCACCTGCGCGACGGCGGCTGGGAGCTGAGCATCCGGCCGGACGCGAACGCTTCCGCCCTGCAGGTCGAGGCAAACGCGCCGGACGCCGCTGCCGAGACGGCACGGCTGCTCGAGCTGATGGAGCGGGACGAAAACCAATAGAGCGAGAATAGCGCGCAAAAACCGCCGCATCCCAAGATGCGGCGGTTTTCTCCTCGGCCGAAAGGATTTTCGGCCGAGGAGAAAACCCGAAAACACAAATGGGTTTGTGCTTTCGGAGTGCATCTCATTCGAGGCGGGCCTTGCCCCCTCGAGCTCCCCCGCTGCGCGATCGTCTCTTGCCGCAGCGACTGCTTCCAACTGCTGCAAAAACCGCCGCATCCAAGATGCGGCGGTTTTCCGATACTTATTGCTTGTAGTGGTGTGCGTCCTCGAGGACCATTTCCTTGACCTTCATCAGGCGCACCTTGGTCGAACTTTCGTTCTCGTCCAGCTTCATGGAGATGTAACGAATGTTCTGCTCCAGCTCGGGGATCATAACGTATTCGAGCGCGTTGACGCGGCGGCGGGTCTTTTCGATCTCCTGCGCGAGCATCTGCGTGGTCTTTTCGACCTGCGCGAGCTCGAGCATGTCCTTGAACACCTCCGCCAGCTTCTCGAGCGCATCGTCCAGCTCACCGGACGTCTGCGCAAAGCCGTACGGGAAGATCTCGGACGGATCGCTGTTGCGGGTCTGGAAATCGTAGACCGGCACGTTCACGCTCATGATGTTCTGATAGGTCATGCCCAGCTCGACGCTCTGCCGCGGGTAGAGCAGCGACTGTTCGAGCATTTCCGGGGACATGATCGCGGACGCGACCGACAGAGAGCCGAACGCCTCCGTGAGTCCCTGCTCGACCTTCGCACGTAGCTGCTTGTTCAGGCGCACATTGTCGAGGAACTGACGCATCAGCTCGTCACGCTTATCCTTGAGGAGCTTATGACCCCTGCGAGCGGTTTTCAACCGGCCCTTGAGCTGGTTGAGCACCATTCTTGTCGGGGTAATTGCCGTATTTGCCATCAAATCACCTCACTTGGTAAGTCTGCGGGACGGGTGCGCTCAGGTCTCGGGCATATACTTTTCGATCAGCTCGGGCTTGATACGCTTGAGCTCGGTGCGCGGCAGCAGGCTCAGCAGCTCCCAGCCGAGGTTGAGGGTATCCTCAATGGTGCGGTTGGTGTTGTTGCCCTGATTGACGTAGCGCTGCTCAAACGCATCGGCGAACTTTGCAAACTGCTTGTCGTCGTCGGACAGGGCCGCCTCGCCCAGAATGGTCATGAGCTCCTTGGCGTCCTTGCCGCGGGCATAGGCCGCGAACAGCTGGTTCATCGTGCCGGAGTGGTCCTCACGGGTCTTGCCCTCGCCGATGCCCTTATCCTTCAGACGCGACAGGCTGGGCAGCACGTCCACGGGCGGGATGATGCCCTTGCGGTACAGGTCGCGGGAGAGGATGATCTGGCCCTCGGTGATGTAACCGGTCAGGTCGGGGATCGGGTGGGTCTTGTCGTCTTCGGGCATGGTCAGGATCGGGATCATGGTGATCGAGCCGGACTTGCCGATGCGGCGGCCGGCGCGCTCGTAGAGCGTGGCCAGGTCGGTGTACAGGTAGCCGGGGTAGCCGCGGCGGCCCGGGACTTCCTTCTTTGCCGCGGAGACCTCACGCAGAGCCTCGGCGTAGTTGGTGATATCGGTCAGAATGACCAGCACCTGCATGTCCTTTTCAAAGGCCAGGTACTCGGCCGCGGTCAGCGCCATACGCGGGGTGGCGATACGCTCGACGGCGGGGTCGTTGGCAAGGTTGGAGAACACGACCGTGCGGTCGATGGCGCCGGTGCGGCGGAACTCCTGAATGAAGTACTCGGACTCCTCGAACGTGATGCCGATGGCGGCGAAGACGACGGCGAAGTTCTCGTTGTCGCCCAGCACCTTCGCCTGGCGCGCGATCTGCGCGGCCAGCGCGGCGTGCGGCAGGCCGGACGCCGAGAAGATCGGCAGCTTCTGGCCGCGGACGAGGGTGTTCAGGCCGTCGATGGTGGAAACGCCGGTCTGGATGAACTCCGCCGGGTAGGCGCGGGCTGCCGGGTTCATCGGCAGGCCGTTGATGTCGCGGTGCTCCTCGGCGAGGATCGCCGGGCCGCCGTCGATGGGCTCGCCCATGCCGTTGAAGACGCGGCCGAGCATATCCTCGCTCACGCCCAGCTGCAGCGGGTGGCCGAGGAAGCGGACCTTCGACTGTGCGAGGTTGATGCCCTGTGCGCTCTCAAAGAGCTGCACGACCGCGTGGTCGTCCTCGACCTCGAGGACCTTGCAGCGGCGGACTTCACCGTTCGGGAGCTCGATCTCGGCCAGCTCGTCGTAAGTCACGCCTTCGACGTTCTTGACGATCATCAGAGGGCTGGCGATCTCCTGGATCGTTTTATACTCTTTAATCACTGCTCCTCACCTCCGGCGATAATCTCTTTGATCTGCGCGGTCATGTCCGCAGCGATCTTGGCATAGACCTGCTCGTACTCGTCGCTCGGCACGCTCTTGGCGCGGCCGATGTCGACGCGGGCAGGGATGGCAAAGAGCTTGTGCATCGGCGCGTTCTTCTCGAGCGCGTCGCGGCACTCGGCGTCATAGTGCAGAATGAGGCCGAGCAGCAGGAACTGACGGCGGTACTCGGAGTAGCTGTCGATGTCGACGAAGGCGTTCTGCTGCAGGAAGTCCTCACGGATCATCTTGGCCGTCTCCATCGTCAGGCGGTCAGCCGGGGACAGCGCGTCCTGACCGACGAGGCGGACGATCTCCTGCAGTTCGGATTCCTGCTGCAGGATGCTCATGGCCTTGTCGCGGTTGGCCATATATTCCTCGCCGAACGTGGCCTCATACCACGGCTTGAGCGAGTCGACATACAGCGAGTAAGACGTCAGCCAGTTGATGGCCGGGAAGTGGCGGGCATACGCCAGGCTCGAATCGAGCGCCCAGAACACCTTGACGATACGCATGGTGGCCTGCGAGACCGGCTCGGAAATGTCGCCGCCCGGAGGCGAGACAGCGCCGATGGCGGTGACGGAGCCGCGGCGGTCGCCCTCGCTGCCGATGCAGCGGATGCAGCCGGCGCGCTCGTAGAACTGCGCGATGCGGGACGCGAGGTAGGCCGGGTAGCCTTCTTCGCCGGGCATCTCTTCCAGACGGCCGGACATCTCACGCAGGGCCTCGGCCCAGCGGGAGGTGGAGTCAGCCAGAACGGCGACGTCATAGCCCATGTCGCGGAAGTACTCGGCGATGGTGATGCCGGTATAGATGGACGCCTCACGCGCTGCCACGGGCATATCGGAGGTGTTGGCAATGAGCACGGTGCGCTTCATCAGCGGCTCGCCGTTGCGCGGGTCGGTCAGCTCCGGGAACTCCATGAGAACGTCGGTCATCTCGTTGCCGCGTTCGCCGCAGCCGATGTAGACGACGACGTCCACGTCCGACCACTTGGCGAGCTGGTGCTGCACGACGGTCTTGCCGCTGCCGAACGGGCCGGGCACGGCGGCCGTGCCGCCCTTGGCGATCGGGAAGAGCGTGTCGATGATACGCTGGCCGCTATTCATGGGCTTGTTCGGAGCGAACTTCTGCGCATAGGGGCGCGCGATACGCACCGGCCAGCGCTGGATCATGTTCAGCTCATGGTCGACGCCGTTGGCGTCCGTGAGCACAGCGACGGTCTGGTCGACCGTGAAGTCGCCGCCGGTGATGCTCTTGATCGTGCCCTTCATCTGCGGGGGCACCATGATCTTGTGCAGGATGGCCGTCGTCTCCTGGACGGTGCCGATCACGTCGCCGCCGGTGACGGCGGTGCCGGGCTGCACAACGGGGTCAAAGTGCCAGACGCGCTCGCGGTTGAGCGCGGGCACCTCGACGCCGCGGGTGATGTTGGAGCCGGTCAGGTCGCGGATCTCGGGCAGCGGGCGCTGGATACCGTCATAGATATTCTCCAGCATGCCGGGGCCAAGCTCCACGGACAGCGGCATACCGGTGGTCTCGACCTTCGCGCCGGGGCCAAGGCCCGAGGTCTCCTCATAGACCTGGATGGACGCGCTGTCGCCGGTCATATTCAGGATCTCGCCGATCAGGCGCTGCTCGCCGACACGCACAACGTCGGAGACGTTGGCATCGGCAAGGCCATTGGCCACGACCAGCGGACCGGAAACTTTTGTAATGGTTCCGCTCAATTTCATTCTTCCTTTCCTTAAAGGATATCGGAGCCAACCGCTCGCTCGACGGCCGCCTTGAGCGCGGTCTGGCCGAGGCCGAGGGGGCCTTCCCTGCCGGGGATCAGGATGATGGCCGGCTTGGGAACATCTTTGAATTTGTCGATCTCATGCTGAAGCTCCTGCGCCAGATTCTCTTCGACATAGATGATGGCGTAGTCCTCAGAGTCTTTCGTCAGGCGGCGCAGCGTCTCGCGCGCCTCCTCGGCATTGGCGACCGGGCAGGCCTCGAGGCCGAGCGCCTTGAAGCCCATGACGGTCTCCGCACCGCCGACAACTGCAATTTTAAGCATAAGTCTCACGCAGCCTTTCCCGGATGACCGCGGGCTGAAGCCCTGCGAGTCTGCCCGTCAGGATCATTCTGGCGGCCGTGGTCTCGTTTTCCATGGCGGCGAGATAAGCGGACACATGCGCCGCGCCGAAGCTGCGCAGCTTGGCCGCGCGGATGTAGTCCATGAGCGCGTTGTCGCACAGCAGCTCAAACGCCGTCAGCGCGCCGCCGCTCATGGCCGCCGCGCCGGCAGCCGCCGCATTGCCCAGCCACGTGTTGCCGTAGAGCGCGGTGAGCGCCTCGGCCGAGTCGAACGCCGCGAGCACGCGGTCCGTGCCGATCGTGCCGCCCGGGATGAGCGCGGTCTTGAGAAAGTCCGCGTCCTTGGCCATGCGGCGCGTGCGCACGGCAGCGCGCAGGTTCGCGCTGTCGATCTGCAGCTGCACATAGCCTCTGGCAAAGCCGCCGTCGCTCAGGCCGTCGGAAAGCGCGAGCATCTGCGCGAAATACGCGCGGTCGAGCTCGAAGTCCGCTGCCTGCGGATTGGTCGTGCGCGCCAGGATCGCAGCGGCGCTGACCATGGCCTGCGCCAGAACGGGCGGGATGTCGCGGTAGTCCTCCTCGAGAAACGCCGTGAGCAGTTTCTGCGGCGCCACGGTGCCGCGCTGCGACAGGATCGCATCGCACTCCACGCCCATCGCCCGCGCCTTGATGAGCGCCTTGGCATTGTGGTAGTCATACTTGAGGCGGAACAGCTGCACGAGCTGCGCCTCCGGGACCATGCCCTCGACCTCATCGAACAGCGCCGCGATGTGCGCCTCGAGCGCAGCGCCGGCTTCCTTCGCGGACAGGCCGCTCAGGTCGCCGTAGCCGCATTCCTCCAAGATCTTGGCCGCCTCGTCGTTCGTGGGCGCGTCGATCATGCGCTCCATGCGCTCAGCGGAAAGCATTTTGGTCTCGCGGGCTGCCAGCATTGCCGTAATCGCAAGGTAATTCGTATCTTTTACTTTAGACAATTCGGTTCCTCCCTCATGCGGCGCAGCACTCTGCGCCCCATATAGGATAATTCATTCCCCCCGCACGGGGCGGGGCAGGTCACGCGCCGAACAAGACCTCGGCAACCTGAGCAGCCAGATCACTGCGGCAGAGCTCTGCGATCGTCTCCACGGCACAGTTGACCTCGATATCTCCCTGCTGGAGCACAAACCCGGCGCGCAGGTCGCGCGTGGCCTGGCTCATGGTGAGCCGGCCGGGCTTGCCCTGCTGCGCGAGCAGCGCATTGGCAGCGTCCACGACCGCCTGACCGCACGCGGCCTGATCCTTGGCGTTGAACACCAGGGTCTCGGTGCCGGTCGTCGCGGCCTGCGCGGCGAGTTTGGCCAGATACGCCACGTAGTCCGCCTGCGGCATGGTGCAGATCTTATCGAGCGCGGCGGCAAACGCCGCGTCGACCATCTCCTGCTTGAGGGCAAGGACGCTCTTTCTGGCTTCCATTTCCGCCAGACGGCCCATGCGCTGCACGCGGTCCTCGCACGCTTTCACACCGTCGCGGACGCGGGCCCAGTACTGGTCCTGCGCCTGTTTGTCATAATCGGCACGGATCTCGGCGCACCTGGCCTCGGCTTCGGCCGCGATGGCCTTCGCCTGCTCCTGCGCGTCCGCCTCGATGCGGCCGGTGATTTTTTCAATACCATTCATAGATCTTTGTTCCCTTCTGTCGGAAGAGGATGGGGATTACTTCAAGCCGTTGAGCATCAGGAAGGATGCCAGCAGGCAGAGGATGGCGTAGAACTCAACCGTGATGCAGAAGATCATGCCCTTGGACCAGTCGTCGGGCTTCTTGGCCAGAATGTTCAGGGACGCGGCAGCGACCTTGCCCTGAGCGATGGCGGAGATCAGACCGCCGAGCGCGATCGGCAGGCAGGCTGCGAAGTACTGCAGGCCCTGAGCGACGGTCAGCGGAGCGGCAGCGTTGGCAGCGAAGATCTGATTCTGAGCCAGGAACCAGATAACGAAGCCGTACAGGCCCTGGGTGCCCGGGATGACCTGCATGATCATCGCTTTGCCGAACTTGCTGGGATCTTCCGAAACGAGACCTGCGCCGGCCTCACCGGCGATGCCGGTGCCCTTTGCAGAGCCAATGCACGCGAGCGCCGCTGCGAGCGCAGCGCCGAGAAGGCCGAGAGCCAGACCACCGATGGATTCGAGAAATGCCATTTTCATTTTCCTCCTTAAATATCTCTTGAATACGAATGATTAGAAATTATGATTTTCCACGTCGACATAGCGCGTGTTGATCTCGAGCGGGCGGAACGGTTTGCCGCCGTCGACATAGAACTTGCCGAAGAACTCCAGGCACTGCAGACGCAGGTCATGCACGAAGCAGCCGAGCAGGTTCAGGCCGAAGTTGAGCAGATGGCCCAACAGGAAGATGATGATGAACACGATCATCGACACGACCGTCACGCCGCCGCTCGACGGCATCGCGGCGAGGGTGTTGAACACCTGCGCGATGACGCTGCCGGCCAGCATCAGAGCCATGAGTCGGGAATACGAGAGAATGTCGCCGAACCAGCCGGTCAGGCCGTTGTAGACCGCGCCGAACACGGCGGTGACTTTGCCGAAGCCCTTGGCCTCGCGGCCGGAACCGTAGATCAGCATCAGAACGCCGATGCACAGCACGACCGGCACGCCGCCGATGTTGCCGATCTTGAGCACGAACAGCGCCAGGCCCGCGAAGATCACGAACCAGGTGCCCTCGTTGAAGATCGCATCGCCGACCTTGCCCTGACGGCACTCCATGACCATGTTCACGACCATGCCGGTCGAGAGCTGGATGAAACCGAGCACCATGGCGCCGATGAGGATCTGCGTCGTATCGGTCAGCGGGTCGAGCAGCGGGCTTGTCAGAATGCCGAGCTTGACGTCGTGACCGAACATCTTCACGATCGTCGGCACGGCGTTGCCGAAGAAGCCGCCTGTCACGATGCCGAGCAGGAACGTCGACACGCCGCAGGCGAACAGCAGCTCGCAGAAATACTTGCTGCCGCGTTTCGGCTTCATCTTGCCGAGCGCAACGAGCGCCGCGATCATCATCACAAGGCCGTAGCCCATGTCCGCCATCATGATGCCGTAGAACAAAATGAAAAACGGCGCCATGAGCGGGTTCGGATCGACCGTGCCGTAGGCCGGCAGGCTGTACATGTTCGTGACCATGTTCAGCGGTTCGGTAAATTTGTTGTTTTGTAGCTTGACCGGCACCTCGGGGTACTCGTCCTCCGTGGGATCGGCCAGATCCCAGGCGCAGTCATACTTTGCGAGCACCGCGGTGAGCTTGGCCTCCTCCGGCGCCGTGAGCCAGCCGCGCATGCACACGACGCTCTCGGTACCGACCAGGCGCTCTTCCGCCTCCGCGCGGCCGAGCTTCACGCTCGCGCGGTCGATGCAGAGCTTGAACGCATCCCGGTGCGGGGCAAAGGCGGCAATATCCGTCTCCGCCTGCTCACGCCTGCGGATGACGTCCGCGATCTGCTGCTGCGCGTCCTCAATGTTCTGCTTTGCCGTGCCCGGCGCGCCGTTCAGGTTTGCCAGCGTGAAGCCGGACGCGCGCAGCGCCGTGATGGCTTCCGTCAGCTCCTCTTTCAAGCAAATGAGCAGCACATAGTGCTGTTCCTTGTCCGAAGAGATCTCATACAGCTGCGACTCGGGCGCAGCGTCCGCCAGCGCTTTTGCCGCCTCGGCAAGATCCACTGCCGCGGGCAACATACCCAGAGAAATGCGGGTCCTTACGGTTTCGCCCAGATCCAGCGGCAGATCGAGTGTCTGCCACGGGCGCAGGGCCTCCATATTGCTGCGGAGCTTAGCCTCCTCGCCGTTGTAGCGGCGCACGGCCGCCTCCAGCTCCTCGATCTGTGCGACTGCATCGAGCTCCTGACGGTACGCACCGTCATCCAGGAAATCCGCCTCCGTGACCTCCGGCCGGGAGCTGAGCAGCCTGGACTTGACCGGCGCATACTTGTCGAGCAGCTTGAGCGCGGCGGTCAGGCGCGTGAGTTCACTGCGCACCTCCGTCACATTGCCGCTCTCCTGACGCAGGACTGCGGCAGATTCCGCGTCCGCAAGCAAGGCGTCCGGTTCCGAGATCTGCACGCAGCCGAGCAGCATCAGATCCCGGAGCAGCTCATCTTTCTGCCGGCGAACGACCATGAGCCGCAGCTTTTTCATGTGTACAATGGCCATCAGCCGTTCACAATCCTTTCCACGATGAGTGATGCAGCCCGATCCAGATTGGTCTTAGCCTTGATGCGCATGGCAGCTTCCTTGTTCTTGGTCTCCGCCGCCAGCGTTTCCGCATCCGCCTTCGCCTTTTCATCAGATTTGGCCCGCAGCGTCTGCAGCTCCTGCTGCGCCTTACCGACGGCAGCCTCTATCACTGCCTTTCCCTCGGCCTGGGCCGCTTCCACTGCCGCCGCAGCGGCTGCCTGCGCGTCGGCTTTGATCTGTCTGGCCCGGTTTTCTGCGTCACTGATCGTTGTTATCGCCTCAAATGACATCCGTACACCTCCCTACGAATCAAACTGTTATTATGCCGCGCAACGCCCGTTTTCACGAACTGTTTCTACATAATGTAGGTATTTTACCTTATTCACCGCTGTTAATCAAGTAAAACTGCCCAAAATTGTCTGTCAAAATTCAAACACCTATGTGTTAAAAAACTATTGATCCTGCTAGCTTTTTCACGTCATTGACGAAAATTTAACGTTATCGGATTTGCATGATTTCTCGCAATGGGAACATTCATAATTTCTGATGAAAAAATGAACAAAATGTTGGGAAATGCAAGATTTCAACACTTAAAATGTTTTTCCACTTGCTATTGTGCCGGAAATAGCCTATAATATTTTTGCTAAAGTTAAAAAGTTTGAACTATATTCGCATATTCGGAGGTACTTTCATGGAAAGCAAACGCCGTTTCGGTGACCGCAAGGACGGCCGCCTGATCCAGTCCCTCGCACCGTTTTACAAGTTCATGCCCTACATCATGCCCACGAAGAACGACGCCTGCAATCAGTTTGAGGACTGCATTGAGATCACGAACACCGACCGCTGGCTGCGCCAGAAGCGCCTCGAGGGCTACAAGGGCCTCGGCTACCTGCATCTGTTCATTGCGGCCTACATCCGTATGGTCTCCATGCGCCCCGGCATCAACCGTTTCGTGGCCGGCCGGCGCATCTATGCGCGCAACAATATCGAGGTCGTGCTGACCGTGCGCCGCAGCATGTCCACCACCTCGAACGAGACGACCATCAAGGCCGTCTTCGCCCCGACGGACACGATCTTTGATGTCTACCGCAAGATGAACGAGAAGATCGACGAGATCAAGTACGGCGACCAGGACAACAACACCGAGCAGGTCGCCGGCGCGCTGCTGAAGCTGCCGCGTTTCCTGCTGCGCTTCGCCATCGGCTGCCTGCGCGTGATGGATTACTTCGGCATCATCCCGCAGAAGCTGCTCGACGCCAGCCCCTTCCACGGCTCGATGATCATCACCGACATGGGCTCGCTCGGCATCCCGCCGATCTATCACCACCTGTACAACTTCGGCAACCTGCCGATGTTCATCGCCTTCGGCGCCAAGCGCAAGGCGGTCGAGCTTGACCGCGAGGGAAAGCCGGTCGAGCGCAAGTACATCGACTTCATGGCCGTCATGGACGAGCGCGTGTGCGACGGGTACTATTACGCCTCCTCATTCAAGTACATGAAGATGTTCATGCACAACCCGGCGCTGCTGGAAGTCCCGCCCGAGAAAGTGGTCGAGGATCTGTTCTGAGCATCCATACCTGCATAAGGAAAAACCTCCTGCGCTGCAGGAGGTTTTTGCATTTGTACGGCCACCCGCGCCTCCGGCGCCGACCGAACCGCACGCGCGGCCGAACACAGCAGCAGCATGATGAGCATGACAAAGATCACAAAGCGGAGTTTCTTCACCGCTCCCCCCTCCTCTGCTTTCGTTTGACACCAGTATACACAGCCGCCGCAAAAAAAGCCGTCGCATCCTGACGGCGTACAGAAAACTTTGCGGAGGCAAAGATCCCCCGGCGCGGAGTGAGCCCGCGCCGGGGGATTTTTACGCATTCAGGGCAGCGCGATGCACCGCGAAAAACAGGGCCATCCGTTCGAATGGCCCTGTGAGATATTATGCCTCGTCGTCCTGATTTGTGCTGAACTCCGCCAGCGTCAGGCCGGGATTTTTCTGCTCCGCCCAGCGGATGCTCCACTCATTATTGAAAATGAGCAGGTTGTGGCCGCGGAAGTCCTGCACCCACTTCGTGTCGGAAGCGAGGTTGAGCGCCGTGGGGTCGGTGCCCTCGCTCGTGATCCAGCGGATGTAGGAATATGACAGGTCGTGGCGGCGGATGTCGATGTTGTACTCATTCTTGAGCCGGTACTCCAGCACCTCGAACTGCAGCACGCCGACCGCACCAACGATGACTTCCTCCATGCCGCTGTTCGGCTCGTGGAAGATCTGGATGGCGCCCTCCTGCGCGATCTGGGTGACACCCTTGACAAACTGCTTGCGCTTCATGGTGTCCACCTGCGAGATGACGGAAAAGTGCTCCGGAGCGAACGTCGGGATGCCCTCGAAGCGCACACGCAGCTTCGGGTCGCAGATCGTGTCGCCGATGGAGAAGATGCCGGGGTCGAACACGCCGATGATGTCGCCGGCGTAGGCCTCATTGATGATCGCACGCTCCTGCGCCATGAGCTGCTGCGGCTGCGCGAGCTTGAGCGTCTTGCCGCCCTGCACGTGCAGGTACTCATGGTCGCGCTCGAACTTGCCCGAACAGATGCGCATGAAGGCGATGCGGTCGCGGTGGGCCTTGTTCATGTTCGCCTGAATTTTAAATACGAACGCGGAAAACGCCGGCTGCATCGGGTCGACCACGCCGTCGGCCGTCGTGCGCGGCAGCGGCGGCATCGTCATGTGCAGGAAGTTTTCCAGAAACGGCTCGACGCCGAAATTCGTCAGCGCAGAGCCAAAGAACACCGGGCTGAGCCGGCCGGCGCGCACCTCGTCGAGGTCGAAGGCGTAGCCCGCACCGTCGAGCAGCTCGATATCCTCGGTCAGCTTTTCGCGCTGGCGCGGCCCGATCAGCTCGTCGAGCCGCTCAACGTCCGTGAGCTCGCACTCGATGGGGCGGATCTTGTTCTGCCCGTGGTGAAACTCCTGAAACGCGAGGATCTCGCGGCGGTCGCGGTCGAACACGCCCTTGAAGTCGTGCCCGCAGCCGATGGGCCAGTTGACCGGATAAGTGCCGATGCCGAACTCGTTTTCCAGCTGCTCCATGAGCTCAAACGGGTCGCGGGCCTCGCGGTCGAGCTTATTGATGAACGTGAAGATCGGGATGTGGCGCATGGCGCAGATCTTGAAGAGCTTGCGCGTCTGCGGCTCGATGCCCTTGGCTGCGTCGATGACCATGACGGCACTGTCCGCCGCCATGAGCGTGCGGTAGGTGTCTTCCGAAAAGTCCTGGTGACCCGGGGTGTCGAGGATGTTGATGCAATAGCCCTCGTATTCAAACTGCATGACCGACGACGTGATGGAGATGCCGCGCTGCTTTTCGAGCTCCATCCAGTCCGAGACCGCGTGGCGCGCGGTCGCCTTGCCCTTGACCGAGCCGGCGAGCTGGATGGCCCCGCCGTACAGCAGCAGCTTTTCCGTGAGCGTCGTCTTGCCGGCGTCCGGGTGCGAAATGATCGCAAACGTCCGGCGGCGCTCGATTTCCTGTTTCAGATCCATAGTCCGCTCCTCTGTTGTTCTTTCGAATATCAAACTTAGATAGTATACCCGATTTTTCCCGCGAGTGCAACAAAAACCTGCCCGTCAGGCCGTCTGCTCGCGCAGATAGAGCGTGAGCGTGGCGAGGAAGATGTCCCTGGCGTCATAGCGCGGCGTGAGCGGGGCGAGCTGCGTGAAGAAATGCTCGCTGCCCAGCGACGCGCACAGCGCGTGCGCGCGCTCGAGCGCCGGGGTGTCCTCGTCCTCCGTCAGACGCATGGCCAGCTCCGGCAGCAGGAGCTTGAGATCGTAGATCTCCCCGCGCGGGTAGGCATACGCCTCGAGCACGCACTCCACGCCCGCGAGCGCGCAGGCCGTCAGGTCGCTGCGCTGGTCGCTGAGGATGCGGTCGGTCAGCGGCGTGTCGCTGCGGAAAAAGTCCAGCATGGAGTCCGGCGGCGTCAGCTCCCGGCGCAGCAGCCAGAGCAGATAGTCGCGCGCGACGCCCTCGAGCAGCGTCTGCCCGTCGGGCGCAAACGTATAGGTGCGGCCGATATGATCGCCGAGCACGCGCAGCGTGTCCGTATAGCCGAGGGCGATGCTGTGACGCAGCGCGTCGGGGTCGAACTCCAGCAGCTTGCCCAGCGGCTCCGCCGGGGCGATGTAGGTCACGAGCGGGTGGTTGGTGTATTTTTTCTCCGGCGTCTCCGGCTTGAGGCCGATGGCGATGACGCGGTCAGCGCCGAGGCGGAACGCCGTGCCGATCGGCAGATTGTCCGAGTACGCGCCGTCGAGGTAGTTCTGCCCGTCGATCTCGCACATCGGAAACATCGGGTAGCACGCCGACGACGCGAGGATCCACTGCGGCAGGTAGCCGGGTGCAATGTCCTGCTTGCGCACCTCGACCGGCTGGAACGACGGGAAACGTGCCGTCATGAGTCCGAAATCCACCGGCGAGGCGAAAAAGCGCGCCTCGTCGAGATATTGGTGCACGAGCGCGCGATACGGCGTGATGTCCGCCGTACGGCGGTTGAGATCCGCCCAGTCCTTCACACGCGCGATGAGCTGCTCCGGGTGCTCAGCCAACGCCGCCAGCTCGCGCTTTTCGTGCGGCGTGGCGTCGGCGCGCTCGAGCATGATCTGCTCTTCCGTGATGTGCGTCCAGAGCTCCCACGCGCGGTCAAAATCGCCCTGCACCATCAGCGCCGCCGTGACCGAGCCGATGGACGTGCCCGTAACGATGTCAAACGGGATGCCCAGCTCCCGCATCGCCTTCCACGCGCCGACCTGATACGCGCCCTTCGTGCCGCCGCCGGCCAGCGCGATCGCCTGCTTCATGGTACATCCCTCCTTGGTTTCTGACATGTTAGTTTACACGCGGCGGGTACAAAAAGTCAATTCCGAATAGCAAGCACCGGAGGACAGCCTGTCCTCCGGTGCGCTTTTTCATGCCTGCAGTAGGGCGCGGCGGGCCTTCCAGTCCGGCAGATAGCGCGCGATGAGCGCGTAAAACTCCGCACCGTGGTTCATGTAGCGCAGGTGCGCCAGCTCGTGCACGACAACGTAGTCGATCGCCTCCGGCGGGTACTGCATCAGCCGCCACGAAAAGCAGATGTGCCCCTGCGAGCTGCAGCTGCCAAAGCGCGTGCGCGCGCCCGTGATGCGCACCTGTGTCGGGTAGAGGCCCATCTGCTTGGAATAATACGCCACGCGCTGCGGCAGATAGGCTTTTGCCTGCCGGATGTACGCCGCCCGCTCGGCGTCCGTCGGCTCCGGGTGCGCGGTGGCGCGGGCCTCCTGTTTGGCCACCCCGCGCGCGATCCATTCGGCGTGCGACGCGACAAAGCGGTCAATCGTTGCCCGCGGTGTCCGGTACGGCGCGCGCACGATCACGCGCCCGCCGCGCAGCTCGAGCGCCAGCGTGCGGCGGCCGGAGCGAATGAGTTCATACGGCTGCATGGCCTGTCCCCCCCTTTTTCTGTGGTATGCAAAAAATCACTCCGCGATCGCTTCTAATTCTTCCAACGACAGCGCCCGAATCAAAACCGCGTCGTCATTGGTGTCCTGCACATAATTCTTGAGCTTAGCCAAGGCGCAAAAATAGTCACTGTCTCCGATCACACAGTCTTTTGTCGTGCTGACCAGAACGATCTTCCAATCCGCCACCGGCTTTCCATCCACCGCATATTCCTTTTGCGGGGCTTTCGGCAAGACTGTCTCTGTCCCCTCTGTTAACGCGATCGCTCCAAATGGAGCACCATCCGGTTTGCCATAAAACTTCGGCGCAGCGAAGTATGCGCGGCTCCAATCTACGGGTGGCTTCTCTGCCCTTGCTTTGTGAAACAGACTCATTGCATATCTCCTACCCTTATTTTTTACTTTGTGAAACAGCATACACCATCCGCGCCCCGGTGGCAAGCTTGGCAGCCGCCGCGCGGTGTGCTATGATGGGGGTATCCATTCTTTGAGGTGATCGTATGTTCCGGATCGGCTGTCACATTTCCTCCGCAGGCGGGTACCTCGCCATGGCAAAGCGCGCGGAGGCGCTGGGCGCAAACACATTCGCGTTCTTCACGCGCAATCCCCGCGGCGGCAGCGCCAAACCCATTGAGGAAGCAGACATTGCAGCCTTTCACGCCGAATGCGCCCGCGCAGGCATCGACCGGCTGGTCGCGCACGCGCCCTACACACTCAACCCCTGCGCAGCCAAGGCGAACGTGGCGGAGTTTGCGCGCATGGCCTTTTCCGACGACCTGCAGCGCATGGAGCACACGCCCGGACAGCTCTATAACTTTCACCCCGGCAGCCACGTCGGGCAGGGCATCGACGCGGGCATCGAGAAGATCGCCGCACTGCTCAATGAGGTTCTCTTCCCCGACATGACCACGACCGTCCTGCTTGAGACCATGGCCGGCAAAGGCAGCGAGGTCGGCGGCCGCTTCGAGCAGCTGCGCGCCATCATCGACCGCGTGGAGCTGCGGGAGCACATCGGTGTCTGCCTCGACACGTGCCACGTCTGGGACGCGGGGTATGACATTGCCGGCGACCTCGACGGCGTGCTCGCGGAGTTTGACCGCGTGATCGGGCTCAAGCGCCTGTACGCCGTGCATCTCAACAACAGCCTCAATCCCTGCGGCAGTCACAAGGACCGGCACGCAAAGCTGCTCGACGGCTGCATCCCGCCGGAGGCGCTCGTGCGCGTCACCCGCCACCCGGCGCTGGCGGGGCTGCCGTTCATCCTCGAAACGCCGAACGACGACGCCGGGTACGCGCAGGAGATCGCATGGCTGCGCGCGGCGCAAAAATAGCGGAATCTTTGCCTCCACTGTCCTGATTATTGGACTTTGCATGTGCTATGCTGTGATAAAAGGGAGAAAACAGAAACACAACATGGACATGGGAGGAGAAAAATCATGACCCTGCGAACGTACATTGACCACGCGATCCGCGACGGTGCCGCCTTTGATGCCGTCATCTGCGGCTGCGATGTGCAGCAAACCTTCTGCTGGCAGCCGGACATGTGCATCACAGACGCCTGCGAGGCGGAGTACCACCCGCTGCTCGACGCCGAGATCCGCGTCCTGGCCGCCGCGCCGGGCGAGCGGTTTTCCATCATCGAGATCTGCACGGACAGGCTCTTTCTCGGCGACGCCTTTTCGCAGTGCGCGGCGGGCTACTGCAGCCCGCGCGAGTACCGGCGGCTGTTCCGCGCCGGATAAAACAAGCGGCAGCGCCCGCCCCAAAGCTTCGGCTTTGGGGCGGGCGTTTCTATCGCCGCGCTCCGTATTCCGCGCAAGGGAACGTCCGCAGAGCAGCGGGGGGGGCTCGAGGGGGCAGGGCCCGCCTCGAATCAGATCTTGCGGTTTTTCAGCTGCAAAGCAGCTGAAAAACCGCCCCGGAGCGAACGCTCCGGGGCGGCCCCGCAGTTACGGGAATGGGGGATGCAACACGCACAGGACAGCGCGGTGTTAAGCGAGAGAATACTGACTGACAAAGCGCCACAGGAGCGCCGCGCGGGCATAATCGCTGACAGTGCCCGCATCGGCAAAGCCGCTCAGGACGTTCTCCGACTGCGCCGCGTCTGCAATGCCCGCGAGGCAGGCATAGCGGTAGAGGATGACCGTCAGATCCTGACGGCTGATGGCCTGCGTGGGGCAGAACGTGTCCGCGCCGCAGCCGTTGACCACACCGGCGTGATAGGCCCAGAGGACGGGCTGCGCATAGTAGGCACCGGCCGGGACATCGCAGAAGCGCATGTTCGTGCCGGCCGCATCCGGTGCTCCGGCGATGCGGTGCACGATGGTCGCAACCAGGCGCGGTCCAGCGGCAGATCGGGGGCAAAGCGCGTGTCCGCTTTGCGGCGGCCGGCGGGGAATACTGCTACACGATCGCCGCACGCACCGGCGAAATTCTCGACGTGCAGCGCCCGGAGCAGCCCGCACAGACGCCGGACACCCCGGCCACGCCGGGAAAGCCGGACGATTCCGCCGCCCCCGCAGGTTCGGAGATCAGCATATCCGAAGCCCTGAGCCGCGTGCTGCAGGAGCTTGGCATTTCGCTGCCGGACATCCGCGACGTCAATGCCCAGCGTGTGCAGGTTTCCGGCCGCGATGCCTACCACATCACCTTCACGGCGAACGGAAAACCGTATTCGTTTTATGTAGACACCCACGACGGCGATCTTTTCTGAACAAATCCAGCAGGACGGCCTGTCAAATGACAGGCCGTCTCCGCTTGCGCATCGGTTTTTGGCGGGCCGTCTGATCGTCCGCTCTTGACTTCCGGCGCGCACAAGACTACAATACAGTCCGAATTTTCAAAAAAGGCGTGAGATACGTTGCATCATCCGATCATCAAACCAAATCATATGCAGATCCCGTGGCATGACCCCATCCGGGATCAGAAAGAGCTGCCTGTCTCACAGGCGCCGCTGCCCATCCGCGCCGGCGTCGTCGGCCGGGTCGGTCTGCTGCTGCTCTCGTGCGGCACCGGCGCATGGCGTGTGCGCAGCTCCATGAACGAGATCGCCGAGGCGCTCGGTCTTGTGTGCGCCGCCGACATCGGGCTGCTGTCCATCGAGTACACCTGCTCCGACGGCGAGAACACGTTCGCCCAGACGCTGACGCTGACGGCCACCGGCGTCAACACCGCCAAGCTCGACCAGCTCGAGCGCTTTGTCAAGCGTTTTCCGCTCGACGGCGTGTACATGACGGCGGACGACCTGCACACCCGGCTCGACGAGATCGCGCAGGCAGGCGGCAGCTATACCCCGCTGCAGCAGGGGCTGGCGTCGGCGCTCGCCTGCGGCGGATTCACGTTCCTGCTCGGCGGCGGGCCGATCGAGATGCTGCTGGCCTTTCTGGGCGCGGGCGTCGGGCAGTATGTGCGCGCGCGGCTGACACAGCGGCACCTGACGCTGTTTAGCTGCATCGCCCTGTCCGTTGCGGCAGCATGTCTGGTCTATGCCGGGCTGTTCCGGCTGGCATCGCTGCTCTGGCCCATCGACCCACAGCATCAGGCGGGGTATATCTGCGCGATGCTGTTCATCATTCCGGGCTTCCCGTTCATCACGAGCGGCATCGACATGTCCAAGCAGGACATGCGCTCCGGACTTGAGCGGCTGGCCTACGCGATCATGATCGTCGTCGTGGCGACGCTGACCGCCTGGCTCATGGCGCTGCTGCTGCGGCTGCAGCCGATGGATTTTCTGCCGCTGGGGCTGCCCGTCTGGGCGCGCATCCTGCTGCGGCTGGCGATGAGCTTCTGCGGTGTGTTCGGCTTCTCGCTGATGTTCAACAGTCCCGTGAAGCTCGCGTCCGTCGCCGCCGTGATCGGCGCGATATCGAACACCCTGCGGCTCGAGCTCGTCAGTCTGGCCGGCTTCCCGCCGGCAGCGGCCGCGTTTTTCGGCGCGCTGACGGCGGGCCTGCTCGCCTCCGTGTATAAGCGGCGCTCGGGCTACCCGCGCATCACGATCACCGTGCCGTCTATCGTCATCATGGTGCCGGGGCTGTATTTCTACCGCGCCGTGTACGATCTGGGCACAATGAACCTGAGCGACAGCGCGTCGTGGCTCGTCGCCTCGCTGCTGATCGTCGTCTCCCTGCCGCTGGGGCTGATCTGCGCGCGCGTCCTCACGGACAGCAGCTTCCGCCGGTGCACGTGAAAAAGGCATGAAAAAAAGACCGCCGACGGCGGTCTCAGCTTGTCAGGAAAGTCCGTACCGAACTTTCCTGAACGCGCTTTCGCCGTCCGGCCTTTTTCATAGCAAAATGCCGGACGCGCAAAAGCCCTGATCCATCAGGACTTTTGCTTTGGATCGGATTCGAGGCGGGTCTTGCCCCCCTCGAGCTCCCCCACTGCGCAGTTTCTTTTTTGTTGGCACAGACACTCTAAAAGATCGAGGCCGCCTTTCGGCGGCCTCTTTTCTATCCTGTTTCATACAGAGATCAGCATTACAGGTGCTTCGTATTGAGCGCGCGGGCGGCGTTGAGCACACACAGGACCATAACGCCGACGTCGGCGAAGATGGCGACCCACATGTTCGCAATGCCGAGCGCGCCGAGCACGAGGCAGACGACCTTGACGGCCAGCGCAAAGACGATGTTCTCCCAGACGAGGCGCATGGTCTTGCGCGAGATGCGCATGGCCAGCGAGAGCTTGCGCGGATCGTCGTCCATGAGCACGATGTCCGCCGCCTCGATGGCGGCGTCCGAGCCGATGCCGCCCATGGCGGCGCCGAGATCGGCGCGCGCGAGCACCGGCGCATCATTGATGCCGTCGCCGACGAAGGCAAGGTATTTCCCGGGTGCGCCCTCGCCGAGCAGCCGCTCGACCTGCGTGACCTTATCCTCCGGCAGCAGCTCACTGTGCACCTCCGCGATGCCCAGCTCCTCCGCCACGGCGTCGGCCGCGCTCTTCCGGTCGCCGGTGAGCATGACGACGCGCACGCCGTCCGCCCGCAGGCGGGCCACCGCCTCGCGCGAGCCGGTCTTCGGCTCGTCGGAGATGACGATGTAGCCGAGATACGCGCCGTCGGCCGCGACGTGGATGACCGTACCGGTCTCATTGACCGCGGGCACGGTCAGGCCGAGGGTGTCCATCAGCTTCGTGTTACCGGCGGCAACAGACCGGCCGCCGACCTGCGCGGTCACGCCGTGACCGGCGAGCTCTTTGGCGTCCGTCGTGACCAGGTCGGCCGGAAGCTCTCCGGCCGCGCGGCGCAGGCTCTGGCTGACCGGGTGATCGGAAAACTGCTCCGCCGCCGCCGCAAGCTGCAGCAGCGCCTGCTCGGGCAGCTCCGGCTGCGCGGGATGCACCGCCGTGACGGCGAACGTGCCGCGCGTGAGCGTGCCGGTCTTGTCAAAGACGACACGGTCGGTCTTGGCCAGCATCTCCAGATAGCTCGAACCCTTGATGAGGATGCCGCGGGCGGACGCGCCGCCGATACCGCCGAAGAACGACAGCGGGATCGAGATCACGAGCGCGCACGGGCAGCTGATGACGAGGAACGTCAGCGCGCGGTAGATCCAGTCGCCCCACTCTGCCGGGATGCCCATAATGAGCCGCACGACCGGCGGCAGGATCGCCAGCGCGAGCGCCGCACCGCAAACGGACGGCGTGTAGACGCGGGCAAACTTCGTGATGAAGCGCTCAGTGTGCGCCTTTTTGAGCGAGGAATTTTCCACCAGCTCGAGGATGCGCGCGACCGTGGACTCGGCATACACCTTCTCCACGCGCAGGCGCAGCACACCCGACAGGTTCACGCTGCCGCTGACGACGGTGCTGCCCTCCGCGACGTCCACGGGGGCGCTCTCACCGGTCAGGGCGCTCATATTCAGCGCCGACGTGCCCGTGAGCACCGTGCCGTCGAGCGGGACGCGCTCGCCGGGCTTGACGACGATCGTATCGCCGACCGCGACCTGCTCGGGCTTCACGCGCGCAACGCCGTCCGCCGTCTCAACATTGGCATAGTCCGGGCGGATGTCCATCAGATCGCCGATGTTCCGGCGGCTGCGGCCGACGGCGTAGCTCTCAAACAACTCGCCGATCTGGTAAAACAGCATGACGGACACGGCCTCGGGATAGTCCCCGAGCACCATCGCGCCGATGGTGGCCACGGCCATGAGCAGGTTTTCGTCGAACGGCTGGCGGTTATAAATGCCCTTGCAGGCATCGACGAGCGTCTCGCCGCCGACGAGCAGATACGGGATAAGATACAGCACGAGCTTGAGCCAGCCCGTGACCGGCACAAAGTGCAGCCCAATGAGCAGCACGGCCGCTGCTGCTATGAGCAGCAGCGACCTTTTCTGTTCGCGTGTCATGATATTCAGTCCTCGAAGCGGAAGTCCGGCTCGACCTTGAGCGCGGTCTTGAGGATCTCCGCCTTGGCCTCGGTCTCGTCCACACCGGGGGCATATTCGACCAGCATTTTCTGTGCCATATAGCTCACAGTCACTTCCTTGACACACTTGAGCTTTGCCACGTGCCGCTCGATGGTCGCCGCGCAGTTGGCGCAGTCTACTTCGATCTTATAGGTCTTTTCCATGATGATGTACGCTCCTTCATCTGTCATTGAATGTTATTTGAAAAGATGGCCGGGCCATCATTTTTCCAGCACATGCTCCATGCCGAGGGCCAGCACGGACCGGACGTGATCGTCGTCCAGGGAATAAAACACGGTCTTGCCCTCCCGCCGGAAGCGGACGAGGTTCGACGCCTTCAAAATGCGCAGCTGGTGGCTGACCGCCGACTGCGTCAGGTTCAGCAGCCGCGCAATGTCGCACACGCACAGCTCGCTCTCGAAGAGCACATAGAGGATCTTGATGCGCGTCGAATCGCCAAAGACGCGAAACAGCTCCGACAGGTCGTAGAGCGTCTCATCGTCCGGCAGGGCCGCAAGCACCTGCGCCACCGCGTCCTCGTGCACGTTGAGATATTCGCACGCCGGTGCACTGTCGGGTCTCGGTTCTGCCATGGGATCTCCTCACTTTCGTTTGAACATATGAATGATTGTTCATGCGTTTATATAACCACTTCTCACCTTGTTTGTCAATAGCATATTTGTGTTTTTTCCAAAAGAATTCCCGGATGTGTGTACATCCGGGAATGGGTCTCATTTTTCTTCGGTTTTCGGGCTGCGGAAGGCAAAAAAGCGCTGGCCGAGGTAATTCAGACCGGTGAAGAGCACCATGCCGACGAGCATGGCCACATTGTCGCGCGTGCCCACCGTGGCATTGGCAAGCAGGCGCAGACACAACGGTTTTGCGATGCCGTAGGCGATCAGGTAACAGACGGCGATGTTCGCCGCGAAGCGCACGACCTGACCCGCGCCGCGCTCCCGGCTCTGGAACGTAAAGTGCTTGTTAAGGAAAAAGCTCAGGATGCTTGTGAGCACGTAGTTTGCCGCCGAGGACACCCAATACGAGCAGTTGGCAAGGTTATACAATCCAAACATGATGCCCGTGCCGACAAGCGTGTTGATGACGCCGACGAGCAGGAACTTCCACAGCTTCGCGTCAAAGAGCGTGCGCAGGCGCTTCAAAGCTCCGCCTCCCGGTCATCAAGCTCCGTCTCGATGCGGTAGCGCGGGCGCGCCTTCGTCTCGAGATAGATCTTGCCGATGTACTCCCCCACCACGCCGATGGCCAGCAGCTGCAGCCCGCCGATGGCCCAGATGGACACGGCGAGACTCGACCACCCGGCAACGGTGTGGCCGGTGAAATAGCGCACGAGAAAATAGATGAGCATGGCGATGCTGACGAGGAACATCACGATGCCGATGCGCGTGATGAGCCGCAGCGGCGACACCGTCAGCGACGACACACCCTCCCACGCGAACGAGAGCATCTTGCGCAGCGGGTACTTGCTTTCGCCCGCAAAGCGCTTGCCGCGCTCGTAATACACGACCGTGCTCGGGTAGCCCACGAGCGGCACGAGCCCGCGCAGGAACAGATTGACTTCTTTATACTCCGCGAGTGCGTCGAGCGCGCGGCGGCTCATGAGCCGGTAGTCGGCGTGATTATACACCACGTCCGCACCGAGCGCGCGCAGCAGGCGGTAATACCCCTGTGCGGTGGCGCGCTTGAAGGCAGAGTCCTGCTTCCGGCTGGCGCGCACGCCGTAGACGATATCATTCCCGTTCTGAAAGGCCGTGAGCATGGCATCGATGGCATCAATGTCGTCCTGCAGGTCGGCGTCCATGGAAATGACGCAGTCGGCGCGATTCCGCAGCGTCATCAGGCCGCACAGCAGCGCGTTCTGGTGGCCGCGGTTGCGCGACAGGCGGATACCGGAAAAGGCCGGATCGCGCGCATGCAGGTCGGAAATGAGCTGCCAGGTGGCGTCCTTCGAGCCGTCGTCGATGAAGCAGATGCGGCTCATGGGGCCGATCGTCCCGGCGGCGCGCAGGGCGGTGAATTTCTCCCGCAGGCGGCGCGCCGTCTCGGGCAGCACGGCCTCCTCGTTATAACAGGGGATCGCAAGATAGAGCGTCACGGACACGGCCGCGCCTCCCTTCCAAAAATCACAGTTCAGTCGATCGTACCGCCGCCGAGCACCGTGTCCCCGTCGTAGAACACGACGGCTTGGCCGCGCGTGATGGCGCGCTGTGGGGTCTCAAACGACACGTGCACCGTGTCCGGCCCCGTGGCCGTGACGGTGCACGGCTGCTCCGGCTGCCGGTAGCGGATGCGGGCCGTCACGTGCAGCGGCGCGTCCGGCACGTCGCCGGAGATCCAGTTGCAGCCGCTCGCATCCAGCTCGGTCGAAAACAGATCGTCATTGCGCCCGAGCACGACCTCGTTGCGCGGCACATCGATGCCGCAGACGTACAGCGGCGTCTCGGCCGCGATGCCGAGCCCGCGGCGCTGGCCGATCGTATAGTGGATGATGCCGCGGTGCGTTCCAAGCACCTTGCCCTGCGTGTCCACGAAGCGGCCGGGCTCGCTGTGCGCGCCGGTCAGCCGCTCGACCGCGGCGGCATAGTCACCGTCCGGCACAAAGCAGATGTCCTGACTGTCGTGCTTGTGCGCGTTGCAGAAGCCATGCGCCTCGGCGATCTCCCGTGCCTCGGTCTTGTGCAGACCGCCGAGCGGAAAGCGCGTGTGCGCAAGCTGCTCCTGCGTGAGCCAGGCGAGCACGTAGCTCTGATCCTTCGTCGTGTCCACGGCCTTTTTGAGCGTGTAGCGCCCGTCCGGCAGCTGCTCGACGCGGGCATAGTGCCCGGTCGCCAGCACGTCGCACCCGAGCGCGCGGGCGCGTGTCTCCAGCAGGCCGAACTTCAGATACCGGTTGCAGTCCAGGCAGGGGTTCGGCGTCGCCCCGTGCTGATAGACCGCGGCAAAGCGCGCCATGACCTGCTCACGGAACGCATCCTTATAATTAAAGACATAGTACGGCATGCCCAGCGCATAGGCCACGCGGCGGGCATCCTCCACATCATCGAGCGCGCAGCAGGTGTGGCCGCGCGGCACGCCGGCGTCCTCGTTTTCATACAGCTTCATGGTCACGCCCATGCAGTCGTAACCCGCCTGCTGCATCAGGTATGCCGCCACGCTCGAATCCACGCCGCCGCTCATGGCGATCATCGCCTGCGGGCGGCCGCTCTTTTCCGTCTGCATCTGTGCACCTCGTTTTCCTCGGGTTTCTCTTTAGATTATACCGCACAGCCACGGCTTGTCAACGCAAGACACCCCGCCTGCGCACGGCAGGCGGGGGGAAAGGCGGGATAAAGCCGTCAGGACTGCGGATCGTTCGGGATGTCGGTGAACGAGCCCTCGTAAATGCGCGGGCCGCCCTGCGCGCCGACGAGCCGGTTATAATAATTTGCGTTCGTGATAGCGCGGTACGGGTCGAGCCAGATGGACACGGGCGCGAACAGGGCGCTCAGCAGCATCCAGCCGAGGAAGCTCAGATCCAGCACAAACAGCTCCCACTTGTGGCCGCGCATGACCGCTGCGCTCTCGCGCAGGCACTGCCAGGCGGACTTCTCCGGGTGGTCGAGCAGCAGGTACAGCGCCTGCCGGTAGCGATAGGCCGCGATGATGCCCGGTACGACCAGCAGCAAGCTCCACAGAAACACGAACAGCCCCTGCAGGATCGCCAGCCACAGCACGCGGAAGAAGAGGCCGAACCCGTCAAAGAGGTTGCCGATCTCGGCCGTTTCATCCCGGCTGACGTGCAGCGAGAAGATCACAAAGCCGACGCTGACCATATAGTTCATGATCTCCAGCGCGACGACGAGCACGACCGCAACACCGGACACACTGTAATGCTCAAAGAAGCTGATGTATGCCTGCTCGACCGCGTCGGGGCCGAACTGCGCGGCGTTGGTCAGCGCCGTGGTCAGGCGGTCGCCGCCCATCAGGTACGACGAGAGCGTCGAGATGAGCAGCCCGAGGGCAAAGACGATCAATGCCGCGAGGATCGGACTCGGGCGGTAGCCGGCGGCGCGCCGGCGGGCGTCTGCTTTGAGGGCAGCACGGTTCAAATCCATTTTGATCACAACTCCGTTCCCGGCATGGCCGGGTCTCATTTTTTCATCGCTATAGTATACCAGATACCGCCGGATTTGAACACCCGGAGCAGAAAAAATTCACGTTTTCGACACACGTTGCGATTTTTTCTGGCAGTTGCGGAAAATACGCTTGACAATCCGCACGCGAAATGCTATATTAAACAGGCTTTGAATGACAAAGCTTATGCGCGAGTGGTGGAATTGGCAGACTCGCTAGATTCAGGTTCTAGTGTCCACTCCGGACGTGCGGGTTCAAGTCCCGCCTCGCGCACCACGCCCCGGAAGCTTCGGCTTCCGGGGTTTTTTCTGTCTGCAGCAAATATCACAGCAAAAAGCGCCGGTCTCCCGCGGGAGGCCGGCGCCGGTTTTTTACGCGCCGAAGCACGTGAACATGATGACGAGATAAACGATGTACAGTCCGCCGATGAAAAAGCCGACCCAACGCTTGAATTTGCCCTGCACAAGCGCAGGGATGAGCGCACCTGCGCACACGACAAGACACGCCGGAATGTCCAGCAGCATGCCCTGCCGCTCGACCGCCAGCGGCTTGCCGAGGATGAGCGCGCACAGCGGCATGATGAGCGTGAGATCCATGATGTTCGCGCCGATGATGTTGCCCACCGACAGCGAGGACTGCTTCTTGCGGATGGCCGTGATGGTCGTCACGAGCTCCGGCAGCGAGGTGCCGATGGCAATCATGGTCGCGCCGATGATGGCATCCGGCACACCGATCATCTGCGCGAGCGCGGTGCCGTTGTCGATCAGCAGCTGCGCACCAAGCACAATGGCCGCAGCGCCAAACACAAACTTGCCGATATTGAGCGCGACCGTCCGGCCGTCCGTCTTGGGGCGGGCATCCTGCTCCGGGGCCTCAAGCGACTGCTCACGCCGCGCGGCAACGAGGCTCTCGGCAATAAAGCACACAAAAATGACAAGGATCAAAACACTCTCAAGGATGGACAACTGCCCGTCGCGCGTGAAGCCAAACAGAACCGCGATCGCCGCGAGCAGCAGCACCGCCTTGACCGCATACTGCCGCCGCGGCATGGTGCACTCCATGCAGATCAGCGACAGGCACATGATGAGGCCGGTGTTGGCCGTCACCGAGCCGACGGCGTTGCCGATGGCGATGTCCGCATTGCCCTCCAGCGCGGAAAAGACGGACACAAGCATCTCCGGCATGGTCGTGGCAAAGCTCACAACGGTCGCGCCGATGATGAATTTCGGGATGCCGGAGGCCTCCGCGATCCACGTGGCGGCATCGACAAAAAAGTCGCCGCCCTTGATGATGCACACAAGCCCTGCCGCGAACAGCAGCAGGACAAGGAAAAGGGTACTGCCGGTAAAATCGATGTTCATAACGCATTCTCCTTCGTGATCGCGCAAAAAATGAGACTTTCGGCACGATCATAAATATGATGTGCTAAAAGTCTCATTACCTATCACAATAGGCGCATGACCACCGGCGGATGCCGGGAGATTGTTGGTCATACATTTGTAACTACTCCCTTTTAACGAGAAGTCATCATAGCACACCGCGCGGGGCTTGTCAAGCAATTCCACCCCCCCGGCCGCCGCTCAGCGCACCAGCTTCATGAGCAGGCGCTCGAACTCGCCGAGCATGCCCACGGAATCGGCAAAGATCATGCTCTTTTCATACATACGGCGGTAAGCATCCACGTTCTCGTCCGTGCGCGCGGTGTAAATGATCGGGATGACGAGCAGACCCCGGCGGCGCGCCGCCTGCACGGCCGTGCGCACGTCGTCGATCGCCTCCGCCTCGCTGAAATAGCCGGACGGCAGCCCGTCGGAGAGCACCATGAGGATCTTGCGGCGCTCGGTGCGCTTGGCCAGATCCAGCGCGGCGGCGCGGATGGAATAACCGTCCTTGTTGCCGTTGCCGGCGGCGATCTGCTCCATGGCGTCGATGCAGCGGCTGCCGATCTCCTTCTGGTCGAAATCCTTGATGACGCAGTGCTCCACGGCGTTCGTGCCGCCATCAAAGGCGACGATCTTCGTATAGGCGATGCCCTTGAGTGCCTCCTCGAGCACGGCCGCCGTGGCCAGCGCCGTGAAGAGCTTGGATGTCCCGTCGCCGATACCGGCGCCCATGCTGCCGCTGCGGTCGATGAGCAGGTAAAACGCCGTCTCGCGCTTGGACGGCGGTGCTTTGCGGCGAAAAACGTCCTTGGCATCGAGCGGGATCTTCCACAGCTCGCGCTGCGAGAGCGCGCCGGTGCGCTGGCTGGCGCTGCGTTCGCGCTGCTGGCGCAGGAGCTTGTCGAGCCGGTGGTGCAGCGCCTTTGCCCGCTCGGCAAAGGCGGGCGGCAGCCGCCCGCCACCCGGCGTGATATACGTCTCCGTAAACGTCAGGCCGGCATACCGCTCGGCCAGCCCCTGCCGCTCCCCGGCGTCGAGCCGGGCAGCACGCGGGCCGGAGACATGCAGCTGCTGCTCAATTGCCCGCTCGCGCGTGAGCGCTTTTTCCGCCGCGGCGAGCATGGCGTCCGTCTCGGCCGCGCTGAGCGCAAAGCCGCGGTGCACGCCCCAGCCCGTGCCGAGCACTTCGCGCAGGCTCTCCGGCCCGCCGGAGGCCGCCTTCTGCGCGGCGGACACCGTGTCCGACGTGGTGGCGGTCGCCCCGCTCTGGCCGTGATTGCCGCTGCGGCCGACGCTGGACGATCGGCCGCGGTCCTCCCTGCCGTTTGTCCCGGCTGAGCCGCTCGGCTTGACCTCCTGACTCGCGAGGCTGCCGCTCATGTCGCCGTGGCGCTCGGAGTTGTCGCCGCTGCCGCCGGCTGCGCTGTCGCCTTTTTCAAGATCGGCGTCCTCCCCGTCGGCAGACGGGCCCTGGCGCGCCGCGTCCTGCGCCTCGCTGCGCAGGCGGAGGCGGCTGTCACACCCGTCGCCGAAGGCTTCGGCGCGGTCGCCCTCGCTGAAGGCATAGTCCACGAGCTGCGCTGCGATGCGCGCGAGCGCATCGGCGTCCGCGATGCCGCACAGGCGCGCCAGCTCCGGCGCGAGCGCCGCGAGGATCTGCCGGCCAATGTCCGCGCACGCGGCGGCCGACGGCGCAAGGATCGCCGCCTCCACCTCGGCCCGGACGGCGGCGAGCGCCGGAGTCCCACACGGGATGCCCGTGAGCGCAAAAGCCTCCAGCTCATCGAGCAGCGCCGCGAGCGCGCTGCCGGGTGCGGCCGCCTCGAGCTGCGCATAACACACGAAGCGCAGCAGCGGCAGATAGCCGGGAAAGCGGCGGCAGAGGATGTTATCCGTGCGCGCCTGCTCCAGAATGTTCAGTATCCGGTGCCCGAGCAGCGCCCCGGTCTCGGGCGCGAGGGCATAGTGCGCGTGAAAATATGCGCCGGCATCCGCCGCGAACGCCGCGCAGACGTCCCGGTCGGAGCTGCTGTCGTGCTGGATCTCGCGCGCGAGCAGCACGCGCAGCGCGGCCGTCCAGTGGCGGGCGTCAAAATCCGTGCGCAGCAGATATTCCGCCCCGCCGACGGTGACGGCCGTGCCGTCCGTCGTGCAGCGCAGACGATCGTCCGCCGTGACGGTATCGACCCGGATATTCCCCGGGACGAGCAGTGCGAGGCTGCGCCGGAGCAGCGGCGTGATGGGATCATGCGCCAGAAACGCCCGGTAGCGCGCCAGCGCGGCGTCAAATCCGTCCATCCTGCGGCACCATGCTCTCAATGAGCTCGGTCAGCTGGAGGCGGGTATAGGCGTCCTGCGGCTTGGAGGCCACGTTGTCGAGCAGACCCCAGCGCAGGCCCAGCAGGGGCTCCGCGCGCAGGGCGTCAATAAAGCCGCGGATCGTCATCGCGTCCGGCTCGAGCCCGCCGGCGCTGCGGATGCGGTCGCGGATGGCACAGTAAACATAGTCGCAGATATTCAGGCTGGCGGCGCTCGCCTCGGGCACGACGCGGTGCAGCACATCGACGATGCTCTCCGGCTCGGCAATGTGGATGGGCGTGAAGCGGTCGATCGTCGCCTCGTTCATGAAGTTCGTGCCGGCATAGTCCTCGTTCATCGTGATCGTGAACGCCGAGTGTGGGTGCATCTGCACGAGCCCGTAGCCGGGCACTTGGATCTGGCGCGCGGCGTCGGTCAGCGAGTGGAGCACGTCGGCGCACTCGGGCTTGATGGTGTTGCCCTCGTCGAGCACGACGTCCGCGCCCGCCGCGAGATAGCGCAGCATATCGCTCAGGCGGTAGCGCATGGTGCCGTTTTCAATCGTCGGGCCGCCGAGCAGGTCGAGCTTGTCGAGCTCGGCATTGCCCTGCATGCGGTACTGCGGCACGTTGAGCAGCCAGTCGACTGTCTGGATGAGCGTGTTCTTGCCGCAGCCCTTGCTGCCGACGAGGCGCAGGTGCATGCCCGAGAGCCGGTAGGCAAGGCAGCGCGTGAGCGCGCCGAAGCTGTCCGCCTGCACATAGCGCACCGGCGGATCGGGCACCAGCTCGGGGTATTCCGGCAAGGAGAACATCTCCGCGAACACGCGCAGGATGATCGGCTCCGGCACTGCCTGCTCGAGCAGATACTCGGCGCGCGCCGTCAGCGCCTCCGGGGACGCGCAGCCGCGCGCGGCCGCGCCGTCGATGGCCGCGCGCACCGCGCTGCTGAGCGGGTCGCCGCAGCGGTATTCGGCGAGAAAGCCCCAGACGTCCGGTGCGCCGCCGTCGCACGGCTCGCCCGCGGAATCGCACAGGGCCGTGACCCGCGCCCGCACGGGCGCGGTGCGCAGCAGCGCCGTGAGCGCCTCCGAGGGCGCTGTCACGATGCCGATGCGCGCAAACGGGTCGCCCGCCGCCGCCTCGGACAGGCAGCACACGGGCAGCGGCTCACCCTCGACGCGGCAGAGCACGACCTCCGGCCACGCATGGCGCTCCTGCGCGCAGAGCGAGCGCAGGAAGTCGAGCTTCATCGGTGCTTTCAGATTGCTGCCGCCGCAGACGGCGGTCTCAAATTGCCGGGTAAGATGCATATCGGTTTCCGCCTTTCTCAGTTGCCCCGCGTCGCGCCCCAGGGAAAGCCCTTGGCGCTGCCGTGGTAGATCACGCGCCGCGCATTCAAAAACGCGCAGCGGCCGATGCGCTCCACGCTGTCGGGGATGACGACCGTGTCCAGATTGCTGCACTGGTAAAACGCCTCATCCTGGATCTCACGCACGCTGTCCGGGATGACGATGCCCGTCAGGCCGATGCAGCGCGAAAACATCCCCTCCGGGATGACGGCGAGACCGCGCGGCAGATTGGTACTGCGCAGGTGCACCTTATCATAAAATGCATAGGGCTCGACCGTCTCGATGCTGTCCGGGAGGATGAGCGTGTCCAGATACGTATAGGAGACCATGGCGTAGGACGACAGACGGCGCACGCGCACCCCGTCGACCGACGACGGCAGCTCGAGCACCGTGCCGGCGTTGAAGCAGCCGTCCGTGCCGATGCGGCCGGTCGCCGCGTCAAAGACGAGGTTCTGCTCCGCCGCCTGCGCCGCCGTCACGGGGTGGGTGTCCCACGGGCGGTCACGCAGCCAGGTCTGGATGTCCGCCTGCGTGCGCGCGCGCTTTTGTGTCAGGTAGTCCTGCATCTGCTGCAGGCCGCACTGCTGCGAAAAAAAGACCGCCAGATCCTCAGCCTCCAACGGAATGGAAAAGCCCTTCGGCAGTGTAAGCCCCAGCTGCATGGTCAGGATGCGGCGGACATCGCTGCACGCATCGTCATACCGCGAGAGCACCTTCTGATCGCAGACGAATGGCACATCCAGCCGCGAGGCCTCGATGCCGCCGGCCGTCAAAAGCCCTGCAAAGCCGTGGGCGCGGTCCAGGATCTTTTTCACGTCACGAAACTGCGTGCTCTGGTAAAGAAGCATCTCCATACGAGGCCCTCCGTCAAATTGTTATAAAACTATCATACAGGCGCAAGGACCTTTCTTCTGTAACCTTTGCTGCACAGAAGGCGGTTTCCTTGTCTCTTTTCCGGCGCTTTGGGCAAATTTTGTACACGATGTACATAGTTTATTCACTGGACAGTTCTTTCCTGTTGTGGTAAACTAAAGTTACGTTACACAAGTCCCAAAAGTGCACACATTTTATCAAGATAAAGGAAGCGTTCACATGAATGAAGTGAAAAGCCCCAAAAAGCCGTTGGTGTATTATTACGCCATCGTCATTCTCGTGATTCTGGCGCTCAATTTCCTGGCAGTGCCCTGGCTGAGCCAGCGGCAGGTCAAGGAGGTCGACTACGGCACGTTTATGACCATGACGGAAAATCAGGAGATCGGCCGTGTGGAGGTGCAAAACAACCAGATCCTCTTCACGAACAAAGACGACTCGCAGGTCTACAAGACCGGCCTGATGGACGATCCTGACCTCATCTACCGCCTGAAGGACTCCGGCGCGGAGTTCTCGAGCGAGATCGTCGAGCAGATGTCGCCGTTTCTGTCGTTTCTGCTGACGTGGCTGCTGCCGATCGTGTTTTTTGTCGCCCTCGGCCAGTTCATGCTCAAGCGCATGACGAACAAGGCCGGCGGACCGAACTCCATGATGTTCGGGCTCGGCGGCTCGAACGCGAAGGTCTACGTCAAGTCGGCCGAGGGCATCAAATTCTCCGATGTCGCCGGCGAGGACGAGGCCAAGGAAAACCTGACCGAGATCGTCAACTACCTGCACGACCCGGCGAAATATCAGGAGATCGGCGCATCCATGCCCAAGGGCGTTCTGCTCGTCGGCCCTCCGGGAACCGGCAAGACGATGCTGGCCAAGGCCGTCGCCGGTGAGGCGAACGTGCCGTTTTTCTCCATGTCCGGTTCGGAATTCGTGGAGATGTTCGTCGGCATGGGTGCGAGCAAGGTGCGCGACCTGTTCCGCCAGGCCAAGGAGAAAGCGCCCTGCATCGTGTTCATCGACGAGATCGACGCCATCGGCAAAAAGCGTGACGGGCAGGTCGGCGGCAACGACGAGCGCGAGCAGACGCTCAACCAGCTGCTGACCGAGATGGACGGCTTCGAGGGCAACAACGGCGTCATCATCCTCGCCGCCACGAACCGGCCCGAGTCGCTCGACCCGGCGCTCACGCGCCCCGGCCGCTTTGACCGGCGCGTGCCCGTGGAGCTGCCCGATCTCAAGGGCCGTGAGGAGATCCTCAAGGTGCACGCCCGCAAGATCAAGGTCGCCGAGGACGTGGACTACAACAAGATCGCGCGCATGGCCTCCGGCGCATCGGGCGCGGAGCTGGCGAACATCGTCAACGAGGCCGCACTGCGCGCCGTGCGCGACGGCCGCCGCTTTGCCACGCAGTCGGATCTCGAGGAAAGCATCGAGGTCGTCATCGCGGGCTATCAGAAGAAAAACGCCATTCTCACGGATCAGGAGAAATGGACGGTCGCCTACCACGAGATCGGCCACGCGCTCGTCGCCGCGCTGCAGACGCACTCCGCCCCCGTGCAGAAGATCACCATCATCCCCCGCACGTCCGGCGCGCTGGGCTACACGATGCAGGTCGAAGAGGGCAACCACTACCTCATGACGAAAGAGGAGCTGGAAAACAAGATCGCCACGCTCACCGGCGGCCGCGCGGCCGAGGAGGTGCGCTTCGGCGTCATCTCCACCGGCGCGTCCAACGACATTGAGCAGGCAACAAAGCTCGCCCGCGGCATGATCACGCGCTACGGCATGAGCGAGGCGTTCGACATGGTCGCGCTCGAGACGGTCACGAACCAGTACCTCGGCGGCGACGCCTCCCTCGCCTGCTCGGCCGAAACGCAGACGCAGATCGACCATCAGGTCGTCGCGCTCGTGAAAAAAGAGCACGCCAAGGCCGTCGGCATCCTCACGGAAAACCGTGCCAAGCTCGACGAACTGGCCAAGTACCTCTATGAAAAGGAGACCATCACCGGCGAGGAGTTCATGGCCATTCTCAACCGCGCCTGACGGGCTGCGATGCGGTCGTGCAGCGATCCTGAATCACCCCGCGAAAGGAGGACCACCGCAACCGTATGAATGAAAAGCTGAAAGAAAAAGTCAAGGAATCTCTCTCGAGCGTGCTGCCCATCACCCTGATCGTGCTGGTGCTGAGCGTCACGCTCGTCCCGATGGAGATCGGCACGCTGGCGCTGTTTCTGACCGGCGCCGTGCTGCTGATCGTCGGCATGGGATTTTTCCAGCTCGGCGCCGAAATGTCCATGACCCCGCTCGGCGAGGGCGTCGGCAGGACGCTGGCGAAGCGCGAAAAGGTCATTCTGGTCGTACTCGTGGCGTTCGCGCTCGGGACGATCATCACCATCGCGGAGCCGGACCTGCAGGTGCTGGCAAACCAGGTCGCGTCGATCCCGAACAATGTGCTCATCTGGACGGTCGCCGTCGGCGTGGGCGTCTTTCTGGCGCTGGCCGTGCTGCGCATTTTGTTTCGCGTCTCGCTGGCAAAATGCCTGCTGGCCGCGTATGCGCTGCTGTTTGTGCTGACGCTGTTTTCCCCGAAGGAATTTCTCGCCGTCGCGTTCGACGCCGGCGGCGTCACGACCGGGCCCATCACCGTGCCGTTTATCATGGCGCTGGGCGTCGGCGTGTCAGCCATCCGCAGCACGCAGGGACACGACGACGACAGCTTCGGTCTCGTCGCGCTGTGCAGCGTCGGGCCGATTCTGATGGTGCTGCTGCTCGGCATCTTCTACCACCCGACGGACGCGGCCTACTCCGCTGTGGAGATCGCGCCGGTCGTGACAACGCGCGACGTGGCGCGGCAGTTCGCGCTCGGCTTCCCGGGCTATGCCGAGGAAGTGCTGCTGAGCATCCTGCCGATCGTGGCGGTGTTCGTGCTGTTTCAGCTGCTGACGCGCTGCTACCGGCGGCGGCAGCTGCTGCGTACGGGCGTCGGCTTTCTGTACACGGTCATCGGCCTGATCCTGTTTCTGACCGGTGTGAACGTCGGCTTCACGCCCGTGGGCAACCTGCTCGGTTCAGGTCTGGCCGGCAGCGCGTACCGCTGGGTGCTCATCCCGATCGGCGCGCTCATCGGCTACTACATCGTCAAGGCCGAGCCCGCCGTGCAGGTGCTCAACAAGCAGGTCGAGGACGTCACCGGCGGCACCGTGTCGCAGAGCATGATGAACACGGCGCTGTCCATCGGCGTCGCCTGCGCAGTGATGCTGTCCATGGTGCGCGTGCTGACCGGCATCAGCATCTACTGGATCCTCGTGCCCGGCTACGCGCTCGCGCTCATCCTCGCGCGGTTCGTGCCGTCCGTATTCGTGGGCATCGCCTTCGACTCCGGCGGCGTCGCAAGCGGGCCAATGACCTCCACCTTCCTGCTGCCGCTGGCCATGGGCGCGTGCACCGCGCTCAGCGGCAACGTCGTCACGGACGCCTTCGGCGTCGTGGCGCTCGTCGCGCTCGCCCCGCCGGTGGCAATCCAGATCATGGGCGTTCTTTACGTACATAGATCCAAAGCCGTGGCACAAAACAAAGCTGACCTGCTGTCCGATGACGGCGTCATCGACCTGGAGGACGAAGAGATATGATACATGCCGAAAACCGACTCGCACCGCGCATGGTGCTCATCATTACGAATCATGAATACCGCCGCAAGCTCGAACAGACGTTTCAGAATTTCCGCATCCCGATCTATTATCAGTGCCAGGGGCACGGCACCGCGCCGTCGGAGATGCTCGACATCTTCGGCCTGAGCGGCAGCGGCCGCCTGCTCACGATCGGGCTGCTGCCGAAATTTCTCGTGCGCGACCTGCTTGACGCGCTGCAGCAGCGCATCCCGCTGCACAAACGCGGCGGCGGCATCGTGCTGACGATCCCAATCACGGGGCTGCAGCGGCCGATGCTGCAGCTCCTGAACGATCAGATGCGCGAGACGATAGAACAGAAGATCGAAGAAAGGGTGGATAGCGATATGTCCGATATGCAAACCAGCGCCGGTTACACCGCCATCTGGGTCGCGCTCAGCAACGGCTACAGCAGCGACGCGATCGACGCGGCCAGAAGCGCCGGCGCCATGGGCGGAACGATCCTCAAAGGCCGGCGGCAAAACTCCAAACGCATCAGCCAGAAGCTCGGCATCTCCATGCAGGAGGAAGAGGAGTTCGTCGTCATCGTCACGCCGCGCGAAAAGAAGGCCGCCGTCATGAACGCGATCAGCGACGCCTGCGGCCTGCGCACGGACGCGCACGGCATCATCGTCTCGCTGCCGGTGGACGAGGTCATCGGCCTTGAGACCGGAGAAAACACGCTGTAACATTCCAAATAAGCCAAAAATGCCGCAGGCAGCCGCCTGCGGCATTTTTGCGTCCGGATAGCGTATTTCAGGCCAGGGCGCGCTCGACCGACGCCATCGCGTGGGCATGGGTCGTGTCGATGAGCGGCACCGCACAGTCCTCCGGCTTGACCAGCAGGCCGAATTCCGTGCAGCCAAGGATCACGGCCTCCGCGCCGCGATCGGTCAGGTCCCGGATCGCAGCCCGAAACTTTTCCCGGGTCTCCGGGAGAAACACGTCCTTGACCAGTTCCTGATACAGGGCGTTATGGATGTTGTCAAAATGCGCGCCGTCCGGGATCAGCACATTCAGACCGTAGCGCTCCTGCAGGCGGCCCCGAAAGAAGGTGCTCGACGATTACCGCCCGCTGCTGGAGGAAAAAGGCTTCCGGGTCGAGATCCGGCCGACGGACGAGACGGTCTTTGTCGACCGGCGCGGGCTGTGCTTCCTGCTCGGGCAGGTCGTGAGCAACAGCGTGAAGTATGCGCTCGAAAAGCCGGTGCTGACCTTTTCCCTGGAAAGCAATGACACGGCGACCGTCCTGTCCATCCGCGACAACGGGCCGGGCGTGCGCACGTGCGACCTGCCGTACGTGTTTGAAAAAGGCTTCACCGGAGACTCCGGCCACGAGAAGAACAAAGCCACCGGCATGGGGCTCTATCTCGCGCGCGAGGTCGCAAAGGATCTGGGCCTCACGCTCACCGCCGCGTCCGACTGGGGCGCGGGGTTTGAAATTCGGGTCACATTCCCGGTCGTAGAAGAATGAATATTGAAGATCCGGCGCCGCTGTTCGCGGCGCCGGATCTTTTCTGCCATGCCTTGCCCCCTCGAGCTCCCCCACCACGCAAAATGCCCCGACAGCCGAGGCTGCCGGGGCAAAGGGGGGATGCGACATCTAACGGGATGGTACGTCAGACGATGTTATACTTCTTGAGCAGATCCACCACGACGTTGTTGACCAGCGGCTCCTTGACGAGGTCAAGCAGCGGCAGCACCGACGGGAGCAGGAACTCCAGCGGCTTCTTGCCGTCGAGCAGCTTGCTGGTGGCGTAGAGCAGGTCGCGGATATCATACACGCTGCCCCAGACTTCCGGCACGCCGCGGTCGACGTTGCAGAGCGTGTAGACCGCTTCCATCGCGGTGCGGATGGAGTACTCGGTGGTGAACACGGTGTCGCGCGGGGTATCGGCGAACTGGCCGACGAACGCGAGGTTGACGGAACCGTCGGGCACGACCTTCGGGCGGTCGCCTTCGGCTCTGGGCTCAAAGAACGTGGTGACGTAAGGCATCATGCACGGCGTGGTGTTGCATTCGTTCGTGGCCAGATCCATGATCTGATCCTCGGGGATGCCGATGTGGTACAGCCACTCTGCCGCCAGCTCGATGCCGGTGCAGTCGCACATGTTCTTCTTGATGAAGTCGCCCTTGTCGTCCCAGCAGTTGAGGCCGTAGACCCAGATCAGGCAGTGATCCTTCGGCTGCTCCTGGAACTGGCCCTGACGGTTGATGGTCCAGCTGACGAGCCAGCTCGAATCGCGGCAGGTGACGATGCCGCCGGTAACGACCTTGCCGGACAGCGGGTCGCGCTTGCAGATCTTCTGGATGGCGTCGAGGATCTGCTTGTTGGCCGTGTCGACGGTCCAGGACTCCCAGCTGGTCTCTTTGATGTCCTTGAAGAACTTCTCGGGATGGCCGAACGCCGGATCCTGCGCGGCGAGCTTCTTCCACATCTCGATGGACGGGCCTTCGCCGTTCTTGACCTTGATGACCGGAGCGTGCGTCTGATCGCCGTAAGCGGACGCATCGCCCTGGCAGCCATTCGTGCAGATGACGAGATCGTTCTCGGTCAGCTCGATGACCTTTTCCACGCCGCCCTGGGTGTACTCGATCTTCTTGGCGACCTTCTTATCCTCGGTGCAGTCGCAGACGATGTTCGTGACCGTGGTGTCGAAGAGGACCTTTCCGCCGTGGTCGGTGATGTATTTGCACATCGGGAGGATCATGGACTCATACTGGTTGTAGCGGGTGAAACGCAGTGCGCTCAGATCCGGCAGGCCGTCGATGTGGTGGATGTAGCGCTGCAGGTAGAGCTTCATCTCGAGGGCGCTGTGCCACTTCTCGAACGCGAACATGGTCTGCCAGTAGGTCCAGAAGTTCGTGGCGTAGAACTCATCGTCGAACACGTCGTCGATCTTCTTGTCCTCGAGGGACTTGTTGGTCGCCATGAACAGCTTTAGCAGCTGGGTGGCGGCGCCGGGCGTCAGGCCGTACTTACGGTCGGTGTGGGCGTCCTGGCCCTGCTTCTCGGTGACACGGCACAGGGAGAAGTTCGGGTCTTCCTTGTTGAGGTAGTAGTACTCGGAGAAGACCGTCTCGCCCGGGTTCACGATCGACGGGATGGACTTGAACAGATCCCACATGCACTCGAAGTGGTTATCCATCTCACGGCCGCCGCGCATGATGAAGCCCTTGGTCGCGTCGTAGATGCCGTCGCAGGAGCCGCCGGCCACCGGCAGGTGCTCAAAGAGCGTGATGTGCTCGCCGGGCATCTGCGCATCGCGGATCAGGAAGCAGGCCGCCGCCAGACCGGCCAGGCCGGTGCCGACGACATATGCCGACTTGTTGTCGATGCCTTCGGGTTTTTTCGGTGTTGCAAACGCCTCGTAGTTACCGCTGCTGTAATACATTCTGTGTACCTCCCATTCATGATGTGTTTTCCGTATTTTTTGTGCAGTCCGCTGCACGAGTTTCTTCTGTTATGGTCACTAACACTTGCCTCCAAAAAAAAGAAGCAGCTTCGTTTGACAATTATCAATATAGCGTATTTCGCCATCTTTACTGCACCATTTGTTACGCAAATGGCGATAATTAAACATAACCATTTGGTTTCGTTGAATGTCACTAAATTGACGATTTGCGATTGTGCATTTTGACCGTTTTTCGCCGAATGTCCAATCAAAATGCGTCAAATGGCACAAAAGAAAGCTGCCAAAAAGCGAAATTCGCTTTTTGACAGCTTCCAGTTTGGACATATATGGTCGTCAAGTGTGCCCTACAAGTTGGCCATGCCCTCCAGCGCAGGGCGGTCGAGCACATAGATCTTGCCGCGGCCGGTGCGCAGAAGGCCCATCTGACGCATCCCCTCCAGCTCCCTGCTGATGACCTCGCGCGTGGTGCCGAGGTGGTGGGAGATCTCCTCGTGGGTGATGCGCGCAAAGCCGTCCTCGGGGTGTGCATCGGCCTTTTCGAGCACGACGCGGGCGATGCAGCTGCGTAGAGGATGGAAAAAATAATACTCTATGTTATTGAGCACCGTCTGGACATTGCGCGCCTGCGTGCACTGCAAAAACTGCTGCACGACCGGCGATTCCGCGCACAGCGGGCGCAGGGCCACAATGTTGATGTAGGCAAACACGGCGTCGCTGGTCGCCTGCAGGATGGGGACCGTGTCACCAGGCGCTGCACTGTCGAGCGTATTGAGCATGCAGCAGCCGCCGCTGACGATCGACATGAGCGTGATCTCGCGGCCGGTGTCCGTCGCAATAAACACACGCACTCCGCCGGAGAGCACGAGAAACAGGCCGTTTTTTTCCGGCATGGAAAAGATCACGTCGTCCCCCGCGCGGTACGAGCGGACGATCGTATTCAGGCGCAGCATCTGCTGCTGAGAGCCCGTCAGCGAATCCCAGAACGGCAGGCACACCGTAAAGTCATAGGAACGTTTGTTTTTATCCGTGCTGCACACCTCCGCCGTTTTGGAATGATATGTTAGCGTCACTAACATATATGCGCAAAAAAAGAAACTTGCTGCTTTATCTCACATCTTATCAAATTGACACGTCCGTACCGTATCATTTGTTACATATCTGGCGCCTTTTCACGTTTTCCTGCCAGTACGGAGGCGTCTTGTTCATTCTTGATATAGCTCACGAGCAGCTCGCCGGTAAACTGGACGACATCGACCGGAGAAACGCCGAAGGACACGTTCTCATAAATCGTCGTGCCGGTATAAGCGTTGAGCAGACACTGATACACCGCGTAAATATTCACATCCGGGCGGATCGAGCCGTCGGCCACGCCTTCGCGCAGGGCCTTGAGCGCCGGGACGGGGATCTCCTTGTCGTAGTACTTCCAGAACACATTGTTGACGTCGCTGCCGGTGTTCTTCTCGGAATAGGCCGAAAACATCTCGCGCGTGTAGTCGTACCACTCCGGCTGGTCATCATAAATGCGGAAGTAAATGTGCATGCAGACGACGAACTTTTCATACCCCGTCGTGCACGCTGCGGACTCTCGCTTGTACTGCTCCATAAAATCAGTAAAAAACGTAGCCAATGCGTCGCGCCAGGCGGCAAACACGAGCGCGTCCTTGTTGCGGAAATAGCGGTACAGCGACGTCGGCGTCAGGCCGGCCGCCTCGGCGATGCGGCTGATGGGCGTCGCGGCGATGCCGTCCGCGATGAACAGCGTCTGCGCCGTGTGGATCACCCGCCGGATGTTCTGTTCCCGTTCCTCACTGCGTTTCACGGTCTGCACCTCCCTGCACAAAGTTGTTTACAGTATGCCATGTTTTCACGCCGTTTGCAACCGCAAATGTGCCGGGTGGAAACATTTGTGCCTTGCACGGCGCGGCGCAGCGTGGTATGCTCACGGCAGACAGAGAGATTCCTCCCCGCCGGAGCGGATGTCTTGGCCCCGACGGAAGTCGGGGTCTTTTTTTATGACTTTTATGACCGGTTGCACCGGTCATAAAAAAGACCCGATCTCATTCGAGGCGGGCCTTGCCCCCTCGAGCTCCCTAGCGACGCTTTATCCGTTTCCCTGCCGCATCTTTCGAACGGCCGCGATAAACCTATTTTGACCGGTTTCACCGGTCATAAAAAAGACCGGATCGCATTCGAGGCGGGCCTTGTCCCCTCGAGCTCCCTAGCGACACTTTATCCGTTTCCCTGCCGCATCTTGACGATAGACAGCAAAAAGAGCACGCTGCCAAAGCAGCGTGCTCTTTATATGGTTTGCGTTTTGGCTGGTTGGCGCCGAATCAGGCAGCCTTCTTCGCCTTGGCCTGCGCTGCGAGTGCCTTGCTGCCCTCGACGACGAGGTCAATGGCAAGGATGACCAGCAGGATGGCCAGGATCGCGCGGATGTAGCACCATGCAAGGCCGGTGCCGCCGGCGATGATCGCAGTGATCTGGGACTTGATGGTGAAGACCAGAGACGTCAGCGTCACGAGGATCATGAAGATCATCGGGAAGTAGAACATCTTGTTGTTTCTGCCCATCTTGCCGAGCCATGCGGCGACGGCCAGCAGGCCGAGGCCGGCCAGGAGCTGGTTGGCAGCGCCGAACAGGGGCCAGATCTTTGCGTAACCGGTCATGCCAAGGGCAATGCCGAGCACGACGGTGATTGCGGTGGAGACGTACGGATTGCAGAGGACCTTGCGAGCGCCGGTCACGGTCGGATCGCCGGCCTTCTCACCGGGCTTGAGCCAGAATTCCTGGAACATGTAGCGAGCCAGACGGGTCGCGGTATCCAGAGAGGTCAGGCAGAACACGGACACGGCCAGGACCATCAGCGTGTAGGTGACGGACACGGCGCCGGAGCCGAAGATCTTGCCGAGCATCTGGGACAGGCCGGTCGCGAACACGACGGTCGGGGTGACAGTCGTGCCGGCTTTGTAATCCTGCCAGATGTACGCAACCGCGCACAGGGAGACGAGCGCGAGCACACACTCAATGAGCATGCCGCCGTAGGCGATGGGCTGTGCGTCCTTCTCATTGTTGAGCTGCTTGGCCGTCGTGCCGGAACCAACGAGGGAGTGGAAGCCGGAGATGGCACCGCAGGCAATGGTGACGAACAGAGCCGGGAACATATAGCCAAGGGAGCTGCCCGTCGGGGCGATGGTGTCTTTGAAGCCGGTGAACGCAGGCATATCCAGCGTCGGGTGGCAGCCAATGACACCGACGATCGCGAGGATCATCATCGCGTACAGCAGGAACGAGCTGAGGTAGTCACGCGGCTGGAGCAGGATCCAAACAGGCGTGACGGAAGCGACCAGAATGTAGATGCCGCAGATGATCATCCAGGTCTGGTAGCTCAGGTAGATCGGATGCCACTTGATGCCAAGCCACATCACCAAGGCAATGGCCACAACACCGATGATCGTGGACACGCCGATCGGCGCATTTCTGCGGTACACAAAGAAACCGAAGAAGATGGCCAGGACGATGAACAGCAGCGAGATGATCGCCGTCGTGGCGTTGGCCGCGGAAGCAGCCACATCCACGACCCCATCCACATAGGTGGCCTTGAACGTATTGGCAACGATGGACGCAAACGCAGCCACGACCAGGATCAGGGTCAGGTAAGAGAAGATGAGGAACAGGCGCTTGGCCTTCTTGCTGATGCTGGTCTCGACAACGGTGCCGATGGACTGGCCGTCATTGCGGACAGAGGCAAACAGCGCGCCGTAGTCATGCACACCACCGAAGAAGATGCCGCCGATGAGGACCCACAGCAGCACCGGGACCCAACCGAAAACAGCGGCCTGGATCGGGCCGTTGATCGGGCCGGCGCCCGCGATGGAGGAGAAGTGGTGACCCATCAAAACAGGGGCCTTTGCAGGGCAGTAGTCCATGCCGTCTTCCAGCTCGTGAGCCGGCGTCGGGCGGGACGGGTCGATGCCCCACTGTTTGGACAGCCATCCGCCGTAGAAAACGTAGCCCAGGGCGAGAATGACAATGCCAACAATCAGAATTACAGCAGCATTCATTGAATTAACTCCCTTCTTTCATATTCTTAAACAGTGTTGTCTTCAACAACTGTGCTGTACTGCGTCCGCTGCCATTGGCAGCCGTTTTGCCGGTGCTGAGCTCCACGACGCCGGTGTGGTAATCCATCCAGCCGTGGAACGCCAGTTTGAAGCTCTTATAAATACGCGTGCGGCGCAGGGCGCGCAGCGCATCCGGCTCACAGGTGTCACACAAGAAGATCGCCGTGATATAAGAGCACATATGATTCGGGCCCGGCTCGATCCGCTGCATGCCGTCGGCACGCGCCTGCTCGCGGCACTGCTCGAAGATCTCCTTCGTGAGCACGGGGACCGAGAAAATGTAGACATATTCGTTATTATCCGCTTCCCAGAGCTTGGCGGCCTTGACCAGCACATACTTCTCGGAGTGGATGTGCAGCCCGGCCTCTGCGACGAGATAACCCTTCGGTTCCTCGTGGCGCACAACATCAAAATATCCCGAATAACTGTGGCACAGTTTGTCGAGCGCTTCCTCGCGGGTCATACGCCGTCCTCCCTGTTTGATGCAAAATTTTCATGGTATGATTTCGCCAATTTCATGAACAAACTAAGAACAAAGTGTAAACATACCGCTAATGTTATGATAGCGCGCCACCCGGAATCTTTCAAGTGAAATTAATGACAAATATCCACATCCGTTTTTGTCAACTTTTCATAACGTACGCACAAAAATGTCGAAGAACTTGGAATTATGTAAATCATTTTCCGTAAGGAACAGACAAACGTTTCACCTGTGCGGACACTGATTTTTCAGCGAAAATGTGGCTGCGTTTTTTGCTTGACGATCTTTTCCTGCAGTAAAATATAATTATGTAAACCATCTTGCAAAGTCGCTCTGCCGCCCTCAGTGCAGGTACGGACGGCAAGTGCGATTCTTGTCGAAAAGTGATTGACAGGGCGTGCAAATCTTGCTACAATGAGTCGTCTCAATTGGAATGATGCCTAGAGTCTTTCCGAAGCAAGATGCGACCGCCGCCGCGCCCCGCGCGCCGGCCAAGGCCATACGGACAGCCGGGTCGAATGCCGCAAACCGCACCGCGTGCGGTGGCAACTTCTGTTGCCTTATTGATTGAGTTAAAAGCTCGAGTTTTATAAGTTGGTCACTTAAAACCAGGCTGCTTTCAGCATCCAAACTTGTGAAATGGTCAATAAGAGTAGTAAAAGTAATCTTTGCTATATAGACTCTCAAGACACAACATCCTGTTGGGAACGGTGCGCACGGGCCGCGGACGGCCGCTGCGCGCCCAATGGCATATGTTTGTTCACAAGCGCCGCTGCTGACCTGCAGCGGCGTTTTTTGTGCACAAGGGGGAAACACAGCCATGAAAAAAGTCATTGAACTCCGCAACGTCAGCAAACAGTTTGACGGCGAGACCGTTCTCGACAGCATCAACCTCGACATTTACGACAACGAATTTCTGACGCTGCTCGGCCCGTCCGGCTGCGGCAAGACCACGACCCTGCGCATGATCGGCGGCTTTGAAACGCCGGATCAGGGCGACATCCTCTTTCTCGGTGAGCGCATCAACGACATTCCGCCACACAAGCGCAACATCAACACCGTTTTCCAGCGCTACGCACTCTTCCCCCACCTGAACGTGTTCGAAAACGTGGCGTTTCCGCTGCGCGAGCAGAAGCTGCCGCGCAACGAGATCGAGCAGAAGGTCAACGAGATGCTCGCGCTCGTCAAGCTCACGGGCTTCGAGCGCCGCAACGTCACGCGCCTGTCCGGCGGACAGCAGCAGCGCGTCGCCATTGCGCGCGCGCTCGTGAGCCGGCCGCGCGTGCTGCTGCTCGACGAGCCGCTCGCCGCGCTCGACCTGAAGCTGCGCAAGGACATGCAGCAGGAGCTCAAGAACATCCAGAAGGCCACCGGCATCACGTTCGTGTTCGTCACGCACGATCAGGAAGAAGCGCTGAGCATGTCCGACACGATCGTCGTCATGTCCGAGGGCAAGATCCAGCAGATCGGCACGCCGCTTGATATTTATAATGAACCGCAGAATGCTTTCGTGGCGGATTTCATAGGCGAGAGCAACATTGTCGATGGCATTATGCGGCAGGACTTCCGCGTGACGTTCTCGGGCCATACGTTCACATGCGTGGACAAGGGCTTTGCCAAAAACGAGAACGTGGACGTCGTCATCCGCCCCGAGGATGTGGACATCGTGCCCATCGAAAAGGGCATGCTGCGCGGCACGGTCACGTCCGTCACGTTCATGGGCGTGCACTATGAGATCATCATCGACATCAACGGCTTCAAGTGGATGATCCAGACGACGGACTACGTTGACGAGGGCGCGGAGGTCGGCCTGTATATCGAGCCGGACGCCATCCACATCATGAAAAAGTCCGAGTATTCGGGCATGTACGGCGACTACTCCTCGTTCAGCAACGAGCTGGACGAGCTCTCGGACGCGGAAAGCGAGCCGGACGAATGAACAATCGCATCCATTCCGAAAACCGCCGCGCCTCGCTGGCGCATCGTCTGGCGCTCGCACCGTATTCCGTGTGGGCGGTCATCTTCGTGGCCGTGCCGCTCGTGTTCGTGGCCTACTATGCGTTCACGGACGAGAGCTTCCGGTTCACGACCGAAAACCTGACGAAGTTTTTCACCGCCGTGAGCACGATCACCGACGACAGCGGCGCTGCGCGCGAGGTGCACACGTACCTGCTCATCTTCTGGCGCTCGGTGAAGCTGGCCGTCATCTCCACAGCGATCTGCCTGCTCATGGGCTACCCCATCGCGTATATCATCGCCCGCGCCGCCCCGCGCACGCAGAAGACGATCATCACGCTCATCATGATCCCGATGTGGATGAACTTCCTCATCCGCACCTATGCGTGGATGACCATCCTGCAGGACTCTGGCCTGCTCAACATGCTCTTTTCCGCGCTGCACCTCGGCCAGGCGCACATCATCGGCACCGAGGGCGCCGTCGTCGTCGGCATGGTGTACGACTACTTCCCGTATATGATCCTGCCAATCTACTCGGTCATGGCCAAGATGGACACGCGCCTGATCGAGGCCGCGCGCGACCTCGGCTGCAACAGTCTCGGCGTGCTGCGGCGGGTCATCTTCCCGCTGAGCCTGCCGGGCGTCATGTCCGGCATCACGATGGTGCTCATCCCGTCGATCAGCACCTTTTATATCTCGCAGAAACTCGGCAACGGCAAGTTCTTCCTTATCGGCGACGCGATCGAGGGGCAGTACGTGGCCAATAACCTGCACTTTGCCGCCGCCATCGCCTTCATCCTCATGCTGATCCTGCTGGCCGCCATGGCCCTGATGAAGCGCGGCACGAATAAGCGCGTCTACGGAGGTGTGTGACATGAAACGAGCTGCTAAGATCTATACCGCCCTCATCTTCGTGTTCCTGTTCGCGCCGATCGTGATCCTGCTGGTATTCTCGTTCAACGAGGCCAAGAGCCTGTCGGTGTTCTCCGGCTTCTCATTAAAATGGTATCAGGAGCTGTTCCGCGACGGGGAAACGCTCAACGCGCTCAAAAACACGCTCATCCTCGCCGTGATTGCCTCGGTCGTCTCGACCGCGATGGGCACGGCTGCCGCCGTGGGCATGAACCGGATGCGCAACAAATATCTGCGCGCCGCGCTCGACACGGCGACCGACATCCCCATGATGAATCCGGACATCATCACCGGCATTTCGCTGATGCTCATGTTCGTGTTCTTCGGCCGGCTGCTCGGCACGTCCACGAGTCTCGGCTTCTGGTCGATGCTCGCGGCGCACATCACGTTCTGCCTGCCGTATGTCATCATGCAGGTGCTGCCGAAGCTGCAGCAGATGGACCGCTCGCTGCCCGAGGCCGCGATGGATCTCGGCTGCACGCCGGTGCGTGCGTTTTTCCGCGTGGAAGTGCCGGAGATCCTGCCCGGCATCATCACCGGCATGATCATGGCCTTCACGCTCTCGCTCGATGACTTCGTCATCAGCTACTTCACGCAGGGCAGCGGCTTCCAGACGCTTCCGATCCGCATCTACAACATGACGAAAAAGACCGTCACGCCGAAAATGTACGCCCTGGCGACGATCATCTTCTTCGTCATTCTCGCGCTGCTGCTGCTGACGAACCTCGTCGACGAGGACGACACGCAGCGCATCCGCGACGCCCGCCGTGCCAAGCGCGCGGGCAAGCCCACCCGCGCCAAGCGCAGCGGCAGCGGCCGCCGCCCCGTGCGCGCCGCCGTGGGCATCCTTACCGCCGCCGCGCTGCTCATCGCCGGCATCAGCATCTACAGCAGCCGGCAGGAGACGCGCGTGCTCAACGTCTACAACTGGGGCGAATATATCTCCGACGGCTCGGACGATTCGCTCGACACCATCGCCGCGTTCGAGGACTGGTACAAGGCGACCTACGGCGTGCCCGTCAAGGTCAACTATGACACCTACGCCAGCAACGAGGACATGTACGCCAAGCTCAAGAGCGGCGCCGTGAGCTACGACGTGGTCATCCCGTCGGACTACATGATCGCGCGCATGGAAGCCGAGGACATGCTCCTGCCGCTCAACTACGACAACATCCCGAACTATCAGTATATCTCCGAGGACTTCCGCGGCCTGTACTATGACCCCGACGACACCTACACCGTTCCGTACACCTACGGCATCGTGGGCGTGATCTACAACGCCAATGTCGTGGACGAGGCCGACACCGGCAGCTGGGATCTGATGTGGAACCCGAAATACGCCGGCAACATCCTGCAGTTCAACAACGCGCGCGACGCGCTCGGCACGGCCATGTACCGCGCCGGCATCGACGTCAACACGACCGACCACGCCGACTGGCAGCAGGCACTGCAGGCACTCGTCGACCAGCGCCCGCTCGTCAAGAGCTACGTCATGGATGAGATCTACAACATGATGGAGTCCGGCGAGGCCGCCGTGGCCGCCTACTACGCAGGCGACTACTTCACGATGTGCGACGCACAGGCCGACAGCGTGGATCTGCAGTTTTACTACCCCGAAAACACGAACTACTTCATTGACGCCATGTGCATCCCGACAAGCTGCCGGGATCAGGAGCTGGCCGAGTGCTTCATCAACTTCATGCTCAGCCGCGAGGCCGCCGTGGCCAACGCCGAGTATATCTACTACGCCTCGCCGAACCGGCTCGTGTATGACGACCCGGAGTATATCGACGACATGGGCGAGGACACGATGGCCATCCTCTACCCCGACATCGGCTCGTTCCGCGATGCATACAACCGCAGCGCCTACCGCAACCTCGACCAGGACACGCTGACCTATGTCAACAGTCTCTGGGAGACGCTCAAGATCAACTGACCCCTCCGTCATGGGCAGACACCGGGCACGGTGCCTGCCCATTTTTCTGCCATTTTGGGGCTTGCCATCCGCGGGCGGATATGCTATACTCTTTCACCGGTTAGTTTACTTTAACTATAAACATTGGTTAGATGTATCTAACGAAATACCACATGACAACACGCCGCTTCCCTCCGCATCCCGGCGCGCTTGCATAGAAAGAGGATGTCATGGCAGAAGAAAACAAATTTCTGGAGATCGTGGACCTGAAAAAGGGCTACGGCAGCGGTGAGACCCGGCAGGAGGTCCTGCGTGGGATGACGTTTTCGGTCGCGCGCGGCGAGATCTGCGTCCTGCTCGGCCCTTCCGGCTCGGGCAAGTCCACCCTGCTGAACATCATCGGCGGGATCGACAGCGCCGACGCGGGCTTCATCTCCATCGGCGGCGACAAGCTCGAGGACATGGGCGAGAAAGCGCTCACGCAGTACCGCCGCAAGCACCTGGGCTACGTCTTTCAGCTCTATAACCTGATCGCCAACCTGAACGTCAAGGAGAACATCGAGGTCGGCGCCTATCTCTCGGACGCGCCGCTGGACATCGACGAGGACAACGTTGCGACCGTCATCACCGAGCGCGACATCACGAAGATGGCCGATCAGCTCGACCACTCGATGGGCTCCTACATGACCTATTTCCAGTACCTGTGCGTGCTGCTGTCGGCCGTACTGATCTACCTGCTGACCAAGCTCATCATGGAAAAGAACGAAAACGCCATCTCCATGGTGAAGATCCTCGGCTATGAAAACCGGGAGATCGCGCGGCTGTACCTGCTGTCGACGACGATCGTGCTCGTGCTCATCGACGCCGTCAGCGTCTGGCTCGGTGCCGCCGCCATGAAGCTGGCCTGGCGGGAGATCATGTTCTCCTACAGCGGCTGGTTCGCCTTCCACATGGAGCCGGCCGGATATGTCAAGATGTTCGTGTTCGTGCTCCTCGGCTACGCCATCGTGACGATCTTCGATTTCCGCCGCATCCGGAAGATCCCCATGGATGAAGCACTCAAGAGCGCGGAATAAGCGGCGGACACCGTCCGCAGTCCTCCTTCGGGAAAAAACAGCGCCCGGACAAACGCAGCTGCGTTTTCCCGGGCGTTTTTCTGCTGCATCGCAGCGGAAGCGGCCGCTAAGAAATTGTATATTTTTGCTCTTGCATCCGTGCCGCCTTTGGCATATCATAGGGCCTTGGAACTTTACCCATTTGTAAGAAAAGGTGAGAAGATCTATGCAGACAGCGACCAAGCCGCAGCATCTGGACATGCTCAACGGCCCGATCTGGAATAAACTCCCGCGCTATGCCCTGCCCGTCGCCGCGACCGGCATCCTCGGGCAGCTGTTCAACGCGGCCGACATCGCCGTCGTCGGCAATTTCACGGGCGATATGCGCACGGCCGCCGTGGCTGCCGTCGGCGCCAACAGCCCGGTCATCGGCCTGCTTTTGAATCTGTTCATCGGCATCGCACTCGGCGCGAACGTCGTCATCGCCAACGCCATCGGCCGCGGCGACCGCGAGACCGTGCACCGCGCCGTGCACACCTCCATCGTCACGGCGCTCATCGGCGGCGTGCTCGTGGCGGTCTTCGGCCAGTTCATCGCGGCCGGGCTCATGGGCCTGCTCAACGTGCCGGACGATGTGTACCCGCTCGCGCTCGCGTACCTGCGCATCTACCTGCTGGGCATGCCGGTCATTTTGCTCTACAACTTCGAGGCGGCCATCTTCCGCAGCGTCGGCGACACGAAGGTGCCGCTCATCGCGCTGACGGTCTCCGGCGTCCTGAACGTGATCCTCAACCTGTTTTTCGTCATCGTGCTCAAGATGAACGTCAACGGCGTCGCCATCGCAACGGTGCTCTCCAACGCGGTCAGTTCCGTGCTGCTGCTGCGCCGCCTGCTGCACGGCGATCTGGTGCGCGTGGAGCTGAAGCAGCTGCGCATCGACCCCGCCATCTTCCGCAAGATCATGCGCATCGGTCTGCCGGCCGGTATTCAGAGCGCGATCTTCTCGGTGTCGAACATCATCATCCAGTCGGCCATCAACAGCCTCGGCACCGTCGTCATGGCCGCCTCGAGCGCCGCGTTCAACATCGAGATCATCGCCTACGACGTACTCAACTCCTTCAGTCAGGCGTGCACGACCTTTGTCGGCCAGAACTACGGCGCCGGCAAGATCGACCGCTGCAAAAAAACCATGCTTCTGTCCCTCGGCGAGGACATCATCGCTTCCGCCATCGCCATCGTGATCGTGCTGCTGACGGGCAAGTATCTGCTGGCCATTTTCAACAACGACCCGCAGGTCATCGAGATCGGCTACAGCCGCCTGCTCATCCTCTTCGGATCGTATATCTTCAGCCTGACGTATGAGATTCTGTCCGGCTACCTGCGCGGCTTCGGCATCTCGCTCGTGCCGGCGATCCTGACGCTCTTCGGCGTGTGCGGCGTGCGCATCGTGTGGATCAACACCGTGTTTCCGCTGCACCACACGTTCCGGTCGATCATGCTCGTGTATCCGATCAGTCTTGCGACCACGGCGGTGCTCATCTTCATCGCACTGCTCGTCTACCGGCCGTCGCGCCGGTTCGCGGCGGCGCACAGCGAAAAAAATCCGCAGGCATGATCCATGCAGCCGGCGCGCCCCGCACGGGGCGCGCCGGCCGCATTTGCAATGGCGATGTAAAGAAATTTACATCGCCGGCATGAAGTGATATAATAAAATCCAATATTTTGCATCCTCCCCATTCGGGGCTCATCCTGCATGACCGGAGGATCACTGCCATGCACAACTGATTGTATCGTCTGAGCCACGGCATCATGCCGGCGCTGGCCTGCCTGTTCACGGTACTGGTCTTTTTGCTCAACGTGCTGTACCAATCCGAAGTAAGCTATACCGAATATGAGGTAACGACCATTTCCGGCAGTCTGAAATTCAGCCTGCTTGTGCTCGTCATCTGGGCCGTCCTGATCGTCGCGGCCGCTTTTGTGCGCGGCCGATTTCCGGTGCGCAGCATCGAGGAAAAAAGCTGTTTTGCCTGCTGACGGCGCTCTATGCGGTCGCCGCCCTCTACCTGATCCTGAACGTAGATACCACGCTGCGGGCAGACGCCAAATCAGTCTTCAATGCCGCAAAGGCGTTCCGGCTCGGCGACCGCTCCATGTTGCAAAAAGGCGGATATATATACCGCTATCCGCATCAGCTCGGTCTGATGCTGTATGACTGCATCCTGTTGCTCTTTCGTGCGGATCCGGCGTTCAATTTCGTCATGAACTTTGTGTTTGTCATCGGCATCAACCATCTGAGCTGCAAAATTTCGGACGCGCTCTTTCACGACAAAGCCGTCAACCTCCTCACGATCGTCTGCACCTTTGCATTTTTGCCGACGGTATCCACGTAGTATCCCCTGCACCAGAACTCCCTATTTCTATACTTATACTTCAGTTCCGGGTATTTCTCATATATCATCAGACTGCTCTTCCCTTTCAAGTACCCCATAAAACTGGACACCGACATGTAATGACCTCCTTTTGCTTTTTCGTGCAGTTGGCAGACCGCACGCTCATTCTAAAGCAAAAGGAGTTTTTTGTCTTCATGATCGCCTCAAGGCTTTTTTTGAACCACTCGCCTAGCGAGTGGTTTTCGCTATACAAAAAACGGCCGCATTCCCAATTTGGGAATGCGGCCGTTTGAAGCGGGGCTGCGATTGGTGCGCGCAAAGCGCCGGGTCACTGTTCCTCGCGGATGGCAGCCTGCGCGGCGGCGAGGCGGGCGATGGGCACGCGGAACGGCGAGCAGGACACGTAGTCCAGGCCGACCTTGTGGCAGAACGCGATGGACGACGGATCGCCGCCGTGCTCGCCGCAGATGCCGAGTTCGAGCCCCGGATTCGTCTGGCGGCCGAGCTTGCAGGCCATCTCGACGAGCTTGCCGACACCGTTGACGTCCAGGTGCTGGAACGGGTCGTTCTCGTAGATCTTCGTGTCGTAATACGCGCCGAGGAACTTCGCGGCGTCGTCACGGCTGAAGCCGAAGGTCATCTGCGTCAGGTCGTTCGTGCCGAAGCTGAAGAAGTCCGCTTCCTTGGCGATCTCGTCGGCCGTGAGCGCGGCGCGCGGGATCTCGATCATCGTGCCGACGTGGTACTTCATGTCCACGCCAGCATCTTTAATCAGCGCGTCCGCCGTGCGGACAACGATGTCCTTGATGAACTTGAGCTCCTTGCGCTCGCCGACCAGCGGGATCATGATGTACGGCGTGATCATCGTGCCGGTCTCGGCGCTGACCTTGAGCGCCGCTTTGATGACGGCGTTGGTCTGCATCTCGGCAATCTCCGGATAGGTGACGCACAGGCGGCAGCCGCGGTGGCCCATCATGGGGTTGAACTCGTGCAGGGACACGACGACGTCCTGCAGCTCGTCAAACGTCATGCCCATCTCCTGCGCCAGCTCCTCAATGTCCGCCTTCTGGGTGGGCAGGAACTCGTGCAGCGGGGGATCGAGATAGCGGATGGTCATCGGGCGCGTGCCCATGATGCGGTACATGGCCTCAAAGTCACCCTGCTGGAACGGCTCGACCTTCGCCAGCGCGACCTTGCGCGCCTCGACGGTGCGGGCACAGATCATCTCGCGGACGGCCTTGATGCGGTCCTCGGCGAAGAACATATGCTCGGTGCGGCACAGACCGATGCCCTCGGCGCCGAGATCGACCGCCTGCTGCGCATCGCGCGGGTTGTCGGCGTTGGCCTCAACGTTCAGGCGGCGGGCCGCGTCGGCCCAGCCCATGAGGCGGTTGAAGTTCTTGTTGCCGGTGGCGGCGACGGTCGGGATCTGGCCGGCGTAGATGTTGCCGGTGCTGCCGTCGAGGGAGATCCAGTCGCCCTCCGTGAAGCGGTGGCCGTTGATCTCAAAGACTTTATCCGCATAGCTGATGTGGACGGTGTTGTCGTTGCCGCAGCCGGAGACGCAGCACGTGCCCATGCCGCGGGCGACGACGGCCGCGTGGCTGGTCATGCCGCCGCGCACGGTCAGGATGCCCTGCGAGACCTGCATGCCCACGATGTCCTCGGGGCTGGTCTCGAGGCGGACGAGTACGACCTTCGGCATGGTCTTGTTCCTGACGGCTTCCTCGGCCTCCTCGGCGGAGAATACGATCTGGCCACAGGCAGAGCCGGGGGACGCGGCAAGGCCCTTGCCGATGGCGTCGGCTTTTTTGAGCGCCTCGGCGTCAAACTGCGGGTGCAGGAGCGTATCGAGCTGCTTGGGCTCGACGCGCAGCACGGCCTCGCGCTCGGTGATCATGCCCTCGTCGACGAGGTCGCACGCGATCTGCAGCGCCGCCTGCGCGGTGCGCTTGCCGTTGCGGGTCTGGAGCATGTAGAGCTTACCGTCCTCGATGGTGAACTCCATGTCCTGCATATCCTGAAAATAGTGCTCGAGCCGGTTGGCGATGGCGACGAACTCGTCGTACACCTCCGGCATCTGATCCTGCAGGTGGCTGATCGGGCTCGGCGTGCGCACGCCGGCGACGACGTCCTCGCCCTGCGCGTTGATGAGGTACTCGCCCATGAGCCGCTTCGCGCCCGTGGCCGGGTCGCGCGTGAAGGCCACGCCCGTGCCGGAACGGTCACCGGAGTTGCCGAACGCCATCTGCTGGACATTGACGGCGGTGCCCCACTCATAAGGGATCTCGTTCATCTTGCGGTAGACGTTCGCGCGCGGGTTATCCCAGCTGCGGAACACGGCCTTGACCGCCTCGATGAGCTGCTCGTTCGGGTCCTGCGGGAAGGGCTTGTGCTCATTGTCCTCATAGATCTTCTTGAAGATGACGACGAGCTGCTTGAGATCATCGGCGTCCAGATCGACGTCGTTCGTGACGCCCTTGGCGGCCTTCATCTTGTCGATCTCTTCCTCAAACAGGCTCTTGGACACGCCCATGACGACGTCCGCAAACATCTGCACGAAGCGGCGGTAGCTGTCGTAAGCGAAGCGGGGGTTGCCGGTCTTTTTGGCCAGGCCCTCGACGGATGCGTCGTTCAGGCCGAGGTTGAGGATGGTGTCCATCATGCCGGGCATGGACTGGCGCGCGCCGGAGCGCACGGACACCAGCAGCGGGTTTTCCACGTCGCCGAGCTTTTTGCCGGTCAGATCCTCCAGACCCTTAACGTGCGCGAAAATGTCCGTCTGGATCTCCGCATTGATCTGGCGGCCGTCCGCGTAGTACTGCGTGCAGGCCTCGGTCGTGATCGTGAAGCCCTGCGGCACCGGCATACCGGCCGCGGTCATCTCCGCAAGGCCGGAGCCCTTGCCGCCGAGAATGTTGCGCATCGCGGTCTTGTCGCCGCCGAACGCCTGGCTGCCTTCGCTGAAATAATACAGATACTTTTTGCTCATTCCATTACCTCCATCTGTTCTGGTTTTTGGCGATTTCTTTTCGTTATTATTATAGCAAAACCGGGGCGACCCCGCCAGAATGAATGTGCGCAAAGTCGTCCAAATCTTCACAATGTCAGGAGCCGGTTTTTATGCAGTTTGCAAGATTGTGCCCATATTCGTAGAATTTTCCGAAACCAAATACAGAATTTATGAATTTTTGTGAATGATGACAGACAAAAATGCAAAAATATCCTTCCCTGCTTTTTCTCACACACGCCTGTCGAGTGACACAGTTTGGAAATTTTCGCAGTCCCAATGCATTATAACTGCGTTGTAAAACATTAGAGTAATATACAGCAACTGTGCGCGAAGCACAAAAACAGGATTTCCTTTGGATTATGTGCTATAACATACACAACCGCAATTCCCCGACTTTCGTCCGTTTTACGTCATTCGGCGGAGTTTGTGATGATAAGAAAGCATGAAAACTGATATACTTTGGAGGGAAAACATGATGAAACACAGCAAACGTTTTCTGTGCCTGCTGCTGACGCTCATTCTGGCCGCGAGCCTGTGCGTCTTTCCGGCGGCGGCCGCAGACCAGACCTGCCCGAGCAGCAAGGACGACCCGGTCGTGTTCGTGCACGGCCTGATGGGCTGGGGCCAGCGCGCCGGCATCAACGCCGTGCTGCCCTACTGGGGCATGACCACCGGCAGCCTGACAAGCTACCTCAACGCGCTCGGCTATGAGACGTACTCGGCCACCGTCGGCCCGATCTCCAGCGCATGGGACCGCGCGTGCGAGCTCTATGCCCAACTGACCGGCACGACGGTCGATTACGGCGCGGCGCACGCTGCGGCGCACGACCACGCGCGCTACGGCATCACCTATGATCGGCCGCTCTTTGCCGGCTGGGGCACGAAGCGCGCCGTCAACCTCGTCGGCCACAGCTTCGGCGGCGCGACCACGCGCCAGTTCCTCGAGCTGATGGCCAACGGCAGCGCCGAGGAAGTTGCCGCGGCCAAGGCCGCCGGCACTGCGCCGAGTCCGCTGTTCACCGGCGGCAAGCGCAGCTGGGTGCACTCCATGACCGAGATCGCCGCGCCCCACAACGGCACGACCTTCATCGAGTCCAACGGCACGATCATGGACGCGGCAACAAATCTGGCCGAGACGCTCGCCAAGGGCTTCGGCATCACGGAGATCAAGAATCTCTATGACTTCCAGCTCGAGCAGTTCGGCATCTACAAGGATCCGAACGAGACCGTGCTCGAGACGCTGCAGCGCGTGTTCAGCACCGACTTCATGTCGCACAACGACAACGCTTTTCTCGACCTGACGATCGACCGATCGCTCGAGATCAACGACAGCATCGGCATCGAGCCGAACGTCTACTACTTCTCTTACGCCGGCAACCAGACCGTGCAGGACCGGGTCTCCGGCAACTATGTCCCGTCGGCCAGGATGTGGGCGCTGTTCTACCCCGGCGCGATCAACATGGGCAAATACTATGACAAGTACACCGCCGGCGGCTTCTACATCGACAAGAGCTGGCGCCCGAACGACGGCATGGTCAACACCGTGTCCGCCTTCTACCCCATCCACAGCGACGGCACCTGCCTGACGCGCGACGGCAGGCAGGGCTGGACGAATTACGATGGCTACTCCAACATCCATTTTAAGCCCGGCATCTGGTATGTCATGCCCGTGCAGTCGTTTGACCACATCCAGTTCGTCGGCGGCATGCTCAACGGCAGCCTCGTCAAGACGCACGCGCTCTACCGCGGCGTCATGGAGGATATCTACAACACCTATACCACCGCGCCGAGCGGCGGCAGCTTCCCGTTCACGGACGTGGCCGAGAGCCGCTGGAGCTATCCGTACATCCGGGAGATGTATGAAGCCGGCGTGATCGACGGCATGACGCCGACGACCTTCGAGCCGGCCGGCAATGTCACGCGCGCGCAGTTTGTGAAGATGCTTGCCCTGCTGCAGAGCGCGGACGTGTCCGCCTATGCGTCCGGCCCATTCACCGACGTGCCGGGCGACGCCTGGTATGCGCGCTGCGTCAACTGGGCGGCCGCGAACGCGATCGTCAACGGCACGAGTGAGACGACCTTCGATCCGAACGCGGCGATCTCGCGGCAGGACATGGCCGTCATGCTCTACCGTTATGCGCAGCAGTACGGCATCGCGCTTCCGGAGCAGACCGCAGCCCCGTTCACGGACGAGGGCAGCGTCGCGGCCTACGCCCTGCCCGCCGTGCAGGCGCTGCACCGCGCCGGCGTCATCAACGGTATGCCGGACGGCAGCTTCCGCCCCTACGACACCGCGACCCGCGAGCAGGCCTGCGCCGTGCTGTGCGCGCTCTGAGCACCAGAACGCAAACGTCTCCCGGCTTCGGCCGGGGGACGTTTTTTGCATTTGTGCACAGCTGTCCGCGCGGTTGTGCGACAGATGCGGCCGTGTGTCCAAAAACCTCACACGCAGCCGAATCTGATACAAAATCTTCTGCGTTCCCCGGATTGCAAACCGGTGCGGTTGGAATTATAATACTCAAAAAATAAATGCGCGCTCCGGCGCGCCGGAAAGGAATGTACGCAATACCATGAAAAAGAGCAAGAAGTTTCTGTGTCTGCTGCTCGCGCTGGTGATGGCCGGAAGCCTGCTGCTTCTGCCGGCCGCCGCCGCAAACACGCAGCAGTCCGGTGCCGAACGCTACCCGACCGTTTACGTCCACGGCCTGATGGGTTGGGGCGCACGCGACCAGATCTACGCCGTGACTCCGTACTGGGGCCTGACGAGCGACCTGATGCCGTACCTGACGGGCAAGGGCTATGAGAGCTATGCCGCCTCCGTCGGCCCGCTGTCGAGCGCGTGGGATCGCGCGTGCGAGCTCTATGCCCAGCTCACCGGCACGACCGTTGACTACGGCGCGGCCCACGCGGCCAAATACGGCCACGCGCGCTACGGCGTGACGTATGACAAGCCGCTGTTTGAAGGTTGGAGCGCGGACAAAAAGATCAACCTCGTCGGCCACAGCTTCGGCGGCGCAACGATCCGCCTGTTTCTGGACATTCTGGCCGACGGCTCTGCACAGGAGCAGGCTGCGGCCAAGGCCGACGGCACGGAGGTCTCCCCGTTTTTCCAGGGCGGCAAGGCCGACTGGGTCTATTCGCTGACGACGCTGGCAGCCCCGCACAACGGCACGACCTTCCTCGAATGCTGCGGCGACATGACGCAGTTCGCCGCCGAGGTCTCGACCACCATGGCAAAGCTGCTCGGTATCTCGGACTTCAAGGGCGTGTACGACTTCCAGCTCGAGCAGTTCGGCTTCTACCGCAAGGACGGTGAGACCGTGCTTGAGGCACTCGACCGCGTGCTGCACTCGGACTTTTTGTCGCACAACGACAACGTGTTCCGTGACCTGACGATCGACCGCGCGCTGGAGCTCAACGACGACATTGAGATCCAGCCGAATGTGTACTACTTCTCCTACGCCGGCGACAAGACGCGCCAGAGCGCCCTCACCGGCGAGCGCACGTCGGCCGCCGATATGACGCCGCTGTTCGTGCCGTTTGCAAACCAGATGTGCAGCTATTATAACCAGACGACTGCCGGCGGTTTCCAGATCGACAAGAGCTGGGCGCCGAACGACGGCCTTGTGAACACCGTCTCGGCCCTGTACCCGACCAACAGCGCCGGCAAGTGCCTGACCAAGAGCGGCCAGACCGGCTATATCCAGCGCGACGGCTACTCCAACGTCAGCTATCAGCCCGGCGTGTGGAACGTGATGCCCGTGCGCCACTATGACCACGGCAACTTCATCGCCGGCATGCCGGTGCCCAACCTGTCCTCGCAGAGCACAACGGCCCTGCGCCAGTTCTACCTGAGCCTGATGGGCAATCTCTCCCACGTGACCTCGGCGCCGACCACGCCGGATCAGCCCGCCGGCCTGCCGTTCACGGACGTGGCCGAGAGCCGCTGGAGCTATTCGTACATCAAGGAAATGTATGATGCCGGCGTCATCAACGGCATGACCGCCACGACCTTTGCCCCGGCCGCGAACGTCACGCGCGCGCAGTTCGTGACCATGATCGCCCGGCTCGCCGACGCGGACGTGTCCGGCTATGCGTCCGGCCCGTTTGCCGATGTGCCGGCAGGCAGCTGGTACGCGCCCTACGTCAACTGGGCGGCCGCGAACGGCATCGTCAACGGCACGAGCGCCACGACGTTTGATCCGAATACGACGATCTCGCGTCAGGACATGGCCGTCATGCTCTATAACTACACGCAGCACTTCGGCGTGCAGCTTGACCAGAAGACGGTCACTGCCTTCACGGACGAGGGCAGCGTCGCGGCCTACGCCCTGCCCGCCGTGCAGGCGCTGCACCGCGCCGGCGTCATCAACGGCATGCCGGACGGCAGCTTCCAGCCGTACGCCACCGCGACACGCGAGCAGGCCTGCATCGTGCTGTGCGCGCTGTAACGCATCCCACAAGCCAGAATTTTGCCCATCCGGAGCGATCCGGATGGGCATTTTTCATATCCTGCGCACACTTCCCTTGGATTCTCCCGGCGACGGTGCGTAAAATCTCTCTGCACACACGCAGCGGAGGGAGACGCCATGGGAAACAATCTGCAGAAAAAATACGGTCTGCCGACGGCGATCGCGCTCGTCGTCGGCATCGTCATCGGCAGCGGCGTGTTTTTCAAAGCCGAGAAGATCCTCACCGCGACCGGCGGCAACGGCCGCGTGCTGCATCTTCTTTTGCGCGGCGGCCGTCGTGTCGCACGGCCGGGACGTACTCGCCTACCTGAGCGTGTTCGCGGTCATCATGGCGCTGAGCATCCCGTTTTACCGGCCGGAGGCGAAAACGCAATGACCGCCGCTTTTTCATTGCCCGCGCGCCGCCGGTGTGGTATACTCACGGCAGACACCGAAACGAGGCGACGACATGGACATTCTCTATCAGGACAACAGCATCCTCGTGTGCATCAAGCCGGCAGGCGTGCTGTCCACGGACGAACCGGGCGGCGTGCCCGAGCTGGTGCGGCAGGCGCTCGGCGACCCGAAGGCCTGCGTACGCACCGTGCACCGGCTCGACCGCGTGGTCAGCGGACTGATGGTACTCGCGCGCACCCCGGCGGCCGCGTCGAAGCTCTCGGCGCAGATCCGCGAGCACGACTTCGGCAAGACCTATCTCGCCGTCGTGCACGGAGAGCCGGACGCCCTGCAGGGCACGTACCGCGACCTGCTGCGGCGCGACCCGAACGAGCGTAAGACCTACGTCACGGATAAAATGGCCAAGGGCGTGCAGGAGGCCGTGCTCGACTATGACGTGCTCGGCACGCGCACGGAGCTCTCGCTCGTGCGCATTTACCTGCAGACTGGGCGCACGCACCAGATCCGCTGCCAGTTTTCCGCACGCGGTCTGCCGCTCTGGGGCGACAAAAAATACAGCACGCTGCCCGATGACGGGCCGATCGCACTCTGGTCGCACTGCCTGCACTTTGCCCATCCGGACACCGGCGAGGTGCTCTATTTCGAGCAGCAGCCGCCGGACATTTCCCCCTGGAGCCTGTTTGCAGACTAAGCACCCCGCGCCGCGGCGCGGGGCGTTTTTTGCGCAAGTGCGCGACAGTTTTCCGTCAAAGTGTCTTGCAATCGCCGGCTACGTCCGGTATAATATGGGTATATCGCCGGTTTTGTGAGAAGGAAAACCATATGGATCTATGAGACAGGGGAGAAAACCATGAAAAAAACACGTCGATTTTTGTGCCTGCTGCTGACGCTCGTGCTGGCGCTGAGCCTGTGCGCCATCCCGGCCGCCGCGGCAGATACGCAGACCCGCTCGGACGACCCGGTCGTGTTCGTGCACGGCCTGTTCGGCTGGGGTCAGCGCGACAAAATTTTCAGCATCATGCCCTACTGGGGCATGACCACCGGCAGCCTGCCGGACTATCTGGCCACGCAGGGCTATGAGACCTACGCCGCCTCCGTCGGCCCGCTCTCGAGCGCATGGGACCGCGCGTGCGAGCTGTACGCGCAGCTCGTCGGTGCGCGCACGGACTACGGCGTCAAGCACGCGCAGGACTTCGGCCACGAGCGCTACGGCATCGACTATGAGACGCCGCTGTTCGAAGGCTGGGGCACACAGCGCGCCGTGAACCTCGTCGGCCACAGCTTCGGCGGCGCGACGACGCGCCTGTTCCTCGAGATCCTTACCAACGGCTGCCCGGAGGAGGTCGCTGCGGCCAAAGCCGCCGGTGTGGCCCCGAGCCCGTTTTTCCTCGGCGGCAAGGGCAGCTGGGTCCACTCGCTGACCGCCATCGCCGCGCCGCACAACGGCACGACGTTCATTGAGGCCAACAGCGATTTCACGAAGCTCGCCGCCAACCTGGCCACAGGCGCCGCCAAGGCGCTGGGCCTGTCGTCGCTCAAGGGCGTGTACGACTTCCAACTCGACCAGTTCGGCATCCGTAAGGACGACAACGAGACATTTGCCCAGGCGCTTGACCGCGTGCTGAGATCCGACTTTTTGTCGCACAACGACAACGCCTTCCTCGACCTGACGATCGACAAATCGCTCGAGATCAACAAGGGCATCGAGATCCAGCCGAACGTCTACTATTTCTCCTACGCGGGCGACCAGACCTCGACCGATCCGCTCACCGGCAACCACTACCCCACCGTGTCGGCCATCCCGTCGAACGGTATGTCCGCGCTGATGATGCCCGGCTCGATCAACATGGGCAAGTACTGCGACAAGTACACCGCCGGCGGCATCTACATCGACCGGAGCTGGCTGCCGAACGACGGCCTTGTCAACACCGTGTCCGCGCTCTACCCGACCACGACGGACAAAAACACCACCGAGTGCCTCAAGCGCGACGGTACGCAGGGCTGGATTCACTATGACGGCTATTCCGACATCACCTTCCGGCCCGGCATCTGGTACGTCATGCCCGTCACGCGCGCCGACCATATGCAGTTCGTCGGCGGCATCGCCAACAAGAGCGTCATCGAAACACACCTGTTCTATCGAAACCTGATGGACGATATCTACGGCACCTACGGCTCTGGCCAGCCGGAGGAGCAGCCCTTCCCGTTCACGGACGTGGCGGACGGCCGCTGGAGCTATTCGTATATCAGGCAGCTCTATGAAGCCGGCGTGATCGACGGCATGACCCCGACGACCTTCGTCCCGACCGGCGACGTCACGCGCACCCAGTTCGTGAAGATGCTCGCCAGACTGCAGGGCGCGGACGTCTCCGAATACCGGAGTGCCGGGTTTGAGGACGTGCCGGCCGACGCATGGTATGCGCCCTACGTCAACTGGGCGGCTGCCAACGGCATCGTCTACGGCATTTCGTGCACCGAATTTGCGCCGAACGCCGACATTTCGCGTCAGGACATGGCCGTGATGCTCGACCGCTATGCGCAGCAGTCCGGCATCGTGCTCGGCACGGACAATGCGGCCGTGACGTTCACGGATGAAGCCGACATTGCCGCCTATGCACTGCCCGCCGTGCAGGCGCTGCAGCGTGCCGGCGTCATCAACGGCATGCCCGACGGCAGCTTCTGCCCGCGCGGCAGCGCGACCCGCGAGCAGGCGTGCGCCATGCTCTGCCGGCTCTGAAGGACAAAACAAGACAACAAAAGGACGCATCCGAATGGATGCGTCCTTCCGCTTGGATAACAGGAAGAGAAAGCAAAATCAGAAAGAGAAAGCAAAAAGCGATGTCGGATCAGGGGTGCGGCTTGCCCTCGCGGTAGTTTTTCATGACGTCGCGGAACAGCTCGCCGCTGGTCGGCGGCGTCCAGATGATGGCGTTGGCGCCGGCGCGGATGGTGGCGCGGATGCTCTCGTCATCCGCTCCGCCGGTCGCAAGGATGGGGTAGTCCGGGAAACGCTCGCGGATCTCGGCCACGATCTCCGGCGTCTGCGCGCCGGCGGCTACGTTCAGGATCGCGGCGCCGTCCTCGATGCGGTGGCGGTAGTTCGTGTCGGCATTGGCCACCGTGACCACGACCGGCACGTCGACGCTGCTGCGGATGCGGTTGAGGATGCGGCCCGGCGTCGGCGCGTTGACGACGACCCCGGTCGCGCCCTGCATCTCGGCGTACATGGCGAGGTTCACGACGCGCTTGCCCGTCGTCAGCCCGCCGCCGACACCGACGAACACCGGCAGGTCGCTCGCCATGAGCAGCGCCTGCGTGATGACCGGCTGCGGCGTGAACGGGTAGACCGCAAACACCGCGTCGGCGTTGACATTGCGGATGATGGCCAGGTCGGTCGAGAACACCAGCGACTTGATGCGCTTGCCGAACACCATGATGCCGCTGCACTCGTCGATCACGCTCGGTACGCGCAGCGCAAACTGGCGCAGCGTGCCGTCGATCGGCGCAGGCATCTGCGGGGCGACGTGCACGTCGCCCGGCGTCGTCACCTGGCGGTCCGCGGCGGCGGCCGCATCGGCGGCCGCATCGTCGCCCACACCGCCGAGCTGCAGCGGTTCATTGTCCGCTGCGGGGTACGTCAGGACCTCCGGGTCCTCGGTCATATCAAAAATGAGATCACGATCTTTGCTCATAGCGATACCTCCTTGTCGTTTTGGGGGAGTATGTCTTGACTTTTGCGGCCGGTTGTGCTTTACTGAGGGGCAGAAAAGCTTGATTCGGCCTGTAGTGAGAAACCAAAGTTTCGTTTTTGATTAACGCAACTTTGGTATAAACCATTTCTACGGGTTTGTCAAGCCTTTTTTCGAAAAAAGTTTGAAAAAATTTGCTTTACGGAATGGGAGGTCATTTTCATGGGCAAAGACAACGACGAGGCCGCCGGCGGTTTCGGCAGCGTGTTCCGTGACCGGCTGACCTATCTGATGAACGGCAACAACGTGTACGGCAAGCCCGTCAACACGCAGGAGCTGGCCGATGAGATCGCCATCAGCCGCCCAGCCGTGCGCAAGTATCTCAAGCCGAACGACCGGCGCGAGGTCACGGTGCCGTCGGCACTGGTCGTGAGCCGCATCGCGCGGTATTTCCGCACGACGCCGAACTTCCTGCTCGGCTTTGACGAAGCGGCCGACAGCGAGGATGCGCAGCGCGCCGGCGAGAGCGACGTCTACAGCTCCCTCGGCCTGAGCCAGGAGGCCATCGACGGCCTGCACCGCCTGCATGCGCAGGCGGTCACAGACCCGAAGGCCGCCGAATTGCAGCGCCTGCTCGACAAGCTCATCTGCAGCTATGCACACGAGGCGGACAAGCTGCTGTGATCCGACACGACAGACACCCCCGGACGGAGTTTTTTCTCCGTCCGGGGGTGTCTGCATACTATATTCTCTAAAAATATATGAACAAACGGCCGCGCAGGTTGACCTGACCGGGAAAAAAGCGTATGATGGAGTGTAACTATCCTGAGAGAAAAAGAGGAAAAACTATGCAACCGATATCGTCGCAGGAAGCGGCCCGTCCGCGCTGGCTGCCCGGTGTGCTCATCAGCCTGTGTGCCGCGCAGCCGCTGCTGGATGTGCTGTCATTCTGGACGCAGACGCTTGGCCGCGGCACGAGCATTTCGCTTGCGCTGCGGATGCTTTTGCTGGCGGCTGCCGCGGTGCTGGCGTTCGTGCTCTCGGACCGCAGGCGCGCCTATCTGATCCTGTGCGGCGTGCTCGCCGTGTTCTGGGGCGCACATATGCTTGCCTGCCGCCGCGTGGGCTATGCAGACCCGGTCTCCGACCTGACAAACTTTATCCGCGTTGCGCAGTTGCCGGTCTATACCTTCAGCCTGATCACGCTCTTTCGGCGCACGCCGCGCTTTCTGGACGTGCTCGAGGACGCGTGCACGATCAACCTGTACCTGATCGCGGCGGTCACGCTCGTGTCCGTCCTGACCGGGACATGCATGCCCACGTATGCGAAGTTTCGCATCGGCTGGTGCGGCTGGTTCTGGCTGCCCAATTCGCAGAGCGCCATCCTCGGCGTGCTCACCGTGATTGCCATGCTTGCGGCCGTGCGCCGCGGGAAGCTGCCCGCCGCCGTGATGCACTGCATCGTCGGCTTTGCGCTGCTGTTTTTCCTTGGCACGCGGCTGGCCTATGCCGAGATCTTCGGCATCGCCGCCGGTGTATGCCTGAGCATGGCGCTGACCCGGCAGTGGAACGTGCGCGCGCTGGCCGTGGTGCTGCTGTGCGCCGCTTTGTGCGGCGGATTGTATCACCAGAGCCCCATGTACTGCAACCGACAGGCCTATGCCGAGAGCGTGAGTGAGCAGCAGCAGGCGGCCGAGAATCTGGGCGCCTCCGAACAGGAGACGCGCGATGCGCTGTATTGGAAGTATCAGCGCGTGGCCGTCGAGCGCTTCGGTCTGGAAAACGTGGAGCACGCCTTTCACGATTCCACGGACATCTCCGTTATCGGCGACATCCGCCTGACCAAGCTCGTCTACTGCCGCCTGCTCATGGCGGAGCTGCCGGCCACCAGCCGTCTGTTCGGCTTCGAGCTGGACGCGACGCGCTGCCAGGGTGCCATTTTCGACGCGGAGAACGATTTCCACGGCGTGTATTATCTCTATGGCCTGACCGGCCTGGTACTGCTGGCCGGATTCCTGCTGTTTTTCGCCGGGCGTGCGCTGTGGCGCATGGCGCGCGAGCCGCGCCGGTACCTCACACTGCCGGTGTGCGCGTTCGGCATGGCGGCAGTGATCCTGATCGTCAACGCCTACTTCTCTGCCAGCGTTCTCCGGCGGCCGAACGCCTCGTTCTACCTCTCCGCTGCGCTGGCTGCACTCTACTGCCTGACGGCACATGACGGCGCTGCGCCGTCCGAAAAAGAGGTGTCCGCGTCATGAGCCAGAACCAGAACAAACGAACGCTGCGCACCATTGGTCTGGTCGTGGCGGTCACGCTGCTGACCAAAATCCTCGGTATCGTGCGCGAGGCGCTGCAGGCCGGCGTGTTCGGCACGCAGACGGCCTTCGACCTCTATACGATCTCCTATAACTATACGATCTATATCTTCACGACCGTCGCCTACGCCCTGTGCATCGCGGCCGTGCCCGTGATCTCGCGGCACCTCGCCGAGGACCGGAACAAGGCCTTTGCCGTGGCCGGGAACCTGATCTGCGTGAGCGTGCTCGTGAGCGCGCTGGTCGTCGGGCTCGCCTCGATCGTGATTCATTTCGCGCCCGTCGGCCACTGGCTCGGCGTGAGCGACGCCGACCTGCCAACGCTGCGGATGTACCTGCAGATCTGCGTGCTGACGCTGCCGCTGATCGTGGTCATTTACCTGCTGGTCGCCGTGTTCCAGTCCATGGAGCACTATACGCTGCAGGGCAGCCTGAGTCTGCCGTACAATGTGCTGCTGATCGTGTTTCTCGTGCTGTTTTCCAGCAGCGAGCGCGTGCTCGAGTACGTGCTGGTCATCTGCTTTGCCTGGCTGCTGCAGTTTGCCATGACGATCCCGTGCATCGTGCGGGAAAAGTTCCGGCTGATCCCGGGGCTGCACTTCCGCGATCCCGATCTGAAGCTGTTTGCCCGCACGACGGTCGTGACGGTGTTCACCACGTCCATCTTCCTGCTGTGCTACCTGGCGGACTCCAATACCGTGTCCTCGTTCGGCAGCGGTGCCGTGAGCGCCGTGTACTACGCGGACAAGCTCTTCACCCCCGTCGCCACCACGCTGATCTACAGCATCAGCGTCGTGCTGTTTCCGAAATACAATCTGACCTATTCGCAGGTGAACGCGCAGGAATACAAGCGCTACGTCGGCAGCACGGTGGAAAACACCCTGTTTGTCATCCTGCCGGTTTCGGCGCTGTTTTCCGCCTTCGCCGTGCCGGTCATCCACGTCCTGTTCGAGAGCGGGAACTTCAATGCCGTGTCTACCCAGATGACCAGCAGCGTATTTGCCATGTACGCGCTGGGCATGGCGGGCTTCTGCGTGCTGGACCTGATCAACAAGGCGTACTACACCATGCATAAGACGCTGACGCCGCTGCTCATCAACGCGGTGGTGCTGGCGCTGAACATTGCGCTCAACCTCGTGTTCCGGCACAGCCAGAGCTGCGGCCTGATCGCGCGGACGACCGCCGTGTCGCTGACCGTCGGCGGCGTCATCGCGCTCATCTGCTTCTTCCGCGACACCCGCGGCAGCCTGCGCACCGGCAAGCTGCTCAAAAACCTCGCCGCCGCCGTGCTGACCGGCATGGCGATGTGGGCGTGCGAGAGTCTGCTGTACCGGCCGGGACTGAGCAAGCTCCTGACCCTGCTGGAATTCTGCGCGCTCGGTCTGGTCGGCATCGGGCTGTACGCCGGCATCTGCTGGCTGCTGCGTGAGCGAGAGGCGCTGCAGATGATCGTGCAAAATTTCAGAAAGCGTGCGTGATTATGAAACAACACCTTCACTCCTATCGTCTGCTGCTGATGGTAGCAGCCATCTGCACTCTGGCGGCCTTTTGGCTGCTCGGTGCCCGCATCGGGGTCGAGCAGACGCAGCGGCAGGTCGACGTGGTCATCAGCTATGAGGACACCGTCCGGCTGGCGGATGCTTCCGGCGTGCCGGTGCAGGAATGGCTGACACAGCTGGCCGATGCCGGCGTGCGCGAGCTGCTCGTCACCCCGGACGAGCAGGCCGAGCCCGACATCGTGCGCGCCGCGCAGGACGCGGGGCTAACACTGGCACAGGTCGGCGGGCTCGCACAGGGCGGGACTTACTTCTTCGCCGCACAGTATGACACGCTCGCCGCCGCGGGGCAGACCGGCGCCGACACCGACACGGAGCCGCTGCCGCAGGCGCAGGTGCTCGACGCGCTGCGCGAGAGCGGCAGCACACTCGTGCTCATCGAGGACAAGAACCAAACCGGCTGCGTCCTGCCGGACGGCTGCACGCTCGACGGATATACTGGTGGCATGGTCAAGGGCTTCTGGCTCAGCCAGACGTTCCGCGCGCGCTACCAGACGCTCGGCTACAGCGGCGCGGAGGAGATCGTCAACATGCTTTACCGCGCGGTCGTGGACCGCGGCATGACCGTGCTGTGGCTCACGCCGCTGACGGACGCCGCAGGTGAGCCCGTCGCAGAGCCGGCCGTGTACACGCAGCTGCTGCAGCAGCTGGCGCAGCGGCTCGCCCCGGCCGGGTATCACTACGGCGGTCTTACCGCCATCGAGACCAGAACCGTCAGTCCCGTGCTGCTGGCAGTGTGCGGCATCGGTGTGTTCGCCGCGGCGATCGTGCTGCTGGGCGTCATCGTGCCGCTGCGCGCCCGCTGGCTGCGCGTGCTGCTGTTCGCGCTCGGCTGCGCGGAGAGCGCGGGCGGCGCCTTTCTGGCGCCGGAGCTGCAGTGCACTGCACTCGCGCTGCTGGCCGCCATCGTGTTTCCGTGCCTGGCGGCCGCCATGCTGGCCGCAGAGCTGAAGGAAAGCGCCGGGACGCGCCCGACCGTGGCCCGCTATGCGGGCATGACGGCGCTGGGCGCCGCCATCACGCTCTGGGGCTGCTGCTACATCGGCGCGATCCTCAGCAGTTCGGAATATCTGCTCGTGCTGCGGCTGTTCCGCGGCGTGAAGCTCAGCCAGCTGGCCGTTTACGCCGTGGCCATGGTGCTGCTGGCGGCGGCGCTGTTGCACACGCGCGGCTGCACGCTGCGCGAGGATCTCGAGACGCTGCGGCGCGAAAACAGCCGGCACTGGCGGTGGAAGTTCCTGTGCCTGGTGCTGATCCTCGCCGCAGTCGGTACGGTGTACATCCTGCGCACCGGCGACGGGATGCTGTCCGTCTCCGTCGGTGAGCAGCGCGTGCGCAACTGGCTGGAGCGCGTGCTGCTGTTTCGCCCGCGCACAAAAGAATTTCTCATCGCCTACCCTGCCATCGCCGCGGCGTACTGCTGTGCCGCGCACCGCAGCCGCCTGACGGCGTGGCTGTTCGGCGTCTTCGGCGCGATCGGCTTTGCCTCCGTTGCCAACACATTCTGCCACATCCGCGCGCACTTTCTCGTTTCGCTGCTGCGCACCGGCATCGGCCTCGTGCTCGGCCTCGTGCTCGGCGCGATCGTGCTGCTGATCCTGCGCGGCTGCTGGCCCACCCCCTCCGGCAGCAAACAAACAAAGGAGTAAATTCATGCGTCAAGAAACACACACTTCCGGCGCGCTCGCGCGCCATCTGCCAACGTTCCTCATCGTCCTCATGGCGATCCAGCCGCTGATGGACATCCTGTCCTTCTGGACGGACCGGCTCGGTATGAGCAATACGATCACATTGCTGCTGCGCTTCGCCGTGTTCGCCGTTGTGTGCGTGCTCGGGTTTGTGACCTCGTCGCGCAAAAAGGTCTACGGCATCGCCATCGCCGCCTGTGCCTTCCTGCTCGTCGGACACTGCATCTCCTGCTTCATCGTCGGCTACCAGCGCATCGTCTACGACCTGACCAACTTTGTGCGCGTCGTGCAGATGCCGCTGTTCGTGCTGTGCTTCATCTCGTTTCTGCGGGCGAACAACAAGTGCTACCGCGCGTTTGAGACCGGCCTGATGCTCGACTTCTGGATCATCACGGCCTCGGTCGTCGTGAGCGTGCTCACACACACCTCCTCGGCGACCTATCAGTCCACCAATGTGGGCATTCTCGGCTGGTACTCGTTCGGCAATGCACAGAGCGCGATCATGAGCATTCTCGCGCCCATCGTCATCCTGCTGTGCTACCGCAGAAAGAACTTCCTGCTGTTCACGGTCACGAGCGTCGCCGCGCTGGCGCAGCTCTATCTCATGGGCACGCGTCTGGCATTCTTCTCGATCGCCGTGGCCGCGCTGGGCGTGCCAATCGTGCTGGTGCTGACTGGCAAGGCCCGCACCTCCAATCGCTACATTGCCGTGCTGGTGCTCATCCTCATCGCATGCTGTGCGACCTACAAGCAGTCGCCCATGTATATCAACCAGAACCGCTACAATGAGGCCATGAGCTACAAGCAGAACGACGCCGAGCGCATGATCCAGCGCGCCGAGGGCAACAAAGACGGCACTTCCACCGTCACGCCCGAGGAGCGCTACCACGCCCTGTGCACGATCTATAACTTCTACTCCCCGAACATGTGCCAGCGCTTCGGCACGGCGCGCGTCATGTCCGCCTACGGCTATTCCGATCAGGTCACGGACATCACAGCGACCCGTCACCGCAAGATCGTCTTCTGCGAGATGCTGCTCGACGAGCAGCCGTTCACCTCTCGCCTGTTCGGCATGGAGCTCGGCCGCATGGCCTTTGACGGCGAGATTTATGACGTGGAGAACGATTTTCACGGCATCTGCTTCCTCTACGGCTGGGTAGGTCTGGCCATGATGGTCGCCTTCATCGGTTATTTCCTGTACCTGATCGTCAAGTGCCTGATCAAAGATTTCCGCAAATACTTCACGGTGGAGGCCGGTGCCTTCGGCATCGGGCTGTGCCTGTGTCTGGTGTACGCCTACTTCACTGCCGGCGTGCTGCGGCGGCCGAACGCCTCGATCTACATGTCGGTGCTGCTGGCCGTGGTCTATTACCTGACGCAGATGCGCAGTGAACAGCCGGACGCGCTGCCGGACGGAGAGGAGAAACGCACATGATTTTCAGTGTTGTCATCCCGGTCTACAACGTCAAGGACTACCTGTCCAAGTGCATCGACTCCGTGCTGGCGCAGGATTTTGAAGACTACGAGGTCATCCTCATCGACGACGGCTCGACCGACGGCGAGAGCGGCGCGATCTGCGACCGCTATGCCGCGGCGCACCCGGAGCGCATCCGCGCCATCCACAAGCCGAACGGCGGTGTGGGCGAGGCGCGCAACGTCGGCATTGAGGCCGCACAGGGCGAGTATCTGATCTTCATCGACAGTGACGACTACATCGCCCCCGACATGTTCCGCGTTCTTGCCGACGCCGTCGCCCGCTTCGGCAGCGACATCATTGGCTTCGGCGCGGCGCTGGAAGCAAACGGCGTCGTGGTCAAGGAGCTTGTGGATCCCCTGCCGACCGACCGCACCTTCACCCTTGCCGACACGCCCGAGCTGATGCAGACAATGCCCTCTCCCTGGAGTCGCATCTGGCGGCGCAGCCTGTTTCTGGATTCCGGCGTGCGCTACCCGGCGCGCATCTGGTACGAGGATCTGTGCACGTCCGTGAAGCTGCTGGCATTGGCCAAAAGCGCCGCCTTCGTGCCGGACATCCTGTATTACTACGTTGACCGCACCAACTCCATCACGCGCAACACGAACACGGCACGCAACGCCGAGCTGTTCACAGCCTTTGACAACCTGCTCGACTGGTACCGCGAAAACGGCCTGTTCGAGCGCTACTACAACGAGCTGTCGCGCCTGGCAGTGGATCACGTGCTGCTCGCGGCCTCGGTGCGCGTGCTGCGCGTGGACCCGGAGAGCGAACTGCTCGACCGCTTTCAGGACTATGTGCAGACGCAGTTCCCGGACTATCTCGACAATCCCCTGCTTGCGCAGCTCTCCCGCAGCCACAAGCTGATCCTGCGCCTGCTGCGGCAGCGCAAATACCGCACCGTGCGGGCACTTTTTGCCGCCAAGGACAAACTCGGCTGAGCGCCCGGACTGGAGGAAGCTATGAAATTCAGTGTCATCATCCCGGTCTACAACAGCTGGGAATACCTGCGCGAAGGCGTGGACTCCGTGCTGGGGCAGACCGGCGCGGACTTTGAGATCCTGCTCGTGGACGACGGCTCGACCGACGGCGAGAGCGGCGCGCTATGCGACACGCTCGCGCGCGAACATCCGGACTGCATCCGCGTGCTGCACAAGCCCAACGGCGGCGCAGGCGACGCGCGCAACGTGGCGCTCCCGCTCGCGCAGGGCGACTATGTGCTCTTTCTCGACAGCGACGACAGCTACACGCCGGAGGCATTCGCCGTGCTGGCCGCTGCACTGGACGAGACGCAGGCCGACGTGTGCTATTTCGGTCTGCGCATGACCGGCGACAACGACGGCGCGGTGTTCACCGACGACCTGCCGCTGCATACGCCGCTGACGCTTCAGGAGACCCCCGCCCTGCTGCTCAACCGCCCGTCGGCCTGCATCGCGGCCTGGCGGCGCACGCTGTTCACGGATACGGACATCCGCTTTCGCGCCCGCGGCTGGGGCGAGGATCTGTGCATGACGCGCAAGATGCTCACGGCGGCGCAGTCCGTTGTGATCCTGCCGGACGTGCTTTACCTCTACCGGCAGCACGAGGGCTCCGTGACCAAGCGCGCGCTCGACGCCAACGCCGAAATCATGGACGCGATCGACGACGTGCTGACGTGGTATCAGGCGCGCGGCCTGTTCGAGCAGTATGAAAACGAGCTCGGTAAGCTCTGCGTGGACAATGTGCTCTACGATGCGTCCGTGCGCATTCTCAAGGCGCAGAGCGCGCACCCACTGCTGCCGCAGCTGCTGGACTTTACCACCGCACGCTTCCCCGACTACCGGCACAACCCCTATCTGAAAGGCTATCCGGCGCGCAAGAAGCTGGTGCTGTCCCTGCTCGGGAAGAAGCAGTACCGGGCGGTGCACCTGCTGTTTGCCGCCGCCGGGCACTGACACTATGAAGCATCACAATCAACTGCGTTCCGGCTCTCTGCTCACGTATGTGCAGATGACGCTCAATATCATCGTCTCGGTCGCCTACACGCCGTTCATGCTGCGCATCCTCGGCAAGAGCGAGTACGGCCTGTACTCCACCGTCGCCTCGACGATCGCCATTTTGTCGGTGCTCAGTCTCGGCTTCGGCGGCAGCTACGTGCGCTATTACATCCTCTACCGCAAGGAAAAGGCGGACGATAAGATCGCGCGGCTCAACGGCCTGTTCCTGATCGTGTTTTCCGTCATCGGGCTCGTTGCGCTCGCGTGCGGCCTGTACCTGACGTTCCATCTGGAGATGGTGTTCAAGACCGGCCTGACGGACGCCGAGTACCACACGGCGCGCATCCTCATGCTGCTGCTGACGGCGAACCTCGCCGTGAGCTTCCCGATGAGCGTGTTCAGCAACATCATCAGCGCGCAGGAGCAGTTCGTGTTCCTGAAGGCGACGGAGATCCTGCGCACGGTCGTGTCCCCGCTCGTGACGCTGCCGGTGCTGCTGGCGGGCTACGGCTCGATCGGCATGGTCGTCGTCACGGTGACGATCTCGGTATTCGTGGACGTGCTGCGGCTGATCTACTGCTTCGGCAAGCTGCACATTCGGGTCTCGTTCCGGAACTTTGACGGCGCCGTGCTCAAGGACATTGCTGTGTTCTCTGGCTTCATCGCCATCAACATGGTCGTCGACCAGGTCAACAACAACCTCGACAAGCTCATCATCACGCGCTACTGCGGCACGGCCGCCACGGCAGTCTACGCCGTCGGCCAGCAGCTGCACACGTACTTCATCTCGTTTTCGACGGCGGTGTCGTCCGTGTTCACGCCGCGCATCCACCAGCTCGTGCAGGACAACAAGGACGACAAAGCGCGCCTGCGCACCGTGCTCACGGAGCTGTTCGTGCGCGTGGGGCGCATCCAGTTTCTGATCCTGTCGCTCGTGTGCACGGGCATCATCTTCTTTGGCAAGCCGTTTATCTATTTCTGGGCCGGACCGGGCTATGACGATGCGTATATCATCGTGCTGCTGCTCATCATCCCCGGCATGGTGCCGCTGACGCAAAACCTCGGCATCGAGATGCAGCGCGCGCAGAATCTGCACAAGTACCGCTCGATCATCTACGGGGCGATGGCCATCGGCAACCTCGCCATCAGCATCTGGCTGTGCCAGTACCTCGGCGCGATCGGCTGCGCGATCGGCACGGCCGTCGCCGTCGCGCTGGCAAACGGACTCGTGATGAACATCTTCTATCAGCGGCGGCTGAACATCGACGTGACCGTGTTCTGGAAAAATATCGGGCGCATGGCGCTCGGCCTGCTGCCGCCCGCCGCGTGCGGCGTGCTGATGATGCTGTTTGTAAACCTCTACAGTATTCCGATGCTGCTCGGCGGCATCATCGTCTACACAGCGATCTACTGTGCCTCCGTGTGGCTGCTGTCCATGAACGGATATGAAAAGGCCCTTGTCGGCGGCATGGTGCGAAAGGTGCTGAGAAAATGAAACAACGCTTGAAACGTCTGCTCGTGCGGCTGCTGAGCCTGCTGCCCGGCAAGCCGGTCATCCTGCTCGAGAGCGCGCCGCCCCTCGGTGACAACACCGGCGCCCTGTACCGGACGCTGCTGGCCCAGGGCTGGAACGACCGATACCGGCTCGTGTGGGTCGTGCCGGATCCGGCCGCTTTTCGGAACGTACATGAAAAGAACGTGTCCTTTGCCGGCACGCGGGGAACATGGGCGCTGCTGCGGCTGTTCTGGCTGCGCGCCCGCGCCGCTGCCATCGTGGACTGCAACGGCCAGCTCCAGAAGCTCCGGCCGGAGACCGTGCATCTGTACCTGACGCACGGCAGCCCGCTCAAGAGCGTGCACGACTACTATTTCTGCGACCCGACGACCGACTGGGCGCTGAGTCAGGCCCCGTTTTTTGACGCCGTGAACAGCTATGAATTTCACATCCCGCCGGAAAAGCTCGTCACGCTCGGCTTCCCGCGCAACGACGACCTGTTCACGCACAAATGCGACCTGAAGGACATCTTCGGCGCGGAGTTTGACCGCTTCGTCGTCTGGTATCCCACGTACCGCCAGCACAAGAACAACCTCGTTGCGACGACGGACATCTCCGTCCCCGTCATCCATGACCCGGCGGCGGCCGCGGCCGTGAACGAGGCCGCGCGGGCGACGAACACGCTCGTGATCGTCAAGCCCCACCCGGCGCAGGACCTGTCGCACATCCGCGCGCTGGAGCTGAGCCACCTCCGCTTCATCGACGACGGGCTCTTCGCCGCGCACGGCATCACGTCCTACGAATTTCTCGCCTGCACGGATGCCCTCATCACGGACTATTCCTCCGTGCTGTTTGACTATCTGCTCACGGGCAAGCCCGTGGGGCTGACGTTCGAGGACATCGACGCCTACGCCAAGCAGCCGGGCTTTGCCATCGACCCGCAGCCGCTGCGCGAGAGCGCGGCCCCGCTCGACACGCCGGACGATTTCCGCACGTTTTTCGAGCAGCTCGCCGCGGGCGATGATCCGCTGCGGGCCAAGCGCCTGCAGCTCACCAAGCTGACCAACCAATACACAGACGGACACTCCGCCGAGCGCGTCGCCGCGTTTCTGGCCGAGCGCCTCCGGGAAAGGGAGCACACATGAGACGTGTCATCACTTACGGCACCTTTGACCTGCTGCACTACGGGCACATCAACCTCCTGCGCCGCGCCAAGGAGCAGGGCGATTACCTGATCGTGGCGCTGAGCACGGACGAATTCAACTGGAACGAAAAGCGCAAAAAGAGCTACTTCTCCTACGAGGATCGCAAGCGGATGCTCGAGGCCATCCGCTACGTTGACCTCGTCATCCCTGAGGAGAGCTGGGACCAGAAAGTCACCGACGTGGACAAATACCACGTGGACGTGTTCGTCATGGGCGACGACTGGAAGGGCAAGTTCGACTTCCTGAAGGACAAATGCGAGGTCGTCTACCTCCCCCGCACGCCCGAGATCTCCACGACGAAGATCAAGACAGATCTGCACACCTGAATGATGCACGAAATGCCGCCCGGCTGATGTCGGGCGGCATGTTTTTTGCTCCCGCGCCATAGAGTGGTACAAACTGCGTCGGGAGGTCGCGCGCGTGCACACAAATCACAGGCTCATCGTCAACACCGCGCTCATGACCGGCTCGTCGATCGTGATGCGCTGCATCGGGCTCGTCTTTCAGGCATGGGTCGTCGGGCGCATCGGCGCGGCCGGCATCGGGCTGTACCAGCTCGTCATGTCGGTGAGCGTGCTATTTGCAACCTTCGCCATCTCGGGCATCCGCTTTGCTACCACGCGCCTGATCTCCGAGGAGATGGGGCTCGAGCGCGGCGCGGGCGTCACGGGCGCGATGCGCCGGTGCGCGTGCTACGCGCTGTTTTTCGGCCTGTGCGCGGGTACGATGGTGTATTTTCTGGCCGAGCCCGTGGGCTTTCTCTGGATCGGCGACGCGCGCACGGTGCGCTCGCTGCGCATCACGAGCATCAGCCTGCCGTGCATCGCGCTCTCGTCGGTCATGGACGGGTATTTCACCGCCTCCGGCCGCGTGTGGAAGCCAACGCTCGTGCACCTGATCGAGCAGTTGGTGAGCATCACGTGCGTGATGTGGTTTTTGTCCTTTGCGGCCGCCGGCGACCTGGAGCAGAGCTGCGCCGCCGTCACGGCGGGCGGTGCGTGCGCGGACGTGGTGTCGCTGCTGATGATGGCGGCAGTGTATCTCCTCGACCGGCGCAAATACCGCACGGGCGGTGACACCGTGCCGCACCTGACGCGGCGGATGCTCTCCGTGGCGCTGCCGCTGGCGGTGTCGGCCTATGCGCGCACGTCGCTCACGACGCTGGAGCACCTGCTCATCCCACGCGGGCTCAAAAGCTCCGGCCTGACGGCCGACCGCGCGCTCGCGGGCTACGGCATCGTGCACGGCATGGCGCTGCCGGTGGTGCTCTTCCCCTCGTGCCTGCTGTATGCGCTGGCGGATCTGCTCGTGCCGGAGCTGACGACGGCGCAGGTCTCCGGCCGGTGCGGGGACATCCGGCGGCTGGTGCGCGCACTACTGTACCGGTGCCTGCTGTTCGCGTGCGGTACGGCCGTGCTGCTGCTGGCGTTTTCCGGGCCGCTCGGGCGGTTGATCTACCACTCGGACGACGCGGGACGGTACATCCGGCTGCTGGCGCCGCTCGTGCCGGTGATGTATCTCGACACCGTGACCGACGGCTGCCTGCGCGGGCTCGGCCAACAGACGCGCTGCATGGCCATCAATGTGCTCGACGCCACGCTCGGCGTAGTGCTCGTGTGGGTGCTGCTGCCGCGGTTCGGGCTGGCGGGGTACATCTTCATTTTGTATTTCAACGAGTGCGTGAACTTCACACTCAGCTTCACCTTGCTGCTGCGCACGGTGCGCCGCAGCTGCACAGATGAAAAACCGCCCGCAGGCTGACGCCTGCAGGCGGTTTTTTATGTACGATCTCAGTGCTGCGGGGTGGGATTCTTCGACTTGACCTGCGGCTGGACTTTCTCCTTCTTGCGCAGCTCCGGGAAGAGCAGAAACTCCACGCGCTTATACAGCAGATACGTCAGCGCCGAGTCCACAACGCCCTTGATGAGGTTGAACGGGACGACGGCGAACAGCACGAGCGTCGGCACACTGGTGATGCCCTTGTTCACAGCCGTGCCCATGGCGACGATCTGATCGATCGGCAGGTGGAACAGCTCGGCGAACTTCGGGATCAGGTACAGGGCATTGAAGAGGCTGCCGAAGACCGTCATGCACAGCGTGCCGACGGCCATGCCGATGATGGCGGTGCGGCGGGTCTTGTGGTGGTGGTAGATGACAGCGGCGGGAAGGACGAACGTGCAGCCGACGACGAAGTTGGCAAAGTCGCCGACGAAGGCTGTGCTCGTGCCCTTGAGCAGGAGCTTGAGCAGCACCTTGAGCAGCTCGGTGATAACACCGGCCACAGGTCCGAGATAGAACGCGCTCATGAGCACCGGCAGCTCGCTCAGGTCCATCTTATAGAAGCCGGGCGCAAAAAACAGCGGGATCTCGAGCAGCATCAGCACGCCGCCGAGGGCGGAGAACATGGCCACATAGCTGATGTTGCGGCTGCGGCTGCGGCGCTGCAGATCGTGGCAGACCGTGCGCTCAAACAGATACGCAAGGCCGAGCAATGCCGCGAACACAAGCGCGCAGACACCGATAAAGGACAGGTTTTCTTTCAACATGACAAAGCACCTCCATGGAATGAAAAACACCTGAAAGAACATGTCCTTCAGGCGCTGCGAACAATGGAGGTTCGTAACATCTTCTATCATCCAGACTATACTGTCGGTATCGGAATTGCACCGATTCAACCTTGCTCGGCTCGCGGACTATCACCGCCGGTCGGGAATTACACCCTGCCCCGAAGACATCTCGATTCAGTTGTTTTATTGTCTGCATTATAGCACAGTGAGAAAAAAATGCAAGTACTTTTTGCAGGAAAGGTTTGACAGCAGCGCTCCGGGCGCGTACAATGGAGGCCACCACCGAAAGGAGGCGCCGCCATGCCCGAGCGCGAAAACACCTGCTGCTTCACCGGCCACCGGGAATACAAGCTGCCCTGGGGCAGCGACGAGAACGACCCACGCTGCCGCAAGCTGCAGCAGCAGCTCTTCGACGCCGTGGACGCCGTCTACGCCGCCGGCATCCGCCACTTCATCTGCGGCATGGCCAACGGCTGCGACCTGTATTTTTTCGACGCTGCGCGCTATCTGCGCCTGCAGCACCCCGAGGTCACGATCGAGGCGGCCATCCCCTACGCCGGCCAGGCCGACCGCTGGCGACCGGAGCTGCGCGAGCGCTACGCCTACGACCTGCGCCAGTGCGACTATCAGACGCTCGTGCAGGAGGCCTACACCCCCGGGTGCATGATGCGCCGCAACCGCTACATGGTCGATGCCTCGCGCATCCTCATCGCGGCATTTGACGGCCGGCCCGGCGGCACGGCCCGCACGCTCGAATACGCCGCCCGCCGCCGGCTGGAGATCATCCAGATCCCGATCGACAGCGCGCCGGCAGACGAGATATAAAAACACGGGGAACGCCGAAAAGCGTTCCCCGTTTGCTCTTTTTGCGGCTGCTAGCAGGCTTCGATCTCCTTGATGGTGTACTCGTTGCCGCTGAGCAGATAGGTATGCTCACTCTTGCAGTGCGGGCATATCTTGGCGTATTTGACCGTTGGATATGTCTGTTTGCAGTCCTCGCAGTAGGTCACGGCGGGGAGCGTCTCGATCTTCAGCTCCGCGCCCTTGAGATACTGCGATTTTTCCACCGCCCACTTCCAGCAGTCGGTCAGGTAATACGGGATGATGCCGCTGACCTCGCCGACCTCCAGCGTGACGCTGGCGACCTGGGTCAGGTGGTTTTCCTCGACGACCTTTTCGACCTCCTGGATGACATAGAACACGGTTCCCAGTTCGTGCATCGCGTTTTCCTCCGGTCGGCTTACTTCGCGCGCTTGCCCTTGATGTCCTTGATGGTGAGCTTGGCTGCGCGCTTGACCATGTGCGGCAGGATGGCCTTCATCTTGTCCTCGGTGCGGTACATACGGCTGGCCTCCGGCATATCGCGCTGCAGGTGGATCGCATCAAACTCGCAGCGGGTGGTGCACAGGCCGCAGCCGATGCACTTGTTCTGGTCGACGACGGACACGCCGCAGCCGAGGCAGCGGGACGCCTCTGCCTTGACCTGCGCCTCGGTGAAGGTGATGCGGTCGTTCGAGAACGTCTTGGCCTTGCTCGCGTCGTGGGCGACGGTCTGGCGCGCCGGGGCGTCAAAGCAGTCGATGGGCACAACGGCCTGCTTCTTGTCGAGCTCGTAGAATTCACGCGGGTCACGCGCCAGCGTCAGGCTCTGGCCCTCATGCACGTAGCGGTGCAGGGAGATAGCGCCCTCGCGGCCGGCCGCGATCGCGTCGATGGCAAACTTCGGGCCGGTGACCACGTCGCCGCCGGCGAAGATGTCGGGCTGCGCGGTCTGATACGTCACGCCGTCGGCCTGGACGGTGCCGTTGCGGTTGAAGGCCATGGCCTCCGGCGCGATATGGCCGAGGTCAACGCGCTGGCCGATAGCGCCGATGACGGACGTGACCTCGATGGTCTCGAACTTGCCGGTGCCGACAGGCTTGCGGCGGCCCTTCGCGTCGGGCTCGCCCAGCTCCATGAGCTCGACCTTGAGGGCCTTGACCTTGCCGTTTTCGCCGAGGATCTCGGCCGGTGCGCTCAGGAAGCGGAACTGCACGCCCTCTTCCATGGCTTCCGCGACTTCCTCTGCGTCCGCCGGCATCTCCGCCTGACTGCGGCGGTAGATGATGTAAGTATCCTTCGCGCCGAGGCGGATGGCCGTGCGGCAGACGTCCATGGCGACGTTGCCGCCGCCGATGACGGCGCACTTTTTGCCGATGCGCGGCTTCTTGCCGAGGTTGACCCTGCGCAGGAAGTCCACACCGCCGTACACGCCGGAGAGCTCTTCGCCGGGCACGCCGATGGGTGCGCTCTTCTGCGCGCCGATGGCCAGATAGAAGCCCTTGTAGCCCTGCTCACGCAGCTGGTCGATGGTGAGATCCTTGCCGATCTCGACGCCGCACTGGAAGTGCACGCCCATCTCACGGAGCACCTCGATCTCGGCGTTGACAACATCCTTCTCGAGGCGGAAGCTCGGGATGCCGAGGGTCAGCATGCCGCCGGGCACTTCGTTTTTATCAAACACGGTGACGTTTTCATAGCCCATGTTCGCCAGATAGTAGGCGCACGACAGGCCGGCCGGGCCGGCACCGATGATGGCGATCTTCTCCGGGTAGGGATCGGCGATGCCGCGGTGGGTGATGACCTTCGGGATGTAGCGCTTGTCGGCCTGGAGCTCCTGCTCGGCGACAAACTTCTTGATCTCGTCGATGGCGACGGCGCGGTCGACATCGCCGCGGGTGCAGGCTTCCTCGCAGCGGCGGTTGCAGATGCTGCCGCAGACGGCCGGGAACGGGTTATCCTGCTTGATGAGCTTGAGCGCGTCCAGATAGCGGCCCTGCGCGGCCAGATTGATGTAGCCCTGCACGGCGATGTGCGCCGGGCAGGCGGTCTTGCACGGGGCGGTGCCGGACTCGTGGCACTGCTTCTGGTTGTCGTCCTTATAGTTCGGGCTCCACATGTGCTCGCCCCAGTGGTTGTCGTCCGGCAGGGGCTGCTTCGGATACGTCACCGGGCCGGTCTTGGTGCACAGCTTCTGGCCGAGCTTGGCAGCGCCGGCCGGGCAGACCTCGGCGCACTTGCCGCAGGCGACGCACTTTTCGGCGTCGACATGCGCGCGGTAAGCGGAGGCGGACATGTTCGGCGTGTTGAACAGCTGGCTCGTTCTCAGCGCGAAGCAGGAGCCGAGCGCGCAGTTGCAGATGGCAAAGATCTTATCCTCGCCGTCGATGTTCGTGATCTGGTGGACATAGCCGTTGTCCTCGGCGCGCTGGAGGATCTCCATCGCCTCATCATAGGTGATCTTGCGGCCCTTGCCGGTCTCGAGACAGTAGTCACAAAACTGACCGACGGCGATGCACATCTCATCCTGCAGCTCGCCGCAGCCCTCGCCCTGAAGGCGCATGGCATTGCGGCAGGAGCAGTAGCCGACGCCGAGCTGATCCTCATACTTTTTCAGCCAGTGGGAGATGTGCTCGACATCGACCGACTCGTTCGTGGCCGGGATGGCCTTCTCAACCGGGATAACGTGCATGCCGACGCCGGCACCTCCGGGAGGCACCATGCAGGTGATCTTCGTCAGCGGCAGAAACGACATGCGCTCGAAAAACTGTGCGATCTCCGGGTGCGTCTCCACCTGCTGGAGGTTCATGTTCATCAGCTCGGCAGAACCGGGCACGAAGATCGGCAGCGTCCACTGTTTGTGATGGTCGGCGTTCTCCCAGTTGTACTCGAGCAGGCCGATCATGGACATCTGGTCAAACAGCTGCTCCACGTAGACGGGGTCCTTGCCGACCTTCTTGCCGATCTCGGCCGGTGTGGTCGGGACACGGACCTTCATCGCGAGCGCAAGCTCCGCCATCTCGTCGGTGACGACGCTGGCCAGGCCGTAATACTCGGGCGAATTCTCGTCGAGCTTGGTCATGCCGAGCTTCACGTCCACGCGGTCCGTGATCTTTTTGCCCAGCTTCAGGATCAGTTCTCTTGCCATGTTTCAGGCTCCTTTCTTCCCCTTAAAATGTTTTGTTTTCATTCCCTGGTTTGTGAATAGATGCGCAATCTATTGTAGCACATCTCACGCATACAATTCAATACGCAAATGCACAGCACATTGTTGAAAATTGCAAAATCCCGGTCGATCTTCCCCGCCTGTCTTGACATTCTGCACAGGCGGTGATATGCTTTTTCATAACCATTTGGTCAATATCGCGTACATTCACGAGGAGGGAACGGCCATGGCTCAGATCCGGATCCATGTTCTGCACTGCGGGAAGATCGGCGTGGCGCCGAACCTGCCGGCGAGTGCCCAGTGGCGCTGGCCGGCAAAAGCGGACGCACGGCGGCTCAAGAGCGGCGCGCGCATCTGGCTGCCGGTGTCGGCGTATCTGGTGGAGCACCCGAAGGGATTGTTTCTGGTGGACGCCGGTCTGCCGCGCACCGTGAGCCCGACCGGCATCGAGGACCGCGCGGCGCAGCTGCGGATGTTCGGCCGCGGGTGGTACACGCTCGTGCACAGCGTCGTGGAGCCGGGGCAGTCGATCGGCGAGCAGCTGGCCGCGCGCGGCATCCGGCCGCAGGATCTGGACTATGTGCTCTTTTCCCACCTCGACCCGGATCATGTCTCGGGCATCAGCGAGGTGCGGGGCGCAAAGCGTCTGCTGGTGGCGGAGGAGGAATACTTCTGGTCGTGCCGCGTGAATCTGCGCTACACCTCGCGCAAGCTGTGGATGGACGAGCCGCCGGAGCGGTTCTGGTACCGCGTGAACCACATCGGGCCGGAGAGCCGCTCGTACGACCTGTTCGGGGACGACTCGGTGCATCTCGTGCACATCGCCGGGCACACGGAGGGCATGTTCGCCACGCTCATCCGCAATGGTGGCCGGTACGTGCTGCTCAACGCCGACGGCGCGGCAAGTCCCCGCTCCTGGGCGGAGGGCACCGTGCCCGGCATCTGTGAAAACAGCGTGCGCGCGAAAAAGGCGCTCGACTGGATCAGCGAGATGAGCCGGGACGGCGCCTGCGCGGCGTCTCTGTGCAGCCACGACCCGGACGTAACGCCGCAAACGATCAAATTTTAGAATCGATGGATTTGCTTTTTCTAATGCGCGTTTCATACTGCTTTTGTGGATTTTGGGGTTGACAAGCGCAGAAAACTGCGTTATACTGCGCTCGTTTCCACCGGAAACCGTGATTTTTAACGAAAGGAGACGCGTCGTATTATGAAGTTTGCTCAGACGAACAACATGATGATGGCTATGATGATGTACATGCCCGGCTGCATGTGCATGTCTCGTCGTGCTCAGAAATATGACTCGTCTTGTGTTCGCTTCCAATAACGGCTGATCCAGAATTCCAAGCCGTATCCACAGAGGCCGGAAGACAACGAGTCTTCCGGCCTCTGTTTTTTGTACCGAAAAATTATTCTGCGAGGGAGAATCCACTATGATCGAAATCGAACATCTCAACAAGACTTACCCCTCACCGGGCGGCGACATTCACGCACTGCGGGACGTCAACCTCCGCATCGAGGACGGGGAGATCTTCGGCATCATCGGCCTGAGCGGCGCCGGCAAGAGCACGCTCGTGCGCTGTATCAACCTCCTCGAGCGGCCGACCTCCGGCACGGTGCGCATCGACGGGCGCGACATGACGCAGCTCAGCCGCCGCGACCTGCTCAAGGCCCGGCAGGACATCGGCATGATCTTCCAGAGCTTCAACCTGCTCGAGCAGCGCACGGTGCTGCGCAACATCTGCTTCCCGCTCGAGATCGCCGGCGTCAAGCGCGACGAGGCTCAGGCCCGCGCCGCCGAGCTGCTCGAACTCGTCGGATTGTCCGACCGCGCAAAAAACTATCCCTCGCAGCTTTCCGGCGGCCAGAAGCAGCGCGTGGCCATCGCCCGCGCCCTCGCCACGCGGCCGAAATACCTCCTGTGCGACGAGGCCACCAGCGCCCTCGACCCGAACACCACGCAGTCGATTCTCCACCTGCTCAAGGAGATCAACCAGACGCTCGGCGTGACGATCGTCGTCATCACGCACGAGATGCGCGTCATCGAGCAGATCTGCCAGCGCGTGGCCGTCATCGACCAGAGCTGCATCGCCGAGATCGGCAACGTCAGCGACGTGTTCACGCACCCGAAGTCCGACATCGCCAAGGCGCTCATCCTTCCGAAAAGCCCGGCCGAAAACCTCCCGCCGTGCACGGGCAGGCGCCTGCGCCTCGTCTTTGACGGCAGCTGCTCCAACGAACCGGTCATCTCGCGCATCACGCTCGAGTGCCACGTGCCGGTGAACATTCTCTTCGCCGACACCCGCATCGTCGAGGGCAGCATCTACGGCCACATGGTCATCGACCTGCCCGACGACCCGCAGCAGTTCCACGATGTGCTGCGCTGGCTCGACCATAACCACATCTCTTATCTACAGGAGGATGGAAGTCATGTCTGATCTGCTCATCAAACTCTGGCAAAACGGCATCCTGCAGCTCGGTATCTGGGAGACCATTTACATGACGCTCATCTCCACGTTCTTTGCCTATCTCATCGGCCTGCCGGTCGGCCTCATCCTGCGCATGACCGACCGCGACGGCATCCACCCCATCGGCTGGCTCAACCGCACGCTCGGCATCATCGTCAACGCCCTGCGCAGCATCCCGTTCATCATCCTCATGGTCGCCATGCTGCCGGTGGCAAAGGCCATCGTCGGCACCAGCCTCGGCAACCGCGCCGTGATCGTGACGCTCGTCATCGCCGCCGCCCCGTATGTGGCGCGCATGGTCGAGTCCGCCGCCAAGGAAGTGGACGCCGGCGTCATCGAGGCCGCGCTGTCCATGGGCGCGTCCACGCTGCGCATCATCTGGAAGGTTATCATCCCGGAGGCCAAGCCCGCGCTCATCACCGGCGCCGTCATCTCCACCGTGACCATTCTCGGCTACTCCGCCATGGCCGGCACGATCGGCGGCGGCGGCCTCGGCCAGATTGCCATCACCTACGGCTACCAGAAGTACGACGATCAGATCGTCTGGCTGTGCGTAGCGCTGACGATCATCATCGTGCAGATCCTGCAGGAGTTCGGCATGTACATCGCCCGCCGCACCGACCGGCGCTCCCGCACCTGACAGGAGGTAGCCCATGCGTTTACACTATCCCGCGCTGCTGCGCGTGAACATCCGGCGCGGACGAATGTGCCGCCCTGAACTGCACATCCTAACATCCGAAACCACACAAATTCCAAAATGAAAATATAAAGGAGAAACGAAAATGAAAAAGATCACGTCCCTCATCCTCGCCCTCGTGCTGACGTTCTCGCTCGTCGCGCTGAGCGCCTGCGGCGACAAGACCACTAATGACAAGAAGGCTGCCGCTTCCGATGACAAAGTCATCACCGTCGGCGCCAGCGCCACCCCGCACGCCGAGATCCTCGAGCAGATCAAGCAGGCCCTCGCCGACGAAGGCTACGAGCTCAAGATCGTCACCTATGACGACTATGTCCTGCCGAACCAGGCCCTGGCCGACGGCACACTCGACGCCAACTACTTCCAGCATAAGCCCTACCTCGACAGCTTCAACGCCAAGAACGGCACCAACCTCGTCTCCGTCGGCACCATCCACTATGAGCCGTTCGGCATCTACGGCAACGGCGTCACCGACCTGAAGGATCTCGCCAAGGGCGCGACCATCATCATCCCGGCCGACGACAGCAACGAGACCCGCGCCCTGTTCCTGCTCCAGCAGGAGGGCCTGATCAAGCTCCCCGATGACGCGGACGCCGCCAAGGGCGTGAGCACGCTCGACATCGTCGACGACGGCGGCTACAACATCGTCACCGTGCAGGCCGACACCGTCCCGGCGCAGCTCAAGAACGCCGCTACTGGCTCCATCGCCGTCATCAACGGCAACTACGCCCTGGCCGCCGGCCTGAAGATCAGCGACGCGCTCGCCTCCGAGGATGCCAACGGCGCTGCCGCCCAGACCTACGCCAACATCATTGCTGTGCGCGCCGGCGACGAGAACAGCCCGAAGACCCAGGCCCTGCTCAAAGCCCTCAAGACCGACGCCGTGAAGCAGTACATCGCCGACACCTACAACGGCGCTGTCGTTGCGAGCTTCTAAGCACCCCCCTCTTTTGAAAAACGCACGAATCCCCCGGCTGCTGCCGGGGGATTTTGCGTGTCAGCAAAGCCTCGCAGAGTTTGCCGCCCGCAGGCGAGAAAATCAGGAGGCGTTGTGCGCATAGCTGTTGTCGACAAGGCGGTCAAAATCCACCCAGTCGGCGTGATCGAGCACGCCGGCCGTCTCCATGACGGTCTCGAGCCGCTCGAGGGACGAGCGCGTCATGACCGGCGTGGCGTTCCAGGCGTCGATGTCCTTGTAGCGCTGCACGACCTGCGTGAGCACAGGCACGCTCGTGTCCGGAAACTGCGGGGCGATGATCTCGGCGGTCTGCGCCGCGTCGTGCTCCGCGATCCATTTCTGTGCGCGGGCGATGGCATTCGTAAAGCGCTGCACGATGTCCGCATGGTCATGGATATACGCCTGCGAGGCGAAGTAGGCCGTGTACGGGATCTCGCCGCTCTCCTGGCCGATGGACGCGAGGATGTAGCCCTTGCCCGCCTGCGCGACCTCGGTGGCCGTCGGCTCGAAGAGCGTGACAAAGTCGCCGTTGCCGCCGGTGAAAGCCCCGGCCATCATGTTGAACTGCACGGTCGTGTCCACAGCGGCATCCGTGCCGGGGACAACGCCGTTTTGCCGCATGACGTATTCGAGCGTCATCTCCGGCACGCCGCCCGCGCGGCCGCCGATAACAGTCTTGCCGCGCAGCAGCTCCCAGCTGAAGGGCACATCCGCGCGCCCGACGAGGAACGACCCGTCGCGCTTCGTGAGCTGGCCGAACACGACCGGGTAATCGTCCTTGCCCTGATTGTACACATAGATGCACGCCTCCGGCCCGGCGAGCCCGATGTCTGCCTGCCCGGTGAGCACTGCCGTCATGACCTTGTCGGCGCCGCCGCCGTTGGTCAGCTCGATATTGAGCCCCTCATCGGCGAAAAAGCCCTGCTCCAGCGCCACATACTGCGGCGCGTAGAACACCGAATGCGTCACTTCACTCAGGCGGACGGTGGCCGTCTCCTGCTTGCCGCAGGCGCACAAGACCACCAGCATCAGCGCCGCCAGAACCCCACAAAGAAACCGTTTCATTGCGTCACTCCCAACCGATTTTTGAAAAATTTCTCCAGCCACAGCACCAGCTGATACATCACGACGGCCGCCACCGCAAGCACGAGGACGGTCGCCATCACGAGGTCCATGTTGAACACCTGCGACCCGTAGACGATCAGATAGCCGAGACCGGCTTTGGAGACCAGAAATTCGCCCATGATGACGCCGACCCACGACAGGCCGACGTTCACGCGCAGCGTATTGAAGAGCGTGGCGTAGTTGGCCGGGATGACCAGCCGCCACAGGATCTGATGCCGGGTCGCGCCGAGCGTCTGCATCAGGCGGATCTTCTCCCGGTCCGTGGACAGGAAGCCGACATGCATATTCAGGATCGTGACAAAGATCGAGATCGCGATCGTCATGGCGATGATCGACTCTGTGCCCGCGCCGATCCAGACGATGAACACCGGGCCGAGCGCCGTTTTCGGCAGCGCGTTGAGCACGACCAGATACGGGTCGAGCACGCGCGAGAGCAGTTCGCTCCACCACAAGCCGATGGCGATGAGCGTGCCGAGCAGCGTCCCGAGCACGAAGCCGACCACGACCTCGAGGCACGACGTGCCGATGTGCAGCCACAGCTCCCCGGAAGCCTGCAGGCCCACGAGCGTGTGCACCACGCGCGACGGGCTGCTGACGATGAAGGCATCCACCCAGCCGAGCCGGGCTGAGAGCTCCCACCAGCCGAGAAACGCGACCAGCAGCAGGATCTGCAGCGCCAGCACGAGCCGACGGCGGCGGCGCTGCGCGCGCAGATAGGCCGCGCGCTGCGGGGAGGGCGATCGTTCAGACATTGACATCCAGCTCCTCCCATATTTGATTGAACAGCGTCTGAAACTCCGGCCGGCTGCGCCGCTCGAGCGGCGGCACAGTGCGCAGCGCGCCGAGGTCGTGGATGGCCTTGACGGTCGCGGGCCGGTGCGACAGGACGACGATGCGGTCCGAGAGGCTGATGGCCTCGGAAATATCGTGCGTGACGAGCAGGGCCGTCTTATGCTCGCGGCGGATGATCTGCGAAATGTCGCCCGAGACGGCCAGCCGCGTCTGATAATCCAGCGCGGAAAACGGCTCGTCGAGCAGCAGCACATCCGGCGATGTGGCCAGCGTGCGGATGAGCGCACAGCGCTGGCGCATGCCGCCGGAGAGCTGATTGGGCAGCTTGCGCGCAAAACCCGCGAGCTGATACTGCTCGAGCAGATCGTGCACGCCGCCGCGGTGCTCCGGCGTGTTCTCGTGCCGGACCTCCAGTCCGAGCGTCACGTTGCCCCAGATGGTGCGCCAGTCAAAGAGCTGGTCGCGCTGGGGCATGAGCCCCGCCTTGCCCGTCGGGGCGCGCACGGGCTCCCCGTCGACCAGCACCTCCCCGCCCGACGGATGCTCGATGCCGGCGATGAGCGCCAGCAGCGTGGATTTGCCGCAGCCGGACGGCCCGACGATGCTCACAAACTCCCCGTCGGCCACGCCGAAGGTCACATCCCGCAGCGCCGCCACTTCCCCGTCCGGCGCCTGATAGGTCATGGCGGCCCGTCGCAGCTCGATTTTCATGGCGTCTCCCCCCTTTGCTTGCGCCAAATCGCTTTCTCCTCAGTGTATGCCCAAGGCGCGCAGGGGGTGAACGGCGCGAAAGCGCACGCACCCGGTCGGGTGCATACGCTTTCGCACAAAATCGGATTCGAGGCGGGCCTTTGCCCCCTCGAGCTCCCCCGCTGCCCGGTAGCCAAAGCAACAGCAACAATCTGCCCGCCGGCACAAGAAAAGCACGCATCCGTATCAGATGCGTGCTTTCCTTTTCTATTGGGTGCTTACTTACGCCGTCGCCTTCAGCGCGCGCCGGAGCACGGACTGCAGCGACTGATTGTGCGACCGGCAGATGCGTCCGAGCCGGTAGAGGCAGTCCGGATCGCGCGTGATGTGGTTCACGCCCCAGTCACACGTCAGCGTCGCCTGAAAGCCCATGTCGCGCAGGACGGTGTCCGTCAGGTCGCCGTACTTGCCGTAGGGGTAGGCAAACGTGTCCGGCGTGCGGCCGGTGTGCTCGGCGAGTTCATCCTGCAGGCGCTGCAAGTCCGCGCGCAGCAGCTGCGTATAGGCCGCGTCCGACTCACCCGGATTCTGTATGCAGCCGTGCCGCTCGGATGTGTAGGCGTGCAGATTATACGAATGGTTCTGCACCTCAACGAGGCCGGTGTCGAGCATTTCATTGAGCTGATCCCACGTGACGTGCGCGTAGTCGATGCTCTCACTTGGCCACTCGGTGAAATCGTCCGTGTTGCGCCCGAGGAGCGAGAGGACGATGCGCGCCGAATACTGCTGCAGCAGCGGCAGGACATAGACGTAATTATTATAGTATCCATCGTCAAAGCTGAGGATGATGGGCTTTTCCGGCAGCGGCGTGCCGTCGCGGACATAGGCGATGAGGTCGGCCATGACGATCGTCGTGTAGCCGTTGTCGGCCAGCCATTTCAGGTCCGCCTCAAACTCCCACGGCTGGATGGCGTCCTTGCCGGATTTGTTGGGCTTCACCTCGTGATACATGATGATCGGCAGCAGCACGGAATCGGCCGCAGTGTCGCTCTCCCCGGCGGCATGGGCCGCGAACGGGCAGAACACGAACAGCACGGACAGCACCACGGCCATCACGCGCTGGGGAACCGGCAGCGCCTGGCGCACAGCACCCATCTCCTCTCGTTGAAATCGGAGTTAGTGTGCGCCGGCGCGGCGGATATCATGCGCGCCCCGCGCGTTTTTCCACCGCGCGCTGCACACACTTGACAAGCTCCACGACCGGGATGACCAGGACCGCGAGCCCCATGGCCACGGCGTACTCGGCGGCGGAGATGGCCGTGAAGGCAAACGCATCGGCCAGAAACGGCACATAGATGCACAGCGTCGTGAGCGCAAGGCTCGCCGCGGCCGCGCCGACGAGCGCCCAGTTGGGCGTGCGCAGCGTGAAGATGCTCGCCCGGTGCGCGCGCATATTGAAGCTGTGGAAAATTTCCGCCATGCTCAGGGTCAGAAACGCCATGGTCGTGCCGTCGGGCGAGTTCGTGAGCGTCCAGACGCCGTACTCCATGTGGTGGCCGATGAAAAACGCCGCCAGTGTCAGCACCGCGCACATCACGCCCTGATACACACAGTCGAAGCCGACGCCATGGGCAAAAATACTCTCTCGCGCGCTGCGCGGCGGGCGGGACATGACGTCCGGCTCCGCGCGCTCCATGCCGAGCGCGAGCGCCGGGAAGCAGTCGGTCAGGAGATTGATCCACAGCAGGTGCACCGGCTCAAGGATCGTGAAGCCGAGCATCGTCGCAACGAAAATGCTCAGCACCTCGCTCATGTTCGAGCCAAGCAGGAACTTGATCGCACGCTGGATGTTGTCGTAAATGCGGCGGCCCTCTTCGACCGCGCCGACGATGGTGGCAAAATTGTCGTCGGCGAGCACCATGTCGGCCACGTTTTTCGTCACGTCCGTGCCGGTGATGCCCATGCCGATGCCGATGTCCGCCGCGCGGATGCTCGGCGCGTCGTTGACGCCGTCGCCGGTCATGGCGGTGACAAAGCCGGCATTCCGCCAAGCCCGGACGATGCGGGTCTTGTGTTCGGGCTGCACGCGGGCGTAGACGCTGATGTGCCCCAGGGGGCTGGAAAATGTCTCATCGTCCATGGCACTCAGCTCCGTGCCGGTGACGGCCTCGTCGCCCGGGCCGAGCAGGCCGAGCTCCCTGGCAATCGCCTTGGCGGTGTCCACGTGGTCGCCGGTGATCATGACGGGCCGGATGCCGGCGCTGCGGCAGGCACGGATGGCGTCCACGACCTCGGGGCGCACCGGGTCGATCATGCCCGTGAGGCCGAGAAAGCACAGGTGCTGCTCGAGCGCCGCGGGCGACGTGTCGCCCGGCAGCGCGTCATACGTGCGCATGGCCGCCGCCAGCACGCGCAGGGCACTGCCGGTCATGGCGTGATTGCGCGCCGCGATCTCGGCGCGGTGCGCGTCCGTCATGGGCTCGGCGCGGCCGTCGATCCAGATCCGGTCGCACAGCGGCAGCAGCACGTCGGGCGCGCCCTTGGTATACTGCACGACGGAACTGCCATCGGCGTGCAGGGTGCTCATCATCTTTCGTTCGCTGTCAAACGGCGCCTCGGCCACACGCGGATACTGCGCGCGCAGCGCGCTCGGCGACAGGCCCTGCGCGACCGCCCAGCGCACGAGCGCGGCCTCGGTCGGCTCACCGGTCACGGTGTCCGTCTCCGGGTCATGCACCGCGTCCACGCACAGGGCCATGGCCGTGGCGAGCAGGTGTTCGTCGCTGCCCGCGCACTCCGTCACAGTCATGCGGTTTTGCGTGAGCGTGCCGGTCTTATCCGAACAGATGACCTGCGCACAGCCGAGCGTCTCCACGGCCGTGAGCCGGCGGATGACCGCGCCACGGCGGCTCATGTTCGTCACGCCGATGGACAGCACGATCGTCACGACCGCGGCCAGCCCCTCCGGAATGGCCGCGACCGCGAGACTGACGGCGATCAGGAACGTGTCGAGCACGACGCGGCCGTTGATGGTCCCGGCGCGCAGCACGCCGACCACGAACACCACCACGCAGATGCCCAGCACGAGCCACGTCAGGATGCGGCTCAGCTGCGTCAGGCGCAGCTGCAGGGGCGTTTTGCGCCCCTGCGTCTGCGTGAGCGCGTCGGCGATGCGGCCCATCTCCGTGCCCATGCCGGTCGCCGTGACGACGGCGCGGCCGCGGCCGTAGACGATGCTGCTGCCGAGGTAGAGCATATTGCTGCGGTCGCCGAGGCCGATGTCCCCGGCGGCCGTGAGCGCATCCGGCGACTTTGCCGCCGGCACGCTCTCGCCGGTCAGGGCGGCCTCCTCGGCGCGCAGGCTCGCGCTCTCGAGCACACGCGCATCGGCCGGCACGGCGTCGCCCGCCTCAAGCACGAGCACGTCGCCGACGACCAGTTCCTCGCTGGGGACAGTGACGAGCTTCCCGCCGCGCAGGACGCGGCTGTGCGCGGCGCTCAGTTCCTTCAGGGCGGCAATGGCCTGCTCGGCCTTGCGCTCCTGGTACACGCCGAGCACCGCGTTGATGATGACGACGATGAGAATGATGATGACATCGGCAAAGCTCTCGTGCGCATACGCGCTCGTGATGGCCGAGATCAGCGCCGCCGCGAGCAGCACGAGGATCATGGGGTCGGCCAGCTGCTGGAAAAAGCGCTTCACGAGCGATGGCTTCGGCGGTTCGGTGAGCACATTGCGCCCGTCGCGCGCAAGGCGCTCGGCGGCTTGCGCCGGTGTGAGACCGTCGGGCATGCTGTTGAGTGCGTGCAGGGTGTCCGATGGTGGCTGCCGGTAGTATTCCATGGCTTTGTCCTCCTTCAGATTCCAATATAGTTTCCCCGGAAATGAAAAAAAGACTTATCTGCCTCTCGGCAGATAAGTCTCATCATTTCAGACCGGGCCAGATCCTACGGATCGGTTGTTGGCTGGGCCGCGCGAAGGTTCGCGCCAATTACTCCCTTATCGGTCTCCATTGTATGCGATGGCGCGCGGGAAAACAAGTGAAATCTGTATCCGGCGCCGGATTTTAGCGCGCGCTTAGCGCCTGGCGCTCCGCCGCCAGATCTTCTGCGACTCGGCAGCCGCAATGAGCTGCTCGCGGAAATCCGGATGCGCGATGGACACGAGCGCCTCGGCGCGCTCCCACGTGCTGCGCCCGGCGAGGTTGACCACGCCGTACTCTGTCGCAAGGTAATACGCCTGCGAGCGCGGAGACGTGACGATATCGCCGCCGAAGTGCGGCAGGATGCGCGAGTGGCGCACGCCCTGCTTGTCCGTGAATGTGGACGTCATGCAGATGAACGCCTTGCCGCCGCGGGCCATGGCCGCACCCGTGAGAAAGTCGAGCTGGCCGCCCGTACCGCTGATCTGGCGCAGACCGGAGCTTTCGGACGCGACCTGCCCGTAGAGATCGGCCGCGATGCAGCTATTGATGGACACCATGTTGTCGAGCTGCGCGATGACCTCCGGCGCGTTGACATACGACAGCGGCGCCGCGATGACGCCGGGGTTATCGTCGACCCAGTCATACAGCCGCTTCGACCCGAGCACGATGCCGAGCATCCCCTGCCCGCGGTGGAGCGTGCAGCGACGGTTCGTGAGCACGCCGGCCTCGTACAGGTCAAGGTAGGCGTCCGAGCACAGCTCCGTGTGCATGCCGAGGTCGTGCAGGCCGGACCGGGCCAGCAGCTTGCCGAGCACGGTGGGCATGCCGCCGATGCCGAGCTGGACGGTCGCCCCGTCGCAGATGTGCGGCAGGAGGAGGTTTGCAATGGCGGTGTCCTCCGCCGTGGCCGGGTGCGCGGGCAGGTCGGTGAACGGCGCGTGCGCCCCCTCGACGACCATGTCCACATCGGAAATGTGGATGACCTCGTCGAACCCGCCGCGCAGGCGCGGCAGGTGCTCGTTGACCTCGAGAATGACGATGTCCGCCCGGTCGAGGATGGCGCGGGACACGCCGGTCACGGCCGAGAGGTTAAAGTACCCATGGCGGTCCATCGGCGCGACGGACGCCATGGCGACGTTGACCGTCAGAAATTCGCGGTAGTACCACGCGAGGTTGCGGAAGATCATCGGCGTGTAGTAGCACAGGCCGCGGTCGCAGAGCCTGCGCTCATACGCCGAGCAGTGCCACGTGTGGTAGAGAAAATGCGTCTGCTCCGGGTCGCACTCGACGATCTGCACCGGGCCGGCGCAGAGGTTGCCGCGCACCTTCACATCGTGCAGCTCGTCGCGCCGGGCGGCGAGCGCCGCATCGAGCAGCGGCGGGAAGCCGAGGCCCGACGTATAGTCCACCCAGTCGCCGTTTTTCACCGCGCGCACCGCCTCGGCGGGTGTGCGCAGCTTGCTGCGGTATTCTGCCTGAAAATTCATGGCGCTTCCTCCTCAGTAGATCTGATCCTTCTGCACCGGCGTCCGGAATAGGCGGCAGATCTGCGCATAGTCGTCCGTCTGGCCGAGAATCCACATGAGCTTTGTGACCACGGCCTCGCTCGTCATGCTGTAGGCCTCGATGAGGCCCAGCTCGCGCTTGGCGCGGTGGCCGACCTGATACACTTCCATGTCGCTGCCCTCGTGCGGCACCTGCGTCGTCATGACGATGACGCGGCCGGACTGCACCCAGTCGCGCACGGCGTGGAAAAAGCTCTCGTCGCCATAGCACGGCAGGCCGCCGACGCCGAAGCTCTCGATCACGAGCGCGCGGTAATGGGCCTTGAGATCGTCAAAAATGCCGGCGTCGATGCCGGGGATGAGCTTGAGCACGAACACGCCGGGGTCGAGCCGGTCGTAAAACTTCGGCGCGCCTGCGGCCTGCTCCGGGATGTAATACACGACCTGCCGGCCGCGCAGGATGGCCGTCTCGGGATAGTCGATGCTCGAAAAGGCGTTGTAGCTCTTCGTGCGCATCTTGCGCGCGCGGGTGCCGAGAATGACCTTGTGGTCAAAGACGATGTGCACGCCGCAGGCGCCGTCATCGCAGGCATAGAGAAAGGCGTCGCGCAGGTTCTCGCGCGCGTCGGTGTCCTGGTTGAAGATCGACTTCTGCGAGCCGGTGATGACGACGGGCTTGGCGTTGTTCTGAATCAGGTACGACAGCGCCGCCGCCGTGTAGGCCATCGTGTCCGTGCCGTGCGTGAGAACAAAACCGTCGTAAGCGTCATAGTGCTCGCGCACGCAGGCCGCCATTTGCAGCCAGTCGCGGCTGTTGATGTTCGTGCTGTCGCGGTTCATGAGCTGCACGGTGTCGATCCGGCACAGCTGCTCGAGCTCCGGCACCTCGGCGAGCAGTTCCTCGGACGTGAGCTGCGGGGTGAGTCCGTCGGCCGTCTCTTTGGATGCGATCGTGCCGCCGGTGGCGATCATGAGAATATGCTTCATGTCAGTCTTTCACTTTCTTCCAGTAATCGAGCGACGCGAAGCCCCGTTCGAGCTGCGTCGCCGTATAATCCTCGCACACGTGCGCAAGCTGTCTGCGGCCCGCGTCACCGAGTGTGAAGGAAAAAATTTTCTTGGGGTCGGCGTTCACGATGTGCCGCATGGCGGCCAGCGTCTCCGGCAGCAGCGGCGTGACGGCCGATGAACTTGCGCCCCGGCAGTGCGCACAGTACACCGCGCCGCCGCGCGGGGAAAACCACGGCTCGTCCGGCTCTGCTGCGCCGCACTGCGCACAGCAGGACAGATCCGGCTCGTAGCCCGCGAGGCACATGAGCCGCAGCTCGAACACGGCCTTGATCTGCTCCGGCGGGCAGAGCGCGCGGCTGAGCGCATACAGGCTGTTGAGCCCGAGCTGCAGCACCGGCGGGTCGGGATATTCCTCGGCAGAGACGGTCTCGAGCAGCTCGGCAAAATAGCTCCCGAGCGCGAACGCGCCAAGGTCTGCGCGCAGGCCGAGAAACTCCTCGACCGTGGACGCCTCGTTGAGCGTGCGGCGGCCGCGGTTTTCAAAGATCGTCATGTCTGAATACGTCAGCAGCTGCGTCGCCGCCGTGATGCGGCTGCCCTTGCGCAGCGCGCCGCGCGCGCGGACCGTCACCTTCCCCTCGTGCTGCGTGAGCACGGTGAGGATCTTGTCCGACTCTTTATAGCGCACCTCGCGCAGGACGAGCCCGCGGGTCGTAAGAAACATCGTATGTACCTCATCAGGCCGGGCGGCGGACGGTCGCATCCGCCGCAGACTCATCGGTCGTCTGCGCCAGCGCATTTTGCGCGGCGCGGTAGTAAAGGTAGCCGAGCGGATCACCCGTGTCCGTGAACAGCTGCCAGAAAAGATCGTCTTGCACAATGAACCACCTCGCTGGGCATAGTGTCTGCACAGCGGGGTGGATTTATGGCTGGTAATAAAGGGTCACTGGTCGGTAAAGCCAAAATTGCGCAGCTGGGCTGCCGAGTCGCGCCAGTTTTCCTTGACCTTGACCCACGTCTGCAGGTACACCTTCGTGCCCATGAAGCGCTCGATGTCCTGCCGCGCGAGCTCGCCGATCTTTTTGAGCATGGCGCCGCGCTTGCCGATGATGATGCCCTTATGGCTCTCTTTTTCGCAATAGATGGTCACGTCCATGTCGATGATGCCGTTATCGCGCTCGGAAAATTTCGTGACCTCGACGGCCGTGCCGTGCGGGATCTCCTTATCGAGGCACAGCAGCAGCTTTTCGCGCACGAGCTCGGCGCAGATCTGCTTTTCCGGCATGTCGGAGATCATGTCGTCCGGAAACAGCTGCGGCCCCGGCACGGCAAGCTGCGCAAGCTCACCGAAGAGTTCATCGAGTCCGTCACCGTTCTGAGCCGACACCGGCACGATCGCGCGCCACGGCAGCGCCTCGGAATAGGCGGCGATGACGGCCAGCAGTTCCGGCTTTTCCACCGTGTCGATCTTGTTGATGACGAGCACGGCCGGGGCGTTGGACGTGCGGATGCGCTCGATGAGCGCGTGCTCCTGCTCGCCGATGGAGGCAATGGGCTCGACGACGAGCATCACGCCGTCGACGTCCGCCACGCTCTCGCGCACGACCTGCACCATATAGTCGCCCAGGCGGTTGCGCGGCTTGTGAAAGCCCGGCGTGTCCATCAGGATCAGCTGCGTGTCGCCGCGGTTGACGACGGCGCTGATGCGGTTGCGCGTCGTCTGGGGCTTGTTCGAGACGATGGCGATCTTCTCGCCCACGAGGGCGTTGGTGAGTGTGGACTTGCCGACGTTCGGCCGTCCGCAGATGGTGATCATAGCGGTTTTGGTAATCATTCGTTTCTCCTTATACGTCCAGCAGACGCATGATCTCTTTTTCGCGCGCGCGCATGCGGCGCTTGTCCTCGCCCTCGTCCACATGGTCGTAGCCGAGCAGGTGCAGCACGGAGTGCACGGTCAGATAGCTGACCTCGTGCGCGAAACTGTGGCCGTAGGTCCCGGCCTGTTCGGCGCAGCGCTCCATGGAGATGACCATGTCGCCGAGCATGGCGCGGTCAGTCTCATAGTCCCACTCGCAGGCATCGGGGTCGAATGCGCCGGGCGTGAGCTCGTTCATCGGAAACGACAGCACGTCCGTCGCGCGGTCCACGCCGCGCTGCTCGCGGTTGATGGTGTGGATGACGGCGTCGTCCGTGAGCGTCACGTCGAGCTCGCACGGAACGGTCACGCCCTCGGCCCTGAGCGCTGCGGCGGCCGCGCGCTTGACATAGCGCTGCGTGTCCGGAAAGCCCAGGCCGCGGCGCGTGCGGGTGATGGTGATCTTTGCCTGTGTCATGCTTTTTTCCTCACAGTCGTCTTGCGCGCGGCGGGCTTTTTGGCCGCGGCCGCGGCGCGTTTTTCTTTCTGCTTGTCGTCCTGCTCGTAGGCGGCGATGATCTTCTGCACGAGCGCGTGGCGCACGACGTCCGCGCCCGTCAGGCGGCAGATGGCGATGTCGTCGATGCCGTCGAGGATGCGGATGGCCTCCTTGAGGCCGGACGGCTTGTCCGACGGCAGGTCGATCTGCGTCACGTCGCCGGTGATGACGACGTGCGAGCCGAAGCCGATGCGCGTCAGGAACATTTTCATCTGCTCGCGGGAGGTGTTCTGCGCCTCGTCGAGGATGATGAAGCTGTCGTCGAGCGTGCGGCCGCGCATGTACGCCAGCGGCGCGACCTCGATGTTGCCGCGCTCGAGATATTTCGCATAGGCGTCCGCGCCGAGCATCTCAAAGAGCGCGTCGTACAGCGGGCGCAGATAGGGGTCGACCTTGTTCTGCAGGTCGCCGGGCAGAAAGCCCAGCCGCTCGCCCGCCTCAACCGCCGGGCGCGTGAGGATGATGCGGTTGACGCGCTCGGCGCGAAACGCCGCGACCGCCTCCGCCACGGCAAGGTATGTTTTGCCCGTGCCGGCCGGGCCGACGCCGAGCGTGATCGTGTTCTGCTCGATGGCATCCAGATACGCGCGCTGGCCGAGCGTCTTTGCCTTGATGGGCTTGCCCTTGGCCGTGATGCACACCACGTCGCCCGCAAGTTCCTGGATCTTCTGCTCCCGGCCCTCGCGCACGAGACGGAAGATGTAGCGCACGTTCTGCTCGCCGATCTCCTCGCCCTTGGCCGCCAGCGACAGCAGGCCGGCAATGGCCTTTTCGGCGTAGAGCACGTTTTCCGCCTCGCCGGTGATATGGATCTGCTCGTCGCGGTCGGTCACGCGCACGTTGTATTCGGTCTCGATCATCCGCAGGTTCTGGTCAAACGACCCGAACACGCTGATGACGTCCTCCATTCTGTCGACTTCCATGGTTTTTTCAATCATCTGCTGTAGTCCCTTCCCCGGCCGGCGGCCGAAGCTGTAAAAATTCCGCGTCCGGCGTCGCCTGCGCGCGGCCGATCTCCTGCTCGCACTCGGCCGTGAGCGTCACGGTCAGCACGTTGCCGGTAGTCTCCGCTGCCGTCTCATAGGAAATGATCGCGCCATCCGCGCCGATCGTCTCGCGCAGCTGCTGCAGCAGCGCCTGCTCGAGCGATGCGCGCGCCGCGTCCTCCGATACCGGCGCGTCCGCCGTCCGATACGGCTGCACGCGCTCACGCACCAGCGAAAACGGCAGCGTGAACACGCCCCGGATCGCAAAAGGATATTCATAAATGATTTTATCACATTCCGCGTCAGAAATTCCACTGTTTTGATAAAAATTGATCCGCTTTTTCCCCGCGCGCAGCGCCCAGCGCGTCCGCGCGCCGTGCGCGGGCTGCTTTTCGGTCTCCGTCAGGGCGATCTGCCCCGTCAGCACCTGCCGCGTGCGCGCGCGGATGTCAGCGCGGGCGCACACCGGGCGCACCCCGCCGCCGAGGTCTGTGACTGCGCCGGACACGAGCACATCGCCCGGCTCGACCGCCGCGCCGGGCACGACGCGCGCCTCGCCGGCGTAGACGTCCATGCTCAGGATGACCCCGGTCGCGGAGGCATAAATGCTCACGGGCGTGTCGTCCGGCGTGATGTCCGGCAGGGGGTCTTTTTCGCGCACGATCACCTCGGCGCGGCTGCCGTGCACGTTCACGGTCAGCCAGCGCAGCTCCGGCAGGCACAGGATCATGTCGTTGCGCACCAGGTCGTTCGACAGCGCGGGCCAGTACGTGCCCGGGCGCACGCCGCATTCGTCCAGACAGCGCAGGATCTGCCCGGTCGTGAGCGTCTCATTGCCGGTCACGTCGATGCGCCAGATGAACAGCGACGATGTCAGCACCGCCAGCACCGCCACGAGCAGCCCCGCGCACGCGCCCCGGTAGCGCGCGGCGCGCCGCAGCAGCTGCGGCAGGCCGCGGCGATAGAGCGTTTTCACCTCGCACTGACACCGGCGCGCCAGCTCTGCCGCCGTTTCCGCGCAGCGCGCGCGCACCGTGATGCGCAGCGTATAGGCGTCCACCGGCTCGGACGCCGTGCAGGCGATGCCCGCCGCCGCGCATGCATTGAGCACGCGCTCCGGGTGCACGCCGCACACCTCCAGCCGCGCATAGCCGCAAAGGGCCAGGATCCACCGCGTCAAAGCCATCACCTCACGCAAATTCGGCACACGCGATCGTGCCGGAGATCAGCAGCGCCGTGCTGTCCATGGCCACGAGCTGCAGGTTCGTGCCGCGGATGCACACGCGCACCCGCCCGCCATCGACCACGATGCACTCGTGGCTGTATTCGAGCAGACCGCAGTGGTTTTCCACCAGCGCGCGGCGCCGGCCGGTCACGGTCAGCTTCGGCACGCCGGCCACGGATTCCGCCGGCAGGTCCAGCCGCTCCGCGATCTCGAGCGGAATATCAGACAGCCGCTTCACCGGCTCACCCCCTTCGCTGCAAGCCATTTTATGCGCCCGCAGGCAAGTTTAGGCCGGGACAGGCATACAAATGCACGAGAACCGATTTCGGGAGGGATGCCGGTGGAAGGCAAACGGGGCAATTACATCGCGCTCGCGGTGACGCTCTCGGCGCTCGGCGCGCTGCTGCTGTGCTCGCAGGCGGCGCTCGAGAGTGCGCGCGCGGGGCTGGCGCTCTGCGCGCAGATGATCGTGCCGTCGCTGCTGCCGTTTTTTATCCTCTCGTCGCTGCTGCAGCAGCTCGGGCTGCCGGGCATCCTCGGCAGGTGGCTCTCGCCCGTGACGCAAAAGCTCTTCGGCATCGGCGGCGCGGGCGCATCGGCGCTGCTGCTGGGCGTGACGGGCGGGTACCCGCTCGGCGCGGACGCCGTGGCCCGGCTGCGGCGCAGCGGCGCGCTCACGCGCGAGCAGGCCGAGCGCGCGCTCGCGTTCTGCAATAATTCCGGCCCGGCGTTTCTCGTCGGCGCGGCAGGCGTGGGCGTGTTTCACAGCGCGGGCTACGGGCTGCTGCTCTACGGCGTGCACGTGCTGTCCGCCGTGATCGTCGGCATGCTCTTCGCCCCGCGCAGCGGCGGCTTTCTGCCGGAGGATCGGTCGCAGATCGCGGCCGTGTCGCTCTCGCAGGCGCTGCCGGAGGCCGTGCGCAGCGCCGTGCGCGCGGTGCTGACGGTCAGCGGCTTTGTGGTCACGTTCAGCGTCATGACGGGGGTGCTCGACGCCTCCGGCCTGCTGCCGGCGCTGGTGGGCACGCTCTCTGCGCGGCTGGGGCTGGAGCTGCACTTTGCCCGCGCGCTGTGCACGGGCGTACTTGAGCTCGGCACCGGCATCGGCGCGATGCAGGGCCTGATGCCGACGCCGGGGAATCTCGCTCTCGCCGCCTTTCTCATCGGCTGGGGCGGCGTATCCGTCCACTGTCAGACGGCGGCGGTCATCGCCGGGACAGACATCAAAAGCGCCCGACACACGGTCGGGCGCCTGCTGCACGGAGCGATCTCCGCGCTGTGCATGTGGGTTTTGGCAAATCTTCTTTGAGTTCACACGCCGGCAAACGAGAACACGATGCCGACGACGGCGGACGCCGCGATGTACACGATCGGGTGCAGCTTTTTCGTCGGCTTGACGACATTCGTCAGCACCCAGATGACGGCGGCGAGCAGCAGCCCCTTCCAGAAAAACAGATCCGTGAACCGGCCGCTGGCCTGAAAGGCGCTCTCCTGCAGCAGCGAGATGCGCACGACGGAAAAGCCCGCCGCCGCGATCAGCGCAGCGGACGCCGGGCGCAGCCCGTAAAACGCATGGTCGACGAACCGGTTTTCCCGGAACTTTTTCAGGCAGGACGCGATGATGAGGATGCAGATGACCGCCGGGGTGACGAGGCCGAGCGTTGCGATGAGCGCGCCGGGAACGCCGCCCGTGATGTAGCCCACATACGTCGCCGTGTTGACGCCGATCGGGCCGGGCGTAGACTCCGACACCGCGACCATGTCCGCGATCTGCTGATAGGTGAACCAGCCCGTGCGGTCGGACATGTCATAGATAAACGGGAGCGTGGCGAGGCCGCCGCCGACGGAAAACAGGCCGGTCTTGAAAAACTCCCAGAACAGGCGCAGATAGATCATGCCTTACGCGCCTCCAGTTCCTTGACAACGATGCCGGCGAGTGCGGCCGCGAGCACATACAGCACCGGCGAGATATTCAAAAACACGCTGCCCGCGAACACGAGCAGGAAGATCAGAAACGTCTTCCAGTCCACGACGGATTTTTTCCACAGCTTCACGACGGCGTTGAGGATGAGCACGCACACGCACACGCGGATGCCGGCGAAGGCGTTCTGCACGGCGGGCAGGTGCGCAAAATTCTGAATAAAGGCCGCGATGATCATGATGATGACGAGCGACGGGAACACAACGCCCAGCGTGGCAAAGATGCCGCCCCAGATGCCCGCCTGCTTCTGCCCGACGAACGTAGCGGTGTTGACCGCGATGACGCCCGGCGTGCACTGGCCGATGGCGTACCAGTCCATGACCTCTTCCTCCGTGGCCCAGCGGCGCTTTTCCACGACCTCGCGCTGCAGCGCGGGCAGCATGGCATAGCCGCCGCCGAATGTCGTCACGCCGACGACGGCGAACGCGCCGAAGAGGCCGAAGAGCTGTTTGAGTTTCTCTTTCATAACGCTCCCTCAAAGATCCGGCCCTCCGGCGAAAACTGCCGGAGGGCCGGGGCAAATGGTTTCGGTTCAGCCGCGCAGCGTCTCAGCGAACTGCGCGTAGCGCTGCACGCGCTCGTCGCACTCGGCGCGCGTCGCGCCGACACCAAGGATGTACACCTTGATCTTCGGCTCCGTGCCGGACGGGCGGACGATGAACGAGCAGCCGTCGTCCAGCTCAAAATACAGTACGTTCGAGCCGGAGATGGGCGTTTTGTCCATCTTGCCGAGGCCCATGACGTACACCGAGCCATCCTGATAGTCGCGCATGCGCACGACCTTCGTGCCCGCGATCTCCTGCAGCGGCTCGCGGCGCAGCTGCGCCATGAGCGCGCGCATCTTCTCCAGGCCGTCGAGGCCCGGCATGACGAGGTTGAGCGTGCGCTCCCCGTAGAAGCCGTACTTTTCATACAGCGCGTCGAGCGCCTGCGCGAGTGTCATGCCCTGCTCGAAGTAGTACGCCGCCATCTCCGTGATCATCACGCAGGCGGTCACGGCGTCCTTGTCGCGGACATAGTCGCCCATCATGTAGCCGTAGCTCTCCTCGAAGGCGAGCACGTACTGATACGAGCCGTCGCGCTGGTATTCGGCCAGCTTCTCGGCCATGAACTTAAAGCCCGTGAACGTCTCATCAAAGTGGATGTCGTTCACATCGCAGATGCGGCGCACCATTTTGGACGTGACGATCGTCGAGATCGCGGCCGCGTTTTCCGGCAGCGTGCCCTTGCGGCGGCGCGCCGTGATGATATAGTCGAGCAGCAGCACGCCCATCTGGTTGCCGGTGATGGTGTGGTACTCCCCGTCCGCGCCGCGGACCATGACGCCGACGCGGTCGGAGTCCGGATCCGTGCCGAGGATGAGGTCGCTGCCGACCTCCTTGGCGAGGTCAACGGCCAGATAGAAGCCCTCCGGATTTTCCGGGTTCGGGCTCTTGACGGTCGGGAACGTGCCGTCGAGCACCATCTGCTCCTTGACGGGGATGACCTGCGTCATGCCCAGACGGTGCAGCGCCTCGGGCACGAGGTGCCAGCCCGCGCCGTGAAACGGCGTGTAGACGATCTTGAACCGGTCGGCCACGCGGCGGACAACGTCCGGGTCGATCGGCTGGCGCAGGACGTTGGACAAAAACGCTTCGTCCGTCTCCGCGCCCATGAACTCCACAAGACCCTGACGCACCGCGTCGTCAAAGTCCATGCGCTGGATATCGTTGAAGATGTCCAGCCGCTCCATGTTCCTGGCGATGGCGGCGGCGTGCTGCGGCGGGAGCTGCGCCCCGTCGGACCAGTAGACCTTGTAGCCGTTATATTCTTTCGGGTTGTGGCTGGCCGTGATGTTCAATCCGGCCGTGGTGCCGTAGTGCTTGACGGCAAACGACAGCTCCGGCGTCGGACGCAGGGCGTCGAAAATGCGCACGTGGATGCCGTTGGCCGCCATGACGGATGCGGCCTCGTGCGCAAAGCGCTCGCTGTTGACGCGGCAGTCAAAGCAGATGGCGATGCCGCGCGCGCACGCGCTCTCGCCCTCGGCCTTGATGACCTCCGCGAACGCCTGCGTGGCGTGGCGGATGACATGAATGTTCATGCGGCGGCAGCCGAGCGCCATCTCGCCGCGCAGGCCGGCCGTGCCGAACTCGAGCGGGGCGAAAAAGCGGCTCTCGATCTCTTTTTTGTCGTCGCGGATGGCGTTGAGTTCTTCCCATTCCGCATTGGAGAGCGCGGGGCTGTCAAGCCAGCGCTGGTATTCTTCCATATAATTACGCATTGTCGTCTCCTTCCGTCAGCGCCTCAGCGCAGCCTTCCTGAAGTGCCTGCGCATCGGCAAGCAGCGTCTCAGGAACCAGAATTTCCACTCCGTAACCGGACATACCTAACATGATCTTGCCAAACTGACCGTCCCCGGGATAGTTTTTCAGGCAGGGGATGCCATAGGCCTCCAGCATATTGACCAGCAGCACGTCGTCCATATCCACGCCCGTGCACTTGGTCAGCAGCGCCGGGGGCACCAGTTCGCCGTCCGCATCGCGCGGCCAGCGCTTGAGCAGATCGCCGGAAAGCGACCTGCCCCACTCTGCTTTCAGCTCTTGCGCCATGTTGTTTCTCCTGTTTCATTTATGATATTGCGTGCCCGCGTTGATCGTGCACGCGCGGTAGATCTGCTCGGCGAGCATGACGCGCGCCAGATGGTGCGGGAATGTCATCGGCGACATGCTCAGCCGCAGCGACGCCTCGCGCTTGAGGCCCTCGTCGAGGCCGAACGACCCGCCGACGAGAAAGCACACCTTCGACGTGCCGCCCGCGGCGTAACCGGCGAGCTGCCGCGCGAGCGCCTCGCTCGAGAGGAGTTTGCCCTCGACGCACATGGCGATCACGGCCGCGCCCTTCGGGATGCGCGCGCGGATGGCCTGCGCCTCTTTTTCCAGCGCGGCGTGGATCTCTTTTTGCGACGGGCGCTCCGGCAGGCGCTGCTCCGGCAGCTCCACCAGGTCAAACCGGCAATAGGCGCCCAGCCGCTTGGCATATTCCGCGAACGCGGAGATATAATAGGTCTCGCGCATCTTTCCGACGCAGACGAGGGTTATCGACAGCATACGCACGCCTTTCCCGCCGTGAGCGCGAGCGTCGTCTCCGCCGGGGCGGCGTACAGCTCCGGCTGCGTGCCGGGCTGAAAGCCCGCCGCCGCGAGCGCGAGTGACACAGTCTCGAGCGCGGCGCGGGGCGTGTTGTTCTCCCGGCTGAGATGGCCGAGGATGAGCTGCTGCGCCCCGTTTTCCGCGAGGTACACCGCCAGCGCCCCGGCGCTTTCATTCGACAGATGGCCGTGATCGGATGCGATCCGGCGCTTGAGATAGATCGGGTAAGGCCCGGTGCGCAGCAGCTCCGGGTCGTGGTTGGCCTCAATGACGGCGCAGTCCACGCCGCACAGCGCCGCGCGCACGGCATCCGTCACGGTGCCGAGGTCAGTGCAGAAACCGAAGCGCGCCGACCCGTCGAGCCGGTAGCCGCAGCTCCCGGCCGCGTCATGCGGCGTGGGAAACGGCGTCACGCGCACATCGCCGAGGCAAAACGGCTCGCCCGGCGCGATCTCGTGCAGGCAGTCCGTCCGCTCGGGCAGCAATTTTCGCAGCGCAGCGCACACCGCCGGCAGCGCATACACCGCCGTGGGGTCGCGGCGCAGCAAAACGGCCAGGCCCTTGACATGGTCGGAGTGCTCGTGCGTCACGAGTACGCCCGCGAGGTCGGCCGGCGCAACATCCTGCGCAGTGAGTCCCGCGCAGATGCGCCGCGCGGAGATGCCGGCGTCGATCAGAATATGTGTCTCGCCGTCGGACACGAGCGCGCAGTTGCCGCTCGACCCGCTGGCAAACAGCGCGATGTTCATTCGGCAGCGGCCGCCGCGCACTGCTCGGCCCCGTCGCGCTCGAGCACGATGTCCGCGCCGACACCGCGCAGTTTGCCGACGAAGTTTTCGTAGCCGCGCTCGATAAAGCGGATGTCCGTGACCACGGTCTCCCCCGTGGCGCACAGGCCCGCAATGACCACGGCGGCGCCGGCGCGCAGGTCGCATGCGCGGACTTCCGCGCCGTGCAGGCCCTCCACGCCGTTGATGATGGCGGTGCAGCCGTCCACCTGCGCGTCCGCGCCCATGCGGCCGAGCTCCTGAATGTACTTGTAGCGATTGTCATACACGCCCTCGGTCACGACGCTCGTGCCGTCGGCCAGACACAGCGCCACGCTGATCTGCGGCTGCATATCCGTCGGGAAGCCGGGGTACGGCTGGGTCTTGACGTTCGTATGGCGCAAGCGGCCGTTGCTGCGCACGAGCACGCTGTCCCCGCCCTCGACGACGGTGACGCCCATCTCGCGCAGCTTGGCGCTGATGCACTCCAGATGGCGCGGGATCACATTCGCCAGGCGCACTTCCCCGCCGGCCGCGGCGCAGGCCGCCATATACGTGCCCGCCTCGATCTGGTCGGGGATGACGCTGTACGTGCCGCCGTGCAGGCGCTCGACGCCCTGAATGCGGATGGAATCCGTGCCGGCGCCGCGAATGTCGGCGCCCATGGAGTTGAGGAAATTGGCAAGGTCGACGATGTGCGGCTCGCGCGCCGCGTTCTCGATCACGGTGCGGCCGCGCGCAAGCGTCGCCGCGATGATGATGTTCATCGTCGCGCCGACCGAGACCTTATCCAGATATACCTTTGCCCCGTGCAGGCGGCCGTCCGGCGTGTCGGCATAGACAAAGCCGTTTTTCACCTCGACGTTCGCGCCCATCGCGGTCATGCCCTTGATGTGCTGGTCGATCGGCCGGACGCCGAAGTTGCAGCCGCCGGGCATGGTCGTCTTGGCCGAGCCGAAGCGGCCGAGCATCGAGCCGATGAAATAGTACGACGCGCGGATCTTGCGCATCAGGTCATACGGCGGCTCGGTGAAGCGCACCTGGGTGCAGTCGATCTCGACGGCGGAGGGGCTGAGGTATTCCACCCGCGCGCCCAGCCCCTGCAGGATCTTCAGGAGCATATCCACGTCGCTGATCTGGGGCATATTCTCGATCCGGCAGACACCGTCGACCATCAGCGCTGCCGGGATGATCGCCACGGCCGCGTTTTTCGCGCCGCTGATCTCGATCTCCCCGTGCAGGGGTCTGCCGCCATGTATTACATATCTATCCAAACTATTTGACACCTCTCATGCTGCGAAAGCAGAGTGCAGCTCCGCATCTGTGACCGGGCGAATACGCTCCGTGCGTAGCTTGCCCGATTTTTGCGGAACCTAACGATGAATTATAGCATGCTTTTTCCCGAAAAGCAATCACAACCCGCCACTTGCCGCCTCGCCGCGCTCGCGCGCGAGCAAAAGCTGCGTTTTCAGCAGGGCAACTGTCGTTTTTCCGTCGCAAAGTTCACCATCAAGCGCCATCTGCACCAGTTCCTCCAGCGGATGCCGCTCCACGTTCAGAAATTCGCCGGGATCGAGGTGCGCTGCGCCGCGGTGCAGGTCGCGCGCCAGATAGATGTGCAGCACCTCCTCCGAGTAACCGGGCGATGTAAAGTTCGCGCCCAGATACTGCATCCGGCCGGCCGTCAGGCCCGTCTCCTCCGAGAGCTCGCGCGCCGCGGCCAGCTCCGGCGCTTCGCCCGGCTCGAGCTTGCCGGCCGGCACCTCGAGCAGCGTGCGCGAAAACGGATAGCGGTACTGCCGCACGCACCAGACCGTGCCGTCGGGCTCCAGCGGCAGGACCGTCACGCCGCCCGGATGCTCCACGACCTCGCGCTTGGCCGTGCTGCCGTCGGGCAGACGCGCCTCGTCGAGCCGGACGTTGACGATCACACCGTGGTAGCTCGTGATGGTCTTGAGCTTTTGTTCGATCAGTTCCATGAAACATCCACTCCTTTTTTCAAATGGAATGATACCATATTCCTGCGCCGATTACCATATATTTTGAGTAGCAAAACACGGGTTCGGACGCTATACTGGATCTAACCGGACGCCTGTCCGGAAACCGACACCAAGGGAGGCATTCCCATGCTGGTAGAAACCGCTGACGCCGCGGCCGTCGCCATGCGCATCACGCGCGCCGAGTGGGCCGCGCTGCGCGAGGCCGACATCCGCGCCGCCGTCGACCATGCGCTCGAGACGCACGGGCTCGCGCCCTGGACAAGTATGAAGATCGAACTGTTCGTTGCCGAAAAGGAGGTGCTGCTCATCGCAAGACCCATTTCCACCCCGCCGCGCCGGTTCCGGTTCCACTCGTTTGCCGACCTGACCGCAGCGCTGGGCTGTTTTCCGGCCGGGCTCGACTCGGACGTGGTGTACATAGACGGCGGCTGGGAGCTGTTCGTGCGCACCGGGGACGAGGCGCTGCCGAACGCGCTCTTTGAGTTCGGCGAGCCGCTGCCGTGTACTGAGGAACTGTACGCACACATCGGCGAACACGGCGACGTGGTCGCCCGCCGTGACGCCGTCGGGACGCTTCAGCACTATTTCTGCTGATTTCGCTCTTTTCATTTGCCGCCGGATGTGCTAAACTATATCCACGATTTCGCACGAAGGAGGTCCCCCGCCATGCCGAGAGCCAAGGGCGTCAAGCAGGTCGCGGCCAACCGCAAGGCCCTGCATGACTATTTCGTGCTCGAGCGATTCGAGGCCGGTGTGGAGCTCTTCGGCACCGAGGTCAAGTCCATCCGCGCGGGCACGGTCAATCTGAAAGATTCGTTCTGCACCGTGAAAAACGGGGAGCTGTTTGCCTACGGCATCCACATCAGCCCCTACGAGCACGGCAGCATCTACAACCGCGACCCCGACCGGCCGAAGCGCCTGCTCATGCACCGGCGGGAGATCACGAAGCTCTACGCCCGCACGAAGCAGGACGGGCTGACGCTCGTGCCGCTGTCGCTGTATTTCAAGGACAGCCGCGTGAAGGTGGAGCTCGGCCTGTGCAAGGGCAAAAAGCTCTATGACAAGCGCGACGCCGACGCACAGCGCAGCGCCAAACGCGAGATCGACAGAACGATAAAGGAGAAAAATTACTGATGAGCAATCCGATTGTCACCATTGAAATGGAAGACGGCGGCATCATCCGCGCCGAGCTCTATCCGGAGATCGCGCCGAACACCGTCCGCAACTTTATCAGTCTCGTCAAGAAGGGCTTTTACGACGGCGTGATCTTCCACCGCGTCATCCCCGGCTTCATGATCCAGGGCGGCGACCCGACCGGCACCGGCATGGGCGGCCCGGGCTACAGCATCGAGGGCGAGTTCACGAGCAACGGCTTCCAAAACGACCTCAAGCACACCCGCGGCGTGCTGTCCATGGCCCGCGCCATGGATCCGAACTCCGCTGGCAGCCAGTTTTTTATCATGCACATGGACGCCCCGCACCTCGACAAGCAGTATGCCGCGTTCGGCAAAGTGACCGAGGGCATGGACGTGGTCGACGCCATCGCGCGCACCCCGCGCAGCATGTTCAACGACAAGCCCACCCACGAACAGAAGATGAAGACCGTCACGGTCGAGACCTTCGGCGTCGAGTATCCGGAGCCGGAGACCTGCTGAGGGAACAAATCATCGGCAGTTTCGTCTGATCTTTCAGAATGCGTTCCTGCCTGCGCCGCGAGAGCGGCGCAGGCGGCCGACGCGCCCGACATCATGGGGATGTACCGGTTTCGACGGGGGTGTGGAGGCAGGAATAGCGGGCGGCGGCGCCTGACCGCCATAAAACGGGCACCTTATAAATTAAAGAACAACAACGAAACTGTTCTTCTCGCTGCTTAATTAGCGAGCGTTCCCGCCGGGAGGACCACGGCCCGGCAGCGGAGCGTCGATGAGTGGTGAACGTGCGCACGCTAAGCTTTGCGCGTGCCATGCATCATGAAGCTACCGGACGGACAGGCTTGCCGGTTTGCCTGTCCTGAAGGGAACAGGGGCGTACAGCGTCCCGAAAAAACCCGCTGCGCCCGGAGAAGTTCCTGTCAAAGCGCTTTCGGACGGGGGTTCAACTCCCCCCATCTCCACCAAGAAAAGGACTTGCTTTTCAGCAGGTCCTTTTTCCATGAAATTCATTTCTGCCCAACGCACAAAGTATCTTCGGCCGGAAATATTTGCGCCGCAAATGTGAAAAGCGCCGGATGCTTCGCACAGCGCGCCGAATGCACTGTTTTTCTGCACGCCGGTGCATTTTTCACGCAGGACATACAAACACATTGCAATATCCTGCCCTATGCGACAGCGCGAACGTCCCAAGAATTAAGACTAATTAAGATGTCACCGTATGCTTTTCTTGCTATAATACTGGCCGCAGAACAAAAAACACCATCAGGAGAACAGAGCAAATGACAAGCGTAAGAAGATGGGCAATCGAAAATCGTACAAACGGCATGCCAGCCGCGCAGAAAGCGCCCGTCCGGTCCGTGCCGGTCGTATCCTTTTCTCCGGCAAGGACGGCAAAACAGCCTCATTGCCCGCAAAAGAGCGCCCCGGATGCTCTGTGCCAGATCATGCGGAACGTAGAACGAACAGCAGGCAGGCGCATGCGCCTGCAGGAGGGATACTGAAATGGAGCTTTCTTCGTTGTTCCTCGCGGGAAAAGGGAGCGCCCTGACCTCCTTCTTCTCGACGGCATTTCTCGTCGTGTTCCTGCCGTTTTGTCTCGTGGTGTACAGTCTCATGCCGCGGCGCGGGAAAAAATACTTCCTGCTCGCCGCCGACTGCGCCTTTTTCTGGCTGATCAGCGGCAAGCTGCTCGTATACCTGCTTCTGACGGCGCTTTCGATGCACTACTTCGGACTGTGGCTGGACAAAATACAGTCGGAGACGAAGCTTCTGCTCGCGCAGACGGAAAAAGCCGAGCGCAAGACCGTGCGCAAGCGGCAGCAGGCCGTGCAGCACCGGATCCTTTTGCTGGCCGTCATTTTGCACATCGGCGTCCTGTTCGCACTCAAATATTCCGGCTTCGCCGCGACGAATGTCAACACGCTCCTGGCGCACCTGCACATTCCCGTGCAGCTGGCGATCCCGAAGTATGTGATGCCGATCGGTATCTCCTTTTTCACGCTGCAGGCGCTGTCCTACATCGTGGACGTGCAGCGCGGCGTCACAAAAGCGGACACGAATCTGCTGCGCCTGACGCTGTTCATCAGCTTCTTCCCGCAGATCGTGGAAGGGCCGATCTGCCGCTACGACCAGACCGCGCAGCAGCTCTGGGACACAAAGCCAATCACCTACGAGAACCTGACGCTCGGTCTGCAGCGCATCGCCTACGGCATGATGAAAAAGGTCATCATCGCCGACCGGCTCAACCCGCTCGTGAGAAATGTCTTTAATAACTACACCGACTTTGACGGCGGCGTGATCGCACTGGCTGCCGTGTGCTACACTGTGCAGCTGTACATGGACTTTTCGGGCTCGATGGACGCCGTCACCGGCACGGCGCAGATCCTCGGCGTCACAATGCCGGAAAACTTCCGACAACCGTTTTTCTCCAAGACGATCTCGGAATTCTGGAAGCGCTGGCACATCACGCTCGGCACCTGGTTCAAGGACTATGTATTCTACCCGGTCGTCACGCTCAAGCCACTGGAAAAGCTCACTTCCGCCGCCCGCAAACGCCTCGGCAACCACTACGGTCCACTGCTGGCGAGCGCCGTCGCGCTCTTTTGCGTGTGGTTCTGCAACGGTCTCTGGCACGGTGCCGCGTGGAGCTATCTCTTTTTCGGCATGTACCACTTCGTGTTGATCCTCGGCGGCAACATCATCGCCCCGCCGGTGCGGGCCGTCAACGCGCGGCTGCACATCCGCGCCGAGAGCTTCCCGTACCGTCTGCTGCAGATGCTGCGCACGACGGTGCTGGTCATCATCGGCGAGCTGTTTTTCCGTGCAAACGGCCTGCGTGCAGGTATGCAGATGTTCCGCACCATGGTCACCGGATTTGCATTCCCCGTCTTTGACGATGCGCTCTTCAAGGCGCTCGGTATTGACAAGTTTGACCTCATGATCGTTGCTGTGACGCTGCTGATTGTGTTCGTCGTGAGCGTGATCAACGAAAAAGGCAAGTCCGTGCGCGCGCTGCTGGCACAGCGCCCTGCTGCGGTACGCTGGACGGTCTTCTACGCGCTCATTTTGTTCATCATCGTTTTCGGAGCATACGGAAAGGGCTACATTCCCGTCGACCCCATGTATGCGAACTTTTAGGAGGCACGCATGTCCCGTTTTCTCAAACATACGCTCAGATGCGTCGTTTTTCTCGCCGTGCTGGCGCTTTTGCTGACCGGTGTGTCGCAGCTGGTGCGACCAAAAAACAACACCCGCAGCGACGGCATCCATGACCCCGCGGCCAACGGCATCCTCGGAGAACCGGACAACACGATCGACCTGCTCATCCTCGGTGACAGCGAGAGCTATTCCGCCTTCATCCCGATGCAACTGTGGCAGCAATACGGTTACACGGCCTACTGCTGCGGCACATCCAGACAGGCACTGTACTATTCGGAAGCGTTCTTGCACAAAGCCTTCCAAAAGCAGTCGCCCAAGCTTGTGATCCTGGAGACCGATGTGATTTTCATCGATTTTTCGTACGGCAGTATGCTGCTGCAGGAGGCCGGCGACCTCTTCCCTGTGTTTTCCTACCACGACCGGTGGAAAACGCTGAAATCCAGCGATTGGAGCCTGAACGTAAACTACACCTATATCGACAATGCAAAAGGGTATCAGCTGCGCTGCAACGCCACTCCGGCGGACGCCAGCAATTATATGACGCCATCGGATGCCTACGCTCCCATCCCGAAGCGAAACCGCGCCTATGTTGAGCGCATCAAGGCCTTCTGTGACGAAAACGGCGCGCAGCTGATGCTCGTCAGCACGCCCAGCACAGTCAACTGGAACATGGCGCGCCACAACAGCACGCAGGCGCTCGCAGATAAGCTGCAGATCCCGTTCATCGACTTCAACACCATGTCCGACCAGGTGTCGATCAACTGGAGCACGGATACCCGTGACCAGGGGGATCACCTGAATTATTTTGGCGCAAAAAAAGTAACGGCTGCGCTCGGCGATTATCTGTCTGACAACAGCCTGCTGCCAAGCCACAAGGACGATCCGGAGTATTCCGATTGGGACACACAGGCCGATGCGTTTAACCAGGCGATCACTGCCGAACTCGCAAAATCATAATTGCAGCACAGCATTTCCATGTGCCGGAGCAGGCCAAGCATCGCCTGCTCCGGCTTTTGCGTTTCAAAATCAAATCGCAGGAGCACGCCGAAAGCCCCATCGTGTTTCCGGGCGAAAACGGAGAGCGGCAGTACCGCTCTCCCAAAGCGCTCCACAGCGAGTTTCTCCGTTTTCCGTCGGTGTCGAGGATGCGGGCAATATCAGCGCCGGCCTGTAAGCGACGGGTTCATGCGCGCTTTTGCAGCATCGCAGCTCTACCTCGACGCCGCGTTTTCGCTGAGCCGGGGCTCATCGGCGTGCACCCGAACGACAACACGGCCACCGTGTGGCTGCGCGCGGACGATCTCGCGGCCCTGATCCGGGAACACGGAAACCCGGTGCATATTGCGGAGCTGTGAGCGCGGCCACACGCATAGGAAAAAGCAAGGCTTCCCGAATTTGGGAAGCCTTGCTTTTATCTATTTCTCTTTTTTGCAGTCACAGTTTCTGCCGCACTGCGCGCAGTTACCGGTGCAGCCGCTGCCGCAGCAGCCGCCCTTTTTCATGGCGCGGCGCCAGACGCGCCACGCGATGACGGCGCACACGGCCACGATGGCCAGCAGGAGATAATCGATCAGCCGCATCACACCAGCCCCGCGATCGCATACGCGGCAAACGCCACGACCCACGCGACCGAGCACTGCAGAACCACGACGCCGACCGTCTTGAGCCGGGAATCCAACTCGCGGCGGATGGTGGCGATGGCGGCCACACACGGCGTATACAGCAGCGTGAACACGAGGAAGCTGATGGCCGAGCGCGTGGTGAGCAGCGTCGAAATGGCCGCGCCGCCGAGCAGCACCTGTAGCGTGCTGACGACGGACTCCTTGGCGATAAAGCCGGAGATGAGCGCCGTGGCGCAGCGCCAGTCGCCGAAGCCGAGCGGCCGGAAGACGGGCGCGATGAACTGCCCGATGAGCGCGAGCAGGCTGTTGGCACTGTCGGCCACGACGTTCAGGCGCGTGTCAAAGCTCTGGAGGAACCAGATGATGATGGTCGCAAGGAAAATGACCGTGAACGCGCGCTGGAGGAAGTCCTTCGCCTTCTCCCAGAGCAGCAGCGCCACGCTCTTGAGTCCGGGCATGCGGTAGTTCGGCAGCTCCATGACAAACGGCACGGGCTTGCCGCGGAAGGCCGTCTTGTTCATGATGAGCGCCGCGAGGATGCCGATGAGGATGCCGAGGACATACAGCCCCAGCATGACGAGCGCGCGGTAGCGCGGGAAAAACGCCGCGGTGAAAAAGGCGTAGATCGAGATCTTCGCCGAGCAGCTCATATACGGCGTGAGCAGGATGGTCATCTTCCGGTCGCGGTCGGACGAGACGGTGCGCGTGGCCATGATGGCCGGCACCGAGCAGCCGAAGCCGATGAGCATCGGCACGATGCTGCGCCCTGACAGGCCGATCTTGCGCAGGGGCTTATCCATGACGAAGGCGACGCGGGCCATATAGCCGGTGTCCTCCAAAATGGACAGGAAGAAAAACAGCGTCACGATGATCGGCAGGAACACGAGCACGCTGCCGACGCCGGCGAACACGCCGTCGATGATGAGGCTATGTACCACGGGGTTGATGCCGTAGGCCGTGAGCGCGGCGTCCACGACGCCGGTCAGCGCGTCGATGCCGAGCTGCAGCAGGTCGGACAGCCACTTGCCGATGACGTTGAACGTGAGATAAAACGTGAGGAACATCACGACGAGAAACATCGGCAGGGCGGTATATTTGCCTGTGAGGATGCGGTCGATCTTCATGGAGCGCGCGTGCTCCTTGCTCTCATGGCACTTGACCACGGAAGCAGCCACGACGCCCTCGATGAACGTGTAGCGCATGTCCGCGAGCGCCGCGTTGCGGTCGAGCCCGGTCTCGTTTTCCATCTGCACGATGCAGTGCTCAAGCAGCTCCCGCTCGTTTTCGTCGAGCGCGAGCGACTGCGCGAGATCGTCCCCGCCCTCGATGAGCTTGGCCGCGCAGAAACGCGCCGGCACGCCGATACGGTCGGCATGGTCGGCGATCAGGTGCACGACCGCGTGGATGCAGCGGTGCACGGCTGAATCATCCGCACAGAAGTCCGTCACCTTCGGCAGCGTCTGGCTGCGCGCGACGGTCAGCGCCTGATCCACGAGCTCGGACACGCCCTCCCCCTTCGCCGCCGAGATCGGCACGATGGGGATGCCCAGCGCCTGGCTCATCTTCTGCACGTCGATGGCGCCGCCGTTGGCGTGCACCTCGTCCATCATGTTCAGCGCCAGCACCATCGGCACGCGCAGCTCGAGCAGCTGCAGCGTCAGGTACAGGTTGCGCTCGATGTTCGTGGCGTCCACGATGTTGATGATGCCGTCCGGCTTCTGGTTGATGATAAAATCGCGCGAGACGATCTCCTCCTGCGTATACGGACGCAGGGAGTAGATGCCCGGCAGGTCGACGACGGAGCAGCCCTTCTCGTCGCGCATCTCGCCCATCTTCTGGTCGACGGTCACGCCCGGAAAGTTGCCCACGTGCTGGTTGGAACCGGTGAGGGCGTTGAACAGCGTCGTCTTGCCGCAGTTCTGGTTGCCGACAAGCGCAAAGATCATGCCGACACCCCCTCGACCTCGATCTTCTTCGCTTCTTCTACGCGCAGCGTCAATTCATAGCCGCGCACGCGGATCTCGATGGGGTCGCCCATCGGCGCCACCTTCTGCAAAGTGACGCGCGTCCGGGGTGTCAGCCCCATGTCCAACAGCCGGCATCGCAGCGCGCCGTCCCCACCGACGGCCGTGATGACTGCTGAGGAACCGATCTTCAATTCATTTAATGTCATTGCCATTGCCTTTCTGTCAAAATTCATTTCCCTAGTGAAAAAGACTAGCATGGCGGGCGCGATTTTGTCAAGAGTCTGGCAGGGATTTCCGCGATTTCTGCCGAACGGCGGCGAAAAAACATCCCGGAGCGGAAAAACCACTCCGGGATGCCGAACTGCCGGTACTGTTGCAGCGGCTGTCAGGGCTCGGGCGCCGGCTGGACAACGTTCAAAATGTAGCGCATCATGATCATCGCAAACTGCGCGCGTGTGGTCACGCCCTGCGGATCGAGAAGCGTCCGGCCGCCGATGGCATTGCCGGAGATCAGCCGCTCGCCCACCGCCCAGGTCATGGGCGCAAGCGCAAAAGCGGACACTCTGCCCGCGTCCGCAAACGCCGACAGGTCGCCGCAGGCATCCAGATCACAGCCCTTGAAGCGGGCGTACCGATACAGGATGGCCGCCGTCTGCTCGCGGGTCGCCAGACCGTTGGGATCAAACCGGCCGCCACCGACACCGTTCACGATGCCGCTGCCCGCCGCCCAGCCGATCGCCCCGGCATACCAGGTGCCACTGCACACATCGGTGAAGGCACTTTCCGCCGCGGCGGCGGGCTCGCCCTCGAGCCGATAGAGGATCATGACGATCATGGCGCGGGTGAGCCGTGCGCTCGGTTCAAAGGTCGTGTCGGACGTGCCGGCAAAGAGCTTGTGCGCCACGGTGAAGTCAATGGCGTTGTGCGCCCAGTTGCTCGCGGGCGGCATATCGGTGAATCTGCTGCCCGGACAGGCTTTGCCGCCGGGGCACGGAGCGGACACCGGGTCTCTTGCCCCGCAGACGGTGCAGACCCCGTTGACATAGCGGTGCGCGGCGGGGATGGTCTCCTGCGCCGTCAGCACCTCGCCGCAGAGGGCGCACCGGCTGCCCTCGGTCAGGCCCGGCGTGGTGCAGGTGGCCGCCACGGCCGGGAGCGCCTCAGGCGCGTGGGCTCTGGCCGGGATGGTCTCGGTCATCGTCTCGCCGGCATCGCTGGTGTAAACGCGCGTGCCGGTGGATGTGCAGGTCGGCTCCCGCGTGACGACGCCGGCGTCCCACGTGTGGGCATAGGCGGCGCGCATTTGCGCGATGCGCGCGGTGAGCCAGGCGTCCATGTCCGCCACGGTATCGGCATACGTCGTGCCGGCCGGCCAGGCACGATCACCGGCGCGGATAAGCGGCCACAACCGGTCATTCATGGCGGCGCTGGCCGACAGGTGTGCGCCGCCGGTCATGACCCTGCCGCCGTCTCCCACAAGCCGCTGCGCCTGCGCGAGGAACGTATCGTGACAGTAATTGCCGACGGCCGCGCGGAAGCCGGGGATCTGCAGGAGCGCGGACACGAGGTAGCGCCCGCCGTCAAAGTCATCGTCCGCGCCGATATCGCCGCAGGCCAGCTCCATATCCGAAACAGGGCCTGCGTACAGCAGACCGCCGGCATCCTTATAAAAGGACAGCGAGACGCCGACCGCACACGCATCGGCGGCCAGACGCTGCAGCAGGTAAACCTGCACGAGCGAGGTCAGGTCGCAGTATTCATAATAGTACTTACCGGTCTCGGCATTGTAGCCGGTGTAGTTCCCGGCGGCATCCTGCGCGTAGACCGCATCCTCAAAGGCCTGATAATACTCGCTGATGTAGGCCATGGCGTCCCGGCCGCACCACGCGGGACTCTGGACATTCATGGCGCAGCCACGCGCGGTCACAAAGCCGTTGGCCGCGTCCTGCTTTGCCTTGGCGGTGTCGCTACGCGCGAGCAGGTAGCCGCCGGTGATGTCGGCGGGCTCGGTCAGCCCGGCCGTGTACCGGTAGGTCCGGCCGTACCGGTTCTCGGCCGCGGCCGTGGTCATATCGCTGCCGTAGTCCGCGTTGACGGCCGCGTAGGCGGTCTCCATGCCGGTGATGTCCACACCAGTACTGCCGACGGCGTTCGTCTCGCTGACAAGATAAGTGCCGCGGTAGACGCCGTCATAGTACAGATCCACCCAGTCGGCCGCGGGTGTGTACGGCATGCCCAGCGACACGGCAAGCTCCCGGAAGAGCTTGTCGTGCAAAAGCGTTGCGTCGTCACAGCAGGCCAGCAGCGTCCAGCGCTCAGCCGCTTCCCCACAGGCGGCGAGATCACACGCCTGGTCGAGCCGGAGCTGATACGACCGCTTCCCGGCGGCCGCAGGGTCGGTGCTGCCGCACGCACGGAGCTGCGTGCGCACACCGTCACAGACGGCATTGCCGTCCCGATCGGCCAGCAGCAGCTGCGCCGCGGCGTTGGCATCACCGGCATCCACAAAGGCTCGGCCCTGTGCGGACGGATCTTCGCTCGTGATGTAAAGCGCGCTGAGATTCTCGGACTGCGCCACGCACAGCGTGCCGGCCGCCTCGCCGTTGATGCGGACGGTGAGCGTGTAAAGGCCGTCGTCCGCGGCGGCAAGCTCTGTGATGTTGACGGTCTCGCCGAGCGGTCCTATGCCCTTGCTGCCCTGCAGCTCCACGGTCGGGTTCGTGCAGTTTTGCGTGTGCACCGTCACGGCGAGGCGGCTCAGATCCGCGCTCGCGGGCAAAAACAGATACTGCGCCGCGTCCATGCTCAGGCCGGTCACGGTGCGCCCATCCACCTGCGCGTCGATCGTGCCGAGCAGTTCGGACGGTGCAAACGCGCCTTCTGGCAGCGTCGTCACCGTGACCGTGTTGGAGTAGTACGGCGAGAAATACCACCTGCCGTCCACCTGCGTGCAGCCGACCAGGCGGAACGTGTACGCCGTTGCCGGCGCAAGACCCGTGACGATGCAGACGGGCTTTGCGGTCAGGGGCAGAGCGGTCCAGGTGCTGCCGCCGTCGGCGCTCATCTCGACGCGGTAGTTTTCCGCACCAGCGGCCGCCGTCCAGTCGAGACGGACCTGCTTCTGGCCGATCTCGGCCGCAGCCGCGTCCCGGACGCCGCCGGGCAGGATCTCATACTGCGCGGACACCGTGCCGTAGAAGTCGCGCATGCCCCGGATCGAGACGGTGCCGAGGCCGACGCGCGTGTTGTTCGTATAGGAGATGCAGCCATCGACGTCCGCTTCGTCGGTCCTGACCGTCAGCTGCCTGCCCTGATACGTGACCGCAACGGCGCAGACGGCATCTTTGCCGTTATAGACCGCGGGCGCGGTCTTGACCTGCGCATCGGCAATATTCTTTCCCTGCGTGCCGCACTTCGTGCAGACATGATCAGCATCCCAGCTGTGGCCCGCATAGCGGAGCACCGCGCTGCGGCAGGTCTCGCCGCAGGTCCTGCAGGTGGTGATGGCATAGCCGTTCGTGGTGCAGGTGCGGGTGTCGACCGTCTCCGTGTCGTGAACGATGCCGTCATCGTCGAAGTGATACGTCCCGCCGTCGAGCTGCTGCCAGCCGGTGACATGCTCGCCGGACAGGAAATACATCCGGTCGGCCGTGCCCTCGACCGTCAGCCAGCCGGTGTACTGCGCGGCCCGGATGTCGACTGTCTCCCCGCAGACCGCGCACACGGACTTTCCGCCGCGGCAGGTCGTCAGCGTGTGGCCGTGCGCGCAGCCGCCGCTCCCCGCCGCGTCCGCAGCCAGCGCCTGCGGGCAGATCAGCGCCGACACCAGTGCGGCTGCCAGCAGAAAGGCCAGGACCCTGTCCGCAAAATGGGATCTATGCATGTTTTCCCCCCTCCGTTGCTCTTTTCGCCGTTGAAAGCGACAGAAAAGAGCAACTGTTTCCCCGATTTTCCCTGCCATTTTGATGTTGTGCTGCGATTCATGACCGAAACTTCGATAGAAAAATATAATATTTTGTCATTTTATCATGAATTTTCACGAATCGCAAGATTGCTTTCGGCAAAAGCGCCGAATATTTGCACATCTTTCCCCAACTCAGGGAAAACCTGACTGGGCGCACGAAACATTTGACACGCACACCGGCCGCTCCTATAATCGAACCGGGCATCGGATTCGGATGCCGTTTTGATGCCAAACGGATGTAATTTTGACTCGAAGGAGGCGGTGGCATGATCCAGATCCTGATCGTGGACGATGAAAAGCCGATCTGCGACCTGATCCAGATGAGCCTGACCCGCGCGGGCTATCACTGCACGTGCGTCTATGACGGGCTGGCCGCGGCGGACATTCTGGAACGCAACGTATTTGATCTCATTTTGCTCGATGTGATGCTGCCGAACGCCGACGGCTTCGAGCTGATGGAGTATATCCGCCCGCTGGGCATCCCGGTCATCTTTCTGACCGCGCGCGGCTCAGTCGACGACCGGGTGCGCGGCCTGCGCATGGGCGCGGAGGACTATATCGTCAAGCCCTTTGAGGTCGTGGAGCTGCTCGCGCGCGTGGACGTCGTGCTGCGGCGCTACAACAAGACCGACGCCGTGATCGAGATTGGCGGGCTGCGCATCGACACGCGCGCCATGCAGGTCTGGCGCGGCACGGAGGAGATCAGCCTGACGCACAAGGAATACGACCTGCTGCTGTTTTTCGCGCGCAACCCCGGCACCGCGCTCTACCGCGAGACGATCTACGAGCACGTCTGGGGCGGCGAATACAGCTACGGCAGCAAGACCGTGGATCTGCACATCCAGCGGCTGCGCAAAAAGGTCGGCTGGGAAAACCGGCTGCTGGCCGTGAACAAGGTCGGCTACCGGCTGGAGGTATGAGCGGATGAAATTTCGCGCAAAGCTCACCATCGCCATGGTGCTGCTGCTGTCGCTGACCTACGGCATCGGCGGCAGCCTGATGATCGCGCAGTCGTTTTCCTCCTCCATCGACCGCGAGCGCGACGCCGCCGTGCAGACCTACCGCATGGTCGTGGACGTGCTGGAGCTGCTCGGTGACAACGCCTCGCCCGGCACGGCGGCCAACACCGTCGCGCTCGTGCTGCACAAGCTCGGCAGCGGCGGGTCGAGCACGGCAGCGCGCATCCGATTCGGCGCACAGATGACCACAACGGGCGACACCGCGCTGCTCGACGAAGCACCCGAGCCTCCGGCCGGCAGCGGCGTGACCAGCATCGTGCATACCGGCAACGGCCGGCACTACCTCATGCTCGGCGCCACGGCCGACGGCACGACCGTCCAGCTCGCGTTCGACGTGACGGAGACCTATACCGTGCGCCAGACGCAGCAGCGCGCGTACCACACGACGTTTCTGATCCTCGTCGCCTTCGGCGCGGCCGTGGCGTGGGTCACGTCCTATCTGCTGACGCGCCCGCTCAGCACGCTTTCCCGCGCATCGCGGGAATTGGCGAGGGGCAATCTCAGCTACCGGGCGCCCGTGCGCTCGCGCGATGAGGTGGGGCAGCTCGCCGCCGACTTCAACCGCATGGCCGGGCAGCTTGAGCGCAACGTCAAGCGCATTCAGGAGAGCATGGCGCTGCAGGAGCGGTTCATGGCCGACTTCTCGCACGAGATGAAAACGCCCATGACCTCCATCATCGGCTATGCAGACCTTTTGCGCAGCCAGGTGCTCACCCCGGACGAGCAGATGGACGCGGCGAACTATATTTTTTCCGAGGGCAAGCGGCTCGAGGCGCTGGGGCTGAAGCTGCTGGATATGCTCTCGCTCGACCAGTCAAAGCTCCAGCTCGTGCCCGCGCATCCCGCCGATCTCGTGGCGGGGCTGCTCGAGCACCTCAAGCGCCTGTACGCGCAAAAAGGCATCGCCCTGCAGTACCGTACGGCGGAGGGCATGTGCTTTCTGGAGCCGGACCTATTTAAAACCCTGCTCGTCAACCTCATGGACAACGCCCGCAAGGCGCTCGACAGCGGCGGCAACATCTACGTCTGGCAGGAGATGCTGCCCGACGGCTGCCGCGTGCGCGTGCTCGACAACGGCCGCGGCATCCCGCCGGAGGCGCTCGCGCACCTGACGGAGGCGTTTTACCGCGTAGACAAGTCGCGCTCGCGCGCACAGGGCGGCGCGGGCCTCGGCCTGTCGCTGTGCAACGAGATCGTGCAGCTGCACGGCGGCACGATGCAGTTTGAGAGCCGTGTCGGCAACGGCACGGTCGTGACCGTGGAGCTGAAGGGAGGCCGTGTATGAAGCCATGGATACGCACCGCGCTGGCGGTTGTGCTCGTGCTGGCGATCGCGGCAGGCGGCTTTTTTCTGCCGAACCTCGTCTCGGCGCGGCTCGACCGCCGCAATCAGGACGCGGAGTTTTCCCTCAGCACCGGCGACGAGCAGAGTCCGGCCACCGTTTTGCGCCGGAAACTGACCGACGGCATGCAGAACCTGTTTTACGGCGCAGAGGAGCCCGTCGAGCTCGATGAGAGCGCCGCGGTGCACACGCTGGCCGAGATGGCGCAGTACGCACAGGACCTGCTGGGCGCGCTGGGAAAGGACAGCGCGCTGTTCGGCAGCGACTTTTCCGTGCAGGAGGGCGCGACCGTCCAGTACGCAAACTACGGCAGCGGCTTCGTCCTCTGGGGCATCACGCTGAGCAATCCGCGCGGCGACACGGCGTCGTTTCTGCTCGACGACGCGACCGGCTGCGTGCTGGCGCTCAGTTATGAATTTGCCTATGACTTCGGCTTCCAGATCCGGCAGAACGATCTGTGGGATTATCTGCTGCGCGTGTTTGAAAACCGCGTCGGTGCCACGGTCGCGGCCGCGCTCGGCGAGCCGTATGACGAGGTGCAGATCCCGATGCCGGACGCAGCGCAGAAAATGCTCGGTCTGCATGCGCGCGGCACGAACACCGTCCCGCTGCGGCTGCTCAACGCCGGAGAAGAGGGCAATTACAACGACGGCACAGACAGCAGCATCACCGACTACCTGCAGTTTTACGACCCGGACGCCGGCACCGCCTTTTCCCTGCCGGCGTGGCGTGTGGAAAATACTTTGTATTTCAACGCGCAATGATGCCGTTTGGATGCCAAAGCGTTGCCGGACGGATCACAGTCTCCGCTAAGATAGGGCCATACCCGCTTCGCGGAGACTTTTTTCGTCAGGAGATGCCCATCATGCAGACAAACGACCTCCCTCGCATCGGCGTGCTCAGTGCAGACCCCGCCGCCGTCACACAGTTCCTGCGCCGCGTGCAGGCGCTGGGCGCAGACCCCACCGCCCTGCTGCCGCTGAGCCCGGCGGCCGTGCCCGACTGCGAACCGTATCTGTGCGGGACGTCCACGCAGTCGCCCCTGCCGAAGCTGCGCGCGGCGGCGGAGGTGCTGGCCGCCTCCGGCTGCACGGTCATCGCCGCGCCGGACAGCGCGGGCGTTTTCTGCGAGGAGATCACGGCGGCCGTCGGCATCCCGACACTCGGCGTCTCCGGGCCGGCGCTGCAGCAGCTCGTCGGCAAGCTGCGGCAGCGCGCGAGCGTGCTGTGCACACCCGGCGTGCGCGCCGCCAACGGCTACGGCATCGCCGCGCGGCGCTACGGACTCTACTGCAGCTATCCCGACGCGCCCGTGCAGGCGCTGCTCGGCTGCGTGCAGCCGGAGAAAGCGTGCAGCGAGCAGGTGCTGCGCTCGATCATCGAGCTGGAGCTGGCCCGCGGCAACGACAGCGTCGTGCTCGACAGCGCGCAGCTGTGCGCCGCGTTCGCGCACTTCGGCCTCGCCGCGCACTACCCGCAGGCGGCCGACGGCATGGAGCTGCTGGCGCAGGCCGCGCTGCTGCACACTGCGGCGGCAGCCGACGCCCGCCGCGCATAAGATAAAAGGAAGCGGCTGCGCGCCCCGAACGGGGCGCGCAGCCGCTGTTTATGCAATGGTGAACGTCTTTTGCGTGTCGATGTGGCCGTCATGATTTGTGCCCGGCGGATTATCGGGCATGTCATAGACATACGTCAGCCGCCCGCCGTCGAGCGTCAGGGACGTGACGGCATACGTATCGGTGTAGCTGACGGAAAACGCCCCGTCGCGCCAGGCGACGCGCGTGCGCGTGACGGTGTCCGCACCGTCCGCGAACCGCAGCGTGTGGCACAGCAGCCCGCCGTCGCGGCAGACCTCGTAGAGCGCGGCCTCGGCCGTCTGCCCCGCCGCGCGCGCATCCCAGAACGCCGTCACCGTCTCCGGGTGCGTGACCGGGTCAGCCGCGTCCACGTGCACGGCCGTGAGCCCCGCAGACGAGAGCTGCGCCACCGCCTGCGCGATCTGTGCGTCCGTGAGATCAACGCCCGCGCTCGTGCCGTCGCCGACCGCCTGCACGATGGTCTGATACCGCTGCGCCGCCGTGACGGCGGGGTCGATCGTCCCGCCCTGCACCGCCGGTTTTTGCCCGCAGGCCGTCAGCAGCAGCGCCGCTGCGCACAACAGGCCGCAGAAAATTCGTTTCATGCGCGTACCTCCCGTCATTTTCTGCAAACAGTGTACACGAAAAAATTCGGCATTGCAAATTTCGCCGCATCTGCTATACTGTCGGCAGATATACGCCGTAAGATGCTGCCGGGAGAGCGCTGCGGCCGCCGAAGGAGTGACACTCTCAGGCAAAAGGACCGGCGGCTGACGGAGCTCTGGAGAGACGATTCCGCACCGAAGAAGCAAGGCCGCCCGGCCAATCTTTCAGGTAAAAGGACAGAGTACACACCTGCACCACAACAGGGGTGTACTCTTTTTTTGGAGGTCATGACGATGCAAACCTTTCTCTTTCTGCTTGAACTAGCCGGGACGGTCGCGTTCGCCGTCAGCGGCGCGGTGCTCGGCATCGAAAAGCATATGGATATCTTCGGCGTGGGGCTGCTGGGCATCACGACGGCCGTCGGCGGCGGCATTCTGCGCGATCTTGTCGTGGGGCTGACGCCGCCGCGCGCATTTCAGGACCCGATCTATCTGCTCGTCGCGCTCGGCGTGTCGGTCGTGCTGTTTTTCCCGTTCGTGCGCCGGATCATCGGCCGCAGCAAGCGTGTGTTCGACGCGCTCATGCTCATCATGGACGCGGCCGGGCTCGGCATCTTCACGATCACGGGCATGAACACCGCCACCACGCTCGCCGGGTGCACCGACCCGCTGCTGCTGGTGTTTGTCGGCCTGCTGACCGGCACAGGCGGCGGCGTGCTGCGCGATATCCTCGCCGGGGATATGCCCTACATCCTGCGCAAGCACATCTACGCCAGCGCGTCCATCGCAGGCGGCATTCTCTATCTGCTGCTGCAGCAGGTCTGGCAGGGCGCGGGCGCGATCTTGACCAGCGTGGTCGTCGTCATCGTCATCCGCTGCGCCGCGGCGCACTTCGAGTGGAACCTGCCGCGCGCAAAAACCGTGTGGAAAAGCGACGAATGATGTGCTAGGATAAAGAAAAGAGTTCGCAAGACCGGAGGTCATGACCATGGCAAACACCCCAGCGCGCATATGTCCGCTCGCAAAAAAGTGCGGCGGCTGCCAGCTGCAGAACCTGTCGTATGACGAGCAGCTGCATCTCAAACAGGCAACGGCCATCCGCCTGCTCGGCCGCTTCGGCCACGTGGAGGAGATCATCGGCATGAAAGATCCCTACCACTACCGCAACAAGGTGCAGGCCGCTTTCGGCGTCAACCGGCAGGGGCAGATCATCTCGGGCGTGTACCAGTCGGCCTCGCACCGGATCGTGCCGGTCAGCGACTGCATGATCGAGGACACGGTCGCAGACCAGATCATCGTCACGATCCGCGGCCTGCTCAAGAGCTTCAAGATCCGTCCCTATGACGAGGACACCGGCCGCGGCACGCTGCGGCACGTGCTCGTGCGGCGCGGCTGGCGCAGCGGGGAGATCCTCGTCGTGCTCGTGACGGCACACGGCATGCTGCCCGGCAAGCGCAACTTCGTGCGCGCGCTGCTGCAGCGACACCCGGACATCACGACCATCGTGCAGAACATCAACGCCGGGCAGACGAGCCTTGTGCTCGGGCCCCACAGCGAGGTGCTCTATGGGCCGGGCTATATCCGCGAGCAGCTCGGGGACTTCACGTTCCGCATCTCGCCGCGCGCGTTTTATCAGATCAACCCCGTGCAGACGGAGGTGCTCTACCGCACGGCGCTCGACTACGCCGGGCTGACCGGCAAAGAGACCGTCGTGGACGCCTACTGCGGCACCGGCACGATCGGCATCTTCGCCAGCCGGAACGCCGCGCGCGTGATCGGCGTGGAGAACAACCGCGACGCCGTGCGCGATGCGATCAGCAACGCCAAGGCCAACCGCGCGGACAATGTCCGCTTCTACACGGCCGACGCGAGCGACTTCCTGCAGGGCATGGCCAGGGCCGGTGAACACGCCGACGTCATCATCCTCGATCCGCCGCGCGCCGGCAGCGACGAGCGCTTTCTCGCCGCCGTCGCGGCCGTCGGGCCGGAGCGGGTGGTGTACGTGTCGTGCAACCCGGAGACGCTCGCGCGCGACCTGGGCTATCTCACCCGGCACGGCTACCGCGTCACACGCATCCAGCCGGTGGACATGTTCCCGCACACGGAGCATATAGAGGTCGCCGTGGCATTGGTCAAAAGCTGACGAAACGTGAATTGAAAAGCCACCGCAGCGCATCATGCGCTGCGGTGGCTTCCTTTTTGCTGCGGTGTGGGGTCACGCGCCGCCGGTTTCTTCGGCGCAGGCGCGCAGCTCGCGGAAAATGGTCGTATAATCGGCGCGGAAATTGCTGTTTTTCGGAAACAGGAACATGATGTCGTGCCGCAGCTCAAAGTCGCTCAACGCGATCACGCCGAGCGCGCCCGCCGCCTCCTCCGGGCGGATGGCCGCGCGGTAGAGAAACGACACGCCGTAGCCGCTTTTGAGCAGAGTCTTGATCGCGCCGATGTTGCCGATCTCGACCGTGCAGGCAAAATCCGCCGTCGCCAGGCCGTGCTCCTTCAGGTAATACTCCAGGATCACGCGCGTGCCCGAGCCCTCCTCGCGCAGCAGCAGCGGCTCGACCAGCAGGTCCGTCAGGCGCCGGCCGCGGTAGCGCGCGACCTTCTCCGGGTCTCCGGCGGCGACATACTCCTCCGTGCCGAAGACGAAAAAATCATACTCCGCCTTCGGAAAGTCACCCTCGACGACCGCAAAATCCAGCTCACCGGAATCGAGCTTGCTCAGCAGCACCTTCGTATCCGCCACCTGCATCTGAATGTGGCTGTCCGGGTGCAGGCGCAGAAACCGGCCGAGCGCCTCGTTGATCATGAACTCCGCGACCGAGAGCGTCGCGCCAAACGAATAGTCGCGCGTGCCGGAGACGACCTGCTGCATGCGCTTTTGCAGGTGCTGCTCGTCGTGCTTCATCGTCATCAGCGTGCGGCGCAGAATCTCCCCCGCCTCGGTCAGCTGCAGGCGCTTGCCGTTGTGCTGAAACAGCGCCGTACCATAAGCCTGCTCCAGATAGTGCATATGGTGCGAGACCGCGGGCTGCGTGATGTTGAGCTCACGCGCCGCCTTCGTAAAATTCATGTGCCGGCACACGGCCAGAAACGTCTCGACGCGAAAATCCAGCATGGGCATCCCTCTTTCCTGTAGGTTTTCAGCTAATGATAACACAAAATTATCATTTGATAAATAGAAATCATTTTTCTTTATCGTTCAGGTGTGCTATGATGCTCTCTGCAAACAACGCATGGAGAGAAAGGAATCCTCGACCCACTATGAACTTCATTCAGAAAAACTGGAAAGGCATCCTCGTGTGCCTCGTCATGGCCGTGCCCTGCTGGCTGCTCGGGCAGCGGTTTCCGATCGTCGGCGGTCCGGTGTTCGGCATCCTCGCCGGCATGATCGTCACGCTGCTCTGGCGCGACAAGACGGCGGCGCAGCCCGGCATCTCGTTCGTGTCGAAAAAGGTGCTGCAGTACGCCGTCATCCTGCTCGGCTTCGGCATGAACCTGTCCGTCATCTGGCAGACCGGCAAGCAGTCGCTGCCGATCATCGTCGTGACGATCACGACGTCGCTCGTCGTGGCGTGGCTGCTGCACAAGCTGCTGCACATTCCGGGCAAGATCTCGACGCTCGTGGGCGTCGGCTCGTCGATCTGCGGCGGCTCGGCCGTCGCGGCGACCGCGTCCGTCATCGACGCGGACGATGAGGAAGTCGCGCAGGCGATCTCCGTCATTTTCTTCTTCAATATGCTCGCCGCCATCTTCTTCCCCGCGCTCGGCGCGCTGCTCGGCTTCTCGACCACGAACGGCGAGGCGTTCGGCATCTTCGCCGGCACGGCCATCAACGACACGTCATCCGTCACGGCCGCGGCCTCCACGTGGGACTCGCTCTACGGGCTCGGCAGCCAGACGCTCGACAAGGCCGTGACCGTCAAGCTCACGCGCACGCTCGCCATCATCCCGATCACGCTCGTGCTCGCCTTCGTGCGCACGAAGCGCGCCAAGACCGACGGTACGAAGGTGAATTTCAAGAAGATCTTCCCGATGTTCATCCTCTACTTCCTGCTCGCGTCCGTGATCACGACCATCTGCGTGAGCGCCGGCGTGTCGGCAAGCGTGTTCACCCCGCTCAAGACGCTCAGCAAGTTCCTGATCGTGATGGCCATGTGTGCCGTCGGCCTGAACACGAACATCGTCAAGCTCGTCAGAACCGGCGGCAAGCCGCTCATCATGGGCTTTTGCTGCTGGGTCGGCATCGCGGGCATGAGCCTGCTGATGCAGCACGTGCTCGGCATCTGGTAAGGCACGAACAAAAAACGGGCGGCAGCCGGAGCTATCCGGCTGCCGCCTTTGAGACTGTCAAAAAGTATTACTTTTTGACAAAGAGGCCGCAGTCTGCTGCGCGCATAATTTGAGCGCCGCCGGCGCACAAATTCCACACTTGCAGCCTGAGCGGTATTTTCTCCGCCGCACATGTCGCCGGAGAAAATGATCTGACCTTCTTTCGCCGCTGCGGCGGCGAAACTCTACGAGGTTTTTGGACAAGCTGTAGGCGGCGACCGGGGATGACCTGGCTGCCGCCTTTGTTTTATGCTTCTTTTCCGTCGCGCGGCAGCGTCACGAGCATGACCGTTCCGTCCGCGCCGCTGCGCTCGATCTGCACCGTGCCGCCGTGCAGCGCGGCAATCTCCCACACAAGCGACAGACCGAGCCCGACGCCGCCGTGTGCCCGGCTGCGCGACTTGTCCACGCGGAAAAACGGCTGGAAAACGCTCTCCCGGTATGCCTCCGGGATGCCGGGACCGTGGTCACGGACGCGGATCTGTACATTCCCGTCCGCCTCGCTGACCGCAATGTGCACCGCCCCGTCCGGCCGGCCGTAACGGATGGCGTTTTCGGTCAGGTTGAACAGCAGCCGGTACAGCAGCGGGTCGCTGCCGGTGAGCACAGCGCCGCCGTCGGCCTCCAGCGCGATGCACTTGCTCTCTGCAAGCGGCGCGAGATCGGTGAAGATCTCCTCGATCATGGGCGCGAGCTCGACCCGGTCGTCACAGGGCACGGTGCGCAGCTCGCTCATCTCCAGCAGGATCTTCGTCATCTGCGCCATACGCTCCGTCTGCTCCTGCAGCAGGCTCAAAAACGCCGCCGTTTCGGGCGTGACGTCCGCGTGCTCGGCGGAAAACAGCTCAAGCTGCGCCTGCATCAGCGCAAGCGGCGTGCGCAGCTCGTGCGCAGCGTTGCCCGTAAACTGCCGCTGCGCCGTGAAGCCCGCGTCCAGGCGGTCGATCATGCCGTTGAACGAGCGGCTGAAGCGCTGAAACTCCGGCAGCACGTCCTCGCTGACCTTGCACTGCGCCAGATTGTTCGGCTGAATGTTTTCCACCTGCGCTGCAAAACTGCGCAGCGGACGCAGCGCGCGGCCGCTGACAAAATACGCGAGCACGCCGCCGATGAGCGTGACCGCCGCCGTGATGTACCAGTTCGTGACGCCGAAGGCCGCCTGCGCGCCGCTGATGATGATCGTCAGCTCGTCATCCGGCTGTTTGCTCTGCGGGTCGAAGGCGTCGGGCGCACCGGATTCGATCTCGCTGTAAGCCGAGATGCCGCTGCCGATCGCATCCATATACCGCTTGCCGGAATAGCCGATCAGACAGTTCATGAGCACACACGTCACGCCGATCAGCGCCGCCGTCATCAGCGTGATGCGCCACTGCAGAGATAACCGCTTCATGTCTGCGCCTCCATAACATAGCCCTCGCCGATGCGGTTGCGGATGGGGTCATAGCCCAGGGCGGCGCGCAGCTTTTTCCGCAGTGCGGAGATATGCACGCGGATGGAGTTGCCGAAGCCGTCCGCCCCGCTGTCCCACACGTGCTCCAGCAGCTCCTCCTGGCTGACCGGCCGCCCCTGATGCAGCAGCAGATATTCGAGGATGCCCGTCTCCTTGCGCGTGAGCGACAGCGTCTCGCCGCGCACGGACGCCGTGCGCGCCTTGGTGTCAAACGACAGCTCGGCGCAGGTCAGGACCACGTCGCTCTGCGTAAAGCGGCGCAGCGTCAGGCTGCGGATGCGCGCCGCGAGCTCATCGAGGTGAAAGGGCTTGGTGAGATAGTCGTTCGCGCCCGCATCGAGTCCCGCCACCTTGTCGGCGACCTCGCAGCGCGCCGACAGGATCAGCACCTTGGTGTCGCGGTCACGCTCGCGTAGCGTCCGGAGCACCGTCATACCGTCCTCGCCGGGGAGGTTCAGATCCAGCACGACCAGATCAAAGCGCTCGACGGCGAGCATCTCCGCGGCGCTCTGTCCGTCATAGCAGCAGTCCACGCTGTAGGCAAGCCGCCGCAGACTGCGCGCAATCGTGTCGCAGAGCGCCTTTTCATCTTCCACAACCAAAATATGCATACCATTCTCCTCGTGCGTATTTACGAATGTCCGACTTTGTTAACTTTGTTATATGATAACACAAAAGCATAAAATCTCTGTTAAGTTTCCGTTCTTAACGAAGATTTTATCTGCGCCATGGTATCATGGCAAACAGAAGGGAGTGATCCAAGTGTTTCGTGCAAAAAAAGCCATTGTGCAGGGCTTGCTGATTGCTGCGGGCATCGCCATGGTGTGCTTCGGCGCGCTGCGCGGCGAGGCCGGCGCCGTGCTCAACAAGGCGATCCGGCTGTGCTTGGAGTGTGTCGGCATTGGATAAGAAAAAACAGTCTGTTTCCCTGCTCTTGAGCCGGTTTCGCGGCTGGATCCAGGCGGCGGCGACGCTGCTGACCAACATCCACCTGCCGAACTTCTTCAAGGGCGGCATCTATCAGGGCAAGGGCAAGACCGTCTGCGTGCCCGGCCTGAACTGCTATTCCTGCCCGGCGGCATCGGGCGCGTGCCCGATCGGGGCGTTTCAGGCGGTGGTCGGCTCGTCCAAATTCCGCTTTTCGTATTATATCACCGGCATTCTGATCCTGCTCGGCGTGCTGTTCGGGCGGTTCATCTGCGGCTTTTTGTGCCCGTTCGGCTGGCTGCAGGAGCTGCTGCATAAGATCCCGGGCAAAAAGCTGTCGACGAAAAAGCTCAGGCCGCTGACCTATTTGAAATACGTCATCCTGCTGCTGGCCGTGGTACTGCTGCCGGCGCTCATCGTCAACGACGTGGGCATGGGCGACCCGTATTTCTGCAAGTACATCTGCCCGCAGGGTGTGCTGGAGGGCGCGATCCCGCTCGCAGCCGCAAACGAGAGCATCCGCGCGGCGCTGGGCGCGCTGTTTACGCGCAAGCTGATCATTCTGATCGCTGTCGTCGTTTTGAGTGTGCTGTTTTTCCGCCCGTTCTGCAAGTGGATCTGCCCGCTCGGTGCGTTTTACGCGCTGATGAACAAGGTCTCCCTGCTCGGCATCCAGGTCGACACGAGCAAGTGCGTCTCCTGCGGCAAATGCGCGCGCACCTGCCAGATGGACGTGGACATCACCAAGTCCCCCAACGACACGGAATGCATCCGCTGCGGCAAGTGCATCCGCGCCTGCCCCACGCAAGCCATCCGCTTCCGCTATGGCTTCGGCCTGAGCGGAAACACGAATCCGAAACAAGTAAGCAACCATCAAAATCAAACGGAGGAATCATGATGAAGAAAATCACAAAATTTGTGACGCTCCTGCTCGCGCTCGCGATGGTGTTCAGCCTCGCGGCGTGCTCGTCGGGCAAAGGCAAGGACAAGGCGGACGGCAGCGCCGACATTGCGACCCTGATCGCAACCGAGCCGAGCAGCGCCGACGAAGCGAGCAAGCTCTACCAGCAGCTCATGCAGAAGGAAAACGACATTCTCGCCGCAAACTCCGACCTCTGGAACAAGGTGTTTCTGTCTGCCAACAAAAACAGCACCATGATCGAGGACGGCACGAACTACGGTGACTTCCTGCTCGCCACGATCGAGAGCGCGAAGGACGGCTTCTCAGCCGACGAGCTCAAGACGCTCAAGGCCGGCGCCGAGCAGATCAAGGAGATCGAGGGCAAGCTCACCATCCTCGAGCAGAAGTATCCCGGCTGCGGCACGGCGCCCGGCGCAGGTGACAGCGTGAGCGCGGAGGAGGCCGGCATGACCGCCTCCGGCAGCAACGCGATGAAATTCCCGAGCTTTCAGGGCAAGGATCTCGACGGCAATGACGTCGACAGCAGCAAGCTCTTTGCCGGCAACAGCGTCACGGTCGTGAACTTCTGGTTCACCACCTGCAACCCGTGCGTCGGCGAGCTGGCCGACCTTGAGGCGCTCAACAAGGACCTCGCCGCGAAGGGCGGCGCGGTCGTCGGCATCAACTCCTTCACGCTCGACGGCGACAAGACCGCCATCGCCGAGGCGAAGGACATTCTGGCGAAAAAGGGCGTGACCTACTCCAACCTCTGGTTCGCCTCCGACAGCGAGGCCGGTAAGTTCACCGCCGGCCTGTACTCGTTCCCGACCACATACGTCGTTGACAAAAACGGCAACATCGTCGGCCAGCCGATCGTCGGCGCGATCACCACGCCCGATCAGGCAAAGAAGCTCAACGAGCTCATCGATCAGGCGCTCGCAAGCAGCAAATAACGACCCGAGACAGCATCCGCCTCGACGCGCCCTTCTGACGGAAGGTGCGCCGGGGCGGATATTTGCTGTCTGTCAGAGCCTGACGTCCTCGAGCTGGTGTAGCTGCTCGAGCGCGACGCTGCCGCCGCTGACGACAAAGCAGACCTTGTCCCCTTCCCGCACCGGGAGCCGGCCGCACAGCGCCGCACCGATGCCGATGGCGGACGACGGCTCGCACAGCAGCTTGCCCTCCAGAAGCAGCAGCTTCATGCCGCGAAGAATAGCATCATCCGCAACGGCCGCAAAGCCGTCGGTATTTGCCGCCACATACGGAAAGCACGCATCCCCCGGCATCTGCGCGACGAGCGCGTCCGCGACTGAGCGCTTCTGCTCCACCCGCACCGGGTGCCCGGCGCGCAGGCTCTCCGTATAGCGCGGCAGCGCGGCCGGCTCCGCGCCAAACACGCGCACGTGCGGTGCGAGCGCCTTGACCGCCGTGGCGACACCGCCGATGAGCCCGCCGCCGCTGACCGGGGCGACGACCGTGTCGATCTCCGGGCACTGGGCCAGAATCTCCAGCCCGACGGTGCCCTGCCCCGCCATGACCGCCTCGTCATTGAACGGCGGCACCATCGTCGCGCCCCGCTCGGCGCACAGCCGCGCCGCCACGTCGAACCGCTCGGACGCCTCGCACAGCACGAGCTCAGCGCCCAGTGCGCGGATAGCCGCCTGCTTGACGGGCGGGGCCGTGCGCGGCATGACGATGCAGGCGTGCGTGCCGAAGCGCTGCGCGGCATAGGCCACCGCGCGGCCGTGGTTGCCGGAGGACGCCGCGACAAAGCCGCGGACGCGCTCGGCGTCCGTCAGGGTGAGGATCTTGTTCATTGCGCCGCGCAGCTTGAATGCGCCCGTGCGCTGCATACACTCGGCCTTGACATACACCTCGCAGCCGAGGGCGTCGTCGAGCGCCGGCAGGCGCAGCAGCGGCGTTTGTACAATATACGGGGCGATGCGCGCGTGCGCCGCCCGGATGGTCTCCAATGTCATGTTCATGGGAACGCTCCTTTCCGATTTTTTTATTGTAACGCATACCGCGCGGGTTGTAAAACCAAATCTGAGCGCCGCGGCGCTTGACAATCCGGGGCGCAGAGGTCATAATCAAAAGGAGTTTTTTGCAAATTTTCGAATTCAGGAGAAATCGCACGTGAAACACGCCGACAAAAGCAAACGCACCCGGAATCTGTGCAACGCGGCCATGCTCTGCTGTGCTGCCGCCGTGCTGCTGACCGGGCTCGGGCGCACGCTGCTGCGCCCGAAGGACGTCAACTACTACGAAAACCGCCCGGCCAACACCGTCGCCCCGCTGACGGCGGAAAGCTGGCTCGACGGTTCGTTTCAGGACGCCATGGAGGCTGCGCTCAGCGATCAGATCCCGCTGGCGCAGGCGATGAAAAAGGCCTTCAATGACGCGCAGAACAAGATCCGGTACGACTCCATGGTGCGCCTGTCGCACCGGTATCCGAACGTGCCGGTCCAGTACGACCAGCTTCTCGTCTACGGCGGGAAATATCTGGCCTACGCCTACTGCAGTCCCGACATGGTGATACCGGAGCTCACGCGGCACAGCGAAAACCTCAATGCACTGATCGCCGCGCATCCGGACGTGACGTTTTATCTCTATATGGTCGAGGGCGACTCGAACAACAACTTCCCGGCCGGGGAAAACAACGGCGCGTTTGAATACCTCAGCAGCCGGGTGAACCTGCCGGCAGAACAGATGGGCAGGTTCGCCGTGGACGAGCTGGAGACGTATGAGCGCGACTTTTACCAGACCGATCATCACTGGTGCAACGTCGGCTCCTACCGCGGCTACCGCGAGGCGGCCGCCCTGCTCGGCTGCACCGACCTGCTCGAGCCGCTGGAAACGGTGCGCGTATCCGATCACTTCTCCGGCTCAAAAGCGCTGTCTATCGGCGCGCAGGAGCAGTTTTTTGAGCCGATGGATGTCTACCGCTTTGCTTTCCCGAAGATGTCCGTGACGATCGCCGGAGAACCGGCGGATGATTACGGCTGGCAGGACGCCGCGCTCAACGGCCAGCTCACGGACGCCAGCTACGGTGGGGTCTACGGCTGGGACAACGGCGAGGTCATCCTTGACACCGGCACGACCGGACGCGGGAATCTGCTGATGCTCGGCGAATCGTATGACAACGCCATCCTCAAACTCATGGCTTCGCACTTTGACCGGGTCTACAGCGTCGATCTGCGCAGCTATGAGCAGGACATGGGAAAGCCGTTTCGGCTGGCGGAGTATCTGCGCGAGCACCGGATCACGAAGGTGCTCTTGATCGGCAGCACGCCGTTTTTCACGTCGGACGACTTCATGGTGGAGGACTGAGCGATGGTATTCAGCAGTCAGACATTTCTGTTTTTCTTCCTGCCGCTGGCGGGGCTGTGCGTGCTCATCCGCTCGAAGCCCGTGCAGAACGCCATGCTGCTCATCGCGTCGCTGATCTTCTACGCCTGGGGCGAGCCGAAGATGGTCGTGCTCATGGTGCTCGTGACGCTCGTGGCCTACGGCAGCGGCTTTGCCATCGTGCATTTTGAGGCGCGGCCGCGCGCGAAAAAGGCCGCGCTGATCGCGGCGATCGTCGTCATCCTCGGCAACCTCGTCGTGTTCAAATACCTCAGCTTCCTGTTCCGGACGTTCTCGTTTCTCGGCCTGACGGACCCCGGCATCGCGCTGCCGATCGGCATCAGCTTTTACACGTTTCAGATCCTGTCGTATGTCATCGACCTCTACCGCGGCAAGATTGCCCTGCAGCGCAACTTTTTCTACCTGCTGATGTACGTCAGCTTCTTCCCGCAGCTCATCGCCGGCCCCATCGTGCGCTATGAGACCGTCGAGCAGGAGATCCGGGATCGCCAAGTGACCATGGACGATCTCGCGCAGGGCTTCCGGCGCTTTGTCGTGGGTCTGGCCAAAAAGCTGCTGCTGGCCAATCAGGTCGCGCAGGTGGCCACCATCGTCTACAGCGGCAACCCCGCCAATTACGGCTCGCTCATGTACTGGCTGGCCGCCATCGCCTACACGCTGCAGATCTATTTCGACTTCTCCGGCTACAGCGACATGGCCATCGGCCTCGGCCGGATGTTCGGCTTCCACTTCCTCGAAAACTTCAACTACCCGTATATCTCCCTGTCGGTCACGGAGTTCTGGCGGCGGTGGCACATCTCGCTGTCCACCTGGTTTCGCGACTATGTGTACATCCCGCTCGGCGGCAACCGCGTTTCCCGGGGGAAGTGGGTGCGCAACATTCTCGTCGTCTGGGGCCTGACCGGCCTGTGGCACGGCGCGGACTGGAACTTCCTGCTCTGGGGCCTGTACTACGGTGTGCTGCTGCTGGTCGAAAAGCTCTGGCTGGGCAAGTATCTCGAGCGCCTGCCGAAGGCGCTGCGCTGGCTGCTGTGCATGATGATCGTGTGCATCGGCTGGGTGATGTTCAACCTCACGGACTTTGCGCAGATGCGCTGCGCGCTCGCGCGGATGTTCAGCTTCACGCACGTGGCGCTCTCGCAGTCACTCGCAGCGGATGTGAGCATCGTCCCGCCGCTGCTGTGGATGCTGCCCGCGCTCGTATTCTCCACACCCGTCTGCCGGCGCGTGCACCTTGGCGAGAGCTGCGGCGCCGAGATCGTGCGCAACGTCGTGTGCCTGGCGCTGCTGGCCGTGTGCATCGTCTTTTCCGTGAGCGCGACGTTCAATCCGTTCATCTATTTCCGCTTCTGAGGAGGTTTCGCTATGTATGATCTCAACCGTTTTCTCACCGCACAGCGCCGGGACTACGCCGCCGCCCTGCGCGAGATCCAAAACGGCCGCAAGCGCAGCCACTGGATCTGGTACATCTTCCCGCAGGTCGCGGGGCTGGGCATGAGCAGCACGTCGCAGTACTATGCCATCTCCGGGCTCGACGAGGCGCGGGCCTATCTGCGCGAGCCGACGCTGCGCGCGCACCTGCTGGAGATCAGCAGCGCCCTGCTGGCACTCGACGAGAGTGACCCCACGGCCGTGTTCGGCTTTCCGGACGACCTGAAGCTGCGCTCGAGCATGACGCTCTTCGCGGCCGCCGCGCCGGACGAGCCGGTGTTTTCCGCCGTGCTCGATAAATTCTTCGGCGGGCAGCCCGACACGCGCACGCTGCAGATCCTCGGCCTGTAAGGAGGCGCGCCATGGACAACCTGACCGAAACCAAACTCACATCCGAAAAGATCTACAGCGGCTGCATTCTCGACTTTTACCGCGACACCGTGCGCCTGCCCAACGGCGGCACCGCGCCGCGCGAATTATCGCGCCACGTGGGCGCGGTGTGCATCGTGCCGCTGCTCGACGACGGCCGCGTGATCGTCGAGCGGCAGTTTCGCTACCCGGTGAACGAGGTCATCACGGAGATTCCCGCCGGCAAGCGCAACAGCCGCGACGAAGCGCCCGAGGCCGCCGCGCGCCGCGAGCTGCGCGAGGAGACCGGCATCACGGCGCGCGAGCTCATCCCGCTCGGCCCGTTCTACCCCGCCGCCGCGTACTCGGACGAGGTCATCTGGATGTACCTCGCCCGCGGCCTGACCTTCGGCGAGCAGCAGCTCGACGACGATGAATTTCTCAACCTGCAGGCCGTGCCGCTCGACGAGCTTGCGCGCGATGTGCTGGCCGGGCGCATCCCGGACGCGAAAACGCAGGCAGCCATCCTGCGCGTGTACTGCATGGAGCACGGCTTTGAGCCGAAATAAAAAGAAGCGGCACGCGGCGGTCAGATGACCGCCGCGTGCCGCTTGTCCTGTTCGGCTATGTTCAGTGCCGGTGGAACAGGCCCTTTTTCTCATACGGGGCGCAGACGTAGCCCGTGAGCTCGTAGCCCGTCTTGGCGATGACCGGGCGCAGCTCCGCCTCCGGGATCTCCGTTTCGGAGAGAATGACCGTCTGGCCCTTGCCGTGCGAGGACGAGACCTTCTTGACCGGAAAGGCATTGCGCACCGCATCGTTGATGTGGCTCTCGCACATGCCGCACATCATGCCGTCGATCCCCAGTGTGATCTGATACATGGGATGACCTCCTTGAAAAACCGATTGGTTAGATATATCTAATCTCAACTGCATGATAACACCGCCCCGCCCGGGTGTCAAGCCCTGCGGGGCAGAAAAAAGCGGACTTCCGCAGCCGGAAGTCCGCTCTGTTTTCCCATACCGGGTCACGGGTTCGGGAACACGACGCGGATGGTCGTGCCCGTGCCGGGCGTGCTCTCAAGCTCGATGCGGCCGTGGTGATACTGCACGGCGTGCTTGACGATCGACAGGCCGAGGCCCGTGCCGCCGGACGCCTTGGAGTGGCTCTTATCCACGCGGTAGAAGCGCTCGAACACACGCGCCTGATGCTCCGGCGCGATGCCGATGCCGGTATCGGCAACGGTGATGCTGCTGCCGCCGGCATCGGCCGCGACCGTCACGTCCACGCGCCCGCCGTCACGGTTGTACTTGATGGCGTTGTCGCAGAGGTTATAGACGATCTCATAGATCAGGCGGCGGACGCCGGGCAGGACGGCCGGCTGCCCCGTGACGCTGACCATGACATCGCGCGCGGCTGCGACGTCGTGCAGGTTCTCCGCCGCCTCCTGCGACACGGCGAGCAGGTCGACCGGCTCCGTCGGCATGGCGTCGCCCTCGTCGAGCTGGGACAGGCGGATGATATCGTCGATGAGCGTGACGAGGCGCGCGGCCTCGGCGTGGATGTGGCCGACGAAGCGCGGCAGATCCCCGGGCTTGACCATGCCGTTTTCGATCAGCTCGGCGCTGCCGATGATGCCCTGCAGCGGCGTTTTGAGCTCGTGCGAGACATTCGCCGTGAACTCGCGGCGGTTGCGCTCGGCAAACTCCTGCTCCGTGATGTCAAAGGCCAGAATGACCGTGCCGAGGAATTTCCCGTCGGACGTGATGCGGCTGATATCGAACTGATACACGCGGCCCGCGCGCTCGGCGCGCACCTCACTGTGGCCGTCCGCAGCGGCGGCCTGAATGGCGGTGCTGATCTCGTGGCTGCGCTCGATGGTGAGAAAATCCCTGCCGACGCACTGCGCGTCCGCGCCGAAGAGCGCCTGCGCCGCGGCGTTGATGCTCAGGATGCTGCCGTGCTCGTCGAGCAGGACAAGGCCCTCGCGCATGCTGCCGGTGATCTGCGTGAATTCGTCGGTCTTTTCGCGCAGCTCGCGCAGCTGCGTCTGGATCTCGACGTGCTGGTGGTGGATGCGCTTGAGCAGCGGCGAGAGCTCCTCGTAGGCATCGTTGTCGAGCGGGTGCTCGAGATCGAGGCTGTTGAGCGGATCGACGATGCGCCGCGACAGCCGTCTGGCCAGCAAGCCGGAGAGGATGAGCGCCACGATGAGCACGATCAGCAGCGGCTGGATCATGCCGACGGCGATCATGCCGACCGTCGCGCGGCTGATGGAAATGCGCAGCACCGTGCCGTCGTCCAGACGCTGGGCGTAGTACATGGTCTTTTCCATGAGCGTCGAGGAATAGCGCGTGCTCTCGCCAGTGCCGGTCGCCAGCGCCTGACTGACCTCGGCGCGCGAGGCGTGGTTCTCAAGACTCTCGGCGTTGGTCTTCGTGTCGTACAGGACGCTGCCGTCGGCCGCGATCCATGTCAGGCGGCAGCGGTCGGCCGTCAGCTGGGACAGGTAGTCCGTGCCGCCGTCCTCAACGGCCGCCGCAGCGAGGCTCAGCTCGTCGCGCAGCTGGTTTTTCTCCACGCCGCCGAAGTAATCGTACAAAAAGCCCACGATGATCAGCAGGCTCGCCAGCAGCACGCACCCGGCCACGAGCAGGATGGATTGAAAAATCTTTTTGGTCATGTCGTTGCCTCCATGCGGTAGCCAACATTGCGCACCGTTTCGATCCGCCGTCCGTAGGGGCCGAGCTTCTGCCGGAGCGTCCGGATGTGCATGTCGACCGTGCGGGTCTCGCCGCAGTAGTCCATGCCCCAGATCTCCTGAAAGAGCTGGTCGCGCGTGAACGCCATGCCCGGATGGGACAGAAACAGGCGCAGGAGTTCAAATTCTTTATACGTAAGCGCGACACGCGCGCCGTCGACCGTGACCGTGTGTGCATCGAGATCGACGACGAGCCCGCCGCTGCGCAGCTGATGTGCAGCTTTTTCCGGCTGGCAGCGGCGCAGCACCGCCTTGACGCAGGACACGAGCTCCATCACGCCGAATGGCTTGACGAGGTAATAGTCCGCGCCGAGGTCGAGGCCGCGGATCTTGTCGTACTCCGCGCCCTTGGCCGTGGCCATGACGACCGGGATGGTGCGCAGCTCCGCCGACGCCTTCATGCGCTGCAGCAGCTCGATGCCGTCCACGCCGGGCAGCATCACGTCGAGCACCACCAGATCGGGCTTCTCCGTCTGGAGCGCCGACCAGAATGACACGCCATCTTCAAAGCCGCGGGCGTCAAACCCCGTGGATGAGAGCGTATAGACCTCAATGTCGCGGATACTGGCGTCGTCCTCCACACACCAGATCATGGCTTACCCCTCCTTGTGCACCCCGGTGACCGAGAAGATCACCCACTCGGCGATGTTCGTCGCGTGGTCGCCGATGCGCTCGAAGTATTTGGCGATCATGAGCAGGTCGAGCGCGTACTCCCCGTCGTCGGGGTGGGCGGCGATCTTGTCAATCAGCCGGCGCTTGACCTCGTCGAAGGCGTTGTCCACGACATCGTCCTCGGCGATGACCGTCTCTGCCAGCATTGTATCATGCTTGACGTAGGCGTCAACACTTTCTGTGACCATATGGATGGTCGAGAGCGCCATTTCGCGCAGCAGATCGTCATTTTCCGCCGAACGGCCGGCGAGAAACTGGATGATCTCCGCAATGTCCTCGGCCTGATCGCCGATGCGCTCCATGTCCGTGATCATCTTCAGCGCGGCCGAGATCTGGCGCAGGTCGCGCGCGACGGGCTGCTGCTGGAGCAGGAGCTTGAGGCACAGCGACTCGATGTTGCGCTCCTTCTGGTCGATCTCGGCATCGAGCGGCGCGACGCGCTGCGCCAGCTCCGGATCCGCCTCCGTGAGGGCCTTGGATGCGAGCGCGATGACCTCCTCGCACAGTGCGCCCATCTCGATCATCTCCTTGTTCAGGAGCGCGAGCTGTTCATCAAACCGGCTTCTCATTAGCCAAACCTCCCTGTGATGTAATCCTCCGTGCGCTTATCCTGCGGCTGCGAGAACAACTGCTGCGTGTCGCCGCACTCGACGAGCTCGCCGAGCAGGAAAAACGCCGTGCGGTCAGAGATACGCACCGCCTGCTGCATGTTGTGCGTGACGATGACGATCGTGTACTGTTCCTTGAGCTGCATGGCCAGCTCCTCGATCTTCGACGTGGAGATGGGGTCAAGCGCGCTCGTGGGCTCGTCCATGAGCAGCACCTCCGGCTCGACCGCGAGCGCGCGGGCGATGCACAGGCGCTGCTGCTGGCCGCCGGAGAGGCCGAGGGCGTTTTTCTTCAGGCGGTCTTTCACCTCGTCCCAGATGGCCGCGCCGCGCAGGGACTTTTCGACGATCTCGTCGAGCCTGGCGCGGTTTTTGATGCCGTGCGTGCGCGGGCCATAGGCGATGTTGTCGTAGATGCTCATCGGAAACGGGTTCGGCTTCTGAAAGACCATGCCGATCTCGCGCCGCAGCTCGTTGACGTCCGTGCCGGGGGCGAAAATGTCCTGATCGCGGTAGCGCACATCGCCCGTGATCTTCACGCCCGGGATGAGGTCGTTCATGCGGTTGAGCGTTTTGAGAAACGTGGATTTGCCGCAGCCGGACGGCCCGATGAGCGCCGTGATGCTCTTTTCGGGAATGTTCAAACTGATATCGTGCAGCGCCTGATGATCTCCGTACCAGAGGTCCAGGCCCTGGACTGTCATAATGTCACTCATAAACTTCTTTTCCTCCTGAAGTATCGCTCAACGAGCGTAGCAGCGCCGTTGATGAGCAGCGTAAGGATCATCAAAATGGCGGCGATGGCAAAGGCCACATCAAACCGGCCCTGCTCCTTGGCGTAAACGTAAAGCGCGACGGTGAGCGTGGCGCCCGCGCTGCTCAGTCCCTCGAAAAAGTCGTTGAGCGCGTGGGCAAAGCCCGCCGTGAACAGCAGCGCGGCCGACTCGCCGAGGATGCGGCCGACAGACAGGATGCAGCCGGTGATGACGCCGTCCACGCAGCCGGGCAGCACCACGGTGCGGATGACACGCCACTTGCCCGCACCGAGGCCGAACGCGCCCTCGCGGTAGCTCTGCGGCACGGTTTTGAGGCTCTCCTGCGTGGTGCGCATGATGGTCGGCAGGTTCATGATGACGAGCGTGAGCGCGCCGGCCAGCAGCGATGTTTTCATATTCAGAAACTGGCAGAAAAACAGCATGCCCACAAGGCCGTAGATGATCGACGGGATGCCGGAGAGCGTCTCGGCCGCGTACTCGATGGCGCCGATGAGCCGGCGGTTCGTGGCGTACTCGGTCAGGTAGATGGCCGCGCCCACGCCGAGCGGCAGGACGATGAGCAGCGTCGCGATGACGATATAGAGCGTGTTGAGGATGTCCGGCAGGATGCCGATGCGGTCGGACAGGTAGCTCGGCGCGGTGGACAGCAGCGTCCACGACACGTTCGGCAGGCCCTTGATGAGCACGTAGGCGATCAGAAACAGCACGAGCGCCGCCGTGATAATGGCCGCCGCACCCATGAGGATGCGCATGGTGAGAATATAGGCCCTGCGGCCGCCGGAAATGGCTTTCTTTTTCATTTGTCCCCCTCCTGATTGCGCTTGAGGAAGAAGTTGAGCGTGGCGTTGATGAGCATGATGAACAAAAACAGCACCAGCGCGATGGAAAACAGCGCCTGCCGCTGCAGGCCGCTGGAGTAGGACATTTCGCTGGCGACGGCGGTGGTCAGAAAGCGCACGCTCTGAAACAGGCTCGGCATATTCGGCACATTGCCCGACACCATCATGACGGCCATGGCCTCGCCGATGGCGCGGCCGACGCCGAGCACGACGGCGGCGGCAATGCCGCTCTTCGCCGCCGGGACGGAAACCTTGAAATACGTCTCGATGGGCGTCGCGCCGAGCGCGAGCGATGCGTCCTCATACTCGGGCGGCACGGCCTCGAGCGCCGTGACGGACACCTTGATGATCGACGGCAGGATCATGATCGCCAGCACGACGATGGCGGCGAGCAGGCTCGCGCCGTCGGCCAGGTGAAACATCTTACGGATGCCCGGCACGAGCACGAGCATACCCACAAGGCCATAGACGACCGACGGGATGCCGGCCAGCAGGCTCACGGCCGATTCGAGCACGGTCTTGAGCCGCGGCGGGGCGACCTTCGCCAGATACACGGCCGTCAGGAAGCCCAGCGGCACGCCGAGCACGATGGCCCCGGCCGTGCCGTATACACTTGTCAGAATGAACGGCAAAATGCCGTACGACGGCTCTGCCGCCGTGGAGGCCCACGTCTTGCCGAACAGAAACGGGACGAGCCCGATCTTCCGGATGGCGGGGATGCCGGAGACGATCAGGTACACGCTGATGAGCAGCACACACCCGACGGTGATAAGGCCAAGGAGCAGAAACACGCCATGCACGACCGTCTCCAGAACTTGAGATCTCTTTTTCATATCCAGCACCTCTGTATATGTGAAAGGCGGCTGGTCACCAGCCGCCTGTACGCTTGTCTGTGGCTCAGGCCACCGGGACTGCGCCCGCCGCGGAGATGATGGACGCGGCATCCGCAGAGATCGCGAAGTCGAAGAACTTCTGCGCAGTCTCGCTCAGGGCCACGCCTTCCTTCGTCACGAGGACGAACGGACGCTGCACGAGGTAGGTGCCGTCCTTGACGGTCGCTTCCGTCGGGGCAACACCGTTGACGGTCAGGGCCTTGACGCTGTCCTTGATGGCAGCCAGAGAGGCATAGCCGATGGCGTTCGGGTTCTGGGACACGGTGGTGATGACATCGCCCGTGGAGGTCAGCTCCTGACGGTACTGACAAGCATCCTTCGTGTCGGTGACGGACTCGAAGCCGTCGCGCGTGCCGCTGCCGGCCTCGCGGCCGATGAGGACGATCTCGGCGTCGTTGCCGCCGGCATCCTTCCAGTTGGTGATCTCACCGGTGTAGATCTTGGCGATCTGCTCCAGGGTCAGGTCCTTGACGGGGTTCTGGGGGTTGACGATGATGGCGATGCCGTCGAGGGCGAGGGTGGTCTCCTTCAGGCCGGAGGCCTTCTCGTCGTCCTTGAGCGCGCGGCTCGACAGGCCGATGTCGCAGCGGCCCTCGGAGACGGCCTGGATGCCGGAGCCGGAGCCGGTCGGGTTATAGGTGAAGGTCGTGCCCGAGTTTGCTTCCATGAAGGACTCGCCGAGCGCGCCGATGACTTTTTCCATCGAGGTGGAACCGTCGGTCGAGACCGTGCCGCCGGCAGCGGCCGTGTTGTTGTCGTCCGCCTTCTGGCCGCAGCCCGCAAACAGCGAGAGCGCCATGACGGCAGCACACAAAACAGTAATGATCTTTTTCAAGATGAAGTGCTCCTTTCGAACTTCGATTTTGATTTTGGTTTTTTGTTCCCTACGCTTCACAGGATAAGCAGGGGATGTAAAAACGAAAAGAGCGCTTATGTAAAATGCGTGTAAAATTGTAAAACGCCGCAGTTTGCAGCGCGTTTTTCACCAAATTTCGTATCTCACGTTGATAAACAGACGTTTTCCGTGCGACTGTCAGCAAATATTTCATGAAAAATCTGCGCATATTTTCATCCCCTACGGGGGCTTACAGTTTCGGCCGCCGTCCGTTATACTAATGACAATGCTCCGAAACGGAGAAATACAGGAAGAGAGGATACACGCACTATGCGAAATCGAAGATGGATCTGCCTGCTGCTGGCAGTGCTGATGGTGCTGGCCTGCACGGCCTGCGGCGGGAAAACAGCAACCTCCGACACTGCCGGAACACGCACGATCACGGACAGCAAAAACCGCACCGTGGAAGTCCCCAAGCAGGTGGAGCGCGTCGTGTGCGTCGGCGTCGGCGCGCTGCGCTACAGCTGCTATGTCGGCGCGGCTGACCGCGTGGTCGGCGTGGAGGACTACGAGACCAAGGCCGGCATGAGCCGCCTGTATAACTACGTGAACTTCGATAAATTCAAGGATCTGCCCGTCACCGGCACGAACGGCGAGCCGTATGTGGAGCAGATCATCGACGTCGCACCGCAGGTCATCGTCATGAGCGCCTACGCCTCGTGCGATGCGGACGAGCTGAGCGCGAAGACCGGCATCCCGGTCTTTGTCGTGCCCGGCAGCGACACCACGCTCGATGACGCCGCCTACGAGACCATCCGTCTGCTCGGCGAGCTCTACGGGCTGGAAACGCGCGCGCAGGAGCTGACCAAGTACCTCAAGGGCATCCAGACCGACCTCGACACGCGCACGGCCAAGATTGCAGACGATCAGAAGCCGTCCGTCTATGTCGGCGGCGTGTCCTTCAAGGGGCAGCACGGCTTTGAGGGCACGGAGGCAGGCTACGGCCCGTTCGCGCTCATCCACGCCAAAAACCTCGCCGACACGACCGGGCAGACCGGCGCGTTCAACATCGACACCGAGCAGGTGCTCGCCTGGGACCCGGACATGATCTTCCTGGACTTTAATGGTATGCCCCTGATCAACGAAGATTATCGGGCGAATCCTGCATTTTATAACAGTCTCACCGCTGTGCGCAGCGGCAAGGTCTACTCGCAGATCTCGTTCCGCTCCTCGGCCTCCAATCTGGAGACGGCGCTGGCCGACGCCTATTATGCCGCCTGCGTGCTGTATCCGGAGCAGTTTGCCGACATTGACCCCGAGGCCAAGGCCGGCGAGATCTTTACGGAGCTGCTCGGCTCCAACCCCTATCCCGATCTGAAGGAGGCCGGGTATGCATTCCGTGCCATCACACTCGGCGAGTAAGCCGCACGATTCCGACTACAGCCGCAACCGCGCCAGAAGCATCCGCTTTCTGATCCTGCTGGCGGCCATTCTGGCGCTCGCGTTCTTTTTGTCGCTGCGCGCCGGGTCTTACAACACGCCCGCCGCCGAGCTCATCCGGGGCATCTTCGGCCGGGCGTCGGACGCGAAGATCAATCTCGTCATCCGCAATAACCGCCTGCCGCGCATCTGCACCGCCATGGTCGCCGGCGCGGGACTGGGGCTGGCCGGGTGCATCCTGCAGGCCGTGCTGCGCAATCCGCTCGCCTCGGCCTCTACGCTCGGCGTGTCGCAGGGTGCGACGTTCGGCGCAGCCGTCGCCATCATCGGTCTCGGCCTGAGCCAGGCCGGCAGCTGGGCCATTCCGCTGTGCTCGTTTCTCGGCTCGCTGCTTGTCGCGGCCGTCATTCTGGGGCTGAGCCAGTTCAAGCAGATCTCCTCGGAGGGCATCGTGCTCGCGGGCGTCGCCATCAGCTCCATGCTGACCGGCGCGACCACGCTGCTGCAATACTTTGCCGACGAGGTCGCGCTCTCGTCGCTCGTATTCTGGACGTTCGGCGACCTCGGCAGCACGGACTGGCAGTCCCTGCGCGGCATGGCGCTGGCCGTACTGCTGCTGATCGGCTACTGCTACCTGCACCGCTGGGACTATAACGCCCTGCTCTCCGGCGAGGAGACGGCGCTGAGTCTCGGCATCCATGTGCGGCGGCTGACACTCACGAACGTTGTGCTCACGTGCTTTGTCTGCTCGGTGATCGTGTCGCACGTCGGCCTCATCAACTTCATCGGTCTCGTTGCGCCGCACATCGTGCGCATGGTCGTCGGCAACAACTATATCTATCTCATCCCCGGCTCCGTGCTCGCCGGCGCGGCGCTGCTGCTGCTGAGTGATCTGGCCGCGCGCGTGATCATCATGCCCGTCATTCTGCCGATCGGCGCGCTGACGGCGTTTCTCGGCGGCCCGCTGTTTTTGTACCTGCTGTTCAAGGGGAGGGGTCGGACATGATCTGTGTGGACCATCTCTGCTATCACTATAAGGGCGGGCGGCCAATCCTCCGCGATGTGAGCTTTGAACTGGAGACCGGGCACTTTCTGGCCGTACTCGGCAACAACGGCGTCGGCAAGAGCACACTGCTCAAGTGCATGAACCGCATCCTCACGGCTGACAGCGGGCACTGCCGTATCGACGGTGAGGATCTGCTCACGCTCTCCCACCGGGAGATCGCAAAACGCGTAGCCTTCGTGGCACAGCACGTGCCCGACACGCAGATGACCGTGCACGACATGGTCATGCTCGGGCGGCGGCCCTACATGACCTGGGGCGTGACGGAGCACGACCACCATGTCGTGCACGAGGCCATGCGCTATCTGAATCTGGAGGACATGCGCGGCCGGTTCCTCAACCGGCTCTCCGGCGGCGAGCGGCAGAAGGTCATGCTCGCCCGCGCACTGGCGCAGGAGCCGACGCTCCTGCTGCTGGACGAACCGACCAGCAATCTCGACATCCGCAATCAATATCAGGTGCTGCAGATCACGCGCGACCTGTGCCGCGAGCAGAATCTCACGGCGATGATCGTCATCCACGACCTGAACCTCGCGCTGCGGTTCTGCGACCGCTTTCTGCTGCTGCGCGCAGGTGAGGTGTACCGCTACGGCGGCGCGGAGATCTTCGACGCCGACGCCCTGCGGGACGTCTACGGCGTGACGGGCAGCATCGTGGACGTGCAGGGGCACAGGCTCGTGCTCATTGATGACGAAGAAAAGGAGACAAGATCATGACCAACTGGGAAACCTGCGTACAATTTCACGGCCACGCCTGCGGCGGGCTGACGATCGGATATAAGGCCGCGTGCTACGCCGCCGAGCTGCTGGAGCTGTCCTTCTCCGGCGACGAGCAGGTCGTGTGCATCGCGGAAAACGACGCCTGCGGCGTGGACGCCATTCAGGCGCTGCTCGGGTGCAGCATCGGCAAGGGCAACCTGCTGTTTCATATGCGCGGCAAACAGGCGTTCTCGTTTTACAACCGCGCCACGGGCAAGTCCGTGCGCCTGGTGCTCCGGCCGCGGCCGGAGGGGATGACGCGCGAGGAATCCTTCGCCTACTATCAGGCGCAGAAACCGGCTGACCTGTTCGACGTCAAGCCGGCGACCATCCCGCTGCCAGAGCCGGCCAAACTATTTGACTCCTACCCGTGCGCGTGCTGCGGCGAGGTGACGGGCGCCAACTGGATCCGCCTCGTCGGCGGGCAGAAGCTGTGCCTCGACTGCGCCGGGAACTACGACCGGTTCGACGTCTGAGAATAACAAAAAACTCCGGCTTCCAGAACGGAAGCCGGAGTTCAGTTTATCCAAAACCTCGTAGAGTTTCGCCGCCGGAGCGGCGAAAGAAAGTGAGATCATTTTCTTCGGCGACATGTGCGTCGGAGAAAATACTTCTCAGGCTGCAAGTGTGGAATTTGTGCGCCGTGGACGCACAAATTATGCGCGCAGCAGACTGCAGCCTCTTTGTCAAAAAGTAACACTTTTTGACAGTCTCAGCCGCGCAGCAGCGCGAGCTGGTAAAACGCGACGGCGCTCGCCGCGGCCACATTGAGCGAATCGACCCCATGCGTCATGGGGATGCGCACCGTGTAATCGCACGCGGCGATCGTGTTGGATGCCAGCCCGTCGCCCTCCGTGCCGAGCACGATGGCGAGGCGCGGCACGGTACGCAGGCGCTTGTCGTCGATGCGCAGCGAATCGTCCCGCAGCGCCATGGCCGCCGTCTGAAACCCGAGGGCGTGCAGCGTCTGCTGCCAGTCGCCGTCCTCAGGCAAATACGTCCACGGCACCTGAAAGACCGTGCCCATGCTCACGCGCACGGCGCGGCGGTAGAGCGGGTCGCTGCCCGCCGACGTGAGCAGCACGGCGTCCACGCCGAGCGCCGCCGCCGAGCGGAAGATCGCGCCGATGTTCGTCGGGTTCATCACGTTTTCCAGCACGGCCACACGCGCAGCGTTGGCGCACAGGACGGCGACCTCCGGCAGTGCCGGGCGGCGCATGGCGCAGAGCATGCCGCGCGTGAGATGAAAGCCTGTCAGCTGCGTGAGCACGTCGAGCTCGGCGGCATAGACCGGGATGTCCGCGGGGCAGCGCGCCAGGATCTCGCGCGCCTTGCCGTCCACGTGGCGGCGCTCCATCAAAAACGACACCGGCACGCACCCCGCGTCGAGCGCGCGGCCGATCACGAGCGGACTCTCGGCGATAAAGAGGGCGTTTGCCGGGTCGGCGCGGTTGACGAGCTGGTTTTCTGTCAGGCGGGCGTACACGTCCAGTTCCGGCGCGGAAAAGTCCGAAATATCAAAAATCTTTGCCATAGCTGCATCTCTCTTTTCCATAGGGTCAGCCCGATTATAACCGATTTTGCGCGCGGACGCCACCGGTTTTTTTCCGCCGGTGTATGTCCCGCCGCGCCGGTGGGCATACTGGCACTGAGGTGATATTTATGCAGTTGACCCCAAAAGAGGCCAGTTTACTCAAAGATCTCAAAGGGCAGGAGCAGCTGTGCGTGGACAAATATAACCGCCACGCCGCCAGCGCCAACGACCCGCAGCTGAAAAACCTGTTCGAGCAGATCGCGCAGGTCGAGCAGCAGCATCTCGACGCGATCACGCAGATGGAGGGCGGCACCGTCGCCCCACCGGCAGACTCCGCGACCGTGCCGACGACGTTCACGGCGACCTACAGCAACACCGAGACCCCGCAAAAGCAAAACGACTGCTACCTGTGCACGGACGTGCTCGCAATGGAAAAGCACGCCTCGCACCTGTACGACACGTGCGTGTTCGAATTCAATGATGCCAACGCGCGCAGCGTGCTCAACGACATTCAAAAGCAGGAGCAGCACCACGGCAAGGTCATCTATGACTATATGAACACCAACGCCATGTACGCCTGACACCATCCGCACAAAAACGGCGCCCCTGAAGGCTCGGGGACGCCGTTTTTGTCTGCGAAATTTATTTGGTCAGGCCGTAGCTCCCGGCCAGCTTGCGGAACGCCGGGAGCGAGCGCTCGAGCTGGCTGCGCGCCACGCAGTAGGCCAGGCGCGCATAGCCGGGGCAGCCGAAATCATCGCCCGGCACGAGCAGGATGTCATAGTCCATCGCGCGGCGGCAAAACGCCCGGGCGTTCGGCTCCGGCGACTTGAGGAAGAGATAAAACGCGCCGTCCGGCCGCGCGCACGCATAGCCCATGTCCGTGAGCGCGCCGTAGATCAGCTCGCGGTTGGCGGCATAGGCCGCGATGTCCGCCGTCTGGCCGAGGCACTCGGCCACGGCGAGCTGGAACAGCGACGACACGCACACATACCCCAGCGCGCGCCCCGCGCCGAGCACGGCCGCGTGCACGGCGGCGTAATCGTCTATGGCCGGGTGCAGGGCGAGAAAGCCCACGCGCTCGCCGGGCAGGGACAGCGTCTTGCTGTAGGAATAGCAGTAGATCGCGTTCGGATAGATCGCGGGCAGGAACGGCACCTCCACCCCGCCGTAGACCAGCTCGCGGTACGGCTCGTCGGCAATGATGTAGATCGGGTGGCCGTACCGGGCCTGTTTTTCGCGCAGGAGCGCTGCCAGCGCCTCGAGCTCCGGGCGCGAGACGACGACACCGGAGGGGTTGTTCGGCGAGTTCAGGATGAGCAGCGCGGTCTTTTCCGTCACCGCGGCCGCGAGCGCATCGAGATCGAGCGCGAACGTGTCCGCCCGGCACGGCACAACGCGCACGCTGCCGCCCGCCGCCTCGGCATAGACGGCGTACTCCGGGAAGTACGGTGCGAACACGATGGCCTCATCCCCCGGACCCATGAGCGCGCGCGTGAGGATGGCCAGCGCGCTCGACGCGCCGTCGGTCATGTAAATGTCCTGCGCGCGGTACGCCTCGCCGAAGGTGTCCGTCAGGTAAGCCGCGACCTTTTCGCGCACGGACGCCATGCCCGGCGCGGGCGCGTAGGCGTGCAGCTGCGTGGGCGGCACGGTGTGCAGCAGCCGCTCGACCGCCTCCTGCACGCAGTCCGGCGGGTCGATGCTCGGGTTGCCGATGGCGAAGTTATAGACGTTTTCCGGGCCGATCTCGGCCGCGCGGCGCTCGCCGTAGGCCGCGATCTCGCGGATGGAAGAGCCGCTCTCGCCCCAGGCGACCATTTGTTTCGAGATCATGCGTTTGCCTCCTCCAGATACTGTTTCAGGTACAAAATGGCCTGACGGTAGCCCTCGAAGCCGAGACCCATGTATGTTTTCACGCACGCCATGCCGGCATAGGAGATCTGGCGAAAATCCTCCCGGGCGCTGACGTCCGACAGGTGCACCTCCACCGCCGGGAGCGCCACGGCCTTGAGCGCGTCGAGAATGGCAACGCTCGTGTGCGTATAGGCAGCGGGGTTGATGACGATGCCGTCGGCCGTGCCGTAGGCCGCCTGAATGGCATCGACGATCGCGCCCTCGTGGTTGGACTGGAACAGGTCGACCTCTACGCCCGCATCGGCGGCGGATGCGCGGATGAAATCCTGCAGCGCGGCAAAGCTCCGGCTGCCGTAGATGGCCGGCTCACGCAGGCCGAGCAGGTTCAGGTTCGGGCCGTTGATGACGAGAAACTTCATGCCAGCACCTCCAGAATTTTGCGCACCGTCTCCTCCGGCGTACCGTTGTTGTCAATGACCGCGTCGGCGAAGCGGGCGTACAGCGGCGCACGCTGCGCGTAGAGCGCGGCGAGGTCGCTGCGCTGGGAGATGGGGCGGCCGTCCTTCGGCAGCAGCGCGAGGTCGCGCTGCAGCCAGAAAATCGTGCCGTTCTGGTGCAGGAGCGGGTAATTTTCCTCGCGGCAGATGCTGCCGCCGCCGGTCGCAAGCACCGCGCCCGAGCGCTTGCCGAGCTCGGCGAGTGCAGCCGTCTCCCGCGCGCGGAAGGCGTCCTCTCCACCGGCGGCAAAAATGTCCGGGATGGACATGCCCGCCGTCTCGACGACCTGCGCGTCGCTGTCGAGCACCGGGCGGTGCAGCCGCTCGGCAAGCAGCGCCGCGATGGTGCTCTTGCCGCTGCCGGGCATGCCGATGAGGACGATGTTTTCCATCTCCTGCCGCAGCAGGCGGTGGATGCGCAGGATCTCCGCGTCGTCGATCACCGTATCGGTGAACACCTCGCAGCTGCGCTTGGCCTGCGCCACGAGCATGTACAGCCCGCCCGCGCACGGGATGCCGAGGCTTTCCGCCTGCAGCAGCAGCGCCGTGCGCGCGGGGTTATAGACAATATCGAGCACGCCCGCGCACTGCGGAAACTGCCGCAGGTCGACGGCGGCCCTGCCCGTGTTCGGATACATACCGACCGGCGTGGTGTTGACGATCACGCGCGCGTCGGCGTGGCGGTCGAGATTGTCGTAGTTATCCGGCCCATGGCGGGAGATGACCGTCACGTGCGCGCCGAGCTGCTCGAGCACGGCCTGAATGGTCGCGGACGCGCCGCCGTTACCGAGCACGAGCGCCTTTTGCCCCGCGACGTCGATGCCGCTGTGACGCACGAGATACTCGAAGCCGAAGGCGTCGGCGTTGTCGCCATAGAGCGTGCCGTCCGCCCGGCGGACGAGCACGTTCACGCTGCCGAGCTTTTGCGCGATCGGCGAGAGCTCGGCGCAGTACGGGATGACCGCCTTTTTATACGGAATGGTCACGTTGAGCGCGTCGAAATCGCCGCCGGTCAAAAACGCCGGCAGGTCCTCCGGCGCGACCTCATAGAGCCCGTAGGCATAGTCCGCGAGCTGCGCGTGGATGGCCGGCGAGTAGCTGTGGCCGAGCTTTTCGCCCAGAAGTCCGCACCGCATCATCACACCACCTCTCGGTAGCTGCCGAGGTAGGAGAATTTCTCACACAGACCCGGCAGCTCGCCCATGAGCTGCTGGAACTGCGGCGAATAGACCGACGTCTCGAGATCGAAGTAGAACATGAACTCAAAGTCGCGCTCCGGCAGCGGACGGCTCTCGAGCTTGTTGAGGTTGATGCCGAGCGCATAAAAGCGCGAGAGCACCTTGTACAGAGAGCCCGGCTTGTGCGGCAGCACCATCATGAGGCTCGTGCGGTCAGCGCCGGGATAGATCTCGAGATCCTTGGCGATGCAGATAAAGCGCGTGTAGTTGTTGCCCTGATCCTGCACGGAGGAGGCCAGGCTCTCGAGCCCATAGAGTCCGACGCACGCGCGCGACGAGAGCGCCGCGACGTCCGTGCGGTCCGACTCGGCCACGCGCTTGGCAGCCACGGCAGTGTTCTCGCAGCGCACGACCGTCACGCCCGGCAGACTCTGCAGGAAGCGGCCGCACTGGCTGATGGCCTGCTCATGGGAATAGATTTCCTTGATGTCCGAGAGCTTCGTGCCGGGCTTGGCCAGCAGGCAGTGGTCGATCTTCAGGCGCACACTGCGCACAATGCGGAAGTTGTGCTGCATCATCAGGTCGTACACGGCGTTGACAGAGCCGGCCGTGCTGTTTTCCAGCGGGATGACGCCGTAGCGGCACAGGCCCTTTTCGATGGCGGCAAACACCGCCTCGAACGTGGCGCAGTAAAACACGTTCGGCATCGTAAACAGGCGGTCGCACGCGAGCTGGGAATACGCGCCCTCCACACCCTGACACGCGACGGCCGGGTGCTCCGGGAACAGTTGCGGTGTGCGCGCGATGGCCTGCTCGATCTCGGCAGTCAGCGGACTCGTGACGCCGAGCAGCCGGTTCTGGCAGCTGCGGCTGAGCTCAAAGATGAGCGAGTAGAGCGACACGGCGTATTCGCGCAGGTCCTCCGGCGCGGCGTCCGCGATCTGCTGCAGCTTCGCGCGCTCGCGCCCGGCATCGAGCGCCGGGAGATTGTGCGCCTTCTTGTAGCCCGCGATCTGCGCCGCGACCTCCATGCGCTGGTAAAACAGAGCGAGCAGCTGACTGTCGATGCCGTCGATCTGCTGGCGATAATCACTAAGTTCCATGGTCAAGCTCCTTATTCAAGATCTGTATTTTCCGCCGCGGGAACGGTTTTCAGCGCGGAAAGATCCGTCCAGAAGCGGGGGTAGGATTTGTCGGTACATGCGCAGTCGCGCACCGTAACGGGCGCGGTGCAGCCGCTGGCGGCAGCCGCCGCCGCCATGGCGATGCGGTGGTCGTGCTGCGGGTCGACCGTGCCGCCGGTGAGCACCTTTCGGCCGGTGACGGTCAGGCCGCTGTCGTGCTCTTTCACCTGCGCGCCGAGCGCGCGCAGCATGGCAGCTGTGCTCTCGAGCCGGTCGGACTCCTTGAGCCGCAGGCGGGCGGCGTTGACGATCTGCGTCTGGCCGTCCGCGAGCGCGGCGACGACGCTCAGCACCGGGATCAGATCCGGGATGGGCGCGGCGTCGATCGTGACGCCGCGCAGCGCGCAGCGCCTTACGGTGACGGCATCCTGTGTCTCGCGCACATCCGCGCCGAAGCGGCGCAGCACATCCAGCACCGCGCGGTCGCCCTGCGACGAGTCGGACGCAAGGCCCGTGACCGTGACGCCGGCGGGCGAGAGCGCGCCCATGCACAGGAAAAACGCGGCGTTCGACCAGTCGCCCTCCACATGGCACCGGGCCGGGAGGCGCGCCGTCTGGCCGCCGGAGATGGTGTACGTCCGCTCCCGCTTTTGCAGGCGGATGCCGGACAGGCGCAGCGCGTCCTCCGTCATGGCGATGTAGCCCGCGGACTCGAGCCGGCCCGTCACGGCGAGCGTGCTCGCCCCCGGCAGGCGCGGCAGCGCCATGAGCAGGCCGGAGATGTACTGCGAGGACACGTCGCCCGGCAGCGCGTAGGCGCCTGGCCGCAGCCGGCCGCCGGCGTGCAGCAGCGCGCCGTCGCGCCGGATGGTCATGCCGTGCGCCGTGAGCACCGCGTCGAGGGGGGACAGCGGCCGCTTCGGCAGGCGCCCTTCCATGTGGAAGGTCACGTCCGCGCCGAGCGCGCCCACGACCGGCAGCAGAAAGCGCAGCGTCGAGCCGCTCTCGCCGCAGAAAAGATCTGCGTGCGCGGGCATTTCCCCGGCAATGGGGACGATGCGCAGCGTGCCCGCGCCGTCGTCCGTGATGTCCGCGCCGAGGGCGGACAGGCAGCGCGCCGTGGCGGCGATGTCGGCCGAGACGCCGTCGCACCGCAGCGCCACGGGCTGCGCGCCGAGCGCAGCGCAGATGAGCAGGCGGTGCGCCTGCGATTTCGAAGCCGGGATGCGCACGCTGCCCGTGCGCGGCCCGGGAGAAACGGTCTGATTCATGCGATGCCTCCGTCCGCAAGCCAGGCGGGGATATCCGCCGCCGGGATCGTCTCGATGCGGCAGCGGCCGATGCGCTCCGGCACGATGAGGTGCAGCTTGCCGTCGGCGATCTTTTTATCCGAGCGCGCGGCGTCCGTGAGCGCGTCACGGGTAAACGCCGTCTCCGTCGGCAGGCCGTACTGCCGCAGGAGCGCGAGGATCTGCGCGCAGGTATCGTCCGTGCAGATGCCGCGTTTGGCGGCCGCGCGCGCGATGATGGCCATGCCGATGGCCACGCCGCAGCCGTGCGGCACGGCGTAGTCGCTGCATTTTTCGACCGCGTGGCCGAACGAGTGGCCGAGGTTCAGCAGCTGGCGGCTGCCGCGGTCAAACTCATCGGCCGCGACGAGGTCGCGCTTCATGCCGACACACGTTGCGATGACGTGCTCCACCTGTGCGCTGACCGGCTCTGCGCGCAGCGCGTCAAAAAACGGCTCGCTGCGCAGCACGGCGTATTTGATGACCTCGGCGCAGCCGTTGCGGTATTCCTCCGGCGGGAGGGTGCGCAGCGTGTCCGGGTCGCAGAGCACGAGGCTCGGCTGATAGAAGCAGCCGACCTGATTTTTGCCGCTTGCGAGGTTCACGGCCGTCTTGCCGCCGACGGAGGAGTCCACGGCGGCCAGCAGCGTCGTCGGCACCTGCACGAATGGGATGCCGCGCTGATACGTCGCGGCGGCAAAGCCCGCGAGGTCGCCGGTCACGCCGCCGCCGAGCGCGACGATGAGGTCGCTGCGGCTCAGGCGGTGCGCGGCCAGAAAGTCCAGCAGCGCCGCATAGGTGGCGAGCGTCTTGCAGTGCTCGCCGCCGGGATAGGTGAACGTCACGGCGCGAAAGCCCGCGCGCGTGAGCGACGCCGCGAGCCGCCCGGCATACAGGCCCGCCACGGTCTCGCCCGCGACGATGGCCGCCGTGCGGCCCGTGCCGAGCACGCGCGCGATCTGCGCGCCGGCGTCGTCGAGCAGGCCCGGCTGCACCAGCACGTCATAGTCGCGCGAGGCAGTCACGTGGATGGTCGTCATCGGCCGTCTACCTCCTCCTTGCGCCGGCGGCCCTCATCGAGCAGGCGCGTGAGCGCGGGCAGGTCGTCGCGCGCCATCGCGTCGCGGTACTCGCCCAGGTGCGTCATGAACATGTCCAGCTCATGGAGCAGATTGTCCTTGTTTTCCAGAAAGAGCTCGGCCCACATCTCGGGGCTCAGCCACGCGACACGGGTCATGTCCTTGTAGCTGCCGGCGGAAAAGCCCTTGTGCTGCGATGCCGTGGGGCTCTTGATATATGCGTTCGAGACCACATGCGCCATCTGCGAGGTGAAGGCGATCATCTCGTCGTGCGCCTCCGCCGTCGTGAAGGAAAAGCGCGCAAAGCCCGCGGGCTGGAGCAGCTGCTTGACGTGGTCGAAGAGCAGCACATCGTCAAAGTCCGGCGGCACGATGACCATCGGCGCGCCGTGGTACATGGTCGCCTTCGCGTTCTTGAAGCCGGAATACTGCGTGCCGGCCATCGGGTGGCCACCGAGGAACGTGACGCCGTGTTCCTTTGCAATCGGGAAGCACGCGGCGCAGATGGTGCGCTTCGTGCCGCCGCAGTCGAGCACGACGGGGTGCGCTCCGATGTGCGGGGCCATGCGGCGAAACCACTCGATGGTCGCCTCCGGGTAGAGCGCGATGAGCACAAGATCGCACGCGGCGATGTTGTCCTCCGTGAGCTCGGCGTCCACCGCGCCGCTCATTATGGCAAAATCGAGCACGCTGCGGCTGCGGTTCCAGGCGAGCACGGTCGCGCCCGCTTCGTGATACGCCTTGGCAAAAGAACCGCCGATCAGGCCCAGGCCAACGATGCCGACCGTCATTTTGTAATCACCTCACGGACGCTGCGCACCTTTTTGGCGAGGTCGTCGTAGACCTCCGGGCGCAGGGACTGCGCGCCGTCGCACAGGGCGTGCATGGGATCGTTGTGCACCTCGATGATGAGGCCGTCCGCGCCGCAGGCCGTTGCGGCGAGCGCCATCGGCTCGACCAGGCGGGCGATGCCGGTCGCATGGCTCGGGTCGACGATGATGGGCAGGTGCGTCAGCTCCTTGAGCATGGGCACGGCCGCGAGGTCGAGCGTGTTGCGGGTGTAATCGTCGAACGTGCGGATGCCGCGCTCGCAGAGGATGACCTGCTCGTTGCCGCCGGCCATGATGTACTCGGCGCTCATGAGCAGCTCCTTGAGCGTGCTGGCAAGGCCGCGCTTGAGCAGGATGGGCTTGCGCAGCTTGCCGAGCTCGCGCAGAAGGTCGAAGTTCTGCATGTTGCGCGCGCCGACCTGAATGATATCCACATCCTCGAACAGCGGCAGATGCTCAACGCCCATGATCTCCGTCACGATCGGCAGGCCGGTGGCCGCGCGCGCCGTTTTGAGCAGCTCGATGCCGGTGGCCTTCAGGCCCTGAAAGTCGTAGGGCGAGGTGCGGGGCTTGAACGCGCCGCCGCGCAGGATGTTCGCGCCGGAGGCCTTGACGGCCTTTGCGACCGCGACAATCTGCTCCTCGGACTCGACGGAGCAGGGGCCGGCGATCATGACGAAGTTGCCGCCGCCGATCTTCACGCCGCCGACCTCGACGACGGTGTCCTCCGGGTGGAACTTGCGGTTGCAGCACTTGAAGGGCTCGGTCACGCGCTTGACGCTGTCGACGATGCCGAGGCTGCCGATCAGGTCCATGTCCACGCGGGTCGTGTCGCCGACGAGGCCGAGCACGGTCTGGTATTCTCCCTCGGAAATGTGGATGGTCAGGCCCTGACCCTTGAGCCAGTCGATGAGCTGCTCGCGCTTTGCTGCTTCCACGCCATGTTTGAGTACGACGATCATGATGATTACCTCCGATGTATTTACCTGAATTTTTGTTTTTGTTTTTCAAAAGAAAAATGCGGCACAGGCTCAACCTGTGCCGCATGAAACATTCTCGGGATCCGAGCTATTTTTTGCATCACAAATCAGCCTTACTATATTGTCATAGTAAAGTAATAAGCGTATGCAAAAAAGTAGGTACGGTTCATGATATTTGCTCCGATTCTGATGAAAAATCCTGATGGTTTGAGTATAAAAACTTCGCGCGCAAATGTCAACCGCAAATTTTCACAAATTCCGCATTCTTTTGCGCCCCGGCGTGCAGCAGATGCCCAAGCGGCAGGCGCAAAAAGTGCGCGGGGGCGGCATATGCCGCCCCCGCCGGGAAATTGCTGTGCTGTGAGAGAAATATCAAAAAGAGGATCAGGCGTTGACCACGTGCTCGGCGTAGCTTCTGAGGATCATGGCGACCTGCGCGCGGGAAGCGCTGCCCTGCGGGTCGAGGATTGTCCGTCCGCCGTACACCGTGCCGTTGATAAGGCCGGCTGCATTGGCCCACGAGAGCGCATCCTGCGCCCAGCCGGACACGCTGCCGGCATCCGGGAACGCCGAGAGATCGGCGCGCGCGCCCACGTCATAGCCGCGGCTGTGTGCGTAGTTGAAGAGGATCACGGCCGTCTGCTCGCGCGTGACGTCGCTGTTGGGAGCAAAGCAGCCGCCGCCGATGCCGGAGACCACGCCGTTTTCCGCCGCCCAGGTGACGGCGTCCGTGTACCATGTGCCGCCCGGCACATCGGAAAACGTGTTGACGCCCTTCGGCGCGGGCGCGCCCGCGAGCCGCCACAGCACGGTCACGAGCATGGCGCGGGACATGACCGCGTTCGGGGCAAACGTCGTGGGAGACGTGCCGTCGAAGAGGCCGTTGTTGTAGGCATAGGCCGCCGCGCCGTAGTACCAGCTGCCGGCGGGCACATCCGTGAACGGGAAGCGCGCGATGGCCGTCACGCCGGAGACAACATCAAAGGTATAGGTCTGCTGCTGCGCATCCCACGCACCGCCGACGGCCGAGATCGCGCCGTCCTCGGCAAGGCTCCACGCGGTGAGCGCATCCGCTGCACGCGCCGGAATGCTGGCGCGCACGCTGCCGGCGGGGTAGCTTTCCGCCGCGCCGTCAACGGTGACGGAGGCATTGGCAAGCGTCGCCGTAGCAGCCTGCGTGCCGAGGGCACGCTGCTGCGCCGCGTTGAGCGACGCCCCCGTGAGCGAGACGGCCACGTCCTTGTGCAGGTCAAGCGCCGCGAGCGCGTCGCTATCCAGCGTAACGGTGCCGGCTGTGAGCTGCACCTGCAGGGCCACAACACCCGCGCTGCGCGCATTGGCGATCGAGCGGCCGGCCAGGATGACCGTGTCGGCCGCGGGATCTGTGGCGTTGACCGTCACGGTCGCGCCGGACTGCGCATTGGTGGCCGTACGGAGCTGGCGGCTGGTGAGGAACACCGTCGCGGTGCTGCCCTGTACGTACGCCTGCGTAACGGCGGCGCTGCTGCCGGTGACCGGCAGGAGACGCACCTGCGCACTGCTGCCCTCGAGCAGGATGGTCTTGTCATTGTCATCGGGGCAGTTGTTGTCCACGCTCATGGAGACGACGATGTTCACGAGCAGGTCGTTGAGCTGGCTCTTGAGATAGCGGGTGAACAGGCCCTGGAACTTCGTGAAGAGCACGCTGCCGCGGCCGAACGCATCTCTGGCGACGATGTCGAGCACCTGATCGAGCAGTGCGCCGCTCTTGAGCTGGTCGACGCCGGACTGCACCCAAGCGGGATAATTGCCGTCGTCCTCACCGGCGAGGTTGCACTGATAGATCCAGTTGGCAAAGTCGAGCAGGTTCTTGCCGTCCGCGATCGGGACGGCGGCCACATCGTCAATGATCTGGTCGATGTTCGCCACGATCTTCGTGACCGGCCAGGTGTCATTCGGCAGGTATTTACCGAAGAAGGACTTGACGAAGTCGCCCGCGACCGTCTTGAGCATATCGGTCGAGAAGCCGAATTCCCGGGCATACTCGGTCAGGTCGTCGATCACATGCGCAGTACCCGTGGCGGGATCTGTGTAATGGATGGGGCCGGCATGCGTCTTGGTGCTCACGCTCATGTAGGTGCTCGTCTCACCGCCGACGGTGCTGCGGCGCAGGTCGACAAAGCGGACCGGGCACGGATACGTCAGCGCAGAGCCGGTTTCGATGTCATAGAAGGTGTTGCCGGCCTTCGTGGTCATGGCAGCGATGTCGACCGCGTGCATATGACCGGTGAAGACGACGCTCATGCCGGCATCGGCATACTCCTGCGCGATGCGCTCATAGCCGTTGACGAGGTACATGGGCAGGATGGTGGGCTCGACATCGAAGTGCGGCACCAGACCGTGGTGCTCCAGACCGATGACAAGGTCGCCGCGTGCCTTGGCGGCGGCAGTCTGCTCGATGACCCATTTTTCCAGATCGGCGCTGATGGCGCCGCTCGTCTCATGCTCATCCGTGCCGTTGGAGGTGTTCTCCTTGCTGTAGCGGCAGGTGTCCATGGCGATAATGGTCAGCCCCTCGACCGGTCGCGCAACATAGGACAGGCTGCCGGCCTCATTGCCCGCGGCCGGGGTGAAGGTCGCGATGACGGTCGGATCGGAGTAGACAAAGTCGTAGATACGCTTGAAGTCCTCCGGGTGCGTGCGCGTGGCGGGCACGGCCTTACCGTCTGGGGTGTTGAAGTTCTTGGCATTGTAATTGCGGATGTCATGGTTGCCGTTGATGACATAGATCTTCAGCCCCGGAATATCCTGCTGCAGCTGCTGCAGCTGCTTTGCCAGCGCCGCGTGGCACTCCTGCTCGCCGTCCTTGGTCAGGTCGCCGGACACGAGAAGGATGTCGGGCTTGTCCGCGCGAACTTGCTCAAACTTTTCGTACAGGATTGCGGAGCTCTCCTTGAGCAGCTTGCGGTCGCTGTTGAGTGCATGCTCAAAGTCCTCCGTGTCTGCGATCATATCCGGCGAGAGATAGTGCAGGTCGGACATGACGGCGATCCTCAGGTTCATGTCCTGCGGCTTTTCCGCCGCAAACACCGGAACCGTCAGTGTGAAGACAAGGACTACCGCCAGCAGCAGCGACAGCAGTCTGCTTCCATTGTGCATTCTGGTTTTCATTTCTTCCTCCTGTTTTTTAGATTCCTACAACATTGCACGGCCCCCTGCCGCACAACTGTATTCCTTCCTCACCGTGTAAAATCTGCAGCCGCCCTTGTGTAAAAGCAGTTGTAACACGGCATTTTAACTGTATCATGCCGGAGGCCCGATTGCAACCAAAACACAGCAGCAAATGCGAAAAAGCGCGGGCGGCTGCCGTCGCCCGCGCAGAGGATATTGCTTTGAAAAGAGGATTTGCGCGTTGACCACGTGCTCGACGTAGTTCATGAGGATCATGGCGACCTGCGCGCGCGAGGCACTGCCCTGCGGGTCGAGGATCGTCGGGCCGTCGCGCACGGTGCCGTTGATGAGGCCGATGGTTCATCTCTTCCTCCTGTAACATTCAAGATTTTGGCTCTTACAAGCTCACGTTTCTGTTTTACACAGCGCGTGTAAAGTCTAAAACCGCAGCCATGTAAAAGTTCCCGTGCCGCAAAGCGGTGAAGATTTTACATTCCTGCCTTGACAAGCCGGCGGTTTCGTCCTATCATGAAGTGAACAAACACGGGGAGCCGCTCGGCTGAGAGTAAGCATCCGCTTAGACCCGCATACCTGATTTGGACAATGCCAACGTAGGGATTCATACTGCCGGACCGCAACAGCAGCACTCTTTACGGGCGCCGCTGTTTTTTTCGTGCAGATCTTCCGGGAAAGGAGTCATGATTTATGCAACAAGTGCTCAAGACCATGCTGGAAAACGTGCGCGCGAAAACGCCGCTCGTGCACAACATCACCAACTACGTCACCGTCAACGACGTGGCAAACGTTCTGCTGGCGGCCGGCGGCTCGCCGATCATGTCCGACGATGCCGACGATGTCGAGGACATCACGAGTATCTGCGGCGGGCTGAACATCAACATCGGCACGCTCAACAAAAACACCATCCCGTCGATGTTCCTCGCCGGGAAGAAGGCAAACGAGCTGGGCCACATCGTCCTGCTCGACCCCGTGGGCGCGGGCGCGAGCCGTCTGCGCACAGACACGGCCAACCGTCTCATGCAGGAGGTGCGCTTTGACGCCGTGCGCGGCAACATCTCCGAGATCAAGACGCTCTGCACCGGCAGCGGCAGCACCAAGGGCGTGGACGCCGACGCGGTCGACGCCGTGACGGAGGCGAATCTCGACGACGGCGTGCAGCTCGTCAAGACCTTCGCGCAGCGGGCCGGCTGCATCGTCGCCGTGACCGGCGCGATCGACCTCGTGAGCGACGGCGAGCGTTGCTGGTGCATCCGCAATGGCCGCGCGGAGATGAGCCGCATCACCGGCACGGGCTGCCAGCTCTCGGCGCTGATGACGGCGTTCCTGGTCGCCAATCCCGACCACAAGCTCGCCGCCGCGGCGGCCGCCGTGTGCATGATGGGGCTCGCAGGCGAGATCGGCTGGGCCAACATGCAGCCCGGCGACGGCAACAGCACCTACCGCAACCGTATCATTGATGCCATTTTCAACATGACCGGCGACGCGCTGGAGGAAGGAGCCAAATATGAACTGCGATAACGCATCTCTGCTGCTCTACGCCGTGACCGACCGCTCGTGGCTGCACGGCCAGACGCTCTATGAACAGGCTGAGCAGGCGCTGCAGGGCGGCGCAACGTTTTTGCAGCTGCGCGAGAAGGAACTCGACGAGGCGCATTTCAAAGAAGAAGCCATTGCGCTCAAGGCGCTGTGCCGGCAGTACGGCGTGCCGTTCGTGCTCGATGACAACGTGGCGCTCGCCGTGGCCACGGACGCCGACGGCGTGCACGTCGGCCAGAGCGACATGGCGGCCGGCAAGGTGCGCGCGCTCATCGGCCCGGACAAGATCCTCGGCGTGTCGGCCCAGACGGTGGAAGAAGCGCTGCTGGCCGAGCGCGAGGGCGCGGACTATCTCGGCGTGGGCGCCGTGTTCCCGACCGGGACGAAGGCCGACGCCAACGCCGTGAGTTATGATACCCTGCGCGAGATCTGTGCGGCCGTGTCCATCCCGGTCATCGCCATCGGCGGCATCACGAAGGACAATGTCGCCCGGCTTTCCGGCAGCGGCATTGTCGGCGTCGCCGTCGTGAGTGCGATCTTCGCGCAGCCGGACATTCCCGCCGCCACGCGCGCGCTCAAAGCCGCCGTGCGCACGGCGCTGGACCTGTAACCCCCTGCGCGCGGGCGCAGACAAACATACAAACAGCGGCAGATTGGGGGCACCACTTTCCGTCGCTCAACAAAATTGATGCTGAAAAGGAGACAGAATATGAAAACAGCATTAACGATCGCCGGAAGCGATTCCAGCGGAGGCGCCGGTATTCAGGCCGATCTGAAAGCCATGACCATGAATGGCGTATTTGCCATGAGTGCGATCACGGCGCTGACCGCCCAGAACACGACCGGCGTACAGGGTATTTTTGAAGTAACTCCGGCATTTCTCGGCCAGCAGATCGACAGCGTCTTTACCGACATCCGGCCTGACGCGGTGAAGATCGGCATGGTCGCGTCCTCCGGCCTCATTGAGGTCATCGCCGAGCGGCTGCAGCACTACGCGGCGCAAAACATCGTCGTCGACCCCGTGATGGTCGCCACGAGCGGCGCGCGGCTCATCTCCGAGGACGCCATCGCCACGCTCGAGGCGCGGCTGCTGCCGCTTGCCACCGTGCTCACGCCCAATATCCCGGAGGCGGAAGTGCTCTCGGGCCTGACCATCGCCTCCCCCGACGACATGATCGCCGCCGGAAAAGCCATCAGCGAGCGCTACGGCTGCGCCGTCCTGTGCAAGGGCGGGCACCGGCTCAACGACGCCAACGACCTTCTGTACCGCGACGGCGGCTACGAGTGGTTCAACGGCAAGCGCATCGACAACCCCAACACCCACGGCACCGGCTGCACGCTCTCGAGCGCCATCGCGGCCAACCTTGCCAAGGGCTTTGATCTCGACACGGCCGTCCGCCGCGCGAAGGACTATCTCTCCGGCGCGCTGGCCGCAATGCTCGACCTCGGCGCGGGCTCCGGTCCGATGGACCATGCGTTCGACCTGAAGCCGGAATACCGGCAGGAGGCCCAAGCGTGAAAAAGACTTCCAGCTTCCAGAACAGCCTCATCTGGTTCGGCGCGGCCGTGTCCATCGCGGAGATCCTCACGGGCACGTACTTCGCGCCCCTCGGCTTCACGAAGGGCCTGCTCGCCATCCTCGTCGGCCATGTCATCGGCTGTGCGATGTTCTTCTTCGCGGGCCTCATCGGCGGCCGCACCCGCCGCAGCGCCATGGGCACGGTCGAGCTGAGCTTCGGCCGCATCGGCTGCCTGTTTTTCGCTGCGCTCAACGTGCTGCAGCTCGTCGGCTGGACGGCCATCATGATCTATGACGGCGCACTGGCCACGAACACCGTGCTCGGCATCGGCAAGTGGGTGTGGTGTCTCGTCATCGGCGGGCTCATCGTGGTGTGGATCGCCGTCGGCATCAAGAACCTCGGCTGGATCAACAAGATCGCCATGGCGGCGCTGTTCATCCTCTCGATCGTGCTGTGCGTGGTGGTGTTCCGCGGCGGCACGCCCGTCACCGCGCCGGACGACAGCCTGAGCTTCGGCGCAGCGGTCGAGCTGGCCGTGGCCATGCCGCTGTCGTGGCTGCCGCTCATCTCCGACTACACGCGCGAGGCCGAAAAGCCCTTCGCCGCCACGCTCTCGAGCACGCTGACCTACGGCGTCGTGAGCTGCTGGATGTACGTCATCGGCATGGGCGCCGCCATCTTCACCGGCGAGGGCGATATCGCGCTCATCATGGTCAAGGCCGGCCTCGGCGTGGCCGCGCTGCTCATTCTCATCCTCTCGACCGTCACGACGACGTTCCTCGATGCGTACAGCGCCGGCATCTCCGCCGAGTCCCTGTCGAAGAAGATCAACGGCAAGTACGCCGCGCTCATCGTGACCGTCATCGGCACGGTCTGCGCCATCTGCTTCCCGATGGACGACATCACGAACTTCCTGTACCTGATCGGCTCGGTGTTCGCGCCGATGATCGCCATCCAGATCACGGACTTCTTCCTGCTCCGACGCGGCGGCGCGAGCGGCAGGCTCGATGTGTGCAACGCCGTCGTCTGGGTGCTGGGCTTCGTGCTCTACCGCGTGCTCATGACCGTGGACATCCCGGTCGGCAACACGCTGCCCGACATGGCCGGCACGATGCTCCTGTGCCTGATCGCGCACAAGATCGTCCCGGATAAGACCAGGGCTTCCTGAAGCCTTTTGCGAAAATTGCCAAGCCGAAAACGCCCGCACGATGTGCGGGCGTTTTTGCGTACAGGCGCAAACGCTGCGAGGCTTTTTGCGTCTTGAATTCCCAGCAAAGCTGTGTTATTTTAAGGGCAGAAAACACTTTCAGGGAGGCAGGCATATGAAAGATCTCAAACCGACGTGCCGCATCGCCGTGGTGCAGGCGGCGCCGGTGCTGTTTGACAAGACCGCGTGCACGGACAAGGCCGTGCACCTGATCGCGGAATGTGCCCGCAGCGGTGCGGAGCTGATCGTGTTTCCGGAGCTGTTCATCCCCGGCTACCCCTACGGCATGACCTTCGGCTTCACGGTCGGCGCGCGCAGCGAAGCCGGACGCGCCGACTGGCAGCTTTACTGCGACAACTCCATCGTCGTGCCCGGCCCGGAGACAGAGCGCCTCGCCGCAGCGGCAAAGGCCGCGGGCGCATACGCGAGCATCGGTGTATCGGAGCGCGACGGCGTGACCGGCACGCTCTATAATTCCAACCTCATCTTCCGCCCGGACGGTACGCTCGCGCCCGTGCACCGCAAGCTCAAGCCAACGGGCGCGGAGCGCGTGGTCTGGGGCGACGCCGACCGCGGGTATTTCCCGGTCGTAGACACCCCGTGGGGACCGATGGGCAGTCTCATCTGCTGGGAGAGCTATATGCCGCTGGCACGCACGGCGCTGTATGAAAAGGGCGTGACGCTCTACATCTCGCCGAACACGAACGACAACCCCGAGTGGCAGGCCACCGTGCAGCACATCGCGCTCGAGGGCCGGTGCTACTTCATCAACTGCGACATGGTCTTTCACCGCGCGGACTACCCCGCCGGGCTGCACTGCCCGGATGAGACCGCGCGCCTGAACGACATCCCCTGCCGCGGCGGCAGCTGCATCGTCGACCCCTACGGGCACTATGTCGTGCAGCCGGTGTGGGACAGCGAGGACATTCTCTACGCCGATCTCGATATGCAGCGCGTGCCCGCGAGCCGCATGGAGCTCGACGTGTGCGGCCACTACGCGCGGCCGGACGTGCTGCGCCTGACCGTGCAGGACGCATGAAAGGAGCGCGCGTATGAAGCTTGCCATGGCGCAGATGTCCATGACCGGGAGCATGGACGAAAACCTGAAAAGATCCCTCGCCTTCTGCGACGCCGCCGCGGGCAGCGACCTGCTGTTTTTCCCCGAGGTGCAGCTCATCGTGCAGGAGCTCGACCTCGCCGAGGCGCGGCTCTGGCGCGAGCAAAAGCGCCCGTACCTCAGGCAGCGGCGGCCGGAGTGCTATCTGTAAAAAGAACGATCCCTGCGTCGGAAGTCCGGCGCAGGGATCGTTTCTTATTTATATTCCGGGCACTGGTAACGGGGCTTGCCCTGACTCTTATGCCCGTACTCGATGGCGGACACCGGGCAGCCGCAGATGCAGGCCATGCAGTGCGTGCACGCGCCGTTCCAGTGCGGGCGGCGCTCAACGATGTCGATGCCGTTGACCGGGCAGCTCAGCGCGCACTTGCCGCAGCCGATGCACGCATCCGAGACCGTGAACGGTCCGGACTTGACAAACCACCGATAAAAGATCGTGTTCACCGGCCCGGTCTTGAACCGGTCGAGCAGGCCAACCCTCGGCGCCGGGAACGCTTCCCCGCGCTGCACGCAGGCAATGCCCCCATCGATGGTCGGCTGCGCCGCCGCGATGATCTGCGCCGACTCCTCCGCGCCGGGCACGTAAAACATGGCGACGTAGTTCTCCGGCATGACGACCTGCAGCACGCCCTGATAATCGAGCCCGATGTCCGCGCACAGCGCCGCGATGCGGCTGCCGGCGTTGCCGATCTCGCTGCCGCAGGTCATGACAAAGTAGGCCTTCCGGCTGCCGGTGAAGCGGCCGCGGCGGAGAAAGGCCGCGAAAATGTGCGGGATCTGCCACCCGTACGTCGGTGAGACGAACACCCACGGCCGGTCGGAATGCAGGTCGGCGGGCGTGTCGTTTCGGATGTATTCGTTCGCGGTGATGAGATCGTCGCCGAGGGCGGCGGCGAAGCGCTGGGCAACATAGCGGCTGTTGCCCGTGCCGGTGTAATAGACGATCATGGTGCTTCCCCCAAAGTACGATTTTTGCCCAGTATAGCACACCCGCGCCCTGATTTCCAGCCGGACGTTGTGTCCGCGCGCCCGGTGTGCTACAATGGGGAAAACACCGCGACTTATGGGAGGGACCGCATTTGTATTGGTATACCATCGGGCAGACGCTCACGCAGCAGGAGCACGCGCCCGCGCCGGAGCAGCCCGCCGTCGTGCTGCTGACATCCGAAGAGCTGTCGCACCAGCCGGCGCTGCCCGGTCTGGAGCGGACGCTGCACCACACGCCCCCGGCGCGCGACGCGCGCGTGTGCAAGGCCGAGGTGCGCTCGGACTGTCTGGCAGGCACGCTCGTGCTGCCGCGCCAGGGCAAGGACGGCAAGCCGCTCGCCTGCGGCTATCTCGTCACGGCCACGCGCGTCGTGCTCGTGGACGACGAGAGCGCGCTGCAGGGGCTGCTGCGCCGCATCGCCCGGGAAAAGCGCTGGACCGACGGCAGCGTCGGCCGGTTTCTCTACGACTTTTTTGAGCAGCTCATCGCCCGCGACCTGCACCAGCTCGAAAAGATCGAGGACCGCATCGAGGCGCTCGAGGATCAGGTGCTGGCGCACGAGCTGGACGATTTCTCCGCGCCGATGACCGCGCTGCGCAAGGAGACCATGGCGTGGTTTCGCTATTACTCCCAGCTCGACGACGTGGCGTGCGAGCTGCACGAGAACGAAAACGGCTTCTTCACCGACAGCGAGCAGCTGATGTTTCGCATGTTCGAGGACCGGGTCATCCGCCTGCGCGAGGAGTCGCAGCTGCTGCGCGAATCGTGCGCACAGCTGCAGAGCCTGTTTCAGGCCGAGATCGACACGCGGCAAAACCGCATCATGCAGATCCTGACGATCGTGACGACGATCTTCCTGCCGCTGACGCTGCTCGTCGGGTGGTACGGCATGAACTTTGTCGGCATGCCGGAACTGACGTGGAAGTACGGCTACCCCGTCGTCATCATCGTGAGCATCGTGACCGTGGGCATCAGCCTGTGGGTGTGCAAGAAGAAAAAGTTCTGGTGACGAAAACGCCGGCTGAGGAAACCCTCAGCCGGTGCTTTTTATTTCCCCGCGCGCTCGGCAAAGTGCTCCGGGTTCTCGATCGACGTCAGCCGCAGCGGGAACGCCTGCTGCCCGAGGTCTGCGTAGGTGATGATCCACTCGCCGGAGTCGATCATCATCGCCATCGACAGCAGGTCGGAACAATCGGCCGTGCCCTGCGCGCCCACCGGGAGCGCGCCGACGTTCACACCGTCGGCGTCGCCGAAATCGAGCACTTTCACTTCCAGCGTTTTCGCGTCCTTGTCGCGCGAGAGCACCTCCACGCGCAGGTAGGCATAGCCCCCGTCGAGCGGGAGGTCGCTCATGTCCGGGGCGGGCGTGGCCTCCGCCGCGCCGCCGGCGGCGCAGCCCGTGCACAGCAGCACGAGCGCAAGCAAAAGGGGCAGGATATGGATAGACTTCATGCGTTTTCTCCTTTCAAACCGTCGCGGTAGAGCTCTCCGGGAGCGAGATGTGACCATCACGGACGGCACGCTCGACATTTCAAAATGCTACGAGGACATCGAGGGTCAGACCATCGACATTTCCGGCGGCACGATCGACATCGTCTCCAGCGGCGACGGGCTCAGCGCCGCGGGCGGCGCAGACCAGAGCGGCTTCGGCGGCAGAGGGCCGGACAGCAACGGCGGCAACATGGGCACGCCCCTGCCCCTTCCGTGCAGGGGCGTGCTGACTTTCTGTTTTCTGCTTTCTGTTTTCTGTTATACCATCGCGGCGGGCGTTTTACCGTACACGCGCGTGTGCACGAGCGTCTCGATCGCGCGCCGCCGGTCGTGAGCAGGTGCAGCGGGATCTGGCTGCCGCCCGGCGTGAGCGTCGGCTGGAAGTAAGGGTAATCCGCGTTGACCGTAAAGCCGTGCCGCTCGTAAAACCCGATGCGCCGCGCGGCCAGCTCCGTCTCCGGCAGCTCCGCCTCCAGACAGGCGGGCTTATCAAAGCGCGCGAGCAGCGCGTCGAGCATCTGCCCGCCGATGCCGCCATTGCGGCAGGCGGGGTCTACGGCAAAGTGCTCGAAAAAGACAAAGCCGCCAAAGTCCCACGACGCCATCAGCGCCTGCACGCCGCCGGACGGCGCGCGCAGAATGTCGATCTGATAGGCGCTGTCCGCAAGCAGCGCGCGCTGCCCCGCCTTATCCCGCCGCTCCCCGGCCGGGAAGCTCCGGGCCAGCAAACGGAAAACCGCGTCGAAGTCCTCCGGGCGCATACGCTCGATGGGCATCATTCCGCGTCCTCCTTTTCCATCTCGGCCATCTCGCCGCGCTCGCGGTAGCAGTCGGCAAACGTGTGCTCCACGCCGCCGGATTTGTAGCCGACCATGGTGTCAAGGCAGACGGAGTGAATGCTGTGGAAAATGCTCTTTTCAATGTCGGGATTCGTGCGCCGCAGCTCGCGCAGCAGCAGCTTGACCTCCTGCCGCTTGGAGCTGCTGCCGTCGCTGCCGTGCGCGGCCGCGCGCTCGGTAAAGCGGCAGGCGCACTGGATGAACTCCAGACCGTTATAGCGCTGCCAGGCGATGATGTCGTCCTCGTGGATGCAGTACATGGGGCGGATGAGCTCCATGCCCGGGAAATTGCGGCTGCGCAGCTTCGGCGGCATGGCCTGCAGCTGCGAGCCGTAGAACATGCCCATGACGGTCGTCTCGACCACGTCGCTGAAGTGGTGGCCGAGGGCAATCTTGTTGCAGCCGAGCTCGCGCGCCTTGCTGTAGAGATAGCCGCGGCGCATACGCGCGCAGAGGTAGCACGGCGACTGCTCGATGCCGCTCGTGACATCGAAAATATTCGTCTCAAAGATCGTGACCGGGATGTGCAGCAGCGCCGCGTTGCTCTCGATCTTCTGCCGGTTGACGGCGTTGTAGCCGGGGTCCATGACGAGATCAACGATCTCGAACGGCACGTCGCTATGCCGCTGCAGCAGCTGCAGGAGCTTGGCCATGAGCATGGAGTCCTTGCCGCCGGAGATGCACACCGCGATCCGGTCGCCGGGGGCGATGAGTTCGTACTGCTTGATGGCGGTGATGAACGGCGTCCAGAGCACCTTGTGGAATTTTTTCTGGATGCTGCGCTCGATCAGCTGATAGGGTTCGAGTTGTCTGCTCATGTTGTTCGCTCCCGCTTGTAAAGAGTGCCCCTCCCTTTTGGGGCTACCCGGTAGGATACCACGTCGGGGCGCGGATGGCAAGCCGCGCTTGCCAAATCCGGCACGCAGCGCTATCATAGAGGCATCTACTTTGTCAGGAGGCAAGCGCCATGCCCAAACAGGCACTCATCATGATCGACATGCAACGGGGCTTTCTCGACAGCGCGTCCCCGCTGTGCATCCCGGCGGCGGAGGGGACCGTGCCCGCGTGCGCGGCGCTCATCGGCCGCTGCCACGAAGTGGGCGTTCCCGTCATCTACGCCGTGCGCCACTACCGGGCCGACGGCACGGACGTGGAAAAGCCGCGCGCGGCCGCGTGGGCTTCAGGCGGCAAGCCGCTCTCGGAGGACTGCGCCGCGCACCTGTCAGATGCGTTTCCGGACGCATTCACCGTCCTGCCGCAGGACTATGTGCTCGTAAAGCCCCGGTTCTCAGCGTTTTTCCACACAGGGCTCGACCTCATCTTGCGCCGGCTCGGCGTGCAGACCGTCCTGCTCGCGGGCACGACCACGCCCAACTGCATCCGCACAACGTGCTATGACGCCATCTCGCTCGACTATGACGCCGTCGTGCTCTCGGACTGCACGTCCTCCGTTACCGACGCCGTACAGGCGGCGAATCTCGCCGATATGCAGCGCGTGGGCGCGACCGTGTGCGCGAGCACAGAGCTGACGCTCGCATAACCTCAGATAAACCAGCGACCCCGGGTGCAGATCGCACCCGGGGTCGTTTTCTCAATTCGTCATGACGAGGTCGAGATGCGCGTGATGTTTAGCCCGCGCGCACCGACCTGCACGCTGCCGTCCTTGAGCGAGATATACGGCGAAAAGTCCACCGTCTCGCCGCCCGACGTGATCGAGACCGTCACGTCCGGGAAAATGTCGCTGACGTTGCAGCCGATGACGAAGGCATCGCCGTTCGTCTGCTCATAAAAGAGCGTTTTGGAGTCGGTGACCATATCGTTTTTGTACAGGCGCACAGTCGCGTTCGGGTCGCGCGGGATGATGAGATAAAAGTCCCCGTCCGAGATGTGGTGCACCGGCAGCTCCCGGCCGCCGAAATACGTCTGCTGGAAGAAGTCCAGATCCGTCGGCGCCTGATAGCCGAGGTAGGCCGCGGCATAGAGCTGGCCGTCCGTATACGGCAGGGTGCTCAGCGGGTCTGGCGTCGGCGTCGGCGTGGCCGCCGCCTCCTGCGCGGGGGTGGGCGTCGCGTCCGGAGTCTGCGCCGCCGTGCCGCAGCCCGCCAGCAGCAGCGCGCAGAACAGAAGGGTCGAGAGGATCGTTCGCTGTTTCATGGGTCGCCATCCTTTCTGAATCAAAATGGTATGATTACGTTTCGTGCGCGTGGTCATAAATCGGCTGGATATCCGGCGGCAGATGGTCCGGCAGCATGGCGTGCACGCGGTCCTCACTGCCGTCGCGCATGGCCTGCTCGTAGTACCAGCATTTGAAGCGGATCATGTCAAGCGATTTTTGCAGGCGCGCGATCTCCGCCTCCACCCGCTCGGCCTGCTGCACAAAGAGCGCGTGCCGCTGCGGGTACGTCTCGCTCCCCTGCGCACACCATTCCATAAACTGCTTGATCTCCTTAATTTCCAGCCCCGAGCGCTTGAGACACTCGATCACGCGCAGCGCCTCGAGCTCCTGCTCGCCGAAGCGGCGGATGCCCGACGTGCGCGTGAGCGCCGGGAACAGCCCCTCCTTATCATAATACCGCAGCGTGGAGACCGGCAGATCAAACCGCTCCGACACCTGTCCGATCGTATACATGGGATCACCTCGAAAAAAATTCGCAAAAAACGCTTGACCTGAAGTCAGCTTCAGGTTGTATGCTTAGGATATCAGATCACAGCGGCCGTGTCAAGCCGCTCGGAAGGAGAAGACCGATATGGCCAGACATGTTCTTATCCTCAGCGCGAGCCTGCGCGCTGGCAGCAACTCCGAGGCGCTGGCGAACGCCTTTGCCGGCGGGGCGCGCGCCGCCGGACACACGGTGGAGCTGGTTTCCCTGCGCGGCAAAAACATTGCGTTCTGCCGCGGCTGTCTCGCCTGCCAGACGCTAGGCCGGTGCGTGATCGGCGACGATGCCGTCGCCATTACGGAGAAGATGCAGCACGCGGACGTGATCGTGTTCGCCACGCCCATTTACTACTATGAGATGAGCGGCCAGCTCAAGACCCTGCTCGACCGCGCCAACGCCCTTTTCCCGTCGGACTACGCATTCCGCGACATTTACCTGCTCGCCTCGGCGACCGAGGACGAGCCGGATACGGACGAGCGCGCCATCCACGGGCTCGAGGGCTGGATCGCGTGCTACGAAAAGTGCCGCCTCGCCGGCGGCGTGACCGAGCCGGGCGCGATCGCCGGCCACCCCGCACTTGAGACCGCCCGCGCCATGGGCGCGGCCATCGCATAAAACCGATACAGGAGGTATGTAACCATGAACAGCACCCTGACCCTCACCCAGGAATGGGACAAGACGTTCCCGCAAAACGCCGCCGTTGACCACTGCAAGGTCACGTTTCACAACCGCTTCGGCATCGAGCTCGCGGCCGATCTCTACAAGCCGAAAAACGCCGCCGGAAAGCGCGCCGCCGTGGCCGTGAGCGGCCCGTTCGGCGCGGTGAAGGAGCAGAGCTCCGGCCTGTACGCGCAGGAGCTCGCCGCGCGCGGATTTCTGACCGTCGCCTTTGACCCGTCGTACACCGGCGAGAGCGGCGGCACGCCGCGCTATGTCGCCTCGCCCGACATCAACACCGAGGACTTTTCCGCCGCGGTCGACTTCCTGTCCGTGCGCGATGATGTCGACCCGGAGCGCATCGGCATCCTCGGCATCTGCGGCTGGGGCGGCATGGCGCTCAACGCCGCCGCCATCGACACGCGCATCAAGGCCACCGTCACGTCCACGATGTACGACATGACCCGTGTGACCGCCAACGGCTACTTCGACGCCGACGACAATCCAGACGCCCGTTATGCCCTGCGCCAGGCACTCAATGCGCAGCGCACCGCCGACTACAAGGCCGGCACGTATCAGCGCGCGGGCGGCGTGGTCGACCCCGTGCCGGACGACGCGCCGTTTTTCGTCAAGGACTACCACGACTACTACAAGACCCCGCGCGGCTACCACCCGCGCTCGCTCAACTCCAACGACGGCTGGAACGTCACGTCCCCGCTGTCGCTACTCAACGCGAAGCTGCTCGCCTACGCCAATGAGATCCGCAGCGCCGTGCTCGTCATCCACGGCGACAAGGCGCACTCGTGCTACTTCAGCCGCGACGCCTTCGCCAAGCTCCAGGGCGACAACAAGGAGCTGCTGCTCATCCCCGGCGCCGTGCACACCGATCTCTACGACCGAATGGACATCATCCCGTTCGACCGCATCGAAGCATTTTACCGTCAGTATCTGAAATAAGGAGGTATCATCATGGTCAAACAGACTGCGGGCAGAGACGCCCTGCATGATTTTGCACCCAAATTTGCCGAGCTCAATGACGACGTGCTCTTCGGCGAGGTCTGGTCGCGCGAGGGGCAGCTGCCGCTCAAGCTGCGCTCGATCGTCACGATCACAGCGCTCATCAGCAAGGGCATCACGGACAGCTCCCTCACCTACCACCTCACGACCGCGAAGCAAAACGGCGTGACGAAGACCGAAATGGCCGAGATCCTCACGCACCTCGCCTTCTATGCCGGCTGGCCGAACGCCTGGGCCGCCTTCCGGCAGGCGAAGGAGGTCTACGCCGACGGCGGCGCGGACGCAAACGGCGGTCTCTTCGGCCTCGGCGAGCCGAACACGGCCTACGCGCAGTACTTCACCGGCGAGAGCTTCCTTAACCCGCTGACCGACCCGACGAAGACCGTTTTCCTCGCAAACGTCACCTTCTCCCCCGCCTGCCGCAACAACTGGCACATCCACCACGCGAAATCCGGCGGCGGCCAGCTGCTGCTGTGCACGGACGGTCTGGGCTGGTATCAGGAGGCGGGAAAGCCCGCGCAGGCCCTGCACCCCGGCGACGTGGTGACTATCCCGGCCGGGGTCAAGCACTGGCACGGCGCGCAGAAGGACTGCTGGTTCAGCCACATCGCCGTCGAGTGCCCCGGCGAGGAGACGAGCAACGAATGGTGCGAGCCCGTCACGGACGCGGAATACGCCGCACTCGACGCCGACTGTGCACAAAACCCGTGATTTTGGGCTTCCCGGCACACATTTTCTGCATACCGCCACTTGTTCTTCCCCCTACAACCGTGGTATGATATAGCATCCGCAAAACCCGGAGCGCTTTGCGCTCCGGGTTTTGCTTTTTGAAAGTTTGAAAGGGTGATAACATCATGATCCACGGTTTTCTCAAAGCCTGCACGGTCTCGCCTGCGCTGCGCGTGGCCGACTGCGCGTTCAACACACAGCAGACCATCGCCGCCATGCAGCGCGCGGCGTTGGACGGCGCGCAGCTGGCTGTGTTCCCCGAACTGGGGCTGACCGGCTACACGTGCGGCGACCTGTTTTTCCAGCAGCCGCTCCAGCGCGCCGCGGCCAAAGGGCTCGCCGCCGTGCTGGAGGCGAGCGCGGGGCTCGACCTTGTCGCGCTCGTGGGCCTGCCTGTCGCGGTGGACGGCAAGCTCTATAACTGCGCCGCCGTCGTCTGCCACGGGAAGCTGCTGGGTCTGGTGCCGAAAACGCACCTGCCGAACTACGGCGAGTTTTACGAAAAGCGGCAGTTCAACCCCGCACCCGCCGGCGTGCGCACGCTGCGCTTTGCCGGGCAGGAAGTGCCGTTCGGCACGCAGCTGCTGTTTCGCTGCGCGGAGATGCCGGAGTTTTGCCTCGCGGCCGAGGTGTGCGAGGATCTGTGGGCCCCGCTGCCGCCGAGCACGCACCACGCGCTCGCGGGCGCGACCGTGATCGCAAACCTCTCGGCCAGCGACGAGACGATCGGCAAGGCCGACTACCGCCGCGCGCTCGTGTGCCAGCAGTCGGCGCGGCTGCTGTGCACGTATCTCTACGCCGACGCCGGCCACGGAGAATCCACGACCGACATGGTCTTTGCCGCGCACGACCTCATCTGCGAAAACGGCGCGCTGCTGGCGGAAGCGAAGCCCTTCGGCCCGGGCTGCGCCTGCACGGAGCTCGACCTCGGCCGCATGGTCAGCGAGCGCTGCCGCAGCACGACGTTCCAGCCCGAGAGCGCGGGATACGAGACGGTCGTGTTCCACCTGCCGCTGCGGGAGGTGCCGCTCACGCGGCCCGTCTCGCCGACACCGTTCGTCCCGGCCGACGATGCCGCCCGCGCCGAGCGCTGCGAGCTCATCCTCGCCATGCAGGCCGACGGGCTGGCCAAGCGCATTGCCCACGCGCACGCCAAGACCGCCGTCATCGGCATCTCCGGCGGGCTGGACAGCAGCCTTGCGCTGCTCGTGGCCGTGCGCGCGATGCAGCGGCTCGGCCGCCCGGCACAGGACGTGCTGGCCGTGACGATGCCGTGCTTCGGCACGACGCACCGCACGCGCTCGAACGCCGAGATTCTCTGCGAGGAGCTGGGCGTGACATTTCAGGAGATCCCGATCGCACGTACCGTCCACAGCCACTTTGCCGACATCGGGCAGGACGAAGCCGCGCTCGACGTGACGTATGAAAACTGTCAGGCGCGCGTGCGCACGCTCGAGCTCATGGACCTCGCCAACCGCACGGGCGGGCTCGTCGTCGGCACGGGCGATCTGAGCGAGCTGGCCCTCGGCTGGGCGACCTACAACGGCGACCACATGAGCATGTACGGCGTGAACGCCGACGTGCCGAAAACGCTCGTGCGCCACATCGTACGCTATGCCGCCGACGCGGCGGAAAACGAGGCCCTGCGCGCCGTGCTGCTCGACATTCTCGACACGCCGGTCAGTCCCGAGCTGCTGCCGGCGAACGAAAACGGCGAGATCGCCCAGCAGACGGAGTCGCTCGTCGGCCCGTATGAGCTGCACGATTTTTACCTCTACTACGTGCTGCGCTTCGGCTTCGGCCCGGCGAAGATCTACCGGCTGGCGCGCCATGCGCTCGGCGACCGGTACCCGGACGATGTGCTGCTGCACTGGCTGAAAAATTTCTACCGCCGCTTCTTTGCCCAGCAGTTCAAGCGCAGCTGCCTGCCCGACGGGCCGAAGATCGGATCGGTCACACTCAGCCCCCGCGGCGACTGGCGCATGCCCAGCGACGCCTGCGCCGCCGTGTGGCAGGCAGAGCTCGACCAGCTGGGATAAAAAGCACACAGCCCTGCACCATACCGGTGCGGGGCTTTTTACGCTCTTTCGCCTTATTCAAAAAAACTTTACATTTTTGCCCTTGACCTAAAGTCAGCTTCAGGGAGTAAGATGGCCATAAAGAACATGAAATGGAGGTAAGCAATATGAAATCTCTGATCCTTTACTATTCTTACCGCGGCAACACGCAGCGCATCGCCGAGCGCATCCACAGCGCCATCGGCGGCGACATCGCCCGCATCGACACCGTCGTACCCTACACCGGCTCATATGACGATGTGGTCGCGCAGGGCGAGCAGGAGGTCAAGCGCGGCTTCCTGCCGGAGCTCAAGGCGATGGACATCGACCTTGACCGCTACGACACGATCGTGCTCGGTACGCCCGTCTGGTGGTACACCTGCGCCCCGGCCACGCGCGCGTTCCTGACCGCGCACGACCTCGGTGGCAAGACCGTCTATCCCTTCGCCACGAACGGCGGCTGGCTTGGCCGCACGCTCAAGGACGTGGCGGCGCTGTGCCCGGGCGCGGACGTGAAACCGGGCCTCGACGTGCACTTCGACGACACGACCCTGCGCACGCCGGACAAGACCATTGATCGCTGGATCGCGGCCATCCACGACTGAGGAGGCATCGCCATGAAAAAGCTCATCCCCGTGCTGACCGGCGCGATCATGCTGCTGAGCCTCGCCGCCTGCGGCATCAGGACCGCAGCGCCCGAGGCCACCACGGCCCCCGCCGCTGCCGGCGGCAAGACGCTCGTCGTCTATTTCTCCGCGACCGGCAGCACGAAGACCGCGGCCGAGGCCATCGCCGCCGCGACAGGCGGCGATCTGCTGGAGCTCGAACCGGCCGAGCCGTACACGAGCGCCGACCTGGACTACAACAACGCCGACAGCCGCGTCTCACGCGAGCATGACGACGAGACCCTGCGCGACGTGGCGCTCAAGACCACGACCGCAGATAACTGGGCCGACTATGACACCGTCTACATCGGCTACCCGATCTGGTGGGGCATCGCCGCGTGGCCTGTGGACACGTTCGTCAAGGCCAATGACTTCACCGGCAAGACGGTCATTCCCTTCTGCACCTCCGCCAGCAGCAGCATCGGCGAGAGCGGCACGCAGCTCGCAGCGCTCGCCGGCACCGGCGACTGGCAGGAAGGCCAGCGCTTCCCCTCCGCCGTCACGCAGCAGGAAGTCACCGACTGGGTCAAGTCCCTCGGCAAATGACCGCGGCGGCACAAAATCGCATCCCCGGCCGACGGAAAAATCGTCGTCCGGGGATTTTTGCAAATCTTTATCTCATCTATACAAGGTTTTTTGTTATTTCCTTGCATTTTCGCCTGAAATATGCTATCTTTTCTCCTAGCGGCAGTGCCGGACTTCGGGACATTTCCTGCCGGCGCTGTACCGCCGCGGATCATGCGGCCGGGAAACTTTCAGAATCAGAAAGGATGACCCGATATGCAGCCCGAAATACTCGACGTCCTGTACCGGCTCGTTGGCGAGCACGGCTGGAACTGGGGTATGGCGCGCAATCTCATCAATCGCCAATTTGGCACCAACTACACGATCAAAGAACTGCAGCGGTTCTATCTCCGCCGTCCGCGGCCAAAACCTGACACGGTTTTCAAATAAATGTATAGTAAGAAATCCCCGGCGTCGGTATTCACCGCACGCCGGGGATTTCTTATTTCATTGTTTCGCCGGGGCGAAGTCTGCCGAGGCGCTCCAAACGCCGAACGATTGCGCCATTTGTGCGCTGAAACCGCGCCTGCATCTCCTCCATGGAACAGCCTACGTCAAACATCTGCATCAGGGCGGCTTCATCCGCCTCCGTCCACGGCTTGCCCGCATTGGGCAGTGGTGCAGACCGCTTCGGCCGGTCCGACACATACCGCAGCACGCAATGCAGCGCACGGATGATCTCCGGCCGGTTGCAGACACTGTCGGCCGGCAGGCACTCGCCCGTCAGTGGGTCGACGCCGTCCGCCAGTTCCGTCAGCAGTGCTTCTGCTTGCTTCAATTCCATCGTCATGCGCTAGCGCCCCCGCCATTCGTAGTCCGCGGGCAGCCGCCCATTTCGCTTACACTCCGCCATCCATCTGCACAATAATACTCCGCTGCAGCAAATTCCAGATAGCTCTCACGCAGCCGGACGACAATGTAATAAACGATTACCAAAAATAACGTAAACATATCGTTTCTCCTTTCACCCCGGTTTTTCCTCTGCGCCTTCATATTACCAGATCGCCAGTCCCATAAACAGGACTGTGCAGAGAGTGTGCAACGGAGTATGAAATAGAACAAATTTTTCGATTTATTTCATACCCTGTTGCATAGCGCCCACGAAAAATTTAAAACGAAAAAATCCTGTAATCTCAAAGATTACAGGATTTTCGTGGTGGAGATAAGCGGGATCGAACCGCTGACCTCTTGAATGCCATTCAAGCGCTCTCCCAGCTGAGCTATACCCCCACAGGCAAGGTGTATCATATCAGAAAACGACACGAATGTCAAGAACGTTTTTGCATTTCCGCGAAAAAATCTGCGCGGCGATTCGGCCGCCGCGCAGAGGGTTTCTTTCGCATTGTCTGTGCGCCCGCGCGCTCACGCCTCGCAGTCGCGGCGGACGATGTCCGCGATGGCGGCGGCCAGCTTCTTGTGCCCGTCGGGGTCGAGATGCTCGCCGTCGAGCGCGCTCATCTGCGTGACCGTGCCGGCGTCCAGAAACCGCAGGCCATACGCCTCGGCGATCATCTGATACTGCGCCGCCACGCCCTGCGAGACGGCGAGCGACTGCGCGTCATACTCCGGGTCGCGCTGCGGCGCGGCCGGGCCGAGCGGCGGCGGGGCCACGAGCAGGATCTTCGTCCACGCGGGCAGCATGCCGATTACGAGCCGCACGAGCTTGTCCATGCCGGCGCCCACGTCCTCGGCGGAGCGGGTCTTGTCGATCTTGCAGTCGTTCGTGCCGAGCATGAGGATGATGTACTGCACCGGGCCGTGGCTCTCGATGCTCAGCGGCAGCGTCTCGAGCGCGGAGCGCCCGTCGCGGTTGCTGTCCGGAAAGGCCGCTGTGCGGCCGATCAGGCCGTCCTCCGCAACGTAATACCCGTCGCCGAGCAGGGCCTGCAGCACGCCGGGGTAGCGAATGTCGCGCCCGTAGCGGTGCTTCCAGTCGGGCGTGAAGCCATAGGTGTTGCTGTCACCGAAGCAGAGGATCTCGATCACGCCGCGCACCTCACTTCAGGAAACCGCTGATGATCTGCTCCTCGGCTTCCTTTTCGGTCAGGCCGAGGGTCATGAGCTTGTTGAGCTGCTCGCCGGCGATCTTGCCGATGGCGGCCTCGTGGATGAGGCTGGCCTCGACGGAGTTGGCCGTGATCTCCGGACGTGCACCGACGGTGCCGCTGTCCATGATGATGGCGTCGCACTCCGAGTGACCGGCGCACTTGTTGTTGCCGCGGATGTTGGAGTTGAACATCTGGCTGGAGTGATCCTTGGCGACGGAGCGGGAGATGACGTTCGTGCTGGAATCATAGCCGTCGAGGTCAACGGAGAAGTTCGTCTCCGCGTGCTGATGGCCGTGCGTCATGATCTTTTCCTTGATGATGAGCGTAGCGCCGTCCGACAGGTGGGCCTGCGTGTCGCGGTATGTGGAGTCGATGCCCTTGATCTGGGTCGTCTCCATCTCCATGTAGGCGTTCTCGCCGAGGTCGACGATCGTCGTCGGGTTCATGACGTTCTCGCCGTTGCCGTCGCCCTCGCCGTAGTGCTTTTCGATGTAGCGCACCCTGGCGTTCTTGCCGACGAAGAAGCTGTGGATGCCGTCGTGGCGGGACTCCTGCGTGCCGCAGTTGTGGATGCCGCAGCCGGCGACGATGGTCACATCGCAGTCCTCGCCGATGTAAAAGTCATTGTAGACCATGTCCTTGAGGCCGGTCTGGGAAATGATGACCGGGATGTGCACGCTCTCGTTTTTCGTGCCGGGGGCGATGTAAATGTCGATGCCGGGCTTGTCTCCCTTCGTGACGATGTTGATGTGCGCGGTCGTGTTGCGGCCGGCGAGCTTGCCGTCGGCGCGGATGTTATAGGCACCCTCGGGGATGCCGTGGAGGTCGGCGACCTCTTCGAGCAGTTTTTTCTCAATTGCATCCATGGTGATTTCCTCCCTCAGACCTTGTCAGCCAGACGGCTGCACACGCTCGACGCCTGCATGAGCACGGGCATGATCTCATCCTTGCTGCCGATGGCGCGGATCTCGCCGTCGACGAGCACGACGATCTTGTCGGCCGTCTCGAGAATGCGCTCCTGATGCGAAATGATGAGGATGCTGCCGTGGATCGCCTCGTGCATCTTCTCGAACACGCTGATGAGGTTCTGGAAGCTCCAGAGGTCGATGCCGGCCTCGGGCTCGTCGAAGATGGACATCTTCGTGCCGCGGGCGAGCATGGTCGCGATCTCGATGCGCTTGAGCTCGCCGCCGGAGAGGCTGGCGTTCACTTCGCGGTTGACATAATCCCGCGCGCACAGGCCGACCTCGGACAGGTAGGTGCAGGCCTCGTTCGTCGAGAGCTTCTTGCCGGAGGCGATGCTGATGAGGTCAAAGACCGTGATGCCCTTGAAGCGCACCGGCTGCTGGAAAGCGAAGCTGATGCCGCGGCGGGCGCGCTCGGTGATGGACATGTTGGTGATGTCCTCCCCGTCGAGCAGGATCTGGCCGGAGGTCGGCTGCTCGATGCCGGCGATGAGTTTGGCCATGGTGGACTTGCCGCTGCCGTTCGGGCCGGTGATGACGACCATGCGTTCATCGACCGTGAGGCTCACGTCCTTGAGGATCTGGCGGACGCCGTCGTCCGTTTCGGCCTCAAAGCAAAGGTGTTTGAGTTCAAGCATAGGTTTCATTCCCTCTTCTCTTTGTTTCAAAAATCTTCGTCGTCAAATTTATCTGACAGGTCTTTCTTAAAAGACAGTTTGGATTCTTTGTGCCGGATGAGGCGGCCGATGTTGCTGCGGTGCTTGACCACGAGCAGAATGACGCAAAACAGGCTCAGCAGTGCCGGCAGCTTGCCGCAGGCGGCGAGCACGCCGATGGGCGCGATGAGCGCGCCGCAGATGCTGCCGAGCGACACATAGCGCGTGGCCCAGACGATGCCGACAAAAATCAGCAGCGAGACAAGGCCGGTCGGAAAGCTCACGATCAGCAGCATCGTCTCGGCGCAGAGCACGCCCTTGCCGCCGCGAAAGCCGTAAAACACCGGGTAGATGTGGCCGAGCATGACGCAAAAGCCCGCGAACACCTGCCCCGTGGACGCCGCGCCCTGCGTGCCCATGATGAGCCCGCCGGCCACGACGGCGATGACGGTCTTGAGCACGTCCGTGCCGATGACGATGGCGAGGCCGGGCGCGCCGAACGTGCGGAAGAAATTCGTCAGGCCGGCATTGCCGCTGCCGTAATCGCGCACGTCGCGGTGAAAAACGTATTTCGATGCGATGATCGCCCCGTTGAGCCCGCCGAGCAGGTAGGAGAAAACGGCGATGGCCGCGAGCAGGCCGGGGATCATTCCTGCTCCCCCTTCTGACGGATGACCATGCGGATGGGCGTGCCCTCCAGCCCGAACACGGCGCGGATCTGGTTTTCCAGATAGCGCTGGTAGGAAAAATGGAACAGCTCCCGACTGTTGCAGAACACGACGAAGCACGGCGGCTTGACGCCCGTCTGCGTCATGTAATAGATCTTCAGGCGGCGGCCCTTGTCCGTCGGCGGCTGGACGCGCGCCTGCGCGTCGGCGAGGACGTTGTTGAGCATGCCAGTGGTGATGCGCATGGCGCTCTGGTCGTTGACAAAGTTGATGAGCTCGAACAGCCGCTCGGTGCGCTGGCCGGTCAGGGCCGAGATGAACAGCACCGGCGCGTAGGACATGAAGCTCAGGTCGCGCAGGACGTCCTTGCGCATTTTTTCCATGGTGCCGGTCTCTTTGTCGACCAAGTCCCACTTGTTCACAACGATGATGGACGCCTTGCCCGCCTCGTGCGCGAGGCCGGCGATCTTCGTGTCCTGCTCCGTGACGCCGTCGCGCGCGTCGATCATGATCAGGCACACATCCGCGCGCTCGATGGCGAGCTTGGCGCGCATGACGGAGAATTTCTCAATGCGGTCGTCCACGCGGGACTTGCGCCGGATGCCGGCGGTATCGACAAAGATATACTTGCCGTATTTGTTCTCAAAGCGGGTGTCGACGCTGTCGCGCGTCGTGCCGGCGACGTTGCTGACGATGACGCGCTTTTCGCCGAGAATGAGGTTCACGAGCGAGGACTTGCCGACGTTCGGCTTGCCGATGACGGCGACGCGGGTGTAGTCCGCGTCCGCATCGTCCGCATCCGCGGGCGGGAAATGCTCCAGGCAGGCGTCGAGCAGGTCGCCCGTGCCGTGGCCGTGCACGGCGGACACGGCGATCGGGTCGCCGAGGCCGAGGGAGTAAAACTCATAGATGCCGGGGTCGACCGCGCCGGTGGAGTCCATCTTGTTGACGGCCAGCACGACGGGCTTTTTCGAGCGCAGGAGCATATTGGCCACTTCCTGATCGGCGGCGGTGACGCCGGTGCCGATCTCGGTGACGAGCACGACGACGTCGGCCGCGTCGATGGCGAGCTGCGCCTGCTCGCGCATGAAGAGCAGGATCTCATTGTCGGTGCTCGGCTCGATGCCGCCGGTATCGACGATATCGAACGTGCGGCCGCACCACTCGCACTCGGCATAGAGCCGGTCGCGCGTGACGCCGGGCGTGTCCTCCACGATGGACAGGCGGCGGCCGCAGAGCTTATTGAAGAGCATGGACTTGCCGACGTTCGGCCGGCCCACGATTGCAACCAGTGGTCTGGACATGATTATCCCTCCTTATGGGGATTGTATTTGTAGTATTCCGCGCCGTCGGTGCTGCCATTGCCCCGGTCGGGCAGGTGCACCTCCGGCAGGATGCCGAACATGGCGTCGCAGAGGGCGAAGCCGTCGGCGTCCACGGGGTAAATGGGCACGCCGAGCGCGGCGCTGGCCTGCTCGAGGGTAATGTCGTCGAGAAAGTCCAGCTCGTCGTGGCGCACCATGTTGTTCGAGATCAGCAGCCGCTCGCCGAGATCCTTCCCGCGCAGCTGCGCGATGAGGTCCTGCCCGGTGATGAGACCGGAGACATTGATGCTGCGGCCGAAGAAGTCATTTTCGATCGCGTAGACGCGTCCTTTTATTGTAGCATACTTTTCCTGCGCCGTACACAAAAGTTTTTCCAGAAACGGCGCTGCCGAAACACCCGCCGCCATGGAAAACGGCACGCCGTCCGGCGGATCGGACAGGCTCAGCGCCGAGCGAAACTCCGTCTGCTGCAGGCGCAGCATGCCGACGCCGTTTTCCAGCTGGGTGAATTCCTCGTAAAATTCCTCCGGCGGCAGCTCGCGCCCCGCTTTCAGATACAGCTCGTCGGCGCAGAAGAAGACGCGCGCGCCGAATTTTTTGACGCATTCGTCGCCGAAGGCGTTGACGAGGTCGAGCGTCTCGGCCGCGTGCTCGGGCGTGAACGGCGTGAGCGGGTAGAGCCCCTCGCGGAACTTCGTCAGCCCGACCGGCACGATCGACACGCTGTGCACCTGCGGATAGAGCGCCGCGAGGTCGTGCATCGTGCGCTGCAGCTGCGCGCCGTCGTTCAGGCCGGGGCAGCAGACGATCTGGCAGTTCATGGTGATGCCGCCGTCAGAAAAGCGCCGCATGATCTCGAGCGTTTTGCCCGCGCGGGGATTGCCGAGCAGGAACGAGCGCAGCTCCGGATCCGTCGCGTGCACGGAGACATTGATGGGGCTGATGTGCAGGTGGATGATGCGCTGCACCTCGCGCTCGGACAGATTCGTGAGCGTCATATAATTGCCCATGAGGAAACTCAGGCGCGCGTCGTCGTCCTTGAAATACAGCGTCGGGCGCATACCCGGCGGCATCTGGTCGATGAAGCAGAACACGCAGTGGTTGGCGCACGAGTGGGCGTTGTCCATGAGGTAGGTCTCAAAGTCCAGCCCCAGCTCGCCGCCGAGGGGCTTCGACACGTGCACGGTGTGCTCCGTCCCGTCCGGGCGGCGCAGGCACACCGCCAGCTCCGGGTCATAGGCGTAGTATTTATAGTCCAGCACATCGGTGATCGGGTTGCCGTTGATGGACACCAGCCGGTCGCCGGGATGGGCCGCGTGGCGCAGCGGGCTGTCGGGGTCGATGTGGCTGATCGTGCAGCGATGCATACGCCGCGCCTCCTTTGCTCGGGATTCCTTTGCTATGCGCCGGGAAACTCCGGCACATAGCAAAAGAAGAGGGGCAAGTGCTCCTCTTCTCAGCTTCTTTTAGTCGTCAACCTTGATGACGTCGCGTCCGTTGTACTTGCCGCAGGTCTTGCAGGCGTGATGGGGCATGACGAATGCGCCGCAGTTCGGGCACTTCACAACCGCGGGAGCGGTGAGCTTCCAGTGGGACGAACGACGCTTGTCACGTCTCTGTCGAGACACTTTTCCTTTCGGGACTGCCATGATGACACCTCCTCGTCAGTCGCTGTTATGAGCAGCTTCCTCTTCTTCGTCAGTTTTATTATCCAAAAGCTGCTCTAATACAGCCATTCTTGGATCGCGGGGTTTTTGACACCGGCACGGCCCGAGGTTCAGGTTCGCGCCGCAGCGGTCGCACAATCCGGCACAGTCGGGCTTGCACAGGCACTTGGTATCCATGCTGAGGATGAAGCTGGTGGAGAGCACCTCGTCCACATCGAGCCAGTCTCCGTCGAGCGTAAACACCTCAGGATCGTCGTCCTGCGCATCCGCCGTGATGTCGGCGTGCAGGTCGAGGTCGACCGTGCGCGGAAACTCCGCGCCGCAGCGGTCGCACACGCACAGCATCTCGGCGTGCAGTTTGCCCTGCAGCGTGAGGATGCCGGCCGTATTGACCACCTTGCCCTCGGCCGTGATCGGCGCGGTGTAGGCCCGGACGGAGGGAAAGTCGAGCAGGGCCGTGTCCAGCTCCTGCGCAAACGGAACACTGCCGCCGGGAATTTCTATGATTTCTCTCAGATTCAGCTTCATAGCGCACCTCGCACAATCGCTTTAGTATTATAGATGATATCCACCCCAATTGTCAACAGGAATTTGTGTTGACAATACGCTGAAAATCCGCGATAATCGTTGCGTGGAGATGGTGTGTGACATGAAAGAGATCCAGATACGCAAAAATGACGCCGGCCAGCGGCTCGACCGCTTCGTCGGCAAGGCCGTTCCCCTGCTGCCGGAATCGCTGCTGCAGAAATATATCCGCCTCAAGCGCATCAAGCGCAACGGCAAGGGCGCCAAGCGCGACGTGCGCTTGGTCGAGGGGGACGTGCTGCAATTATACATCAACGACGAGTTTTTTGAAAAGCCCACGGAGCACAACGCCTGGCTGAAGATCGCAACGCCGCGGCTCGACATCGTCTACGAGGACGAAAACATCCTGCTGGCGGACAAAAAGCCCGGCGTGCTGTGCCACAGTGCGGGCGAGTGGAGCTGGGACACGCTCATCTCGAACATCCAGGCCTACCTGCGCCAGACCGGCGAGTGGGACCCGAAGGCGGAAAATGCCTTCACCCCCGCGCTGTGCAACCGCATCGACCGCAACACCGGCGGCATCGTCATCGCGGCGAAAAATGCCGAGGCGCTGCGCATTTTGAACGACAAGATCCGCGGCCGCGAGATTGAAAAATCCTACCTCTGCGTCGTCTGCGGCCGGCCGAAGCCCGCCGAGGGCCGGCTGGAGGGGTATCTGTTCAAGGATGCGGTGAAAAACCAGGTCTACGTGACGAAAAAGCCGCAGCCCGGTGCCAAGACCGCCGTGACGGAATACCGCACGCTGTGCTCGGCCAGGGGGCTCTCGCTCGTCGAGTGCCGGCTGCTGACCGGCCGCACGCACCAGATCCGCGCGCAGATGGCCGCCGCCGGCTGCCCCCTGCTCGGCGACGGGAAGTACGGCCGCGAGCGCATCAACCGCACCTACGGCGAGACGGGGCAGATGCTCTACTCCTACAAGCTCACGTTCACGCTGCCGACGGACGCGGGCAGGCTCGAATACCTGCGCGGGCGGACGTTTCAGGTGCAGCGCGTGCCCTTCGCAGAAAAGTATTTCCCGGATTTCAAACTTTCATAAACGCACAGCGCCGGACGGGCTTCCGTCCGGCGCTGTCCAGCGTGTCAAAAAAGCCTCGCAGAGTTTGCCGCCCGCAGGCGGCAAAAAAGTGAAATCATTTTCTCTCGCGACATGCGCGTGAGAGAAAATACTGCTCAGGCTGCAAGTGTGGAATTTGTGCGCCGCAGGCACACAAATTATGCGCGCAGCAGACTGCAAGTCCTTTGTCGGAAACCCCTCCGGGTTTTCCGACAGTCTCCACAGCGCCGGACGGGCTTCCGTCCGGCGCTGTTTGTTTTTGTATCGCTCAGAGCCGATCCATGCGGAACGCCGCATAGACATCCCGGCGGGTAAAGCTGTCCGTGGGAACGAACCACGCCTCCGGCAGCGCGGTCACGTGATCCGCCGGGTGCGCCGCCTCGGAGACGAGGCCGTTTTCCCGGCACCAGGCCATCGCGCCGTCGTAAGCGCCGGCGCGGCCGGTCCGGCGCAGCTGCGCGACGCGGCGCGTGATGGTCTCCGCCTTCGGCGCAAGCAGCATCGCCAGCTCGCCCACCGTCATGGGATCGTCGAGCCGCAGGCGGTTATCGGAAAAGACGATCGCCCGCTGCTGTGCGAGCGCCGTCAGGCGGTCAAACAGCGGCTCGTCGCGGCCGACGTCCGCAAAGGGGCTCTCCGCCAGCAGCTCGCCCACCGGCACGACCTGATAGCCGTATTCCTGCAGCAGCGCCAGCTGCTCGCCGAGGGCGAAGGCCACCGGCGTGCGCTTGGCCATGTTGTAGCCGTCCTTCTGGAAAATGATCTGGCCGCAGAAAAAGTCCGGGTCTTTTTCCAGCGCCTTGCGCATCGGCTCGACCATGGCGCGGATCTCCGCCCGCAGCGCCGCCTCCGGGTCCGATTCCGTGGACGGGAGCCAGCCCGCGCCGTCAAACGACGCCGCCATGTACTGATAGCCCATGTGGTCATAGACATCGTAGCTCGTGAATCCGCCGGTCATCTTGTCCACATAGTGCGGCGGGCGCGCAAGCGTCATCGTATAGCCGTAGCGCGTCTGCATGAGCGTGTGCAGGCGGGTGAGATCCTCCACCGCGGTGTCAAAGCCGGGGAGATATTCGCGCGCGCCGTACACGAACGGCTTCTTGCCGAAAATGATGTGCCGGTAGCCGTGGTTCGTGATCTGGTGGCCCTCGGCGAGCATGCGGCGGATGAGGCGGTCGTTGTGCTCCGCGCCGCCCTGCTCGTCGCAGTGAATGTCCGGGTAATGGTCAAAGCGCACGCCGCCCCACGCGGCGCTGCCGAGCTTGCCGGCCTCGTCGGGGTAGTTGGCGCTCGTGTCGCCGATGACGTCGAAGCTGCCGCGCGCGCCGTACTGCGCCAGCGTGTCGAGCAGCACGTCCGTGAGCGTCCGGCCGTCGAACCGGTCCGGCGACGCGGGCAGACCCATCGGCCCGTCGTCAAACGTCATGGCGCAGATGCGCCGCGTCGTGTGCACGCGCTCGATGCGCCGGGTATAGCCGACATAGTGTTTTTCTGCGGGCGTGATGAGCTTCTTGACGATCTTTTTGCCCTGCTTTCCTACTTTAACGATCCAGGACATGATAGGTCTCCCCTTTCCAAGTGATATCCTGCAGGCAGCACTTTGCGGCAAAGAGCGCCCACTTGACATAGGCTGCCGCGCCGGCATGGGTGCGCCGGCGCTTGGTCAGCTGGCTCTCGGCGACATAGCGCGCCTTTCCGCGCCGCCCGTCCACGGCCGTCGCCCCGCGCAGCAGCGCCGCACGGACGGCCGGCAGCGTCAGCGCGTCGGCCTCCAGCGTCACGACGCCGTTGCCGATCTCCTCCGGCAGGTGCGCGTCGCTGCCGGCCGTGACCGGCTTTGCCGCGCGCTGCGCAAGCGCGCACGCCATGGCGTTGGCCTGCGGGTTTTTGCGGTCGGCCCGGCCGTTCCAGACCTCGATGCCGTCGAGCCGGTCGAGGTAGGCGTCGAGCCGCTGTGCATCGCTGCTGCGCTCGAACGGGTGCGCCATCACGGCGAGGCCGCCGCAGGCGTGCACGGCGTCGATCGCGGCGTCCAGCTCCCGTGCCTCGATCTGCTCGGTGACGAACAGGCCCAGCAGATGCCCCCGATCCGTCGAGAGCTCAATGCCGGGGATGAGCAGAAAATCCGGCGCGTTGCACGTCTCGGTCAGGGCGCGGTCATGATCGCACACGGCGATGCCCTGCAAGCCCCGTGCACGCGCGCACGCGACGATCTCGTCAAGGGCCATGCGCCCGTCCGGCGAGTGCTCGGAATGAATGTGCAGGTCGAGTTTGACCTCCATGGGCAGAAGCTCCTCTCTGCGCGGAAATCACCCGCGCGCAAACAGGCTGTTTTTCAGATAGACCCAGAACACGCGGTTGTCGCCCCGGCAGCGCAGGGCCTCCTTCGCCGTGAACAGGTCGGCAATGCTGCGCAGGAACACGCCGATGCGCCCGGCGCGCAGATAGTGCAGCGCGGCGAGCGTGTCATTGAGCAGAAAGCGCATACGCACGCCGGTCCGGTAATCCTGCGCGGCATAGGCCACCCGCTCCCCCGCCGCGGCGCGGGCATAGTGCGCCACAAGCGGGCTCTGGGCCGCCTCCGTCATCGGGAAGCTGCCCCAGACGCGGGGGTTGACCTCCAGCAGGCAGTCGCCCTTGAACTCCACCATGGCCATGCCCGTGAAGCCGAACGAGTGCAGCAGCCGGTACGCGCGGTCGATGAGCGCGGCGTCATAAAAGCTCTCGCAGCAGGTCGACGGGCCGCCGGTGATCGGGTACTCCCGAATGCGGCGGTGGCACAGCGCGCTGATCATACGGCCGTCCCGGTCCAGCAGCAGGCTCACGCCGATGCCCGGGCCGGCGATCTTGTCCTGCACGATGGGCGACGGATCATAGCGCTGCATGCGCGCGAGGATCTGCGCATACGCCTCCGGCGTGTCGGCGACGGCGTAGCGGTCGGCGGCCTTGAGGCCGAATTTTTCGCCGCAGTGCGGCTTGATGACAACGGGGTAGCGCTCCGGCGGCACACCGTCGTACTGCCGCGGTACGGGAATACCGAGGCTCTGCGCGCGCGCGTGCACCGTTTCCTTGTCATTGAGCGCGTCGAGCACAGGCCGGGGCGCGATGAGAAAATCCGCGATCCGGGCAAACCGCTCCCGCTGCGCGGCGACCGTGTTGAGCGTGACCGCGCCGACGCAAAACAGCACCGGGTGGTCATACGTCTCCAGCAGCGCCGCGAGCCGGTCCGCGTAGCCGTCGTCGGCCGCAGCGCCGTCGATCCACCGGAAGGCGGCGCAGCAGCGCGAGGATGCGACCGCCGGCACGGCGTGCACGTCGGCGCGCGTCTGCGTCACGATCACCTGATAGCCCGCGCGGTGCAGCGCGCGCACCGCCGCGATGGACGACCGGTATTTTCCGTCGGTCACGATGGCTGTTTTCATGTCCGCTCCCTCCCGCTCCTGGCGCGGAGCTGTCGATTTCACGCCCCTTATGATACCAAACCTGCGCAGAAAATACAAGACGGCGCAGCGGGCGCTCTGCCGAAAAAGCAGAGCGCCCGCTGCGCCCGGGAAACGGATTCGATCAGGAATGGGTGTGCGCAAGTTTGTTCGTGTCCAGCGAGTTGCGGTAGACCACGAAGCGCTGGTAGAGAAACTCCGTCACGAAATTCAGCACCATGTTCAGCCCCGTCACGAGGTAGCCGTTCCACCCCTGCACGTCCGCGAGCCTGTGCTCGAGCAGTGTGGACAGCGGCGTGAACGCGCAGTAGTACAAAAACACGAGCGTCATGGCCCGCGCCACCTTCTCCGTCGAGCGGAAGGTGTAGCGCCGGTTGCACGTGAAGTTCCACAGCACTGACAGCACGAGCGCCGTCAGGTACGCGCCCCAGTACGGCCAGTGAAACACCTCGTTGAAGAGCGCAAAGCTGCCGAGCTCGATCAGCCCGGCCGAGCACGAGAAGAGCAGGAATTTCCCCGTGCGCCGAAGCTCCGTATGCTGCATAATGATCGCCTCTCACTTAAAAAGTTCAATAATTTGAAGCAATCATAGCGCGGTTTTCGGAATCTGTCAAGTGCTGACGGGGTAGACGGCCACCTGCTTGTTGGCATCGGCCACGGCGAGGAACACCTCGCGCGCGCTGTGGTAACCCTGCTGGCGCAGCTGCCTGAGCAGCCACGTCTCGTCCACGCCCATGCGGTGCAGGTTCTCGCCGAGGACGCGGCCGTCCATGATGAGCTCGGTGAAGATCTGCTCCTTTTCCGGGGCAATGCCAATGTCCTCCGGCGTGGCCGGGCGGCGGGCCGCCACGGGCAGGATGGTCAGGCGGCCGTCGGGCTCATAGACCGCCGTCTGGATGGCGCCGAGGTCGAAAAAGCCCTGCTGGCGGCACTGGATAAGAAATTCGCTCAGGTCGAGGCGGGCCTTTTTCATGTTGCGGCGGTAGAGCTTGCCGTTGTCAAAGATGATCGACGGCGCGCCGCTGATATATTTGCGCAGGCGCGGACATTTGCTCGTCAGCGCCTCGAGCAGCCACACCAGCAGCGCCCAGGCCACCATGGCCACGAGCGGACGCAGCGGTTTTTCCAGCTCCGTGGCCATCTCGGCGGCGATCGAGCCGATGGTGATGCCGTTGACGTAGTCAAAGACGCTCAGCTCCGAGATCTGGCGGTGGCCCATGAGCTTGGAGAGCAGAAACAGCGCCACAAACGCACCCACGGACGTAACCGCCACTTGCAGCAGGTCCATCCGAACCACTCCTTTCAATATGGGCTAGTGTGCCCGGGGAGCGGAAAATCATGTGCCGGCGCTTGACTTTTCGGCCGGGATCTGCTAAAAAAGAAGCTGGCTCGTGTAGCACTGACACAACAGGAACGCAAAGCGTGCAGCATCCGGACACCGGACGCTGTGCGCTTTTTTGTTTGCCCGGCGCAAAGCAGCCGCACATCAAAAAAGGAGGTCTGCAATATGCCGCAGGCAAAAACACAGGGTGCGGTCTTCGGACTGCTGATGTCGTATTTCATGGCGCTGGGGATGGAGGTCGCCAACGTCGCGCACAAGCTCGGCGCGATGTCCAACGCGGTCTTTCTGCCCGCGCTGAAGGAGACCGCGTTCATGGGCGCGATCGTCTTTGTCGTCTCCATGCTCTATGGCAGCCGCGCAGGGCAGCACATCGCGCACAAATTCGTCCGGCCGGGGCGCGACAACCCGCTGCTCGTGACGCTGGGCGTGTCCGGCTGCACGGTCATGGTCATGTGCCCGTCGATGAGCCTGATCGCAACGGCGCTGTTCACGGGCATCGACGCAGAGTTTTTCGCGCGCTTTCTCGCCACGCTCTACCGCAACCTGCCGTGGGCGCTGCTGTGGCAGATCTTTGCCGCGGGGCCGGCCACGCGCGGGGTGTTCCGCGCGATCTTTCGCAGGCAGCTCGTGGAAAACGACCGCAAAGCCTTTTCTTCCGACACGGAATGTGATAAGATGGACGCCTGAGAAATCGAGGTGTTTTTCATGTATGACGAACTGACGGAAGTCGACATTCAGAAGATGAAAGACGAGATTGACTACCGCACACGGGAGCTGCGGCCGAAGCTGATCGAGGAGGTCAAGGTGGCGCGCGGCTTCGGCGACCTGAGCGAGAACTTTGAATACAAGGCCGCCAAGCGCGAGAAAAACCGCAACGACAGCCGCATCCGCTACCTGCAGCGGATGGTGGACACGGCGAAGGTCATCTCCGACCACTCGTCCGGTGACGTGGTGGGTCTGTTCGACAAGGTGGTCATCTATATCCCGGACGATGACGAGGAGCAGACGATCCGCCTCGTGACGACGCTGCGGCAAAACGCGCTCGAGGGCCTCATCAGCAAGGAGTCCCCCGTCGGCAAGGCCGTCATGGGCCACCGCGCGGGCGAGACCGTGCACGTGCAGGTCAACGAGAACGTCGGCTACGACATCGTCATCCGTTCCGTGGAAAAGGGGCAGGACGACGACTCGCTGCCCATCAGTGCGTACTGAGCGCGACCATATGCGAAAAACCGGCTGCGGAAAGTCCGCAGCCGGTTTTTTCTGCCCGCTCACAGCAGGTATTCATAGAGACCGTAGTCCGTGCAGCCGGTGTCGGCGTAAAACATCCGCACCGTGCCGCGGCGCTCGAACCCCTGCCCGGCGTAGAGCCGCTCGGCCGGGACGTTGCCGCCGAGCACGTCGAGCCGCAGCGCCGCCGTCAACCGCGCGCTGGCAGAGGCGGCCGGAGAGCGGATGCAGGCGCGCTACACCCCGCAGGAGATGCTGGCGCTGCTCGCATCCTGCGGCTTTGCCGTCCGGGAGGTGTGGGACGCGGATGCGATGACGCGGCGATTTTTCACCGCGCACAACTGCAGAAATCCGGACCTCCCCATGGCCGCGCCGGCAGTCGTGCAGTACCTGCTCGCCGTGCGGGAGTGAACCCCCTCAATCCAGATAGCCAAACAGGCCGCGCACGGACACGTCGCCGCCGGTGACGGTCTCGCGCGTGCCGTCCGGCCAGCGGACGACAAGCGCGAAGTCGTCGTCCACCGCCTCGGCAAAGCCGGTGCGGACATCCTCGCCGCGCACGACGCGCACCGGCCGCCCGACCGTGACACAGCGCGCGCGGTAATCGTCGAGATACGCGCGCGGGTCGCGCTGCCAGTCGAGGTACATTTGGTCGAGCGCGCGCACCATTTCCGCTGCCAGCCGCGCGCGGGAGATCTCCAGCCCCGTCTCGGACCGGACCGAGCCCGCGATGGCGCGCAGCTCCGGCGGGAAATCCTCCGGCCGCTGGCGGACGTTCACGCCGATGCCGGCCACGATGGAATCGACCGTGCCGGTCTCGGCCTCGACGGTCAGCTCCGTGAGGATGCCGCAAAGCTTTTTCGTGCCGAGGACAAGGTCGTTCGTCCACTTGATGCCCGGCTGCACGCCGCACGCCTCGAGCGCGCGGCAGACGGCCACCGCGACGTGCGCCGTCATGGTCATGGCCGCCGTGGGCGCGCAATTCGGCCGCAGGAGCATGGACAGGTAGACCCCCTGCCCCGCGTCCGAGCGAAACGGCCGCCCGGCCCGGCCGCGCCCGGCCGTCTGCCGGTCGGCAATGGCGCACAGACCGTCCGGCGCGCCGCGCATGGCCTCGGCCTTGAGATAACTGTTCGTGGAGTCGATCTGCGCAAAGCACCGCACCGTCGCCCGCCGCGCCTCCGGCAGGTAGGGCAGCACGTCCCCGGCCGTGAGCGTGTCCGGCCGCGCGCGCAGGCAGTAGCCCCGGTTCGTGACCGCGTCGATATCATAGCCGTCTGCGCGCAGCGCGCGCACCGCCTGGCTGACCGCCGCGCGCGACACGCCCAGCTTTTCGCGCATTTCCTCGCCGGAGAGATAGCCCTCCGCCTCCGTGAGCAGGAGCAAAACATCGTCCCGCAGCATGAGATCACACTCCTTTGGATCTTTCTCTGGTGTCAGTTTAGCCGATGGCAGCAAAATTGTAAAGCATTTTTCAAAACCGGTTGACAATTTGGCGCGCGTGTGCTATCGTCCGATTGTCAAGTAGTTCTTTGCTTTACTTTACAATCGGAGGAGATCCTATGAAATTTTCGACCAGAGACCTGTGCTTCTGCGCGATCGGCGCGGCGCTCATCGCCGTGTGCGCGTGGATCAGCATCCCGGCGGACGTGCCGTTCACGCTGCAGACGTTTGCGATCTTCACCGTGTGCGGCCTGCTCGGCGGCAAGCGCGGCACGGTGAGCGTGCTGGTGTATCTGCTGCTGGGCGCGGTGGGCGCGCCGGTGTTCGCGGGCTTTCGCGGCGGGTTCGCGTCCCTGCTCGGCACGACGGGCGGCTACCTCGTCGGCTTTGTGCTGCTGACGCTCATCATCACCTTCGCGCAGGCGCACTGGGGGCAGGGCCAGTGGGTGTTCGTGCTCTCGGCGGCCGTGGGGCTGCTCGTGTGCTATGCGTTCGGAACGGCGTGGTTTCTCATCGTCTACACCCGCACGGGCGCCATCACGCTCGGCGTGGTGCTGGCCAAGTGCGTGCTGCCGTTTCTGCTGCCGGACGCGGTCAAGCTCGCACTGGCGACGCTGCTGCGTGCGCGGCTGTACCGGCGCATCCCCGCGTGACAAAGCGCCTGTACGGCGAAAAACACCGGCCGAAACGGCCGGTGTTTTTCTGTTCTGTTCTGTTTTCGGAAGGCTCAGTTCCAGTAGTCCGTACCGGTGATGCCGATGTCGGCGGCGTGGAACTCGGGGTTCTTGCCCTCCTTGCGCTGGCGCATGTAGTCCTTGAGCACGGCCAGGCCCTTGTTGCTGAGGATGAGGATGACCGGGATGTTGATGATGACCATCGTGCCCTGGAGCATGTCGGCCGTATCCCACGCGAGGCCGGCGCTGACGATGGCGCCGACGAACACGAGCGCCGTCGCAGCCAGACGGAACACCGTCATGCCCGCCTTGCTCGGGTCGCGCCGAAGGATATACTTCAGGCAGCCCTCGCAGTAATAGTAGTTGCCGATGAGCGTCGTGAACGCGAACAGGCTCATGGACACGGCGATGAAGATCGGGCCGAAATTGCCCAGCGCCTGCTGCATGGACGCCTGCACATAGGCCGCGCCGGCCGCTTCCTTGGTCGGCTCAACGCCGGAGCACAGGCACATGAACGCCGTGGCCGAGCAGATGAGCAGCGTGTCGATGAACACGGACAGCATCTGCACGAGGCCCTGCTTGGCCGGGTGCGAGACGTCGGCCGTGGCGGCCGCGTTCGGCGCCGAGCCCATGCCGGCCTCATTGGAGTACAGGCCGCGCTTGATGCCCCACATGATGCACGAACCAGCAAAGCCGCTGAACGCCGCCTTGAAATTGAACGCATCGCGGAAGATGTTGGCGATGACGCTCGGGAAGATCTTGATGTTCATGAAAATGACGACGAGCGACACGAGGATGTACAGCACGCCCATGACCGGCACGAGCACGCCCGTGATATTGGTCAGGCGCTTGCCGCCGCCGAGCACGCACGCGGCGAACAGCACCGCCAGGATCGCGCCGATGATGTACGGCGTGCGGCCCTTGGCGTAGAAGCCAAAGCCGGCGAAGGCGTCCTGCAGATTGTAGGACGCGAGCATGTTGTAGCCGACCACATAGGTCAGGATGAGCACGACGGCGAAAATGACGCCGAGCCAGCGCTGGTGCAGCGCCTGCTCCATGTAATACGACGGGCCGCCGACGCAGCCGCCCTTGCCGTCCTTTTTCTTATAGACCTGCGCAAGCGCAGACTCGATGAAGGCGCTCGCTCCGCCGAGCAGCGCCACGACCCACATCCAGAACACGGCGCCGAAGCCGCCGAGGCAGATGGCCGTGGACACGCCGACGATGTTGCCGGTGCCGACACGGGACGCCGTGGACACCATGAGCGCGCCAAATGAGGAAATGCTGCCCTTCTCCTTCGGCTTTTCCGCGACGACGTGGATGGACTCGCCAAACAGGCGGAACTGGATCAGACCGGTGCGGATCGTGAAATACAGGCCCGCGACGATCAGAAACAGCGGCACGATGTACGGCTGATATAAAAAGCCGCCGATCGCATTGACCACACTGTCAATTTTGTCAATCATGATTTGTCTCCTCTGCAATTTTTCATTTTCCCCGCGGCAAAGCAGCCGCGCGATAGATAGTATACAAAAGATTTGTCAAAAATGCAACCATAATTCAGCAATGTGACAAAAACCCTGAAAAATACAGGGTTTTCTCCACGGTGCAGCCTCTTGCGCGGGCGGATATTTCGGCGTAAGATAGGGATACTTTCCACGCGGAGACAAGGAGCGAAACACACATGTTCACAGGCTTTTCCGACGCAACGATCGACTTTCTCTGGGAGCTGCGCTTTCACAACGAGCGCCCGTGGTTTCTGGAGCACAAGCAGGTATTTCTCGACACGCTCGACCGGCCCATGAAGGCGCTGGCCGCGGACGTGACGGCGGCGCTCGAGCAGGCGTACCCCGACCGGAAGTGGTACCTGCACGTGGCGCGCATCTACCGCGACGCGCGGCGGCTGCACGGCAATGGGCCGTATAAGGAGAACCTCTGGTTCACGCTGCGGTGCGACAGCAGCCGCGGGCCGGAGATCCCGGCGTTTTATTTCGAGATCACGCCGCACAACTACAGCTACGGCATGGGCTTTTACTGGGCGAAGGCGAACACGATGGCGTGCTTCCGCCGCGCGATCGACGCCGATCCCCTGCCGCTGACGGCGCTGGCCGAGCGCCTGAACGCGCAGGATACCTTCGTGCTCACCGGGCAGGACTACGCCCGCGCGAAGGGCGACCCAGGCGCGCTGCTGCGCCCGTGGTACAATAAGCGCGTGCTCGACCTCTCGTGCGTGCGCAAACACGACGACCTGCTCTTCTCCCCCGCGCTGACAGACGCGCTCGTGCGCGGGTTCGGCTTCCTGCTGCCGTACTACGACTATCTCGAGGCCGTGACGCGGCGGGAGGATGCGTGATGCGCTGCTTTGACGGCCACTGCGACACGCTCGCGCGCTGCATGACCACCGGCGAGGGGCTGCGGCAAAACGGCGGCCACGTCGATCTTGCGCGCTGCGCGGCCCTCGGGCAGCACGCGCAGATCTTCGCCGTGTTTGCCGACAGCAGCGAAACAAGCGCCCCGCTCTACACCGTCGCGCAGCGGCAGCACGCGCTGCTGGAGCGGGAATGCGCGCGCAATGCCGATCTCGTGCGCCGCTGCCGCACGGCGCGGGACGTGCGCGCCGCCTGGGCCGCCGGGAAAACGGCCGCGCTGCTCGGCATCGAGGGCGCGGAGCTACTGGAGTGCGACCCGCGGCGGCTGGACGACGCGGCGGCGTGGGAGTGCGTATACGTGACGCTGACATGGAACCACGCAAACGCCCTCGCAGGCTCGCACTGCGACGCGCAGGCGCAGGGGCTCACGGCGCAGGGGCGCGACTTTGTGCGCGCGCTGTATGCGCACCGGATGCTGCCGGACGTGTCGCACCTGTCGGAGGCGGCGGCGTGGGACGTGGTGCGCCTCGGGCTCGGCCCGGTGATCGCCTCGCACGCAAACAGCCGCGCCGTGTGCGCGCACACGCGCAACCTCTCGGACGACCTCTTTCGCGCCATCCGCGACAGCGGCGGCGTGGTCGGGCTGAACCTCTACACGGACTTTCTCGGCGGCGGCGGCATGGACGCCGTCGTGCGCCACGTTGAGCATCTGCTTGACCTCGGCGGCGACAGGACGCTCGCGCTCGGCGGCGACCTCGATGGGTGCGACACGCTCGGCGGCGGCATCACCGGCGTGCAGGACTACCCAAAGCTCTATGCGGCCATCAAAGCCCGCGGCTATGACGCCGCGCTGCTGCAGGACCTCTTCGCCGACAACTGGCTGCGCGTGCTGCCGAAATAACGGAAACATACAATGCCCCGCCGCAGAAATCTGCGGCGGGGCATTTTCTCTATCAGGATATCTTACTCGAGCGGTTTGAAATCGGACTTCGGATGGTGGCACAGCGGGCAGACGAAGTCGTCCGGCATATCCGCGCCCTCGTACACGTAGCCGCAGACGGTGCAGACGAAGCCGACGCGCTTTTCCGCGGGCTTGGCCTCGTGCTTGACGAAGTCGGACGCCGGGTGCTTGCACAGCGGGCAGATGAAATCGGCCGGGAGCGTCTCGCCCTCGTACACGTAGCCGCACACGGAGCAGACCCAGGTCGCCTTCTCGGCGGGGGCGAGCTTCGGCGGCGCGGGCTTGATGTGGCTGCGGTAGTAGTCATAGGTCACGGTCTCGTCGTTGCTGAAGAGCTTGGACTCCGTGATCTCGGCGATGAAGAGCCGGTGGCTGCCCTGGTCGTAGCTCTCGACGACGCGGCAGGAGAACATGGCGTTCGTATAGCGGTTGATGTAATACAGGCCGTTGTCGCTGCGGGCGCAGTCGGTCCAGTCCGCGAACTTGTCCACATCCGCGCCGGACTGGAAGCCGAAGTGCTGGAAGAAGGCGAACGGCACTTCCTTCGTCAGCAGCGAGAGGTTGAACACGCCGGTGCGCTCGATCATGCCGCAGGTGTAGTTGGCCTTGATGACCGAGATGGAAATGCGCTCGGGCTTGTTGGCCATCTGGATGGCGGTGTTGATGACGCAGGCGTTGTCCTTGTCCCCTTCGCGGGCGGAGAGCGCGAACAGGCCGTACTGGAACTTGAAGAGCGCAGCGGGGTTCTGCTTGCCCTCGTTGACGATCGGCGCGGGCTTCGGCATGGAGGCCACGAGCGCGTCCGCGATCTCGGCGAGCGCGGCGAGCTGGTCGTCCTTGAGCGAGGATTTGATGGTGAGCGTCTCGTTGAGGATGTTCACGTTCTTGAGCTTGGAGAGGATGCCGCGCATGAGCTTGCCGGCCGTCGGCGCCCAGGAGCCGTTTTCGATCAGGGCAATGGTGCGGTTCTGGAGGTTATGCGCCGCGATGTCGAGCAGCGCCGTCTCCATGTTGCAGAAGATGCCGGCGTTGTACGTCGTGGACGCGAACACGAGGTGGCTGCAGCGGAAGGCCTCGGCCACGACATAGCTCGGGTGCGTGACGGAGACGTCATACATGGCGATGTTGCGCACGCCGCGCTCAGCGAGCATGGTGGCGAGCACCTGTGCCGCGTTTTCCGTGTGGCCGTAGACGGAGGAGTAAGCGATGAGCACGCTGCCCTCCTGCTCGGGCGTGTAGGAGCTCCACTTGCTGTACTTATCGACGAACCAGCCGATGTTCTTGCGCCAGACCGGGCCGTGCAGCGGGCAGATCATGCGGATGTCGAGCGTGGCGGCCTTCTTGAGCAGGGCCTGCACCTGCGTGCCGTACTTGCCGACGATGTTCGTATAGTAGCGGCGGGCATCGGGCAGCCAGTCGTGCTCGAAGTCGTACTCATCGGCATAGAGATTGCCATTGAGCGCGCCGAACGTGCCGAAGGCATCGGCGGAGAAGAGCGTGCCGGTCGTGGTGTCGAAGCTGACCATGACCTCCGGCCAGTGGACCATCGGCGCCATGACATAGGCAAACGTGTGCTTGCCGAAGCAGTAGGTATCGCCCTCGGCCACGAGGATGGCGCGGGCGTCAATGTCAAAGGTGAAGTAGTTGCGGATCATGTCGCGGATCTTCGCGTTGCAGATGATCTTCGCCTCGGGGTAGCGGCGCACGGTCTCCTCGAGCGTCTTGGCGTGGTCTGGCTCCATGTGGTGCACGACGATGTAGTCCAGCGGGCGGCCGCCAAGGACATGGGCGAGGTTTTCAAAGAATTGACCGGCGACGGACTGGTCCACCGTGTCGAGCAGGACGGTCTTTTCGTCGAGCAGGACGTAGGCGTTGTACGACACGCCGCGCGGAATGGGGTACACGCTCTCAAACAGAGCAAGACGGCGGTCGGACGCGCCGACCCAATACAGATCCTCGGTCATTTTCACAGTGCAGTGCATATTGGTCTCCTCCTTCTTATCCACAATTCCCCCGGTCTCAGCCGAGGAGTTTGAGCAGTTCTTCCTTCGGCGTCACGCCGACCTTCACGGCCGCGGCCTGGCCGCCGCGGAACACCATCAGCGTCGGGATGCTCATGATGCGGAACTGGCCCGCGAGCTCCGGCTGCTCGTCCACGTTGACCTTGCCGAACTTGTATTCCGGGTGCTCGGCGTCGAGCTCCTCGACCACGGGGGCCATCATGCGGCACGGGCCGCACCATGTCGCCCAGAAATCCACGAGCACGGGCTTGTCGGACTGCAGGACCTCCTGCGCAAAGTTTTCTTTCGTCAGTGTAATCATGATGATCTTCCTTTCTGGAATTGTCGTCTGTATTCGTATGTGCTGATTTTAACAGATTTTCCACCCGCGTTCTGTGGCAAAGTCACATTCCGGCGAGGCGGCGCAGTTTTTCGGCGTCCGCGACCGTGACCGTGCCGCGGCCGAGCGAGACGATGCCGTCGTCGGCGAAGTGGCGCAGCATGCGCGTGACGGTCTCGCGCACGGCGCCGGTGTCGCGCGCGATCTGCTCGTGCGTGGCGCGCACGGGCGCGCGGGCGTGGCCGGACTCGTCCCAGAGATACTGTGCGAGGCGCTTGTCAAAGCTCGTGAACAGCAGCTGCTGCATCGCCCACATGACATCGGAAAAGCGCTCGGTCGCAAGGCGGTACATGCAGCACTCGACATGGATGTTCTCCGCCGCAAGCTGCTGGAACACGTGCGCGCCGAGGATGAGCAGCTCCGTCGGCGCATCGGCCACGAGCTGCACCTCGAACGTGATCTGCCGGATGACGCACGCCGCCGCCAGCACGCAGGCGTCCCCGTCCGTGAGGCGGTAGAGCGTGATCTCGCGCCCGTCGTCCGAGAGCATGCATGCGCGCAGGCGGCCGCTCTGCACCCGGATCATGCCGAGGCACTGCCCGTCGCACCCGTGCACGAGCGCGCCGCGGTCATACTGCGCCAGGCGCGCGCCGCGCCGCGCAAGCTCGCGCTGCGGCTCGGTCAGGTTCGGCCAGAAGGGCAGCTGCTCGAGCGCCGCGGCCAATCGTTCGTTCATATCCGTTCCCCCATCGCCGCCGGACACACGGCGGCGCTCTTTTTTGACCAGCATAGCACAAAACCGCCGCCGATGGAATCCCCACGGCGGCAATTTTTGGCGAGATTTTTTCCGCATCCCGCCCGACAGCACGTTGACAAACCGGCCGCCGAACGGTACGATAGCAGCAGGAAACACGCAGCAAGGGAGGGACGCGCGATGCGGGCGCTGTGTTACGCGCAGACAAACATCGGCTCCGGCCGGGACAACAATGAGGATAACTACTACTGCAACGGCACGTTCAAGCGCGACCCCGCCATCCCCGTAGCCGAGGTGGCCGCCGAGCAGGAGAGCCAGCGGCTGATCTACGGCGTGTTCGACGGCATGGGCGGCGAGGCCAACGGCGAACAGGCGGCGCTGCTGTGCGCGCAGACGCTGCACCAGTGCAGCAGCGACGAGCCGTTTGACGCGCTCGATTTCTTCCGCCGGGCAAATGTCGCCGTGTGCGACATGATCGCGGCCAGCGGCCAGATCGGCGGCTCGACCGCCGCGACCGTACACCTGACCGGCAACCGCGCCTACTGCTGCAATGTCGGCGACAGCCGCATCTACCTGCAGCGCGGCGGCGCGCTGCAGCGCATCTCGCGCGACCACACCAAGTATCAGGAGCAGCTCGACGCCGGCGCTGCCGCCGCCGACGCGGCCGACAACCCGGACAGGCACGTGCTCACGCAGTATCTGGGCATGCTGGGCGCGCGCCAGCGGCTCATGCCGTATTTCGCGGCCAGCGCGCCGCTCGCCGTGGGCGACCGACTGCTGCTGTGCACCGACGGGCTGACCGGCAAGCTCAGCGACAGCCAGCTGCAGGCAGCGCTCGGCACCGACCTGCCGCTGCCGGAGCTGGGGCAGGCACTCATGGCGCAGGCTCTCGCAGCCGGGCCGGGCGACAACATCACGCTCGTGCTCATCGAGATCACGGCGCTCGACGCGGAGACGGCCGTGCCCCTGCCCCAGCCGCCGGCCGAGGAACTGTCGCAGACGCGGCGGTTTGAAGTGCCGGCCGCGCGGATCGCCGAGCAGGAGACCCAGCGCAAAAAGCACGCGCACGCGCGCCGGCGCGAGATCATCCTGACCGTGGCCGTCGTGCTGGCCGTGCTCGCCGCCGTGATCGCGGCGCTGTGGCTCGCGGTCGGCAGCATCCCGCGCAAGCACCCTGCCCCGGCGTCCACGCCGGTGCAGACCGTGGCCCCCACGCCGACGCCCGCGAGCGTGAACCCGCCGCAGATCATTCTGCCCCCGCCGCCGACGCCGGAGCCGGAAACCACCCCAGAGATCACGCCGGAGCCGTCGCCCGACACGACGCACGTGCCCGAGACCGCCGCACCGGAAAACTTACCCGGTTGACGCGCAGCGCCCGGATGCGTATAATAGCATTGTGAAAGATTCGACACCTTTCGAGGTGCATGAGGAGGAACATCGGATGCGCACACACCACGCCCTGCAGCCCCGCACGCCGGAGCAGGCATCCTACAGCATCGGCCGCCGCGACGGCAAGCAGTTTCTGAAGCTCTACCGCAGCTACCTGCACGGCACGCTCGCCGGAACGCGCGAGCCGGTGTATGAGGGCACGGTCGTGGAGAGCGCAGACGACTGGCGGCTGACCGCCGTGCTCGCGCTCGCGCCGATGACGCTCGCGTTCGCGTATCTGATCGTGATGCTGTTTTTCGTGTTCCTGTGATATTTCATATGATATGATAACAGCCCCGCTGCCGTTTTTCCGGCAGCGGGGCTCAGCTTTTTGTACGAAAAGCCCGCACCGGACTTTCCGAACAAAAAGCTGAGCGTACGATTCGATTCGAGGCGGGCCTTGCCCCCTCGAGCTCCCCCGCTGCCCAGTTTCTTTTTGCCTGTGCATAGCTTTTATAGTCTCAGCCCCACCGCCGGAATCGGCGGTGGGGCTGCTTTTTGCATTCACATTTCTATTCACTTTTCCACCTGCGCGCCCATCAGGTACTGCGCGCCGAGCGGGCCGGACAGCAGGCCCTGCACGTGCGTGTTGCACAGGTAGGTGTCCGTGTACCAGTAGAGCGGGCAGACAGCGCCCGTCTGCATGAGCAGCGTCTCGGCCTGGTGCATGAGCGAATAGCGCTCGGCCGTGTCGCCGCTGCTCTGGATGCGGTAGAGCAGCGCATCATACGACTCGGCCCAGGTGCAGTTGTCGCGCGTGCGGCCGTCGAGCGTAATGCTGTAGCCCGCATAGTCCGCGTGCGCGCCGCGGCCGAGGGCGACGCAGTTGCTGCCCGCACCGCTCGCCCAAAGGGAGAGAAACGGCATGGGATCGTCCACATCGGCGCTGAAGCTGCAGCGCGTGATCGAATAGCCTCCGGCGGCGCGGCTGGCGAGGAAGGTGTCCATGTCCTGCGCCGTGACCGCGAGCGAAATACCGTAGCGGCCGTAGAGCTCCGTGAGATAGTCCGCGATGGCGACGTGGCCTGCCGCGTCGGACGTCAGGTACGTCAGCTCCGGGAAGCCAGCGCACACGCCCTGCGCGCTGACCGTGAACCGGCCGGACGACTCCGCCGCCTGCCGCAGGAGCGCGATGGCCTGCTTGCAGTTGGCCTCGTGATCGCTGCCGTAATAACCGCCGCCCTTGCCGTCCGCGCCGTTGTGCGCGGTGAAGGCGCTGCCGTCGGCGTCCGAGACGCCGGGCGGGATGGGCGCGTTCGCGCTCTGCTGCGCGCCGGGCGTGATCTCGCTGCACAGATAGCTGCGGTCGATGAGCAGGGCGAGCGCAGTGCGGATCTGCGCGCGCTCCGTCTGCGAAAAGGCGCTCAGCGCCGGGTCGCTCATGGAAAAGCAGAGGCTGTACGTGCCGAGCTGGCTGACGGTGCGCAGCTCGGGCGCGTGATTTGCACGCAGGTCGTCGAGCGCGTCATCCGGTACGGGCCAGCTGAGCGCGTATTCGCGCGCGAGGAAGGCGGACGCCGCAGCGTTGGCGTCGCTCTGAAAGACGAAGCGCACCGTCTCGGCCGCGACATTGTCCGCATCCCAATAGGCGGGATTTTTCGTGTAGGTGAGGCCCTCGGTCGTCCACGCGGTGACCGTGTACGGCCCGCTGGTGACAAAGGCCGCGCCGTCTGCCGTCCAGCTCGTGGTGTCCGCCGCGCCGGAGGGCACGGGTGCATACGCCGGCTGGGCGCACAGCTGCAAAAACGTGGGCATGGCCTCCGCGAGCACAACGGTGAGCGTGCGCCCGTCGGCCGACGCCGTGACGTTCAGCCGCCCGGTGCCGTAGCCGTCGATGCAGGCGAAGAGATACGGCGCCGCCGCGTCACTGAGCGTGCTCGCCCGGTTCCACGCATAGACGAAGTCCGCCGCCGTGAGCGGCGTGCCGTCCGACCACGTGAGCCCGTCGCGCAGGGTGAACACATACTGCACGCGCCCGTCGGGCAGGGACTCCGGCTCGGGCAGGGCCGCGCACAGCTCGGGCGTGAGCTCGGCCTTGCCGTCGCCGCCGACGCGGTAGCCGGTCAGGCCGGCAAAGAGATTGACGACATACGTCGCGCCGACGCCGTTTTCCGTGCGCGCGGGGTCGAGCGCTGCCGGCCCGGCGCCGAGGCACAGCGTCAGCGGTGCGCCGGCATCCGGCGCGCGCACGGTGCTCTCCGATGCGCGCGTGCAGGCGCTGAGCAGCAGCGCCGCCGCGATCAGGGTGCACAAAAGGGCTCGCTTCATGCCGGTCACCTCCTGTCGGGTGCAAGTAAGCGGTAAGATTTTCCGTGCAGGCGTATCTTACCACACGCGCCGCGAAAATGCAACGGTTTCCTTCTCAAATTCCCCACTTTCAAAGAAAAATGGTGCGCTTCAGAATCGGAGCGCACCACATTTCGCGGTATTTCGACGAAAAAATGGGATTTCGGTCAAAAGGCCCATGTCCCGTCCCGGAACACGGGGACGGTACGGCCGTCGCGGCAGTGCGCCGTAATGGCCAGATCCGGCGTGCCGATCATGAAATCCTCGTGGATCATGGAGTCGTTCACGCCGAGCGCGCGCATCTCCTCGAGCGTGCGGTTCGGGTAGTCGCGGATGGTATCGATGAAGCCCATGCCGAGCGCGAGGTGGCAGCAGGCGTTTTCATCAAACAGCGTGTTGTAAAACAGGATGCCCGTCTGGTTGATGGGGCTGTCATACGGCACGAGCGCGCACTCGCCAAGGTAGGCAGAGCCTTCGTCCATGGCGATGAGCTTTTGCAGCAGGGCCTCGTTCGTGCGCGCGTGCGCCTCGACGGCGCGGCCGTGCTCGAAGCGGATGGAGAAATCCTCGATGAGCTGGCCCTGGTACGACAGCGGCTTTGACGAGTAGACGATGCCCTCGGCCTCGCCGCGCTTCGGCGAAATGAAGCACTCCTCCGTGGGCAGATTGGGGTTAAAATAGCTGCCGCCGATCGTGTACTCCCCGCCGCCGCAAAACTGTGCCTCGGGGATCATGCCGACGGTGAGGTTCGTGCCGTTGGATGCATGGTACTCCAGCGACGCGATGCCGAGGCTGTTGAGGTGGTCGCAGCGCGCTTGCAAGTCGGCATTGTGCGCGTTCCACGCGGCGATAGGGTCGTCGTCCACGCGGCAGGTGTGCAAAATTGCCGCCCAGAGCTTTTCGACGGCGCGGGCCTTCGTCTCGTTGGGAAACACCTTTTTCGCCCACGCCACGCCGGGCACGGCCGCGATGCACCACTGGTAGCGGCCCTCCATCTGGTCGCGGTAGGGCTTGATGACGCCATAGCGCCCCTGTCGGGCGCTGGCCATCTTCGCGGGGCTGACACCGCGCAGGCCGTCCGGATCTTCGCTGAGCAGGTAGATGCGGCACGGGAGCGTGTCAACATAGTGCTGGAGCTTCGCGCGCTCCCAAGCCTCGACGGTCTGGAGCGTTTTGACGCTCTCGCGCCGGATGGCGAGCTTTTCGAGCGCCTGGTGCTTCCACGTGACCGTGACCTTGCGCGCCCCGGCGTGATAGCACGCATCGGCGACCATGGTCACGAACTCCGGCTGGTCGAGCTCGGCCTCGATGACGACGTCCTGCCCTTTCTGCACTCGCGCGCCGACCTCCGCGATCAGGCGGGCATAGGCACGCAAAACGGTTTTTTTCATATCAGCTTTCCTCTTTTCCGTGGTGTTCGGGCAGCGTGACCGTGAACGTCGTGCCGTGGCCCGGCGCGCTCGTGACGGCGACCGCGCCGCCGTGGAGCGTGACGATCTGCTGCACCATCGACAGGCCCAGGCCCAGACCGGCGTTTTCCTGCCGGCTGGGGTCGGCCTGATAGAACCTCTGCCATATTTTATCCAGATTTTCCTGCGAGATACCGATGCCGTTGTCCTGCACGGTCAGCTCGGCCCCGGCAGCCGTGCGCCGGAGCGCGACATGGATCCAGCCGCCGTCCACGCCGAACTTGAAGGCGTTATCGAGCAGATTCTGCACGACGCGCGAGATGAGAAAGACGTCCATGTCGATGAAGATGCCCGGCTCGGCCGCGCAGCTGATGCGGATGCCACGGCGCGCGACCATGGCCTGCTCGTCGCAGATGACGGTGACGAGATCGGAGAGGTCGGCATACTCCCAGTTGACCTTCTGCGTGCCCTGATCGAGCCGCGTGATCTCGAGCATGCTGCGGATGAGCGCCGACATCTTGTGCGCCTGCCGGTCGATGACATCGAGCGCCGCCTGATAATCCGCGGGCGTCTGCGCGTTTTTGCGTGCGTCCTCGCAGGCGGCGAGGATGACGGTCGTCGGCGTGCGCAGCTCGTGCGAGGCATCGGACGTGAAGCGCTGCTCGGCCTCGAACGAGCGCTCAAGCCGGTCGAACATGTTGTCAAACGACGCCGAGAGCTGATAGATCTCGTCGCTGCCGCTCGTGTGCGGCAGACCGATGCGCGCCTTGAGGTCCTGCCCGTCGGAGATGGCGTTGGCCGTGGCCGTGAGCTGGCGCACGGGGCGCAGGGCGCGGCTGGCGATGAAATAGCCGCCGATGACCGACAGCACGAGCAGCACCGGCAGCAGCGACCACGCCAGCGGCAGAATGACGCGCATGACGCCGCCGTTGGCGTCCGCGTCGATGACGCCGCGCAGCCAGACGCTGCCGACCATCATGTCCACGCGCACATCGTAGACGTAATATTCGTTGTCCCCGCAGTCGACGAGGCGCACGGTCTCGCTGCCGAGCGGTAGCGGCTCCGCGGGCGTGAACTCCGCCGGGAACGTGCCCTGCAGGACGTTGCCGTCCGCGTCATAGAGCACGGTGTAAACGCCGCTGCGGTTATAATGGATGCGGCTGAAGCGGAACTGGCGGTTATTGTACTTGACGCGGTTGGCGTTGTGCTCGACCATGCGCACGAGGCGCGCCTCGGGGTCGTTCGTGGCGACCGTGCCGTTGACGGCGAGCAGGAACGCGAGCACCAGCGCCTCGATGACAAACATCATGAGCGCGAACCAGCCGGTGATGCGCAGCTTTAGTGACGGACGTTTCATGTTTCCTCCCGCAGGACCCAGCCGACGCCCCAGACGGTGTGGATGAGCTTGGTGGGATAGTCCGCGTCGATCTTCCGGCGCAGGTAGCTCATGTACACGTCCACAACGTTCGAGCCGCCGCTGTAGTCATAGTTCCAGAGATGGTTTTCGATCCGTTCGCGCGAGAGCACGACGCCGCGGTTGCGGATCATATATTCGAGCAGGGCAAACTCCTTGGCCGAGAGCGCGATCGTGCGGCCGCCGCGCGTGACATGGTGCGAGGCGGTGTCGACCGTGAGGTCGGCGACGGTAAAGACATTCGTGGCGCTGCCGCCGCGCTTGCGCATGACGACGCGCAGCCGGGCCAGCAGCTCATCGAACGAAAACGGTTTGACAAGATAGTCATCCGCCCCGGCGTCGAGCCCGCGCACGCGGTCGGGCACGCTGTCTTTCGCCGTAAGGAAAATGACCGGCGTCTCGTTGCCGCTCTCGCGCATCTGCGCCAGGAGCGAAAAGCCGTCCATGCGCGGCATCATCACATCGAGCACGATGGCATCGTACTCCGCGCCCTCCAGATAGTCCAGCGCCTCCACGCCGTCAAAGCAGGCGTCGACGCTGTAGCCCTCGGCAGTGAGTGTTTTGGCGAGAATGCGGTTGAGGTCCTGTTCATCTTCCACGACCAGAATGCGCATACACGTCCCTCCTTGTTGTCTGTCTGAAAGATAATTATACCACAGACAGTACCGGTCTGTAAAATACGAAAACGCACCGGCTGCAAACTCTGCGAGGCTTTTTGCAGCCGAAAAAATGCACCGACCGCAAAACGGTCGGTGCATGATAATTGGTGTTCGGAAGCTCCTTACACGAGCTCGATGACAGCCATCTCGGCCGCATCGCCGCGGCGGGTGCCGATGCGGGTGATGCGGGTGTAGCCGCCGTTGCGGTCGGCATACTTCGGGGCAACTTCATCGAACACCTTCTTGGCAACATCCTCGCGGGTGATGAAGGCCAGCGCCTGACGGTAGGCGGTCATGTCCTTCTTCTTGCCAAGGGTGATCATTTTCTCGGCGAGCGGCGCGATCTCTTTTGCGCGGAAGACGGTCGTCTCCATGCGGCCCATGTCGAGCAGATCCGTGACCTGCTGACGGAGCATCGCCTTGCGCTGATCGGTGGTCTTACCGAGTTTCCTTGTTCCGGGCATATCGGTTTTCCTCCTTGATAAGAGTAACTGGTTATTACTGGTTGTCGTCGCTCGCCAGGCTCAGGCCCATCATAGCGAGCTTGTGCTCGACCTCTTCCAGGGATTTGCGGCCAAGGTTGCGCACCTTGATCATCTCTTCCTCAGTCTTGTTCGTGAGGTCTTCGACGGTGTTGATATTCGCGCGCTTCAGGCAGTTGAAGCTGCGCACGGAGAGATCCAGCTCCTCGATCGTCATCTTCATGACGGTGTCGGGGCGCTCCGGCTCTTTCTCCACCACCGTGCAGCTGTTGCCGATCGTGTCAGACAGATCGGTGAAGAGCGTGAAGTGATCGCACAGGATCTTGGCGCCGAGGCTCAGCGCGTCGCGCGCCGAGATGGTCTTGTCGGTCCAGACCTCGATGGTCAGCTTGTCGAAGTCCGTCTGGTTGCCCACACGGGTGTTCTCGACAGCGTAGTTGACCTTCAGGACCGGCGCATAGATGCTGTCCACCGGGATGGTCCCGATGACCTGCTGCGCACTCTTGTTCTTGTCCGCCGGGACGTAGCCTCTGCCGTGGGCGAGCGTGATCTCCATGGAGAGCGCGCCGTCCGGGCCGAGGCTGGCAATGTGCAGCTCGGGGTTGAGGATCTCGACCTCGCCGTCTGCCTTGATGTCGCCGGCCGTGACTTCACACTCGCCTGCCGCTTCGATATAGACGGTCTTCGGGCCGTCGCAGTGCAGGCGCGCGATGATCCCCTTCACATTCAGCACGATCTCCGTGACGTCTTCCTTGACGCCGGGGATCGTCGAAAACTCGTGCTGCACGCCGGCGATCCGGATGGACGTCGGGGCAGTGCCGGGCAGTGAAGAGAGCAGCACTCTGCGCAGAGAGTTACCCAGGGTCGTGCCGTAGCCACGCTCCAAAGGCTCAACGACGAACTTGCCATACGAGATATCGTCCGGGGATTCCTGGCATTCGATGCGCGGCTTTTCAATTTCAATCATTTAGACTTAACCCTCCTTACTGTATTGTTGCGCCGCTGGGGCGCTGCGGATGTCAGCTTACCAATTTGAGGGTCTCTTTATTACTTGGAATACAGCTCGACGATGAGGTGTTCCTCGACAGGCAGGTCAATGTCGTCACGCGCGGGCATGGCCACGACCTTGCCGACCATGTTGTTGGCGTCGTAGTCCAGCCATTTCGGCGCGGGACGGGAAGCGTTCGCTTCGACGTTGGCCTTGATCTTGTCGAGACTCTTGCTGGAGTCCTTGAGTGTAATAACCATGCCCGGCTTGACCAGGAAGCTGGGGATGTTGACTTTGCGGCCATCCACAGTGAAGTGGCCGTGGGTCACGAGCTGGCGCGCCTCCGCACGGCTCATAGCAAAGCCGAGACGGTAGACGACGTTGTCCAGACGGGTTTCCAGGATGGCGAGCAGGTTCTCGCCCGTGATGCCCTGGCGCTTCTCCGCCATGGCGAAGTAGCTGCGGAACTGCTTTTCGAGCACGCCGTAGTAGCGGCGGACTTTCTGCTTCTCGCGCAGCTGGGAGCCGTACTCAGAGGTCTTGCTGCGGCCCTGGCCGTGCTGGCCGGGGGCATAGCCTCTGCAGTCGATCGCGCACTTCTGGGTGTAGCATCTGTCGCCCTTGAGGAAGAGCTTCTGGCCCTCTCTGCGGCACTGGCGGCAGACAGCTTCGGTATATCTAGCCATAATTCATTTCCCTCCTTCAATCAGACGCGGCGGCGTTTCGGAGGACGGCAGCCATTGTGCGGAATGGGGGTGACGTCCTTGATCATGGTGACCTCGAGTCCTGCCGTCTGCAGGGCGCGGATCGCAGCCTCACGTCCGGAGCCGGGGCCCTTGACGAAGACTTCGACGGTCTTCAGGCCGTGCTCCATAGCCGCCTTGGCAGCCGTCTCAGCGGCGGTCTGTGCGGCGAAGGGGGTGGATTTCTTGCTTCCGCGGAAGCCCATGCCGCCTGCGGAGGCCCAGGAGAGCGCATTGCCCTGGGTGTCCGTGATGGTGACCATGGTGTTGTTGAACGAAGAGCTGATATGCACGGCTCCCTTTTCAATGTTCTTACGCTCTTTGCGGCGCGTGCGAACTTTCTTGCCTTTTGCTGCGTTTGCCATTACATATCCCTCCCTTACTTCTTCTTATTGGCGATCGTGCGTTTCGGGCCCTTGCGGGTACGCGCGTTGGTCTTGCTGCGCTGGCCGCGCACGGGCAGGCCGCGTCTGTGACGCTGGCCGCGGTAGCAGCCGATCTCGGTCAGGCGCTTGATGTCGAGCGCCACGCTGCGGCGCAGGTCGCCTTCCACGATGAAGTGGTGGTCGATGCACTCACGGATCTTTGCTTCTTCCTCATCGGTGAGGTCTTTCACGCGGGTGTCCGGATTGATGCCGGTCATGTCAAGAATCTTTTTTGCGCTGGTTCTGCCGATACCATAAACGTAGGTCAGGCCAATTTCAATTCGCTTGTCCTTGGGCAGGTCAACGCCGGCGATACGTGCCATCTTATTCGATCATTCCTTTCGAAATTTTTGTTCCGCGCGCAAAAAGGGAGGCGACTTACTCCCGCCGGAGGGAGCCGACCTTCTGGCGCGGATGTGTTAGGACTTACAGGGTCAGATCAGCCCTGTCTCTGTTTGTGCTTCGGGTTTTCGCAGATAACCATGACTTTGCCCTTGCGCTTGATGACCTTGCACTTTTCGCACATGGGCTTGACACTCGGTCTGACTTTCATTGTAGTTAACCTCCTACTTGCTTCTCCAGGTGATGCGGCCGCGCGTCAGATCGTACGGAGACATCTGAACCGTGACCTTGTCACCGGGGAGGATTCTGATAAAGTTCATCCGGAGCTTTCCGGAGATGTGCGCCAGGATGATGTGGCCGTTGCCGATATCAACCCGGAACGTCGTGTTGGGCAGGGATTCGACGACCGTGCCCTCCAGTTCGATTACATCGTCTTTTGCCAAGGTGTTTGAACCTCCTAAGGTTTTTCGGGACGCACCCGTCAAATGTCGTCTGCGAACGTCAGGATCTCCGGCTCGCCGTCGGTGACGAGCAGAGAGTTTTCGTAGTGCGCCGACAGGCTGCCGTCCGCCGTGACCACGGTCCAGCCGTTGTCCAGGGTACGGACCTCGTACCCGCCGACGTTGACCATCGGCTCCACGGCGATCGTCATGTTCTTCTGCAGACGCGGGCCGTGGCCGGGCTTGCCGTAGTTCGGGATCTCGGGCGCCTCGTGCAGGCTGGCACCGACACCATGGCCGACATACTCGCGCACGAGCGAATAGCCATAGCTCTCGGCATACTCCTGAACGGCGTGGCCGATGTCGGAGATGCGGTAGCCGACGCGGGCAAATTGGATGCCCTCGAAAAAGCTCTGGCGCGTGATGCGGATCAGGCGCAGGGCCTCATCCGAGCACTTGCCGCACGGGAACGTGCCCGCGCAGTCGCCGTTGAAGCCGCGGTAGCGGGCGCCGACGTCGACGCTGACGATATCGCCCTCATGCAGGACGCGGTCGCCGGGGATGCCGTGGATGATCTCGTCATTGACGGAGATGCATGCCGCCGTCGGGAAGCCGCCGTCGGTCATGAAGCACGGCGACGCGCCGGACTTTGTGATGAACTTGTGCACTTCGCGGTTGATCTGGCGGGTGGTCACACCCGGCTCCACCATCTGACGCGCGATGGTACGCGCGCCAGCGGTGATCCGGCCGGCCTGCCGCATGAGATCCACTTCAGGATCGGATTTGATGATAATCATTCCAGACCCAGAGCTTTCTCGATCGCAGCGGTCGTGGCCTCGATGGTCGGCTGGTTATCGACCTTGACGAGCTTGCCGCGCTGGGCATAGAAGTCCTTGAGTGGCTCGGTCTCGGCATGGTAGACGTCCAGGCGCGCCTTCACGGTCTCGGGAGCGTCGTCCTTGCGGATGGTCAGCTCACCGCCGCAGAAGTCGCACTTGCCTTCCACCTTGGGAGGATTGGAGACGATGTGGAACGTGGCGCTGCAGTCCTTGCAGGTCCGGCGGCCGGACATACGCTCGATGATGGTCTCGTCCGCGATCTCGATCGAGAGGGCGGTGTCGACGTCGATGCCGTGCTGCTCCAGCGCTTCCGCCTGGGGGATCGTGCGCGGCATACCGTCGAGGATATAACCATTGGCGCAGTCGGGCTCAGCCAGACGCTCGCAGACGATGCCGATGATGACGTCGTCCGGAACGAGTTTGCCGCTTTCCACGTAGGATTTTGCTTTCAGACCCACGGGCGTGCCGTTTTTCATGGCCGCGCGCAGGATGTTGCCGGTGGAAATGGTGGGGATATTCAGCTTGCGGCTGAGGATCTCAGCCTGCGTACCCTTGCCAGCACCGGGGGCACCTAACAAAACAAGTTTCATTGCGTGCATCCTCCTATCAGTTCAGGAAGCCCTTGTAGTTGCGCATGAGCATCTGCGCCTCGAGTGCGCGGACGGTCTCAAGTGCAACACCGACAACGATGATGATGGACGTGCCGCCCAGGGAAATGCCGGTGAGCTGCTCCGCCTTCGAGCACGCGCTGATGATCAGCGGCGTGATCGCGATGACGCTCAGGTAGATCGCGCCGAAGAGCGTGATCTTGTTGAGCACCTTCTGGATGAATTCGCTCGTCGGCTTGCCTGCACGGAAGCCCGGGATGAACCCACCGTTCTTCTTCAGGTTGTTGGCGACCTCGATCGGGTTGAACTGGATCGTGGAGTAGAAGTAGCTGAAGAAGATGATGAGCAGGAAGTAGATGACGATATACGGCCAGGTGGTCGTATCAAAGATGTGCTTCATGACCCAACCGTTCTGCCACTTCGGAACGAAGGCGCAGATGGTGGCCGGCAGCGACGCGATCGACTGGGCGAAGATGATCGGCAGGACGCCGCTCATGTTCACCTTCATCGGCAGGTGCGTGCTCTGGCCGCCGTACATCTTGCGGCCGACCACGCGCTTGGAATACTGCACCGGCAGACGGCGCTCGGCGTCGTTGACGAGCACGATGAGCACGATGAGCAGCAGGGCACCGAGGTACATCAGCACCAGGACCCACCAGGCGAGGTCGCCATTGGCGACGTTGTTGATCTGGCGGATGATGGAGTTCGGGAAGCGGGCGACGATGCTCACGAACAGGATGATCGAGATACCGTTGCCGATGCCGAACTCGGTGATCTGCTCACCAAGCCACATGATGAGGGCGGAGCCGGACGTAAAGGTCAGGATGATGACGATGGCTGCCCAGACATTGCTGGCAAAGTCCGCGTTGATGAGGCTGTAGTTGCGCATCATCATATAATACGCAAAGCCCTGCAGCAGGCCGATGGCGACCGTGCTGTAGCGGGTGATGCTGGCGATCTTCTTCTTGCCTTCCTCGCCGCCTTCCTTCTGCAGACGCTCCAGAGCGGGGATCGCAATGCACAGGAGCTGAATGATGATGGAAGCGTTGATGTACGGCTGGATGGACAGTGCGAAGATCGTCGCCTGAGAGAACGCGCCGCCGGACATGACGTTGAACAGGCCCAGGATCGTGTTCTGCAGGCCACTAGCCTGGAAGTAGTCGGCCAGTGCTTTGGTGTCGACGAAAGGTACGGGTACGGCATTGCCGAGACGGTAAAGCAGGACAATCAGAAGCGTAAAGAGAATTTTCTTGCGCAGTTCCTCAATGCGCCATGCGTTACGAAATGTCTGGAGCACCTTACACCACCTCAGCCTTTCCTCCTGCTGCCTCGATCTTCGCTTTCGCGGATTCGGAGAACGCAGAAGCCTTCACAGTCAGCTTCTTGGTGATTTCGCCGTTGCCAAGGATCTTCACACCGTAGGTGCACTTGCTAAGGATGCCAGCATCGAGCAGGGCCTTTGCGTCGACGACAGCGCCGTCTTCAAACTTCTCCAGAGCGGAGACGTTCACGCTCTCGAGCGGTTTGGCAAAGATGTTGTGGAAGCCGCGCTTCGGGATGCGGCGGGCCAGAGGCATCTGGCCGCCTTCGAAGCCGATGCGGACGCCGCCGCCGCTGCGGGCCTTCTGGCCCTTATGACCGCGGCCTGCGGTCTTGCCGTTGCCGGTCGCGTGGCCGCGGCCCTTGCGCTTGCCGACATGGGTGGAGCCCACAACGGGAGAAAGTTCGTTGATATTCATTTTGGGGGCCCTCCTTATTCTTCTTCAGTGACGGCGACGAGATAGCCGATCTTGGCGATCTTGCCGCGGGTCTGCGGGTTATCGGGCTGCACGGTCTCGTTGCCGATCTTGTGCAGGCCGAGGGAGTTGGCGGTGGCAATGTGCTTGGCATTGCGGCCGCTGAGGCTCTTGACGAGCTTAATCTTCAGATTTGCCATGTCTCAGCCCCTCCTTAACCCAGAATCTCTTCGGCGGTCTTGCCTCTGTAAACAGCGACCTGCTGGGCGTTGCGCAGAGACTTCAGACCTTCCATCGTCGCGGCGACAACGTTCGCCGGGTTGTTCGAGCGCAGGCACTTGGTACGGATGTCCTTGATGCCGGCAGCCTCGACCACGGCACGCACGGCGCCGCCGGCGATCACGCCGGTGCCGGGTGCGGCGGGCTTGAGCAGCACGCGGCCGGCGCCGAACTCGCCGATGACCTCGTGCGGGATCGTCGTGCCCTGCAGGGTCACGGTGGTCAGGTTCTTCTTTGCGTCCTCCAGGCCCTTGCGGATCGCTTCGGAAACTTCGGCAGCTTTGCCGAGGCCGAAGCCCACGCGGCCCTTGCCGTCGCCGACGACGACCAGTGCGGAGAACTTTGCGACGCGGCCGCCCTTAACGGTCTTGGAAACGCGGTTGAGGGCAACGACTTTTTCGCTGAATTCCTGGGGCTCATCGCTGCGGTTGCGGCGGTTGTCCCGTCTGTCATTGTTATATGCCATTTCGTTTCCTCCTCCCGTTAGAACTTCAGGCCGCCCTCGCGGGCGCCTTCTGCCAGAGCCTTGACGCGGCCATGGTACACGTTGCCGCCGCGGTCGAACACGACCTCGGTGATGCCGGCCGCCACGGCGCGCTCGCCGATGAGCTTGCCGATCTTGGCTGCCGCTTCGCAGTTGCCGCCATTGCCTTCAAAGCCCTTTTCCACGGTGGAGGCGCTGCAGAGCGTCTTACCGGCGACATCGTCGATGATCTGGGCATAAATGTTGTTTTCGCTGCGGAACACGCTCAGACGCGGTCTCTCGGCCGTGCCGGAGATCTTGCCGCGCACTCTCTGGTGACGGCGAACGCGCTGCGCTTTCGTATTCGGTCTCTTAATCATTCAGGCACACCTCCAATTACTTCGCGCCGGTCTTGCCTTCTTTGCGGCGGATATGCTCGTAATCGTACTTGATGCCCTTGCCCTTGTACGGCTCGGGCGGACGCTTCGCGCGCACTTCTGCTGCAAACTGGCCGACCTTTTCCTTGTCGATACCCTTGATAATGACCTGGTTCGGGTTCGGGACATCGATCTGGATGTCCGCGTTCTCGGACACGGTGACCGTGTGCGAGAAGCCCAGGTGCATGACCAGGTTCTGACCTTCCTTCACGGCTCTGTAGCCGACGCCGTTGATCTCGAGCGTCTTGCTGAAACCCTCGGTCACGCCGATGACCATGTTGTGGATCAGCGTGCGGGTCAGGCCGTGCAGGGAGCGGTGCAATTTGTCATCGCTCGGGCGGGTGACGTGGATGGTGTTGCCTTCGACCGTGACGGTCATGTCCGGGTGCACGTTGTGCGACAGGGTGCCCTTCGGGCCCTTGACGGTGACAACGTTGCCATTGCAGGTGACTTCAACGCCTGCGGGGATCTCAATGGGAGCTCTACCAATTCTAGACATTGTTCTGTACCTCCCTTACCACACGAACGCGAGGACTTCGCCGCCGACGTGCTGCGCACGCGCTTTCTTGTCGGTCATGATGCCCTTCGAGGTGGAGATGATCGCGATGCCGAGGCCGCGCAGGACCTGCGGCAGCTCGTCAGCGCCGGCGTAGACACGCAGGCCGGGCTTGGAGACTCTGCGGAGACCCTGGATGGCCTTCTCTTTGCCGGGGAGATACTTCAGGGTGATGCGGATGACGCCCTGGGTGCCGTCATCAATGAGCTGGAAGCTCTTGATGTAGCCTTCCTCGAGAAGAATTTCGGCGATGGCCTTCTTCATCTTGGAATTCGGGACGTCCACGGTTTCGTGCCGAGCGCTGCCAGCGTTGCGGATGCGGGTCAGCATATCGGCGATGGGATCGGTGATCTGCATTTGTGTTTCCTCCTTAGTTAGAAGTTACCGATGATACGGTTTGGGCGGCGAGGTTCCGCATGAATGCTTGATTCCCTGCGGCCTTTCGTCATCCCTGCCCTTTCTGCGAAGGGGCAAAAGCTTGCTTTCGTGACGCGCGGTCCATTTTCATGTCGCCGCCGGAGGCGGCGGCACGGCCGCGGTGCCGGGCGGCACAAAAGCGGTGAGCCATGCATGCGCGCCGGGTCAAACGCACAGGCATGGGCGGGGCGCGGCACCGGAACTCAGATCATAAGGACCGGCACCGTATTTCAGTGCGCACCGGCAGCCGCAGATCCAGCTGCGGCTGCGCGGGGCGAACTTACGGAAGTTGGGGCTGAACGCGAGGGTTCAGCGCTGGGCGGAAATTTTTCGTCAGGCGATGTGCGCCGCGCAGCCGTCATCCCGCCCTGGGCAAAAACTTGTTGGCTGGGGATGTGCGGTCGGCGCCGCTGTATTTCTATACAGCAAGCCGACCTCACAAAGCCAGACGGCAAGTTTTTACCAGGAAGCTTTGCGGACGCCGGGGATCTGGCCCTTGTACGCCAGCTCACGGAAGCAGATACGGCAGATGCCGTAGTTGCGCAGGTAAGCGTGGGGACGGCCGCAGATCTTGCAGCGGTTGTACTGACGGGTGGAGTACTTTGCGGGCGCCTGCTGCTTGAGGATCATAGATTTCTTAGCCATTGTGTCGCTCCTCCCTTATGCTTTGGTGACGAACGGGGCGCCCATGAGCTTGAGCAGCTCGCGTGCTTCCTCATCGGTCTTGGCGGTGGTGATGATGGCGATGTTCATGCCGCGGAGCTTCTCGATCTTATCGTACTCGATCTCGGGGAAGATGATCTGCTCCTTGAGGCCGAGGCTGTAGTTGCCGCGGCCGTCGAACGCATCGGCCGAGATGCCGCGGAAGTCGCGGACACGGGGCAGCGCGATGTTGAACAGGCGGTCCAGGAACTCCCACATACGGTCCTGACGCAGCGTGACCTTCACGCCGACGTGCATACCCTCACGCAGCTTGAAGTTTGCGACGCTCTTCTTGGCGACGGTCGCAACCGCATGCTGGCCGGTGATCGCAGTGATGTCCTTGATGACGGCGTCGAGCGCCTTGGCGTTATCCTTGCAGTCGCCGCAGCCGACGCTGACGACGATCTTCTCGATCTTCGGGATCTGCATAACGCTCTCGTACTGGAACTTCGTCATCAGAGCGGGAGCGACTTCCTCCACATACTTCTTCTTCATAGAAGGCATATTTGCCATAGTTCGTTGCTCCCTCCTTTACAGTTCGGCGCCGCACTTCTTGCAGACGCGGACTTTCTTGCCGTCGGTGATCTTGTGCGCAATGCGGGTCGGCTTGCCGCACTTCGGGCAGACGACCATAACCTTGCAGGCATAGATCGGGGTTTCGGTCTTGATGATGCCGCCCTGATCCTGCTGATTTTTCGGCTTCTGGTGCTTCGTGGCGACGTTCACGCCCTCCACGATGAGCTTGCCGCCCTTCGGGTCAGCAGACAGGACTTTGCCTTCCTTGCCCTTGTCCTTGCCGGACAGGACAACGACTTTATCGTCTTTTTTGATGTTCATGTTCTGCGCCCTCCTCAAATAACTTCGGGAGCCAGAGACAGGATCTTCGTGAAGTCACTGTCGCGGAGCTCACGGGCGACGGGCCCAAAGATACGGGTGCCGCGGGGGTTCTTATCCTCGCCGTTGATCAGGACGGCGGCATTCTCATCGAAACGCACATAGGTGCCGTCCGCGCGGCGGACCGGCTTCACGGTGCGGACAACAACAGCCTTGACGACGTCGCCCTTCTTGACCGAGCCGCCGGGGGCCGCCTTGCGCACGGAAGCAACGATCACGTCGCCGATGCTGGCATATTTACGCTTGGATCCGCCGAGAACGCGGATGCACTTGATTTCCTTGGCGCCGGTATTGTCGGCAACCTTCAGATAACTTTCCTGCTGAATCATGTTGTTGCCTCCTTACTTCGCCTTTTCCACGATCTCGACCACGCGCCATCTCTTGTCCTTGGACAGGGGGCGGGTCTCCATCACGCGGACGATATCGCCAACATGGCACTCGTTGTTCTCGTCGTGTGCCTTCAGGCGGTAGGTCTTGCCGATGATCTTTTTATAGACTTTGTGCGCCACGTGGTCTTCCACGATGACAACGATCGTCTTGTCCATCTTGTCGGACACCACTTTGCCGACGCGGGTCTTGCGGGAAGTCGTTCTCATTTCGTTCATTCTCACTTACCTCCTCACTGCTCGAGCTGCTTTTCGCGGAGCACGGTTTTGACTCGGGCAATGTCGCGACGCACAGCGGAAATCTTAACGGGGTTGTCAAGATGATTGGTAGCGTGCTGCATACGGAGCATGAACAGGTCCTTCTTCAGTTCGACCAGCTTGCTTTCCAGCTCAGCGGCGGACATGGAGCGAATTTCACTAGCTTTCATCTTATTCACCACCAATCTCAGTGTCTTCCTTCTTGACGATCTTCGTCTTGCAGGGAAGCTTGTGGCTGGCCAGACGCAGCGCCTCACGGGCAGCCTCTTCCGGCACGCCAGCGATCTCAAACAGAACTCTGCCGGGCTTCACGACGGCGACCCAGTACTCAGGAGAACCTTTACCGGAACCCATGCGGGTCTCGGCCGGCTTCTGCGTGACCGGCTTGTCGGGGAAGATCTTGATCCAGACCTGACCGCCGCGCTTGGTGTAACGGGTCATGGCGACACGGGCCGCCTCGATCTGGTTGGAGGTGATCCAGGCCGGCTCCTGCGCCTGCAGGCCGAACTCACCATAGGTCACCTTATTGCCGCGCAGGGCCTTGCCGGTCATACGACCGCGCTGCACTCTGCGGTACTTCACTCTTTTCGGCATCAGCATTAGTTGTTGCCTCCTTCCTTCGGAGCAGCGGAAGCTGCCGGACGCGGGCCGCGGTTGTAGCCGCCCTGGGGACGATTGCCGCCCTGCGGACGTCCGCCGCCCTGGTAGCCCGGACGGCCGCCCTGGCGGTTGCCGTCACGACGGTCGCGGTTGTAGCCGCCGCGGCCTCTGCGATCGCCGTCACGGCGGTCACGGCGACGGTCGTCGCGCTTGTTCAGATCCATGGTGCGCGGGGTGGTGCGCAGGCTCTGGGAGAGGATCTCGCCTTTGTAGATCCAGACCTTGACGCCGACACGGCCGTAGGTCGTGGCAGCCTCAGCGAAGCCGTACTCGATGTCCGCGCGGATGGTCTGCAGCGGAATGGTGCCCTCGTGGTAGCACTCGGTGCGGGCGATCTCGGCGCCGCCCAGACGGCCGGAGCACATGATCTTGATGCCGCGGGCGCCCATTCTCATGGCGCGGCCCATGGCGTTTTTCATCGCGCGGCGGAAGCCGATGCGCTTCTCGAGCTGCGCGGCGATGTTCTCGGCGACGAGCTGTGCGTTCGTATCCGGCGTGCGGACCTCGACGATGGAGAGGGCGACCGGCTTGCCGATCATCTTCTCGACGGAGAGGCGGATGCGCTCGATCTCCGCGCCGCCCTTGCCGATGACAACGCCCGGACGAGAGCAGTGGATATAGATGCGGACCTTCGCGCTGTCGCGCTCGATCTCGATGTTCGGGATGCCTGCGGAATACAGGGTCTTCTTCAGGTACTGGCGGATCTTGTAGTCCTCAACGATCAGGTCGCCGACCTTCTCGTCACGGGCATACCAGCGGGAATCCCAATCTTTGATGACGCCGACACGCATGCCGTGCGGATTAACTTTCTGTCCCATATCTTCTGCCTCCTCCCTTATGCCTTCTCAGCCACGACGATGGTGATGTGGCTGGTGCGCTTGTTGATGCGGTACATACGGCCCTGAGCTCTCGGGCGGCCGCGCTTGAGGATCGGGCCGGCCGTGGCATAGGCCTCGGCAACGTAGAGGTTGTCCGGATCCATCTCGAAGTTGTTCTCCGCGTTGGCGCAGGCGCTCTTGAGGAGCTTGAGCATGAGCTCGCAGCCGGCCTTCGGCGTGTTGGCCATATAGGCCTCGGCGACCTTGGTGTCCTTGCCGCGGATCATGTCGCAGACGATCTGGACCTTACGGGGAGCGATACGGGCGTGCACCAGCTGGGCACGTGCAGTTTTCAGTTCTTCCATGTTCTCTCCCCCTTACTTTCCAACAGTCTTGCTGCCGGCGTGGCCGCGGAACGTGCGCGTGGGCGCGAACTCGCCCAGCTTATGTCCGACCATATCCTCGGTCACATAGACCGGAACGTGACGGCGGCCGTCATGGACAGCGATGGTGTGGCCGACAAAGGACGGGAAGATCGTGGAGGAACGGCTCCAGGTCTTGATGACCTTCTTCTCGCCGGCCTTGTTCATTTCATCGACCCGCTTCAGCAGCTCGGGAGCGGCAAACGGGCCTTTCTTAACACTTCTGCTCATTACCTATTCCCTCCTTACTTCGCGTTGCGGCGCTTGACAATGAACTTGTCGGTCGCATTCTTCTTCTTGCGGGTCTTGTAACCCATCGCCGGCTTGCCCCACGGGGTGACCGGGCCGGGACGGCCGACAGGCGCTTTGCCTTCGCCGCCGCCGTGCGGGTGGTCGCACGGGTTCATGACAGAACCGCGGACGGTCGGGCGGATGCCCATGTGGCGTTTGCGGCCGGCCTTGCCGACGGCGATGTTGGCATGGTCAACATTGCCGACCTGGCCGATGCAGGCGATGCAGTTGAGGCGGACCTTGCGGTACTCGCCGGAGGGGAGACGGACGGTAGCCATGCCGTTTTCCTTCGCCATGAGCTGCGCGGCGACGCCCGCGGAGCGGACCAGCTGCGCGCCCTTGCCGGGGTAGAGCTCGATGTTGTGGATGACGGTGCCGACCGGGATGTTGGCCAGCGGCAGGGCGTTGCCCGGCTTGATGTCCGCCGCGGCGGAGGACAGGACGGTGTCGCCCACGTTCAGGCCGACAGGGGCCAGAATGTAGCGGCGCTCGCCGTCGGTGTACTCGACCAGGGCGATATAAGCGCTGCGGTTCGGATCGTACTCCAGGCGCAGGACGGTAGCAGGCACGTCCATCTTGTCGCGCTTGAAGTCGATGACGCGGTACTTTTTGCGGTTGCCGCCGCCCTGATGGCGGACGGTGATGCGGCCGTAGCTGTTGCGGCCGGAGTGCTTCTTGAGGACCTCCACGAGCTCCTTCTGCGGCTTGGCGTGCTTATCGACACCGTCGAAGCCGGAAACGGACATATGTCTGCGGGAAGGCGTGGTGGGTTTATAGGTTTTAATCGACATTGTTCAATTCCTCCCTTACACCATGCCCTCGAAGATCTCGATGTTCTTCGAATCAGCGGACAGTTTCACAACGGCCTTCTTGCCGGTGGCGGTCATGCCGGAGGGATTGGCGCCGACGCGCTTCTCCTTGGCACGGATCGTCGCGGTGGTGACCTTGATGACCTTCACGTCAAAGATCTCCTCGATGGCCTTTTTGATCTCGATCTTGCCGGCGTCCTTGGCGACTTCGAACGTGTACTTTTTGATGTCGAGGTCTTCCATGGACTGCTCGGTGATGATGGGACGGATAATGACATCGTAAGCGGTTCTCATTATGCGTACACCTCCTCGATTTTCTGGAGCGCAGCCTTGTCAACGACCAGGACGCGGTGCGTCAGGATCATATAGGGGCTGAGGATGGTGGCGATGGTGCTGCTCACGCCGGGGATGTTGCGGGAGCTCTTGACGAGCTTCTCGTCGACCTGCTCGGTCACGAGCAGAGCCTTGCCGTCGGCGCCGATCTTGGTCAGGAACGCCTTGACGGGGGCGGTCTTGATCTCCTCGACGGCCATGCCGTCCACGACGAGGATCTCGCCGGCAGCGGCCTTGGCGCTCAGCGCGCTCTTGAGGGCCAGTCTCTTGACCTTCTTGTTGAGCGTGTAGCTGTAGTCGCGCGGCTTCGGCGCAAACGCGACGCCGCCGTGGGTCCACACCGGGCTGCCCTTGTAGCCGGCGCGTGCGCGGCCGGTGCCCTTCTGGCGCCAGGGCTTGGCGGTGGAGTAGGAAACCTCGCCCTTGGTCAGCGCGCTCTGCGTGCCCTGACGGCAGTTGGCCAGGTGGTTCTTCACGGAGTCGTGCAGGACGGACTCGTTGGGCTCAACACCGAAAACGGCTTCGGAGAGCGCCACTTCGCCGACCTGATCGCCGGCCATATTAAACAACTTAGCAGTAGGCATATTCGCTCTCTCCTTTCCTTACTTTCTTGCAGAAGCCTTCTGCGGGTTACGACCGGAGGCTTTCTGCGGGTTGGTGCTGATGCCGGCGTCGCCCTTCTTGACGACGGTCTTCTTGACGGTGCTCTTGATATAGACAATGCCGCCCTTCGGGCCGGGGATCGCGCCGCGCACAACGATCATGTTGAGCTCGGGATCGACCTTGACCACGTCGAGGTTCTGGACGGTGACCTGATCCACGCCCATGTGGCCGGCCTGCTTCTTACCCGGGAAGATACGGGAAGGATCGGTGCTCGAGCCCATGGAGCCGGCGTGACGGTGCACAGGGCCGCCGCCGTGGCTGGTCGGGGTACGGCCCTGGCCGAAGCGCTTGATGACGCCGGCGTAGCCGTGGCCCTTGCTGATGCCGGTGATGTCGACCTTGTCGCCTTCCTTGAAGGTGTCGGCCTTGATGACATCGCCCACATTGACAGAGGCGCAGTCCTCGAGACGGAACTCTTTGAGATGCTTCTTGTAGCCGACGCCCGCCTTGTCCAGGTGGCCCTTCTCGGGCTTGGTCAGCTTCTTCTCGGCGACGTCCTCGTAGCCGAGCTGGACGGCTTCATAGCCTTCCTTTTCCGTGGTCATCTTGCCGGTGACCGTGCAGGGGCCTGCCTCGATCACGGTGACGGGGACGACCTTGCCTGCTTCATCGAAGATCTGCGTCATGCCGACCTTTTTACCGATGATGGCTGTTTTCATACATGTTCCTCCTTCAGGTTATTGGTCAGCTCGCTTAGCTCATGGCCAGAGGCTGCTGACTTGACCCGTCCGCACACGCAAGCTGCGGACTGCGGGTTTGTAAATATGCGCTCGCGCGCAGGGTTAACGGGGTGTGCTTACAGCTTGATGTCGATCTCGACACCGGCCGGCAGCTCCAGATTCATCAGGGCCTCGACCGTCTTCTGGGTCGGGTTCATGATGTCGATCAGGCGCTTGTGGGTGCGGCGCTCAAACTGCTCGCGGCTGTCCTTATACTTATGAACAGCGCGCAGGATGGTGACGATCTCGGTCTTCGTCGGCAGCGGAATGGGGCCGGAGACCTTCGCGTCGGTACGCTTTGCGGTTTCGACGATCTTCTCCGCCGCCTTGTCGATCAGCTGGTGATCGTAGGCCTTGAGGCGGATACGGATCATTTTCTTGTTGCTCGTGGTTGCCATGTTGTTTCCTCCGTTACGAATTTTTTTGGCGGCATTGGCTCCGCCTGGTTCGCACGGATGAGATCGCCATACACCGTTCCGTGCGTATCAAACCCTGCCCGAAAAACAAACCGGCTCTCGCCGGTATGCAGCCGCGCAGGTGATATACGCAAGTGCTGGCTGACTCAACCGCCCGATCATCTGCCGTGCAAGGGCGCGGCAGCGGACATACTCCACGGAAGTTACCGGAGACGGGCTCCGCAATCTCCCGCTTCATCGCAGAATGCACCTGTTTCCGCACAGGCGCTTTATAAGAGTAGCAAAAACCCTCCCGAATGTCAAGAGGGTTTTTCGCTCAAACGTAGAAATTTTGCAAAAAAGTTTGTGCAGTCCGCCGAAATTACGCCTCCGGCGGTTCTGGCGGCTCCGGGGCCGCCTCCGCCGCGGTGTGCACGGCGGCCGCGAGCGCATCGGCCTGCCGGAGCAGGTCCTCCGCCCCGGTCAGAAGCGTCTGCCCGGCGGGCGTGAGCGCGACGGTGTGCCGGTCGCGCATGAGCAGCGGCACGCCGAGCTCCCGCTCGAGGGCGGACACGGCGCGGCTGGTCGTCGAGTGGCTGACGAAGAGCTGGCCGGCCGCGCGGGTAAAACTGCGGCAGGCGGCAACGGTGCAGAAAATGCGCAGCTGTTCCAGTTCCATGGCGGATCCCTTAATAATTAAAGGTATAGGGCATGAGCTCGCTCAGGCGGTTGCTGACATAGCGGCCGCCGCCCATGGCGGACAGCACCTCCATATCGGGCGCGAACTCGGCCAGAAACTGCCGGCACGCGCCGCAGGGGTAGCAATAGTGCTCGCCGTCGCCGTAGACGGCGATGCGCACAAAGTCGCGGCGGCCCTCGCTGACGGCCTTGCAGGCGGCGGTGCGCTCGGCGCAGATGGTGCTGCCGAGGGCAGCGTTTTCAATGTTGCAGCCGGTAAAGACCGTGCCGTCGCGGCACTCGAGCGCCGCGCCGACGGCGAAGTGGGAATACGGCACATAGGCATTGCGGGAGGCCTGCTCGGCCAGATTAATCAGTTGACGATCTGTCATGATCCTGCTCTCCTTCCGTTTGTTTGGGGACTGCGAACACAATATATTTATAGCCGAAGTAGTTGAACAGCGCGACCTCGAGCGTGACGCCGACCTTGGCGATGTACGGGTTGAGGCCGAAGTGCGTCAGCAGGCCGATCATCACCTCGCTCACGCCGAGGGACACCACGTTCCACATCACAAAGCGCAGGCACTGCCGCCAGCGGGCGATGTGCCCGTCGCGGAAGGTGATGCGGCCGTTGAGAAAATAGCTGCAGACCGTGCCGACAAAGTAGCCGATGGCCTGGCAGATCACGGGCGTGAAGTGCAGCAGCTCATGTGCAGTTGTGAACGCCACCCAGTCCATGCCCGTGTCAAAGCAGCCAACGAGCGCATAGGTGGCAAAGCGCTTGGCGCGCGCAATCCACTCTTGTTTCATGCGTTATTGATCTTCCAATCCGTGATGCTGTGGAAAATGTTGTACTTCGTGGGAGAAAAACCGCCGACGGCGCCGCGGTGCACGTACAGGCAGTGCTTTTCAAAGCAGACGGGCACGATGGGCGCGGTGTCCGAGATGGTCTGGAGCATGGTGCTGCAGGCCGCTGCGCGGTCGGAATCCGCGGCGGCGAGGTAGGCGTTGATGACATCGGCATACGTGCCGGTCGTGATGCCGCCGTAATTGAGCGAGCCACCGGCCTTGAGCAGCGCCGAGAGATCGAAGTCCGCCGGGAGGGCGACCTCGCCGTAGTACATATCAAACTTGCCGCCCTGTAGCGCGGCCTGATAGTTGTCCCAGCTGAGCTCGCGCACCTTCACGGGGATGCCGATGCTCGTGAGGTCGGCCGCGATCTTGTTGGCCATGCTGACCTTGGTCGTGCTGTCGGCATAGACGATCAGCGAGAGACTGATGTCGAGCGGGGACTGCCCGTCGGGCATGTACTCGCGCTCGCCGTCGCCGTCATAATCGACGATCTTCAGGTCATCAAACATCTTCTTGGCCTTGTCGAGGTCATAAGACAGCGACTCGTTGAGGGCATTGTCATAGAGCGTGCTCGCCGGATGGACGGGCAGCGCGGTGGCGACGGCACAGTCGTGCAGCAGCGCGACGGCGAACGCGCGGTCGATGACGTAATTGAACGGCTGGCGGTAGCGCGCCGTCATGAAAAAGCTGCTGTTGGTGTTGAAGCCGACATACTGCAGGTTCGTCGTGGCGTACTGGCGCTGGTCGTTCAGGCTTGAAAAGCTCAGATCCGTGCCGGAGCTGGGGTCACTGAGCGCGAGATCGAGCTGGCCGTTGTCAAACGCGGAGACGATCTCCTCGACCGACTTGCACTCCATGAGATAGACCGTGTCGACGGGCGCTTTGTCCGCGTCCGGGTGGCCGGAATAGACCGTGAGGCTCTGGTGATCGGACGCAAACTGATACAGCCCCGTGCCGCTGGGGTAGGTGCTGTCGGCCGCGTTGTTTTCGATGACCGGGATGTTCAGCAGCGTGGGAAACTGCGTGTTCGCGCGCGCGAGCGTGACCGTGACGGTGCCGTCGTCGCTGTCCTTGACGTCCTTGACGGCGCTCAGGCGGCCGGAATACAGATCCGACGCCATGGCGGCCTGAATGGAATAGGCCGCGTCCTGCGCCGTGAGCGCGCGGCCGTCGTGGAAGGTGCGGCCGGCCGCGACGGTGAAGGTCCAGGTCTCCCCGTCGTCGCTGCTCCACTCGGTGAACAGGCCGGGCTCGGCCTCGAAGGCATCGGTGAGCTCCGTGAGCGTCTCGTACACGAGGCCGCAGACGGCGAGGTTATCGGAATTTTGCGTCTTGTAGGGGTTCATGCCGGCGGACGCGCTGTAGTTGAGCGTGAACTTGCCGTCGAGCTCGACGGTGGTCTGCGTATCCTTCTGGCCGACGGTGTCGCCGGTGTCGTCCGTGGTCTTCTTGCCGCAGGCCGTGCAGCCGAGCAGCAGCACAAGTGCGAGCGCGAACGCGAGCACGCGGGTCAGGTGCAAATGTTTCATGGTGTTCCCCCTTGGGTCACAGGGTGATGACGGCGGCCTGCACGCCGCGGCGGCCGTCCGTCGCGCGGTGCGACCAGAACACGTCCGGCCGGCACATGGTGCAGGCGTCCGACACGGCGATCTGCCCCGCCGGGACGCCGAGCTGCACAAGTCTCCGGGCGTTGACGCCCTTGAGATCGAGCAGGGCCTTGCCGTCCGCGCGCGGGCGCGCGAGCGCGCCGAGCGGCGCATGCAGCAGCGCCTCGGCCGCGGCCGCGACCTCGGGCCCGACCTCGAAGCAGCACGCGCCGATGCCGGGGCCGATGGCGGCGCGGATGTCCGCCGGGTGCGCGCTGAGGGCGCACATCTGCGCGACGGCGGCACCGAGGATATCGGCCACCGAGCCGCGCCAGCCGCAGTGCACCGCGCCGATGACCCCGGCGATGGGGTCGTGCAGCAGCACAGGCAGGCAGTCGGCCATAAAGACCGCGAGCGGGACGCCCGGTTCGTTCGTGACAAAGCCGTCGCAGGCAAAGCGCGGCTCGCGCTCCGGCGGCTGCGCGTCGGCGGCGTGCGCGATGCGCACGTCCGCGCTGTGGATCTGCCGCGCATACACCGCGCGTGTGAGATCCAGCCCGGCGGCCGCGCCGAACCGCCGCCAGTTTTCGCGCACGTTTTCGGGCGTGTCGCCGCGGCGGACACTGAGGTTCAGGCTCTCGAGCACGCCGGTGCTCACGCCGCCGAGGCGGGTGGAAAAGGCGTGGCGCGCCGCGATGTTCGGCGCGGTCAGGTACGCTGCGCCGCGCGCGGCGTGCAGCGGGAAAGCGACTTCGTTATGCATTCTTGCCGCAGCAGTCCTTATACTTCATGGGCAGGCCGTTCGGGCGCAGCTTGCCGCACGGGCACGGGTCGTTGCGGCCGGGCTTCTTGACGCGGCGGACGGGGCGCTTCTTCTCGCTGTCGTCCCCGCCGGCATTCGTCGCGGCGCTGCGGGCGACGGTCTTGCGCTCGAGCTTCTGCTCGCGGCGCACGCGCACCGTGAACAGGCGGCGCACCGTCTCGCTCTGGATGCCGTTGACCATTTCGTCGAACATGTCAAAGCCGGCGCGCTTGTATTCATCGACCGGCTTGACGTTGCCGTAGGCGCGCAGGCCGATGCCCTGACGCAGGTCATCCATGGCCTCGAGGTGATCCATCCAGTATTCGTCGACCACGCGCAGCATGACCACGCGCTCGAGCTCGCGCATGAGCGGCGTGCCGTCCGGCTGCAGGCCGAAGGCTTCCTCGCGCGCGGCATAGGCCTTCATGGCGCAGTCATACACCGCGTCGGAGAGCGTGTCGGGCGTGAGCTTGTGCAGTTCCTCGGCCGTATAGCTCAGGTCGCACGGGAAGAGCTTTTCGAGCGGGGCGAGGATCTCGTGCAGATCCTTGTCGTTTTCGGGGTGGTGCTCGGCCATGCCGGCGGCAATGTCGCCGGTGATGACGGTGCGGATCATGTGCTGGACGTGCTCCTGCAGATCCTCGCCGTCGAGCACCTTGCGGCGCTCTTCATAGATAACGTTGCGCTGCACGTTCATGACATCGTCGTATTCGAGCACGTTCTTACGGGCCTGGAAGTTGCGGCTCTCGACCGTGCGCTGGGCCTGCTCGATGGCGTTGGAGAGCATCTTGTGGTCGAGCGGCGTGTCCTCGTCGACGCGCAGCGTCTCCATCATGCTCTGCATACGCTCGGAGCCGAACAGACGCATGACGTCGTCCGTGAGCGCGATGTAAAAGCGGCTCTCGCCGGGGTCGCCCTGACGGCCGGAGCGGCCGCGCAGCTGGTTGTCGATGCGGCGGGACTCGTGCCGCTCGGTGCCGATGATATACAGGCCGCCGGCCGCGCGTACGCGGTCCGCTTCGGCGTCGATGCTCTTTTTGTGCTCGGCCATGCGCTCGGCAAACAGGGCGCGGGCCTTGAGGATCTCTTCGTCCTCGGTCTCGGCATAGCCGGTGGCCTCGGCGATGACCTCCTCCGAGAAGCCGGCCTTGCGCAGGTCGGCCTTGGCCAGATACTCCGCGTTGCCGCCGAGCATGATGTCCGTGCCGCGGCCGGCCATGTTCGTTGCGATCGTGACAGCGCCGAACTTACCGGCCTGCGCGACGATCTCGGCCTCTTTCTCGTGGTGCTTGGCGTTGAGGACGTTGTGCGGGATGCCCGCCTTGCGCAGGAGCTTCGAGAGCTGCTCGCTCTTTTCGATCGACACCGTGCCGACCAGCACCGGCTGGCCCTTCTCGTGGCAGACGCGGATCTGCTCGATGATGGCGCGCAGCTTGCCGGCCTCGTTTTTATACACGACGTCGGGGTTGTCGATGCGGATAACGGGTTTGTTCGTCGGGATCTCGATGATGTCGAGGTTATAGATGGCCGCGAACTCCTCTTCCTCGGTCATGGCCGTGCCGGTCATGCCGGAGAGCTTGCCGTAGAGACGGAAGTAGTTCTGGAACGTGATGGTCGCCAGCGTCTTGTTCTCGCTCTGCACGCGCACGTGCTCCTTGGCCTCGATGGCCTGGTGCAGGCCGTCGCTGTAGCGGCGGCCGAGCATGAGGCGGCCGGTGAACTCATCGACGATGATGACCTCGCCGTCTTTGACGACGTAGTCAATGTCGCGCTTCATGATGCCGTGCGCGCGGATGGCCTGGTCGATGTGGTGCACGAGCGTGGCGTTTTCGATGTCCGCGAGATTTTCCAGGCCGAAGGCCGTCTCGGCCTTGGCGATGCCGCGGGCGGTGAGCGTCGCGGTGCGGGCCTTTTCGTCGACGACGTAGTCGGCGTCGAGGTCCTCGTCCTCCTCTTCCTTGTCGTCGATGGAGGCGTAGGACTTGCACGTCAGGCGGGCGGCAAAGTCCTCCGCCTGGCGGTAGAGGTCGGTGCTCTCGTCGCCCTGACCGGAGATGATGAGCGGGGTGCGCGCCTCATCAATGAGGATGGAGTCCACCTCGTCGACGATGGCGAAGGCGTGGCCGCGCTGCACCATCTGGGATTTGTAGATGGCCATGTTGTCACGCAGGTAGTCAAAGCCCATCTCGTTGTTCGTGCCGTAGGTGACGTCGGCCGCATAGGCCTGCTGGCGCTCGGCGCTCGACATGTCGTGCACAATCAGGCCGACGCTCAGGCCAAGGAAGCGGTAGACCTTGCCCATCCACTCGCTGTCACGGCGGGCGAGGTAATCATTGACGGTGACGATGTGCACGCCCTCGCCGGTGAGCGCGTTGAGATACGCCGGCAGGACGGCGACGAGGGTCTTGCCCTCGCCGGTCTTCATCTCGGCGATGCGGCCCTGATGCAGCACGATGCCGCCGATGAGCTGCACGCGGAACGGCTTCATGCCCAGCACGCGCCACGCGGCCTCGCGCGCCGTGGCAAACGCCTCCGGCAGCAGGTCGTCGAGCGACTCGCCGTCGGCATAGCGCTGCTTGAACTCGTCGGTCTTGGCGCGCAGCTGCTCGTCCGTGAGCGCGGCGTACTCGTCCGACATGGCTTCGATTTTATCAGCGATCGGGTAGAGCCGCTTGAGCTCATGGTCGCTGTGAGTACCAAATATTTTTTTGAGAAAACCCATTTGTTGACACTCCTTGTCCAGTGTAATTTAGAATTATACCATACATTTATGAATAAAAAAAGAGCGAATCGGCCCTGCGATAAATTTTTACCGGATCGGGCATTTTCCCATTGCCGGAATGCGTCGAATGCTGTAAAATATGTGTTTGTTTGATAGCTTGAAACAGAGGAGAGAAACATCTATGCAGGCGATCGGCTTTGACAATGACAAATACCTCCGGATGCAGTCGGAAAAGATCCGCGAACGCATCGGCCAGTTCGGCGGCAAGCTGTATCTGGAGTTCGGCGGCAAACTCTTTGACGACTACCACGCATCGCGCGTGCTGCCGGGCTTCGCCCCCGACAGCAAGGTGCGCATGCTCATGGAGATGCGCGACGAGGCGGAGATCATCATCGCCATCTCGGCGGATGATATCGAGCGCAACAAGCGCCGCGGCGACCTCGGCATCACCTACGACGACGACACCCTGCGCCTGATCGACGCATTCCAGGGCTGCGGGCTGTACGTCGGCAGCGTCGTCATCACGCACCACCGCGGCCAGCCCGCGGCGGAAAAGTTCCAGCGCCGGCTCGAGACGCTCGGCATCCGCGTGTACCGGCACTACATCATCCCGGACTACCCGTCCGACGTTGCGCGCATCGTCAGCGACGACGGCTTCGGCCGCAACGACTACATCGAGACGACGCGCAGCCTCATCGTCGTGACCGCGCCCGGCCCCGGCAGCGGCAAGATGGCCACGTGCCTGAGCCAGCTCTATCACGAGCACAAGCACGGCGTGTGCGCGGGCTACGCCAAGTTTGAGACGTTCCCGATCTGGAACCTGCCGCTGCGCCACCCCGTGAACCTCGCCTACGAGGCCGCGACCGTCGACCTCGACGACGTGAACATGATCGACCCCTTCCACCTCGAGGCCTACGGTGTGACGACCGTCAACTACAACCGCGACGTGGAGATCTTCCCCGTGCTCAACGCCATGTTCCAGCGCATCTACGGCAGCTCGCCGTACAAGAGCCCCACGGATATGGGCGTGAACATGGCGGGCTACTGCATCAGCGACGACGCCGTGTGCTGCGCCGCCGCCAGGCAGGAGATCCTCCGCCGCTACTACGCCACCGCCTGCGCGCAGCTGCGCGGCCTGTGCGCCCCGGTCGAGACGCAGCGGCAGGAGCTGCTGCTCAACCAGCTCGGCCTGACGGCGGCCGACCGCCCGGTCGTGGGCGCGGCACTCCGGCGCGCCGAGGAGACCGGCACCCCCGCCGTCGCCATCGAGATGCCCGACGGCACGATCATCACCGGCAAGACCTCTTCCCTGCTCGGCGCGAGCTCGGCCTGCCTGCTCAACGCGCTCAAATACCTCGGCGGCATCCCGAAGGACGTCACGCTCATCTCGCCCGAGATTATCGAGCCGATCCAGCACCTGAAGGTCGAGCATCTGGGCAACCACAACCCGCGCCTGCACACCGACGAGGTGCTCGTGGCGCTGAGCATCTGCGCCGTGAGCGACCCGACCGCCGAGATCGCCATGCAGCAGCTCGAAAAGCTCGCGCACTGCGAGGCGCACTCGTCCGTCATCCTCTCGCACGTGGACGAAAACGTGTTCAAAAAGCTCGAGGTGAACATCACGTTCGAGCCGCGCTTCCAGACCAAGAAGCTCTTTCACCGCTGAAATATCCGCGGGGACGGCCTGCGCCGTCCCCCGGTTTGCGATTTTTTCGCATTTTGAACAGGTTTTGCTTGACAAACACCGCGCAGGGATGGTATATTCGTAAAGCTGAATGTGGGACGACCTCTGCGGGTGTAGTTCAATGGTAGAACACCAGCCTTCCAAGCTGGATACGTGGGTTCGATTCCCATCACCCGCTCCATACCTTCTGGGCGGGCAGCAAAATATTGTATGCGCGCCAATAGCTCAGTTGGATAGAGCAACTGCCTTCTAAGCAGTAGGCCGGGGGTTCGAATCCCTCTTGGCGTACCATTTCAGATCTATGGTGGGTATAGCTCAGTCGGGAGAGCACCGGATTGTGGTTCCGGGTGTCGAGGGTTCGAACCCCTTTACCCACCCCACGAAATCGGGGATTGGGAGTGATCCCGATCCCCGTTGTTTTTGCCCCGATATTGGGATGTAGTGTAATGGTAACACACCAGACTTTGACTCTGATATCGTGGGTTCGAATCCCGCCATCCCAGCCACGAATCGCTGCGCTGGATCCGCGTCTGATAGTTTGGATAGCAGATAACTTTTCACACCGATATGCCCCAGTAGCTCAGTAGGCAGAGCACCTGCCTTTTAAGCAGGGTGTCCGGGGTTCGAATCCCCGCTGGAGCACCAAAAAATCTCCTCGCCTTTTGGCGGGGAGATTTTTTTCCGGTCGCTCCCGGGGAGTCGAAGTTTATCCCCGATAGGGGAAATCCCCGCTGGAGCACCAAAAAATCTCCTCGCCTTTTGGCGGGGGAATATTTTTTCCGGCTGCTCCCGGGGAGTCGAAGTTTATCCCCGGCAGGGGAAATCCCCGCTGGAGCACCAAAAAAATTCTCTCGCCTTTCGGCGGGAGAATTTTTTTCCGGCTGCTCCCGGAGAGTCGAAGTTTATCCCCGATAGGGGAAATCCCCGCTGGAGCACCAAAAATGTCCCTCGCCTTTCGGCGGGGAGATTTTTTCTGGCTGCTATACTGCGCTATCGCCATTGTCCGGCTCTGCGCGCATATAATCATTATCTACAATGATATCCACGCTCGCGCTGAGCCGGCAGGCATCCTGCAGAAAATACGGGTTTAGCCGAATGGACGGATATTCTCCGTCCTGATGCACCACAGCATAAATCGTCAAGAGCGCCGTACACGGCTGAAACTGCTCCAGGACCTGACGCAGTGCCCGCTCGTGTTCTGCGATAAAAGTATGCATCGCCCGCTGGACGACATCACCATCAAAAGTATCGGTCTTGTCAAACGTGATCGTCCAGTATCCCGGGTTCTGCGTGCCCGCATATGCATTCCACCGGCACGCCCGCTGCCGTTTGGCCTCTGTCGGCTGCACACCAAGGATGGAAGAAACCGTGTCGATTGGGAAATCCACATCAAAGCAGAGGCTGAGCTCGCCCCAGACCGTAGGCGGCAGCGGCGGCGAAAAGCAGAGATCGTATTCTTCCACGCGCATTTGTCACCTCACCAAATCCATTCGATGGCCCTATCATAACACACATCCGCACATGCAGCAACACGCCGACGCGCGCACCCCCCGGCGTGTTGGCGCAGCTACTTCTGTTTTGTCAGCTGCTTCACGCTTTGGTGCACGCCGGTCGCGGCCAGCCGGACGCGATGCCGACCGCCATCCCGATCAGGTACGTGACAGCCGTGATCGCCGCCACGGATGCAATGCCGAGTTCCATGCCCTCACCTCTTGTCCCGCTATTCCCTATGCGGCGGCGTGGCACAGTCCCTTTTATTGTACAGCAAAGAAAGAATAGACATTTCGACCACAAAATGATAAAATTGTCGTAATCCGCCGGAAACGGCGAGAAAAACGAGAGGAAGAGTGTCTATGAAAAAGTGCAAATTTTGCATGACAGAAATCGACGACAAAGCGAAAGTCTGCCCGCAGTGCGGCAGGAAGCAGCCCAGCAAGGCCAAGAAGATTGTTGGAATTGTCCTGCTCGCCCTGTGCGCGATCATCGTGATTGCCGCGATTGCCGGCGGCAGCGGGGACAAAGACAAACCGACCAGCGCTGCCGGAACTGTCGAAACGCAAGCCCCGGAAAACACTGACCCGGTTGCCAAGCTCAGCTATAACAAGCTGGAGACCGTCACTGAACCCACGGAAGGTCGCACGAATTATGGTAGTCAGTGCATCAACGGCGCGATCAAAAATACGTCCGGTAAGCAGCTGTCCTATGTGGGTGTCACCTTCGCGTTGTACGATCAGGACGGCAACCAGATCGGTACTGCCATCGACAATATCAGTGACCTGACACCAGATTCTACGTGGAAATACACGGCCATGACGCTTGATACGGAACAGTTCGCTTCGTTTGAGCTGACGAGCGTTGACGCCTGGTAACACACAGGCAATAACAACCGCCCGGGCGCACTGCACCCGGGCGGAACTGAAGGTAATGCGTTCTTTGGGGGGGGATACGCATGCGGACAGAAATCTATAGGGTCATGTACCGTATGGTCCACAAATACGGCTGGAATTGGGGCATCACGCGCGGCCTCATCAATCGCCGGTTCGGCACGAACTATACCGCCGATGAATTGAAAGAGCTGTACGATGAACGATAAAATCAAAAACGCGCTCGGCGGCTCTGGCGGCAGCGTTTTCGTCTCTGAAAAGCCCACGGCGGAACCAGTAAGTACAGAAAAAGATGCGGATGTTCCTGACAGCAACGAATCGAAAATTGTGACGACGGAAGAGGAACTGGAAGCCTACTTCATCATCAAAAACCTGCTGAAAGACGTCGTTGACCTGCAAGACATTACATATAAGGACACCGAATCCTATATCAATATTCTCTACAAGAAAAATACCCGCAAATGGATTTGCCGCTTAAAACTCACCGACACAGTGAAAACACTGATTGTGCCGGACGAGGAGAAAAAGGGCCAAAAATTTAACCTGACGAGTGTATACGATCTGGAACAATACAACGATCTGCTGCACAAAATATTGGCTCGTTATATGTGATTCCAGCATGAAAAAGAGGGATGCAAAGTTGCATCCCTCTTTTCAGCGGTGCTTGCCTTTGCGCCAAAAGGCAAGTATAATCGGGGCATCGAGACAAGATAAGGAGGAATCCGCATGGAAAACACACTCAAACAGAAACTTGCCGCCGGCGCGCAGCCGATCGGCACCTTTTTTGACACCGCCAGCGTGAGCCTTATGGAGTGCCTCGGCCGCACGGGGCTCGATTTTGCCATCATCGACAACGAGCACTCCCCCATCGAGGCCGAGACCACCGCTGCGCTCGTGCGCGCCGCCGAGCTGAGCGGCATCTGCCCGATCGCGCGCGTGCGCGAGATCAGCCGCCCCGCCGTGCTCAAGCTGCTCGACGTCGGCGTGCAGGGCCTGATCGTGCCGAACGTCAAGACGCTCGAGCAGGTGCACACGCTCGTGGACTACGCGAAATATTACCCCATCGGCCAGCGGGGCTTCTGCCCGTCGCGCAAGGACGGCTGGGGCTTTGACGGGCTCGGCTCCGTGCCGGAGACCATGCGCCACTTCAACGGCGAGACCCTGCTCTTCCCGCAGTGCGAGACCGCCGAGGCGCTCGATATCATCGAGGGCATCTGCGCCGTGGACGGCGTGGACGGCATCTTCGTCGGGCCGTTTGACCTGTCGATCTCGATGGGCATGCCGGGGCAGTTCGACGCGCCGGAATTTCAGGCGGCCATCACGCGCATCGTCGCCGCCTGCCACGCGGCCGGAAAGTACTGCATGTTCTTCACCGGCACGGCCGACGGCGTGGTCGACGGCTTCCGCAGGGGCTTCGATGCCATGGCCTACAGCCTCGACGCCGCGCTGTTCATTCAGGGCGTGAAGCGCGATGTGGAGGACATCCGCAGCCGGCTGCAATGAGATAGTATATGACATACGGCGCAAAAACAAACCCGTCCCTGCACTGGCAGGGACGGGTTTTGGCCTCTCAAAGGCGCCACCGGTGTTTACGCGAACACATAGGTGACCTTTTCAATGTCCGCTTCACGGATGAACTCCGTCGTATCCTCGATCTCGTGCAGCCGCTCCTGCGGATAGTTGATATCGACAAGATACACGCCGTCCGGAAACACACCCACGACCGTGCCATTTCGCCCATCCTTAAGCAGCACGCCGTCGTATTCCTTGCATCTCATGGTTTTTACGCGCAGCGCCTCAATGCTCGCCGCCGCAGAAGGCAGCCTCGTCGTTCGACCAGCCGCGGTCGAGCAGCCAGTAGGTCGTCTCGTCGTCGGCCGCCATCTCGTCGTCCGTCAGCTCGCGGTCCTGGTGCTGGCGGCCCCACTTGAGCAGCTCATAATTGCGCAGCTCCTTGAGCGTGAAGGGCAGGCCCAGCTCCTCCGCCACCGGCAGGAGCACGTGCTCGGTCATCACGTCCCGGATCTCGAGACTGCCGGGATAGCAGTCCATCGCCTGCTGCACGCGCGCCTGCAGGGCAGGGTCCGCGTCATAGAGTTCAAAAAACTTATCCACATTCGTTTTCGGTTTGTCTGCCATGTCGGTCACTCCTGATACAGGTATTTTCCTGCATTATACTACACCCAACGCCCGCGCGCAAGGCGCGTTCATACCTCCGGCGATTCGGCCAACTGCGCGAGCGCACTGCGCACCGCCGCGATCACAAACGCGGAAAACGTGCAGTCCTTACCCGCGATGGCCGCCTCCACGTCTGCGATGACATCGTCCGGAAAGCGGATGGTCTTGTTCGTCGTGTGCGGCGTGCGCGGTATCTGAAATGCTGCCATGATGCCGCTCCTTTCAGTGTATTCCCTGATAATGCCACGGCCGGTGCAAAAATGCAACCGCCCGCACCCGCGCGCACCCTGCCGAATACCATGGGTACGGGAGGCAATCGCCTCCGGAGGAAGGGGAAGCAACCATGACACAGATCCAAACGCTCAGCGAGCTGCAGCCCGGCCAGAGCGCGACCGTGCGCAGCGTGTGTGCGCCCGACGGGATGCAACGGCGGCTGCGCGACCTCGGCCTGATCGAAAACACGCGCGTCGTCTGCCTCGGCCGCAGCCCCATGGGCGACCCGAGCGCCTATCTCATCCGCGGCACGGTGATCGCGCTGCGGCGGTGCGACTGCCGCGGCATCCGCGTGGCCGTGCCGTAAAGGAGGTGCGCGCATGGGACTGACGCACCGCTCTGTCGGCGCGCACGCGGCCGCGTTCGGCGGCACACGCCGGGCGGGCGAGCGCGTCGTGGCGCTGGCAGGCAACCCGAATGTCGGCAAGAGCACCGTCTTCAACGCCCTGACCGGTATGCACCAGCACACCGGCAACTGGGCGGGCAAGACCGTCGGCTGCACGTGCGGCCGCTGCCGCTCGGCGCGGGAGAACTATTTTTTCGTGGACATTCCGGGCACATACTCCCTGTGCCCGCACTCGGCGGAGGAGGCCGTCGCGTGCGACTTTGTGCGCGGCGGCGAGGCCGACGCCGTGGTCGTCGTGTGCGATGCGACGTGCCTGGAGCGCACGCTCGTGCTCGCGCTGCAGGTGCGCAGTGTGACGCCGAACCTGATCGTGTGCGTGAACCTGCTCGACGAGGCGCGGCGCAAGCGCATCACGATCGACCTGCCGGAGCTGCAGGCGCAGCTCGGCGTGCCGGTCGTGGGCGTGACGGCGCGAAAAAAGAAAACGCTCTCTGCCCTGCTCGACGCGCTCGACACCGTCGCGGCGGCGCCGCAGCCGCAGCCGGACGCAGCGCCGCCGGCAGACCCCGCGAACGACGTGCGCCGGGCAGAGGCCATCTGCCGCGCGTGCGTGACTTACGGCACGGCCGAATACGCCGCGCGCGACCGGCGGCTCGACCGCCTGCTCACGAGCCGGGCGACCGGCTACCCCGTCATGCTGCTGGGGCTGGCGGGCGTGCTGTGGCTGACGATCGCGGGCGCGAACGCCCCGTCGGAATGGCTGGCGCGCGGGCTCGGCTGGGTGCAGGCACAGTTTTCGGCCCTGCTCACGGCGCTGCACGCACCGCTCTGGCTGCAGGGGCTGCTGGTGGACGGCATGTTCCGGACGCTGGCGTGGGTCGTGGCCGTGATGCTGCCGCCGATGGCCATCTTTTTCCCGCTGTTTACGCTGCTCGAGGACGCGGGGTATCTGCCGCGCGTGGCGTATAACCTCGACCGGCCGTTTCACGCCTGCCATGCGTGCGGCAAGCAGGCGCTGACGATGTGCATGGGTCTCGGCTGCAACGCGGCGGGCGTGGTCGGCTGCCGGATCATCGACTCCGAGCGCGAGCGGCTGCTCGCCGTGCTGACCAATAGCCTCATGCCGTGCAACGGGCGGTTTCCGGCGCTCATCGCGCTCATGACCATGTTCTTTGCCGCGGCCGGCGGCAGCTCGCTCGTCAGTGCGCTGCTGCTCACGGCGGCGCTCGTGCTGAGCGTGGGGCTGACGTTCGGCGCGACATGGCTGCTGAGCATGACCGTGCTGCGCGGCAGACCGTCGGCCTTCGCGCTGGAGCTGCCGCCGTACCGCGCACCGCAGGTCGGGCAGGTCATCGTGCGCTCCGTGTTCGACCGGACGCTGTTCGTGCTCGGGCGCGCGGCCGCCGTGGCCGCGCCGGCCGGGATGATTCTTTGGACGCTGGCAAACGTGCACATCGGCGGCGCGAGCCTGCTGGCGTGGTGCGCGAATGCGCTCGACCCGCTCGGGCGGGTGATGGGCATGGACGGCGTGCTGCTGCTGGCGTTCGTGCTCGGATTTCCGGCCAACGAGATCGTGCTGCCGATCGCCGTGATGGGGTATCTGGCGCAAGGCAGTCTGGGCGATTCGCTCGGGCTGGCACAGATGCACGCACTGCTGACCGCCAACGGCTGGACGTGGACGACCGCCGTGAGTGCCGTGCTGTTTTTCCTGCTGCACTGGCCGTGCTCGACGACGCTCTGGACCATCCGGCGCGAGACCGGCAGCACAAAATGGACACTGCTGGCGGCGCTGCTGCCGACGGCGATGGGCATGGCGCTGTGCACGGCGTTCACAGCGCTGGTGCGCGCACTCGGCTGGTGAGCGGATTAGGCCGCGGCCGCCGGGACATACTAGCCGCAGGACGCAGGAAAGGAAGAAGCAAGTGACCCGACCGACCACGGAGGAGCTGGCACGCCGCGCGCTCGAGTCCGTCGCCCGGGCGCACGGCGTGTCTGTTGCCGATGTGCACGCCGCCGTGCGCGGGGCGGCGGAGCACACGAAAGCCCTCGGCGCGCTCGCGCCGGAGGAGCTGGTGGCATATCTCGCGCACAAGAGCAAAAACCGGGAGCCGTAATGGCTCCCGGTTTTTTTGCCTGTCGGAAAACCCAAATGGGGTTTTCCGACAAAAGGCTTACAGTCTGCTGCGCGCAGAATTTGTGCGCCTGCGGCACACAAATTCCACACTTGCAGCCTGAGCGGTATTTTCTCTGCCGCACATGTCGCCAGAGAAAATGATTTCACGTTTTTGCCGCCTGCGGGCGGCAAACTCTGCGAGGCTTCTTCTGTGCGGGGCCGGTGCTTTCATATGCTCCCGGTTTTGTCATACCGCGGTGAAAATCGCCGTTGTGCCGGGGCGCGATTCGGATTATAATGGAAGCACCACACCGCGGCCCGGCCGCGGGAAGGAGCGGACCGACATGAAATTTCTTCACCTCGCCGACCTGCACCTCGGCAAGCGGGTCAACGGCTTTTCGATGCTGGAGGATCAGGCATATATCCTGCGGCAAATTCTCGCCATTCTGGACGACGAGCGGCCGGACGGCGTGCTGATCGCAGGCGACGTGTACGACAAGCCCGTGCCGCCGACCGAGGCCGTCGAGCTGCTCGACGGATTTTTGACCGAGCTGTGCGCGCGCGGCGTGCCCGTTTTGCTCATCAGTGGCAACCACGACTCGCCGGAGCGGCTCGCCTTCGGCGGGCGGGTCATGGATAGCTGCGGCATCCACATCGCGCCGGTCTACGACGGCGCGGTCGCGCCCGTCGTGCTGCGCGACGAAATCGGGCCTGTGTACCTGTGGCTGCTGCCGTTTTTGAAGCCCGCGCACGTGCGCCGCTGGTTTCCGGATGCGCAGATCGAGAGCTACACCGACGCCGTGGCCGCCGCCATCGCGCACATGGACATCGACGACAGCGCGCGCAACGTGCTCGTGACGCACCAGTTCGTGACCGGCGGCGCGCGCAGCGGCTCGGAGGAGCTGTCCGTCGGCGGGACGGACAATGTGGACAGCAGCGTGTTCGCGCCGTTTGACTACGTGGCGCTCGGTCACCTGCACGGCGCGCAGCAGATCGGCCGCCCGATGATCCGCTACGCCGGGTCGCCGCTCAAGTACTCGTTTTCCGAGGCGAGCCAGCGCAAATCCGTCACCGTCGTGACGCTGGGCGAAAAAGGCGCGGTCGACGTGCGCACCGTGCCGCTGACGCCGCTGCGCGACCTGCGCGAGATCCGCGGCAGCTACGACGAGCTAACCGCACGGAGCTTTTACGAGCACACGACCTACCGCAGCGACTACCTGCACCTGATCCTCACGGACGAGCAGGATGTGTTCGACGCCGTGGGCCGGCTGCGGGCGATCTATCCGTACCTGATGACGCTCGACTACGACAACGCGCGCACGCGCGCCGCCGGGGCGGTGGCAGCGCCGGCGGCCATGGAGCAGCGCACGCCGCTGGAGCTGTTCGAGGCGCTGTACCTGCAGCAAAACAACCAGCCCATGAGCGACGAGCAGCGCGCGTTCGCGGCGCAGCTCATGGAGGAGATTCAGGAGGCGCAGCCATGAGACCGCTGAACCTGACCATGTCCGCCTTCGGCCCGTACGCCGGGCAGACGACCGTGGACTTTTCCGTGCTCGGCACGTCCGGGCTCTACCTCATCACCGGCGACACGGGCGCCGGCAAGACGACGATCTTTGACGCGATCACCTACGCGCTCTACGGCGAGGCGAGCGGCGAGAGCCGCGAGAGCTCCATGCTGCGCAGCAAATACGCAGCGCCCGAAACGCCGACGTTCGTGGAGCTCACCTTCTTAAACGGCGGCAAGACCTACACCGTGCGCCGCAATCCCGAATACACGCGCCCGAAAACGCGCGGCACGGGCACGACCGTGCAGAAGGCAGACGCCGAGCTGACGATGCCGGACGGCCGCATCATCACCAAGGCGCGCGACGTGACCGCCGCCGTAACGGACATCGTCGGCGTCGACCGGGAGCAGTTTGCCCGCATCGCCATGATCGCGCAGGGGGAATTCCGCAAGCTGCTGCTCGCCCAGACGGACGAGCGCAAGGCCATCTTCCGCCAGATCTTCCACACGGGGCAGTATCAGGCGCTGCAAAACCGGCTCAAGGAGGAGGCTGCCGCGCTCGACCGGCAGTGCGGCGAGCTGGAGGCCGGGCTGCGTCAGGCAGCCGGGAGCATCCGCTGCGACGCGCCGGAGACACTGCCGGACGCGCTGGACACCGACGCGCTGCTCGCGGCGCTGGACACGCTGCTGCACGCGGACGAAGCCGCGCTGACGCAGGCGCAGGCGGAGCACGCGGAGACGGAGACGCAGCGCGAGCAGGTGCTCTCCGACCTCGGCAAGGCGGAGGCGCTCGAGGCCGCGCGTATGAAACTCGCCGAAGCGGAGAGCGCGTGGACGGAGGCGCAGGCGGAAATGAAGGCGGCACAGGCGGCGCTGGACACCGCTACGGCCTCGCAGCCGGAGATCCAGAGCCGGCGGCAGGATATCACGCGGCTGGAGGACGCGCTGCGGCGGTATGAACAGCTCGACACACTGCGCGCGCAGGCGGAGGCGGAACGCAAACGGCTGGCGCAAAAGCGAAGCGACCTCGACGCGGCGCGCGCCCGGACGGACGCGGCCGCGAAGGCACTGGAGACCGCGCGCGGGAAACTGAGCGGGCAGCCAAAGCTGGCCGTGGCCGCCGCGCAGGCCGGGCACGCGCAGGACGCGGCCGCGCAGCGCTGCGCGCAGCTGGCGGCGCTGGAGACGCAGCGGCAGCAGTGCGCCGAGCTGGAAACGGCGCTCACCGCCGCGCAGGCGGAATATCAAAAAGCGGCCGAGGCCGCGCAGGCGGCGCTGGCGCACTACGGCGCGCAAAACCGCGCCTATCTCGACGCGCAGGCGGGCATCCTCGCGCGCACGCTCGTGCCCGGGCAGCCCTGCCCGGTCTGCGGCGCGACGGAGCACCCCTGCCCCGCCGCCGCGCCGGAACAGGTGCCGGACGCCGCCGCGCTCAAGCGCGCGCTCTCGGACAGCGACCGGGCACAGAAAACGGCCGCAGAGCGCAGCGCGCAGGCGGCCGGTCTGCGCGGGCAGCTCGACGCCGTGCGCGGCGCGCTCGCGCAATCGTGCCGGGCGCTGACGCCGCCGCTCGACCCGGACACGCTGGCGGAGGCCCTCCCCGCTCTGCGCGCAGCGGCTGCGCGCGACGCCGAAGCGCTCGCAGCGCAGCACACGGCGCAGCAGCAGGCACTCTCGGCGCTGCAGGCGCTGGAGGCTGGCCTGCCGGCGCAGGAGGAAGCGCTCCGGCGGCAGCAGGCAGACATACAGGAACGCGCGCAGGAGCTGTCCGCACGTGCGGCGCGATGCGCGGAGCTGGACGCGGAGACCGAACGCCGCGCACAGGAGCTGCCGCACGAAAACCGCGCGGCCGCGCAGCGCGCGCTCGTCGAGACACGCACGCAGTGCGAGGCGCTGCAGCAGGCGCTGGACACGGCGCGCGAGCGCAGCAGCGCGGCACAGTCCGTGCTCGCCGCGCTGACCGGAAAGCGCGACGCGCTGCGCGCACAGATCCAGGCCGCGCCGCCGGCGGACATCGCCGCCCTGCGCACGCGGCGGGATGCGCTGACCGTGCGCGCCGAGCAGCTGCAAAGGCAGATCAGCACCTGTGATGCGCGCCTGGAGCAAAACCGCGCCGCCCGCACCGCCATCGACACGCGGCGGCAGCAGCACGCCGCCGTGCGCGCGCGCTGGCAATGGGTGCACGCGCTGGCCGCGACGGCCAACGGCGCCGTGCCCGGCAAGGAAAAGATCATGCTCGAGACCTACATCCAGACCGCGTACTTCGACCGCATCCTTGGCCGCGCGAACACGCGCCTGCTCATCATGTCCGGCGGGCAGTACGAGCTGCGCCGCTGCGCCCGCGCGGGCGACAACCGCAGCCAGACCGGGCTGGAGCTGGAGGTCATCGACCACTACAACGGCACGGCGCGCAGCGTCAAGACGCTCTCCGGCGGCGAGACGTTCGCCGCCTCCCTGTCGCTGGCGCTCGGCCTGTCCGACGAGGTGCAGGCGACCGCCGGCGGCGTGCAGCTCGAGGCCATGTTCGTCGACGAGGGCTTCGGCTCGCTCGACAGCGAGGCGCTGCAGCAGGCGCTCGCCGCGCTCGTGGGCGTGTCGGGCGGCAGCCGCATCGTGGGCATCATCTCCCACGTGGCGGAACTCAAGGACCGCATCGACCGGCAGATCATCGTGACCAAAGACCGCAGCGGCGGCAGCCGCGTGCAGGTGCAGGCATAAAGCAAAAAAGCCCCGGCAGCCGAAGCTGCCGGGGATATTCTCTGAAGCAGTATCACTCCACGACGAACAGCAGATACCACTGCCCGTCGACCTGGACGAACTCGAAATAAAAGTCATTGTCCTGCCCGTTTTGATACGTCACGTCGCAGGCGACGATGACATTGTCGTCGATGCGCACACCGAGCTCGCGCTGGAGCTCGCGCACGTCGCTGGCGTCGAGACTGTCATCGTCATAGACGTAACAGTCGTCGATGGCCTTGCCGTAGTCATAATACCAGTCGTCGAGCTGGATGAGGGCGGCCTCGCGGCCGGCAGCGGTATCGTCGTCCTGCATGTACGTGATCACTTCGGGCAGGAAGAGATCGAGCATGGCGTCGGAGTCATCGGCCTTGAAATACGTGAAGTAGCGCTCGAGGAGCCGGTCCACCTCCTCGCCGCCGGCCGTGCTGGGCTCGCCCGCCTGACGGGCGGCGAAAATGCCGGCCACGACCGCCACGATCACGACCAGCGCGGCAAAGCCGCACAGCAGACCGATGAGCAGCTTCTTCGGCTTGTGCTTCGGGCCGATCTCCGGCGAGGAGACCCCGCCGCCGGGCGCAGGCGCATACCAGTCGCCCTGGCCCTGGGGTGCTTCGGGCGCGGGCATGCCGCAGACGGTGCAAAAACGCGCGCCGGGCGCGAGCCGGCTGCCGCAGCGCGGGCAGATGCCCGGGCCGAACGGGGCCGCCGCGCCGGTGTAGGACGCGTTCGCCGCGCCCTGCTGCGGCGGTGCGGACTGTGCCGGGCCGGCGGAAGCGGATCGCGTTGTGCCGGACGGAGCAGACGGTTCCGGCGCGGGCGCGCCGCAGTTGGTGCAAAAACGCACGCCGTCATCGAGCGGCGCGCCGCATTTCGTGCAGGTGCGCGGGGCGGCGGGCTGCGCGGACGCAGTGGGTTCGGCCGGCTGGGATGCCGGCGGGTACGGCGCTTTCGGGGCGACGGGCTGCTCGGGCAGCATGGCGCCGCAGGCGCGGCAGATCACGGCGCTGTCAGACAGCTGCGCGCCGCATTTCGGGCAGAGCATGGCAAGACCTCGTTTCTGTTTCGGATTTTTCCTCATTGTAACATCCGGCTTTCGATTTTACAATCCATTCTTTGCGTGTTATACTCACATTATCTTCTATTCTGATTTTTTTCGGAGGCAACAGATCCATGAACATCACTGCCATCATCTATGACGCCGACGCGCGCCGCACGGCCTACATCCTCGGCACGGTCATCGGCAACTGCAAGCTCTTCCCCGCCGAGCGCGCCCCGCGCGACTGGAGCGGATACGCAAACGTCATCACCGTCACCGCGGGCGAGGACGGCCCGGTCGTGACCGCCGGGCTGCAAAAGCGCGTGACCTTCCGTCCGAAGGGCGAGGACGAGACCGTCGCCGCGGCCGAACTGATCGGCAAAGCCTTCTGCCCGCCGGAGGCCCCGATGCCGACGGATGCGCTCAAGGCGCGCATCGACGCCTTTCTGGAGGCGCACAACACGCTCGCGCTCGCGACCGGCTGCGGAAAATGGGTGCGGTGCACGCCGCTGGAATACCTGCGCGTGGACGGCAGGCTCTACATCCTCACCGAGGGCGGGCTGAAGTTCAAGGGCATCTGGTGGAACGGGGCGATCTCCGCCGCCGTGTTTGACAGCTACGCGGGCATGGCGTCGCTCGCCGGGCTGCAGATGACGGGCACGGCCGTGTACATCGACCCGCTGAGCGACGAATACCGCAGCGTGATCGAGGCACGCGGCGTGCAGCTGCAGCAGCTGCAGCAGATGCCCGCGATGCTGCACGCGGTGCGGCTGGACATCACGCGCTATGAGCTGCTCGACGGCGCGCTGCGCGCCGATGGCTACGCCGCGCGGCAGGTGCTCGATCTGGGCTGATGTATTCTATTTTTCCATCTGTGCCATACTATGGTTAGGGAGCACCCGCTCCGAAACCGGACACAGAGGAAGGTGAAACCTTTGCACAAAGCAGGCACGCAGCCGGCCATCCCGGTCGGGCTGGGTATGGCGCTGGTGCACAACCAGCAGGCGCTGGCAAAGTTTTCGGCGCTCACGGACGAGGAAAAGCGCGCGTTCATCGCGGGCGTGCACGGCATCGACTCGCGGCAGGAGATGCGCGCGTATGTCGGCCGGTTCGCAGAAAGCTGAAGATACCCCCGCTGCATTTTTGCAGCGGGGGTATCTTCATGTCTCGAAGCGGATGAGCGTGCAGAGCGTGTCGCCGCTGTAGACGCACACGAAGGGGTTTCCGTCCGACAGGCAATATTTGAGCGTGACGGCATCTACGTCCTTGACCGCCTTCGGATAGACCATGCGAAAGCCCGTGAACGCATCGCGCGGCACGGTGTCCGGCAGGGCCTCGAGCGCAAAGTCGAGATACTTCGTGTTATGTACATGGCCGTTGAAGTCAATGTCGCTGCGGCGCAGGGGCAGCGTTTTCTCCCCATCGAAGGCGGCGGGGGCACGCAGGCGCGGCGCGGCGGACGCGAACACGCCGCGCGTCTCCGGCAGATAGGACCGGAAGCGCTGCTGGTCGATGCGGATGATCTTCTGCGCGCGCAGGTCGAACAAAATGAGCCGCGACTCGGCGCACACGAGCTCCGTGCCGCTCTCGTCCGCGAGCGTATAGTCGCGGAAGATGCGCCCGGTGGGCACACTGTCGCGCACCCAGGTCGTGACGCGCAGGGGCGCCTTGCTGTCCGGCCGGCGCACGATCCGGACGCGCCAGTCGGTCAGCACCCAGGTGATGCCGTTGCGGCTTTCCTCAATGATGTCGTCGCCCGAGCTGTCGGAGTGGCGGCTGGCCGTGTTTTCCAAAATGCGCAGGATCGCTTCATAACCGAACTTGCCGCTAGGGTCGAAATCGGCGACGCCCGGCTGATATATCTCCGAAAAAAACATAATGATCGCTCCGTAATCGTAAAATTGTGTGCCTTCAGACGCCCGGCAGGCAGCCGTTTGCGAACATCCAGCTATAGGCCAGCGCCCAGGAACCGAAGAGGTCCGTCTCGTGCAGGGCGCGCACCTGCGCGCGCGTATACCACGCCGACTCGATCTCCTCCATGGGGTCGGCGCTCGGGCGGAACGTCCCCTCCGCCGTGCCGAAAACGCAGACCGTGCGCTCGTCACCGATGCCGACCGTGCACGCCGCCGGCGGCAGCACGTGCGTGATGGCCGTCAGGCGCAGGCCGGTCTCCTCGCGCAGCTCGCGGCGGGCCGCCTGTTCGGGCGTCTCCCCCGGCTCGATGAGGCCGCCGGGCAGGCCGTAGATGCGCTGGCCGAGCTCCATGCGAAACTCGTGGATGAGCGCGATGTGCTCGCGCGTAGCGTCCGTGAGCACCATGACGACCGCGTCCGTGCGGTGGTGCTGCAGGTGCTCGAGCGAGTCGATATTCCGGTCGCGGCTGACCATCTCATACGTGCGCGGGCAGCCGGTGCGGTCGATATAGTGCAGGTCGTAGCGGTGCAGGAACGCGCCGCCGTCCTTCTTTTCAATGTCAACGAATTGCAATGCGGGTCGCCTCTCTGGTCATGATAGCTTAGGATACCACGTTTTGCGCCGGGGTACAACCGGAAATGATAATAGATCAGCCGCTGTCCTTTGACAGCGGCTGATCTGTTGGGGGAAGAAAGAAAGGGAGGATGCGGGGCAGGCCGACCGGCCGCGCCCAGTATGAGGATACCACACCTTTCTTAAAAAATCATGAGTGTCAGCCGGTCTCCGGCAGCGGCAGAATGCCGTGCGCGAGCTTGAGCTGCAGCACGCGCAGCACGCTCGCATCGAGCGCATCGGCCGTGAGCGTGCCGTCTGCGAGCGCCTGCTCCACGGCCGCGACCGCACCGGGCACGTCGCTGATCTCAAGCAGCATGTCGTTGCCGGCGGCGAGGGCGCGCACGGCCTTCTCCCCGTCGGTATACTGCGCGAGGGCCTGCATCTGCAGCCCGTCCGTGACGATGACGCCGCGGAAACCGAGGTCATAGCGCAGCAGGTTCGTGACGAGCTTGTGCGAGAGGGACGCGGGCGCATCGTCCATCGTCGGCACGGTCAGGTGGCCGACCATGACCATGTCCGCCCCGGCGGCGATGCCGGAGACGAAGGGCTTGAGGTCCTCCTGCCGCAGCTGCGGGAGCGTCTTATCGACCGTGGCGGCGCCGTTGTGCGAGTCCGTGGCCGTACTGCCGTGGCCGGGGAAATGCTTCAGACAGCAGATGACCCCAGCGTCACGAAAGCCGTGCACGGCGGCGGAGACGAGCGTGGCCGCCTCGTCATAATCATCGCTGTAGGCGCGGTCGCCGATGGCGTTGCTGCGCTTGTTCGTCCAGACATCGGCCACGGGCGCAAAGTCGGTGTTGAAGCCGTAGGCCGCGATGTCGTGCGCGAGGGTCTGGGCATTGTCATACGCGCCCTGCGTGCCGAGACTGCGGTAGCTGTACATGCTGTTTAATTTCGTCGTGCCGACGGTGTTCATCAGGCGCGCGACGCGGCCGCCCTCCTCATCCACGGTGACGAGCGGGGCCGCGGCGCAGGCAGATGAGAGCGCGGACGTGAGCGCCCGGAGCTGCTCGCCGGAGGTCATGTTGCCCGCCGAGAGCAGAAAGCCGCCGACCGGATAGTCGCGCAGCGCGGCGGCGAGGTCATCCGTCATGGCCGTAACGGCGCCGCCGTCCGTGAGCGTCTCGGGGTGCACGATGAGCAGCTGGCAGATCTTCTCGCGCGTGCTCATGCCGTCGAGCAGCGTCTGCGCTGCATCCTTCTGGACGGCAGCGGATGTGCGGGGCGTGGGCTCGGGCTGCGCGGCGGTCTGCCCGCGGCGGACACACACGACCACGAGCAGCACCGCCAGCGCCGCGAGCACGAACAGGTAAATGGCCGCGCGCCAGTTTCGCTTTAAAATTTTCCAAAATGCATTCCATCTCATGTCTCCAGTTTACCGCACCGGCGGCAAAAACGCAATGCCATCCCATCGACGCGGCGGACTTGTTTCGTTCACAATTTCGTGCTATAATAATGGACAAAATTTCGGGGGCGCGTGCTCCCAGACAGGAAGTGCTTTCTTTTATGACAAAAATTGATATTTTCTCCGGTTTTCTCGGCGCCGGCAAGACCACGCTGATCAAAAAACTGATCGCTGAGGCCTACACGGGCGAAAAGATCGTGCTGATCGAAAACGAGTTCGGCGAGATCGCCATCGACGGCGGCTTCCTCAAGGACTCCGGCGTGCAGATCAATGAGATGAACTCCGGTTGCATCTGCTGCAGCCTCGTGGGCGACTTTGCCGACGCGCTCAAAAAAGTGCTCGAGCAGTTCCACCCCGACCGCATCCTCATCGAGCCCTCGGGCGTCGGCAAGCTGAGCGACGTCATCCGCGCCGTGCAGGGCGTACAGTCCGACGAGCTGGTACTCAACGGCTTCACGACCGTCGTGGACGCGAACAAGTGCAAGATGTACATGAAGAACTTCGGCGAGTTTTTCAACAACCAGGTCGAGAACGCGAGCGCCATCATCCTCTCGCGTACCGAGGGTATCCGCCCCGAGAAGCTCGACGCCGCCGTGGCGCTGCTGCGTGAAAAGAACCCGACCGCCACGATCGTGACCACGCCGTGGACGGAGCTGGACGGCAAGCAGATCCTCGAAACGATGGAGCGGCGCGACACGCTGTCCGCCGAGCTCGAGCACCTCAAGGCCGAGGCCGCCGAGGACGACGACGAGGATGAGCACGAGCACCATCACCACCATCACGATGATGACGAGCACGAATGCTGCTGCGGCCATCACCATCACCATGACGACGATGATGACGATGAACACGAGCACGAGCATCATCATGACCACGACGAGCATGACCACGAGCATGACGAGCATGACCATGACCACTGCTGCGGCCATCACCACCATCACCACCACGCGGACGAGGTGTTCACGAGCTGGGGCACCGAGACGCCGCGCAAATACACCGACGACGAGATCCGCACCGCGCTCGACGCGCTCATCAACGAGCACCGCTACGGCGTCGTGCTGCGCGCCAAGGGCATCGTGCCTGCGACCGACGGCGGCTGGATCCACTTTGACTACGTGCCCGGCGAGTCCGACGTCCGCCGCGGCAGCGCACAGGTCACCGGCCGCGTGTGCGTGATCGGGTCGCACCTGGCCGAGGATGCACTGAAGGAGCTGTTCCACATTGGCTGACACGAAACAGCAGGCGCCGGATCTGCCGGTATACCTGTTCACCGGCTTTCTGGAGGCCGGCAAGACGAAATTCATTCAGGAGACGCTCGAGGACGAGCGCTTTCACAAGGGCGAGCGCACGCTGCTGCTGCTGTGTGAAGAGGGCGAGGAAGTCTACGAGCCGGACAAGTTCTGCGCCGGCAACGTCTTTGTGCGCAACATCGACGAGGAGTCCGACCTCACCGTCTCGCACCTGAAGGCGCTGCAGGACGAGATCCACCCCGAGCGCGTGCTCGTGGAGTACAACGGCATGTGGATGCTCGACTCACTCTACGGCAACCTGCCGGAGGGCTGGGCGGTCGCGCAGGAATTCCTGTTTTGCGACGCGACGTCGTTTTTGAGCTACAACGCGAATATGCGCCAGCTCACGGTGGACAAGCTCAAGAGCGCCGAGCTCGTTGTGCTCAACCGCTACAACGACAGCATGGACCGCATGGAGATGCACCGCGTCATCCGCGCCATCTCCCGCCGGTGCGACATCGCGTATGAATACACCGACGGCAAGGTCGTGTACGACGACATTGAAGATCCGCTGCCGTTCGACCTTGACGCCCCGGTCGTCGAGATCGAGGACCGCGACTTCGCCATCTGGTACCGCGACATGTCCGAAGAGCCGAAGAAGTACGACGGCAAGACCATTGAGGTCAAGTGCCGCTGCCTTGTGCGCAAGAACGTGCCGAAGGGCTGCTTCATCGCCGGGCGGCACATCATGACCTGCTGTGTGCAGGACATTCAGTTCGCGGGCATCATCTGTGTGTGGGACCGCGCCGACGAGATCCGCAACGACGAGTGGGCCATCATCACGGCCCGGCTGGACTACAAGTTCCACCGCGCCTACGGCCGCAAGGGCCCCGTGTTCACGGTGCAGTCCGTGCAGGAGGTCGAAAAACCGGAGGAACCGGTGGCCACGTTCTATTAAGTTTATAAAGTTTATAAGCACGAAAAATCAGCCGCCCGGTGGGCGGCTGATTTTTCTTTTCCGAAATTCAGTTCTCGCGGTCCTCGGCCGTGGACAGCAGGACGCGGTCGTTATCGAAGACCTCGCCCGCCTTGGCGGCGAAGGCGTCGAGCAGGCCCTGCACGGTCATGTCCGCGCGCTCCGGGCCGGAGACATCGAGCACGATGCGGCCGGCGTCCATCATGAGCGTGCGCGTGCCGAGCTCGAGCGCCTGGTGCATATTGTGCGTGATCATGAGGCAGGAGATGCTGCGCTCCGACACGACGCTGCGCGTGAGCGCGAGCACCTTATCGGCCGTGACGGGGTCGAGCGCGGCGGTGTGCTCGTCGAGCAGCAGCAGCTCGGGCGTGACCATGGTGGCCATGAGCAGCGTCAGCGCCTGGCGCTGGCCGCCGGAGAGCAGGCCGACGGGCGTGTTCATGCGGTCCTCCAGCCCCATGTCGAGCTGGGCGAGCGCGTCACGGAAAAAGTCGCGGTCGCGGCGTGTCACGCGGCGGAAGGACTTATGCTTTTCCGGCGAGCGGAGGTAGGCCACGGCGAGGTTTTCCTCGATGGTCATGTGCGGCGCAGTGCCCTTGAGCGGGTCCTGGAACAGGTGGCCGATGCGGCGGCTGCGCTTGTGCGACGGCAGGAACGTGATGTCCCGCCCGTCGAGCGTGATCGTGCCGGCGTCGACGTAAAACACACCGGCGATGGCATTGAAGAGCGTGCTCTTGCCGGCGCCGTTCGAGCCGACGATGGTGGCAAACTCCCCGTTGGCCAGCCGGAGCGAGAGGTCGGACAGGGCGCGCTTCTCGTTGACGGTGCCGGCGTTGAACGTCTTGGAAATATGGGAAACTTCAAGCATCGGTCTCGTCCCCCTTTCCGGACAGGGCGCGCAGCTTGCGGGCGTTGGACTTGATCTTCGCCAGATGGACGTAGTCCTTCATGTTCGGCGCGGCGATGGCGACGGCCACGATGACGGCGGACACGAGCTTGAAATACTCGGCCGAGATGTTCAGCCGCAGCGCCAGCGCGATGATGAAGCGGTAGACGATGCTGCCGAGCACGACGCAGACGACGCGCTTGCCCACGCTGCCGCGGCGGCCGGCAAAGACCTCGCCGATGATGAGGCTCGCCAGCGCGATCGTGACCATGCCGGTGCCGAGGTTGATGTCGCAAAACTTGTTGTATTCCCCGATCAGGCAGCCGGACAGCGCCGTGAGGGCGTTGGCCAGGCACAGGCCGATCGTGATGGTGGCTTTCGGATTGATGGAGGAGGCGCTGACCATGTCGAGACTGTCGCCCGTGGCGCGGATGGACAGGCCGAGGGACGTGCCGAAAAAGCGGATGAGCACGAGCACGATCACGGCCGCGATGAGCGCGAGCAGGATCAGCCGGCTCCACTGCCCGCCGACAAGGCCCTTGAAGAGCGAAAACACCGTTTCGACCCCGGTGATGGACACGTTGGACGAAAAGCCCATGACCGCGAGGTTGATCGTGTAGAGGCCGGTGTTCGAGATGATGCCGGCGAGGATGCTCTCAACGCCGAGGCGCGTCTGCAAAAAGGCCGTGATGTAGCCCGAGAGCATGCCCGCCGCCATGGCCGCGAACAGCGCGAGGATCGGGTGGCCGGCGATGGTGAGCATGGCGCCCACGGCGCAGCCGAGCGTGAAGCACCCGTCCGTGGACAGGTCGGCGATATTCAGAATGGAAAAGCTGATGAACAGTGCCAGCGCGACGAGGCCGTAAATGAGGCCGACCTCGAGCGCCGTCTGCAAAACAGTCAGCATGGAGCTCCCTCCTTCGGGATGTCAGATATCAGTCAAAATTCTGCTGCGTGGTCGTCTCGAGCACGGAGCTGCACTTGCCGTCAAACGCCTGCTTCACGGCCGCAAGGTCGTAGCCGAGGGCAGCGCAGCTTTCGGTGTTGATCATGGCGATGCCGTTATCGAACGTGGTCACGGGCAGCGTGGCGGGGTCTTTGCCGTCAACGAGCACCTGCACGACCATGTCGGCCGTGATCGTGCCGAGCTTGGTGTAATCCACACCGTAGCCGACGAACGCGCCGTTGAGCGCGAAGGAGTCCGCGCCGCAGTACTGCGGGATCTTGGCATTGAGGAACTTCTCGTAGATGGCGAGCTCTGCGGTCATGATGGTGTTGTCGGTCGGGGTAAAGACGGCGTCGACCTTCTCGGCGATGAGCGCATCGACGGCGGAGGTGACTTCATCGGTGGTGGTGCCGGTCTTTTCCACGCAGCGGATGCCCTTGCCCTCGAGGTAGGCCTTCGCGTCCTCGATCGGCTGCTTGGAGGAATCCTCGCTCTTGGAGTAGAGCAGGCCAACGGTCTTGGTGTCCGGGTTCTGGGCGAGCATCAGGTCGAGCAGGCCCTTGGTGTTGAGCGCGTCGCTCGTGCCGGTGATGCGGCCGCCGGGCGCGTCGAGCGAATCAACAATGCCGGCGCCGACGGGGTCAGACACGGCGGAGAAAACGATGGGGATCTCGGTGTCCTCGGTAGCGGACTGCATGATCTTCACAGCCGGCGTTGCGATCGGGACGATGAGGTCCACGCCCTTGCTGACGAGCTCGGCGCCGATCTGGTTGAGCGTCGTGCCGTCGGCCTGGCCGTTGTAGAGCGTGTAGTCGAACTTCACGCCCAGCTCCGTGGCCTTCGCGTCGAGCTCGGCCTCGATGGCCGCCTCGATCTGGTTGAGGGACGCATCGTCCACAAACTGCACGATGCCGACCTTATAGGTCTTGCCATCGGCCTTGGTGTCCTCGGTCTTGCTGCCGCAGGCGGACAGGCCCATGAGCGCGGTGACGGCGAGCACGCCGCCGACGATCTTCTGGAAAGTCTGATTCATAGTATATTCTCCTTCTATATTGAAAGCGGTTGGTTTTGAACTGTTCGGATACGGTCTGACGCGGCAAAAATTCTCCGGCCGCCACGCCATCGTCTGGTTTTGCGGGTCATCTGCATCCCTCCTGCGGTAATTTGAGCAATAAAAAAAGCCTCGTCCACGAAACGGTTCCATCCGTTTCATGGGACAAGACTGTAACTCCTGCGGTGCCACCCATGTTGGCGCTCATGCGCCCACTTTGCACGTACGATCATACGCTCCGCCGGATAACGGCCGCGGCCACCGTCGCCCCTCATGCTGCTGCAATCGGTTTGCCCTCACGAGTCCATTCGCCACCCGTCCGCTGCAGCGCTTCCACCGTCCGCTGCTCTCTGAAAGCTTCGTGAATGGGTACTCCTCTCGGTCATCGGTTTCTCGATGGTGTTACTCTACCACTTCCCGCGCCGGATTGCAAGCCCCATTTTCACGAATCTGCACCCGTTTTTCGGGAAATCTTTTGCGCATTGCGCACAAACGTCCCTGACCGGCGGTCAGGGACGCTTGCGTGTGTCAAACTCTGCGAGGCTGTTGGGGCTGTCAGCTGCCGCAGCGTTAATTTCCGGTGTAGACGAAAGCGTTCGGCAGCGTGCGCCCGGCGGTGAGCGCGGGGTTGGAGCTGCGCATGATGTACTTGCCCTTGTACCAGATCATGGCGCTGGTGCCGCCGTCGAGGTTCATGGCCTGCATGCAGTCGTGCTTGGTCATGATGGCCGCGCAGTCCGGCACGCTGATGCCGACCGACGTCGTGAGCCGGCCCTCAACGAGCAGGGCGATGATCTCGCCGTACTTCGACTGGCCGAGGCAGGCGCGCGGCTGCAGGTCGGAGAAGCCGCTGCGGGCGTTGACGACCGTCTCCCCGTCGATGATCATGGCGGGCGAGAACTCGACCGCGTCCGTCGTGTCGGGCGAGACCGAGGAATCGCTGTCGCGGATGTAGATGCGGTTGTCCTTATGCAGCTCGAGACGCTTGTAGCCATAGCCCATATGGCTGCCGTAGGACTTGCCGTTGCACATGGCGTAGCCCGCGAGGGTACCGCCGTTGCCGGTGCCGCCCGGGTCGATGAAGCCCGAGCCGGTCATGCCGATGACGCCGCCGTGGGCCTCGGCGATCTTGCCGCAGACCTGGCCGACGCTGCCGAGCGTGGACGCGGCCTGCAGACTCAGGCGCGACGGGTCTTTCATAATAACGAGCACGCCGCGGTAAGTGCTGCCTTTCACGCGCGCGATGAGGATCTTGTTGCGCGCGTCGATCGCAAGCACCTGCTCGCCCTGGATGGTGCGGATGCTGGTGCCGTCAGCCGTGAGGGCGGACTTGTCGATGTTGATGCGGCTCCAGCCGGCGGCGAGGGCGTCGGGATGCTCCTTGACATACGCCTGCATGCTCGGCACATTGACCTCCCAGAAGAGGTTGTAAAACGCGATCTCTTCCTTGCTCATGCCCTCGGTGTTCGTGAGCGTCGGGTTGCGGGACTCGGACTCGCCTTCGCCCCACTCGCTGTTGATGCCGATCTGCGCCTCCCTGGCGGCCTCCATTTCGGCGAGGACCTTGTCAATGACGCTGCGTGGGATGAACGCCGTGGCCAGCCACTGGTGGCTGAGCGTGTTCATGGCCGTCTGGATATAGGCCGTGCGCCACTTGGCGATGAACGGAATGTCGGAATAGACCGCCGTCAGATACAATCCGGCCAGGATGGCCAGCACGAGGAACAAAATGAGCAGCCGGCGGCCGAGGCTCTTTTTCTTCTTCGGCTTTTTGGCCTTTTTCGCCTTGCGGCCGTGCTTGCCGGCCGCGGCCGGGGCGGCCTGCGGCGGGCGGCGGCGGGCATCCGGTGCGCTGCGGCGCGGCCGGGCAGCGTCATCCGTCCACTGGCTGGCATAAGCCTGCTGCACCGGACGCTGCTGGGCGGGGCGCTGCTGCGCCGGACGCTGCTGGGCCGGACGCTGCTGGGCCGGGCGCTGCTGGGCCGGGCGCTGCTGCGTCGGACGCTGTTGGGCCGGGCGCTGCTGGGCCGGGCGCTGCTGTGTCGGGCGCTGCTGGGCCGGACGCTGTTGGGCCGGGCGCTGCTGGGCCGGGCGCTGCTGGGCGGTATCGGAAGCGGGCCGCTGCGTGCCCGTGGGGCGCGGCGGCGAGGAAAACAGCTTCAAGAGGCGACTCCTCCTTTATGTACGGGAGATTACGAAGGGCTTGACGGCCGGGCGCGGAAAATGTTCCGCACGCCGCGGGAAAAACGGGAAGGCCCGCCGAGCGAGCCTTCCCGGAAACGTGCAGGGGTGCGGCCGCTCAGCAAAGCTGCGCGCCGGCGGGCACGCTGTCATCGAGCATGAGCAGGTTGAGCTTGCCGTCCTTCTCGGCCGAGAGGAGCATGCCGTTGGAGGCCATGCCCATCATCTTGCGCGGCGGCAGGTTCAGGATCGCCACGACGGTCTTGCCGACGAGCTCCTCGGGGCGGTAGTACTTGGCGATACCGGAGAGGATCTGCCGGTCGGTGCCGCTGCCGTCGTCGAGCGTGAAGCACAGGAGCTTATCGGACTTTTTCACCGGCTCGCACTTGAGGACCTTGCACACGCGCATGTCGCACTTGGAAAAGTCGTCGATCGTCACATCCGGCAGCACGGGCGCGGACTTGGGCGCGGCGGCCGCTTCCTTCGCGGCCTTGAGTGCCTCGAGCTCGGCGAGTTCCTTGGCCATGTCGATGCGCGGGAAGAGCGTCTCGCCCTTGTGCACCGTGACGTCCGCGGGCAGCACGCCCCAGACGGCGGCATTGTCCCACGTGGTCTGCTCTGCCGCGGCGCCGATCTGCGTGAAGGCTTTCGCGCAGCTGTCGGGCATGAAGGGCAGCAGCAGCGTGACGGTGATGCGCAGCGTCTCGAGCAGGTTATACAGCACCGTGGCCAGGCGCGCGCGCTTGCTCTCGTCCTTGGCGAGGACCCAGGGCGCCGTCTCGTCAATATACTTGTTGGCGCGGGAAATGACCTTGAACACCTCGATGAGCGCCTGCTGCGTGCCGAAATTGTCCATATAGCCGGCATACGTCTCACGCAGGGAGGATGCCATGGCGATGAGCTCATCGTCGAGCGCATCGTGCTCGCGCTCGGCCGGGAGCGTGCCGCCGAAGTACTTGATGACCATGGCGACGGTGCGGCTCAGGAGGTTGCCGAGGTCGTTGGCGAGGTCGGTATTGATGCGGGAGATGAGCAGCTCGTTGGAGAAGTTGCCGTCGCTGCCGAGCGGGAACTCGCGCAGGAGGTAATAGCGCAGCGCGTCCACACCGTAGCGCTCGGCGAGCAAGACGGGGTCGACGACGTTGCCCTTCGACTTCGACATCTTGCCGCCGCCGAGCAGCAGCCAGCCGTGGCCAAAGACCTTCTTCGGCAGGGGCATGCCCATGCTCATGAGCATAGCCGGCCAGATGATGGAGTGGAAGCGCACGATCTCCTTGCCGACCATGTGCACGTCGGCGGGCCAGAACTTCTCGTAATCGTCGTACTTGTCGTTCAGGAAGCCGAGGGCCGTGCAGTAGTTGAACAGCGCGTCGACCCAGACGTAGACGACGTGGCCGGGGTCAAAATCGACCGGGATGCCCCACGTGAAGCTCGTGCGCGACACGCACAGATCTTCCAGGCCGGGGTCGATGAAGTTTTTGATCATCTCGTTGACGCGGCTGGCAGGCTCGAGGAACGTGCCGCTGAGCAGCAGCTCGCGCACGGGCTCGGCATACTTCGACAGGCGGAAGAAGTACGCCTCCTCCTCGGCATAGTGCACCTCGCGGCCGCAGTCCGGGCACTTGCCGTCGACGAGCTGGCTCTCGGTCCAGAAGCTCTCGCACGGCGTGCAGTACATGCCGGAATACTTGCCCTTATAGATATCGCCCTTGTCGTACATCTTCTTGAAGATGCGCTGCACGGCCTCGACATGATAATCGTCCGTCGTGCGGATGAAGCGGTCGTTGGAGATGTTCATCAGCTTCCACAGCGCGCGCACGCCGCCGGGGCCTTCGACGATGTTGTCCACGAACTGCTTGGGCGTGACGCCGGCAGCCTCGGCCTTCTCCTCGATCTTCTGGCCGTGCTCGTCCGTGCCGGTCAGGAACATGACGTCATAGCCGCACATGCGCTTGTAGCGCGCGATCGCATCAGTCGCAACCGTGCAGTAGGTGTGGCCGATGTGCAGTTTGTCCGAAGGGTAATAGATTGGGGTCGTGATATAAAACTTTCCTTTGCTCATACTGCATTCTCCTCTGTATTAGTCTTCACCGGCGTCACCGGGGTCGTAGACGGACGGGTAGGGCGTCGGCTGCGGCTGCGGCGTGGGGGTGGGCGTCGGCTTCGGCGCGGTGCTGGGGGTGGGCGTCGGCTTCGGCGCGGTGTCGTGCGAATGGTAGGTGCTGTTGGCCTCGAGCGTGTGGCTGATCTGCTTGCCGTCCTTATCGTAGACCGTGCGGTAGGTCGTGGCGCGCAGGCCCTCGGACGTGTAGCTCATCTTGACATAGCTGCCGTCCACATCCGTGCCCCAGATCTCGACCGTGACGCTGCCGTTTTGGACATACGCCTTGATCTCGATCGGATAGTCGCGGTTGTTCGTAAATTTGAACTCCGGCCCGCCCCAGCTGACCGTGGCGTCCATACCGGGTTCGATATAGCTCACGGGGAAGTAGTGGCAGGTGCGGGTGTTGATCTTGAGGTTTGAGACCATGGCGCAGTAGTACAGCGTGGACGACACCTGGCAGATGCCGCCGCCGACCTCCTGCACGACCTGGCCGTTGGAATAAGCGCCGGCCTCCTTGAAGCCGTTGGCCTTCGTGCGCTGGCCGACGACGTCGTTATACGAAAACGTCTGGCCGGGCTGGAGAATGACGCCGTTGATCTTCTCGGCGGCGAGCTTCACGTTCGTGATGCGGTTGCTGCTGCTGCCGGAGAGCGAGGTGGTCTTCGTGGCGAGCTTGTCGGCCAGGAGGTGCTGCTGCAGGCGCTCCTGCGTCATCTCGGGCTGCGTGAGCGTGGCCGGGATGGTGACGGTATCGCCGTTGGCGGCCGCGTCCCACAGGGGCTGGGCGGCGGCCACGTCAAACTGGATACCGACCTTGCTCTCGGTGGCGGACTGGGTCTCGGGGTCGTAGCCTGCGTTGACCGGGTCGCCGCAGACGGCGTCGTGCAGCTCCTGCAGCGTCATCTTGTCATCGCCGCTCATGTCGACCGGGTAGGCCGACGTGCCGAACTTGCCGGCGCGGATGTCACTGAGCACGCGGTCGGCAACGGCGGCGGGGTCGAGCGTGATCATGCTCGCGCCCTTGACGACGAGGATGGCGCTGTGCGCCTCGTCGATCTCGATGCTGCCGGCGGAGAGGCTGACGTTGATCTCGGCGGCCTCGCGCTCGATGCGCGTGCGCAGGGCGTCGGCGTCCATGTCGGCAAGGTTGTCCGAGGCGACGTCATGCCCCTTGAAGGCGCAGCGCAGCCACGTGAAGAAGTTGGTGAACACATTGCCGCTGCGGCCGTAGGCATAGGCCGTCTCGGCGGCGGCATCGGGTGTGGCGTCAAAGCCGATCTCCGTCGCGGTGACGGTGATGGACCGGTTGCCGGGGAAGGTCATGGTGAGCACCGGGGCGCTCGTATCGTCCCAGCCGGCGGCGCGGATGGAGTCCGCCGCGGCGGACTGCGTCATGCCGCCGACGTCCGTGCCGCAGACAGAGACGTTCGGGAAAATGGCGCTCTTTTTCGCCACGAGCACCATGCCGACGGCACCCGCCGCCACGAGGACGGCCAGCACGATGAGCACGACGCGCACGGCGATCCGGCCGCCGCGGCCGCGCGGTTTTTTCTCTTTGGGCGCCGGCTGTTGCCGGGCGTCGGGCGCGCCGCGGCGCGCCGGCTGCTCCTGCCGGGGCACGGGCGGGCGCTGGGCCGCCGCCTGCTTCGGCGCGGCGGCGCGGCGGGCAGCCGCCTCGCTCTGTGCGGAACGGTTGGCGCCGCTGCGGTGTGCCGAGCGCTCCTGCGCTGCGAAATCCGCCGCCTCGCGGCGGGCGGCCGCGCTGCGCTTGGAAGTGTTGCCGTTGAGTTTCATTTACTCGAATCCCTGTCTTTCCCTGTCAAAATCGGATTATTTAGATATGTATTGCGGAACGCTTCCGCCTCGCTGGGCGGGAGCTTGGCGCGGGGCTGCCGTTCGATCTGCGGCTTCATCCACGGGTTGTGCTCGGCCTTGCGCTCGGTCTGCGCCTCGAGGAGCTTGCCGATGAGCACGTTCGAGATGAGAAAGCCCGCCGGCGTGAAGTGCCAGCGCTCCCCGTCCGCGACGGCCCAGCCGGAACGGACGAACGTTTCCAACTGCTGCGCGATGCCGGAAAAATCGCTGCGGTACAGCCGCGCATACTCCGCGCGCGACACGCCGTGCACGGTGCGCATGCCGAGCATGAGATACTCCGCCGCGCGCTCGAAATCGCCGATGGTCTCGTACTCGTCGATCATGTCCTCGCCGTGGAGGACGCCCGCGATGTAGCGGTCGAGGTCGCGCACATAGCTGTAGCGCGTGCGGCCGATGCACGAGTGCGCGCCCGGGCCGAAGCCCATATAGTCGTCGAGCTGCCAGTACTTCAGATTATGCCGGGATTCATAGCCCGGTATGCTGAAATTCGAGATCTCATACTGTTCATAGCCGTAGCGCCGCAGCTCATCGACCATGCACAGGTACATGTCCGCCTGCTCGTCGTCCGACGGGATGAGGGGCGAATCCTTCAGCTCGTACATGGGCGTGCCCTCCTCGAGCTTGAGCCCGTAGCCGGAGATGTGCTCCGGGCGCAGGGCGATCGCCTTGGCGAGCGTGTCCGCCCAGTCGCTGCGGGTCTGGCTGGGCAGGCCGTAGATGAGATCGAGGCTGACGTTGTCAAACCCGGCGGTGCGGGCATTTTTCACGGCCATCTCCACCTGGTGGAAGCTGTGGCGGCGGCCGATCATTTTCAGGATATCATTGTTGGCCGACTGCATGCCGATGCTTAGGCGGTTGAAGCCCGCCTTGTGCAGGGCGCGCAGGTCGTGCAGGCGGACGCTGTCCGGATTGACCTCGACCGTCACCTCCGCGCGCTTGAGCAGGCGGCCGGTGGCCTTGACGGCGTCGAGCAGCTCGATGAGGCGCGCCGCGCCGTAAAAGCTCGGCGTGCCGCCGCCAAAATACACCGTGTCGATGTACGCCGGGGCGATGCGCCCGGCGCTCTCTTCGATGTGCTCGAGCAGGGCGTGCTGATAGTCCGCCATGCGGTCGGCCGCGCCGGCGCAGGAATAAAAATCGCAGTAGCCGCACTTGCTCGCGCAAAACGGGATGTGGATATAGATACCGAGACGCGGTTCCATAGACAGCTCCTTACATGGGGATGCCCCGGCCGCCGGAGTGCGGCGGCCAGGGGGGATAGATCGGATCAGATGAGCGTGCAGACGAGCTCGGAATACGCGGCCGGATCCTCAAGCGGCTCGCCCGCGATGAGCAGCGCCTGCGCGTGCAGGATCTTGGCGATGCGGGCGGCCTTGTCCTTGTCGCCGGCGTCGAACGCTTCCTTCATGGCCTGATAGGCGTGGTGGTTGGCGTTGAGCTCGAGCACGCGGATGGCGCGGATATCGGTCGGCGCGCCGGGCATGCTCTTGAAATAACGCTCCATCTCGAGCGTGACGCCGCCCTCCGTGCTCAGGCACACGGCGCTGGACACGAGCTTATTCGACAGGCGCACGGACGCAACCTGGTCGCCGAGCGTCTCCTTGACGAAGTCGAGCAGATCCTTGTCCTCGGCCTGCTTGGCCTCGGTCTCCTTCTTCTCTTCCTCGGTCTCGAGGCCAAGGTCGTCGGTCGCAATGTTGCAAAACGGCTTGTCGGCGTAGGTCTTCATGGTGTCGACGAAGTACTCGTCGATCTGCGAGGTCATGCACAGGACATCGTAGCCCTTTTCATGCAGCTGCTCTGCCTGCGGCAGGCTGAGCAGACGCTTGACGTTCTCGCCGCAGGCGAAGTAGATCTTCGTCTGCTCGGCGGGCATGGCGTCGACATATTCCTTGAGAGAGACGAGCTTCGTCTCGCTCGTGTGGTAGAGCAGCAGGTCCTTGATCTCGTCGACCTTGTCGCCCGTCTCGGTGACGGCGCCGGCGCGCAGCATCATGCCGAAGGCGGCGTGGAACTGCTCGTACTTCTCGCGGTCGTTGGTCATGAGCTTCGTCAGCTCGGACTTGATCTTCTTGCCGAGGTTCGTGGCGATGAGCTTGAGCTGGCGGTCGTGCTGGAGCATCTCACGCGAGATGTTCAGCGACAGGTCGGGCGAATCGACCACGCCGCGGGCAAACGCATAGCACGGCGGCAGGAGGTCGGTGCACTTGTCCATGATCATGACGCCGGAGCTGTAGAGCTCGAGACCGGGGTCGGATTCGCGGGTGAACATGTTCGCCGGGGCCTTGGCCGGGATGAACAGCAGCGCGCGGTAGGAGATCAGGCCCTCGGCGTTGACGCGGATGACGGCCAGCGGGTCGTCCTTGTCGTGGAACTTGTCCTTATAAAACGCGATGCACTCCTCATCCGTCGCTTCCTTGCGGCTGCGCTGCCAGATGGGGACCATGCTGTTGATGGTCTGCTCCTCGGTCTTCGTGACCATCTCCATCTTCGGCTCGCCCTTTTCGTCCTTCTCGCCGGTGTCAACCCAGTCGCTCTGCTCGACGTCCATGACGATCGGCCAGCGGACATAGTCGGAATACTTGCGGATGAGCATCATGAGCTTCCAGTTTTCGAGATAGGTGGAGTACTTCTCGCCGGACTCGTCTTCTTTGATGTGCATGATGACGTCCGTGCCGACGGTGTCCTTCTCGGTCTCGGTGATGGTGTAGCCGTCCGCGCCGGTGCTGACCCACTGGTAGGCCGTGTCGCTGCCGTAGGCGCGGGTGACGACCGTGACCTTGTCGGCAACCATGAACGCGGAATAGAAGCCGACGCCGAACTGACCGATGATGTCGATGGCGGCGTCCTCCTGCGCGTTCTCGCCGAGGCCGTCCTTGAACTTCAGCGAGCCGCTGCGCGCGATGACGCCGAGGTTGCTGTCGAGCTCCTCCTTCGTCATGCCGATGCCGTTATCCGACACCGTGATCGTGCGCGCGTCCTTATCCGGGGTGACGCGGATCTTGAAATCGCTGCGCGCCATGCCCACGTTTTCATCCGTGAGCGACTGGTAGCAGAGCTTGTCGATCGCGTCCGAGGCGTTCGAGATGATCTCGCGCAGGAAAATCTCCTTGTGCGTGTAGATCGAGTTGATCATCATGTCGAGCAGTTTTTTCGACTCGGCCTTGAATTGTTTCTTTGCCATATCTATGCCTCCAAAAATTTTATTACACCTTCAGATCCGCACCGGCCTGCATGCAACAGCGGCCCACGGTACAGATTTTAATATTATAGCACATCGGCCGTTTTTTTCAACACCTGCCGCCAGAATAATTGGGATTGTGCTGCCCGTTTTTCATGGTATAATAGGGTGTTAAGAAAAAAATAAGATTCTGTGAGGTGGCTCCCATGAACGATCTGAAAGACCTGCTCGATGCGCGCCTGTTCCTGCTGGACATGGACGGCACGCTCTACCTCGGGGACGATGTGTTCCCCGGCGCGGTCGACTTCATCCACACGCTGGCCGATACCGGACGGCAGTACATTTACCTGACCAACAACTCCTCGCGCGCGGGCACGGACTACATCACGCGCCTGCGGCGTCTGGGCTTCCCGTGCGAGGCTGAGAACGTGTTCACCTCCGGCATGGCGACGGCGCTGTACCTCAACCAGCACTATGCGGGCAAACCCGTGTACCTCGTCGGCACGCAGGCGTTCCGCCGCGAGCTGCTCAGCTACGGCATCCCGCTCGTGGACGACGGCGCGGAGATCGTCGTGGCCGGGTTCGACACCGAGCTCGTGTACGAAAAGCTCGACAAGGCCGTGCACTTCCTGCGCCGCGGCGCGACCTTCATCGCCGCCAACCCCGACTGGGTCTGCCCCATGCCGGCCGGCGAGGTGCTGCCCGACTGCGGGAGCATCTGCGCGCTGCTGACCGCTGCCTCCGGCGTGCAGCCGACCTACATCGGCAAGCCGAACCGCAACATGGTCGACGTCATCTCGGCGCAGACCGGCGTGCCGAACGCGCAGATCTGCTGCGTGGGCGACCGGATCTACACCGACATCGCCGTGGCCGTGAATGCGGGCGCGCAGAGCGTGCTCGTCATGTCCGGCGAGACGGACGAGGCGATCCTCAAAGCGTCCGACGTGCAGCCGAAATACGTCCTGCGCGACGTGGCAGAGCTGGCGCAGATCCTGCGCGGCGGCGCAACGGCGTAAAAAAATTCAAAAAACGTTTGAAAATCGCTTGACATATTCGGACACAAATGTTAGGATGTGTTCAGTAAACATCGTTTTTGCAAATGATGTTGCGAATCCCTCGTTTGTGTTCTCTCTTCCACTTTGCAGCGTCCGGGTCTGCATCCGCCGCGGACGTGCAAGCACAAGCAAACAACAGCAGCCACGCCGGCGAACGCCGGTGTGGCTGCTGTTGCTTTTTCATCGTGTGTAAACGTGATACATGAGGTACTGGCGGAAACCAAAACGCTTCCACCTCATCCGCCTGACGGCGATGCAAAGATCTCATCCGAGGCGGGCCTTGCCCCCTCGGGCTCCCCTGCGACTCAGATATCGGCGCGGAACCATGCGCCGGGGCGGTAGTGCTCGAAGATGACGATGTCATAATCGCGCTCGTGCGTCCAGGCGCGGCTCGTCCAGCCGGCGCGCGCGGCGCCCATGGCCTCACACAGGCGCACGCTCAGCGGCTTCGGCCCGATCTTGTAGGCGATGAACTGCGGGCGGGCGATCACGTTCGTGAGCACGTTTCCGACGATGGCGGCCGCGGGCTTATTGAGCGCCTTGCCGTAGTCCTTCGGCGGCTGGCTGAGCTGGCCGCGCAGGATATCGGGCGCGTTGCGCCGGAACCACGCGACGATCGTGGGGTCAAAGCTCTCGACGCAGTACGGCCCGCCGTAAGTACGCAGGGCGGCGAGCGTCAGCGCGCACAGGCGGCGGTTATTGTGCCCGCGCTTGACCTCGAGCAGCAGCGGCACGCGGCCGCCGAGCGCTTCGAGCGCCTCGGCAAAGGTCGGGATGACGCAGTCGGTATCGCCGAGGCGCAGCGCGCGCAGCTCGGCGAGCGTGAAATCATCAATGACGCCCGGCACGCCGCACATGCGCTCGAGCGTATCGTCGTGGAACACGACGAGCTGGTCGTCCGCCGTCAGGTGCACGTCCATCTCGACGGCGTAGCCCGCCTCGGCCGCGGCGCGGAAGGCCGGGAGCGAGTTTTCCGGCACGGTGCCGTCCTCGGTGTGCAGGCCGCGGTGCGCATAATTGCGGTACAAAAACGGGGCTTTCTGCGCGCGCGTGGCGCGGCCAGGCGCGACGAGAAATGCAAACGCACCCGCGCAGGCGGCGGCCGGTGCGGCGATCTTGCAGGCAGTTTTCCAATTCATAACGAGTCCTCCTTTCGGCGGCGCGGACCGCCGGTTTGCTTTGTCCTTATTAAACAACAATTTCTGCTTTTCGTCAAATGCCTGTTGAATTGCCGGGCAAGGTATTGTAGAATGAGACAAATCCGATAGAGACTGATGGAGGTAACCCTGTGAAGCTCAACTACAAGCGCACCATCTGCGTTGGCTTTGCCTTTTTCCTGATCTGCGCCTTCTGGCAGGCGTACGACAACACCATCCCGCTGATCCTGACGAACAAGTTCGGCATGTCGCAGGCGTGGTCCGGCGTCATCATGGCGCTCGACAACATTCTGGCGCTGTTTCTGCTGCCGCTGTTCGGCGCGATCTCCGACAAACACACCGGCAAGCGCGGCCGCCGCACGCCGTTCATCGTCTTCGGCACGATCGTCGCGGCCATCGCGTTCATCAGCCTGTCGCTCGTCGACGATGCGCAGCTGAAAAACATCGACGCGGCCGCCGCCATCGACGATCCCGCCGCGCTGCGCGTCGTGTACCAGCAGGAGGCCGACCGCACGCTCAAGACCCCCGACGGCGAGACGTTCGTGCTCGAGGACACGTTCACCGAGGACGAATTTGCCGCCATCACGAGTCAGGTCACAAACGCCGAGGGCAAGACCGTGACGAACCACGACTACACGAACTATGTCGTGCCCGCGCGCCAGGCCTATGCCCACCAGACGACCGTGCAGCACCCCGGCGCGCTCATCGGCTTTATCGTGCTGCTGCTCGTCGTGCTCGTGTCCATGGCCACGTTCCGCTCCCCCGCCGTCGCGCTCATGCCCGATGTTACCATCAAACCGCTGCGCAGCAAGGCGAATGCCGTCATCAACCTCATGGGCACTGCCGGCGGTATCCTCGTGCTGGCCATCGGCATGGCCTTCGCCACGAGCTCCGTGCGCAACTCGCTCATGAGCTACACGGCGTACTTCGCCGTGATCGCGGGCATCATGCTGCTGGCGCTGCTGATCTTCCGCCTGACGGTCAACGAGCCGAAGTCCGTGGCCGAGATGCAGGCCGACAGCAAGCGCTTCGGCATCGACAACGGCGACAATGACGACGCGCCCGCAGGGTCTGGCAAGCTCGGCAAGGCCGAGCGCCGGTCGCTCATCTTCCTGCTGCTGTCGATCGTGCTGTGGTTCTTCGGCTACAACGCCGTGACGTCGAAATACTCCGTCTACGCGAGCAACATCCTGCACAAGGACTACAACCTCACGCTCATGCTCGCACAGGCCGCCGCCATCGTGGCGTACCTGCCCGTCGGCATCGTTGCGTCCAAGATCGGCCGCAAGAAGACCATCCTCGGCGGCGTCGTGATGCTGGCCGTCGCGTTCGGCGTGGCCGCCTTTCTCAACGCCGAGAGCCCCACGATGCTCATGAACGCCATGTTCTGCCTCGCCGGCATCGGCTGGGCCACCATCAACGTCAACTCGTTCCCGATGGTCGTGGAGATGTGCTCCGGCAGCGACGTCGGCCGCTACACCGGCTTTTACTACACGGCCAGCATGGCCGCGCAGGTCGTCACGCCGATGTTCTCCGGTTTCCTGATGGACAAGCTCGGCATGACCGTGCTCTTCCCCTACGCCGCTATCTTCGTGGCCGGCGCGTTCGTGACGATGCTCTTTGTGCGCCACGGCGATAGCCGCCCCATCCCCGCCAAGGGCCTTGAGGCGCTCGACGTGGACGATTGACCGAAATTCACATTTGGAGGATGCAAATACTATGGAACGTCTGACCCGCAAACTGAAAAAGGGCGGCTACTCCGCCAACCGGCACTCCGAGGCCCAGCTCACCGAGCGCCTTGACCAGCTCAAGGGCGTGCACAAACAGTGGCTGCAGGACGTGTCGGATATGATGACCGGCATGAAGCAGAGCGAGGCCGCCGGGCAGGCCGGCGCGCTCACGCTCATGATGCTGCAGGCGGGCTACGCCGCGATCGTGCGCATCGGCCGCCGGTTCGAGAGCGCGTGCCCCGTCGAGGGCAGCGGCGACAACACCGCCACGGCGCTCGGCAAGCTCGAGGATCTGTACGAGCAGTGCGTGTCCGAGCTTGAGGACGTGGAGGAAGGACTCGAGGAGTGCCGCGAGAACGGCTTCACGGACGATCTGGCCTATGACGAGCTGATGGTGACGAAGCTCGGCATCTCGCAGCTCATCAAACAGTTCGACATCGCCACCGGCTACGCCGAGCCCAGCCCGGAACCGTATCAGTACCAGCCGAAAACGGACAAGCCGGCCGAATGAGCCGCTGTCATATTTCAAAGAAAGAAAAAGGAGATCCAACATGAAACGCACCTTTACCGCCATTATCTGCACGCTGCTGCTCGTGGCCGTGCTCGCCGGCTGCGGCAGCACCAACCCGTTTGACGCCGCGGCCAAGACCTTCTCCAACGAGGGCATGACGATCACGCTCACGAGCGACTTCAGCAAGCAGTCCATGGATGGCTACACCGTGTGCTACGCCGCCAAAACGGCCGCCGTGTTCGCCCTGCACGAGACGAACGATCAGTTCGCCGCTGCCGGGCTGAGCGATGTGACGCTCGAGCAGTACGCCGCGCTCGTCATGCAGAACAACAGCAGCCGCGACCCCGTCGCGGGCGACGACATCAACGGCTGCCCGACGATCCTCTATGACTTCTACAACGAGGATAAGGACGTCGAGTACCGCTACCTCGCCGTGATGTATCAGGCGGACGACGGCTTCTGGCTCGTGCAGTTTGCGAGCGCGAAGGACGATTTTGACACCTACGAGCCGAGCTTCGTGGAGGCTGCCAAGAGCGTCAGCTTCGGCGCATAAGCGCAGCGGATCCGGCACAAACCGGCCGGCAGCGTGTTTGCTGCCGGCCGGTCCGATTTTTGGGCGGATGCCCATATGGAAAGGAGGCTGCGCGATGGCAGCGGCGACAGACGAACGGCTGATCTATGAGATCCTCTCCGCCGTGGGCGAGATCCCGGAGGGAAACGTTGCGACCTACGGGCAGATCGCGCGGCTGATCGGCCGGCCGAAAAACGCGCGGCTGGTCGGCCGCGTGCTCAGCCAGGCCGAGCGCTACGGCGACTATCCGTGCCACCGCGTGGTGGATCACAGCGGGCGGCTCGTGCCCGGCTGGGACGCGCAGGCGGCGCTGCTCGCGCACGAGGGCGTGACCCTGCGCGACGCGCAGCACGTGGATCTGCGGCGATACCAGTGGCAGTGCGAATGAAAGCGCAAGGCCCTCCGCACCGGGCGGAACGGAGGCGTTTCAGCGAGTCAAAAAAGCCTCGCAGAGGTGGCCTCCCGCAGGCGGCAAAAAAGTGCAATCATTTTCTCTCACGACATGTGCGTGAGAGAAAATACTTTTCAGGCTGCAAGTGTGGACTTTGTGCGCAGCAGACTGCAAGCCTTTTGGCGGAAAACCTTTCTGGTTTTCCGCCATACGCAAAAAACCTCCGTGCCGAGCGGCACGGAGGTTTTTGACTGTGTAAGGGTCGATTACTTGAGTTCGACAGAAGCGCCGACTTCCTCGAGCTTCTTCTTGAGCTCCTCGGCCTCGTCCTTGGAGACCTGCTCCTTGATGGCGCAGGGGACGCCCTCGACCTTCGCCTTGGCTTCCGCCAGGCCCAGGTTGGTGATCTCACGGACGGCCTTGATGACCTTGATCTTCTGATCGCCGAAGCCGGTCAGAACGACGTCAAACTCGGTCTTCTCCTCGGCGGCAGCAGCAGCGCCGGCCACCGGAGCGGCGGCAACAGCGGCAGCGGCGGAAACGCCGAACACATCTTCGATCTCGTGCACGAGCTCGGACAGCTCGAGGACGGACATAGCCTTGATCTCTTCGATCATAGCAGTGACTTTTTCGCTAGCCATGGTAATTTTCCTCCTAAATAGTTAAGTGAAGTGGTCGCCTTATTCGGCGGCGGGAGCTTCGGCCTCGGCAGGTGCGGCGGCGCCGCCCATCTGCTCGACGACCTGGTTCAGGCAGACGGCCAGACCCGTGATGGGGGCCAGCATCGTGCCCAGGACCTTGGAGTACAGCGCATCCTTGTTCTGGAGCTGCGCGATCTCCGCGATCTCAGCGTCACTGAGGACCTTGCCCTCGAGGAACGCGCCCTTGACGATGAACTTCTCGTCCTTCGCCATCTTTTCGCTCATGTCGTGGATCATGCGGATCGGGACGATCGGATCGGCCGTGCTGGTTGCGAGCGAAGTCGTACCATTGAGCAGATCACTCATTGCCTCGAGACCGACGTCCTTGAGCGCAAAGCGAGTCAGGGTGTTTTTGACGACGGAATACTCCACGTCATTCTGACGCAGCTCGGTACGCAGCTTGGTGTCTTCATCGACGGTGATGCCCTTGTAATCGACGAACACGCCGGCGCTGGCGCCCTTGAGCCGCTCGGCCAGAGCGGCGACGATCGCCTGCTTCTCGCTGAGAACTTTTGCGTTCGGCATAGTGTGATTTCACCTCCGTGTGAAAGATACACGCCCAAAAAAATTTCCGCGGCCAAAGCCCCGGAAACAGAAAAAGAAACATCATAATGGATGCATCCTCGGCAGGATTTCCGCGGTCAAGCCACCTGCTGTCTTTGGAGCGCTACAATAGAATACCAGATGCGTCCGCGCGTGTCAAGCATTTTTCTCGCGGCGGCGCGGTTTTTTTAAAAGGAGATGGCCCCCGGAGGAGTACCGGAGACCATCGCAAAAAAATCCCACAAAAAAACTTTTACCCTAAACTGCTGCGATCAGTCTAGCATAATTTTACACGTGTGTCAAGCCTTTTCGCGGCGATCCGCGCCCCGGCGGATGCGGCCGTCGCGCCGCTCACCAGTCCATGCTCCCGAGCCCCTCGCCGAGCGACATACCGCAGCGGCCGTGGCCGGGATAGAGCGTGAGCGCGGGCGGCAGCGCGCGCAGAAACGGCACGGTCCTGTCCATGAGCACGGCGGCGTCGCCCCCGCGCAGGCGCGTAATGACGGCAAAGCCCGGCACGAGCGAGTCGCCGCTGAAAAAGGCGTCCGGCCCGATGCGGTAGCACGCGCTGCCGCGCGAATGGCCGGGCGTGGCGTAGCCCTCGAGGTGCAGCGCGCCCCAGTCGAGCGCGATGTGATCGCCGAAGGTCATGTCCGGGGCATACGTCTCGGTCTTGAGGTGCAGGCCGCGCAGAAAGTCACGTGCCTCCGCCCCGCGCGACACGCTCAGCGCCGCGAGCAGCACAGGCGTCGTGTTGCCGGGGTTGCGCAGCCAGGGGGTGCAGTTTTCCTGCCAGAGGGTGCGCGCCGAGAGCGCGCGCTGCATCCGGCCGAGGCCGGAGATGTGGTCGATGTGCTCATGCGTGAGCACGATCAGCGCGTGATACCCCTGCAGGCGCTGCATGGTCGCCTCGTCCGGCCAGGGGTCGAGGACGATCGCGTCGCGCCCCTGCGTGACGACGTACATATTTGAACCGATGGGCGGAAAGGGAATGCGTTCGATCTGCATAGGCCGTCAGTCCTCCTGGGGCAGGGCGAGCAGCCGGCGGCTGAGCGGCAGCTCGGACGGGAGGCTGTTTTCCAGCGTGACGGCGCCGTGGCTGCCGCCGCGGACCCAGCCGCGGCGCACGAGCTGGCGCAGCGTTTCGCGGGCGGTGCCGTCGCTGCCGTCGTAGAGCGTAACATTGCCGCCGAGGGCGGCGCGGATGGCCCGGCGGGCAAACGGGAAGTGCGTGCAGCCGAGCACGGCCGCATCCACACGGCCGGCATACGGGCCGAGCTGCCGCGCGAGGTAGGCCGTGAGCGCGGGGGAATCGAGCTCGCCCCGCTCGACGAACTCCACCAGCTCCGGGCACGGCAGCGGCACGATCTCGGCGCAGCCGGCGCACTGGTGCATGAGCGCGACGAACTTCTCCTCGCGCAGCGTCAGCGGCGTGGCCAGCACGAGCACGCGCCGGTGGTGCGCCACGGCGGGCTTGAGCGCCGGCTCGATGCCGATGACGGGGATGTCCGGAAAGGCGGCGCGCAGCGGGCCGATGGCCGCGCTCGTGGCCGTGTTGCAGGCGATGACGGCGGCCTTGATGCCGCGGTCATACAGCCGGCCGATGACATCCTGCGTCAGGCGGCGGACCTCCGCGACCGGGCGCACGCCGTAGGGAGCGTTGGCCGAGTCGCCGAAATAGAGAAAGTCCTCCCCCGGCAGGCGCTGCACGAGCGCGCGCAGGACACTGATGCCGCCGAGGCCGGAATCAAACACCGCGATCGGAAGCTCCGTCCGCTCCATGGTACGCCCTCCTTCCCGAATTTCGTACAGAATGCATCTATTGTACCACATTCGGCGCAGTTTTCAAGTCAGGCGATGGCGCGCCGCCGGGCACGTCCGTGCACAGTTGGTGCGTGAGCAGGATGGAAAGCGTCTGGTTGCAGGCGATCATGGACGCGGAGACGGCCGTGCAGAGCATGGCGCCGAAGGGGGTGATGCGCCGGCTCATGCGCGCGATGCCCGCCCTGGCCGTGTCGAGCAGGCCGGTGGCCTGAAAGATGCCAGAATAGGCCGCCGAAAGCATGAAAACATCCCCCGGAGCAGACGCTCTGGGGGATGCGTTTTTGTACGGCTTACTTGTTCCAGGGGTTGGCCGGGTCGGGGTCCGTCGGGTCCCAGCCGCGGTTCGGGCTGGAGATGTCCAGCCACGGGGCGGACGGCTTCGGCACGGGGAGAGACGAGGCGTTGTAGATCGACACCGTGGTGCCGAGCGGGCAGTTGTCGTAGATCCACTTGGCGTCCGCCACCGTCAGGCGCACGCAGCCGTGCGAGCAGACCGTGCCGAGCTGGTTATACAGCCGGTAGGACAGGTCGTTTTTATTCGGGCTGTTGTACGGCGAGGAGTGGAAGAGATAGTTTCCGGTGATCTGCGTGCAGTACTGCCCCCAGCAGCCCTGCAGCGGATGCCAGGCTGCCTTGAACGGCGTGCGGAACGTGCCGATCGGCGTGGTCCGGCCGGGGCCGCAGACGAAGGCGTGGTGGAGGATGGAGTAATTGCCGCTCTTATCGAGACCGTACACGAGCACCGTGCACTGGTTGCGCACGACCTCGAGCTTGTACGGATACTGCGCGCGCTGGAGCTGCGCATACTCCGCGTCCGTATAGTTGTTGACCGGGACGACGAACGTGGTGCGGATCACGTCCGTGCCGCACAGGAAGAGGATCTCGACCGTGTGCCGGGAAGGCATGTCGCGCTTCCAGACGGACTCTTCCACGTGGAAGCCCGGCGTGATGGACTTGCCGTCGAGCGTGTAGTGACGCGTGCGCTGCTGCACGCCGTCCACATACCAGATGAGGGTCGCCTCGCCCGGTGTGGTCTGATATTCCGACGGGAAGTAACGGTAGGTCACGTACAGATCGACAGCTCGGCACTCCGGAGAGAGCGCGGGCACGGGGTCGGTCACGACCTTGCCGACGCCGCGGAGCATGGGGTCATACTCCGAAGCGGTCTTGTCGGCCGCGAGCGTGACGGTGCAGCCGCGCGCGAGCAGGCGCACAAGGCCGGCATGGCCGGTGCCTGCGACCGTCGTATCCTCGGCCGCGACGGCGAGCGTGTCGACCGTGCCGCCGACGGTAACGGTGCCGTTCGGGTCGGTACGCACGACGAGCGTGCCGGTGATATTCATGCCGCCGAGGTCACGCCCGGCAGGGCCGCCGAGGTAGAGCGTGCCGGTGAAGGCGTCCGCCGTCAGGGGCGCGGCGCCGGTATAAATGACGCGGCCGGAGGCCGGGAGCGCAGCGGCATCGGAGCAAAACTGCAGGCCGAGATTATAGAGCATCTGCGCGATCTCGGCGCGGGTGATGCTGGCCGTGGGGTGCAGGCTGCCGTTATCGCCGTTGACGATGCCGGCCTTGACCAGGCCGCCCACCTTGGCGACCGCCCAGCTGCCGACGGATGAAGCGTCCCGAAACGCCTGAATGTCGGCGGCCGTACCATCGGGCACGGCGAAGGCGCGGGCGATGACGATCATCGCCTCCTGGCGCGTGATGCTGCGGTTCGGCCCCATCGTGCCGTCACCGTAGCCGTTGAAGATGTTCATCTGCGCGGCGGTGCTCAGCTCCGAATAGTACCAGGCGGTGGTGCTGACATCGGTAAAATGCGCAATGTCCTTGCCCGCCGTGCAGCCAAAGACGCGCACGAGCATGGCGGCCATCTGGGCGCGCGTGGCGTTGTCATTCGGCATCATGTTGCCGCTGGGATCGCCGAGCAGGATACGGTGATCGCGGGCAAAATCCAGCGCCGCCTGATACCACGGGCCGGACGGCGTCGGTACGGGCGAAGGCTCGGGCGAAGGCTCGGACGTCGGCTCGGGCGAAGGCTCAGAGCTGGGTTCCGGGCTGGGTTCGGGATCGGTCGTGGGCGTCGGCTCCGTTACGGAGGCGGTGGGCTGCACGGGGTCAGGCTCTGCGGCGACGACCGGCACGACGGCCAGCGTCAGCACGCACGCAAGCACGAGCAGCAGAGACAAAAGGCGTTTGCGCATGGTTTTCTCCTCCCTGTTTTCCTGTGGGGTGTGCGATGATTTCATTATACCGGACGGCGGTGATTTTTCAACATATTTCCCGGCGATTTCAACTTTTTTAAGTTTTTATGACATACAAAAAGCAGCGCGCCGGGCAGCACACTGCAAGTTTACATAATTACAGGCTCAGCAGCTCCGCCACGTCGTCCTCCCCGTAGACGCGGATGCCGTGCGCAGACAGAAGCGCGGCGGTGACCCCATCGCCGGGCGTGAGCATGCCGGTGAAGGTGCCGTCATAGATCTCCCCTTTGCCGCACGAGGGGCTGCGCTGCTTGAGCAGGGCGGCCGTGCAGCCGAAGCGCTGCGCGAGGGCGAGCGTCTGCTGCGCGCCGCGGGTGTAGGCGTCCGTGACGTCGGCGCCGGTGCGCGCAACGACGCGGCTGCCCAGCCGCTCGGATGGGGCGCGCGGCGTCGGCAGGCCGCCGAGCTGCTCCGGACAGGCGGGCACGAGTGTATGCCGGGCCATCAGTTCGCGCAAAACGCTGTCAGGAAGGCCCTTGGACGCGCCGTCATACCGGCAGGCGACGCCGAGCAGGCAGGCACTGACGAGAACGGTCATCGCGCGCCCCGCTTTCCGCGGCTCCACGTGAAGCCGAAGATCATGCCGAGCACGCCGCCTGCGATGTGCGTGAGCTGGGCGAGGCCGGCCGTGCCGGTGACGGCCTGAAAGATCTCGCTGCCGAGGTAGAGGATGAGCACGAGGATGAGCGTGAGCGGGATCGTGCCGGTGCGCATGCCGGCGAACGACGCGAGCACGATGAGCATGAACACGACGCCGGACGCGCCCATGAGCGCGCTGTTCGGGAAGAAGAACCACAGCACCAGCCCCGTGACGAGCGCCGTGAGCGCGATGGCGAGCAGGATGCGCTTGCCGCCGAAGCGCTCCTCCGCCGTCGGGCCGACGACGAGCAGCATGACGATGTTGCTGCAGTAGGCAGCAAAATCCGGGTGGCCGAGCACGTGCAGGAAAAAGCGCGGATAGGTCAGCCAGTCCGTCAGCGACGAGCGGTAGACGCAAAAGAGGTTCTGCGTCGTCCAGCCGTCGGTGAGCTTGCCGAGGCCGAGCGCGAGCAGGCTCAGCAGCGCAAACGTGAGGATGACGGGCGAATTATACAGGATCGTGATGGAGCGTTTCTTCATAAGTACCTCTCAAAACCAAACACGCGCAGGTCGTCCGGGACCGGCGCGGTGATGTGCAGGAGCTGCCCGGTGACGGGCTGCGTGAGATCGGCCGCGGCCGAATGCAGCGCGGGGCGCGCGAGCAGGGACGCATCGCCGCCGTAGAGTGCATCGCCGAGCAGCGGATGGCCGAGCGCGGCGAAGTGGACGCGGATCTGGTGCGTGCGGCCGGTGCGCGGCGTGACACGCAGGAGCGTGTACCCGTCCCGCTCGGCGAGCACGGTGTAGTCCGTGACGGACGGCTGGCCGTCCGGTGATATGGCGCGGCGGGTCGTGCCGTCGTCCGCGCGGGCGATGGGCAGGTCGATCGTGCCGCTTGCCGGCAGGCCGACGCCGCAGGCGACGGCGAGATACGTGCGCCGGAAGCCGTCGGTGTGCAGCACGCGGCGCAGCCGGTCGTGCACATAGCCGCTGCGGGCGACGAGCATGACGCCGGACGTGCCGCGGTCGAGCCGGTTGACGGGGTGAAAAACGGCGTCCGGGCCGAGATAGGCGGCCAGCGCGTTGGCGACCGTGGGGTCGCCGCGGTCGTACCCGCCGTGCACGGCCATGCCGGCTGGCTTATTGAGCGCGAGCAGGTCGGCATCTTCATACAAAATGTCCAGCGGCACGGCCACGGGCGTGAAGCGGCCGCCGGAGCGCTTGTCGTCGATGCGCACGGTGAGGGTGTCCCCCGCCGCGACGCGGTCGACGGTGCGGGCGTGCGCGCCGTTGAGGCAGATGCCGTCCGGTACGGTCTTGACGCGGGCGATCGCCCCGTTGGCCATGCGCAGTTCACGCCGGAGCAGGCTCCTGACCGTGCGGCCTGCCTGCTCCGGCGTGACGGTGAGCGTCAGCCGGCGCATTCCTGCGCGGCCAGCGCGGCGGCGTATGCGGCGCGGGTGCGGCTGTCAAAGCAGACCATGCGCACGCGTGTGATCTCGGGATGGTCGGCGAGGTAGGCCGTGATCTCGCGCACGGCGATCTGCGCCGCCTGATCCAGCGGAAAATGGTAGATACCCGTGCTGATGGACGGGAAATCGACCGTATGGCAGCCGTTCTCGCTCGCAAGGCGCAGGCAGTTGCGGTAGCAGCTGGCCAGCAGTTCGGGCTCGCCGTGCTGCCCGTCGCGCCAGCGCGGGCCGGGCGTGTGGATAACGTGGCGCGCCGGCAGGCGGTAGCCGCGGGTGATCTTCGCCTCGCCGGTGCGGCAGCCGTTGAGGCCGCGGCACTCGTTGAGCAGGCCGGTGCCGGCGGCCATGTGGATGGCGCCATCCAACCCGCCGCCGCCGAGCAGCGAGCAGTTGGCGGCGTTGACGATGGCGTCGACATCCGACTTCGTGATGTCGCCCTGAATAATTTCCAAACGGTTCATGCGTTGACCTCCCTGTCGTTGATGGTAACGGTGATGTGATCGTCCTGCGCGTCGATGCCGATGTCTCCGGCGGCCTTGCGCTGGGCGACAATGGCGGAAGCGATGGCGTCCTCCACGTCGCGCTGGATGGTGCGGCGCAGGTTGCGCGCGCCGTAGGTCTCGCTGTAGCCCTTACGGACGAGGTAGTCGATGACGGCGGGCGTCCAGTGCAGGGTCATGCCGCGCTCGGCCATGGCGGCGCGCACTTCGTCGAGCATGAGGGCGGCGATGGCACGGAAGTTTTCCTCCGTGAGGTGGTTGAAGTAGACGATCTCGTCGATGCGGTTGAGAAACTCCGGACGCAGGAACTCATTGAGGGCGCGCTGCGCGCGCTCGCGGCTCTGATCGTCCGTGCTCAGGCCGAAGCCGAGCGCGCCGGTGCGCGTGTTGCTGCCGGCGTTCGTGGTCATGATGATGACCGTGTTTTCAAAATTCACGGTGCGGCCCTGCGCGTCCGTGATGCGGCCGTCGTCGAGGATCTGCAGCAGCAGGTTCATGACGTCCGGGTGCGCCTTTTCGATCTCGTCGAAGAGGACGACGGAGTACGGGCGGCGGCGGATCTTCTCCGTGAGCTGGCCGGCCTCGTCATAGCCGACGTAGCCCGGGGGCGAACCGATCATGCGCGAGACGGAAAATTTCTCCATATACTCCGACATATCCAGCCGGATGAGCGACTCGGGCGCGTGGAAGAGCTCGTCGGCGAGGCGCTTGACAAGCTCCGTCTTGCCGACACCGGTGCCGCCGACGAACAGAAAGCTCACGGGCTTGCGCTTGGCCTGCAGGCCGACGCGGTTGCGCCGGATGGCGGCGCAGACGGTGTCGATGGCCTGATCCTGGCCGACGATGTGCGCGCGCAGCCGGTCGCCGAGACCGGCGAGCTGCTCAAACTCATCGGCGCGGATGCTCGCGGCCGGGATCTTCGTCCAGAGCTCGATGATGCGCGCGAGGTTATCCGCCGTGAGCTCCGGGCGGCCCTTGGCGCGCAGGGCGTCGAGCTCGGTCTGCAGCTGCATCTCGCGGCTGCGCAGCTCGGCGATGCGCTCGTAGCGGCGGTCGAGCTCCTGCTCGTCATACTCGTCGCCGGTCTTCGGCGGCGCGGAGGCAAGCAGCTCGCGCTCGCGCGCGTAGTCGCCGATCTCCTTTTCGACCTCGTCCGCGCGGATGAGGTCGGGGTTTTTCAGGTTCACGTCCGAGCAGGCCTCGTCGATGAGGTCGATGGCCTTGTCAGGCAGGAAGCGGTCGGTGATATAGCGCTCGCTGAGCACGACGGCGAGGCGGCACATGTCGTCCGGGATGACGACGCCGTGGAAGTCCTCGTAATAGCGGCGCACGCCCTTGAGGATCTCGACGCTGTCGTCGATGCTCGGCTCGGCCACCGTGACGGGCTGGAAGCGGCGCTCGAGGGCCGCGTCTTTTTCAATGTGCTTGCGGTACTCGGCGAACGTCGTCGCGCCGATGACCTGGATCTCGCCGCGCGAGAGCGCCGGCTTGAGGATGTTGGCAGCGTTCATGCTGCCCTCGGCGTCGCCCGCACCGACGATGTTGTGCACCTCGTCGATGACGAGGATGATGTTGCCGACGCGGCGGATCTCCTCGATGAGGCCCTTCATGCGGCTCTCGAACTGGCCGCGAAACTGCGTGCCCGCCACGAGCGCCGTGAGGTCGAGCAGGTAGACCTGCTTGTCGCGCAGCTTATAGGGCACGTTGCCCTCCGCGATGCGCTGGGCGAGGCCCTCGGCGATGGCCGTCTTGCCGACGCCGGGCTCACCGATGAGGCAGGGGTTATTCTTCTGGCGGCGGTTGAGGATCTGGATGACGCGCTCGAGCTCCTCGGCGCGGCCGACCATGGCGTCGAGTTTGCCGTCGCGCGCGCGCTGCGTGAGGTCGATGCAGTAATTATTCAGGAACTTGAGCTTGCGCGGGGCAGCGCCGCGCTTATCGGCCGCGCTGCCGTCGGCGTGCGGCGGCTCGGACGCGGCGGCGGCAGCGTCCTGCGCCGGGGGCGGGTTCTGGTTGAAGAGGCGGTTGAGAAACGGGAAGGTCGCGGTCTTGCCGTCGTCCTCGTCGGTGTCGGCATCGGAAGCGTCGGCATCCGCATCGGCCGCACCGTCGCCGCCGAGCATGCCCATGCTGCCGAGCATTTCCGCCACGTCGCCGGTGAGATTGTCGAGATCGGCGTCCGAGATGCCGAGCTTTTCCATCATCTCATCGACGGGCTTGATGTGCAGCTCGCGCGCGCAGCGCAGGCACAAGCCCTCATTGTGGGACTCTCCGTTTTCGATTCGTGTGATAAAGATCACCGCTACGTTTTTCTTGCAGCGGGAGCAGAGTGTAGGCTGCATAGACTGGTTCTCCTGTTCGATAGATTCCGTACGCGCCGGTCACACGCCCACGCCGAGCGTGAGCACGTCGATGGCCTGCAGCGCTTTTGCCAGGGCGGTGTGCGCGAGGGTGTCGCGGCCGATGACGGGCCCGGCAAACTGCAATGCCCAGCACAGCAGGATGCCGAAGCACACGCCGTTGACCGCGCCGAAGGCGGCGCCGCCAATGTCGTTGAGTTTCTCCCGGTTCGGGAGCTGAAAGGCCAGGTTCGGCAGGTTGCCGATCGCGGCCAGAATGAGCAGAATGAGCAAAAAGCCGACGGACGTGACGAGCACATAGCACAGCCGCGCGCAGTAGACCTGCGTCATGGCGGCGCGCAGCGTGATGTCCTGCTCGTCGCGCATGGCGAGCGCGGCGCTGGCCATGCGCCGCGCCGGCCGGCCGGTGACACCGGCGGCGGCAAAGCACTGCTCGGCGTATTCCTGCGCGGTGTCGGGGTGCGCGGCGACCCAGTCCTCGCCCGAGAGGCCGGCGTCGTTATCCGGCAGCTCCGTGGCGACTACGTCGAGCTGGCCCTCAAAGTATCCACCGGCAAACGGCTCCGCCACCGGCAGGAGCCGGTCGGAAAACAGGCCCGCGAGCAGCGCCGCGCCGTAGAGCGCGACGACGATGGCGGCCAGCTGCGCGGCACTGAGGATCAGCCCGCGGCGGTAGCCGCCCCAGACGGCGGCAAGAAAAATGGCGGCAAGCACCACTGTCAATACGATCTTCATTGGTGTATCCCTGTTCTTTCTCTCTAGACTGCGGGGGTCAGAAGGCGAGCACCTCGGCGCTCGAGCCGCTCAGGAGCAGCGCCGCGCCCCGGCGCAGCAGCACCGAGCGGCGGACGCCGAGCAGGTTCTGCTCGACGGACTTGATCTCATCGAGCTGCTGGTTATAGAGCGTGAGCCGGTCGCTGTACTGCACGAGCACCTGCTTGCCGTTAACCGACAGGCTCGTGACGGCGCCGGTGGTCTCGCACTTACCGAGTTCGTTGCCGGAGGCATTGACCGTGACGAGCTGCTCGGCGCTGCCGGAGCGGTAGCGGCTGAGCGCGAGGGTGACAAAGCCGTCGCCCTCGGCGGCGTAGTCATACAGATACAGGTCGCCGAAGGGGTACTCGGCGGTGAGCTTTGCGTTATCGTCAAAAAAGGCCAGGCGCGTCTGCGACACGCAGCAGACCTTGCCGCCGCGCCAGAAGAGGTCGGCAAAGAGCTCGTCGGCGCACGCGGCGCTGCCGCGCTCGTCTTCGCTCGTGAGCGCGAACGTGTGCACGACACTGCCGGAATCCTGCAGGCAGAGCGCGGCGAGATACTTCCCGTCCGGGCTCACAGCGGCGCGCACGAGGTAGCCCGTGCCGGAATACCAGACATAGACGGCCTTGCCGGAGGTGTCATACACCGTGACGGCACCCTTATAGCCCGCGGCGTCCGAGCAGACGGCGAGATAGCCGCTGTCGCTCAGGTCGGCGCTGATGATCTCGCCGGCGGGTTCGATATCGGTCTTATTGCCCTTGAAGTCCGCCACGCACAGCGTCGTGCCGCCGATGTCATAGGCGCACACGCGCTCGCCGCCGACGGAGATGCCCGGCTGCGAGAGCGTGAAGATCTCGTGCAGGACGGTCTTGCCGTTTTCATCGAGCAGCTGCAGGCCGCTCGAGGACACGACCGCGAGGCGGCTGTCCACCGTGCGGAAGGTGCGGCTGGCGCTGGAGTCGAACGTGTAGGGCGCGCTGTCGTCCAGATAGTCGCTCGCCGAGCCGGGCCGGTCGCGCAGCAGCAGATACAAAAACAGCAGCACGGCCAGCACGCACACCGCCACGATGACGGTCTGCCGCAGCCTGGGATTGTGTTTTGGGTGGTCGTTCATAGACATTCCTCCCCTATCCGCCGGGCGGACGCGGCGTCAGGCCTGATTCATCATATCGCCGACGACGCCGTCGTACCACACGCGGTTGAGATACAGCCCCTGCGGGGGCATGGTCGGTCCTGTGAGCCGCCGGTCGCGCGTGGCCAGCAGCGCCGGGATGGCCTCCGGCTCGATCTTGCCGTAGGACGCATAGACCATGGTGCCGACGATGGCGCGCACCATATTATACAGGAAGCCGTCGGCGCAGACGGCGATGGAGATGAGCGGGCCGTCGCGCTCGGCGCGGCACCAGTGCACCGTGCGCACGGTCGTGCGCGTCTCGGTGCCGACGGAGCGCACAGCGGCAAAGTCGTGCGTGCCCTCAAAGGCGCGGCCGGCGCGCGCGAGGCGCGCAAAATCCAGCGGCTGCGGATAAAAGCAGACGCGGTGCTCCAAAAACGCATCGCGGATGCGGGAATTGTAGATCTGATAGACGTATTCTTTCTGGATGCACGAGCCGATGGCGTTGAAGTCCTCCGGCGCGACAACGGCATCGACCACGGCAATGTCCGCCGGGAGGCGGGCATTGACCGCGAGGGGCACGCGGTCGATCGGGATCGTGCAGTCGGTGCGGAAATTGGCGCAGTAGCGCTTAGCGTGCACGCCCGCGTCCGTGCGGCCGCAGCCGACGACCTTGATCGGCTCGCCGCAGACCTTCGTGAGCGCGCGCTCGAGGGTCTCGGCGACGGTGACGTCCGTCTTCTGCACCTGCCAGCCGTGATAGGCCGTGCCGTCATACTGCAGGCGCAGGGCGATGTTGCGTCTCACAGGCCGAACCTCGCCAGCACGATCACGCCGGCAAGCACGAGCGCGCTCCAGGCCATGGCAAGCGTGTCGCGCGTGCACCAGGTGAGCTGCTTCATGCGCGTGCGGCCCTCGTCGCCGTGATAGCAGCGGCACTCCATGGCCACGGCCAACTCGTCCGCGCGGCGGAACGCCGACACGAACAGCGGCACGAGCAGCGGCAGCAGCGCCCGGGCGCGCTGAAAGAGGTTGCCGGTCTCAAAATCGGCGCCGCGCGCTTTCTGCGCGGACATGATCTTGTCGGTCTCCTCGATGAGCGTAGGGATGAAGCGCAGGGCCATGGACATCATCATGCTCATCTCGTGCACGGGCACTTTGAGCTTCTTGAGCGGGCCGAAGAGGATCTCCATCGCATCGGTGAGCGCGATGGGCGACGTGGTATACGTCAGCAGGAACGTGCCGGCGATGAGCATCGTGATGCGCAGGACCATGAACACGGCGCGCACGAGGCCCTCATAGGTGATGGTGATCTTCCAAAAGGACACGAGCTCGCGCCCGGGCGTGAAGAAGATATTGAGCACGGCCGTGAGTGCGATGATGATCCACAGCGGCTTGAGCCCGCGGAGGATGACTTTCAGCGGAATGCGCGAGAGCGCGATGCACACGCCCGTGACGATGAGCATGACGGCGTAGGACACGTAGCTTTGGGCCGTGAACAGCGCCGCGATATAGACGATGGTCAGCAGGAGCTTGCAGCGCGGGTCGAGCCGGTGCACGATGCTGCTGCCGGGGAAAAACTGGCCGAGGGTGACGTCCTTCAGCATACGCCCGCCTCCTTCCCGACAGCGAGCAGCGCGTCCGTAAGCTGCTCGAGCGTATAGATCGACGGCGGGAGCGCAACGCCCCGGTCGCGCAGCGCCTGCGCGATGCGCGCACTCTGCGGCACGTCAAGGCCGATATCCAGCAGCTCCTGCGTGTGGGCAAAGACCTCCGCCGGTGCGCCGTCAAAGGCGACGTGCCCGGCGTGAAAGACGATGAGCCGGTCGGCGATGCGCGCGGCATCGTCCATGCTGTGCGTGACGAGCAGGACGGCCGAGCCGGTCTCGCGCCGGTAGGCGGCGATGTTTTCGAGCACGCCGCGGCAGCCCGCGGGGTCAAGGCCGGCCGTGGGCTCATCGAGGATGAGCACCTGGGGGCGCATGGCGATCACGCCGGCGATGGCGATGCGGCGCTTCTGCCCGCCGGAGAGCTCGAGCGGCGAGCGCTCGAAGAGCGACTCGTCCACACCGGCAAAGCGCGCGGCCTCGCGCACGCGCGCATCGACCTCTTCTGTGGAGAGTTTGGCGTTTTTCGGGCCGAAGGCGATGTCCTGATACACCGTCTCCTCAAAGAGCTGGTGCTCGGGATACTGAAAGACGAGGCCGACCTGAAAACGCACGTCGCGCGTGGCGGCCTTGCTGCGGTGGATGTCCTCCCCGTCGAAGAGCACGGTGCCGGACGTGGGCGCGAGCAGGCCGTTGAGGTGCTGAATGAACGTGCTCTTGCCGGAGCCCGTGTGGCCGATGATGCCCACGAACTGCCCGGCGGGGATGGCGAGATCAATATCGTCGATGGCGACTTTTTCAAAAGGCGTTCCGGCGCTGTAGACGTGCCGGAGATGATCCGCCCGGATGATTGGCGTCATAATTTCGTTTCCTTTATCTATCGGTGAAGATCGGTGGTTACGGTTTCAGAGCGGCAGCGACGGCGTCCGCACAGTCGGACACCGTGAGCGCGTCGAGCGGCACGTCCATGCCGTGCGCGCGCAGCGCGTGCAGCAGCCGGACGGTGACGGGCGCGGTCAGGCCCTCCCGTTTCAGCAGATCGACCTGCGAAAAGACCTGCTTCGGCGCACCGTCGGCAACGACGGCGCCGTTCGAGAGCACGATGACGCGGTCCGCGCCGATGCACTCTTCCATATGGTGCGTGATGAGCACGACCGTGATGCCCTGCTCACGGCAGAGCTTCGTGGCCGTGTCGATGACCTCGCGCCGGCCGGCCGGATCGAGCATGGCCGTCGGCTCGTCGAGCACGATGCACTTGGGCTGCATGGCGATGACGCCCGCGATGGCCACGCGCTGCTTTTGCCCGCCGGAGAGCAGGTGCGGCGCGTGCAGGCGAAAATCATACATGCCGACCTGCTTGAGTGCGGCATCCACCCGCGCGCGTATTTCCTGCGGCGGGACGCCGAGGTTCTCGGGCGCGAAGGCCACGTCGTCCTCGACGACGTTGGCGACGATCTGGTTATCGGGGTTCTGAAAGACCATGCCCACCGTGGCGCGCACGGACAGAAGATTGTTCTCGTCGGACGTGTCCATGCCGTCGACGTACACCTTGCCGCCGGTCGGCAGCAGGATGGCGTTGAAGTGCTTGGCGAGCGTGCTCTTGCCGGAGCCGTTGTGCCCCAGCACGGCCACGAACGAGCCGCGCGCGATCTCGAGCGAGAGGTCGCCGAGCGTGGGCCGCTCCTCGCCGGGGTAGGTAAAGGTCAGATGTTCGGTTCGTAAGATCGGTTCCATGGTGTTCCTTTCCGCTCAGCGCTCCCAGCGGCAGGCCGCCCCGCACGGCAGCACGAGACCGGACGCCGCGACCGGCAGGCCCAGCTCCTGCGATTCACTGCGGCCGCCGAAGCGCCGGGTAAAGATGCTCTCCGAGAGATACGTGAGCACCGACGGGCTCAGACCCGTGGTGTAGGAATTGATGATGACAAAGAGCGGATCGTCCGACAGCACGCCGGACACCAGCTCCACAAACGGCCAGAGGTTCGTCTCGAGCTTCCAGACCTCGCCGCCCGGGCCGCGGCCGTAGCTCGGCGGGTCCATGATGACGGCGTCATAGCGGTGGCCGCGGCGGATCTCCCGCTCGACGAACTTGCCGCAGTCGTCCACGATCCAGCGGATGGGCCGGTCGGCCACGCCGGAGGCGGCGGCGTTTTCCTTGCCCCAGGCGACCATGCCCCTGGCAGCGTCCACGTGGCACACGCTCGCCCCGGCGGACGCGCACGCGACCGTGGCCGCGCCCGTGTAGCCGAAGAGGTTGAGCACCGAGACCGGGCGGCCGGCCGCGCGGATCTTCGCCATGGCGTAGTCCCAGTTGGCGGCCTGCTCGGGGAAGATACCCGTGTGCTTGAAGTTCATGGGCTTGACGCGGAACGTCAGGTCCCGGTAGCGGATGTCCCAGCTCGGCGGGAGAGTGCGCTTGTCCCAGCTGCCGCCGCCGGTGTGGCTGCGGCTGTAGCGCCCGTCGGCCGTGCGCCAGCGGGGGTCGGTGCGCGGCGTGTCCCAGATGGCCTGGGGGTCCGGGCGCACGAGGGTATATTTGCCCCAGCGCTCGAGCTTTTCACCGCGTGAACAGTCGAGCACCGCAAAGTCCTGCCAAGAATCCGAAATCCACATAGCTGCTCCTCTTGTCCGGCGGAGAGAACCGTGCAGTTCCAGTGTGCGCCGGAATGGTGATACTTAGACAGTGTATTATAGCATCAAGTGCCGCAATGGTCAATGTGTCCTTCGAGTTTGTCGAAAAGAATTTGCAAAACCCACTTAACCACACGAAAAACGCAATGCAAAAAGTAAATTGCTTTACTTTGCGCTGTTTTTCTTACATAATAGTAGGCAAGAAGCAAGGTCGTAGTAAATTCTTTTCAGAGAGGGAGTTGGTACTGACCATGAGCATAGGAAATCAAATATCAGCAATTCGTAATGAGCAGCAATTAACGCAAGAACAGTTTGGTGAGTTATTCCATGTTACAAGACAGACGGTTTCGAATTGGGAAAATGAAAAGAGTTATCCGGATTTACAGATTCTCATAGCAATGAGCAATCAATTTGATGTATCGCTTGATACATTACTGAAGGGGGATTCCAAAATGGTAAAAGCTATTGACAAGGAGCGCGTATTGGGAAAAATAAAGCATGAGAAATCACTCGTAGACTTCTTTACGGGTGCTGGTACAGGACTTGTTGCCTCTTGCTTTCTCTCGTCAGCGTCAACAATTAGGACTGTAGTAATGATTGTTGGCTTTGTCATGATAGGCATTGGTTGGTATAAAAGGGCTAAATCCGATAAAGAAGTGTTTAAGTATATGGAGGAGCGCGGACAGGAGTGACTTTATATGAGCATTTCTCTACTGTGCCATTAAAAAGATGCCCCTGTGAGGATTGACCTCACAGGGGCTTTCTTATTTTCTCAGGCGCTGAGAGTGCCGTTTCGTAGTGCCTCCACCAGCGGCAGCACTTGCCATTTGGGGATGGTGTACTCGTTGCCATCCAGCAGCAACAGCCAGTATACCTGCCGCTCCAGTAGCAGGGTCTTGTCCGCGTTCCATCGCTTGATGCCGACCTCGTAGACGCCATCTCCCGACAGCTCCACATCGAACCGTCGGCCTTTCGGTGTCTTTGGCGGCCACTGGTATTGCAGGAACTTGCGGGCAAAGCGGTACTTGGGGTCTGGACCCATGATGCGGGACACATAGGGATACGCCCGCGTGTTGGGGATATGCGGCACGAATATGGAGTAGCCCCAGTACCAAATGTCATCGTCGTCCTCACACAGAGGAGCATTATTTCTGTGGCTCGTGTCCATCGGAGTTGCCCTCTGCCACCTACGACTCAAACCCCGGCGGCGTCAGCTTCCGAAGGATTTCCGCCGCTTCCTCGGCGGTGTAGTGATTGTAGAGGCCTGCTGACGGATTACTCTTTTCCTCATAGAGTATGTTTGCGATTTCAAGGTTTTCCTCGTCACCCATGTTACGAGCCTTGTTTCGCAAGCGTCCCAGTTCACGAAGCTCTACTTCTTCAACAGAGAGCTCACCAGAAAGGATTGCCTTTTGCCTGTCGCTGTAAAACGGCGCGAAGGGTGCCACATAGTCTGGACTATCCTTATTCGTGTAAAGGAAATGCGGCGTACCTTTTTTCATAAAAACACCTCCTGTCATAGAAAATTCTACAACAGGAGGTGCGTGCTTTGTAGCACATAACTTTGAAAATGCAGTCTTTCTTTTTTTGATGCTGAAAGCACAATCATTCACTTATGGAACGACCACGCTTCCTTCCCTCAATCCCACATCAAATCTTAGATATCCGGGCCGTCCAGAGGGCCGGAATTGTAAACAAATGATAAAGAATCGCCCGCCGGTGCTCCGGCGGGCGATTCTGGGTGGGGCTCGTTTGCGCGCGGGCGCGCTCAGCGGCGGCCGCTGCCGACGTGGTCGCGGTCGAATTCATGCAGCGTCTCGCGCATCTGCGCGCGGCGGCGGGCCTCCTCGGCCTCCATCTGCGCGCGGCGGCGGCGACGGCGCTCGGCCTCGAGCTGCTTGCGGCGGCGCACCAGCCACAGCACATAGCCGATGACGGCCAGCACGACGAGCAGCAGCACGACGAGCACAATGGGATTCGTGAAAAAGGCGCGCAGGTGGCCGCCGATGTACGCCCCCTTCGACACGGCGACATCGACCGCCGCGACAAGCTTGACTGTGCCGTAGACCGTGCCGTCATACGACACCGTGAGCTCGCCGACCTCGTCCCCCGCCTTGACGGGGGCTTCGAGCGGTTTGCCGTCGCGCTCGGAATAGAGCGTGACCTGCTGCTCAAACTGCGGCGCGCCGCCCGCATCGGCCGACGGCAGCACGGCCGAGATGCTCTGCGCCGGGCGGACGGTCACGCTGTCACTGTCGCGCCCATAGCGCACGGGCACTTCGCAGATGAGGTCGCTCGCGCTGACGATATCGCGCCAGCCGTAGTTGGCAAACACCCAGCGGTAGGCCGAGAGCGTGTCGGAAAAGCTGCCGAAATCGGTCGTGCCGTTGGCGCGGGTCGTGCCCTTGCCGCCGAGCACGACGCACAGCAGGCGCACGCCGTCCTTCTCCGCCGTGGAGATGAGGCAGTAGCCCGCGGCATCGGTGTGGCCGGTCTTGACGCCCTTGGCGTATTCGTAATAATAGCCGCGGTACATCGGGGACTCGGGATTGATGAGGCCGTTCGTGTTCGAGAGCGTGCGCTCGTCGGACAGGTTCGTGGCCGGGACGGTGTGCTTGACCGTGTTGCAGATCGTGGCGAAGAGCTCATGGCTGAGCGCTTCTTTCGTGATGCGGTAGAGGTCGTGCGCCGTGGTGTAATGGTCGTCGTTCGGCAGGCCGTGGGGGTTGGCAAAGTGCGTGCCCGTGCAGCCGAGGGCCTGCGCACGCTCGTTCATGCGCTGCACGAACGCCGAGATGCTGCCGCAGACATACTCCGCGACGACGTTGCACGCCTCGTTGGCCGAGGAGATCATGGCACAGTAGAGAAAGTCCTCAAACGTCATGGTCTCGCCGACCTTGATGTCGGCATTGCTCGCGCCCTCGACCATGTCGGCATTGCAGTCGTCATAGGCGGTGACGGTGTCGCTCAAGTTCACGTCGCCGCGCTCGACCGCCTCGACCGCGAGCAGGAGCGTCATGATCTTCGTCAGGCTCGCGGGGTAGGCTTTGGCGTCGATGTTGCGGGTATAGTAATACTGGCCGCTGTCCTCGTCGGCGAGCAGGACGCAGTTGGCCTGCAGCTTTTCATCGAGCGCGGACTTGACCGCGTCGCTGCCGAAAACATACGACCCCTCCTGCGCCTGGACAGTGCTCTGGGGCACGCCGTCGGACGAGACGTTTGCGGTGCCCTGGGGGGTATCGGCCGAATTGTCTGCGGTGTTTTTCGCGGCGGCGGCCGGGAAAGCCGCCGTCAGCAGCAGGCAGACGATGAGCAGCAGCGGCAAAATGCGATATTTTTTCATATCTTTCTCCATGGAACTATGATATAATGGAATATCCGGCCGGAGACGGCGCTGCCGCGCGGCCGGGACAAATGGCAGTGTCTTGCCCCATTATAATAATTCCGGCGGCGAAAAGCAAATCATTTCCGCGAAAAGACGCAAACGGAGGGACCGCGATGAAAATACTGGTTGTGGACGACGAAAAAACCATCGTCAAGGGCATCAAATTCAACCTCGAAAACGAGGGCTATCAGGTGGACGTGTGCTATGACGGTGAGACCGCCGTGGACATGGCGCGCCGCGGCGAGTACGCCGTGATCCTGCTCGACCTCATGATGCCGAAGCTCGACGGGCTCGGCGCGTGCCAGCAGATCCGGCAGTTTTCCACCGTGCCGATCATCATGCTCACGGCCCGCAGCGAGGACGCAGACAAGCTCATCGGCTTTGAATCCGGCGCGGACGACTATATCACGAAGCCGTTTAACATCCTCGAGCTCAAGGCGCGCATCCGCGCGCTCATTCGCCGCTCGAGCATGGCCCCCGCCGCCCCGGCCGAGCCGGACGGCGGCAAGCTCGTGCGCGGCCACATCGAGATCGACCCCGAGCGCCGCAGCGCCCGCCGCTTCGGCCAGAACGTGGAGCTGACGCTCAAGGAGTTCGACCTCATCGAGCTGCTCATGCGCAACCCCGGCAAAGTCTACTCGCGCGAGCAGCTGCTCGACCTCGTGTGGGGCTACGACTATCAGGGCGATATCCGCACCGTGGACGTGCACATCCGCCGCCTGCGCGAGAAGCTCGAGCGCAACCCCGCCGCACCCGAATACATCATCACCAAGTGGGGCGTGGGCTACTACTTCGCCGAGGCCTGACGGATGAAGCAGCATCCGTTTCGCCTCCGGCTGCCGCACAGGCTGGTATCGAGCGTGCAGTTTCGCTTCGCCGTGACGTTCACGATCCTCGTGGCGATCCTGCTCGCGCTCATGAACACCTACCCCACGCGCGCCTCGCGCGACATCGTATTCACCGAAAAGCAGAGCGCGCTGACAAACCGCGCCGCCGTCGTGTCGTCCTCCCTGTCGCTGCTCGACAATCTCACGCCGGACAACACCCGGCAGGTGCTCGCCCTGCTCGACCTGCGCGACCTGACGCGCATCATCGTGACCGACAGCGAGGGGCTGGCCGTGTATGACTCCGCGAGCGAAAACAACATCCGCGGCAAATACGTGCTCTACCCCGAGCTCGTGCGCGCGCTCGACGGACAGGCCGTGTTCTACTCGCACTACACGACCGGCGCGTTTCTCAGCCGCGCAGCCATGCCCGTCATGAACAGCGGCCGGACCGTCGGCGCGGTGTACGTGTGCGAGAGCGACAGCGAGCGCGCTGCGCTCATCGGCAGCATCCAGCGCCGGCTCGCCACGATCACGATCGGCATCGGCGCGGCCGCGCTCGTGGTGCTGTGGTTTTCCATCAAGATGCTCACGCGGCGCATCACGCAGCTGGCCGACGGCGTGCGCACCGTGCAGCGCGGCGACTACAGCTTCCGCCTGACGCTCTCGGGGCACGACGAGCTGACCGAGCTCGGGCAGGAATTCAACAACCTCACCGAACGGCTCGAGACGACCGAGGCCCAGCGCCGCCGGTTCGTCTCCGACGCATCGCACGAGCTCAAGACGCCGCTGGCGTCCATCCGCCTGCTGTCGGACAGCATCTCCCAGAGCGCGGACATGGACAGCACGACGATGCGCGAGTTCGTGGCCGACATCGGCAGCGAGGCCGAGCGCCTGCAGCGCACGACCGAGAAGCTGCTCGACCTGTCGCGGCGCGACGACGGCGTGCAGCCGGACGTGACGATCGTCGACCTGCAGCAGGCCGTGCACGGGACGCTGCACCTGCTGCGCCCGCTGGCCGACCGGAGCAGCGTGACGATCACGTGCCTCATGAGCGAGGGCGTGACCGTGCGCGCGTCCGAGGACGACATTTACCACATCGTCTTTAACCTCGTTGAAAACGCCATCAAGTACAATCTTCCGGGCGGGGACGTGACCGTGCGTGTCGAGACGCGCGGCGAGCAGAGCATCCTGTCCGTGGCCGACACCGGCATCGGCATCCCCGAGGCCGACCGGCCGAACATCTTCAACCGCTTTTACCGCGTGGACAAGGCCCGCTCGCGCGAGCACGGCGGCAGCGGTCTCGGCCTGTCGATCGTGCACGACGCGGCCGCGCTCTACGGCGGCGTCGTGACCGTGGACGGCGTGGAGCCGCACGGCACGCGCTTTACCGTGACGTTCCCACGCGCGGCGGCGAGCGGCGCGCCGGAGACGCAAAAGGAGGTGCCGGAGACATGAAGCGCTGGCTTCCCCTGCTGCTGACCCTCGCGCTCGCGCTCGGCTGCGCGGGCTGCGCCAGGCGGCAGACCGTGACGGTATACCGCATCGCAAAAGAGGGCGCTGCCCTCCTGCAGACGGAGACGATCACCGTGCCCGACGGCACGGATCCGGTGCAGGTGATGATCGACGCGCTCGGCGCGGCGCTCGGCGACAGCACGTGCTTCAACCCCGTGCGCGGGTGGCTGACGCTCGGCGGCTACCGCATCGACGATGCGGGCACGCTCTGGCTGACGGTGACAAGCTCCGACACGGCGAGCGGCATCGCGCGCACGCAGGCGCTGGCCTGTCTGGTGCTGTCCGGCACGGCGCTCGACGGTGTGTCGGCCGTCGGACTGGAAGACACGGACGGCGACGCACTGTACGCCCCGCTGACCGCAAATGACCTCGCCCTGACTGACCCGGCCACGGACGCACAATCCTGAACGCAGACCCATTCCCACGGAGGTGTATTTTTCATGCTCAACAACATTGCCCGCATCCAGCGCGCGCTGACACAGGCGCACCTGGACGCCATCCTGCTCACCGACGAAAACGACCGCCGGTTCGCCACCGGCTTCCCGTCCTCGGACGGCGCCGTGATCGTGACGGTGCACCAGGCATTTTTCATCACCGACGCCCGCTACATCGAGGCCGCGCGCGCCGCGCTGACCGGCATCGCCCAGGTGCTGCTGTGCTCGCGCGAGGCGCCGATGCGCACGCTCGTGCAGGGCATCCTGCGCGAGGCGAACGTGCAGATCCTCGGCGGCGAGGAGCAGACAACGAGCTATGCCGAGTTCACAGCCTATGAGCAGCTCTTCGGCCTGAAGCTGCAGCCGGCGCAGAACCTGATCCGCAGCCTGCGCGCGGCCAAGCAGCCGGAGGAGCTGGCGATGATGTATCAGGCGCAGCAGATCACGGACGAGACGTTCGCGCAGATCTGCACCGTCATCCGCCCCGGCATGACCGAGCGCGAGATCGCGGCCGAGCTCATCTACCGCATGCTGCGTCTCGGCGCAGAGGGCACGAGCTTTGACCCCATCGTGCTCACCGGCCCGGACACGAGCATGCCCCACGGCGTGCCCGGCGACCGGCGCGTGGCCGCGGGCGACTTTGTGACGATGGACTTTGGCTGCCGCAAAAACGGCTACTGCTCGGACATGACGCGCACCGTCGCCGTCGGCATGCCGAGCGACGAGATGCGCAGCGTGTACCAGATCGTGCTCAATGCGCAGCTGGCCGGCATCGCCGCGGCGAAGGCCGGCGTGACCGGCGAGCGCGTGGATGCCGCCGCGCGCAAGGTCATCAGCGACGCGGGCTACGGGGACTACTTCGGTCACAGCTTCGGCCACAGTCTGGGGCTCGACATTCACGAGCACCCCATCGCCGCCCCCGGCGTGCACGCGAAGCTGCCGGAGCACACCGTCATCTCCGCCGAGCCAGGCATCTATCTGCCCGGAAAATTCGGCGTGCGCATCGAGGACGTGATGCATCTGACGGCCGACGGCGCGGAAATTCTCACCCGAAGCCCGAAAAATCTCATCATTCTGTAAATACCCGCTTGTCAAACCACGCAAAATCGTGTAAACTATATAAGATTCGTGTAAACTATATAAAATTTTTGATTCTGATCATTCTTGAGGAGGATTCCTATATGATTACTGCAGGCGATTTCCGCAACGGCGTTACTTTCGAAATGGACGGCCAGGTCATGCAGGTCGTCGAGTTCCAGCACGTTAAGCCCGGCAAGGGCGCGGCTTTCGTGCGCACCAAGATGAAAAACGTCATCACCGGCGCCGTGACCGAGACGTCCTTCAACCCCACCGCCAAGTTCGAGAGCGCCACCATCGACCGCAAGACGATGGAGTACAGCTATAACGACGGCAACCTTTACTACTTCATGGATCCCGAGACCTACGAGCTCATCCCCATCGACGAGAGCGCGCTCGGCAGCAACTTCCGCTTCGTGAAGGAGAACATGGAGTGCGTCATCAGCTCCTACAAGGGCAAGGTGTTCCTGGTCGAGCCGCCCACGTTCGTCGAGCTCGAAGTGACCGACACCGATCCGGGCTTCGCCGGCAACACGGCCACCAACGCCACCAAGCCCGCCACCCTCGAGACCGGCGCTGAGATCAAGGTGCCGCTGTTCATCAACCCCGGCGACCGCATCCGCGTCGACACCCGCGTGGGCGAGTATCTCGAGCGCGCGAAGGGCTGAGAAACAACAAGATAGGAAAAAGGCGCTGCCGCGGCAGCGTCTTTTTTGTTTGCGGGTGCGGGCGGAGCGCGGTGCATGGGCGGCAGCGCCGGAAGAAACCGCGGCCCTTCCACGGCATCCGTCGTGGCGTACCGCCGCGCCACCTTCTCCTCAGGGAGAGGGCATCGCCTTGCGGCGATGCGTGATCTCATCCGAGGCGGGTCTTGCCCCCTCGGGCTCCCCTGCTGCGCAAACACATAGGAAATCAAGCACCATTTCCCCGCAAGGAGAAGGCATCGCCTTGCGGCGATGCGTGATCTCATCCGAGGCGGGCCTTGCCCCCTCGGGCTCCCCTGCTACGCAAACATATATAAAATCATGCACCATTTCCCCGCAAGGAGCAAGGAGAAGGCTTGAAAAGAACCAGCGCGCCGGGCAAAGCCGGCGCGCTGGTCATTTTTTCTTTCGCATCCGCGTTATTCGGCGCTTTCCGTCTCCGGGGGCTCGGTCTGCGCTGCGGCGGCGTTGGCCGCGTTGACGTCATGATCCAGATCCTTGATGAAGCAGCGGCGGCGCTTGTGCTGCTCTTTCTCGAGCCGCTTCCACTGCGCGAGGATGTGGTCATTGAGCTCGAGCATCGGGCCGGTCTCGGCAAAGCGCACGCCGTGGCGGTTGCAGCTCTGACAGACATGATCCATCATGACGGCATTGATGCCCTCGGCCTGCAGATCAGGCCGCACGGCCGTGAGCAGCATGATGAGCGTGTCGCTGTGGTGCAGGTCGTTGAGCACGCCCGCCCAGCCGAACGGGAACAGGCGGCCGTCGGAGTGCTTGAGCGCGACCGAGGGGTCAAGCGCCGTGACGCCGAAGGCCACGAGCTGATCCTGCTCGTCAACCACGAAGCAGACAAAGTCCGGGTCTACGAGCGGGATGAACTTGTTGGCATAGCGCTCGATCTGCTCGTCCGAGAGCTCCACGACACCGTAGAGCGGCGCATAAGCCGCGTTGACCAACTCAAAGACCTGGCGGACAAACGGGCCGTACTCGCTCTTGTGGTGCACGGTGGCCACGTGCAGGTGCTTGCGCTTGAGGATGAACTCCGAGAGCTTGTGCAGGCGCTCGGCCTCCGCGCCGCCCGGTTCGGGCACGGTGATGCGGTACTCGATCCAGTCGACATCCTTGCGGTAGCCGAGTCGGGTGAGGTGCTCGAGATAATACGGCGCGTTGTAGTTGGTGAAAAACAGGCTTCGGCGGTCAAAGCCCTCGACGAGCATACCCTCGCGGTCCATGTCCGTGAAGCCGAGCGGGCCGTGCACCTGGTCGCAGCCCTTTTCGCGCGCCCAGCGCTCGACCGTGCCGAACAGCGCCGCCGAGACCTCGGAATCGTCCACGAAGTCCACCTGGCTGAAGCGCATGCGGTGCGTGCCGAACTTGTCATTGGCCTTGTGGCTGAGGATCGCGCCGATGCGGCCGACGATCTCTCCGTCGCGCCGGGCCAGCCAGCAGCGCGCCTCGCAATAATCAAACGCGGGGTTTTTGCCCGGCGTCCAGTCCGAGAGGTCATCGCCGTAGAACGAGGGAATGTAGTTTGGATTATCGGCATAGAGCCGATTGGGATACTGCATAAACTGGCGCAGCTCGTGCTTGGTCGTGACCTCGGTCACGACGACCGGGCTGTGCTTTTCAAACTTCTGCATGAGAATATGCTCCTTACAGCAACAATGACCAGTGGGGTCTGGTCTGGCGATAGTATAGCGCGCATTTCGCCGGATTTCAACCTCTGCGTGCGTGGTTATTCACCCAATCGGCACGGTTCGACACAAAAAATCCCCCGGAGCGATGCTCCGGGGGACCATTTTTCCTGTTTCTGCTTACAGGAGCTCGGGATACCATTTGTCGATCGCGTCAACGATCGCGGCAGCCTTGCCCTCCTTGCAGATCTCCAGAATGTCGGATGCGAGGCCGAGGCCCCAGTGGACGAATGCATTTGCGTTCATGCTGCTTTACCCCTTTCTTGATGTTCCGCCGCCGCACACACTTCGGCGCCGGACAGATTGGCGGCAATACCGGTTACAGGTTTATTTTACCGGATCCGCACCGGATGTCAAGCGGACAAACAGCGCCATGTGCGCAATTTTCCTTACCGCTTTCTTAGCGCGTTCCTGACAGGTTTTCGCGGCTTTTCCCGCCGCGCGGCTTGCACTGCGCACCGGAATCGGCTATAATGAGCGTTGCGCCTGGTTTGTGTCAAAAAAAGGCGCGACCATCGTGAGGGGGGAACAGCATATGCAATGCCGCGAATGCCATGCGGAGCTGCCGCAGGGCGCGCGCCGCTGCCCGCAGTGCGGGCGGCCGGTCCTGCACGAAAAGATCTGGAACAACAAACGGCTGCGTGCGCTGCTCATCGGCATCACCATCGTGCTCATCGCCGTCGGCGCGGGATTCGCCGTCGTCGCCTCGCAGGACGCGGCCGTGAACAGCCGCGTCAAGGACGCGATCTGCAACTTCCAGTTTGACACCGCCGAGACCCTGCGCGGCGACGTCAAGCTCTTTCCCGCCGGGGACAATAGCCTGCGCACGGAGATCATCCGAACCGGCCGGCTCTATCAGGCCGGGCAGTACACGCAGGCGCTCATGTATCTCGACGACCTGCGCGAGACCTACACCGACGCAGGCCTTGCGGCCTACAGCGGCGTGCTCGACACCATAGAGGCCAAGAGCCTGCCGCAGATCTACGCCGCGGCCGCGGAGGCCTACAGCGCGCAGGATTACCAGACCGCGCTGGCCGACTACACCGTGCTCGCCGCGCGCAATTATTCCGACAGCGACAAGCGCCTGTTTCTCACCAACGCCCACCTGTGCGACAGCCTGGGCCAGCTTGCGCTGGCTGCCGGCATGACCAACGCGCAGGCCGCGCAGAAGCTTATGGAGCTTATCGGCTTTTCCGACACCAATCAGGTCATCATGCGCGACGACAGCTACGCGCAGGCGTTTTTGACCGGAAGCTGGAGCAGCAACGCGGGCGAGCTGACCGTTGCCGACGACGGCACGGTGACCTGCTCCCTGCCCGGCCTGAGCGGGAAGGAATGCTCCCTGCGCGATGGCGCCATCTACGCCGGAACGGGCGAAGACGCCGTGGCGTTTTACCGCTTTTCCGTGCTCAGCGACCGTATGATGATCGCCGACGCCGTCGGCGACGGCCGCGCTTACACCATGTTCCGGCAATAAACACCGCACATTTTCTGCCCCGCAGCGCCCATGGGCGCTGCGGGGCATTTTTTTGCCGGGCCTGAACAGGCGGATTGAAATTGCTCCTTGCTATTTCCATTTTTCATACGTATAATAAAATTGGTTGTATCTGAACTTGCAGACCGACAAAAATGGGAGGAGAAAGAACATGAAAAAGCGCATCATCAGCCTGCTGCTGTGTCTGGTGCTGACCGTGTCGCTCGTGCCGGCCGCCGCCGCGGCGGACACGGGGGACGCCAGGACCGTCACAGTACGCTACGCTTCCGGTCACGGGATCGACACCCACGACTATGAAGCGGCCTTTACGTACAGCGACGATCTGTTCACCCGGAGCGGCTACACGTACCGCAAGGATCTCGCACTGATGTCCATGGGCCTCGCGTTCGCGGCCTATACGAGCAAGGACTCCGAAAAGACGGACAACTACGCCACCGGCAACCGCAACTTTGTGTCCATGGCCGAGCAGTGCGGCTTTGAGAATATCCAGTCGAACAAATGGATGTTCCAGCCCGCCGAGGCCGACTCCATCGGCATCAGCTGTGCCAGCAAGACCATCCGCGACAACGGCGGCAGCTACACGCTCATCGCCGTCGGCGTGCGCGGCAACAACTACCACGCCGAGTGGGGCGGCAACGCCCGGCTCGATGCCGCCGGCGAGCACAAGGGCTTCGCCCTCGGCCGCGACCAGGTGCTCGACTACCTGCGCGGCTACATTGCCGACACCGGCATCTCCGGCCGGGTGAAGATCTGGATCGCGGGCTACAGCCGCGGCGCGGCCGTGTCCAACATGGTCGGCGGCGCGCTCGACAACGGCTACAGCCTCGGCGAGGGCGTCAGCCTCAGCCCGCACGACCTGTACTGCTACTGCTATGAGCCGCCCATGGGCGCGATGAAAGAGCAGGTGCAGGGCCGCGTGTATGACAACATCCAGAATCTCGTCAATGAAAACGACCTCGTGACCTACGTCGCGTTCGACAACTGGGACTTCGCCCGCTACGGCGTCGACCGCGTCGTGCCGACCAAGGGTGACGACAACTACCTCACCTACAAGGCCGCCATGCTCAGGGAATTCGTGAAGATCCCGAACAACGGCGGCATCTACTGGCCCGACTACTTCCAGGCCTGGGGCATTGACCCGAAGGACATCACGAGCGGCGATCTGGGCAAGATCTTCAAGGTCAACATGACGCAGAAGGAATTCTACGCTGACCTCTGCGAGGCGATCACGACGTGCCTCGCCTCCTCACGCGAAGACTATGCGGAGAACATGCAGGACTTCCTTGTGGCCCTGCTGGCGGATATTTTCGGTGCGGCCGATAAGGACACCTCCGGCGTGGCCGAGGACTTCGCCAAAAAGGTGCAGGACAACTGGAAGAAACTCTTCTACTCGCTGACCATCCCCGGCATGATCAAAAACGGCACGGCCGCCAAGCTCCTGACCGGCTATCTGGTCGAGGCGCTGCAGGAAAACGGCGTTCTGACCTACGACCTTGCGGGCATCGAGGCCGCGATGGGTATGCTCGCGCCGCGCCTGTCGAAGATGGCGCTCAAATACCCCGGCACGACGATGACGCTGCTGGCAAACCTGCTCGTGATCGGGCTGGCCCACTGCGGCGAGCCGGGCCTCGCCTGGCTGCGCAGCCTGCCGGACGACTACATGACCAGCAAGCAGACCGTAAGCTACACGGGCCTGTTTGACGACGTGGCTGCGGACGCATGGTATGCCCCCGCCGTGGACTACGTCAAGTACGGCCGGATCATGAACGGCATGGGCAGCAACCGCTTCCAGCCCAACACACAGATGACGCGCGCCATGTTCGCGCAGGTGCTCTACGCGCTCGAGGGCGCGCCGTCCGTGCGCGGCCTGAGCTGCCCGTTTACCGACGCGGGCGGCAGCTGGTACACCGACGCCGTCATCTGGGCGTACAACGCTGGCGTGGTCGCCGGCGTGTCCCCGACGCGGTTTGCGCCGAACGAAGCGCTGACCCGCGAGCAGATGGTGACCATGCTCTACGGCTACGCCGGCCGCGAGCAGGCGCTCAGCGGCCCGGACGGCGCGCTCGCGGGCTATCAGGATCAGGCGCGCGTGTCAACATGGGCGCGTGAGGCCATGGCCTGGGCCGTGGGCACCGGCGTGATCGCCGGCACGTCCGCGACCACCCTCGCACCGCAGAAGAACGGCACACGCGCCGAAGTTGCGACCGTGCTGATGCGGTTTTGCGAGCAGTGATCCTGCAATCGAAAAAAACACCCGGATCTCTCACGAGATCCGGGTGTTTTTATGCGGTTTACTGGCCGTTGGCCGCCGCCGCTTTCGCGCTGCGGCAGTTGGCGCGCAGCACCGGCATGAGCGCCGTGAGCGCAATGTCCAGCTTGCGGGAATAGTCCCCTTCCATGCCGTTGTTGATCCAGTCGATGAGCATGCCGAACATCATGTCCGTGTACATGCGGATGATCGCCTCGAGATCCTCGGGCGCGATGTCCATGTTCTGCGCGTAGCGCGTGATGACCTGGCGGGCATAGTAATCGCTCGTCTCCCACGTGAAGCGCTCGAGCTCTTCCTTGCCGTAGCCGTGGTAGATGTTCAGGATGGCCTGCCGGTCGTTCGAGAGGTTCGCCGCCAGCGTCAGAAAGCCCTCGCGCATGGTCTCGAAGTTGCCGTTCGTGTCCAGAAACTGCTGCACACGCAGCTCAAACACGTACTGCGTGAGCACGTAAACATCCGTGAAATAATAGTAGAACGTCTTGCGGCTGCAGCCAACGGCGTCCGTGATCATCTTGACCGTGATGCGGTCGATCGTGTAGTCGTTGAGCAGGTGCATATATGCATCCGCGAGCGCCGTGCGCGTCCGGTTCTGCTTCATGAAGTGTGCCTCCGTTCCTGCGCCGGGCAAACACCGGCGCTGTTTTTTCTGGCCCTATAGTAACCCACATGTCACCATAATTCATTGGTCATTATTGCGATGATGTAACATTTTTGCACACTTTGCGAAACAATTCTACCCGCTTGTCCGGATTTCTCAGGAATCCAGCTCTCCCTGCAGGCGGCAGGTACGCATCATGAACAGGGCAAGCTGCGCGCGGTTGGCGCCGGTATTCGGGCTGAGCTCCGTGCTGCTCGTGCCGTAGAGGATGCCCATGGAGACCGCCCACGTCGTGGCGGAATACGCCCAGTCGGGCACGGTGTTCCAGTCCGTATAGCCGCCGATCGGGCGCGGGCGGACGCCCTTTTCCGGGCCGTAGGCGCGGTAGAGCATCGTGACCAGCTGCGCGCGCGTGAGGCGGTCAGCCGGCGCAAAGTGCGTGTCGTCCGTGCCGAGCACGACCTCGTTGGCATAGGCCCAGCGCACAGCGGCAGTATACCAGGCGTCGTCCGAAACGTCCACAAACGGCGCCTCCGGCAGTTCGGACACGTCCGGCTCGCCGGCCATCCGATAGAGGATCGACACGAGCATGGCGCGCGTCGTCTGCCCCATGGGGTCGAACTGGTTCTTGCCGACGCCGTTCATAAGGCCGAAGAGCACGCAATAGTCAATGCCCTTGTGCATCCAGCTGCTCGCTGCCGGCATATCGTCAAACACGCCGCCGGCACAGTATTCGTCACCGACGCAGGGATCCGGGATCTTGGCCGTTTCCGTCTTGCCGCAGTCGGTGCAGGTGCGCTCCATGTTCACGGCGCCGTCGTCCGTCTCGATGGCCGTCCAGGCGCTCCAGTGGTGCACCGGATAGTAGTACTGCACCGCCTCCGTGATGCGCTCGCTGCCCTTGAAATAATGCACGGTGCTGCCGTTGGTGAGCGTCATGGAATAGATCGACTTCACGGCCGGATCGAGCACGCGGTACTCCGTGGCCGAGACCTGGCCGATGATCATGACATAGTGGCCGTTGGCCGAGTAGCCGTTGAGGTGGATGATCGGCGGGCTGTAGCTGCCCTCGCCGTCGACGTAGCGCGCGATGGCCTCGGCGAGCGAGGCCTTGCTGTACGTTGCGCCGCTGAAGGCGACGTCATCCGGCGTGGTGGCAAAGGGTGTGCCGTAGTGGCCGCGGCTGCGCCAGTAATCGCCGAGCGCGCCGGGCGTGGCGTCCAGGCCGAGGTACGACAGCGCCATGGAGATGCACGCCGTGAAGCACTCGTGGTTGGCATAGTTCGTGTAGCTGCCCCAGTAGTCCGAGCAGAACAGATCGCTGTAGGCCGGCACCTGGCAGACGTAGCGGACCGTGCCCGTCTTCACGTCGGCGTTTTTCGCATATTCCACGCTCGCATACGGCGCGGCATCGACCCGGTCGGCCGCCGCAGCACCCACCGTCAGACAGGGCAGCAGCCCCGCCAGCAGGCACAGCGTCAGCGCCAGACTGAGGATTCGTTTCTTCATAGATGACTCCTTATGTTCCGGTATTTTGCCTGGTTGTTGACATAACGCATACACACAATTGCTTATCTTACACCTGCTGTTACGGAATTGCAACCTTTTTTGCTTTCTCTGCCAACTTTCGTGGGGCGCGGCAGGCAAATTGTGCCCGGTTTTGGCGCGGAAAGTGGGGACGCAGAGATTTCGACAGGATCCGCAAATGGCGTTATGTAAACCTCTGAGGCGGAGAATCCGGTCGTGATCACGCGGACGTGCGCGGACGGTGCGGAATATTTTTCGTGACGTACATAATATTTCGCTTGACAGATATGCAAATGCATAATAAAATGGAAATAGAAAGGGCCGCTTCCGACGCTGTGCGGCCAAGCGCAGCCGATCTCCGACGCGAAGCCGGGCAAATGCGCGGCTTCCACAGCCAAAGCTGCCGCTTCGGCGGGGAAAATGCCGCCGAACCGGCGGATGAGCAGCGTTATGTAAACCGTAAGGAGGTGAGGGACCGCCGGAATGAAAAAACGGAAACGATCCGTGGCCGGGCGCGGCCCGGGGCATGGCATGGATTGAACTGCACCAGTCGCTGCCGCAGCACCGCAAGCTGCTGGCCCTGCGCGACGCGCTGGGGCTGCGCACGCCGGCGGCACTCGGGCACATGTGCCTGCTGTGGCTGTGGGCGCTGGACAATGCGCCGGACGGCGACCTATCCGCCCTGCCGGCAAGGCAGCTGGCGGAGATCTGCCAGTTCAGCGAGCGCCGGGCCGGCGACCTCGCGGTGGCGCTGCGCACATCCGGGTTTGTGGACGCGGACTGGCGGCTGCACGACTGGGGCGACTACACCGGCCGCCTGATCGACCAGCGGGCGGCCAGCCGCGAGCGGCAGCGGCGGCGGCGCGCACGGCTGCGCGCGGCGGCCATGGAAGAAAACAAGGAGGATGGTACATGAAAAAGCAGACGAACACCGACCTGCGGCGAAAGCTGCGCGAGCAGCGCGCGGCGTATGAGGAGCTGCTGGGCCTGTCGGGCGCGATTTTGGCTGCGCTGTGCGTGCGCTGCGGCGACGGCGCGACGCTGCGGCTGCCGAAGCAGGCCGTGCACGACGCGCTGGAGACCTACGAATTCGCGGCGGCTGCCGACGGCGAGGACTACGTGCTCTCGTACCGGGAGCGCGCGACATGATCGACCTCGAGGACGAGAAGGAGCGCATCCTCGAGCAGCTGGCGGCCATGGTGGCCGATGCGTCCGTGAAGCCAGAGCTGCGGCTCAAGGCGGCGGGCATGGTGCTCGGCCACGAGCGGGGCAAGGCCGCGCCCGCGAAGGACGAGGGCGCGGCCGAGCCGGAGGTGCTGCGCTTCGAGGGCGCGCTCGAGCAGTGGAGCCGGTAGTGAGGAGGCGCGATGGCACGCAAAAACGAACCCTATATTTATAAGGTACTGCGGCGCGAGACGCCGAACCCGCGGCAGCAGGCGTTCTTCCGCGCGGAGGCGGCCAACATCGCCTACGGCGGGGCGCGCGGAGGCGGCAAGAGCTGGGCCATGCGGCGCAAGCTCGTGCTGCTGGCGATGCGCTATCCGGGGCTGAAGCTGCTGCTGCTGCGCCGGACGCTGCCGGAGCTGCGCGCCAACCACATCCTGCCGCTGCAGCGGGAGCTGGCGGGCTATGCCGCGTGGAGCGGCGCGGAGCGCGCGTTCCGGTTCCCGAACGGGTCGCGGCTCGTGATGGGCTACTGCGACAGCGACAGCGACTGCGCCCAGTATCAGGGGCAGGAGTACGAGGTGATCGGCTTCGAGGAGGCGACGAACTTCGAGCCCGACTGGCTGACGTTCATCGCCACCTGCCTGCGCACGACGCGCACGGACTTCGCCCCGCGCATCTACTACACGTGTAACCCCGGCGGGCCGGGCCACGCCTACATCAAGCGCCTGTTCATCGACCGCGCGTTTCACGACGGCGAAGACCCGGCGGACTATGTGTTCATCCCGGCGAAGGTCTACGACAACCAGGTGCTCATGCAGCGCGACCCCGGCTATCTCAAGCGGCTGGAGGCGCTGCCGCCCGCACGGCGGCGCGCGCACCTTGAGGGAGACTGGAACGTGTACGAGGGGCAGGTATTCGCCGAGTGGCGCGACGACCCCGCGCACTACGCCGACGGGAAGTGGACGCACGTGATCGAGCCGTTCGACATCCCGAACACGTGGCGGGTGTACCGCAGCTTCGACTTCGGGTACGCCAAGCCGTTTTCCGTGGGCTGGTGGGCGGTGGACTTCGACGGGCGGCTGTACCGCATCCTCGAGCTCTACGGCTGCGTGCCCGGCGAGCCGGACACCGGCGTGCGCTGGACGCCGGAGCAGATCTTCGAGCAGATCCGCACCACGGAGGCCACGCACCCCTATCTGCGCGGCCGGGACATCCGCGGCGTGGCCGACCCCGCGATCTGGGACGCATCGCGCGGCGACAGCATCGCCGACATTGCCGACCGGTACGGCGTGTACTTCGAGCCGGGCGACCACAAGCGCCTGCCCGGCTGGATGCAGGTGCACTATCGGCTGGCGTTCGACGCTGCCGGGCTGCCAATGCTGTATGTCTTCCGCAACTGCCGGGACACGCGGCGCACGCTGCCGCTGCTGCGCTACGACGCACACGCGCCCGAGGACGTGGACACGCGGCAGGAGGACCACATCGCCGACGAGATCCGGTATCTGTGCCAGTCCGACCCCATCGCGCCGCGGCCCGTGGTACAACGGACGCCGAAAGTGTTCGACCCGCTGAGCAGCGATTAGTTATGTAAACATAAAAAGACTGCGACGGCAGTCTCTTTTTCTCGCAAAATACGAAAAGTTATGTAAACCATTTCGCCGGAAACGGCAGCAAAGGAGAGTCTATGACAAACGAGAAAACGAACCCCATGCCCTACCGCGCGGCGGATGCGGCAGCGATGCCGGCGGCGGCAGGTGCGGCAGAGGCGGCCGGGCCGGACATGGCCGCGCCCGTGATCACGCCGGACGACGTGGCGCGCGGCACGGAGCTTCTGCGCCGGTACAAGGACGGCAAGCGCGCGCTCGAGGCGCGCATCATCGCCGACGAGCAGTGGTACCGCCTGCGGCACTGGCAGTATCTGCGCGACCGCCGGCGCGAGCAGGGCGGCGACGTGGTAGAACCGACGAGCGCGTGGCTGTTCAACGCCATTGTCTCGAAGCACGCCGACGCGATGGACAGCTTCCCGGAGGCGGTGATCCTGCCGCGCAGCGAGCAGGATGAACCGGACGCAAAGGCGCTGTCGGCCATCGTGCCGGCCGTGCTGGAAAAGACGCACTTTGAGCAGGTGTGGTCCGATGCGTGGTGGTACAAGCTCAAGCACGGGTGCGCGGCCTACGGCGTGTTCTGGGACAGCGCCGGGAGCAACGGCCTCGGCGACGTGGCCGTGCGCCAGCTCGACCTGCTGAACCTGTTCTGGGAGCCGGGCATCACGGACATTCAGGCCAGCCGCAACCTCTTCGTGTGCGCGCTCATGGACAACGACGACATTTCCGCCGCCTGGCCCGACGCGCGGCCCGGCAGCTGCGGCGTGGAGCTGGCACAGTATCTGTATGACGACGCGGTGGACACGTCCAGCAAGAGCATCGTCGTCGACTGGTACTACAAAAAGCCGCTGCCCGGCGGCGGCACGGCGCTGCACCTGATCAAATTCACCGGGCGCGACCTGCTCTACGCGAGCGAGAACGACCCCGCCATGGCCGGCGGCTTCTACCCGCACGGGCAGTACCCGGTCGTGTTCGACGTGCTCTACCCCGAGGCCGGCACGCCGTGCGGCTTCGGCATGATTGCCGTGAGCAAAGACCCGCAGCAGTACATCGACCGCCTGAGCGGCAACCTGCTGGAGATGAGCATGAAGGCCTCCACACCGCGCTTCTGGGTCAAGAAGGGCTGCGGCGTGAACGCGCAGGAATTTCTCGACTGGTCGAAGCCGCTCGTCGAGGTCGAGGGTAGCATCGACGACGAGCGGCTGCGCCAGATCAGCCTCTACAACCTCGACGGCCAGTGGGTGAACATGCTGCAGCTGAAGATCGACGAGCTCAAGGAGACGAGCAACAGCCGCGACGTGACGCAGGGCAGCGTGTCCGGCGGCGTGACGGCGGCGAGCGCCATCGCGGCGCTGCAGGAGGCCGGCAGCAAGTCCAGCCGCGACACGCTGCGCGCGAGCTACCGCGCGTTCGAGCGCGTGGTCGAGCTCGTGATCGAGCTCATCCGCGCGTACTACACCGAGACGCGGCCGTTTCGCGTGGCGGCACCGGGCGCGCAGGGCTATGCGTTCTGCACGTACTCCAACGCCGGGCTGCAGGCCAGGACCGTGGGCATGGACGCCGACGGCATGGCGCTGCTGCGCGCGCCGGCATTCGACGTGTCGGTGCACGCGCAGAAGGAGAGCCCGTACGCGACCGCGTCGCAAAACGAGCTGGCACGGCAGCTGTATCAGCTGGGCGTGTTTAACCCCGCGTTCGCGCAGCAGGCAGTGCCGATGCTGGAGATGATGCAGTTTCCGGGGCGCGACAAGGTGCTTGAGGCCGTGCGCAGCAGCATCGTGCCGCCGCAGCCGGAGACGCCGGACGCGGGCACGGACACGTCCGCCGACCCGCTGCTGCGGGCGCAGGCAGAGAAAAACCGCGTCATCACAGCGAGCGCCCGCTGAGGGCAGAAGGGAGCACAGAGTATGAACGAACAAAACATCCCCACCGCGCCGGAGCAGAGCGCACCCGTGGCAGCCGAAACGGCCGCGCCGCGTGTGCCGGCCGAGGAGGCCGTGACCGTCGGCGCGCTGCGCGGCGCGATCGAGCGCAAGGCCGAGCAGCGGGCGCGCCGCGCGGCCGAGGAATCCGCCGCGCGTTGGTCGCGCGAGGCGGACGAGCTGGCGGCGCAGTGCCCGGACTTTGACCTAGACGCGGCGCTGAGCGATGCACAGTTTTGCGCGCTGCTGCGCGCCGGTGTGGACGTGCGCACGGCGTGGTTCGCGCTGCACGCGCAAGCGCTGCTGGAGGCGGCCTGCGTGCGCGCGGGCCGCAGCGCCGAGCAGCGCGTGGCCGAACACATCCGCGCCCGCGGCCTGCGCCCGGCCGAAAACGGCCTGGGCGGCGGCGGGGCCGGCATCGTGGTGCGGCCGGACGTGTCGCGCATGAGCCGCGCCGACCGCGCGGCGCTCGCCGCACGCGCGGAGCGCGGCGAGCGCGTGAAGCTGAGCCTGTGACCCGCTTCGCGTACATCCACCGGGACGGGCGGTGCGTGCTGCGCGCGGACGGCCACGCGGACTTCTGCCCGGGCAGAGACATCGTGTGCGCCGGGGCATCGGCGCTCGTGTGCGCGCTGGCAGGCGCGCTCGATGCGCTGGGCGCGCAGGGCGTGCAGCGCACGCTCTGCGCCGGGCACGCAGCCATCGCAGCGGACGACCGGGCCGATGTGCGTGCGGCGTTTACCGTGGCCGTGACGGGCCTGCGGCAGCTGGCCGCGGCCTACCCCGGCCACGTTGCGGAGGACACCGGCCGCGTCCCCGCGCAGGAGACAAAACCCAACGGCAGCGCAGCGGCCGGGCGCTGCCCCGGCGCTGTCCCCGGAAGCGGACAGCAGAGAAAAAAGGAGACATGAGTATGGAAAACATCCACATGGACCTGCGCCTGTTTGACGCGAACACGCAGGTGACCACCCAGCAGAGCCTGACCGAGGAGATGAAGACGTTCTACTCGGACTACCTCATCGACGCGGCCGAGCCCGAGCTCGTGCACGACCAGTTCGCGCAGAAGCACCCCATCCCCGCAAACGGCGGCAAGACGATCCAGTTCCGCCGCTTCGCCCCGCTCGGCAAGGCGCTGACCGCCCTGACCGAGGGCGTGACCCCCGACGGCCAGAGCCTGAGCATGACCACCGTCGAGGCGGCCGTGCGCCAGTATGGCGGCTACATCCAGATGAGCGACCTGCTGCTGCTGACCGCCATCGACAACAACCTCACCATGGCCACGAAGCTGCTCGGCGCGCAGGCCGGCCGCACACTCGACACGATCACCCGCGAGGTGCTCGTCGGCGGCGACAACGTGCAGTATGCCGACGAGTCCGTGTCCGCGCGCTACCTGCTGCAGGGCGGCAACGCCAGCGCCGCCGACAACAACTACCTGACCGTCGACTGCATCCGCCGCGCCGTGCGCGCGCTCAAAAACGCCAACTGCCGCCGCATCGACGGCGCGTTCCCGGTCATCATCCACCCCGACGTGGCCTATGACCTCATGAACGACCCGAAGTGGCTCGCCCCCCACCAGTACGTCGACACCGAGCACATGTACGAGGGCGAGATCGGCAAGATCGAGGGCTGCCGCTTCGTCGAGAGCACGGAGGCGAAGATCTTCCACGCGGCCGATCTTGCCGGCGACAGCCGCACCCTGCTCACGGCCGGCGCGGTGAGCGGCAAGACCACCTTCCCGTTCGACGGCGGCACGGTCCAGGCCGGTGCGCTCGTCGGCCGCCAGGTGCTCATCGGCAATGCGTGCGTGACCGTCACGGCCAACACCGCAAGCTCCATGACCGTCGACGCTGCCGTCACGGCCGAGGACAACGCCATCATCTACCCCGGCGAGGCCGGCGCGCAGGGCCGCGACGTGTACGTCACGCTCGTGCTCGGCGCCGACGGCTACGGCACGACCGAGATCACCGGCGGCGGTCTGGAGCACATCGTCAAGCAGCTCGGCTCTGCCGGCACGGGCGACCCGCTCAACCAGCGCGCAAGCGTCGGCTGGAAGGCCACGAAGGTCGCCGTGCGTCTCGACGACAGCGCCATCCGCCGCATCGAGACCTGCAGCACCTACACCGAGTAAAGAAATCCACCCCATGCCTCCCGCCCGCGCGGCGGGAGGCGCACCTACAACAAGGAGGAAACAACTATGGCAACCAGAAAAAAGACCGACCGCGCCGCCGCTGAGGCCTGGCTGAGCGAACCCGTGACCGTGCGTCTGTTCCGCGACAACGGCAGCTACAAGGAGGACAAGGTCGTGACCGTCAACGGCGAGACCGTGCGCATCCCGCGCGGCGAGGACGTGATCATCCCGCGCCGCTTCGCGCTCGTGCTCGCCCAGGGTGAGGCGCAGGACGCGCGCACCGGCGCGCTCATCGAGCGCGAGACCGCCCGCTTTGCCGCCGAGAGCGGCGCGCTGGGGCTCTGACCATGGCGACGCTTCAGCAGGCGCTCACGCGCATCGACACGATCTGCCCCAACGCATGGGACGACGCGGCAAAGCTGCTGTGGCTCAACGAATGCGAGAGCATGATCCAGACGCGCATCCTCGGCACTGCGCCCGAGGCGTGCATCACCTATGACGCGGACACCGCGCGCAGCACCGTGCTGCTCGTGCCCGCGCCGTTCGACCGGCTGTACGTGTACTACGTCATCGCCATGTGCGACTACGCCGCGCACGAGACGGCGCACTACGCCGACAGCATGATGCTCTTTAACGCGGCGCTCGACGAGTACGCCAAGTGGTATCAGCGCACGAACGGTACCGCGGCCGCGACCCCCGGCGCGGCGGCACAGATCGCCGCCAACAGCGCCGCCCGGCACACGCACAAAAACAAGGGCGTGCTCGACGGCATCACGGCCGCGCGGGCCGCCGCGTGGGACGCGAAGGTCTCCCCCGCCGCGCTCGGCCCGGCCGTGAACACGGCGCTGCAGGCGGCAAAGGACTCCGGCGCGTTCCGCGGGGGCAAGGGCGATCCCGGCGAAAAAGGCGAACCCGGCGCACCCGGTAAGACCCCTGTCAGAGGCACGGACTATTGGACGGCAGCTGATAAGCAGGAGATTGTCAACAGCGTCATAGCCGCCCTGCCTGATGGCACGGAGGTGAGCTACTGAGATGAAAAAGCTCTACGAAGAAACCGCCGTACAGGACATTGCAGCAGCTATCCGCGAGAAAAATGGCACTGCAACGAAATACAAAGTCGCGGAGATGGGCGATGCTGTGAGGCGCTGCTTGAACACCGGAGTGGAAACCGAAGTGTACACATTTGACCAGTGCCGCGCAGAGGTAGACAGGTATCTGAAAAACGTCACTTACGACCCCTCGGACTACGCTGTCTCGCAGATACCCGAATATGTGACGACAGTGAGCGCAAACCGGCCTGTTGGCGTAGACATTGTGATGAAGTCCGCCGGAACGCTGACAATCGTGGACGGGTACACAGGTAACAGTGTTTCGCAGCCGGTCAGCGCAGGAACAATCACAATCTATAACTGCACACCGGGCTCGATATCAACTTTTGTGCTGCTTGTTGACGGAAAAGTTATCCAGCAGGGCGTCATTAAACCGACCGGAGCGTGCCGCATGATTCATTTGCTGAACGTGGACAACGTGCGCGATCTTGGAGGCTGGGATTGCGATGGTGGCATGGTAAAGTACGGGCTGCTCTTCAGGGGCGGCGAGATGTATGGATATCTGACCGATGACGGCAGACAACAGGCGATTGATATGCTCGGAATCCTCAAGGAAATTGACCTGCGTTTTGCGGCTGAACTGAACGGCAGGACAGAAAGTGGCTTTGGACCGACCGTAGATATGCTGTGGGTTGATATGACATGGAACGACCTTGCGTATCAGAAGTCAAGCGGGAATATCAAGGCGATCTTCGACCCGCTCTTCGATTATGTCATCGCAAACAAGCCGACATACTTCCACTGCTCTGCGGGCGCAGATCGAACGGGCTTGGTCGCTCTGCTGTGCGAAGCGATACTTGGGGTATCACAATCCGACTGTGATAAGGATTACGAACTCACGAGTTTTTATTCTGGCGTCAGCACAGATGCGGAAGCCCGTCGCAGGAACGAAACGCCGTGGACGCGCGAGATTAACTACTTGAATGCCTATCCTGGTGCGACCTTCCGCGATAAGGTGGTTAATTTTATGGTGTCGTGCGGCATTACAATCGAAAAAATCAACGCTTTCCGAGCAGCTATGATCGACGGGACGCCGGAGACAGTGACGGCAGATATCGCAACGTACAGCATCACAAAAACACTCACTGATGTCACAGTCAGCAACGGAGCGGCATCTGTGCAGCAGTACCAGCCGTTCGTAGCAAACGTCACTCCCACGAACGGCAAATTGATTGAATCCATCAAAGTGACGATGGGCGGGAAGGACGTGACTGCTGCTGTATTGCGTGGCAGCACGGACGTGCTGAGGCGAGCTGTACGGGTCGCTTTGACAAAATGCACAAGTAGCAACCCACGCGCGTATGTCATTGACGGGCAGTCTTATTGTACTGCGATAACTGCCGACACGGGGTGCGAAGTCAGTAATGTAAAAATCATGATGGGAGGTGCGGACGTGTCCACATTTTACAAAGATGGGGCCATAGCTATTCCAGAGGTGATCGGCGATATTGTTATCACGGCAACCGCTGTAGCCCAAGCCCCAGCATATACAAACCTGCTTGATGCCGCGATTGACATGGATGGCAACGTCATCGGGCATACGCCTATGTATAAAAATATGCGATACAATAGCAGCAGCGGTGCACCTGTTGCACACTCAGGGACGAATATCACGGGCTTGCTCCCGGTCAAAAAGGGTGATGTCGTGCGTATTCGATGGAAAGGGAACACTGATGTGTCATATCAATCTATCAAGTTTTTCAAGGCTGACCGAACCCAAGTCAAAGTCGGATATACATCTTTGGCCAATATCGAAAAAGGCCAAGCAGGGCCTGTTATAAACTTTAATGCTGCCAATGGAGTTGCCGATTTTGAGTTTACCAGCTCAAATGGCGCAGCCTATTTTTCAATCGTGCTCTACGACACGCTGGAAAATGTAATTGTTACTACAAACGAAGAAATCATATAAGTCTCAAAAGAGCCTCTTGTTGATTTTACAGGATGCCCTACAGCATCGGATTGATGAGATGCAGAGATGAAGGAGGTAACAGCTGATGGAATTTGTTTCTTGCGATCCGTCAAATTACCGTGCCGGGCGCACGCAGCCGGTGCGGTACATCGTGCTGCACTACACGGCAAACAACGGCGACACCGCGCGCAACAACTGCGATTACTACCACCGCGTGGGCGGCCTGCAGGCCAGCGCGCACTATTTCGTGGACGAACACGGCGCGATGCAGTCCGTGCGCGAGGGCGACACGGCGTGGCACTGCGGCGCAGAAGCCGGGCGGCGCTACTGGCATCCCGAGTGTCGCAATGCCAACAGCATCGGCATTGAGATGTGCAGCCGCAAGCGCGCCGACGGCAGCTACTACATCCTGCCGGAGACCGTGGCAAACGCCGCGGCGCTGGCGCGGGAGATCATGCAGCGCTATGGCATCGACACGGAGCACGTTGTGCGGCACTACGACGTGACGGGCAAGCGCTGCCCCATGCCGTGGGCGGATGACCCGGCGCAGTGGACGGCATTTCTGGCCATGCTGACGCCGGAACACCCGAACGAAGAGGAGGAAGAACCCATGACACGATACAACAAAATCGACGACATACCCGCGTGGGCGCGCAGCGATGCGCAGCGGCTCATCGACCGCGGCGCACTGCGGGGCAATGAACGCGGCGAGCTGGATCTCTCGCTGGACATGCTGCGCACGCTGATCGTGTGCCAGCGGATGGTCGATCAGGCAAAGGAGACATAAATGGACCGACTCACAACGATCAAAGCGGCCGCCTGCACGGCGGCCGCAGCGCTGACGGCCTTCTGGGGCTGGACGGGCTGGCTGGCGGCGGCATGGTTTCTGGCCATGCTGCTCGACTATGCCACCGGCAGCGCCGCCGCCCTGCGCGCCGGAACGTGGAGCAGCCGCGCCGCCCGCGAGGGCCTGTGGCACAAGGCGGGCAGCGTGGCGGGCGTGCTCGTGGCGGCGCTGCTGGACTTTGCCCTGCGCGTGCTGCTCGGCAGCGTGCCGGGGCTGGGCATCGACTACGACGTGCTGCTGTGCCCGCTCGTGACGGCGTGGTATCTGCTGACGGAGCTGGGCAGCATCGCCGAAAACGCGGGCGCGCTCGGCGCGCCGATGCCGCAGTTTCTCATGCGGGCGATCGCCGCCCTGCGCGCCGGCATTTCCGACCGCGGCGGCGGAGACGGGGATGGAGGCGGCGCGGCATGACGGACTTTTCCCCGCTGAATTTCCCGCTGCCGGAGCACACCGGCGCCGAGGGGCTCGACGCGCGCGTGACGGCGCTGGAGGAGACGATCGTCCGGCTGCTGGAGGCGCTGCAGTACACACTGACGAACCTCGGGCGCGAGAACTTCAACCCCGCCGCGCTCGAACGGCTGCGCGCCGAGCTGCGCAGCGGGCAGACCACGAACCAGTAAGGAGGCAGGCAATGCATCTACCCACATTTCCCCGCGCCATGCCCGTGACGCGGCGCGTACAGACCGACTTTCGCGGCTACGACCACCGGCCGGGCTGCCCGGAGGGCGGCATCTACGAGATGACGAACGGCTCGGCGGCCGACGCGCCGCTGTTTTCCACGCGGCCGGGCCGCACGCTGACATATCCGACCGGCGGCGGCAGCGCGAACGGACTGTTCGCCGTCGACGGCGGACTGCTCTGGTGCACGGGCCAGACGCTGTATTTTAACGGCACGCCCGTCGACGGCTGCACGCTCGTCAACGGGCCGAAGGTGTTCGCCGAGCTCGGCGGCACGGTGCTCATCTGGCCGGACAAGGTCTGGTACCGGCCGGATATGGGCACGTTCGGCAGCGCCGAGCCGAGCTGGAGCGGCACGGTGGCGCTCCAGCGCTCGGACGACAGCAGCGGCGCGCGCGCCGATTCCGTCGCCGCCAGCGGCATCGACACGCCCTTTCGCGTGGGCGACGCCGTGACGTTCAGCGGCTTTTCCACGCCAGAGGACAACGGCACCTACATCATCCGCGCCATCGCGGGCGCGGTGCTCGTGTTCGACCCCGACACGTTCTCTGCCGTCGGAGCGGTCGAGCACATCACGGTCACGCGGCGCATGCCCATGGCGCTGCACGCATGCACATACGCCAACCGCATCTGGGCCTGCGCGCAGGACACCGTCTGGTGCACAAAGCTCGGCGACCCGCTGAGCTGGTACTGGTACGAAGCGGACGAAAACGGCACGGTCGCCACGGCGGCATGGAGCGTGGACGTCGGCACGCCGGGCAACTTTTCCGGCTGCGCGGCGACGGGCAGCGGCGTGGTGTTTCTCAAGCCGGACGGGCTCTGGCGGCTCTACGGCACGAAGCCGGACAACTTCCAGCTCATCGCCTCGGCGGCGCTCGGCACGGAGAAAAACTCCGGCCGCTCGCTCGTGACGGCGGCGGAGACGCTCTACTACCTCTCCCCCGCCGGGCCGGCGCGCACCTCCGGCGGACGGCCGGTGCGCATCGGCGACGCGCTCGGGCGCACGCTCACGGCCGGCGCGGCGGGCACGGACGGCACGCGCTGGTATCTCTCGGCGCACGATCCGCAAAACGCCTGGCACCTGTTCGTATACGACACGCGCAACGGCCTGTGGAGCCGCGAGGACGCATTTCACGCATCCGGGTTCGCCCGGCACGACGGCGCGCTCTACGCGCAGGATCCGAGCGGCGTCTGGCGCTTCGGCACGGGCAGCACGGCGCAGCTGGAGAGCATGCTGGAGACGGGCGATTTCGTCAGCGGCAGCCCGGACTGCAAGCGCCTGCTGCGCGTGCAGCTGCGGCTGGAGGCGGACGCGGGCGCAAGTGTCACGGCGGCGGTGCAGTATGACTCCGACGGCGTGTGGCACACGCTGGCGACCGTGGCGGCAGGCGCGAAGCGCTCCGTCACGCTGCCGGTGCTGCCGCGCCGGTGCGACCACTTTCGCCTGCGGCTGACGGGCACGGGGGCGTGGCGGCTGCTGTCGCTCGCGCGCACGGAGACCGCCGCCGGACCGCAGCACTGAAGAAAGGAGACCTTATGGCCACAAAATACAAATACGACAAGGACACCGACTACGCCGCGCTCATGGAGCGGGCGGCGCAGCGCGGCGACAACGCGGCCGCCGCGATCTATGAGCAGCAGCGCAACGCGAAGATCCGCGGCGAGGGCATGACCGATGTGACGCAGTCGAACGACTACGCGCAGTATCTGCCGCTCGAGGACGTGCCGGACTACGACGACACGCACCGCCGCCAGGCAGAGTCCCTGCTGACCGAGCGCGACACGACCGGACAGCGCGCGCGCATCGACCAGATGCTCGACGCGCTGCTCGGCGAGGAATTCGACTACGACCCGGCATCGGACAAGCTCTACGCCGCCTACCGCCAGCAGTATGAGCGGCAGGCGGATCTCGCATCGGCCAACGCCCTCGGCGCGGCGGCCGCGCTGACGGGCGGACGGGCCTCGACGGCGGCCGTGGCGGCGGCGCAGCAGGCGGGCGGATACTACCGCGCGATGCTCGCGGGCAAGCTGCCGGAGCTGGCGCAGCTCGCCTACGAGCGCTACAACGGCGAGCGCAAGACGCGCCTGAGCGCGATCGACGCGATGCTCGACGCGGCCGACAGCCGCGACAGCGTGACGAAGGCGCAGATCGCCGCGCTGCTCGACATGGACGACGCGGACTACGACCGCGCGGACAGCAAGCTGCAGCAGCAGGCCAAAGACGCGGCCGACCGCAAGGCCGCCGCCGACAAGAAGGCCAAGGAGGAAAAGGCCGCGCAGGAAGCGGCGGACAAGGCCGCGCGCAGTGAGGCGCGGCGGCAGATCACGCTCATCCTGCGCAACGGCGGCACCGTACCCAACGACCTCTGGGAGCAGAGCGGCTACAGCGCCGTGACGATCGCGGCCATGCTGCGCGGGCGGAAGGGTTAAGCGTTATGTAAACTTAGCGCCGGTTTCGCTACAATCAGTCGCTGTCGTGCCTTTCACCGAAAAATAGTTATGTAAACCGCACGAAGGAAAGAAGTCCCGGAAGCGAAAACGCTTCCGGGACTTTTGCGTGCTGTGTCTGCGCTCAGGCCGTGGCCTGCTCATAGCGCATGAGGATGGTTGCGACCTGCGCGCGCGTGGTGCTGCCGCCGGGTTCGAGATAGTCCGTCTTGCCGTGCGGAAGGCCCTTGATAAGGCCGTTGCCGACGGCCCAGGCCATCGCGTCGCGGGCATAGGCCGACACGCTGCCGGCGTCGGGGTAGGCGGCGAGCGAGGCGGCGTTGCCGGTGGCGTCCGGCGCGTACTTGGCCGTGTACCGGTACAGGATGGCGGCAAGCTGCTCGCGCGTGATCTGGCCGCTGGGGTCAAACGTCGTGGCACTCGTGCCGTTGACGATGCCCGTGAGCTTCGCCCACAAGATGGCGTTGGTATACCACTGGCCGCGCGGCACATCGTCAAACGGGGCGCGGAGCTTGGCCAGCTCATAGCCCTCGACGACCTTCGGCTCGCCCTGGATGCGGTAGAGGATGCACACGAGCTGTGCGCGCGTGCACGTGCCGCTCGGGTCGACAGTCGTGGCCGAAAGGCCGTTGATATAGCCGCTGTAGATGCAGTAATCCAGCCCCGCGTGCGCCCAGATGCCCGGCGCGGGCATATCGCGGAAAGCGTAGCCCGGGCAGGTCGGCCCGCCGGGGCAGACAGACGGCAAACCGGTAGCCGGAATGGTTTCTGCCTTTGTCTCTCCACAGACGGAACAAGTATAAACTCGAACCCCGGATGTTGTTGCAGTCGGCTTAATAACGACCTCTCCTGCATTCATCTTATGGCCAAACGCCGCCACTTCATTGCGGTGTTCTACAGCTCCGCATTTTGCACATGTATACAGGTCATAACCATCTTCCGTGCAAGTTGCAGGAGCACGCTTTGTCAGCTGCCAAGTATGCATATGCACACCGGTCGCCGGAATCGTCTCCGTTTTGGTATCCCCGCACACAGTACAGGTATAGGTGCGGACACCTGCCATATCTTCTGTCGGCTTCGTTGTCACTGTCCCGCTGTTCCATTTGTGTCCCAGCGGTTCTGAAGCGTCATATCGCTGTGTCGTGCCGCAGACACTACATGTGCACAGGATATAACCGCCCGTCGTGCAAGTGGCCGGAATCTCCTTGGCAACAAACGTATGTTCACCCGTTGCAGGGATTGTCTCCGTCTTCGTCGCGCCGCAGTCCGTGCAAGTATAGGTGCGGACACCAGCATGAATGCAGTCCGGTTTCGTGGTCACGATGCCGGAATCCCAGGTATGGTCCCGCAGCTTCGGGATGTCCTCGCCCACGCGCGTGTTGCAGCGCGCGCAGATGTGATAGCGGTAGCCGGTGGTCGTGTACGTCGGCTCCTGCGTGACGACCCACTCGCCCCAGTCGTGGCCGAGGGCGGGGATGACATCGTCATAGTCCTTGCCGCAGGTCGGGCAGGTGCCCTTGTAGTGGCCGGGCTCGGTGCAGGTCGGGTCGGTGCGCACGTCGGCATAGCTGTAGTCATGGCCCTTGGCGGGGATGACCTCGTCGATCTGCACGCCGCAGCGCGCACACGTGCCGACGACGCGGCCGGGCTTCGTGCAGGTGGCCGGGCGCAGGTCGCAGCGGCTCAGGTCATGGCCGAGCGCGGCGATCTTCTCGGTGCGGGTCGCGCCGCAGGCCGAGCACTTGTAAAACACCGTGCCCTGCTCGGTGCAGGAGGCCGGGAAGGTCTGCGTCTTGACCCAGGTGTGGTCGGTGGCGGCGACATAGGTGTCGTCCACAGGGGCATAGGTGCAGCCCTTCACCGTGCAGGCGTGGTGCGTGTAGCCCTGCTTGGTGCAGGTAGGGGCGACGACCGTGTCGGCGAACTGGGCGATGTGATCGCCGTGCCAGAGACCGGTCTTGTAGCCCTGCCACGTGCCGTCGTCCTTGAGCTCGGCGGCCCAGGTGTAGCTGCCCTGCGGGTAATAGACCACGCAGTCGCGCGGGAAGGAGCTGTTGGTGTCCGCCGCGCCGGTGATGCTCTTGGCGGGGGCATTTTTAAAGATGGCGCGCTTGAGCTGCGTGACCTTTGCGATCTGGGTAATGCCCGCAGCAATATCATCCGCGTGCTCTTCGTTCCCATCCGGATCGTCCGGGGCGAGAATCCCGTTGAGGACAGCCTTGATGGCGAGCTGCAGCGCGGCGTCCACACTGGTGAAGGCGCGGGCCTGAATCGTGTCGATCTTGTCGCCGAAGTAAGCCTCCTCGAGCAGCTCGCAGCCGGCAAAGGCGCAGCGGTCGATCTGCGCGACGCGGTTGGAGAGGTCAACGGACTTCATGTGGTTATCGCCGGCAAACGCGGCCTTGCCGATCGTGAGCTTCTGATCGCCGGGGCTGAAGGTGAGCTCCTCCATATAATAATCGCACAGAAAGGCGTAGTCACCGATGCGCGTGACCTGCGAGGGGATGTTGAGCTTCTTGTGGTGGTTGACGAACGCGAACGCGCCCGTGTCGATGACCTGCAGGCTCGACGGCAGGCCGAGCGTCGTGTCCTCCTGACCGAGGATGCGGTCCCACGCGAAGGCCCACGGGCCGATATACGTCAGGCAGTTCGGCAGGCGCAGCTCGGCAAGCATGGTGCAGCTGTAAAACGCATGATCCTCGATGCGCTTGAGGCGGCTGCAGGCGCCCGCGCGCACGAACGTGAGCGTGTCGCAGCCGTAGAAAGCGTACTTGTCAATGAGCTCGAGCTTGCGCGGCATGTTGATGGCCGAGAGGTACTCGTCCGCATAAAACGCATGGTCGCCGATGGTGGTGATGCCGTCGTCGAGGAACATGCACGTCAGGTACTGGCAGTCCTTGAAGGCGCGGTCGCCGACGTTCGTGACGCCGGTGGTGAACGACTGTTTTTTTCCATCCCACTCCTCGGTGGTCGCACCGGCGATATAGGCCAGAGCCAGATACTCCTCGCCGAGGTTTTCCACGGTCGTCGTGCCGAGCTTCTGCCCCTTGTCGTTATACTCCGTGACCTCCACGTTGCCCATCCACGGGGCTTTCTGACCCTTGACCGCGTAGTCCGCCATCGGGCCGTCGCCGAAGATGTACACGCCGTAATACTGCGCGTCCTCGCGATAGTCGTGGATCTGCCAGACCTGCTGCAGGAAGGGGTTGTCCTGCACGACCGTGGGGTTCGTGACCTCGTAAATTTTATAATGTACGCTGGCCTCGTTCTCGGCGGGGCCGCAGTCGCCATGCGCGACTTCTTTGCCGAAGAGCTTTTTGATCTGATCCGGCTGCTTGATGAAGTCCTCGAACGCACCCGCGATCGTGCCCGCCTGCGCCGGCGGGGCGCACACGCTCAGCAGTCCGGCCGCGAGCACAAAGCACAGCAGCAGCGACAACACTCGTTTTTTCATATGGTTCCTCCCTCCGAAATGGACACTCCGGTAACAATGTCTACACGGCCAGTATACAGGACGTACCCCGCTTTTGCAACGGGTCGTGCGCGCATGGGCGCGAAAAAATGCACATTTTGTTTACACAAATGAAACAAAATGTAACGCTCAAAACGTTTTTTCGGCGATCCCCATTGCACACTTTCCCAGGCATATGGTATATTTTCGACAGATAGGTATTACGGTTGTACACATGCATCACAACAAAGGAGGACAAAGGATGAAAAAGCGCGTGCTCTCGCTGGCGCTGTGTCTCGTTCTGGTCGTGGGGCTGTTCTCCGGCCTGACCGTGAACGCATCGGCCGGCAGACTCGACGATCTGAAAAAGGAGATCGCCGAGAAGCTCATCAAGGAGAAGATCGAGCAGCTCAAGGAGGAGTTTGAGATTCCGGATCTCGACACGGATGCCATTCTCAGCAGCTTTGCGACCGCGGCCACCTCGGGCGACTTCGGTGAGAACAGCTGCCTGCACTGGGAGGTCTCCACGGGCGTGCTCAGCGGCAAGACGCTGACCATCTCCGGCACCGGCGCCATGCCCGACTTTGATTTTCCCAACGGCAACCTCGCACCGTGGTGGAACTATGAAGCGCTGGGTATGCTCACGAGCTTCGGCAACTTTAAGCTGGAGGGCGAGCTGAAAAAGGTCGTCATCAAGGACGGCGTCACGAACGTGAGCGACTATGCCCTGTTCTTCCTGCCGGCCGCCACGCAGGTCACGCTGCCGGAGAGCGTAACGAGCATCGGCCGCTACGGCATCGCCATGTGCTCCAAGCTCACGGGCATGTCCATCCCCAAGGGCGTGACCGGGATCGGCGACTTCGGTCTCGCGGGCAACGGGCTGACCGCCGTCACGCTGCCCGACGGGCTGCAGAGCCTCGGCCGCGGCGCGTTCGACTCCTGCGCCAGCCTCACGAACACCACCCTGCCCGCCGCCATCACGGCCGTGCCCGGCAAGTGCTTTGCCGACTGCACGAAGCTGCTGAACGTCAAATACGCCGGCACGGTGACTGCCATCGGCGATCTCGCGTTTGAAAGCTGCAAGGCGCTCACCGCAGCGCCCATCCCCGAGACGGTGACCGCCATCGGCGCATCCGCCTTCACCGGCTGCACCGCGCTGACGGACGTCACCATCCCCGCGGGCGTGAGCACCATCCCCGAGGACTGCTTCCGCGGCTGCACCGCGCTGACGGACATCGACCTGCCCGGCACGGTGACGAGCGTCGGCCACAACGCCTTCACCGGCTGCACCGCGCTTAAGGACGTGCGCTGCTACGGCGCGGCCCCGGCGGTCGAGCCGGGCAACTCGGAAGCGCACAGCTTTGAGCCCGCCACCGTCACCATCCACTACAACCCCGCCATGAACTGGACGCTCGACGCCGACGGCAAGTGGCAGGGCTACACCGTCAGCGACAAGGGCGCGTGCCTGCACACCGACTACGGCACGACGGAGCGCACCGTGCCCGCCACCTGCGGCGAGGCCGGCCGCGTCGACACCATCTGCTCCAACTGCGGTGAGGTTGTCTCGACCAGAGAGCTCCCGCCCACCGGCGCGCACGACTGGGACGGCGGCACCGTGACCACCGCGCCGACCGAGACCACGCCCGGCGTGCGCACCTTCACCTGCCGCGGCTGCGACCAGACCCGGACGGAGGCCATCCCCGCCACGGGCGCGCACGACTATCAGTTCACCAAGAACGTCGCCCCGACGTGCACGGACGGCGGCTATGACCTCTACACCTGCAGCGGCTGCGGCGCGACCGAACGGCGCAACCTGACCGACGCGGCCGGCCACAAGTGGGACGGCGGCACCGTGACCACCGCCCCGACTGAGACCACGCCCGGCGTGCGCACCTACACCTGCACCGTCTGCGGCCAGACCCGGACGGAGGCCATCCCCGCCACGGGCGCGCACGACTACCGGTTCACCAAAAACGTCGCCCCGACGTGCACGGACGGCGGCTATGACCTCTACACCTGCAGCGGCTGCGGCGCGACCGAACGGCGCAACCTGACCGACGCGGCCGGCCACAAGTGGGACGGCGGCACCGTGACCACCGCCCCGACTGAGACCACGCCCGGCGTGCGCACCTACACCTGCACCGTCTGCGGCCAGACCCGGACGGAGGCCATCCCCGCCACGGGCGCGAGCACCTGCACCGGCGGCCCGAGCTGCCCGAGCTACGGCCTGCACGATGTGGCCGGGCCAGACTACTGGGCGCACAAGGGCATCGACTACTGCGTGCGCAACAGGCTGATGAGCGGCGTCGGCGCGGGCACGTTCTCGCCGGACACGGCCTGCACGCGCGCACAGATCGTGAAGATCCTCTATAACCTCTCCGGCAATCAGACCGACTACAGCTACTACTACCTGCCGTTCACCGACGTCGCCCCCGGCGCGTGGTACTACAACGCCGTCGCCTGGGCGTACTGCAACGACGTCACTTCCGGCACGAGCGCGACTATGTTCACGCCCAACGCCGCCATCACGCGCCAGCAGCTGGTCACGTTCCTGTACCGGTACACGGTCAAGTACGCGCCGGAATTCACCGGGAACGCCGCGCCGATCAGCGCCTTCCCCGATGCCGGCAGTGTGGCCAACTGGGCCTACGCCGCGATGTCCTGGGCCGTCGGCAATGGCCTCATCCAGGGCAATGCGCACGACAACGGCCTGGACTACCTCGACCCGAATGGCAGCGCCACGCGCGCGCAGACGGCCACCATCATCATGCGCTACTGCCAGCTCATCGGCGCGTGAGCCGGCACTGCCGCCCCATAGCACCCCGCCCCGGGAGCGAACGCTCCCGGGGCTTTTTGCGCGCGGTGCGGGATGGTGCGGGACGCGCGCGGCGCGGTGCAGGGCGGGACGGTGCAGGATGGTGCGATGCGGGCAGCGCGGGCAGACGGAGCGGGCGGAGCGCGCGGTGCGGGACGGCGCGGGCAGGCAAAAATGTGCGGCTGCGGCGGACAGGTGTGCCCGGCCGGCAGAGCCGCCGCGGAGGGCCGGGAAAGGCCATGGGAAACGGTGGCTTGTTTACATAACATCGTTAATTGCACCGCATTTATGTTGAAAAGTCTGTTGGCAATGTGGAAAAACGGTTTCCATAACGCCGATTTTGGCCGCGAAGCCCGGCAACTAGCGCGCAGGTATCCATATCGGAGTCGAAAAAGCGAGCAGCAGAACGGCAATTGCATTTGACAACAATTTGACATCAAAGTTCATGACAAATTCAATCAATTTGTTACACATCGTTGGTATGTGTCCATTGAGTTTTGGCCGTTTCTTGCATATAATGCACTTGTAACCGGCAATACCAACCATCCGATGTCGTCTATTGTGTGGGACGGCGTTGGAAATCTTACGAAAGGGGTAAAGTAACATGGGTCTTATTCAGACTGGTCTTGGCATCGCTTCCGATATCCTCGGCAAGTGCGGTGAGGACAAGGCGAAGGCGATCGTTGATGCGATCTCCGATGCGCTGCCGAACTGGCTCGCCATGTAATTTGCGAACATATGAAAACCCCGGAGCTTCGGCTCCGGGGTTTTTCTGTCAGAAAAACGGATGCTTCCCGCGTGCCCTACGCAGCCCGCAGCATCGAAGCGCACAGAAAACGGCTGCAGCCGCCGGTGGTACGGGAAAAATGACAAACGGTTGCGAATTTCAGCTAAACGTTACATTCTTCGTTATTTGTCCGTTGCGTTTTTCCTGTTTTTCGGGTATTGTGGCCTTGTAACCGGTAATATCAACCATCCGGTGTCGCCGAATGTGTGCGGCGGCATTGGAAATCTGACGAAAGGGGTAAACGGACTATGTTGTATGGCGCTCTGGAACTGACTGCGAAAATTCTCGGCATCTGCAAGGAGTACGAAGCACAGGAAATCGTGCAGGAGATCGCAAACTCTCTGACCATGCCGATCGACTGATCTGGTTTGCAGCAGCCCCGGAGCAGAAATGCTCCGGGGCTTTCTGCCGCGGCCCTTACACCGGGGAGACCCCGTCAGGATCCTATGACTTCCTTCTGCTCGGGCACGCCGGTATATTCGAACACGTAGTCCACGGCGCGGTTGCTCACGCGCTCGAGCGACTCATACGTGCTGCCGCCGATGTGGAACGTGGCGATGAAATTATCCAGGTGGATGAGCGGGTCATCACACGCCGGGGGCTCGTGCACGAACACGTCGCTCGCCGCGGCGCGGATCTGCCCCGTGGTGAGGGCGACATAGAGATCGCGCTCGTTGACGATGCCGCCGCGCGAAGTATTGACGAGCAGCAGGTCCGGATTCGCGGCGGCAAACACCGGCGCGTTGATGAGATCGCGCGTGGCATCGCAGAGCGTGATGCTCACGTTCACGAAGTCCGAACGGCGGAAGAGCTCCGGCAGCGTCGCCACCTGCTCATAGCCCCAGGCGGCGCACTCGGCGGCCGTGCGCCGCGGATTCCAGCACAGGACGCGCACGTCGAACGCCGCGCGCAGGATGTCCGCCACGCGGTGGGCGATGTTGCCCGTGCCGACGAGGCCGAGCGTGCGGCCGGTCATCTCGTGGCACACAAACTCCTCCGCGCCGAAGTGGTCGAAGCGGCCGGCGCACAGGCCGTTGTTGACAAATTTCAGCTGCCGGTTGAGCGCCAGCAGATCCGCCACGGCCAGCTCCGCGACGGCCGGCGCGCCGAGGCCCGGCACATTCGGCACGGGCACGCCGTACTCGGCGGCGGCAGCGGTGTCGATCGTGTCGCGGCTGACGCCGTGCATGGCGATGACCTTCAGGTTCGGCGCGCGCGCGATGACCGCGCGCGGCACGACCGCGCGGCGGATGATCATGGCGGCGAGCTGCTCGGGGTGGTCGAAATTGTCCACGATCTCAAAATGGCGCGCGAGCCGGGCATAGGCCGACGGCGCGATGTGTTCACTCAAGTAGACCTGCATGATGGGCTCCTTCCTCCGGAAAAAGGCCCCACTGCAAACGCAGTGGGGCCTGATGCCGTCTTTGGTTTTATCCGCGGCCGCTGCCGCGGCGGCGGCCGCGCGTGCGGTCGCTGTAGAGGCGGTTGCCGGCCATGCGGCTGTCCGACTCCTGCATGAACTGCTTGAGCCGGTCTTCAAACGCAGCGTCCCCGCTCGGGCCGCTGACCTGTCCCGCCGGCTGGGCCGAACGGTTGTTCGGGCGCGCGGCGCGCGGTGCGCCGCCGTTATTATTCGGGCGGTTGCCGCCCGGACGGCCGCCGTGCATCGGGCGGTTGTTCGGACGCTCGGGCGCGGGCTCTGCCTTCTTGATGGACAGATTGATCTTCCCATCCGGCGTCACGGCCAGCACGCGCACCTTCACCTTATCACCCAGCTTCAAAAACTCGTTGACGTCGTTGACGTAGGTGTTGGCGATCTCGGATATGTGCACCAGACCGCTCCTGCCGTCCGGCAGGCTCACAAACGCGCCAAACTTCGTGATACCGGTGACGGTACCCTCCACAACTGCTCCGACTTCCACCTGCATACGGTTCGTTTCTCCTTGCTCAATCACTCGTGTCGTAAAAAATCTTTTCACCGGGCTTGACCAGACCGAGCTTTTCGCGCGCGACCGACTCGATCATGTCGTCGTCCTCGCTGTGGTCGATCTGATATTGCAGCTCGGCGTTGGCCTGGGTCATTTCGGACACCTGCTGCTGCAGCGTCGCCGCGCGATCCTGAAGCTGCCGGGTCTGCCGGTGCACCACAAACAGGCTGATGAGCGCGTACACCATCAGCACCGCGATGACCAGCGTTGTAAAGATGCTTGCCTTTTTGAATTTCACAGTCTGCAGAACCTCCCCCCGGATCGTATCTGCTTCCAGTAATGCAGTCTATTCTAAAACATCTGCGGCGATTTTGGAAGCGTTTTTTTGCAAAAAACCAAACTTTTTTTGCAAATTTCTGTCCGGGGGCGGCAAATTGGCGCGTTTTTTGCGCGCAGCGGCGGGAAAATTGCTCCAGCGGCGGCAGAACCTGTCCGCTGACCCAGGCAAAGTAGCCCGTCCAGCCGGCCGCGATGGCGAGAAACATGAACAGGCGCACCTGCCCCGAGCCGGCCGCCATGCCGAAGGCGAACACCGTCAGCCCCACTGCCAGGCAGAACACGGCGTCGAGCACCGCGCGGAGAAAGGCCCGGCGCGCATGGCGGCGCGGCACGCGCAGCACATCGAACAGCAGCCCGAGCGCCGCGCCGAGCCCCAGCGCCAGCGCCACCTGCCCGAGCTGGGCGAGCGGGTGCAGGCTCATCCGCCGAACAGGCGCGACCAGAAGCCGCCGCCGGACGCCGTCTCCTCCGTGTAGTCGAGCGCGTCAAACGCGCCGTCGATGGCCAGCTCCCCCGTGTCGATCGCAAGGCGGCCGACGCGCAGCCCCTCCCCGTGCACGGTGAGCATCCCGCGCGACGTGCGCATGGAGACCTCCGTGTCGTCGAAGCGCACGACCTCGTCCACGCCCGTGACGGTCAGATGGCTGCGCTCGTCGAGCGTGACCGCGTGCGGCCGGCGCTGCGGCGCGGCCTTCTTGTCCTCGTATGGCATAGGCTCCCCTCCCGGTTCTGGTTTGCTACCAGCGTATGCGGGGATGGCGGACGGTATGCGGGGATGGATGGGCAACACCGGCGGCACCGGCAGTGAAAGAACCTTTCCACCGCATCCGCTTCGCTGCGCTCAGCACCCTCTCGGCAAGGAGAAGACAGCGCCAAAGGCGATGCATGATCTCACCCGAGGCGGGCGTTGCCCCCTCGGGCTTTCCCGCTTTCCAACATCGCTGCCGGTTGTGTGCTGTGCGTTCTACGCATTGCATTATGTAAACTATAAATCAACATAAATGCATAGAAAACAGGCCGTTCCGGATATGGAGCGGCCTGTTTCATTTCGTTATGTCAACCTGCGTCGTTGCCGAGCTCGCTGCCGAGCGCGTCGCTCAAAGCGGCGAACCGGGCCAGGCTGAGCGTCTCGCCGCGCACACGCGCATCGAGCCCGCAGGCGGCGACGGCCGCGGCGGCGCGCGCCTTGTCACAGCCGGGCACGCCGGCCGAGAGCGCGTTGACGAGCGTCTTGCGGCGCTGATTGAACGCCGCGCGCACGACGGTGAACAGCAGCTTTTCATCCTGCACCGCAACGGGCGGGGACTTGCGCACGCGCAGGCGCACGACGGTGCTCGTGACCTTCGGCGCGGGGACAAAGCAGTGCGGCGGCACGTCGAAGAGCAGCTCCGGCTCGGCGTGCCACTGGACGAACACGGTCAGCGCGCCGTAATCCGCCGTGCCGGGCCGGGCGCACAGGCGGCGCGCGACCTCACGCTGGATCATGACGGTGACGGTGTCGAAGCAGCCGGCGGTGAGAAACGCCGTGAGCAGCGGCGACGTGACGTTATACGGCAGGTTCGCGCACACGACGGGGCGCAGGCCGGCGAAGCGCTCGGCCACCAGCTGCGGCAGGTCGAGCGCGAGCACGTCGCCAAAGACGAGCTCCACGTTTTCATACCCCGCAAGCGTCTCGGCCAGCACGGGGCGCAGGCGCTCGTCGAGCTCGACGGAGACGACCTTCCCGGCGCGCTGCGCGAGCTGCTCGGTCAGGCAGCCGATACCCGGGCCGACCTCGAGCACGCCGGTGCGCGCGTCCGCGCCGGAGGCGTCGGCAATGTCGGCCGGCACCCACGCGGCGGTGAGAAAGTTCTGCCCCAGGGACTTGGAAAAGCGGAAATCGTGCCGCGCGAGCAGCGCGCGGATGTCCGCGAGATTTGTCAGATTCATACGCAGGCCCTCACTTCAGCAGCTTTTCAAACGCCTGACGGCGCGGGTCGCGCCCCGGCTCATCGCAGAGGATGTTGCCGCAGAAGCGGTAGCCGTGGCGCTCGAGGAGCTTTTTCTGCGCGCCGTTGTGCCGGTGCGTATCGACGCGCACGGCGTGCGCGCCGCTTTCACGCGCGAGCCGCTCGACCTCCTGCATGAGCAGGTCGGACAGGCCCGTACCGCGCCAATCGGCGCTGACGGCGTTGCGGTGCAGCACGGCGGCGTGGTCACGGTCCGAGCGCCAGCGCCCGTCCGTGAGCGCGTCATAAGCAGGCTCGGGCGCGAAGGTGAGCGTGAACACGGCGGCGACCGCACCCTGATACGTGAGCACATGGCACGTGCCGGCCGCGATGTCGGCGCGGAAGGTGTCCTCGTTCGGGTATGCGCCCTGCCACTGGTCGACGCGGTGGCGGCGCAGGTAATTGCGCGCCTGCTGCACGATGGCGAGGATGGCCGGGAGGTCGTCCTCCGCCGCCGGGCGGCAGACGGGCGGCTCTACAAGCTGCGGGCGGCTGCGGTCGCGCCGGATCTTATCGAGCAGGCGCTGCTCGTCCGGCGTCGGGGGCGTCTGCTGAAAGAGATCGGGCCGCTTTGTGAGCGTGCGCTCCAGACTCTGGCGCGTGCGCCAGGCTTCAATTTCCGCGTGGTTGCCGCCGCGCAGCACCTCCGGCACGGTGCGGCCCTCCCACGTCTCGGGGCGGGTGTACTGCGGGTACTCGAGCCGGCCGGCCCAATGGCTCTCGCCGGTGTAGCACTCGGTGTCCGACAGGACGCCCGGCACCATGCGGCAGACGCAGTCCGTGACGACCATAGCGCCGAGCTCGCCGCCCGTAAGCACAAAGTCGCCGATGGACAGCTCCTCGTCCACACACGCCTCGATGAAGCGCTCATCCACGCCCTCATAGTGGCCGCAGACGAGCACGAGCTGGTCATAGTCGGCCTTGAGCTGGCGGGCCTTCGCCTGCGTGAACGTCGCCCCCTGCGGGGAGAGGTAAATGACGCGGCGGCGCGCTTTGGGCACGGTGCTGTCCGCGAGCGCGGCGTCGAGGCAGCTTTTGAGCGGCTGCGCCATCATGACCTGCCCCCAGCCGCCGCCGTAGGGATAGTCGTCGACCTGCTTTTGCCGGTTTTCGGTATAGTCGCGGATCTGGTGGCAGCGGATATCGAGCAGGCCGCGCGCCTGCGCCCGGCCGAGGATGCTCTCGCCGAGCATGGCGCGCATCGTGTCGGGAAAGAGGGTGAGAATGTCGATGCGCACGCGCTCACATCCCTTCGATCAGGTGCACGACCATGCGCCCGGCGGCGGGGTCGATGCTGCGCACGAACTCCGGCCGGTCGGGGATGAGCACCTCGCGGTCGCCCTGCACGACGTAGACGCTGCCGCGCGGCAGGTCCAGGATCTCGCGCAGCGTGCCGAGGGTCTCGCCCGTGTCGGTCTCGACGGCGATGCCGAGCAGGTCCTGCTGGAAATACTGCCCGTCGGGCAGCGTGACGTCCGCGCGCGCGATGGACACGACGCGGTTTTTCATCGTCATGGCGGCGTTGACATCGTCCACGCCCTGAAACTTCACGACGAGCATGCCCTTGTGCACGCGGCTGTGCGCGACGGGCACGGGCGCGCCGTCGATATAAAACGTCCGGAAGCCGAGCAGGAACGCCGCGTCATCCGCCCACGGCTGGATGCGCACCTCGCCGCGCACGCCGTGCGTGTTGACGATCTTTCCTGCCTCCAGATACGGTTTTTGCATCGTTGGTTGTCCCCCTTTTTGGGTGTAGGTGCAAAAAACGCACTGCACGGGTGCAGCGCGTTTCCTGCGTCAATCCATGATCTCCACGGAGACTTTCTTGCCCTTTCTCTGGGCGACGGCCTTCATCAGGATGCGGATCTCTTTGACGATCCGGCCCTGACGGCCGATGACCTTGCCCATATCGCCGTCGGCGACGCGCACTTCAAACACGGTCTCGCCGTTGGCCTCGCGCTCGGTCACAGAGACCTCGTCCGGTTTTTCCACGAGGTTCTGCACAATATAGGTCAGAAGCTCTTTCATCTTTGGGGTCTCTCCTTATTCCGCTGCGATGGCTTTCTTGAGCAGCACACGAACGGTATCCGTCGGCTGTGCACCGTTGGCGAGCCAGTAGTTGGCGCGCTCGGCGTCGACGACGATCTTCTTATCCGTGCTCAGCGGATCGTACGTGCCGATCTCCTCAATGCATCTGCCGTCGCGTGCGAAACGGGAGTCCGCCACCACGATGCGGTAGTAGGGGGCCTTCTTGGCGCCCATTCTGCGAAGTCTGATCTTGACCATGTATCTTCACCTCCATCAAAGTTCTCTGTATCTCCAGCTCCCTGCGGGAGCATGGAATCGGTTTCAGAATCCGTACGGACGGCCGCCGCCGCCGAACAGATTGCCCAGCCCGCCGAGTCCTCCGCGGCCGCCGCGCTTCATGCGCTTCATGGCCTTGCTGTTTCCGGACATCTGGCGCACGAGCTGCTGCATGAGCTCGAACTGCTTGAGCAGCTTGTTGATCTCGACCACGCTCGTGCCCGCGCCCGCCGCGATGCGCTTTTTGCGGCTGGAGTTTAAGATGGCGGGGTTGTCGCGCTCGCCGGGGGTCATGGACTGGATGATCGCCTCGATGCGGCCCATGGCCTTCTCATCGACGTTCGCGCCCGAGAGGGCCTTGGCGTCCATGCCGGGGATCATGCCGGCGATGTCCTGCAGAGAGCCCATGCCCTTGATCTGCTGGAGCTGGTCGTAATAATCCGTGAGCGTGAAGCGGTTCTGCCGCAGACGCTCGGCCATTTCCTCGGCCTTTTTCTGGTCGAGGTTCTGCTCGGCCTTTTCGATGAGCGTGAGCACATCGCCCATGCCGAGGATGCGGCTGGCCATACGGTCGGGGTGGAAGGGCTCGATCTGGTCGAGCTTCTCGCCGATGCCGGCAAACTTGATGGGCTTGCCGGTCAGCGCCTTGATCGACAGCGCGGCGCCGCCGCGGGCGTCGCCGTCGAGCTTCGTGAGCATGACGCCGGTGATATCGAGCGCGTCGTCAAAGGCCTGCGCGGTCGCCACCGCGTCCTGGCCGATCATCGCGTCGATGACGAGCAGGATCTCCGCGGGGTTGACGGCGGCCTTGATGTTCTGCAGCTCGGTCATGAGCGCCTCGTCGATGTGCAGGCGGCCGGCCGTGTCGAGAAAGACGAGGTCGTTGCCGTGCTTTTTCGCGTGCTCGATGCCGGCCTTGGCGATCTCGACCGGGTCGCCCTGCCCCATCTGGAACACGGGAATGTCGAGCTGGCGGCCGACGGTCTCAAGCTGCTGGATGGCCGCGGGACGGTACACGTCGCACGCGACGAGCAGCGGGTGCTTGCCCTGCTTGCGCATGAGGCCGGCGAGCTTGGCACCGTTGGTCGTCTTGCCCGCGCCCTGCAGGCCAACGAGCATGACGACGCTCGGCGACTGGGAGCTGATGTTCAGCTTCTGGTTCTCGCTGCCCATGAGGGCGGTGAGCTCTTCGTTGACGATCTTGATGACCATCTGCGCGGGCGAGAGGCTCTCGAGCACATCCGCGCCCGTGGCGCGCTCGGTCACTTTGCGCACAAAGTCCTTGACGACCTTGAAGTTCACGTCCGCCTCGAGCAGCGCGAGCTTGACCTCACGCATGGCCTCCTTCACGTCGGCCTCCGTGAGCCGGCCCTTGCCGCGCAGGCGTTTGAACGCCTCGGTCAGCTTGTCCGACAGGGATTCAAATGCCATGGTATCTATCCTTTCAGATCCTGAAGCTGCCGCAGCGCCTGCTCGGCCAGGGGCCGGGCGTCGCCGCCGACGGTATCGCGCAGCTTCGTGAGCGTATCCTCCAGCGCGGCCGCGGCTGCACGCTGCGCGGCAAAGCGCCGCACCAGGCCGAGCCGAGCCTCCGTATCGCGCAGCGCGGCGTCCGCGCGGCGGATGTTGTCCCACACGCCCTGACGCGAAATGCCGCTGCTGGCGGCGATCTCCGCCAGAGAGAGGTCCTGATTATAATGGAGGTCGTAATACTCCCGCTGCTTGTCCGTGAGCAGATCGCCGTAAAAATCGAACAGCATCGTGCGCCACACGGTCTCGTCCGGCATGGTGGGGTCCCTCCTCGCTGTAAACCATTTTTCCTTTACAGCACGAGTAGTATACGCGCATTCCGCGCGGGTGTCAAGTATTTTTTCTTGTCACCGCATAGTTCTCGCGCCGGATGGGAAAAATTCCGGTATTGCAAACCGTTTCTGGAGGGATCTTCATGGCCGAAACCAACACTGCCGCCCTGCGCGCACAGGGTGAGCGCGACGCCCGCGCCCTGACCGTGACCGGCCGCCGGCGCGCGGACACCGGGCGCATCCGGCGCGCCGGAAAAGCGCTCGCGCGCATGGCGCGCGCCGTCACGCCCGAGACGCCGAACGGCCAGTGGCTGCGCGACAACCGGAGCTTTGCCTGCGCCGCGGCGGGCGATGCCGTGGCCGCTCTGCGGCGCGCGCGCGTGCGCGCATCCGGCGGGCAGACCGCGCTGGGCGCATGCTGCGCGGGGCTGCTGCGCGCGTGCGGGGGGGCGCTGACGGTCAAGGCGGCGGAGGCGTATCTGGAGGGGTTTCAGGACGCGCTGCCGCTCGAGACGGCGGAGCTTGCCCTGCTCGTGCCGGGGCTACAGGCGGCCGTGGTGTGCGCGCTGGCGGAGAGCTATGCCGGAGATGGCGCAGCCGCGCCAGCGCTCTTCACGTCGCTGCGCGCGCTCGGCACGGCGGCGTGGGGCATGCTGGCCGAGCGGTGCGACCGCGTGGGGCGCATCCTCGCGCGCGACCCGGTGGGCGTCTACCCCGCGATGGACGCGGCCACGCGCGCGCACTACCGGCAGACCGTGGCGCGGCTGGCGCGGCGGACGGGCCGGACGGAGATCGAGATCGCCGAGGACGTGCTCGCGCGCGCGCAGCGCAGCGAGGGCGCGCGGCGGCACGTGGGCTGGTTTTTGCTGCGCGAGGTGCTCGGCGCGCCGGAACGTCGCCGCGACGGCGGGTGGTACATCGCGGCCGTCGTGGTGGGGACGCTGTTTTTGTCGCTGCTGCTGGGCTTTGCCACGAAAAGCGTATCGGGCGCGGTACTGCTCCTGATCCCGGTGTCGGAGGTGGTCAAGGGCCTGCTCGATGCGGTATTGCTGCGCGTGACGAAGCCGCGCTTCGTGCCGCGGCTGGCGCTGCGCCGGGGCATCCCGCCGGAGGGGCGGACGCTGTGCGTGATCGCGGCGCTGCTGACCTCCCCGGCCGACGCGCACGCGCTCTGCGCGCGGCTGGAGGAATACTACCTCTGCAACCGCGACGCGCTCGGGCAGCTCACGTTCGGCCTGCTGGCCGACCTGCCGGAGGCGGACATGGCGCACGCGCCCATCGACCCCGCCATCCTGCGCGCGGCGCACGAGGAGATTGAGACGCTCAACGCGCGCTGGGGCAGCCGGTTTTATCTCTTCACACGCCCTCGCGTACAGACCCCCGACGGGAAATGGAGCGCGTGGGAGCGCAAGCGCGGCGCATTACTGGAGCTGGCGCGGCTGGTGCTCGACCGGCCGGGCGCGCTGCAGTGCGCGGCCGGGGACGCGGCGGGCCTGAGCGGCACGGTATACCTGCTGACGCTCGACGCCGACACGCGCCTGACGCCCGGCGCGGCGCGCGCGCTCGTGGGCGCGATGCTCCACCCGCTCAACCGCGCCGTGGTGGACGCGCAGCGCGGCGTGGTCACGCGCGGCTACGGCCTGCTGCACCCGCGCATGGCCACCGAGCTGCAGAGCGCGAACGCCACGGACTGGGCGCGCGTGTTCGCAGGGCCGGGCGGCGCCGACCCCTACGGCGGCGCGTGCGGGGAGCTGTATATGGACTGCTTTGACCGCGGTGGCTTTCCGGGCAAGGGCATTCTCGACGTACGCGCGCTGCTCGACTGCTGCGGCGGCGGGGTCATCCCCGAAGGGCGCGTGCTGAGCCACGACGCGCTCGAGGGCGCGTACCTGCACGGCGGCTTTCTCGGCGACGTGGAGCTGACGGACACCTTCCCCGCCGCCCCGCTGGCCTGGGGCGCGCGGGCGCACCGGTGGATCCGCGGCGACTGGCAGAACGCGCCGTGGATCTTCTCCCGGCGTGCGCGGGCGCTGCACCCGATCGACCGGTTCCGGCTGGCGGACAACCTGCGGCGGTCGCTCGTCGCCCCGGCGACGTGGATTTCCATCTTCCTCGGCTGCGTGCTGCGCTGGCCGGGGCTGCGGCTGGCGGCGTATGCGGCGCTGCTGGCGCTGGCGCAGGGGCTGATCCGCGCGCTCGGCCAGCCGATCGTGCACCCGGCGGACACGCGCGTGCGCTACCACAGCGACGTGCTGCACGGGCTGGCCAGCGCCGTGGCGCAGACGGTGCTGCGGCTGATTTTGCTGCCGTGGGAGGCAATTTTGAACACCTCCGCCATCGTGACGGCGCTGTGGCGCATGGCCGTGTCGCACCGAAACCTCCTGCAGTGGCAGACGGCGGCGCAGCGCGCGGGCAGGCGCGACGGGCTGGGCGCATATTGGCGCGCGCTCTGGCCGGCGAGCGCGCTGGGCCTGCTCACGGCCGTCCTGACGCCGAGCCCGACGGGGCTGGCCGCCGGCATCGTGTGGATGCTCAGTCCCTTCGTGCTGGCGGCGCTCGGCGCGCCGAACGCGGCCGGGGCAGCGCCGCTGTCGCGCGCGGCGCAGCGGGAGCTGCTGGGCTGGGCGAAGGCGACGTGGCAGTATTTTGAGACGTTCTGCACGGCCGAGGATCACTACCTGCCGCCGGACAACGTGCAGGCCCAGCCGCCGACCGGCACGGCGCACCGCACGTCGCCGACGAACATGGGGCTCGCGCTCGTGTCCGCCCTCGGCGCACACGCGCTGGGCATCGACGACGGGCAGGGGCTGGCGCTGGCGGAGCGGATGCTCACGACCATGGAGCAATTACCCCGCTGGAACGGGCATTTTTACAACTGGTACCACACGTGCACGCTGCGGCCGATGCCGCCGCTGTATGTGTCCACGGTGGACAGCGGCAACTGCGCCGCCGCCCTGCTCACGGCGGCGAACGCCCTGCGCGGCTGGGGGCGGGACGAGCTCGCGGCGCGGGCGCAGATGCTCTGCGACGGCATGGACTTTGGCCCGCTCTACGACCCGCAGCGGCGGCTGATGCACATCGGCATCGACACCGGCAGCGGCAAATGGTCGGAGAGCTATTACGATCTGCTCTCGAGCGAGGCACGGCTGACGTCTTACTTCGCCGTGGCGCGGGGCGACGTGCCGCGCGAGCACTGGCGCGCCCTGTCGCGCGCGCAGGTGCAGAAGGACCACTACCGCGGCTGCGTGTCGTGGTCGGGGTCGATGTTCGAGTACCTGATGCCGGAGCTATTTCTGCCGCCGGTGCGCGACTCGCTGCTGTGGGAGAGCGCGAAATTCTGCCTGTACGTGCAGCGGCGGCGCGTGCGCCCGGGGCAGGCGTGGGGCGTGTCGGAGAGCGCGTACTTCGCGCTCGACAGCGCGCTGAGCTACCGCTACAAGGCGCACGGCTGCGCGGCGCTGGCCCTGCAGCCGGGCATGGACAAAGAGCTCGTGCTCTCGCCGTACAGCAGCTTTCTCGCGCTGGCGGTCGAGCCGCGCGCGGCGATGCGCAACCTGCGCAGACTCGCGGCGCTCGGGCTGCTGGGGCAGCACGGATTTTTCGACGCGCTCGACTGCACCCGCGCGCGCACAGGCGGCGGCGGGCAGATCGTGCGCTGCGTGATGGCGCACCACCAGGGCATGAGCCTGCTGGCGGCGTGCAACGCGCTGTGCGGAGATCAGGTGCGGCGGTGGTTTTTCGCCGACCCCGCCATGCGCGCGCACGCGACATTGCTGTCCGAGCGGCTGCCGCTGGGCGCGCCGGCGCTGCGGCGGCGCGCAGAACAGCCGGCCGAAAAGGCGCGCCGCCGTGCCCTTCCGGACTATGCGGCCGAGGGCACGGGCATCGACGCCGAAGCCCCGCGCTGCGCGCTGCTCTCCAACGGCACGTACTGCCTCGCCGTATCGGAGGCCGGGCAGAGCTTCGCGCGCTGGCACGCGCTGAGCGTCTGCCGCCGCGGCACGCGCGCAGACCCCGCCGCCGGGCCGGTCGTGCGGCTGGAGACGGACGATTTCTCCGGCCCACTGCTGCCGGGCACGGCCGCGGGCGCGCAGTGGCGCTTTACGGTGCGCGCAGCGCAGTTCACCGCCCGGCACGGGGACGTGACCGCCGTGCAGACGCTGACCGTGCCCGGCCGCGCCAACGGCGAGGTGCGCGCGCTGACGCTCTCGTCCCCGCGTGGGATCGAGGGCACGGTGCGGTTCGTGTTCGAGGCCGTGCTCGCACCGTGGGAGGATTATGTCAACCACCCGGCGTTCGCGCGGCTGGGCTTTCAGAGCGTGCTGCGGCGCGACGCGCTGCTGCTGCGGCACCTCGGCCGCGGCGAGAAGCCGGAGGCGTGGCTGTGCGCCGCGTGCGACCGGCCGGGCACGTGGCGGGCCGAAGGGCCGGTGCCGGGGTGGCTGCGCGCGGGGCGCGTGGAGCTGAGCGTGCCGGTGCACACAGCGCCGGACACGCCGTGGCGCGTGCGCTTTGCGCTGGGCGTGGGCGCGCGCGAGGACGATGCGTTCACGGCGGCGCAGCGCGCGCTCGTGCTGCCGCCGGCGATGGCGGCGGCGCTGCCGGAGGAGCTCGCCGCGCAGTACGGCATGACGGGCGCGGAGCTCGACGGCGCGATGGCGGCGGTCTCTCCCCTGCTGTTTCCGGCCGTGGCGGCGAACGCAGCGCCCGGGCAGCTCGAGCGCCCGGCGCTCTGGGCGCAGGGCATCTCGGGCGACCTGCCGGTGTGGTGCGCGCAGGCGGAGCGCGGCGTGGTGCGGCAGTGGGCACTGCTGCGCGCGCTGGGCGTGGGGTGCGACCTCGCGCTGCGCAGCGGCGACGGCGGGGACTACCGGCAGCCGACGGCCGGAAAGGTGCGCGGGTGGCTCGCGGCGCTCGACCTCGCGCACACGCTCGGCGCGCCCGGCGGCGTGCACCTCGTGCCGGAGGAAGCCTTCCCCGCCGTGGCGGCGGCCGCGGCCATCCGCCCCGGCATGGCGCGCACGCGCTGCACGCTGCCGCTGCTGCCCCCGCCGGGTGACCGGCGGTATCTGCCCACGGGCAGCGACGTGCACTGGGACGACGACGGCACAGTATCCTTCACCGGGCTGCCGCCGCGCGCGTGGAGCCAGGTGCTGACAAACGGCCGCTTCGGCTTTCTCGCCACGGACGCGGGCACGGGCCACATGTGGCACCGCAACGCGCACACCGGACGCATCAACCGCTGGCTGTGCGACCCGTGGGTGCTGCGCGGCACGGAGACGCTGCGCATGGCATCGCGCGCGGGCGCGGTGTCGCTCTTTGACGACGACGGGGCGGCGCGGGTGGAGTACGGCTTCGGCTGGGCGGCGTGGGAGCGCAGCGTGGACGGCATGTCCGTGCGCGTGACGGCGTTCGTACCCGAGGACGCGGACGCGCGCGTGCTGCTCATCGAGTGCGCGGGGCGCGCGCGCATCACGTGGCACACTGACCTCGTCTGCGCCGGGCGCGACGCGGACGCCCCCGCCGTCGTGACGGCGTACGCCGACGGGCTGTTCACGGCAGAAAACGTGCGCGCGGACGCGCCCGAACTCTTTTGCGCGGCGGCGGGCATGCCGCTCACGGGCTGGACCTGTGACCGGTTTTCGTTCCTGCGCGGGCAGATGGACGCGCGTGCGGGCGCGGGGCTGAGCCCCTGCTTCGCGCTCGAGGGCGTGATCGACCGGCAGGGCGTGATCGTCTGCGGGTGCAGCACGCGCGCGAATCTCCTGCGCCTGACGCAGCCGGACGAGGCCGCGCACGCCCTGCGCGCAACGCGCGAGCGGTGGCTGGGCGCGGTGTCGCGCCTGTGGATGACGACGCCGGACGCGGACATGAACCGCTATCTCGGCGGCTGGGCGGCGTATCAGGCGCTGTGCTGCCGGCTGCTGGCGCGCACGAGCCTGTACCAGAATGGCGGCGCGTTCGGCTTCCGCGACCAGTTGCAGGACGCGGTGAACCTCCTGCTGCTCGACAGCGCGCCTGCGCGCGAGCAGATCGGCCGCGCGTGCGCGCACCAGTTCGCCGCCGGAGACGTGTGCCACTGGTGGCACGCGGGCACGGGACCCGAGCACGGCGTGCGCACGCGCATCTCGGACGACCTGCTGTGGCTGCCGTGGGCGGTGTGCGAGTACGTGGAAAAGACCGGCGACACGGAAATTCTAAGCGCCGAGTACCCCTTCCTCGCGGGCGAGGCGCTGGAGGAAAACGAGCACGACCGCTACCAGCCGCTCGAGCCGGGCGCGGAGACCGGCACGGTGCTCGAGCACTGCCGCCGGGCGCTGATGCGTGTGCTCGCGCGCGGCGTGGGCGCGCACGGGCTGCTGCTGATCGGCACGGGCGACTGGAACGACGCCTTTGACCGCGTGGGCACGCAGGGCCGGGGCGAGAGCGTGTGGCTGACGTGGTTTTTTGCCATCACGGCGCGGAAATTTGCCGCCCTCGTGGGCGGGCACGCGGCCGAACAGCTCGCGCTCGCCGCCGACCACTGCACGCGCGCGGCCGAGGGAGCGTGGGACGGCGCGTGGTACCGGCGCGGGTACTATGACGACGGGCGGCCGCTCGGCTCGGCCGAGAGCGATGAGTGCCGCATCGACGCGATCGCGCAGGCGTTCGCCGCCCTCGACACGCACGCCGACCCCGGCCGCGTGCACACGGCGCTCACGAGCGCGGTGGAGCACCTGTTCGACCGGGAGCACAACGTGGTGCGGCTGTTCGACCCGCCCATCACGCGGCGCACGCCCGAGACGGGCTACGTGCGCAGCTACGGCGCGGGCCTGCGCGAAAACGGCGGGCAGTACACCCACGGCGCGCTGTGGCTGGCCATGGCGCTGCTGCGCACGGGCCGCACGGCCGAGGGCGCAGAAATATTGCACGCCGTGCTGCCCGCGGCGCACGACCCCGCGCGCTACGAGGGCGAGCCGTACGTGCTCGCGGCCGACATTGCGGGCGGGGACAACGCGGGCGTCGCCGGCTGGACGTGGTACACGGGCGCGGCGGGGTGGTACCTGCGCATCGCGGCGGAAGATCTGCTGGGGCTGCACCTGCGCGGCGGCGTGCTCTACCCCGAGCCGCACCTGCCGGCCGGCTGGCCGGAGTGTACCGTGCGCTGGCGCGACGGAGCGGGTCTGCTGCACACCGTCCGCCTGCGGCCCGACGGCGTGACCGTGGACAATGCGCCCTACGACGGCGGCGGCATCGGCAAAAAGCGCCCGAAACCCTATTCCCAAGATAGGTAAGGCGTGATATAATAAAGTATTCAAAAAATATGGACACACCATAGGCGAAAGGAGCGTATCTTATGGAACGCATCCGCACGGAAATTCTCCCCGGCGTGTGGCTGACCGCCCTGCGCACGGACAAGTTCAAGACCGCGTGGCTGAGCGTGAACCTGCTGACGCAGCTGCGGCGAGAAACGGCGGCGTGCACGGCCGTGCTGCCGTATGTGCTGCGGCGCGGCAGCACGCGCCTGCCCGATCTGGAGACGATCGCGGCCGAGCTCGAGCGCCTCTACGGCGCGAGCATCACGCCGAGCGTGCGCAAGCTCGGCGAGATCCAGGCCGTGGGCTTCGAGGCCGAGTTTGCCGACGACGGCGCGGTGGGCGAGGAGATCTTCCCCCGGCTCGCGGCCGACGTGGCAGACCTGCTGCTGCACCCGAACACGCGCGGCGGCCTGCTGCGGCCGGATATCGTGGACAGCGAGCGTGAGAAGCTGCTCGAGCGCATCCGCGCCGGCATGAACAACAAGCGCGCCTACGCCATCGAGCGGCTGTACGCCCACATGTGCTGCTGCGAGGACTACGCCGTGCCCCGCCTCGGCGAAGAGGCGGACGCCGAGCGCATCCACTACCGCAAGCTCACGATGCGCTACCACGACGTGCTCTCGACGAGCCCCGTGGAGATCTTCTACTGCGGCTCGCTCGAGGGCGGGCGCGTCGCGCGCATCCTCACGGACGTGCTCTCGACGATGCCGCGCGGCGAGATCGACGAGGACATCGGCACGGACATCCGCATGAACGCGCTCGAAGCCGAGCCGCGCTATGTGACCGAGACGCTCCCGGTCGCGCAGGGGCAGCTCGCCGTGGGCTACCGCCTCGGCGCGTGCATGACCGAGCCGGACATCCCGGCGCTGTTCGTCTTTAACGCCCTCTACGGCGGCTGCGTCACGTCCAAGCTCTTTTTGAACGTGCGCGAGAAGCTCAGCCTGTGCTACTACGTCGGCTCGCGCCTGAGCACGCACAAGGGCCTGCTGACCGTGACGAGCGGCATCGACGTGAAAAACTACGAGCGCGCGCTCGCCGAGATCACGGCGCAGCTCGACGCCGTGCGCACCAGCGACTTTACGGACGGCGAGCTTCAGGCCGCCATCCGCAGCGTGGCCAGCGACCTGCGTGCCACGGCCGACGCGCCCGACGCGCTGGCGTGGTACTGGCTCAACCGCACGGTGCAGGGGCTGGACATCGACCCGGCCGAGATGGCCGCGCTCGTGGAAGAGGTCACGCGCACGGACGTGACGGACATCGCCGCCGGCGTCGTGTGCGACTGTGTGTATCTGCTCAAGGGAACGGAGGAGACTGCCGATGACGAATGAACGACCCGAAAACGTCTGGGCGGCGACGCTGCCGAACGGCCTGCGCGTGCGCGTACTCTGCAAGCCCGACTTTCAGCGCAGCTACGCCGTGTTTGCCACCTGCTACGGCGGGGCGGACCGGCGCTTTCGCGTAAATGACACGTGGACGGACACGCCCGCCGGCGTGGCGCACTATCTCGAGCACAAGCTCTTTGACATGCCCGACGGGTCGGACGCGCTGCTGACGCTGAGCGAAAACGGCGCAGACCCGAACGCCTTCACGTCCACGAACATGACGGCCTACTATTTTTCCTGCACGGACCGGTTCGAGGATAACCTGCGCACGCTGCTGCGCTTTGTCTCGACGCCGTATTTCACCGACGCGAGCGTGGCCAAGGAGCAGGGCATCATCGCTCAGGAGATCCGCATGGGCGAGGACGACCCCGACCGCGCCGTGTGGCGCGACCTCATGCGCTGCCTGCTTGCGCGCGACGGGGCGCGCGACGCCGTGGCCGGCACGGTCGAGAGCATCGCGCAGATCACGCCCGAGACGCTCTATGCCTGCCACCGCGCGTTTTACGCGCCGTCGAACATGGTGCTGTGCGCCGTGTGTCAGGACACGCCCGAGCGCGTGGCCGCCATCGCGGCGGAGATCCTGCCGCCGGACCTCTCTCCCGTCCCGGCCGCCGACCACGGCGCGCCGGAGGACATGACGCCGGCGCAGGCGCGCATGCGTGTGGAGCTCGCGGTGTCCGCGCCGCAGATGCTGCTGGGCGCGAAGTTCCGCCCGACGGAAAAGGGCGAGGCCCGCCTGCGCCAGACGCTCACGGCGGAGCTCGCGCTGCAGGCCGCCTTCGGCGAGGCGACGGCGTTTTACAACGATCTTTACCGAGCGGGGCTGCTCGGCGACGACTTTGGCTGCAGCGCGGACTACTGCGGCCCGATCGCCATGGCCGTGCTCGGCGGCGAGAGCAAGGACCCAGACACCGTGTGCGCGCGCGTGAGCGAGACCGTCGCGCAGATCGCGCGTGACGGCTTTGACGGCCCGGCCTTCGAGCGGGCGCGCCGCGCCGTGTACGGCGGCTGGCTGCGCGGGCTCGACCGGTTCGACGATGTGTGCATCGCCATGGCCGAGGGGCTCTTCGGCGGGTACGAGCACATGGACGCCTTCCCGCTGCTGGGCGAGATCACGGCGGCGGAGTGCGCCAAGTGGCTGACCGAGACGCTCGCGCCCGAGCGCCTGGCGCTCTCGATCGTTGCCCCGAAAGGAGGCGAGGATGATGCCGACGATGATGCGTGACGCCGTCATCAGCTTTCCCCTGCTCGGCAACTGGAGCATCGACCCCAGCGCGTCGTTCACGCTCTTCGGCCGCACGTTTTACTGGTACGGCGTGATCATCGCCGTGGGCTTCATTCTGGCGATGCTCTACTGCGCGCGGCACTGCCGCCGCTGCGGCATCGAGCCGGACACGCTCTATGACTTTCTCATCTGGATGATCCCGCTGGCCATCATCGGCGCGCGGCTGTACTACGTCATCTTCCAGTGGAGCGACTACCGCGGCCACCCCATCGACGCGCTCAAGATCTGGGAGGGCGGGCTCGCCATCTACGGCGGCGTGATCGCGGGGCTGCTGACCGGCATCATCTGGTGCAGGAAGAAAAAGATCCCCTTCGGCGCGATGGCGGACGTGTGCGCGCCCGGCCTGCTCATCGGGCAGTGCATCGGCCGCTGGGGCAACTTCATCAACCGCGAAGCCTTCGGCCGCGAGACCACGGCCTTCTCCCGCATGGGGCTTACGCTCCCCGGCCGGGAGACCGTGTACGTACATCCGACGTTTCTCTACGAGAGCCTGTGGAACTTCGTGGGCTTTCTGCTGCTGCACTTCTGGTTCCGACGACACGAGCGGAAGTTTGACGGCGAGCTCATCTTGCTCTACGCCGTGTGGTACGGCATCGGCCGCGCGCTCATCGAGGGCCTGCGCACCGACAGCCTGTACATCGCCGGCACGGGCATCCGCGTCAGCCAGCTGCTGGCCGGGGTGTCGGCGGCCGCCGCTGCCGTCGTGCTCGCGCTGTTTTACACCGGCAAGCTCCGCCACCCGCCGCGCTATGTCGACCGCGGCACCGGCGGGCAGCCGGACGCATAAACCATTTGCAGTTTCATATTTCAAGGAGGTTTTTTTCATGAAAGATTATCATGATATGCTCAACAGCCTGAAGGACAAGGTCATCGACGCGGCCGGCAAGGCCGGTGAGACCGTGACCAATGCCGCCAACAAGGTCGTCAGCGACGAGATGCGCGATAAGGTCGCCGGCGCTGCCCACGCCGTGGGCGACCGCGCCAAGTACGCCTCGCGCATGACGCGCATGACCGTGGACTGCAACGCCGAGCTCGAGCGCGTCAAGCGCACGTACACCGAGATCGGCCGCCTGTACTACGAAAACTACCGCGACACGGCCGACGCCTTCCTCGCCGAGCTCTGCCAGCAGGTGACGGACGCCAACGCGCGCGTCGCCGAGCTGGAGGCGCAGATGGACGAGCTGCGCGCCGCCGCTAAGGAGTACCGCCCCGCGCCGGATCTGCACACCGTCGACGCCGAGGTCGTCGAGCCGGAGGACATCGAGGTCGAAGTGACCGAGGAGCCCGCGCCGGAGGAATAAGCGTGGGCAAACGAGCCCCGCTGCGCCGGGCGCTCGTTGGAGGGGCTGCGGCCCGCTGATAATAGCAAACCCCGCCCCCGCTTCCGAACCGGAAGCGGGGGCGGGGTTTTGCTGTCATTTTTATTTGTCATAGTAGCCCATGAGGATCTTTGCGACCTGGGCGCGGGTGGCATAGCCGCGCGGCGCGAGCTGCGGGCCGGACGGCGTGCCGACGCCGCCGATCAGCCCCTGCTCGACCGCCCAGGTGAGCGCGGCGTAGGCATAGCCCGCGACCTGGCCCACGTCCGGGAAGGCCGCGAGCGCAGTGCCGATCATGGCCGGGCGGCCGGCCTGCGCGTAGAGAATGACCGTGAAGTCCTGCCGCGTGATGGCGGCGTCGGGGGTAAACGTCGTGGGCGACGTACCGGACACGAGCCCCGTCCGATACGCCCAGTGCACCGCGTCATAATACCACGCGCCGGGCTCCACATCCGTGAACGGCAGCGGGCCGGTGGTTTTCGGGCTGCCCGCCGCCGCCCAGAGCAGCTGCACGACCTGCGCGCGGGTGGCAAGCGCCTCCGGCGCGACGGTGACGGGCGTCATGCCGTGCATCAGTCCCGCCGCGATGCAGTAGTCCAGCCCGGCGTGCGACCAGGCGTCCGCGTCCGGCATGTCCGCAAAGCGCCGCCCCGGACACAGCCGGTCGTGAAAGCACTGCGTGAGCACCGGAAACCCGTTGCCGTACTGATCGTCGCGGCCGGGCGCGCCGAGATCCTCGGCATAGTCGCAGAGCGTCCGGCGCACGCGCGCGGCCGTAGCGCCCGGCTGCGCGAGCTGCACGCAGGCCGCCGCCGCCGCGACATGGGGCGCAGCAAACGATGTGCCGCTGCGCACCGTCATGCCGCCGGAGAGCGCCGCGACCGCGACGCCCGTGCCCGGCGCGCACAGATCGACCGACGCGCCGGAGGCCGAATAGGTATCGTCAAACGTCCGGCTGCGGTCCACGGCCGAGACCGTGAGCACCTGCGCCTGATTGGCGGGATAGACATCGTCCGCGTTCGCGGTGGGGTTGCTCCGGCTGAGGTTGCCCGCCGCCGCGACGACGACGACGCCCGCGGCATACGCCTGCGCGAGGACACTATTTAAAAAGGAGTAGCCCTTTTCGATGGCGTTCGGCCAGCCGATGCTCATGTTGACGACGGTCGCGCCGTTTTCCAGCGCGTACTCGAGCGCCGTGAGCACGCGCGACGGCTTCGAGAGGTTGTCGTCACCGTACACGCGCAGGACCATCACGTCCACCTCGTCGGGCGTGAGGTCGGCGACGAGCCCGGCCGTGGCCGTGCCGTGGCCGTTGACGTCCGTCACGTCGGCCGTGTTGTCGGCAAAGTCATAGCTGCGGGCCGACACGCGCCCCGCGAGCAGCGGGTGCGAGACCTCCGCGCCCGTGTCGATGACGGCGACCGTCGCGCGGCGGCCGGCCGGCAGGAGCACGTCCGCCTGATGGCGCAGCGTCGTGAGGCCCATTTCGTGCCCGCCCCAGGAGCGGCTGGCCGTCTCGTCCCAGAGGCCGGCGAGCGTGTCGTCCGCCGTGACCGCCTCATCGAGAAAGCAGTCCGTCACATCGGGGTCGGAGCGCAGGCGCGCGAGCGCGCGCTGCGCCGCCGCCGCGTCGGAAAATTCGAGCACGTACTCCTGCCACGCCGCCAGATGCAGCACGCGGTCCGCGCCGTACCCGTCCGCGAGCGCGGGCGCGAAGGCGACCACGCGCGTGGGCTCGGCCGCGGCGGCGCGGGAGCGGAATCGGCCGCGCGCCGGCACTGGCTCGGCCATCGCCTGCGCCAGCTCCAGCGCGCTCGACACCTCCACCGGCGTCTGTGCGGCGGCGGCCGGCAGCGCCAGCGACACCGCGAGCGCCAGCGCGAGCAGCAGGGTCAAAAGTCGTTTTTTCATCGCGCGCCTCCTCAGGTCGTGATCGGCACGAACCACAGGTCACGGTCCACGCTGCCGGAGACGCCCGGCACCGTGCCGTCATAGCTGTACTGCCAGAAATCGTGCGCGTAGTAAAAATCGTCCGCCGTGCCCGGCGCGCTCACCCAGAAGGCGTAGTCTTTGAGCTGTGCAAAGTCGTAGTCATAGTACCCCTGCCAGCGGTTGCCGTAGACGGCGGCGTCGTAGCCCGCGGCCGTGACCGTCTCGCAGAACGCGGCGGCGCAGGCCGTGACGTCCTCGCCGGTCATCTCCGCCGTGCGCACCGTATCGCCGGCGGCGACGGTGCTCTGGTCGATGTTCTCCCAGTCGAACACGAGCGGCATGTCGATTTTGTAATCGCGCGCCGCGTCCACGAGCCACTGCGCCTCCTCGGCCGCCTCCTCGGGCGTGACCGCCTGCGAGAAGAAGTACAGCCCCACGCGCAGCCCCGCCGCGCACGCCCCGGCCACGTTCTGGCGGAAGCGGTCGTCTTCGACGATGCCGCCCTTGCCGTAGCCCCGGTAGCCCGCGCGGATGACCGCGAAGGCGATGCCGGAATCCGCGACGGCCTGCCAGTCGATGTCCTGCTGGAACGTGGACACGTCGATGCCCTGCAGCACGCGGTAGGCCGTGCCGGTGTAGGTCACGCTGCCGTCCGCCCCGGCGGAAAAATCGGCCGCCGGAATGTCGAACCTGTCCACGCCTCTGGCCGGGGTGATCCACGCCGTGCCGGCGCCGGTGTTCACCTCGACCTGGCCGATGTGCAGCTCGCGCACGGAGCAGCCCGTGAGCGCGAACGTCATCGCCGCGGCCAGCAGCACGGCCAGCGCGCGGCGGAATGGAAAATCGAGTTTTTTATGTAAGCGTTTCATGCCGTCAGTATACCACACCTGCCGCCGGAACGCAAACCGGGCCCGCCCGACGGCCGGCGCGGTCAGCTGCGGTCATAATAATGCGCGAGATAGCTCGCCGTGCATAGAGTCTCGCCCGCCATCTGCTCCAGGCGCGCGATGCGCGCCTCCAGATCGCGCCGGGCGCGGCCGGCGCGCGGCATGGCCGCCAGCTCCAGACGCAAGGTGGCCGCGCGCGCACGCAGCGCGTTGCCCGTGGCGCGGTACTGCGCCGCCAATTCGATCAGTTGCATGTTCTCCCTCCAAAAACATTGAATTTTCCGAAAATTTTTGTTGACAAACATAGTCCGTTTTGCTATGATACATAGGCCGGTGTTGTGCTGGTATAGCTCAGTTGGTAGAGCAGCTGATTTGTAATCAGCAGGTCGGGGGTTCGAGTCCGTCTACCAGCTCCACCTTCTGACAAAATTGCATATGGGGGAATTCCCGAGTGGCCAAAGGGGACAGACTGTAAATCTGCTGGCAATGCCTTCGATGGTTCGAATCCATCTTCCCCCACCAAAAATACCAATTACCCTTTTGGGTGATTGGTATTTTTCTTTTTCCCTCTTCCCTCTTCACTCTTCCCTCACTCCCTGCTCTTTCCTTTCAAAACTTGCCGATTCAGGGAATCGGTAATCGTGAATACGCATAGAAAGCGGATATTGCAGCGACACAGAAACGCCCGGCAAATGCACGGAGCTGAAAAAAATCTGGATCGCCTCCGTCAACACCGCGAAGAAAAACCGCACATGATCCGCCCGCCCACACCGTGGGCGGGTTTTTGCTGCTCCGCCCCCCTCACGCTCCCGGTGCGCTCAGGCGCGCGGCCAGCTCCCGCCGCGACAGGCCGCCCACGAGCGTGTCAAAGCAATCGGCGCACACCGTCAGCCCGCCGTGCGCGCACGGCCACAGGTACGCATCTTCCCACGCCGGCAGCGGCGCAAAACACACCTCGCATCGCCGCATCCGCATTCCTCCCTTCCGGCTGCAAATTTATTATGCGTTTGGATAACTTTCGCTCTTAGTTTATACTCGTTAGAATAATTTGTCAAGCGCTTTTTTTGCACCTGCATAAAAATGGCGGTCGCAAATTGCCAGCTTTTACACGGGAATGTTGTTTTTTTGACGAAAACAGCGCAATTTAAAGCGTCCTTTCTGACTTTTTGCACAAAAAAATTGAGAAATTATATGGAAAACGGATATTGCAATCCCTCTCCGTTTGCGTTACCATGATAAAGGAAATTGGCCGCTCAGGCCGTTTTTGAGAGCAACGTGAATAACAAGAAAGAGGTAAGAAAATGATCAACAATGCATATCTGAACCGCGTTTTCGCCGACCTTCAGAAGAACCACCCCAACGAGCCCGAGTTCCTGCAGGCCGTTGACGAAGTCTTTGAGAGCCTCCAGTACGTCGTCGACAAGCACCCCGAGTGGGAAGAAGCCGGCCTCATGGAGCGCTTCGTTGAGCCCGAGCGCATCATCATCTTCCGCGTTCCCTGGGTGGACGACAACGGCAAGGTCCAGGTCAACCGCGGCTACCGTGTGCAGTTCAACTCCGCGATCGGCCCCTACAAGGGCGGTCTGCGCTTCCATCCCTCGGTCAACCTGTCCGTCGTCAAGTTCCTTGGCTTCGAGCAGATCCTGAAGAACTCCCTGACCACCCTGCCCATGGGCGGCGGCAAGGGCGGCTCCGACTTTGACCCCCACGGCAAGTCCGACGGTGAGGTCATGCGTTTCTGCCAGAGCTTCATGACCGAGCTCTACCGCCACATCGGCCAGTTCACCGACACCCCGGCCGGCGACATCGGCGTCGGCGCGCGCGAGGTCGGCTATATGTACGGCCAGTACAAGAAGATCGTCGACCGCTTTGAGGGCGGCGTCATCACCGGCAAGGGCCTGACCTACGGCGGCTCTCTCGCCCGCACCGAGGCCACCGGCTACGGCATCTGCTACTTCTCCGCCGAAGTGCTCAAGCACCTGAGAAACGACAGCTTCGAGGGCAAGAAGGTCATCGTGTCCGGCTCCGGCAACGTGGCGCAGTACTGCGCGCAGAAGTGCACCGAGCTCGGCGGCAAGGTCATCGCCATGAGCGACTCCAAGGGCTACGTCTACGATCCCAACGGCATCAACCTCGACGTGCTGTTTGACATCAAGCAGAAGCGCCGCGCCCGCATCAGCGTCTACGCTGACGAAGTGCCCGGCAGCGAGTACCACGAGGGCTGCAAGAACATCTGGACCGTGCCGTGCGACATCGCCATGCCGTGCGCGTCCCAGAACGAGATGGATCTCGAGGGCGCGAAGGCCGTCATCAAAAACGGCGCCATGGCCGTGTTCGAAGGCGCGAACATGCCGCTGACCCCCGAGGCCATCAACGCGGTCATCGAGGCCGGCCTGCTCTACACGCCGGGCAAGGCGTCCAACGCCGGCGGCGTTGCCACCTCCGGTCTGGAAATGAGCCAGAACTCCCTGCGCATGAGCTGGAGCTTCGAAGAAGTCGACGAGAAGCTGCACGGCATCATGAAGAGCATCTTTAAGGCCTGCTACGACGCCTCCGTCGAGTGCGGCCAGCCGGGCAACATGATGCTCGGCGCCAACGTTGCCGGCTTCCTGAAGGTCGCCAACGCCATGATGGCTCAGGGCATTGTGTGATCGCTGATCCATCACCCATACAGAGCGAAGATCCCCGAAACGTTCGTTTCGGGGATCTTTTTTGCGGATTTGTTATGTAGAGAGGCGGGTACAGCGTTGCCTGCGCTGCGCACCCAAGCCTTGCCCTCGAGAAAAAGGTACTGAGCGCAGCGAGGCGGATGCCGTGTTTCCTGACGTCACACACCTTGGCGATTCCGTTTCTGTGCCGCTCGACCAGCATCATGGCAGAAAAGCCGCGGTTTCCTCCAGCGCCGCCGGTGGTGCACCGTGCGTTCGTCCCGCACCTCATAGGCTCCCTTGTGCAAAGGGAGCTGGCAGCCGTCAGGCTGACTGAGGGATCGATCCGCTCAGCCCTGCGCCGCGTCCGGCGGCGTGAGCGGCAGGACGAACTCGGCCGAGAAATCATCGCCCGCACGGTGGGTGAAAAACTGCCCGCCGAGCAGCTTCAGGATCGCCTCGCACGTGCGCAGGCCGATGTGGTTGCTCTCGACGCGCGCAAGCTCGCGGCGCGCGCGGTTGGCAAAGCAGACGTGCAGCCGCTCGCCCTCGCACTCGGCCAGAATGGTCAGGCGCGCGGCGGGGTCGGCGTACTTTTCGATGTTCGACAGGAGGTTATCCGTCACGCGCTTGAGCATCTGCACGTCGGTCGTGACGGTGCAGGGCGTGGTCAGCAGCAGGAGGTTGACGTCAAAGCCCCGGCTGCGCAGCTCGGCCGTGCACTCGCCGAGCAGCTGCGCGCAGAGGATCTGCGCGTCGTAGGGCTCGGGGTGCGTCTCCTGTTCGCCACGGCTGAAGACGAGAAAATACCGGAACATCTCCCCCGTCAGGTCCTTGAGCTGATAGGCCTTGTCGCGGCTGGCGAGCACGTAGCTGCGCAGGTCCTCCGGCAGGCGGTCCTGGCTCATCTCGAGCAGGTCGAGATAGCCGATGAGCGACGTGAGGGGGTTGCGGATGTCGTGCGACATGGCAGTGATGAGGTCGCTGTTGGCCTGCCAGGCGGTCTGCTCGTTGCGCGTGCGCTCCAGGATCGTGTCGCGCATGGTGTTGACGCTCGCTGCCAGGCGCGCGAGCTCGTCCGTGCCGACGACGGGGATGGTCTGGTTGAGCGCGCCCGCCGCGCCGACGGCCTCCGACAGGCGCGTGACGCGCCGCGTGAGCCGCCGCGTGAAGCCGATGGCGATGAACGAATAGACCACGAAGCCCACCACGAGCGCGCCGAAGCGCACATAGCTGTAGAGCCACGCCTCGGAATAGTCGCACACGGCGACGCGGCACTCCCCGTCGGCAAACTGCAGGGTGAAGAAGCTGTAGCCCATGTCGGCAATGTCGCTCTGGGTCGTGTCGTCGAGCAGCTCGCTCGTGCCCCAGGTGCCGGCCTCGTACGGGTTGCCCTCCGCCTGATAGACGATGACGTTGGCTTTTTTCTCACCGCGCGACCACTGCTCGATGGCCAGCGTGTCGCGCGAGGACACGCCGTGCGCGCTGACGTATTCCTGCAGGCTGCGCTCGTGCTCCAGATTGCGCGCGGCGATGGCGTCATCACGCAGATACCAGTGCTCGATCGCCTCCGTGCCGAGCGCGTCTATGCCGAAATAGCACACCACGCCCACGGCCAGCGCCGCGAGGAGCACGAAGATCATGCGCGCATTGAGCGATGAGCACCACTTTTTAATCAATCTGATACCCCTTTCCCCAGACCGTGCGGATGAGCGTCGGGTTGGCGGGGTCATCCTCGAGCTTCTTGCGCAGCTTGAGGATGTGCACCATGACGGTGTTGGCAGAGCTGGGCAGGAACTTCTCGTGCCAGACGTCCTCGTAGAGCTTGCGCGCGGACACGGACGTGCCGCGGTTGGCGATGAGGTATTGCAGCAGCTCAAACTCCGTCTTGGTCATCTCGACGGAGCGGCCGTTTTTGCACACGGTGCCCTTGTCGCGGTTGATCTCGAGCGCGTCGATGACCGTCGGCGCGTCGCCCTTGCCGTGGTAGACGCGGTAGCGGCGGATGAGCGAGTCGACCCGCAGGAACAGCTCGTGGTTGGAAAAGGGCTTGATGAGATAGTCGTCGCCGCCGCTGCCGTAGGCGTCGCTCATGTCGGTGGGCTGGGCCTTCGCCGTCAGAAACAGGATCGGCGCGACGCTGTGCCGCCGGATCTCCGCGCAGGCGGCCACGCCGTCCATGCCGGGCATCATGATGTCCAGAATGATGAGGTCATAGTCCGGCTGCGCGCGCACGAGCTCCACGGCGCGCAGGCCGTTTTCGGCCTCATCGACCTCGTAGCCGCGCGACGAGAGCAGAATGTGTAAAATATTGCGGATGTCCGGCTCGTCGTCCACGACGAGGATGCGGACAGGGGTCTCGGGGTTTTCCATGGTATCACCTCTGGGGTCTATCCTAACACATTCGCGGCGTGCGCGGACAGAGGAAACTGCCAGCTTTAAGAAAAATTAAGCGAAAACCAGCCGAAGCAGCCCCCGGCAGGTCCAGCGTGTCAAAAAAGCCTCGCAGAGTTTGCCGCCCGCAGGCGGCAAAACAATGCAATCATTTTCTCTCGCGACATGTGCGTGAGAGAAAATACTGCTCAGGCTGCAAGTGTGGAATTTGTGCGCCACAGGCGCACAAATTCTGCGCGCAGCAGTCTGCAAGCCTTTTGTCGGAAAACCCTCCGGGTTTTCCGACAGTCATAACCCGCCGGGGGATCCCCGGCGGGTCGGTCTGCATTCAGAGCAGGTGGGCCACGTTGCGCCCGAAGCGCGCCAGAACGGCCGCGATCTCGGCGCGCGTCGCGCTCTCGCCCGGCCGCAGCCACACCCGGCCGCCGGTGTCCTGCGTGCCGCCGAACAGGCCGAGCGCCACCGCGTCGGCCATGCCGGCGCGCGCCCAGCCGGAGACGCTGCCGCCGTCGGCAAACGCGGACAGATCGGCAGGCGCGTCGCTGCCCGCAAAGCCGAGCAGGCGCGCAGCGTAGCGCATGAGCAAAACGGCCGCCTGCTCGCGTGTGACGGGCAGGCCCGGCGAAAACGTGGTGGGCGACGTGCCGTCCACGACGCCGGTCTCATATGCCCAGGCGACCGCATCCCGGTACCAGCCGGACGCAGCGTCCGTAAACGGCGTGGTCACGCCGGTCATGTCGGGATCGCCCGCAAGATGATACAGCACCTGCACGAGCTGCGCGCGCGTCGTCACGCCGCCGGGCAGGAACGTGTGCGTGTCCGTGCCGGACATGAGCCCGCGCGCCACGCAGTACTGGATGCCGTCGTACGACCACGCATTGCGGTCGATATCATGAAACTGCTCGTACGCCGCGATCTCGGGCGGGATCGCCACCGCCTGCGTCCGACCGCAGCGGCGGCAGGTGACGCGCCGCTCGCCCATGCGCACGCCGCTCGGGGCGCGCACGATCACGCCGTCGTCCCAGTCGTGGCCGAGCGCCGGGATCGTCTCGGACAGCGTTTTGCCGCAGCCGGGGTCGAGGCAGGTGCGCGTGCGCAGGCCGTCGTCCGTGCAGGTCGGCGCGCGGACGACCGTCCACGCCTCCGGGTACGTGTGCGCGGGCGCGGACAGGTGCACGGCGGCGGCCGTCAGGCGTGCGTTGTTCGCGCCGACGGCGACGGCGTCCCACTGCGCGCGCGTGCCGGTGAAGTACACGTCCGCGAGCGCGTCGCACCCGGCAAACGCCCCGTTGCCCACCGCCGTGACCGCGCCCTGCAGCGTCACGCGCCGCAGCCCCGTGCAGCCGCGCAGCAGGCCGCGCGGCACCTCAGTCATCGCGGCCGGGAGCACAATGTTTTGCAGCGCAGTGCAGTTTTCGCACAGGCGCGGCTCTACCCACGCCACATCGTCCGGCAGCGGCAGCTCCGTGAGCGCCGTGCAGCCGGAAAACAGCCCGCTGCCGAGCAGCGTCATGCCGTCGGGCAGGTCGATGCGCCGCAGCGCCGTGCAGGCGGCGAAGGCATACGCGCCGAGGCTGCGCACGCCGGGCGCGAGCGTGACGGCCGTCAGGCCGGTGCAGGCGGAAAACGCGCCCGTGCCGATCTCCGCGACCGTGCCGGGCACGGCCAGCTCCGTGAGCGCCGTGCAGCCGGCGAACGCCTGACTCATCACGCACGTGACCGCGCCGAACCCGTCCACGCGCCGCAGCTGCGTGCAGCCGGCGAACGCGCTGCGGCCGATGCGCGCGACCTGACCCGTGAACGTCACGGTGACGATGTCGGTGCGGCCGGTGAACGCGCCGTCCGGCAGGTCGCCCGTGCCGCTGACGGTCAGCCCGCCGTCGGCGTCGAGCGTCCAGCGGACGGTGTCAAACGTGCCGCTGCCGTCCCCGGCGGCCTGCGCCGCGGCGGGCAGCAGCCCCAGCGTCAGGCACAGCGCGAGCAGCAGCGTGCAGATCCGTTTTTTCATAAGCTTCCCTCCCCGGGCGGCCGCAGCCGCCCGATGCTGCCTCCACTATACAGGATGTGCGGGCAGAAAACAAGCACCCGCGCCGAAACAAAAGAGCGGGCGTCCCCGCCGGGGACGCCCGTTAAAATGCTGTGCGCCGCTCAGCCGATGCCGAGCACTTTGGTGCACATGCGCTGCAGGAGCGCCGCGGTCTCGGCGCGCGTCGTGCCCGCGCCCGGCCGCAGCCACACCTGACCGCTGCTGTCCTGCGTGCCGCCGAACAGGCCGAGCGCCACTGCGTCGGCCATGCCGGCGCGCGCCCAGCCGGAGACGCTGCCGCCGTCGGCGAAGCCGGACAGGTCATCCGGCGTCCACGTGCGCTCCACGCCGCAGACTTTCGTCAGATAGCGCATGAGGATGACGGCAACCTGCTCGCGCGTCACGGTGTTATTCGGTGCGAAGGTCGTGGGCGACATGCCGTCCACAACGCCGGTCTTGTACGCCCAGGCGACCGCGTCCCGGTACCAGCCGGACGCGGCGTCCGTAAACGGCACGGCCACATCGCTCACGTCGGGCTTGCCCTCGAAATTATACAGCACCTGCACGAGCTGCGCGCGCGTCGTCACGGTGTTGGGCGAGAAGATCGTGTCGCTCATGCCGGACATGAGACCGTGCCGCACGCAGTATTCGATGCTGGGGTAGGCCCAGCCGTTGGGGTCGAGATCGGTGAAGCGATCCATCGGATCGGTCATATCGACGGTCGTGCGCCACAGCTGCGTGCCCATGAAGGGGTTGGCCGTGCCGATGACCATCCAGCCCTGCTCGTCGTTCACGGCGAAGGCGCGCAGGCCGTGGTTGAACGGATCGCCGAAGCCGTCGCGCGTGAGCGTGTCGAGCGTGAGCTTCCCGTTCTCGGACGTGATGGTGTACAGACCGAAGCCGCGCGTGGCGGTCGAGAGCTTGTTGAGGCAGATGACGAGATCCTTCATGTTCTCCAGCTCCGTGATGCGCACGAGCGCGTCATAGAGCTTCTTGAGCGCCTCGGGCAGCTTGTCGCTGATGCCGGAGTAGAGGTCGCAGGCCTGCTGATAGATGTCCACGAAGCCCGCGATGTCGTTCGTCTCCACGAGGTCGGTCAGCTTGGCGAGCAGGCTGTTGAGCCGGCGCAGGCTGCCGAGCGTGGACACGCTGTAGGCCGCAGCGTAAGCGCCGTCGTCGATGCCCTGGCGCAGCGTGTCATACTGCGCGTCCGTGAGCGAGAAGGTCTCGGGGCTGTCCGCCTCTTCGTTCACCGCGTCGACCGCGGCGTCGATGGCGGCGTCGGTGTCGGCGTCGGCGGCGAGCAGCGTGCCGTCGCCGTTCTTATCCTGATTCAGCAGCAGCTTGAGCAGCACCTTGAGGTAGCCGATCTGGCTGGCCCACTCGTCGCGCGACATGTGCAGCAGGTCGCCGTTGGTGAACTGGCCGAGCGGCTCGAGCAGGGAGCTGGTGTCGAACGTGCCGAGAAAGAGCTTGCCGTCAAACACCTTGGACTGCCAGAAGTACTGGTTTTCATAGTCGCCGAAGCCGGAGCGCTGGCACAGGATGCCGCCGGCCGGGAACATCTCCGTCGGCTCGCCGACGACGAGCTCCATCTGCTCGGTGCCGTCCGCGCCGATGGACATACGGTAGAGGTTCACCGACTGCTCAAGGTTGCGCGCGAGGAAGCCGAAGTCCTGGCTGAACATGAGCTCCTCGAGCGGGATCTCCTCGTCGTTGTATTCGCCGATGTAGAGATAGCCGTCATAGATGCACAGGTTGCAGGCCGCGGCGCGGGTGCGCGCCGGGTCGATGCCGAAGGTGTACTTCGCACCGTCGGCCTGGTCGCCGACGACCGGCGTCCACGTCCAGGCGTCGGGGTCGTTCCAGTCGCCGGAGCAGTCGCCGCGCACGATGGCGAACGAGCGCATATTGTCGCCCACGCGCGTGGCGGGCGTGCCGGTGCACATGGCGACGTAGAGGCTGCCGTTGTACTCGACGATCTCCCAGATGCCGCCGCCGTAGACACTGTCTTTGTAGTGCACGGCGGGGTAGTTATAGAGGTCGGACTGCGTAGCGATCTTCGTGAAGCCCTGCGACGGGTTGTCGCTGATGAGCAGGTATCCGCCGTCGACGCCGACGTTGCTGATGACGAGCTTGCCGTCATAGACCGCCATGCCGCGGATGCCGGTGCAGACGCCGGCCTTATACGCCTGCGCGTATTCCTGCATGTTCGACAGGCCCTGATAGACGCACGTGATGCTGTCGTCGCTCGGATCGATCTCATAGATGCTCGGCAGGCCGCCGCGGCCGTTGGTGTTGACGCTGCCGCAGAAATAGAGCTTATCCTTGTAGCGGATGGCGTTGCGGAACAGCGGGGCGATGCCGTTGAGCGACTTGGACATGAGCAGGGTCATCTCGCCGGTGTGTACGTTGACCTTCACGAGCACGCCGCCGGAGTTGCCGCCGTCCTCCTGCCCATAGAAGAACGTGCCGTTGAAGATGGCGTTGAGCTCGGCGCGCATGGTCTCCTCGTCGAACTTGTGGCCCATGACGGTGTCCATCGCCGAGAGGGTGTTGCCCATGGCGGCGTAGCACGTGCCGACATAGACATAGTCGCCGTAGGCCATGGCGGCCCAGGCGTAGCTCTGGCCGCGGTCGCCCTGACCGTCCGCTCCGGTGACCGTGCCGGTCACGGCCACCGTGCCGTTGCCGGTGTAGTCGACCAGGCCGTCCGGCTGGCCGGTCGCCTTGTCCGCGTGCGAGATCTTGCCGAAGGTGTAGTCTCCGGCGTCGTAAGTGTAGGGAGTCTCGGACTGCGCGGTGTCCGCCGCCAGTGCCGGGACCATCAGGCTCATGACCATGGCTGCGATCAGCAGCAGGGTCAGAAGCTTGCGTGTTCTCTGCTTCATCGTTACGCTCCTTTCCGAATGTTACAAGATACTTGAAATTTCCAAAGCATTCTGTGACAATATTGTAACATTTTTGTGGGGAATGTCAATGCAATTTTTCCGTTTTTTTGTATCAAATGTGCGTATCCGTGCAAGCGTACTCCTTTTTTCTTCAATTAACCGCCTTTTATTTCCTGCTTTGTTGCAAAACTGTGAAGTGTGCACGCAGCAACAACAAAACCGGCGTCCAAAAAACAGGACGCCGGTTCGGTATCAGGCAGCAATGCACGCACGCGCGCTCCAGCCGTTTGCTCAAAGCTCCGGCATGGGCTCGTTCCAGACATTCAGTCTGCGGCAGAACCGTGCGATCATGACCGCCATCTGCTCGCGCGTGGCGCTGCTCTGCGGCTCAAGGCGCAGGCCGCCCGGGCCCGGAATGCCTTTGATCAGCCCCAGATCGCACGCCCAGTTCATGGCCGTGCGCGCATAGTAGGAGATTTGCTCACGATCCTGAAACGGGAAGAGCGCATCCCACATATAGGGGGTGTATCTGTCGAGCACCCGATCCGCAAACCTGGCCAGGAACACCGCGACCTGCTCGCGCGTGACGGGCGTGTCCGGTGCGAAGGTCGTCTCGCTCACGCCGGACGTCACGCCGGTCTGGTACGCCCAGAGCACCGCGGTCTTGTACCAGTCGGCCGTGAGATCGGTAAACGGCGTCTCGCCGCTGACCTCCGGCGCGCCCGCAAGCCGATAGAGGATCTGCACGAGCTGTGCGCGCGTGGTCAGCGTCTTCGGTTCAAACCGGCCGCCGCCGACACCGGCCATGAGCTCATAGTCGACGCAGTACTGGATGTCCTCATACGCCCAGCTGTTGGGGGCAACGTCGTCAAAGCGCTCGCTCACGGGCACCCGCGGGGCAAGCTTGGGGATCTCCTCGGTGCGCGTGGCATTGCAGCCGTAGGTCCTGCAGGTATAGGTGCGCACGCCGGTCGTGGTCTCCGTCGGCAGCGTCGTCACACGGCCGATGCCCCAGTAGTGGCCGCGGGCGGGGAGTGTCATTTCCTCCGTGTGACCGCAGCCGTCGTCGGTGCAGGTGCGGGTGCGCTTGCCCTCGGTCGTGCAGTTCGGGTCCGTGCCCGTCCAGGAACCGTAGTGGTGGATGGGCGCGTTGAAGTTCACGGTCACGCCCTCCGGCAGCGCGTTCTCGCCCTTGGTCAGCTGGGCCCACTCGGCCTCGGTTCCGCTGTAGTCGATGGCCGTGAGCGCGGTGCAGCCGGTGAAGGCGCCCGCGCCGATGCTCGTGACGCTCTTCGGGATGAGCACGCTCGTCAGCGCGGCGCAGCCGGCGAAAGCAAAGTCGCCGATCGTCTTCAGGCCGTCCGGCAGCTGAACGTCCGTCAGGCTCAGGCAGCTGGTGAAGGCCTGCGCCTCAATGGTGGTGAGGCTCGCCGGGAACGTGACCGCCGTCAGCCCCTGACAGTAACGGAACGCGCCCGTCTTGACGGTCTGCACCAAGTCGAGGATCTCATAAGCCGTGCACCTGTTCGGCGCGGCCAGCATCTGCCTGCCGTCTATGGAGATGAGGCCGCCGTTGTAGGTCCGGAGATACCGGCTGCCGATGGCCTCAAAGGAGACGAGGTTGACGCAGCGGGCCAGCACATTCTCGGCGACGCCGCGGATCTCATACCCGAGGTCAACGTGCGTGACGGCGGTCCAGTCGCCGTTCCAGCAGTCGGCCGTGGCAACGCCGCTGCCGTAGAAGGCGAGCGTTGTGCCGTCGCTTTCCAGCTCGGTTCTCACAGCGTCTGCCGCGAAGGCCGCCGGCACGAGCGCGAGCATCAGGCTCAGCACAAGCAGGATGCTCAGAAGTTTCTTTCTCATACCATTTCTCCTTTTTTCAACAAAGTGGGTATAAAAAGAATACCATCCCCACCCCGGAAATGGCAAGCCTTTTTGCACAACTTTTTGCTTATTGTACAGGATTTTTTTGTGCAATGCAAGACCGGCGCTCCCAAATGGGAGCGCCGGTCTTGTAAAAAATATGCGTATGTGCTTATGCCTCGAGCTGCTGCGTGACCCATGTGATCTGCGCCTCGACGCTCGGCACGGACGTGCCGCCGTAAGACACGCGCCGCGTGACGCAGTTGGTGAGGTCGATGGCATCGTACACGCCGTCGTCAAAGTGCTCACTGAAGGTCTGAAACGTCTCGAGCGGCAGTTTTTCGAGCACGGTGTCATGCGCGATGCAGTACGCCACGAGCTCGCCGGAGATCTTGTACGCACTGCGGAACGGCAGCCCCTTCGTGACGAGATAGTCCGCGAGGTCGGTCGCGTTGAGGAAGCCCGTCTGCGCCGCGTGGAGCATCTTGTCGGCGCGCACGGTCATGGTGGCGAGCATCGGCGCCATGACGCGCAGGCACATCTTCACGGTGTCCACCGCGTCGAACACGGCCTCCTTGTCCTCCTGCATGTCTTTGTTATACGCCAGCGGCAGGCCCTTGAGCGCCGTGAGCATGGCGATGAGGTCGCCGTAGACGCGGCCGGTCTTGCCGCGCACGAGCTCGGCCATGTCGGGGTTTTTCTTCTGCGGCATGATCGACGAGCCGGTCGTGTAGCTGTCCGAGAGCTGCACGAACTGAAACTCCCAGCTCGACCAGAGCACGAGCTCCTCGCTCAGGCGCGAGAGGTGCATCATCTCGATCGCGCAGGCATCGAGCAGCTCGACGCAGAAGTCCCGGTCGGACACGCCGTCGAGACTGTTGCGCGCCACGTCGTCAAAGCCGAGCTGCTTGGCCTCAAAAAACCGGTCGGTATCATACGTCGTGCCGGCGAGGGCGCAGCAGCCGATGGGCGAGACGTTCATGCGCCTGACGGCATCCTGCATGCGGTCGATATCGCGCAGGAGCATCATGGCATAGGCCATCAGGTGGTGGCCGAAGGTGATGGGCTGCGCGCGCTGCAGGTGCGTGTAGCCGGGCAGAATGTCGCCCTTGTGCGCCCCGGCCTGCTCCACGAGCGCCGCGAGCACGTCCTTTGTGAGCGCGATGATCTCGCTCGTTTCGTTGCGCAGGTACATGCGCAGGTCGAGCGCGACCTGATCGTTGCGCGAGCGGGCGGTGTGCAGCTTCTTGCCGAGGTCGCCGATGCGCGCGGTGAGCACCTGCTCGACGAACATATGGATGTCCTCGCACGCGGGGTCGAACGCGAGCGCGCCGCTGTCGAGATCGTCGAGGATGCCCTGCAGCGCGTCGATGATGGCATCGGCATCCGCCTGCGGGAGGATGTGCTGCGCACCGAGCATCGCCGCGTGCGCCATGCTGCCCGTGATGTCCTCGCGGTACATCCGGCTGTCGAAGCGGATGGAGGAGTTGAAATCGTCCGCGACCGGATCGGTCACGCCGGCCGTGCGGCCCGCCCACATTTTTGCCATGGTGATGGTCTCCCTTCGTCAGTTGTCCCCGCGCCGGGAGACCCGGCGCGGGGAGAAAATCATTTCTATATATCTATTGTACCGCTTACATGCTCTTGCCGTCAACCTTTGCCTGCACGGCGATCGGCAGACCGTAGAGCTGGATGAACCCGGCGGCGTCCGCCTGGTTGTAGTCGCTCTCGCCGAAGGTGGCGATCTCCTCGGAGTACAGGGAGTACGGGCTCCAGACGCCGGCGTTGATCATGTTGCCCTTGTAGAGCTTGAGCCGCACCGTGCCGGTGACGTGCTCCTGCGTCTTGGTCACGAACGCGCTGAGCGCCTCGCGCAGCGGCGTGAACCACTGGCCGTTGTACACCAGTTCGCCGAAGGTCACGGCGAGCTTCTGCTTCTCGTGCATGGTCATCTTGTCGAGGCAGAGCGTCTCGAGCACGCTGTGCGCCTTGTAGAGGATCGTGCCGCCCGGCGTCTCATACACGCCGCGGCACTTCATGCCGACGAGCCGGTTCTCCACGATGTCCAGAATGCCGATGCCGTTGGCGCCGCCGATGGCGTTGAGCTTGAGGATGATGTCCTTGGCGCTCATCTTCTCACCGTCGAGCGCGACGGGCTTGCCCTGCTCAAAGTCGAGCGTGACGTAGGTCGGGGCGTCCGGCGCGTCGATGGGGCTGACGCCCATCTCGAGGAAGCCCGGCTTCTCGTACTGCGGCTCGTTGCCCGGATCTTCGAGGTCGAGACCCTCGTGGCTCAGGTGCCAGAGGTTCTTGTCCTTGGAGTAGTTCGTCTCGCGGTTGATCTTCAGGGGCACGTTGTGCGCCTCGGCGTAGGCGATCTCTTCCTCACGCGACTTGATGTCCCACTCCCGCCACGGGGCGATGATGGGCATATCGGGCGCGAAGTGCTTGATGGCCAGCTCGAACCGGACCTGATCGTTGCCCTTGCCGGTGCAGCCGTGGGCGATGGCGTCGGCGCCCTCTTTCTGGGCGATCTCGACGAGGCCCTTGGCGATGCACGGCCGCGCGTGGCTCGTGCCGAGCAGGTACTCCTCGTACGCGGCGCCGGCCTGCATGGTCGGGATGATGTAATCGTCAACGTACTCGTCCGTCAGGTCGAGCACGTAGAGCTTCGACGCGCCGGTCTTGATGGCCTTCTCTTCGAGGCCGTCGAGCTCGCCGGCCTGGCCGACGTTGCCGGACACGGCGATGACTTCGCAGTTATTGTAGTTTTCCTTCAGCCAGGGGATGATGATGGACGTATCCAGACCGCCGGAGTAAGCAAGGACGACTTTTTTGATATCTTCTTTTTTCATCATGGTTGCCTCCATTGATTATTCATTCATAAGATGTGCATATTATTCACCTTTTTCGCGCAAATGTCAACCCTCTTTTTGAATAAAATTCACGCGAGAAACGCTTTTCTTTCGGTGATATGCACAAAAGCGCGAAAGATATGCGAAAAACGCCGCCGCTCCGGCATTCAGAGCGGCGGCAGAATATGCAGTTATGCACACATTTTTGAATATTGATCTCAGGAAAGCTCCCGGCGCAGCGCGTCGATCTCCTCGCTCCAGAGCGATCCCGCCGCGTCCGGCGGCCAGTGCAGCGCCTGCGCGCTGCTGCCGAGCGCGACGTGGTCGGGCAGCGCGGCCGGCCGCCGGAACAGGCAGCGCGTGAGCGCCGCCATGGCGCGCAGGATGTCGGCATCCGCGGCCGCGTCGCCGAAGGCGGCGCGGGCCAGCCGCAGGATGCGCCGCGGGTGCGCGCCGCAGCGGACAAGATGGTAAAAGCAGAAGTCCGTCAGCGCGCACGAGACGCCGGCGCAGTCGGCGTCGGGCGCGGAGAGCGCGGCGCGCAGCTCCGCACGCAGGGGCTCCTCGGCGCGCTCGGCCTCGGCCGCGATGAGCCAGCGCACGAGCGTGCGCGGCACGGCGGCGTTGACGCCGTAGGCCTCCGGCGCGCAGACGGCCTCGCCCAGCAGCAGGGCCGTGAAGTCGGGCGCGGCGAGCGGGAGCGCCGCGTGCGTGCGCGCGAGCCCCGCGCGGTCGGCATTCGGCCGCACGGACACGCCCAGCGCCTTACACAGGCGCAGCACGCGCGCCCGGTCGCCCCCCGGCTGCGTGACGGCGAGGACATCGTGCCGCGCGCGGCCGAGCAGGTCCATCGTGCGCGCGCACACGAGCAGGGCGAGCACGCTGTCGAGATCGTCCGTCACGGGCAGCAGCGCCGCCCGGCTGCCGGTGTGCAGCAGGCGCTTGCGCAGGCCGTGCGCCTGGATGGAAAGCATGAGCTCTGCGCGCTTGCGGCGCAGGGCTGCATCGTCCGGCACAAACGGGTGCGGCGACATCGCGCGGCTGAGCGCCGTCGGGCGCAGCGGCATGGAAAACGGCACGGCGCGCGCCCCCGCCCCCTCGGGCACGAAGGTCGTGTTGCGCCGGCGCTCGGCCGAGAGCGTCAGCAGGTCGAGCTCCGTCACGAGCAGGCCGGGCTCGGGCGCGAACGGCGCGTGCTCGGCGAGGATGTCCCCGTTTTCCGCGATGAGGTGGTGCGCGGAAAAGACGGCGCGCGCGCTCGACTCGTCCGGCCCGGCGTTGGCGTAGACATAGCCGCAGAGGCCGCGCGCGCTGGCCGCGCGCAGCAGCGTGCGGCGGCGGGCTGGCTTGCCGGCCGCCTCGGGCGAGGCCGAGCAGTTTGCGATCACGGTCGCCCCGGCGAGGCACAGCCGCACCGACGGCGGCACCGGCGCCCACACGTCCTCGCACAGCTCCACGCCGAGGCGAAACGCCGGCATCTGCGCGCAGGCAAACACCAGCCCCGTGCCGAACGGCACGTCCGCCCCACCGACGGGCACGCTGCCCGGCCCATGGTACGCCGCCGCGGAGGCAAAGCAGCGCTTTTCCGCGAACACGTCGTAGTTCGGCAGCCACGTCTTCGGCACGACGCCGAGGATGCGCCCGCGGTGCAGCACGGCCGCGCAGTTGTAGAGCTTGCCCCCGGCGCGCAGGGGCACGCCGAGCACGACGACGGGGTCGCAGTTTTGCGTGTGCGCGCAGATGTTCAGCAGCGCTTCTTCGGCTGCATCGAGCAGCAGCGCGGACAAAAACAGGTCGCCGCACGTATAGCCGGTCACGCACAGCTCCGGCAGCACGAGCAGCGCGGCACGCGCCCGGTGCGCCTGGTCGATGCGCGCGCAGACCGCCGCCGCATTGCGCCGGGGGGCTGCCACGGCCACGGGGATGGACGCCGCCGCCGCGCGCAGGAAACCGTCTTGCATGGTCATTCCTCCCTTTTGGGTCAGTATGCCCAAAAAGCGCACAAAAAGCCCCGCGCCCACTTTTCAACCGCCCCGCCGCGCGGTATAATACAATATAATATGTGTGCCAGTGACGGACACGACACCACACGATCATCATCCCGCAAGGAGGTTTTCCATATGACCGACCAGACGCTTACGACCGGGCGCTCCCTTTCCGAATTCACCGCGCAGCTCGCCTCCGCGCAGCCCGCACCGGGCGGCGGGGGCGCGGCCGCGCTCGCCGGGGCGCTGGCGGCGAGCCTGGCCGCGATGGCCGCGAACGTGACGGCAGCCAACCCCCGCTACGCCGACCGGCACGACGCGCTCGCCACGCTGGCCGCCAGCTGCGACGCGCAGCGCACGACGCTGCTCGCGCTCATCGACGCGGACGCGGCGGGCTTTCTGCCGCTGCAGCGGGCCTACGCCATCCCGAAAGACGACCCCACGCGCGCCGCCCGGCTCGCGGACGCGGCGCACACGGCGTGCCTTGCCCCGCTGGCCATGCTGGAGCACTGCGAGCAGGTAGCGCTGCTGCTGCCCGCCGCGCTGAGCACGGCCAGCCCCCTCCTGCGCTCGGACGTCGGGTGCGCGGCGGCGCTGTGCAGCGCGGCGGCGGAGGCGGCGGAACTGAACGTGCTGGTCAACACCGGCCTGCTCGCGCCGGACGACCGCGCCGCGACCGAGGCGCGCGCCGCGCGCCTGCGCGCGACCGTGGTGCAGTGCTGCGCGCAGACCGCGGACGCGGTGCGCGCCGCGCTGCGCGGGGAGGGCTGAACCATGCCGAACACCCTGACCGGAACGGAGGCCGCCGCGGCGATCTATGCGCAGGTGCGAGCGCGCGCGGCGCGGCTCACAGAGCCGCCCTGCCTTGCGGCCGTGTCCGTCGGCGCGCAGCCGGATGACCGGGCCTATCTGCGCAGCATCGCACTCTCGGCGGCCGGCTGCGGCGTCACCGTGCGCCCCGTCCAGCTGCCGACGGACTGCGCGCCCGAAACACTGACGGACACCCTGCGCACCCTGAGCGCGGACGACGGCGTGCACGGCGTGCTGCTGCTGCGGCCGCTGCCGGAGGCGCTGCGCGCGCAGGAGATCCTCGACACGCTCGACGCGCGCAAGGACGTGGACGGCATGACGACATGGTCGCTCGGCGCGCTCGTGACCGGGGCGGCGGGCTTCGCCCCCTGCACGGCCGAGGCGTGTATGACTCTGCTGCGCGCGCACGGCATCGACCCCGCGGGCCGGCGCGTGACCGTCGTGGGCCGGAGCCTCGTGATCGGCCGGCCGGCCGCGCTGCTGCTCACGCGCGCGGACGCGACCGTGACGCTCTGCCACCGGAAAACGCCCGACCTCGCCGCCCGCTGCCGGGCCGCCGACATTCTGCTGGCCGCAGCGGGCGCGCCTGGGCTCATCACGCCGGAGTGCGTGCGCCCAGGGCAGATCGTGCTCGACGCGGGCGCGACCGCGCTGCCGGACGGCACGCTGCGCGGCGACGTTTCGCCCGCGGCCGCCGCCATCGCCGCCTGCACGCCCGTGCCCGGCGGCATCGGCAGTGTGACGACCGCGCTGCTGCTGCGGCATACTGTGCAGGCTGCCGAAAAATCCCACCATTTTTAAGCAAATATTCACAAACTGTTGTTCCATTCCACCGCGCGAGACGCTATAATATTGGGTATTATCATTTTGGAGGCAGACCTTTGGCCAATCTGATCGAAAAAATCAAAGACAAGCGCGCGCCCGCGCCCGAGACACCGGAGCGGCGGGACGTGCCCGTCGCGCACCCCGACCCGCAGCAGGGCCTGACGAGCGCGCAGGTGCGCGAGCGCGCGGACGCCGGCTGGACGAACGCGCCCGTCGATCCGCCGGGCAAGACGGTCAAGCAGATCGTCCTGAGCAATATCTTTACCTATTTTAATATGCTGTTTTTCCTGCTGGCGCTGTGCGTGATCGCGGTGCAGCAGTGGCTGAACCTGACGTTCATGGGCGTCATCATCGTCAACACCGCCATCGGCATCATTCAGGAGATCCGCTCGAAGAAAACGCTCGATAAGCTGAGCATCCTCGCATCGCCCAAGGCCGTCGCCGTGCGCGACGGCAGGCGCGTGACCGTCGACACCGCGCAGCTCGTGCGCGACGACATCGTCGTCTTCGCCGCCGGCAACCAGATCTATGCCGACGCCGTCGTCGCGCAAGATAGCTGCTACGTCAACGAGGCGCTCATCACGGGCGAGTCGGACGAAATTAAGAAAAACCCCGGCGACAAGCTCCTGTCGGGCAGCTTCGTCGTCAGCGGCATGTGCCGCGCGCAGCTGACGGACGTCGGCGCGGACTCCTACGTCTCGCGCCTGACGCAGGAAGCCAAGCGCGCCAAGAAGCCGCAGCAGTCGGAGATGATGCGCTCGCTGCAAAACCTCGTCAAGTGGATCGGCATCCTCGTCATCCCGCTCGGCGTGGTGATGTTCGTCAAGGAATACGTGTGGCTCGGCCGCGCCGTGCCCATTGCCGTGACGAGCACGGTCGGCTCGATCATCGGCATGATCCCCGAGGGGCTGTATCTGCTCACCAGCCTCGCGCTCGTGGCCGGCGTCGTGCGTCTGGCCCAGCGCAAGACCCTCGTGCACGAGCTCGGCTGCATCGAGACGCTCGCGCGCGTGGACACGCTGTGCGTGGACAAGACCGGCACGGTGACGGAAAACAAGATGATCGTCGAGGACGTCTGCCCCCTGTGCGACGACCGCTTCACGCTCGAGGACATCCGCATGATCATGGCCGACTACGTCTACGCCATGCAGGCCGACAACGACACGATGGCCGCGCTGCGGCGCTACTTCACGGGCGAAAAGACGCAGGACGCGACGGCGACGCTGCCGTTCTCGTCGGCGAAGAAATACGGCGGCGTGTCGTTCCACACCGAGGAGACGTACCTGCTCGGCGCGCCGGACGTGCTGCTCGCCGGGCGCGAGAACCCGTATCAGGAGCAGATCGAGGGCTACTCCGCCAAGGGCTGCCGCGTGCTGCTGCTGGGCATGTATGACGGCGCGCTCACGGACGAGACGCTCAGCGCCGGCTTTCTGCCCATCGCGCTGATCCTGCTCTCGAACAAGATCCGCGCCGAAGCGCCGGAGACGTTCGGCTACTTTGCCAGCCAGGGCGTGGCCGTGAAGGTCATCTCCGGCGACAACGCGCGCACGGTGTCCGAGGTGGCCAAGCGCGCCGGCATCGAAAACGCCGACCGCTTCGTCGACGCGCGCACGCTCACGACCGAGGAAGCCATCCGCGACGCGGCGGGCAAGTACACGGTCTTCGGCCGCGTGACCCCCGCGCAGAAGCGCAGCCTCGTGCAGGCGCTCAAGGCCGACGGCCACACCGTGGCCATGACGGGCGACGGCGTCAACGACGTGCTCGCGCTCAAGGAGGCCGACTGCTCCATCGCCATGGCCTCGGGCAGCGACGTGGCGTGTCAGGTGTCGCACATCGTGCTGCTCGACTCGAACTTTGCCTCCATGCCGTCGGTCGTGGCGGAGGGCCGCCGCGTCATCAACAACATCGAGCGCAGCGCCTCGCTGTACCTGGTCAAGAACATTTTCTCGTTCTGCCTCGCGTTTTTCACGCTCTTTGCCACGCTGCCGTACCCGTTCAGCCCCGCGCAGCTCACGCTCGTAAGCGCCGTGACTATCGGCATCCCGTCGTTCATCCTCGCCATGGAGCCGAACGAGAGCCTCGTCAAGGGAAAATTCCTGCGCAACGTGCTCTTCCGCGCGCTGCCGGCCGCGATGACGGATCTGGCGATGGTCGTGGGCATTCTGCTGTTTTATATCGCCTTCCAGCTCGACGACACGGCCATGATCACGATCTGCACCGGCGTCATGGGCATTGTCGGCCTCATGATGGTGCACCGCACGTGCCAGCCGTACAACACCATCCGCAAGGTGATGATCGTCGTGCTCGGCGTGCTGTTCGTGATCGCGTATTTCGGCTTCCCGACGCTCTTCAGCCTGCAGAAGCTCAATCTGCAGAGCGCGCTCATCCTCATCGTGTTCGGCCTGCTGTCGTGGCCGGTGATGAAGGCGTTCTGCCGCCTGAACGACCATATGCGCACCCGGTTCGAGGCGTGGCGCGCGGGCAAGACCGCGAAGGCCGCGTGAGAAAGGCTGCACGGTGGCCGCAGGCACATAGGAACGGCTGCGAAAAGGCAGCCGCGCAGGATAGCCAGCGAAAAGGCAGCCGCGCCTGCGCGGCTGCTGTCACAAAACTCCGCCCAGCATCGGTTCGATGCGGGGCGGAGTTTTTCGTCTCCGTTTGCGGAGGGCAGCGCCGGAAAGGCGCGCGTCGGACGCACAGCGCATGACCGAAGTCGCCGCGACGGATGAGGTGGACGTGGGATGCGCACACCAGCGGGGGAGCCCGAGGGGGCAAGGCCCGCCTCGGATGAGATCGTGCATCGCCTTTGGCGATGCGGGGAAGGTGGCGCGGCGGCCACGCCGCGACGGATGAGGTGGGCGTGGGATGCGCGCTGCATGACCGGCGGTACGGGCGATGCCGAAGTCCGTCTCCGGCCGCCGCCTGCGTGATCTCCTGTTTCCAGTTTAGTATGCTTTTGCATAACTTGTCAAGCATTTTTTCTCTCAGCAAGAAAGCCAGCCAGCGCGCCCTGCGCTGCACCCGCGTCCCGCACCGCACGGCCGCCACAACGCGCCAGCCAAAAGCGACCACCACACCCGCACCGGCCGAAAGTACCCATCAGGCTACCCGCCCGCAGCGGCCTGAGCGCCTCGAAGCAAGTTTTCCACACGCTTTCCACAGAGTTTTCCACATTTTCGCCGGTTTCCCACAGCGGCTTTCTTTCCCCCTGGCTTTCTTTGAGAGAGACAGGGTAAGATATGCTTTGCCGTATGTTCCTGCTGTAAGGTAAGACACAGTATGGTACGGTACTGTACGGTGCGGTTGGGTACGGTGCCGCGAGACGTCCGCGTGACGACACCCGCGACAGCGCCGCCCCGCCGCCCGCCATGCGCACCCCCGCGCACCCTCTGCCGTCATGCGCGCAAGCCCTTGCGGCCGCAGGCTTTTTCGTTCGCACGTCAGGTGTTATGTAAACCACTCATCGCCGCCCGTGTCGAATCCGCGCGGATGCACGATTTCATGTCGACAAAAGGGCCTCAAAATATTTCTTAGCGGTTTCTTAGCGCGCTCTTGGCACGTTCTTAGCGCGCTTTCCGCGCGAAGAAAACGACATTCTGTCGTCTGCCGCGCGCGCAAAAAGGGCCGCCCTTTCGGGTGGCCCTTCGCACGTTTTTTCCCTTTTCCCGCCCGCGTCACGCCGGGTTGACGTGCACGGTGCAGTGCTTGACGTCCGGGTAGTCGCGCTCCAGCTCGTGGTGCACGGCCTCGGCGATGACGTGCGCGTCCCGCAGCGGCAGCGCGCCGTCGACCGCGATCTCGGCGTCGACATACGTCCGGCTGCCGAACAGCCGCGTCTTGATATCGTCCACGCGCACGACGCCGGGGGTGCGCTGCATCGTCTCGCGCATGGCGGCGACGGTGCCCGGGTCGCACGCCCGGTCGACGAGCCGGTCGATGCTCTCGTGGAAGATGCCGTAGGCCACCTTGAAGATGAACAGGCAGATGACGATCGACGCGATGGGGTCGAGGATGGGCATGCCGAGCCGCGCGCCGAGCACGCCCGCAAAGCTGCCGATAGACGACAGCGCGTCGGACCGGTGGTGCCACGCCTCGGCCTTGAGCGACACGGAGCGGATGCGTTTGGCCGCCGCGATCGTGTACCAGTACAGCCCCTCTTTCACGCCGATGGACACGACCGCCGCGATGAGCGCGAGCACGCCGGGTGCAGCCAGCGTCTCGCCGCGGACGATCTTCATCACGCCCGCGTAGCCGATGGCTGCGCCGACGAGCACGAGGATGTTGCCCAGCAGGATGGACGCGATGCACTCGAGCTTTTCGTGCCCGTAGGGGTGGCTGGCGTCGGCCGCCTTGTGGGAAAAGACCGCGCCGATCATCACGATCAGCGAACCGAGAATGTCGGACGCCGAGTGCACGGCATCGGCCACTATGGCCGACGAGTGCGCCACGATGCCGGCGACGAGCTTGAACACCGTCAGGGCCGCGTTGCACACGATACCGACGGTGGACACCTGCATGGTCACGCGCTTGGCGTCATCGGGCGCGGTGGAAGTGCGTGTACGCATAAAAAGACTCCTTTCGCACAAAAAAGCGCCTGTGGGGCATATGAGTCCCACAGACGCGGTGATATCCTGTCTGCTGCGGCGCGGACGCCGCCCGGCCTTTCGGCCTGTCATTAGGAGGGAGTATAGCACGTGCGCGGCCGGCCGTCAAGCGGTATTTTCGGTTTTTTCACCGGCGCAGCCAGTGCACGCCGGCGCGGTGGAGCTTCGTGCCGAGGATGAGCGCGATCTGCACCGGGACGCCGACAAAGAACACGGCCCAGATGTTATACTGCAGGTACTGAAAATAAAACGCCGTGATCGTGCTCCACACGAACAGGGACGAAAACACGCACTGCAGCGTCGTCTCCCCCTCCCAGTGGCGGGAGAAGAGGAACGCCACGGCGAACGACACCGGCACCGCCCACACGAACGCCATCCAGTACATCTTGCCGATGCTGAACTGCGAATACAAAAACACGACGACCGCGACGACCCACACCATCGTCACCCACATGGCGGCGATGAGCACCTTCGACATGAGGTAGGCGTCGTGCTGCTTTTCGCCGCCGGACTCCGTCGCTGCGGCGTATGCGGCCGCCACGCCGCCGTCCGTCAGCAGATCGTCCACGCGCAGACCGTAAAGGTCGGCGATGGTCTTGAGCATCACGACGTCGGGCAGGGAATCGCCCCGCTCCCACTTGGACACGGCCTTGTCGGAGTAATTGAACTGCGCGGCAAACTCGGCCTGGGTCAGGTTTTCTTCTTTTCTCAGCTCGGCAAGGTTGGCGGCGAGCGCGCCTCTCACATCATCCATGCTATGAGTATACCACGCCGGGCGTTCGGCCGCAAGAGGCGTATTTCACCTAAATCCTGTCATTCTCCCGTCGGTAGAATCGCCTTCTCCCAACGTTTCTACCGCTCGCGCGCGCGGAGGATGCATTTGAAAAGTCCCTGCCGTATAATGAAGCCATGAAGAAATGTGATTTTCCTGACGATATGCACGTCAGACATCACCTGCAAGGGAGACGGATATCATGAGCAAACAGACCTTCCATCTGCCGACCTGGCGGCGCAAGCCGACGGCGGACGAGGCCGCGCCGGACATTGCCGACAGCGAGCTGGTGCCCTCGGAGAGCGCCGCGCGCCCGACACGCCGCAAGCACGGCAAGCGCACCTATGTCATCGGCGGCGCGCTGCTGGCGCTGGCGATCGCGGCGGCGATCATCATTCCCGGCGCGGCCGGCGTCGGCGACGATGACGGCGCCGGCGGCGCGAGCACGACGCTCACCCGCCCGGACGGCGACCCCTCCGGCCAGACCGCAGAGGACAATATCTACATTACGACCGGCGTCATGGACCAGGAGACCTACCGCTCCGAGACGACCGGCCAGACGAAGGCAAAGGTCGGCTTCATCGACTACAACCAGGCCGTGCACAACGTGCGCGTCGTCACGAGCGACAGCGTCTTTACCGAGGCCATCAGCACAAGCATGTTCGTCAAGCTCGGCGAGCAGAAGTACTTCAAGGACGGGGCGATCCTCGTGCGCAAGGCCGATTCCATCAGCGGCGACACCGCCACCTGGAGCGACCAGATCGTGGCCATCTCGCAGCAGGACTATGAGGACGCCTACGGGCAGGACCCGCGCAACCTCAGCAACTACGTCATCAGCCGCGACACGGTGCTCAACCCCACCATGACCGCCAACGACGACGGCACCTACACCCTCGCCTTCGATCTCGAGCCGGCCGGCGCGAGCGCGTACTACCGCCACCAGGTGCGCACCTACAGCGGCGCGTCGAAAAGCCCCGAATTTTCGGCCGTGCACATGGTCTGGACCATTGACGCCAACTGGGATCTGCTGCAGATGGACACCGTGGAGAGCTACGCCGTGTCCATGTCCGGCCTCGGCAGCCTCAACTGCACAAGCACGCTCACCGAGGTGTTCTCGGACTTCGGCGCCGTGACCGACGACCAGACCGAGTTCCAGCACTACCTCGAGACCGAATACGACCCCAACAACCTCGGCAAGCTCTCCGACGGCGGGCAGGACACGCAGGCCATCGTGCGCGACTTCTTCCGCCGCACGCCGAACTACAGCCTCACCGTCACGGCCAACGGCCAGTCCTACGGCCTGACGGCGCACGTGGACATTGACCAGACCACCTTCCAGGTGCGCGGCAACGTCGCGGGCGTGGACCTCTTCGCGGCCTACAGCAACGAGCGCGTGTACGTCGCCTTCGGCAGCCAGAAGATCGTCCTGCGCGCGTCCGACACGATCGACGCGGCGCGCACGGTCGCGGGCTACCTCGGCGTGCAGATCCCGAACATCTCGCTCGACGCGGCCGGCATGACCGCGCTGACGAAAAACGTCGCCATGCAGCAGACCGACACCGGCATGACCATCCGGCTCAACGACCCGATGATCTCCGGCACCGTCCTGCTCACCGATCCGGACGCCCTGCGCCTGACGCGCGCGGACGTGGCGCTCAACTTCGGCGGCGCGCGCATGCACGTCACCGCCACGCCGTACTACGGCGGCTTCCAGGTGCAGTCGCTCAGCGGCTACACCGACCTGACCGGCGCGCTGAGCCTCGTGAGCCCCCTCATGGACGCGGCGACCGCCAAAACCGCGACCTTCAACGTCGCGCTCAGCGGGCCGCTGAGCCTCTCGGGCACGGCCACCGTGACCCGCACCTCCGGCGGCTATGACGCCGCGCTCACCACCACGGTCGACGGCGTGACCGTCACGGCCGAGTACATCGGCAGCACGGTGTACGTCTCGGCCGGGAACATCCACGTCAGCGGCACGGGCAGCGAGATCAAAGACCTCGTCGCCTGGGCGGGAAAGCTCGCCGGCGCGGGCGACGCCGCTGCCGCCGGCAATGCCTACGCGCAGTTTTTCCGCGAGCTCACGCCGCAGTCCGCCGTGAACAGCATCCAGGACCTCGCGTGGTCGAATAACGCGCTGCACGCGCAGCTCAACATCGCGGGCAACGCCGTCTCCGCCGCGCTCTCGGCCAACAGCGTGACCGTCACGGCCTCGGGCTGGACGGTGCGCGTGACGATCACCGGCACGTCCGGCTCCGCCACCACGCTGCATCCCACGAACGGCAATTATGTCACCCTCTCGCAGCTGCAGCCCTTCGCCCCCGTGCTCGAGCGCTATGTCGGCGCGCAGGCCATGGGCATGGACGCGACCGTGTCCGTCAACGGCTACAGCCTCGATACCGACGTCGTGCTCTCGCTCGGCAAGCCCGTCGCAGCGCGCGCCGTGTCGCAGATCCTCGGCCGCAACCTGACCGTCACGTTCTGGAACGACCGCGTCTATATCGACTACGGCTGGCACCATGTCGAGGCGTCCATGAACTCGCTCGAGCGGGCGCTCTACGCCGTGCTCACCATCACGCCGGGCGTTGACCGCCAGACCGTGCAGAATGCCATCGAGGCCTATACCTACTTCTTCGAGCACCTGTCGTTTGCGAATGTCGTCGGTGCGATCTCCGCGTTCGGCTATGCCGACGGGGCGCTGAACATCACGGCAAACATCGCGGCGTCGCCGCTGTATATCTCGCTCACGCCGAGCCAGATCACGCTGCGCACGCAGGTCGATTCGGCCACCCTCGCCGTCACGGCCACGCCGGGCAGCGCCTACGCCTCCGCGCCGGATCTGACGCCGCAGGGCGGCAGCTACCGCAATCTCGATGATTTCCTCGCCCTGTTCGGCTGAGCAGGCGCAGCGCATAAAGCTTTGCCCCCGCAAGTCTCCCCCGCAAAGTTTTCCCCCAATCGCACAGCAAGCCCCCGGACATTTCGTCCGGGGGCTTTGCTGTAGTCGGGCGGCACAGCCCGCCGCAGAAGCCGCAGGGGCAAGGCCCGCCTCGAATGAAATCCATGAAGAAAGCCCTCGGACAACCGTCCGGGGGCTTCCCATGCGCTTCATCCAAAACCCGCCGCGCAGCAGGTCACGCACAGCCGCAGGGGAGCTCGAGGGGGCAAGGCCCGCCTCGAATGAGATCCATACAGAAAGCCCCCGGACATTTCGTCCGGGGGCTTTCTGCATCCTCTTTTTCTCCTGCTGCGCATTCAGTGCACGCTCGCCTGCTTCTGCCGCAGGCTCAGGCAGTCGGCGATCATGGCGATGAACTCCGAATTCGTCGGCTTGCCCTTGATGTTCGAGACCGTGTAGCCGAAAAACTTCTGCAGCGTCTCGATATCGCCGCGATCCCACGCGACCTCGATCGCGTGCCGGATGGCGCGTTCGACGCGCGAGGGCGTCGTGTTGAACTTGCGCGCGACCTCGGGATAGAGCACCTTCGTCACGGAGTTGATGATGTCCATGTCGTCGATGGTCAGCAAGATCGCCTCGCGCAGGTACTGGTAGCCCTTGATGTGCGCGGGCACGCCGATCTCGTGGATGACGTCGGTGACGACGCTCTCGAGTGAGGGCTCGGGCTCTGCCGCGGCGAGCTGCGTGCCCGCGCCGCCGGTGCGCTGGCGCGGCCGGGCCGTCTGGCGGATGCGCTGCACGAGCAGCGGCGGGTCAAACGGCTTTTGCATAAAGTACGTCGTGCCGAGCTCCGCACACTCCATCAGCACCTGATCGTTGCAGATCGCGGAGGTGACGATCACGCGCGACGATGCGTTTTTCGCCCGCAGATGCGTCAGCAGGGACAGGCCGTCCAGATTCGGCAGCACGAGGTCGAGCACCACGACGTCGGGCTGGAATTTGGTGATGAGTTCTTCCGCGCGCAGCCCATTGTCCGTCTGGGCGACCAGTTCCATGTCCGTCTCCTGGCCGATGGCCTTGGAATAGGCCGCGCGGTACTGTTCGCCGGGATCAGCCAGCAGAACACTGATTTTCGTTTCCATAACATTCTCCTCCGCAAAAATTCAGGCTTGCGGTCAGCTCTCTGCCAAATCGCTCGTTTCCCCTGTCTTGCGAGGATATTTTACCATATCTGGAATGGAAGAACAATGTGATTTTTGGCGAATTGCTCTAGTTTTCTGTTGACATAATCCGATCATAACCGTCGAAAGGTACAATTTTTCGAAGCAAACCGCAATATCTCGCCTGCGTTCGACAGACAGAATGTGTCGAATTCATATATGTGTTATGTAAACCAATATTCCGACACGTGTCTTGTCACCGCGACAGCGGCCGACCCGCTGCGCACGGCAAAGCCCGAAAACCGCCGCCTGTATGCGCCCTTGCCCCCTTGTGTAAAGGGAGCCGGCAGCCGTCAGGCTGACTGAGGGATCGACACGCTCAGTTTTGTACCAGCCGCGTATCTGCACCCCCTCCGTCGCGGCGCAAAGCGCCGTGCCGCCTTCCCCTTGCACCGAGACACCCCGCCCTGCGATGGCACACACAGCAAAAACCGGAAGGAGCATCCGCCCCTTCCGGTTTCCTTCCGTATTCCGCTGCCGCGCGCTCAGTCCCGGTCGTCCTCGCGGTGGCCGCGGGCATCCGCGCGCTCGGCGTGGCGCTGGGCACGCTCGGCCGCATGGTCAGCGTGGCGCTGCGCTTCTTCTGCCAGATGATCGGCCTGCCGCTGCGCGCGCTCCGCCGCGTGCTGCGCGTGGCGCTGGGCCTTCTCGGCCGCGTGCTGCGCCTTGCGGGCCAGCTCCGCCGCCTGCCGCTGCTCGCGCGCCACCTGCTTCTCCGCCTGACGGCGCAGGCGCGCCTCGAGCTGCTGCTCATGGCGCAGCTGCTGCTCGGTGGCGTGCTGCTCGTGCCGCTCCTGATGCGCGGCCGTGTGCTCGGCGTGCCGCTCGGACAACTCCGCCTGATGCTGGGCGCGGCGAGCGCTGCGTTCGGCGCGCTCGTGCTCGATGCGCGCGTGCAGCTGCGTCCGGCGGGCCTCGATGCGCGCCGCGCTCGTGGGATGATTCGCGCGGAAATCGTGGTCGAGGTGGTCGCGCCGCTCGCGCACGTGCTCGACGAACTCGGGGTGCTCCTGCTCGACGCGGTCGATGAGGCTGTCGCGCTCGACCTCGAGGTCGGTAAACACATCGTCCTCGGAGTTGCCGAGCAGCGCGGCCAGCTCGTCCGTATGGCCCTCGAGATGCAGCAGCACCTCGTCGGTGTCGATGCTGCCGAAGTGGAAGTCCTCGTTGAGGAAGTGCTCGAGCATCGTGCGGCGCGCGTCCTTGTCCTCTGTTGCGCGCATGCGCGCGAGCAGGAGCTGCACGTTGCGCTCGATCTGCACCTCGGCGTCCGCGCCGTAGAGCCACTCGAGCTCCTGCAGCTGGCGGATATCGTCCATGTTGTCGGGGATGCACTGCTGCGCCCCGCCGATGTCGACGGCCGCGTCGGCATCGCGCAGCGCGCCCTGGATCGTGCGGCGCACCGCGCCGGATTCGATCAGCTCCCCGGCCTCGAAGTGCCGCAGCTGGTCGTTGACCTCGCCGATGTGCTCGGTCAGGTAAAAGCGCACGCCCTGCGCGCGCAGCTTGCGGTTGAGCACGACGAGCCGGTCGCACGCCGTGATGTCCACGCTCACGATGGCGCTGCCGTCGACGATGACGGCCTGCGTATCAGGCTGCACCGCGCCCTTGATGTCCTCCTGAAAGCGGCGGATGTTGGCGAAAAACAGGCTGCCGCTGAAGCGGTAGAGCACGATGTGCGGCAGCGCCTGCACGCCGCTGACACGGTCGATCGGGAAAAACCCGGCCTTGCCCGGCAGCGTGCCGAGGAAGGTGCGCTGGGGCGCGGCCGCGCGCATGAGCACGTCGATAAACGACAGTACCATGCCCACGAGCACGCCCTTGATCGCGCCGAGCAGCAGCACGCCGAAAAACGCCCCGGTGAAGATGCCGAGCTCCACGCGGTTGACGCGCCAGAGCCGCCGCGCGATGCCGAACTCCGTCGCCCCGATGAGCGCGTTGACGACGATGGCCGTCAGCACCGGCACGGGCAGAAAGCGGATGAGCGGCGTGGCGACGAGCAGCACGACGAGCATGGTCACGCTCGCCATGACGGACACGAGCTGCGTCCTGCCGCCGTTGCGCTCGTTGACGGCCGTGCGCGACACGCTGCCCGACACGACGCAGCAGCCGACGAGCCCGGCGGCGACGTTGCCCACGGCATACGTCACGATCTCGCGGCGGCCGTTGAGGCGGTAGCCGTTTTTCTGCGCCGTGCCGGAGGAGGCCAGCAGCGTCTCGGCCAGAATGACGGCCGCGACCGGCAGCGTCGCCACGAGCGCCTGCGTAAACGGCAGCGCGGTGAGGTCCGGCAGCACGACCTTCGGCAGGCCGCGCGGCACGGCGGCCAGCAGCGCCACGCCCCAGTCGGCCAGCGGGGTGAACGCGCCGAGCAGCCCGCCCAGCACCATCATCACGAGCACCCACGGCACCTTCGGCCACTTGCGCGGCGCGATGAGCAGGATCGCCAGCGTCCCGAAGCCGAGGGCGGCGGTGGGCCAGTTGATGACTTTCGCTGCGTCAAAAACGTGCCCCAGCAGCTCGAACAGCTCGCCCGTGCCGGTCGCGGAGCCGAGCAATTTTGGCACCTGCATGAGGATGATCTCGCAGCAGACGCCGCTGATGAACCCGCCCATGACGGGCTCGGAGATGTAATCGACGGCCTTGTCCGCGTGCACGAGTGCGAACACGGCCAGCCACAGCGCGACGTACAGCGTCAGCACCGGCACGATGCGCATGGCCTCCGCGCCGCCGGGCGTGACGCCGAGCGACGTGAGCACCGCGCCGATCATGGCGGCCGGCGCGGCGTCGACGCCGAAGATGAACTCCCGCGTCGTGCTGAGCATCGCAAACAGCAGAATCGGCACCAGCGACCCGTACAGCCCGTAGACCGGCGGCAGGCCGGCCAGCTGAGCATAGCCCATCGAGATCGGGATGGACAGCAACGCAATGAGCACGCCGGAGAACAGATCCGGCCCGAGCTGCGCCCGGTCGTACCCACGCAGGGAGGCGAACAGCGGCTGGGAAAGCGCTTTCATAGTATCACCTGGTTTTAATATATAGAGTGTCCCGCTCAGGCGAGCAGGGGGTCAAGCCCGGCGTCGAGCCGGGCGTTGCGTTTCGCCTTCGGCCGGTCGATGACCCGGCCGCGCGCGACGACCATGTCGAGCGTGCGCAGCACACGCAGATCGTCGAGCGGGTTTTCGGCCGCGACGATCATGTCCGCGCTCATGCCGGGAGCGAGCGTGCCGGTCACATCGCCGAGCCCCGCCAGCCGCGCACTCTGCCCGGTGGCACAGTAAAGCGCGCAGGCGTTGGACGCGCCGGCATATTTGTGGAAGTAGCACAGCTCGCGCCAGAAGTCGTACTGTGCGACCCACTGGCAGCCGACGTCGTTGCCGAGCGCGATGGGAATGTCGTGCGCGAGCGCGGCCTTCGCGCACGCGATCATGCCCTCCATGACCACGTTGCCGTTGAACTGCTCGACCTCGGTCAGGTGCGTGACTGAGCGGTCAAAGAGCGCATACGGCAGCGCGGGCGAGAGCGTCACGCACAAAAACGCCCCCCGCTCGTGAAACAGGCGCAGGATCTCGTCGTCCGGCTTTGCGCCGTGCTCAATGGAGTCCACGCCGTTTTCCAGCGCCACGCGCACGCCCTCGGGCGACTCGGTATGCGCCGCCACGGTGTAGCCGAGCGCATGCGCCCGCTCGCACACGGCGCGCACCATCTCGGGCGGCATCTTCAGCTCGCCGGGCACGCCGCGCTCCTTGGCGTCCATGACGCCGCCGGTAATCATCAGCTTCACGAGGTCGGCACCCTGCGCGTGCACGGCGTCCACCAGCGCCAGCGCCTGGTCGATCGTCTCGGCCGCGATGGCGACCGACCCCGCCATGTGCCCGCCGGGCACGGAGATGCCCTCGTTGGCGGCGAGGATGCGCGGGCCGACGCGGCGGCCGGCGCGGATCTCGTCGCGCAGGCGCGTGTCGAACGTGCTCAGCCCGCCGACGGTGCGGATCGTCGTCACGCCGCCGAGCAACTCGTCGCGCGCAAATGCGCACACCATGCGGTAGGCCACGGCACGCGCGACGGGGTTTCCGAGGATGCGGCGCACGAGCTTTTCGTTGTCGCGCTGCTTTTTCTGGATCTTGCCGCTGCCGGCCAGATGCACGTGCATGTTGATGAGTCCGGGCAGCAGATAGCGCCCGCGCAGGTCGATGCGTGTGTACCCCGCCGGGGCAGTGCCGGCCGACACGACGTCCGTGATCGTCTCGCCGTCCGTGAGCACGCACAGTCCGGGCTGTACGCACATATCCTTCGTGCCGTCGAGAAGGTTTGCGTTGTCAAATGCGTATTTCATGCTGCGCCTCTCTTTCCGCGGCCCGGCCGCACCGGGCAAAATGAATAAAAACAGAATATCACATTTGGCAAATATGTCAAGCCGTGCGGCACGTCCGCCCCGCGCAGCAAAGCGCGCCGGGCAGTGCCCGGCGCGCCCGCACGCATCCAGAATGTGTTGTCTTACGCTGCCTTGTCCTGCGCCGCCGACGCCGCGAGCATATCGTCGATGCTCACGCCGTAGCCCTTGGCGGGGTCTGCGAGCAGCACGTGCGTCACCGCGCCGATGAGCCTGCCGTCCTGCAAAATGGGGCTGCCGCTCATGCCCTGCACGATGCCGCCGGTCGCGGCCAGCAGGTCCGGGTCGGTGACGGTGATGAGAAAGCGCGTGCACCCGCCGTCATGATACACCCGGCTGATGTCCACCGTGTACGCCCGCACATCCTCGCCCGCGACCGTGGACAGGATGGTCGCGCCTCCGGTTTTCACCGCGTCGGCGGATGCCGTCTCGACCGCGTCCCCGGCCGGCGGCGCGTCCAGCGTGCCGAAAATGCCAAACAGGCAGTTGCGCTCGATGCCGCCGATGCGGTCGCCGGGATCGAAGCTGCCGACAAGCTCCCCGGCCGTGCCGTGGCCGCCGGGGCGCGCGTCCGCGATAACGGCCGAGAGCACGCTGCCGTCGCGCAGCGGCATGAGCACGCCGCTCGTCTCGTCCGAGATGCCGTGGCCGAGCGCGCCGTAGCGCCCCGTGGCCGGGTCATAGTACGTGAGCGTGCCGATGCCCGTCACCCCGTCGCGCAGCCAGAGCCCGAGCTGCCGCGTGCCGTCGGCCGTGACGGCGGGCGTGACCGTCGCCGTGACCTCCGCGCCGCCGCGCAGCACGGTCACGGACATGGTGTCCCCCGCCGCGTCCACGGCGGCAAGAAAGTCCGCCGAGGACGCGATGTCCCGGCCGTCGATGCGGCAGATCACGTCACCGGGCAGCAGCCCCGCGTCCTTGGCGGGCGTGGCCTTGCCGCCGGTCGTGTCCACCTCGGCGAGATCCGCCACGAGCATGCCCGCCGTCGTCATCTGAATGCCGACGGCCTGGCCGAGCGGCACGAGCGACGCCGCCTGCGCCGACACGCCCACGCACAGCGCGAGCGCGACCGCCGCCGTGACGGCAAATCGGCGCAAAAAATGTGGTTGTTTCCGCAAAAAATCCCCCCTTTGCGCGTGCAGTATCAGTATGCCGGGTTTCGGACAAAATAGCGGCGGAACATTCTTGCTCGATTGCCTGCCGGGGCGCAAATGCCTGCGGCGGCGTGCATACGATGTACGGAGCCAGTTTTGGTAATTCGATGCATCGGAGGCATTTTCATGACGCAAACCTTAAAACAGGGCGACCGCGGCGCGCTCGTGTCGCTGCTGCAGCTGGGCCTGCAACGCGCGGGACAGACGCCGGGCGCGCTCGACGGCATCTTCGGCGCACAGACGGCAGCGGCCGTGCGCGCGTTTCAGGCGGCGAACGCCCTCACGCCGGACGGCATCGCGGGCGCGCGGACGCACCGCGCACTGCTGCCGTACTACACCGGCTTCGTCACGCGCACCATCCGCGCGGGCGACACGTTTTCCGCCCTCGCGCGGCAGTACGGCACGAGCGTGGACGCCATCGCGCTCGCCAATCCCTACCTCGCCCCCGAGCGCCTGCCGCTCGGCCGGGCGCTGACGATCCCGCTGCCGTTTTCCGTCACGCCGGCGGACATTCCCTATTCCTCGGCGCTCATCGGGTACGTCGTGCGCGGGCTGGCCGCGCGCTATCCCATGCTCGCGGTCGGAGAGTTCGGCCGCAGCGTGCTCGGCCGCCCGCTGTGGTATCTGACGCTCGGCAGCGGGCCGAAGCTCGTGTTTTACAACGCCGCGCACCACGCCAACGAGTGGATCACGACGCCGCTGCTGCTCACGTTCTGCGAGCAGCTGTGCGCCCGCCTCGGCGACGGCGGCGACATGGAGGGACAGAACATCCGCGACCTGCTGTCCAGGGCCACGCTCGTGCTCGCCCCGGCCGTGGACCCGGACGGCATCGACCTCGTGACCGGCGCGCTCGATGCCGAGACCACCGCCGCGGCAAAGGCGCTCGCTGAAAACTACCCCGACATTCCCTTCCCCTCCGGCTGGAAGGCGAACATCCGCGGCATCGACCTCAACCTCCAGTACCCCGCGGGGTGGAGCACCGCGCGCGAGATCAAATTCGCCGCGGGCTACACGCGCCCCGGCCCGCGCGACTATGTTGGCCCGGCGCCGCTCGTCGCGCCCGAGAGTCTGGCGATGTACGGCTTCACCCGCGCGCTCGACCCGCTGCTCACCCTGTCGTACCACACGCAGGGCCGCGTCATCTACTGGCAGTATGACGGCTACGACATACCGGGAAGCGAAGCAATCGCCCGGCAGTTTGCCGCCGTGAGCGGCTACGACGTCGCGGCCACGCCCTACGCCGCCGGCCACGCAGGATATAAGGACTGGTTCATTCAGGACTACCGCCGCCCCGGCTTCACGATCGAGGCGGGCAGCGGGGAAAATCCCCTGCCGCTCAGTCAGTTTCCCGATATCTGGTCGGATAACCTCGGCATCCTGCTCGGCGGCATGACCGCCGTTTTGTGACGCTTGTCACGGCCCGCATCCAAACCGCCCACATGACACATTTTGACCGTTTTTCGGCAAAAAATGCGTACTAAGATAATGCTAAGATAGAGGCAAATTGGGCCAACAGGTGCATTTGCAACGTCACAAAGGAGGCAATTTTCATGCTGCTGTCAGACAAGATCAAAAAATTCAGCGTCGAGCAGGCCATTGACTACCTCAACCGTAACCCGGTCAAGAACCTGCCGAAGCTCCTCGACTGGGCGGACACGTTCTGCGCCGGAAAGTTTGAGGGCCAGCGCCGCGCCATCTCGCTCGAGGGCGACGAGACGACGACGGACAGCCGCCGCGGCGAAAAAGAAGTAAAACGCGCGCAAAGAACGCAAAAAAATTGTGTGCAAAGAACGAAAAAGCACCGTCTCCCAGTCGGGAGACGGTGCTTTTTCCAGCCGTCCCCTCGAGGGGACGGCCAGGGCACACAGTCCCGCACAGGGAAAAGCGTCATCAGCGCTGCCGGTGCTGCGCCGCGTGACAGCAAAACGAAAAAACGTGCATGGAAGGGTCCTTCCATGCACGTTTCGGGTCAGATGGGGTTTCCCCGGCTTGGCCTTGCGGCGGGTCAGCTGTGCTGGCCGTGGGCCGGGTAGTGGATGTGCAGCAGCTCGTGGGCGCGGCCCTGGAGCAGGGTGTCGTAGACATAGCCCAGGTCGGGGTTCTGCTGCGGGATGCGCAGGGCGCAGGCTTCGTCTGCCTTGAAGATGGCCTCGGCGCGCTCAGCCTTGCGCTTGTTGCAGGCGGGGGGCTGGCCGCCGCCGCCGATGCAGCCGTTCGGGCAGGCCATGACCTCGATGAAGTCGAACTGCTCCTCGCCGGACTCGACCTTGGCGATAAGCTTGTCGGCATTCGCCAGGCCGTTGGCCACCGCGATGCGGATGGTCAGGTCGCCGGCCGTGACGGTGAAGGCCTTGATGCCCTCGAGCCCGCGCACGCCGCACTCGGCAATGGTCTGCAGGGTGTTGGGGCTGGCATCGTCGAGCACGCGGCGGATGACGGCCTCGGTCACGCCGCCGGTCACGCCGAAGATGACGCCGGCGCCGGTGTAGTCGCCGAGCGGGGCGTCGGGCTCCTCGTCCGGGAGGTGGGCAAAGTCGATGCCGGCCTCCTCGATCATGTCGCACAGCTCGCTCGTCGTGATGACGAGGTCGATGAGCCGCTCGCCGTCCTTTTCCAGCTCGGGGCGCGCGGCCTCGAACTTCTTGCCGGTGCAGGGCATGATGGCCACGGAGTAGACGTTCTCGCCCGCAAACTGCTTGCGGATGAGCGAGCCGAACATCGCCATCGGGCTGCCGCAGGTGCTCACCTGGGGCATGAGGTGCGGGTGGCGGTGCTCCACGTGCTGGATCCAGCCGGGGCAGCAGGAGGTAAACATCGGCAGCTTCGCGCCGGTCTTGACCTTCTCAAGAAACTCTGCCGACTCCTCCATGATCGTCAGGTCGGCCGTGAGGTTCGTGTCGTACACCACATCGACGCCGAGGCGGCGCAGCGCGGCGACGAGCTTGCCGGTGCAGGGCTCATTGGCGGGCAGGCCGAAGCGCTCGGCCATGCCGACGCGCACGCTCGGCGCGTACTGCACGACGACCTTGCGGGTCTGATCCTGCAGCATCGACCAGAACTTTTCGGTCTCGTTGCGGATCGTGATCGCGCCGGTCGGGCACACGGCGGCACACTGGCCGCAGCCGACACAGTCGGTATCCTTGAGGGTCTTGCCGAAGTCGGCGGAGATGTGCGCCTTCTTGCCGCGGCCGCTGAAATCGACCGCGCCGATGTTTTGAATTTCAGCGCAGGTGCGCACGCACAGTCCGCACAGGATGCACTTGCTCGGGTCGCGCACGATGCTCGGCGAGGAGAGATCCATCGGCTCGGTGCAGTAGGTGTTGGGCTCGAAGCGGTGCGCGTCCACGTGGTAGCGGCGGGCGTACTCCTGCAGCTTGCAGCGGCCGCTCTGGTCGCAGGTCAGGCAGTCGGCCCGGTGGCTGCTCATGAGCAGCTGCAGCGTGGTGCGGCGGCTGTCGAGCACCTGCTTGGTATGGGTGCTCACGACCATGCCGTCGCGCGGCTGCATGGAGCAGGCGGCGTCCATCTTGCCGCGGTCGTTCTCGACGAGGCACAGGCGGCAGCCGCCGTAGATGGACAGGTTTTCACAGTAGCAAAGCGAGGGGATGTCGATGCCGTTGTTGCGGGCGACCTCCAGCACATTGCGCTCGGTCGTGAACGGGCAGGACACGCCGTCGATGATCATTTTCTTTTCTTCAGCCATGGTTCACGCCTCCTTGATCGCACCGAACGGGCAGCCAGTCTTGCAGGTGCCGCACTTGATGCATTTGTCTGTGTCGATGTGGTGCGGCTTTTTCAGCTCGCCGGTGATCGCGCCGGCCGGGCAGTTGCGCGCGCACTTCGTGCAGCCCTTGCAGATGGCCGGGTCGATGACATACGTCGTCAGGCTGCGGCAGCTGCCGGTGCGGCACTTCTTGTCGAAGATATGCTCGCGGTATTCGTCCTCGAAGTTGGCGAGCGTGGACAGCACGGGGTTCGGCGCCGTTTTGCCGAGACCGCACAGGGAGGAGTTCTGGATCATCTTGGCGAGGGAGCGCAGCTCCTCAATGTCGCCGGGGCGGCCGTTGCCCTTCGTGATCCGGGTGAGAATGTCGAGCATACGGGTCGTGCCCTCGCGGCACGGGGTGCACTTGCCGCACGACTCGTTGCAGATGAAGTTCATGAAAAACTGCGCGATGGACACCATGCACGTGTCCTCGTCCATGACGACGAGGCCGCCGGAGCCGATGATCGCGCCGGCTTTTTTCAGCGAGTCAAAGTCCATGGGCAGGTCCATGTGCGCCTCGGTCAGGCAGCCGCCGGACGGGCCGCCGATCTGCACGGCCTTGAACGCTTTGCCGTTTTTGATGCCGCCGCCGATGTCGTACACGACCTCGCGCATCGTCGTGCCCATGGGCACTTCGATCAGGCCGGTGTTGACGACGTTGCCCGTGAGGGCGAAGGCCTTCGTGCCGGAGCTGCCCTCCGTGCCGACGGATTTGAACCAGTCCGCGCCCTTTTTGATGATATCGGGCACGTTGGCAAACGTCTCGACGTTGTTCAGGCAGGTGGGCTTGCCGTACAGGCCCTTGTCGACGGAGCGCGGGGGCTTCGTGCGCGGCATGCCGCGGTTGCCCTCGATGGACGCGGTCATGGCCGAGCCCTCGCCGCAGACGAACGCGCCTGCGCCGCAGTTGATGTGCATGTGGAAGTTGAAGCCGCTGCCGAGGATGTTGTCGCCCAGCAGGCCGAGCTCCTTGGCCTGCTCGATGGCGATGGTCAGCCGGTGCACGGCCATGGGGTACTCGGCGCGGACATAGATGTAGCCCTCGGTGGAGCCGGTGGCCACGCCCGCGACGATCATGCCCTCGATGACCTTGTGCGGGTCGCCCTCCATGCAGGAGCGGTCCATGAATGCGCCGGGGTCGCCCTCGTCGCCGTTGCAGACGATGTACTTGACGGGCTCTTCCGTATGTGCCGCGACCTGCGCCCACTTGCGCCCGGTCGGGAAGCCCGCGCCGCCGCGGCCGCGCAGGCCGGAATCGCTCACGGCCTGGACGATCTCGTCCGGCTGCATCTCGAACAGGGCCTTGGCCAGCGCGCCGTAGCCGCCGATGGACAGGTACTCCTCGATGGATTCCGCGTCGATATGGCCGCAGTGCTCAAGCACGCGGCGGGTCTGCTTTTTGTAAAACGGGATGTCCTCCTGGCGCTCATAGAGCTCGCCGCCCTTGTTATAGCCCAGGCGCTCGATGAACTCGCCGCCGAGGATGGTCTTCTGGATGATCTCCTCCACGTCGCTGACCTGGCACTTCGTGTACAGCCAGCCCTCCGGCTCGATGCGCACCAGCGGGCCCATCTCGCAAAAGCCGTGGCAGCCGGACTTTTTCAGGCCGATGGCGTCGGCGTGGTGCTCGGTCAGGGACACCTCGCACGGGATGCCGAGCTCGTCCATGCGCTTTTTGAGCTCGTGATAGACGTTCAGGTTGCCGCCGGCGACACAGCCCGTGCCGCAGCAGACGAGGATCTTACGTTTTTCCGCGTCGCGCGCGGCCATGTACTCGGCCTGCAGGGCGCGGAACTGCTCCAAGGATTCGATTCTCTGACGCATTACGCACCCTCCTTTGCACGCAGCTCCTCGATGAGATCCACGGCCTTGTCAGGGGTCATGGCCGGGTGCACCGTGTCGTTGACCATGACGACCGGGCTCAGGCCGCACGCGCCGAGGCACGACACGATCTCGATGGTGAACAGGCCGTCGTCCGAGGTCGGCTTGCTCTCGCTCAGGCCGGTCGCGTCGTAGAGCGCCTGCAGGACGTTGCCGGACTTGCGCACGTGGCACGCCGTGCCGCGGCAGACCTTAAGCACGTACTTGCCCTTCACGTCGAGCGAGAAGTTCTCATAAAACGTCGCCACGCCGTAGATCTTCGACTCGCTGATGCCCACCTTGTCCGCAATGTAGCGCAGCGCGTCTTTCGGCAGATAACGGTATTTTCCCTGCACGTCCTGCATGATCGCAATGATCTGCGAGGCGTCACAGGCGTGATCTGCGAGGACCTGGTCAATGAATTTGTAATCGATCTGTTCCATTTTTTCAGTTCCCTTTCCAACAAATTTGCACCGGCCGGCTCCTATTCCGGCCGGACGCAGGATTCCCTGCTTCCCATCATACAATATCTATGAAAAATTTTCAATGCCCAGTCCCGTCGTTTTGATAACGACAAACTGCGAGAATTTTTCACAAATCCGCACACTTTTCCGCCCGTGTGCAGCTTTTGGAAATTCCGGTGCAAATGCTTGACACGCCTGCCTTTCCGTGGCATAATTACAGCAAACTATGCGCCCGCGCCGCAAGCTGTGCTTCCGGCCCGGCCGCCGCCGATCCCGCACCGAATCTGACACCGAATCGCCCATGAGGTGGAAGGCTGCGTGCGTGCACTGCTGCACCGCCATGCCTTCCGGGCATGGCATTTTTTGTCTCTTCCGGCGGGCGGCTACACGAAAAGGAGAGATCTGCAATGACCCATCTGCGCAAACTCACGGCGGTGCTGCTGGCCGTCATCATGGTGTTCGCCCTCGCCGCCTGCGGCCAGAAGGACGACACCGCCGCCATCGACAAGGACCTGACCGTCAACGTCGTCGCGCTCAACGGCACGACCGGTTTCGGCATGGCCAAGCTCATGTCCGACAGCAAGGCCGGCACGACCGCGCTGAGCTACAACTTCACCGTCGAGACCGACCCGAGCAACGCCACCGCCGCGCTCGTCAACGGCACGGCCGACATCGCCGCCCTGCCGACAAACGCCGCCGCCGCGCTCTACAACAAGACCGACGGCGCCGTGCAGGTGCTCGCGCTCAACACGCGCGGCGTGCTCTACGTCGTGACCGACGGCACGGAGAACATCACGTCCTTTGCCGACCTGCGCGGCAAGAACGTCTATGTCCCCGTACAGAACCCGACGTTCATCTTCCAGTACCTGTGCGAGAAAAATGGTCTGACCGTCGGCACGGACATCACCATCGACAACACCTATGCCCAGCCGGCGGAGCTCAACACGGCGCTCGCCTCCGGCGAGGTGCACATCGCCGTGCTGCCGGAGCCGATGGTCACGATCGCCCGCGCGGCCAACCCGGATCTCACCGTCGCGCTCGACCTGACCGCCGAGTGGGACAAGGTCGCCCCGGCCGGCAGCCTCGTGCAGGGCTGCGTCGTCGTGCGCAAGGCGTTTGCCGATGAGCACCCGAACGAGGTCAAGGCGTTCCTGACCGAGTATCAGGCGTCCATCGAGTACCTGACGGCCGAGCCCGACCAGGCCGGCCAGATGATCGAGGATGCCGGCATCTTCGCCAAGGCCGCCGTGGCCGCCAAGGCCATCCCGAACTGCAACGTCTGCTTCGTGTCCGGCGCGGACATGCAGGCCGCGCTGACGGAGTTTCTCACGGCGCTGAGCACCGTCGCCCCGCAGAGCATCGGCGGCGAGGTGCCGGGCGATGACTTCTACTGCATCCTGAAATGAAGCGCTTTGCCCGCGGCGCGCTGACGCTCGCGTTCTGGCTTGCCGTGTGGGCGGCGCTGGCGCTGCTCGTGCACCGGGAGCTGCTGCTGCCCGCGCCGTGGACGGTCGTGCGCAGGCTGTGTGAGCTTGCCGCGACCGGGGCGTTCTGGCGCATCACGGCCGTGTCCATCGGCCGGGTGCTGCTCGGCGTGGCGGGGGCGGTCGTGCTCGGCGTGGCGCTGGCCGCCGCGTGCACGATATCGAAAACCGCCGACGCGCTGCTGCGCCCGCTCATGACGGTCGTCAAGTCCACGCCGGTGGCGTCGTTTGTCGTGCTCGCGCTCATCTGGATCGCGCGCGACTGGCTGCCGGTGTTCATCGCGCTGCTCATGGTGCTGCCCGTCGTGTGGAGCAACGTCTGCACCGGCATCCGCAGCGCCGACCCCGCGCTGCTCGAGCTTGCGCGGGTGTACGGCTGGCCGCGCGGGCGCGTGCTGCGGCGGATCTATGTGCCGAGCGTGCGGCCGCACTTTCTGGCCGCGCTGCGCTCGGGCCTCGGCTTCGGCTGGAAGGCCGGCATCGCCGCCGAGGTGCTCACCGTGCCGCACAGCGCCATCGGCCGCATGATCTATGAATCGAAGCTGTACCTACAGACCACCGACCTCTTCGCCTGGACGCTCGCGGTCATCCTGCTCAGCGTCGGGCTCGAGCGGCTGGTGCTGCGCGCACTCACTCCGCGCGGGAAAGGAGGCGGCAGCGCATGATCGAAACACGTGACCTCACCGTGACGTATGACGGCCGTGCCGTCCTGCGCGCCGTCGATCTCACCGTGCCCGACGGCGGGCACATCGCGCTCATGGGCCCGTCCGGCTGCGGCAAGACAACGCTGCTGCGCGTGCTCGCCGGGCTGCGCGCGCCGGACGGCGGCACGGTGCGCATGTCGCCGGGGCGCATGGCCTGCGTCTTTCAGGAGCCGCGGCTGCTGCCGTGGCGCACGGCGGCGGAAAACGTCAACGCCGTGCTCTCCGACCGGGCGCAGACCATGCCGCAGGCGCTGGCGTGGCTCGAGCGGCTGGAGCTGAGCGATGCGCGCGACCAGTACCCCGCGGCGCTCTCCGGCGGCATGCAGCAGCGCGTGGCCATCGCGCGCGCGCTGGCGTATGACGCGCCGGTGCTGCTGCTCGACGAGCCGTTTCGCGGGCTGGACGCGGCGCTGCGGCAGCGCGTGACCGCGCTGGTCGCGGACGCGGCGCGGGCCAAGACCCTCGTGCTCGCCACGCACGACGCGGCCGACGCCGCCGCGCTCGGCTGCGCGGTGTATGCGTATGCCGGCGGCGCGTTCCGCCGCGACGGATGAGGTGAACGTGGGACACGCACTGCCCCATCGGCGCCGCCGGATGGAACCGCACGGCATCCGACAAAAAAACACCGTCTCCCGGATGGGAGACGGTGTTTTTTGCACGCACTGCGTTTTCACGACCCGCTGCCGGACGTCTGCGTGGGCGCCGTGACCTCCGTGCGCATGACGCCCTTGGAGAAGGTCAGGCTCTTGAGGATGGCCGAAAAGTCGTTGGACATACTGCGGTAGAGGTCGGCGTTCTCGTTGGCGAACTGCACGTCGGTCGGCAGCTCGGCAATGAGGTTGTAGTTCGCGCCGTCGACGGTCAGGCCGCAGATGGCCTGATACTCCGGCAGCACGGTATAGTCATAATCGGTGGGAAAGACCTCAAGCATGAACAGAAAGCCGCCCAGACCGTTGTCGTAGTCGGTCTTTTCGTAAAAGCCGACGTAATAGCCGCCGTCGTTGGCGCCGCATTCGGTCAGGTAATCGTCGCCCCAGCTGGCCGGCAGCGTGACGGAAAAATAGCCGCCCTTGTCGTCGTCATACGTCGGGCAGAGGGTGATGTTCCCCGCCTTGTCGGCCGCAGCCGTCGGCTGGGCGGACGCGGCGGTCTTCTCGCTGCGGCCGCAGGCGGCCAGAGACAGCGCGAGCGCCAGCGCCAGCACGAGCGCCGGGATGTTTCGTTTCATGCAGATCGCTCCTTTCCGAATCTTCGCACGGGAATATTATACGCCGCCGGCCCGCGTGTGTAAACCTCTGGGCCGGGCGGCGCGCGGCGCGCAAAAAGATGCACGTCAGATACTCTGACGTGCATCCGAGCGAAAGGTTCCGTTTTTTTTACGCGGCGGCGGGCTTGCTGTGCTTGCGCAGGACGATCTGCAGCACGATGACGACCACGATGACCGCGACGCCGACGACGTCGGTCATGAACTCCGGGTCGATCAGGCACAGGCCGCCGGCGGCGAGCAGGATACGCTGCCACCAGGGCGCGCGCGTGACGATATAGCCCTCGAGCGCGGCGGCGATGCCGAAGATGCCGAGGCACGACGTGATGATGACCTGAATGGCGGCGAGCACGCCCTGATCCATGAGCAGCATGGAGGGGTTCATCGCAAAGATGTACGGCACGATGAACGCCGCGATGGCGAGCTTCGTGGCATTGATGCCGGTCTTCATGGGGTCGGACTTGGCGATGGCGGAGCCGGCGTAGGCCGCCAGCGCGACCGGCGGCGTGATATCGGCGACGATGCCGAAGTAGAACACGAAGAAGTGGGCCGCGACCTTCGGGATGCCGAGCGTGATGAGGATCGGCGCGCAGGTGGAGGCCATGATGCAGTAGTTGGCGGTCGTGGGCACGCCCATGCCGAGCACGATGCAGCAGAGCATCGTCAGGAAGAGCGCCAGCAGCAGCGAGAGCGTCGGGTTCGGGATGGCGCTGCTGATCGCAATGACGCCGCTGATGAGCTTGGACGCCAGGCCCGTGACGGTGATGCAGCCCGCGATCATGCCGGCCATGGCGCAGGCCACGGCGACGGTGATGCTGCCCTTGCCGCCGGCCTCGAGCGAGTCGAGGATCATGCGGCCGGTCTTTTTGGCGGTGATGCCGGCGACGCTGCCGGTCTTGGTCTCCCGCACCTCGGCCGAGGCGTCGCGGATGGTGCCGACCAGGCTCACGGCGATGGAGATCAGGATGGCGATCGCAGCGGAAAACTGCAGCGAGCGGATGTTCGCCGTGACCATCCAGATCAGGAACACGAGCGGCAGCAGCAGATAGACGTTGCGGATGAGGTACTTGAAGCGGGGCAGCTCCGAGCGCGGGATGCCCTTGAGGCCGAGCTTCTTGGCCTCGAGATGCACGGAGATGAAGATGCCGCCGAAATACAGCACGGCGGGCAGGATCGCCCAGAGTGTGACCTGACCATAGGTCACGCCCATGTACTCGGCCATGAGGAACGCGGCCGCGCCCATGATGGGCGGCATGATCTGGCCGCCGGTGGAGGCCGCCGCCTCGACGGCGCCGGCGAACTCCGGCTTGTAGCCGGTCTTTTTCATCATCGGGATCGTGACCGAGCCGGTGGTGACGGTGTTGCCGACGGACGAGCCGGACACCATGCCGCACAGCGCGGACGAGATAACGGCGACCTTGGCCGGACCGCCGGAGGTCCAGCCGGCGATGGCGTTGGCCGCGTCGATGAAGAAGCTGGCGATGCCGGTGCGCTCAAGGAAGCCGCCGAAGATGATGAACACGGCGATGAACTTCGCGCACACCTGCACGGGCGTGCTCAGCACGCCGGACGTGCCGAAAAAGAGCGTGTAGATCACGCGGCTGAGCACCTGCTGGAATGTCTGCCCGGCGTTGAGCATGCTCACGAACGTGTACACGAGCAGCGCGCCGACGACCACGAGGATCGGCAGGCCGACGCAGCGGCGGCACAGCTCGGCCAGCACGAGGATGCCGGCCACACCGACGGCGATGAGAAACGGCGTCATCTTGGCGGCGCTGGTGAGCGTCTTGATGAGCACGGAGTAGTTAAAGCAATAATAGAAAAACGCAGCCGCGCCGATGACCATGATGACGATATCGTACCACGGCAGGCGGTTGGCGTGCACATGCTTCTTGCTGGCGGGGTAGGTCAGGTAGCCCATGATGACGATCAGCCCGAGGAACGCGGTCAGGCGGATCTCGAGCGCGGCCGTGCTGAACAGCGTCGACCAGATGCAGTAGATTGAAAACAGCGCCATGACGACGGAGATAACGATCTTGGGCTTGCCCGCCCAGATGCGGGTGGCGGATTCGCGGTCATACTTGCGCATGACGGCGTCCATTTCCTCCTGCAGCGAAGCGCTTGCCGCGGCGTCCGCGGCCTTTTTGTTGTCAGACATAGAGGGAAACCTCCGTTCCGGTTAGGATGGAAAAGCTACGGCGTCAGGGGTACTGACGCCGTAGCGAACGTTTACGGGATGCGGCGCATCACCGCCTCGGGCATCAATAGGTGCCGGCCTTGATGGTGGCGGCGGTGTAGTACGGGGAAGCGGAAAGCAGGGACTGCACGTGGCTGTCGTCGAGGCTGACGAGGTAGACGCTGCCGGCGGTGGCAAGGTCGGTGATGGCCGTGGTGGGCGCACCGGCGACGATGAACGCGGCGTCGATCTTGCCGTCCTTCAGGCTCTCGGCGCTGTCGCCGAAACTCTGGTACACGGCGGAGATGTCAGACTCCTTGAGGTCGTAAGCGCTGAGCACGTCAATGGCGTTGAAGTACACGCCGGAGCCGGCCGCACCGATGGAGACCTTCTTGCCGGCGAGGTCGGCAACGGTCTTGATGTCGGGGTTGGTGGTGACGATCTGCACCTGCTCCTGATACAGCTGAGCCACGACGGAGAAGCCGGTGACGGGGCTGTCAAACAGGCGCTGGCCGTTGTAGGCGTAGTTCATGACGTCGCTCTGCACGAACGCGAGCTGGACGTTGCCGTTGGTCAGATCCTCGACGTTGGCCTGAGAGCCGCCGGAGGTGAGGGCCGTGACCTTGCAGTCGGACTTGCCGGAGACGAAGGAAGCGAGCACGCCGCCGAAGGCGTAGTACGTGCCGGACTCGCCGCCGGTGCCGAAGCTGAGCGCGGAAGCGGTGCCGTTGCCGGCGCCTTCCTTGACCGCGTCGACCTTGTAGCCCTTCTCCTCAAAGTACTTGGCAGCGCCGGGGTGATACGGCACGCCCTTGACGGAGGCGGCAGCCTCGATGCTCAGCTCTCCGCCCTTGGCGTGCTGAGCGGTGATGGCGTCGAGATTGTCAAAGATGGTGGACACGAACGCATAGATCTCGTCGGTCGGGACATCGTCGCGGGCGATGACGATCGCGCCGACGGAGACGGTGTTGGTATCGACCTTGGAAGCGGAACCCGTGTCGTCGGTCTTGGTGTCGGTATTGCCGCCGCCGCAGGCGCACAGCGCAAACACCATGACGAGGGCGAGCGCCAGCGCCACGATTTTGTTGAACTTCATAGTTGATTCTCTCCTTTTTGAAATTTTCCTCTTGCAAAGATTCAATATGCGTTCATTATACCTGCAATTTGTGCAAATTTCAAGCGAAAAATGAAACTTTATGCTTGTTCGTGTGCAAAAACTTTCACACACTAACAGTTTTCTGATACAAACCGCCACATCTTGCGCCGCTTGGGCAAATTTTCCCACGCCGGGCACAAGACGCCTCACACAAGTAAGCAAAAATCCGGCCTGTGCAAAATTTGCACAGGCCGGATCATCGACCGGAATGCGTTATGCGTCCTTGTCCGCGTCCGGGTCGGGCTGCACGAGCACGCGCTCGACGCGGCGGCCGTCCATGGCGAGGACCGTGACGGTGAGGTTTTCGTACCGGAAGCTGTCGCCCACCTTCGGGAACGTGCCGAAGCGCTCGAGCGTCCAGCCGCCGACGGTGGTGCTGTCGGCGTCGTCGAGGGCGTCCTCGTTCCAGTCGAGCAGCTCGAGAAAGTCCGAGAGCGTCATGGCGCCGTCGAGCTCATAGCCGCCGTCGGGCCGCGTGACGACCTCGTTTTCCACCACGTCCTTCTCGTCCCAGATGTCGCCGACGAGCTCCTCGAGCACGTCCTCCATCGTGATGACGCCGAGCGTGCCGCCGAACTCGTCCGTGACGACGGCGAGGTGCTTCTGCTCGCGGCGGAGCTTTGCCAGCACGTCGGGCAGGCGCGTGGTCTTGTAGACGAAGCACGGCGGAATGAGCTGCGCGCGCAGATCGTCCGGCCGGCCGTCCATCATGGCCTTGAAAAAGCGGTTGAGATACAGAAAACCGATGATATTGTCCACGCTGCCGGAGTAGACCGGCAGGCGGGAATACGACGAATCGTTGATGATGCGCACGATCTCGTCCCAGTCGTCGTCGATGTCGATGGCGACCATGTCGACGCGGGCGGTCATGGCCTCGCTCGCGCTGACGTCGGAAAAGTCGAGCGCGGAGCGCAGCAGCTCGCTGCGGTCCTCGTCGAGCACGTCCTCGTCCTCGGCCGTCTCGATGATCGACTGCAGCTCCTGCGAGGCGGCCTCCTCGGGATCGCCGTCGCCGGCATCGCCGTGCAGCGGGCGCGTGATGAGGTGCACGAGCCCGACGACGAGCCAGATCACGGGGTAGAGGATGACCGACAGCGCGCGGATGATATAGGCATTGCGCAGGGCGATGCCGTTGGCGTTCTGCTTGGCGACGATCTTCGGCATCGTCTCGCCGAAGATGATGACCAGCAGCGTCAGCACGACGGTGGACACCCACGTCCACTGCTCGCCCGCGAGCAGGATGACGATCACGGAGCCGAGCGACGACGCCGCGATGTTGACGAGGTTGTTGCCGATGAGGATGGCGCTGAGGGTGCGGTCGAAGTGGTCGAGGATGCCGACGGCCGTTTTCGCGCGGCGGTCGCCGTCCTCGGCGGCGTTTTCGAGCCGCAGGCGGTTGGCCGACGAATACGACATTTCCGACGCGGAGAAGAACGCCGACAGCGCGATCAGCACGACGAGCGCGGCAAAATACCACACGATGCTCATGCCGGCTCGCCCCCTTTCTCCGGGGCGGCGTCCGCGGGGGCGGCCTCGTCGGTCTCCTCCGGCAGCAGGCGCACGACGAGCTTGACGATGCGCTTTTGCTTCATGTCGGAAATGCGCACGTCGAGCCGGTGATAGCGGAAGCCCTCCCGCTCGCGCGGGATGTAGGAAAACTGCTCATACGTCCACTCGCCGAGCAGCTTGTAGCGCAGCTCCTCGTCGTCCTCGGGGTCGGTGTAGTCGAGCCGGTCGAACACCTCGCCGACGGTCATCTCGGCATCGACCTCGTAGCGGCCGCCGCCGAGCGGCACGAACGACTCCTCGACCACGTCGTCCTCGTCCCAGATCTCGCCGACGAGCTCCTCGACGATGTCCTCCACGGTCACGATGCCGAGCGTGCCGCCGTAGTTGTCGGTGACGATGGCGAGGTTTGCCTTGCGGCTGCTCAGCTCGGGCAGCACCTCGGCGATGAGGGTGCTCTGGTGCACGAACACGGGCTCGTCGAGCAGGGGGCGCACGTCCACAGCCTTGCCGCCGGCGGCAATGCACGCCTTGATGTATTTGCGGATCTGCAGGATGCCAATCACATTGTCAATGCTGTCGGCATACACGGGCAGACGGCTGTGGCGCTGCTCGCGCACGTAGGCGAGGATCTCCTCCGGGGGATCGTCCACGTCCACGGCGGCGACGTCCACGCGCGCCGTGATGACGCTCTCGACCGGCACGTCGGCAAACGACAGGGCCGAGCTCATGAGCTCGCCGCGCTCGGCGGTCAGCTCCCCGTCGTCGGTCATGTTCTCGATGATGTCGGCCAGCTCATCCTCCGTCACGGTCACGGCGGGCTCGCTCTGTACGCGGCGGGCGACGGCGTTGCCGAAGGCGGTGAGCAGGGCCGACAGGGGCTTGAAGAGCACCATGAAAAACCGCAGCGAGCGCGCCGTGCGCATGGCCAGCCGCTCGGCGTATTTCTTGGCGATGCTCTTCGGCAGCATCTCGCCTGCGAAGAACACGACCACGGTCGTGACGAGCGTGCCGGCGGTGACGGCCCACATGCCCCACTGCCGCTGCACGGCCACGGTCACGAGCGTTGCGATCGTCAGGTGCAGAATGTTCGTGCCGATCAGCAGCGTCGTGATCGCCTGATCGAAGTGGTCGAGCACATACAGCGCCTGCTCGGCGCGGCGGTTGCCGTGGTCAGCGGCGGCTTTGAGCCGGATGCGGCTCGCGGATGCAAACGCTGTCTCCATGACGGCGAAATAGGCCGCGCCAAGGAGCAGCACGATGATAACAGGCAAAATATTCCATAAATCCTGCTTAGGGCCAGCGTCCATTGCGGATCATCACACTCCTGAATACCTCCCCCGGCCGGTGCCTATCCGGTCGGGAGATAAATTAACGTTCATGATACCATAAAATGCCCGGCGCGTCAACGGCTTTTCTCCTCCGTGACGGCGACGTTGCCGGGCCCTGCCAGCTCGCGCAGCTCCTCGACGAGCGCAGGGTGCACGACGCAGCGGGCCGCGGCGCGCCGGCCCGTGTCCTCAAACACGAGCACGAGCTGCTCGTCGCCGGGGAACATCTCGAGGATGAGCTCGATGCGCTTCACGGCCGGGTGGTCCTTATCCGGCAGCCGCACCCAGAGCCGGTGACGCTTCGGCGGCTCGGGCCGCGGCGGCGGGTCGCGGCGCGGCGGCGTGCGCAGGGTCTCGAGCCCCTGCTCCGTCAGCGGCAGGACCTTGTCCGCCACGAGCTGCGGGTCGGATTCATCCCGCGTCGAGATGCGCCCGGCGACGAACAGCGCGGGGGTTTCCTGCGCCAGCAGGTCGCGGCAGGCATCGAGCGCGGGCGAAAACACGAGCACCTCCATGCTGCCACTGTCGTCCTCGAGCTGGAGGTAGGCCATGCGGGTGTTCTTGCGCGTGGCGCGCTCGCGGCTGGCGGTGCAGATACCGGCCAGCACGACGCGCTGCCCGTCGCGGTAGCGGTGCGCGGCCGTGGCCGGGGCGTGGAAGCTCGCGAGAATGTCGCCCATGGGCGCGGCCTTGGCCTGCTGCGCGAGCGCGCGGTAGTCGTCCATCGGGTGGCCGGTGAGGTACAGCCCCGTCGTCTCGCGCTCCATGGCTATGAGCTCCGCGCGCGTGAACTCCTCCACGTCCGGCAGCACGAGCTGCGTCGTGTCGGCGGGCGCTCCCCCGTCGTCCGGCGCGCTGAAGAGGTTCATCTGGCCGGTGAGGTTCATGCGGCTCTCGCTCGCCGCGCCGCCCAGCACGCGGTCGACCGACTGCATGAGCGCCTTGCGCTTGTAGCCCATGCGGTCGAAGCACCCGGCGCGGATGAGGCTCTCGACGGCGCGGCGGTTGAGGTCATGCCCGTTCATGCGGCGGCAGAACTCGTCAAACGCCGTGAACGGCCCGCCGATCTCCCGCTCGCGCATGAGCGCCTGGATGAGTCCGCGCCCCACGCCCTTGATGGCCACAAGGCCGAAGCGCAGATCACCCTCCTCGACGGTGAAGTCGGCGTCGGACGCATTGATGTCCGGCGGCAGCAGGCGGATGCCCAGCTCGCGGCACTCGGCGATGTACTCCGTGACCTTCGGCGTGTTGTCGAGCACGGAGGTCAAAAGCGCTGCCATGTATTCGTGCGGGTAGTTGCGCTTCATGTACGCCGTGCGGTAGGACACGATGGCGTAGGACACGGCGTGCGCCTTGTTGAAGGCGTAGCTTGCAAAGGCGAGGATCTCGTCGTAAATTTCGTTTGCCGTCTGCTCCGGCACGCCGCGCGCCACCGCGCCGGGGATATTCCGCTCCGGGTCGCCGTGCACGAACGCGGCGCGCTCGGCCGTAATGACGGCCTCTTTTTTCTTCGACATGGCGCGGCGGATCATGTCCGCCTGCCCGAGCGAGAACCCGGCCAGCTGCCGGAAGATCTCGATGACCTGCTCCTGATAGACGATGCAGCCGTAGGTCACGGACAGGATCGGCTCGAGCAGGGGGTGCTTGTAGGTGATGCGCTCCGGGTGCGCCGAGCAGGCGAGAAACCGCGGGATGCTCTCCATCGGTCCGGGGCGGTAGAGCGCGATGACGGCGGTGATGTCCTCGATGCTGCGCGGGCGCAGCCCCATGCACACGGCCGTGATGCCCGCGCTCTCGAGCTGGAACACGCCGACGGTGCGCCCGGCGGCGAGCATATCAAACGTCTTCTTATCGTCGAGCGGGATGCGCTCGACCTGAAACCCCGGCTCGCGGCGGCGCACCTGCCGCGCCGCGTCCTCGAGCACGGTGAGGTTGCGCAGGCCGAGAAAGTCCATCTTCAGCAGCCCCAGCTCCTCGAGCGTCGTCATCTGGAACTGGCACACGAGCGCGCCGTCGTTGCTCGCCAGCGGCACGTAGGCGTACACCGGCTGCTCCGTGATGACCACGCCCGCCGCGTGCGTGGACGCATGCCGCGGCATGCCCTCGATGGCGCGGGCCGTGTCGATGAGCTGGTGCAGCCGGTCGTCCCCGTCATACATGGCGCGCAGCGTCTGCGACTGCTGCAGCGCCTCGTCGAGCGTAGTGTTGATGCCGCCGGGGATGGCCTTGGCCACAGCGTCCACCTCGGCGTAGGTCATGTTCATGACCCGGCCGACGTCGCGCACTGCCGCGCGCGCGGCCATCGTGCCGAACGTGACGATCTGCGCCACGTGGTCGGCGCCGTATTTGCGGATCACGTAGTCGATCACTTCCCCGCGCCGCTGCACGCAGAAGTCCACGTCGATATCCGGCATGCTTACGCGCTCGGGGTTGAGAAAGCGCTCGAAGTAGAGGTTATACTGCACGGGATCGACGTCCGTGATGCCGAGGCAGTAGGACACGACGCTGCCGGCAGCGCTGCCGCGCCCCGGCCCGACGGGGATGTGCTGGGCCTTGGCGTAGCCGATGAAATCGCTCACGATGAGAAAGTAGTCCACAAAGCCCATGCGCCGGATCATGTTGAGCTCATAATCCAGACGCTTTCGCACCTCCGGCCGGTCGCCGTAGCGTTTGGCAAAGCCGCGCGCGCACAGCTTCGTGAGATAGGCGTCCGCGTCCGTCTCCCCCTCCGGCAGCAGAAAGCGCGGCAGGTGGTAGTGACCGAACGTGAAGTCGAAATGACACCGGTCAGCAATGCGCTGCGTGTTTTCCACCGCGTCGGGATATTCGTCAAAGAGCGCGCGCATCTCGGCCTCGCTCTTGAGGTAAAACTCGTCGTTCGGGAAGCGCAGGCGGTCCGGGCTGTCGAGCGTCTGCCCGGTCTGGATGCACAGCAGCACGTCCTGATCGTAGGCGTCCTGCTTTTTAATATAGTGTACGTCGTTCGTCGCCGCGAGGGGGATGCCCGTCTCGCGGTGGATGCGCAGCAGCGCCGCACGCACGCGCGCCTCGTCGGTCATGTGGTGGTTCTGCAGCTCAAGGTAGAAGTTTCCCTCACCGAAGAGCTCCTGCAGCTCCACGGCGCGTGCCTTGGCCGCCTCATAATCTCCCCGCAGCACCGCGCGCGGAATGTCGCCCGCGACGCAGCCGCTCAGGCAGATGAGGCCGTCTGCATGTTTGTGCAGCAGCGGCCAGTCGATGCGCGGCTTGCCGTAAAACCCGCGCTCGAACGCGGCCGACACGAGATAGCACAGGTTGTGGTAGCCCGTCTCGTCGCGGCAGAGCAGGATCAGGTGCGTGTAGGCATCGTCCACGCCGTGGACGCGGTCGGTCATGCCGCGTGGGGCGACATAGACCTCGCAGCCGATGATCGGCCGGATGCCGGCAGCGACCGCCGCCTTGTAAAAAGCGACCGCGCCGTACATGACACCGTGGTCGGTGATCGCCAGCGCGGTCTGGCCCAGCTCCCTGGCGCGCTCGATGAGCGGCCCGATGCGGCACGCGCCGTCGAGCAGGCTGTATTCACTATGTACGTGCAGGTGTGCAAACCCCATCGTGCGTTCCTTTCAGTCGTCCATGTGAAATTCCATGAGTTTTTTCAGCCGGTAGTTCAGGCAGCTCTTCGTCACCGGCGGATACGAGAGCGTGGCAAGGTCGGCCAGGCTGGCCTCGGGATTGGCAATGCGCAGCAGCGCCGCGCTCTGCAGCTTTTCCGGCAGCACGTCGAGCCCGTAGTCGCGCTCGATGCGGCGGATGGCGTCGATCTGCTCCTGCGCCGCGGCGACGACCTTGTCGGCGTTGGCGGTGTCGCAGTTGACCTTGCGGTTGATGGAGTTGTTCATGGACTTCTCCACCTTGGCGGACATGATGTCCATGGCGGCGCAGGGCGCGCCGATCTTGGTCAGGAAGTCCTCGATGGCCTCGGACTTCTTGAAATAGAGCACGGTGTTCGCGCCGCGGTCGATGCTGCGCGCGGCAAAGCCCAGCTCCGTGAGCAGGGCGGCCGTCTCGCGGCTGACGCTCGCGTGCGCCGTGATGAGCTCGAGGTGGTAGTTCTTGCTCGGGGCGGTCACGCTGCCGCCCGCGAGAAACGCCCCCCGCAGGAACGACGCCTTGCAGCAGTCGTTTTCGAGCACGGCGAGGTTGATGTGGTGCGCGACCGTGCGCGAGAGATCGGCGCCGAAGGCGGCGAACACCGTTTCGACGGCGGCGCGGTCGGTGATGGTCAGCACGTGGCGGCCGCCGGCCTTTTCCGCGACCGGGAGCACAAAATGCGCGCCGAATGCGCGGCGAAACAGCTTCGGCAGCCGCTCGGCGAAGGCGTCGCACGCCGTGACGATGCGGATCTCCCGCGTCGTGAACGTGTGGCAGTACAGCAGCACGCCGTAGGCCTCGGCCACGGCGCAGCAGTGGCGGCTGACCGGCACGCGGCACAGCTCGTTTTTCACTTCGGATGCAAAGGACATGGCGCGCCTCCGTCAGGTCTTGGGAAAGTCCCGGTTGCGCAGGCGGACGTTGGCGTCGCGCGCGGCGAGGTAGTCCGTCAGTACCTTGGCCACGGCCACGCTGCGGTGCTGCCCGCCCGTGCAGCCGATGCCGATCGTGAGCGCATAGCGCCCCTCGGCGGCGTACTGCGGCAGGAGAAAATCGACCATGTCGGTGAGCTTCGTGAGGAAATTTTTCGCCACGTCGCTGCGCAGGACGTATTCCTGCACCTCGGCGTCCATGCCGCTCATGGGGCGGAGCTTTTCGACGTAAAACGGGTTCGGCAGAAAGCGCACGTCGAACACGAGGTCGGCGTCGATCGGGATGCCGTACTTGAAGCCGAAGGACACGACGTTGACGAGAATGTCGCGCCGCGTGCCGCCGTCGGCAAAATACTCGCAGATGCGCTTTTGCAGCATGGCGAGCGTGAGGCCCGTCGTGTTGATGACGAAGTCCGCGCGCTCGCGCACGGGGGCGAGCAGCTCGCTCTCGCGGCGCACGGCCTCGGGCAGAGAGCAGCCGCTCTCGGCCTGCAGCGGGTGCGGCCGGCGCGACTCCTTGTAGCGGCGCACGATGGCGCTCTCCGACGCCTCGACGAACAGAATGCGGTAGTGCACGCCCATGCTCTTAAGCTCCCCGAGCGCGGCAAACAGCTCGGAAAAGCTCTCCTGGCTGCGGATGTCCGTCACGAGCGCGACCTTTTCATACCGTCCGCGCGTGGCAAGGCACAGCTCGGCAAACTTCGTCAGCAGTGCCGTGGGCATATTGTCCACGCAGTAAAAGTCCAGATCTTCCAGCACGTCGGCCGCGCGGCTCTTGCCGCCGCCGGACAGGCCCGATACGATCAGAAATTCCATCCCGTCACCCCCGGATGATCTTCACTTCCGGCTCAAGCTCCACGCCGGACGTGCGCAGCACCTCGCTGCGGATGTGATCCATGAGCCGCAGCACATCGTCAAACGTGGCCCCGCCGCGGTTGACGACGAAGCCCGCGTGCTTTTCACTCACCTGCGCGCCGCCGACGGCATAGCCCTTGAGGCCGGCCGCGTCGATGAGCGCAGCGGCGTACCCCCCCACGGGGCGCTTGAACGTGCTGCCCGCGCTCGGCAGGTCGAGCGGCTGGCGGCTGCGGCGGCGCTCGCTCAGGTCGAGCATACGCGCCCGGATCTCCGCCGGGTCGCCCGGCGTGAGCGCGAGCGTGCTGCCGAGCACGACGCAGTCCGTGTCGGAAAACACGCTGTGCCGGTAGCCGAAATCATGCGCCGCGCCCTCTGCCTCGCACAGGTTCAGGTCATGGTCAAGATAGCGCGTGGAGACGACGACGTCCTTCATCTCGCCGCCGTAAGCGCCCGCGTTCATCGACACCGCGCCGCCCAGCGAGCCGGGGATGCCGTGGGCAAATTCCAGCCCCGTGAGCCCATAGCCCAGCGCCGCCTGCGCCAGCCGCGCGAGCGGGATGCCCGCGCCCGCGCGCAGGTGCGTCGCGTCGGTGCGCGCCACGTCCGCCATGCGCTCGCCCATCTGCACGACGATGCGGTCAACATCGCCGTCGGTGATCAGCAGGTTCGTGCCGTTGCCGATGAGGAGCGGCTGCGCGCCGCCGTCTCTCACGATGCGGCATACGGCCGCCGTCTCCTCCGCGGACGCGGGGCGCACGAGCGCGCGCGCCGGCCCGCCGATGCGAAACGAGCAGTGCGCGCGCATCGGTTCGTATTCCAAAAGCTCCAGCTCCGGCAGCTGCTCGCGCAGCGCGCGGACGATGGGGTCGAGATTCGTCATAACTTCCTGTTCCTTTCCGGGTCAGAACCCGATGCCGAGGTCGATGCCGCGGTCGTGCTCGTCGGCGAGCTTCTGCGCCGCGTTGTAGCCCATGCCCTTCTGGCGGTTATTCATGGCGGCAAGCTCGAGGATGACCGCGAGGTTGCGCCCCGGCCCGACCGGGATCGTCACGCACGGCACGCGCACGTTGAGGATCTCGCAGTATTCCGTCGTCAGGCCCAGCCGGTCATAGGCCCGGCCGTCCTCCCACGGCTCGAGCTGCACGACGAGATCCACGCGCGTCTCGGGCTTGACCGCACCGACGCCGTAGATCTGCCGCGCGTCGATCACGCCGATGCCGCGCAGCTCCATGTAGTAGCGGATCATCTCGGGCGCGGAGCCCATGAGCGTCGTGCGGTTGATGCGCTTGATCTCCACGGCGTCGTCCGCGACGAGGCGGTGGCCGCGCTTGATGAGCTCGAGCGCCGTCTCGCTCTTGCCCACGCCGCTGTCGCCCGTGATGAGCACGCCCTCGCCGAACACCTCGACGAGCACGCCGTGCTGCGTCAGACGCGGGGCGAGATAGCTCGAGAGCGCGGCGATGAGGTCGGCCATGAATTCCGACGTGTCCTTGCGCACGAGAAAGAGGTTGCGGTCGTACTTTTCGGCCATCTCCAGACACTCGGGAAACGGATCCATCCCGTGGCAGATGACGAGACCGATGATGTTGTAGCGCATGAACTGCTCAAAGCGTTCGCGCCGCTGGTCGGGGGTCAGCGTCTCGAGATACGTGCTCTCGACGCGGCCGATGATCTGCAGCCGCTCGGGGTCGAAGTAGTTGTAAAACCCGGCGAGCTGCAGCCCCGGGCGGTTGACGTCGGCGGTGCGGATCTCGCGCGTGGCGTAGTCCTGGGCCGCGTGCAGGACGGTCAGCCCCTGCTCGGCAGCGATCTTTTGCAGCGCGACGGTATAATGCGGTGCGCCCATCGTGCGCGCCTCCTTTCCGGTAAAGCCGCCGGTGCGGCGGCGAAGTTGTTTTGTCCGGGCGGAGCACCTGCTCCCCCGCTTCCCATTGTACCCAAAGCGGCGGCGTTTGGCAACGGCTTTTGCAGCGTGCCAGGCATTTTTTCCGGCCGCGGAACGGAAAATGCGCAGAAAATGTGAAAATCATCTTGCAATCGGCCGGGGTTTCTGCTATTATGAGAAAGCTGTTCTCGCAGACAATAGAGAAGGAGGTGCTTCAACCAATGGCAAAATGTCAGTTTTGCGACAAGGGCTTGAGCTTCGGCATCAAAGTGAGCCACTCTCACCGCCGCTCGAACCGCACTTGGAAACCCAATGTGAAGCGCGTCAAGGCCATCGTGGACGGCAAACCCCAGCACGTCTACGCATGCACCCGCTGCCTCCGCAGCGGCAAGGTCACCCGCGCTGTGTGAATTGCAATGATTGCACCGAACAAGGCTCGCCCGATTGGGCGAGCCTTTTTCGCATATTCGGGCATTGATTTTGCAGCTTTGCGCGGGGATGCGCGCTGCTGCTTGCCGAGAGAATGGTCTCATTTCAAAGCCATTTGCGCCGCAGGGGAGCCCGAGGGGCAAGGCCCGCCTCGGATGAGATCCTGCATCGCCTTTGGCAATGCCTTCTCCTCACGAAGCGAATGGCGCACCATCCCAAGAGCGTCTGAGCCGCAGGGGAGCCCGAGGGGGCAAGGCCCGCCTCGGATGAGATCCGGCATCGCCTTTGGCGATGCCCCCGTCACGCCTCCAGCTCCCCCGCGCCGCGGGTCACATCGTGGATCCACCTGCCGGAGCGCAGCCGCGGGAAACACAAAAAGATCTGCACGATCACATCGATCGACATGAGCGGGTACACATACCGGATGTCGAGCTTCCACACCAGCGCCGTGAGCGCCGCCAGCGGCAGGCACACGGCGTACAGCGGCCCGACGTCGCACAGCATCGCATAGCGCACGTCGCCGCCGCCGCGCAGCACGCCGACGATGTTCGTCAGGCTCACGCTCGACACCGGCTGCACGAGCATCAAGATCCCCATCATATACATCGCAATGTCGCACGCTTCGCCCTCCATGTGCATCAGCGGCAGGATGTACGGCCGCAGCAGCACATTGCGCACGAGCGCGATGATGCCCATGCACACGAATCCGACGACGAGCGCCAGAGCGTCGAGCACCCACGCCTTGCGCTGCACGCTGCCGCGGTTGCCGCGGCCGATCTCCCGCCCGATGAGCACGGCGGCCGCGCCGCCCGCGGCGAACGACGCCGGGGTCATCATGCGCTGCAGATTCCCGGCGATGGTGTAGGCCGAGAGGATGGGCGTGTTATTGTCCATATGCCCCATGATGACCGTGTAGAGCGAAAACGCGAGCGACCACAGACACTCGTTGCACACGACGGGCAGGGCGTATTTGGCGAAGTCCTTTGCGATCACGCGGCCGGGGTGCAGCAGCGCGCGCGGCATGAGCGGCAGCCGGCGGCTGACGGCGGCATACACGCACAGCACCGCGACCTCGAACGCGCGGCTGATGAGCGTGGCGACGGCCGCGCCCGCGCAGCCGAGCATGGGCGCGCCGAGCTTGCCGTAGATGAGCACCCAGTTGAGGAAGATGTTCAGCGCGCCGGACACGGTGAGCAGCACGGCGCCGAGGCGGGGATTTTCCGTGCTGCGCTGGGCGGCGATGTACACGCCGCTGATGGCGGAGAAGAAATACGAAAAGCCGACGTAGCGCGTGTACGCCGCGCCGGGCGCGACGAGGTCGGCATTGTTGGTGAGCACGCGCATGATCTGCTCCGGGATACAGAACGCCGTGATGGCGAGCAGGCCCGTGATCGTCGTGGACACGAACAGCGCGATGCCCATCACGCGGTTGATGGCCTCCTGATCGCCGCGGCCGTGGTACTGCGCCACGAGCACGCTCATGCCGCTCTGCACGCCGAAGATCATCAGCTGCATGACGTAAAACGGACTGTTGGCCATCGTCACGGCGGCGAGCGCCGTCTCGCCGAGCACGCCGACCATGAACGTGTCGGCCATGGACATGGAAAACGTCACAAAATTTTGCAAGATCATCGGGAGCATGAGCAAAACGGCCTCCCGGATGAAGGTTTTTTCCTCGCGGATGAGACGCATGGGGCTACCTCCTTTGCGCAGTCTGTTTATCATACCATGGTTTCCCGCCGCGCGCAACCGCTCCCCTGCCCCGCCGCATCGTCCCGTTTCCCCGGCCGCCGGTCATTGACACCCGCCGTCCTTTGCGCTAAAATAGCGCTGTTGTGCCCCCGTAGCTCAGTTGGATAGAGCGGCCGCCTCCTAAGAGAACCAAGAGCGTTCCCCGCCAGAGGGGCGGTCGCCCTTAAAATTAAATATGCGCCAGTAGCTCAGTTGGATAGAGCGTCCGCCTCCTAAGGTTGCGTTACAACGGCCACCTCAAAAAAAACTAAATAAGGGATTGCAGTTCGACTTTGATCGGGCTATAATCATATATCAGACACGTCCATATAGCTCAGCTGGATAGAGCACACGCCTCCTAAGCGTGGGGTCGGAGGTTCAAATCCTCTTATGGACGCCAGTGAACAACGCCGAAAGCCTTTGTTTTCAAGGGTTTTCGGCTTTTCTTATATAAAAAGCTACGAAAAAGCTCTTTCACTGTATGAGATAAAATTCTACTCCAAAATTTGATTTTTGACAACCCCTCCAGAATCGAACGGTTGTTATAAGACAAAATCGCCAGCTAATTTTTAGCAGAAAACGGGCTGTTCTTGCTAATGAAAATGCCCTTCCTGCTAATCAGCCCCAAAATCGTGCCAAAAATCCAGCTAATCAAAAAAGGCGGATGTTTTGAATACCATGCAGTTATAGCAGATAAAATTAAATATCGTTATGTACATAGAGCGTCTATTTGCCCCGCATTGGGGATGGATAGGCGCTCTTTTTTTATGCCCAAACCCATGGGCAAATACAAGAGATTGGAGGTGTTTTATTTGAGCAAGCCTGTTTATACCGCAGACAAGCCGAGCGACTGTCATTACTGCTACTTCTGGACGAATGGCAGAAAGGGCTGCCGTCTGGGTAGAAATAATTGCTACTACTTAATCTCTTTGCCGCCGAAACCCAAGTCGGAATGTGATGGCTGTCCCTATGGGCGAGATCACCCGTGCATTGGTTGGTGTACGAAGAAGGTTATGCGTGAAGTGGGGCTTCGTTGATATGGATGTGTATGAACAGGAATACCGCTTCTACTATTTTGCCCGATGTCCTTACGAAAAGACGGATACGACTTTCCGCAGCATTCCGCTGACAACAGAAAGTTTTCCGCAGAAAGAAGGTGGTGAAGCCGTGTGAGTTTTGATTATTTTTACGGTCAGCAATCCGATCTATTCACATTCTATCGAGTTCCGAAGGTGTTGTTCACGAACGAGAGGTTCTGGAATATTTCTGCCGATGCCAAGATGCTGTATGGCATTTTGCTTGACCGCATGAGCCTGTCTGCCAAGAATGGTTGGATAGATAAAAACGGTAGAGTGTATATCATTTTTACAATCGACGAAGCGAAGATGGCTCTGAACTGTGCTGAACAAAAGGCTATCAAGCTGCTCAGTGAACTTGAGAAGAAAGCAGGATTGATTGAACGTAAGCGCCAGGGTTTGGGAAAGCCCAACCTGATCTATGTGAAGAACTTTATCTCTGCTGTGGATTCACAACTCTTGAATTGTGAAAATCACAATTCTGGAACAATGGAAATCACAACTCAAGAACTTCCGAAATCACAATGTAATAATACTGATATTAAAAATACTGAATTTAGTGATACTGATTCTATCTTTCCTTCCGGAAATGGTGGAATGATGGACGAGAATGACCGGTATCAAGAATACTTTGATTATTTCTCGGATCAGCTCAGTATGGATTTGTTGAAGAAGGATTACCCTTACGATTCCGAAATGCTGGATAACATTCTGGAGTTGATCGTTGAAACAGTTTGCACGAAGCGACCGTTGATTCGCATTGGTGCAGAGGAGCGTCCGGCAGAAATTGTCCGCAGTCGGTTTATGAAACTGAATGCCGAACACATTCGATATGTTATGGACTGCTTCAAGGAGAACACCACAAAGATTAGAAATATCCGTCAGTATATGCTGACTACGATATACAATGCGCCGACGACAATAGACACCTACTACGATGCTCTTGTTCGGCACGATATGTCACACGGATATTTGGAAGGAGGATTTAAGAAATTGAAAATGAAGCGAGAGGAAGGAGAGTGACGATAAATGTCGAAAAAAGCAACCATCATTGCGGTGGTCAATCAGAAAGGAGGCACTGGAAAGACCACCACCACCGAGAATCTGGGCGTTGGCTTGGCTCTTGAAGGAAAAAAGGTGCTTCTGGTAGACACCGATCCCCAGGCTTCCCTGACGGTCAGTTTGGGCAATCCCTGCCCGGATGATCTGTCTCCGACACTTTCCGATCTGATGGGAAAGATTATGATGGAAAACCCTATTACTCCCGATGAAGGGATTCTTCATCATCCGGAGGGCGTTGATTTGGTGCCGTCCAACATCGAACTCTCAGGTATGGAGGTAGCACTGGTCAATGCCATGAGCCGGGAAACCATTCTCCGGCAATACCTGGATACAGTCAAACAGAATTATGATTACATTCTTCTTGACTGTATGCCGTCTTTGGGTATGCTGACCGTCAATGCGTTGGCAGCTGCCGACAATGTGCTGATACCGGTTCAGGCAGCATACCTTCCTGCAAAGGGTCTGGAACAGCTGCTTGGAACCATCAACAAGGTCAAGAGGCAAATCAACCCGAAACTGAGGATTGAAGGGATTCTTCTGACGATGGTGGACAGCCGCACCAACTACTCCAAAGACATCAGCAATCTGATTCGGGAGAGCTACGGCGGAAAGCTGAAGGTTTACAAGACCGACATTCCCCGCTCTGTCCGTGCAGAGGAAATCAGCGCAGAGGGAACCAGTATCTTCAAGCATGATCCCAAAGGCAAAGTTGCCGAAGCCTATAAAATTCTGACGAAGGAGGTGTTAAACAATGCAGAAAAAAGGCGCAAACATCAGCTTGAAGGGGTACGATGATATTTTCTCCACCGATCAATCCAGAGCTGAAGCCCAGCAGGAGCGTGTGCAGGAAATTCCGCTTTCTGAGCTACACCCCTTTGAGGGACACCCCTTCCGTGTGGTTGATGATGAAGAAATGATGAAAACGGCAGAGAGCGTCCGAGATTTCGGAGTTCTCACTCCTGCGATTGTCCGTCCTGACCCCGACGGTGGTTATGAAATCGTTTCTGGTCACAGGCGGCACCGGGCATCGGAGCTTGCGGGTAAGGAAACCATGCCTGCGATTGTTCGTGACCTGGACGATGATGCAGCCATTATTTTGATGGTTGATGCGAATTTGCAGAGGGAGAGTATCCTGCCGAGTGAAAGAGCATTTGCTTATAAGATGAAGCTGGATGCGATTAAACATCAAGGTCAACGCACCGATTTAACTTCATCCCAAGTTGGGATGAAGTTGCAGGCAATGGATATAGTCGGTCAGGAGGCAGGAGAAAGCAGAAATCAGGTACACCGTTATATCCGTCTGACCGAACTGATTCCGGAACTGCTGGATATGGTAGATACGGGTCAGATCAAATTCAATCCTGCGGTGGAGCTTTCCTATCTGGCAAGTGAAGAACAGAAGGATTTTCTTTCTGCAATGGATTATGCTCAAGCAGCTCCTTCCCTTTCGCAAGCACAGCGAATTAAAAAGCTCGCACAGGAGGGCGAGTGTACGCTGGATGCGATGTGCGAGATTATGAATGAAATCAAGAAGGGAGAGCTGGACAGAGTAACCTTCAAAACGGATTCGTTGCGAAAATACTTCCCGAAGTCCTATACCAACAAGCAGATGGAGGATAAAATCATTCAGCTTTTGGAGCAATGGCAGAAAAAAAGAGAAAAATCAATGGAAAGGTAAGGTAAAAAATGTTTACACCCAAAAACATTCAGGGCGCTTTGGAAGAACTCTACGACCTTTGCGATCCTGATTATATGGTAGATATGCTCGTAAACTACAGTGAGGAGTTCGATGATATTTCTCCTGCGCTTCTGGCAAAGTCGTTTCAGAAAAATGCCGAGATGATTAGCGAGTATCGAGTATTGTCCTCTGCTGGTGAGGGTATCGACTATCAGGGAAAGGTACTTCTGAACAGCAGAGCCGTGCGGCTTCTGTCCTATGTAGAAGATATGAGCGGCGATGAAAAAGTTCGCACGATTCAGAGCAAGGAGCTGTGGTTAGCAGAAGATATGACATTCTATGTGGTGTCCTGTATGTCTACGATCACGATGGACAAGGAAGAAGCCATTTGTCTTAACGAACACCGCAGCGTGGTTACTACGGTGGAATGCGAGGACGATATTTTCTTCGACATGGGTTCCCTGATTTGCGAACTGGACGATATTTGCTTGTTCGAGCTTTTAGCCGATGTGGATGCGACTATTTATGAACTGTAACAGGTTCATGGATGGTCGCTTTTCTTATTTCCAAAGAAACGGAGGTATCGAAACTTGAAAGAATACGATGTGAAGATCACCGAAACCTTGGAGAAAACGGTTACGGTGCAAGCAGAATCTCACGATGCGGCAGAGGAACAGGTTAGAGCCGCTTATTACAATTCGGAGTACATTCTGGACTCCGAAAACTTTACCGGTGTTGCGTTCGGCACGACCGAGGAACGGGAGGTTCAGAAAGAACAGGCAGATACCATGAATGTGTTGCTGGTAAAGCCGTTCATGTATCCGCAGGCTGTGCAGATCGGCTGTGAGCTGGAGGATTTGCAGAAAGCCGTAGGTGGCGATATTGAGGCAACTTATCCGTTCAATGAGCCGGTTGCACTGGTGATGCACGACGAAGGTAAACTCGTAGGCAAAGAACTGAACCGTGCGCTGCGTGATGATGACGGCGATATTTATGACATTATCGCCGGTGATTTTCTGGTTGTGGGATTGGGCGAGGATGATTTTTGTTCTCTGTCCCCGGAACTGATGAAGCAGTTTGAGGAACACTTTCATCAGCCTGAGACTTTTGTACGCATGGGGCGCAGCATTATGGCGCTTCCCCTGCCGGATGACATGGTGAAGAAAGAAGATGCACCTGTCAAAGCTGATTCGGTTCCCCACAAAAGTAACCCTGACCGAGATGTTCTGTAAGGAGGTTCTTATGCAAAGAAATTCGACGATTGGAGAGCTGATGGAGCGAAAGCGGATTCAGGATGGTGCCAAGGAGTACCAGGGACATACCTATATGGACTTGGCACGATTTGATGACGCCACCAAGCACATGATTATTTTCGATGTGCTGACCGATGAATCGCCTGTCGGTTGGAAAGGCGAAAGAAATCGCCTGTATTTGAGCGATGTGGGTTATCAGAAGGCTCTGGATAACCAGAAAGCTGGCAATATCAAGATTATCAGCCATGCCGCAGTTGCCAAGGGCAATCTGTATTACGACCACAGAGATATGGCACGATAATCTGTTCACTCTACTGCTTGCAGGAGGTGATGAATCATGCAGGAAGAAGTTGAAAACAGAACAGTAAACCTGGCGATCAGCACAACCAAGCTGACGGGGCGCACTATCATTGCCGGTATCCGCAAGTATTTGCAGCACCGGGAAAAAGTGAAGATGAAAAAGGCACGAGACCCTGCCGTTCATGGAAAGCAATCCGTGAAACAGCTTTTGGGACAGAATCAGGGTGCTACGAATGTTGAGATCGACAAAGAGAGTATCCGTGATTTTGAAAAGCTCGCCAAGAAGTATGGCGTGGACTTTGCCGTAAGAAAAGATAAGTCCGTTGATCCTCCCCGGTTTCTTGTTTTTGTCCGTTCTAAAGATGCAGATGCTTTGGATGCAATCTGCAAGGAACATCAGGCAAGGGCATTAACCAAGAATGAAAAGCCGAGCGTTCTGGCGCAGCTGAAGAAGTTCAAGGAAATTGTCGCAGCGATTCCGAAGAAGGTTCGAGAGAAGAAACAGGAGCGTGATCTGTGATGGATAAGAGAAAAATGAAAAAGCTCCTGATTCTGAATTTACCGTATTTTCTGGTAGGGTTGTTCGCTACGAATTTAGGAGAAGCATGGAGATTGGCTGAGGGGGCAGATTCATCTGCGAAAATCCTCAGCTTTTTTCATGCCCTTCCGATAGCCCTGAACAATCCGTTTCCCAGCTTTCACCCGTTGGATTTGCTGATTGGTATTCTCTGCGGCGCAGGACTTCGGCTGGCTGTCTATCTAAAAGGCAAAAACGCAAAGAAGTACCGACACAATGTTGAGTACGGTTCTGCTCGTTGGGGAACGGCAAAAGATATTGAGCCGTTTATTGCACCAAAGTTCGAGGACAATGTGATCCTGACGAAAACGGAGCGGCTGATGATGAGCAATCGCCCGAAGAATCCTGCCAATGCCCGAAATAAGAATGTTCTGATTATCGGCGGTTCGGGTTCCGGTAAAACTCGCTTTTGGTTGAAGCCAAACCTTCTCCAGATGCACAGTTCCTATGTGGTCACTGACCCGAAAGGCAGCATCGTGATTGAGTGCGGCAACGCCCTTTTGAAGCATGGCTACACCATCAAGATTTTCAACACCATCAACTTTCAGAAGTCGATGCACTATAACCCATTTGCCTATATCCATTCAGAAAAAGACATTCTGAAACTGGTGACAACGCTGATTGCCAACACAAAGGGTGATGGAAAAGCCGGTGATGAGTTCTGGACGAAGGCGGAAACGCTGCTCTACTGTGCCTTGATCGGATATATCCACTATGAAGCTCCGGTTGAGGAACAGAATTTCTCCACCCTGATTGAGTTCCTGAACGCAATGGAGGTGCGGGAAGATGATGAGGAGTTCCAGAACCCGGTGGATCTGATGTTTGAAGCCCTGGAAAAGAAAAAGCCGAATCACTTTGCAGTCCGTCAGTATAAAAAATACAAGCTGGCTGCCGGTGTTGTATGCTCTAAAAGACTTCTTAATCAAGCGGTTGGGAAGTC